>OJMI01000001.1_pt1 | contig 459815 bp, 428 predicted proteins | sample 1597131 | NCBI WGS metagenome assembly OJMI01 (sample SAMEA2452116, study PRJEB22498) | human gut metagenome | reverse complement strand
CTTGCATGTGTTAGGCACGCCGCCAGCGTTCGTCCTGAGCCAGGATCAAACTCTCCAATATACCTATTGAAGAACCGATTGGCTCTTAATTATTTAATCCAGAATTTTGTTTGTTTGGCTCATTTGCTTTCTGCTTTCACTTTCAGCAAACTCGCCCGCACATTCGCTTTTTCTTGGTTCTTGTTCAGTTTTCAAGGTGCTGCCGTTTTCCGGCGACTTGTATATAATAGCACTTACTTAAACCTGTGTCAACACTTTTTTTAGATTTTTTTGTTTATTTTTTTACATATTTCAGATATTCAAATCCGTAGTACTGCGTAACATTAAGCATCTCTACATAAACTATCATTTCTGCAAATTCTTCTAAAGTCTGATTTTGCGGATGAGTCAAAGCACTAAACCAGACATGTTCACCGCCATATTGCAAAATAAGGGCAATAATTCCAATAACCGCACTGATTATTGGAAATTTAATTTCGAAAATTAGTTTTTTCCACGGCATAAACCTGTAAAAACCATATAAAATAACAGCTATCACTATGCCAATAACGGCATTAATAAAATTATGCTGAGGAATACTGCTCATACTGATAAATTTAGGTCCCATTTCATCAATAGTTCCTTTTTGAAAAAATACTCTGCCCCAGCTCAATTCACGCATGAACATAATAAAATAAAGCAATCCTATTGTATAACCCATACCTTTAAAATAATAATAGGCACAGTTAAAACAAAACATTGCTCCAATCAATAAAAGTATGGCTTGAGCATTTTCTATAAGGCCGTTTTCCCAGCCGCATTCAGGCGGTAAAAATTGCGCTAACGGGTAACATGCCAAAAGCAAAAATATACTTAATAAATCCTGCGGCGTAATCTGAAATTTAAACTTCAATTTTATATCATTCCTTTTCATGTTTATTTCATAATTTTATCTTATAATACATTTTATACATATTATACAATGACTTATCAGTCAATTTCAATATAAAAATAAAACCCATACACTGCCGTAAATCAAAAGCAGTATATGGGTCTTTTTTATTTATAATACTACAAAATCAAATCAATCTTTCCAAACTTCAACGCCGGTTTTATCTTTCAATACAGAAGCTTTGAAAACAGGGTCTTTAATACCTGCTTTTTTCTGTGCCAGATAATCTTTCAGCGCCAGATAAGCATTCGGAGCAAGCCTGCTGATAGCAATAAGGTTGGTAATTGCCATAAGCGCCATAAACAGGTCGGCAAGGTTCCAAACCAGGCTTACTTTGGCAACGGAACCAAACATAACCATTAATACTACAAATATGCGGAAAATATTAAGCGCTTTTTTGCTCTGCCACATAAATGCAATATTAATTTCACCATAATAGTAGTTGCCGATAATAGAGCTAAATGCAAAGAGGAAAATCATTACCGCCAGGAAAATAGACGACCAGGCGCCGATATGTTCCACAAGCGCATACTGTACAAGTTCAATACCGCTGAGCCCTACGCCCATGTAATCTTTGGATAGCATTACAATAAATGCCGATGCGGTACATACCAAAAGCGTATCAACAAATACGCCCAAAGCCTGAATAAGGCCCTGTGTTACAGGATGGTCGGTAGTTGCGGTAGCAGCAGCATTAGGAACTGAGCCCATGCCTGCTTCATTGGAGAACAGACCGCGCTTGATGCCGGTCATCATGGCAAGGCCCATGCCGCCGCCAAAAGCAGCATTCAGGCTGAATGCAGAAGTAACGATATCGTAAATAACCTGCGGCATTAAATTGATATTTTTAATAACAACATAAAAAGCAATTAACAGATAAATACCTGCCATTACAGGAACCATCCATTCGGAAACTTTGGCAATACGGTTAATACCGCCGAAAATAACCATGGCAGTCATAATGGAAACGATAATGCCTACGGTAGTCCTGTCAAAGCCAAAAGCACCCTGCAAAGACAAAGTAATGGTATTTGCCTGCACGGAATTAAAAATAAGGCCATAAGTGCTGCATATTAAAACTACAAACAAAACAGCCATAAAATTATTATGCAGTGCATTTTTAATATAATAAGCCGGGCCGCCGCGGAAACCGCCTTCTGCACGCGGAACTTTATAAATCTGAGCCAGCGTACTTTCAACAAAGCCGGTAGCGGAGCCTATGAGTGCCATTACCCACATCCAGAAAATTGCACCCGGGCCGCCTACGATAATAGCAATGGCGATACCTGCTATATTGCCAACGCCTACGCGGGAAGCGGTACTGATACAAAAAGCCTGGAACGGGGAAATGTGGTTTTTCTCGGTTGATGCACCAACATTGGTACAAAGCAGGCGCACCATTTCCTTAATGCAGCGCAGCTGCACAAAGCCGGTTCTGAAGGTAAACCAGATACCAAGGCCGACAAGAAGAATAATAAGAACATAAGCGTATAAAACGTCATTTACCGAAAGAACTAAATTATCCAGAAAGTCCATTTAGGCACCTCTTACAATAAAATTTTACAGCATATCGCGGCTGGCAATAATATTAACGCCCAAGCCCAATATATCCTTTACAATTACATCTCCGGTTTTTACCGGCGCTTTAACAGTTACGCCGCGCAAAAAAGCAGCGCAGTCCAAAACTTTTTCCTTCGGAAGCACAGTTTCGGACACTACCGGCAGTAAAGGCAGCATGCCGCCTTCAATACGTACTGTTGTTGTCAGCATTCTTTTGGGAGCTGTTACTTCATCATTTGCATATTTGGCGCCGCGCGGGCAGGTATTGCCTTTCACATCAATAACCTTGCCGTTTTCAACAGTAACAGTCATTTCGCAGCCCATCGGGCACATAATGCAGTTCATTACACGTGTTTCAGCCATCAGCCTTATCACTCCTTATCCAAAAATACAGTCAGGCTGTCGCCTATCAGTTCAGCTTTGGCAGCAGGTATATCAACAGCAATCATTTCACTGGGTTTGGCAACCGGCAGCATTCTCTGCAAAATTACGTTTTCGCCGCTTTTTACTACCAGTTTAACCTTGCGTTCGGGGCTTGCCACACGCATAAACAAACGTACCTGTTCTCCTGCTTTGGGCAGATTGAGGCACTGGGGAACGCATGTACGCACACCTTTTTCTGCCGTTACCGTTACAAATTTAGTATCATTGTCAAGTTTTCCCTGTGCTTCAAGCGCAGCAAACTTACCGGCAATTTCCGCTTCTTCAGAAACAAAGTCAACAAGGTCATGCACATGCACAACGTTGCCTGCTGCATAAAAACCGGGCAGGCTGGTCTGACGGTGCTGGTCAACAACCGGTCCGTTAGTAAGCGGGTGCATTTTTAAATCCAGCCCGCGGCTGAGTTCGTTTTCCGGAATCAGGCCGACGGATAAAAGTACTGTATCGCATTCGATATCAAATTCCGTACCCGGAATCGGGCGCATTTTTTCATCAACCTTGGCAACGGTAATGCCGTTTACGCGGTCTTTGCCATGGATTTTTACAATTGTATGCGAAAGATACAAAGGAATATTATAGTCATTAAGGCATTGTACAATATTGCGGGTCAAACCGTTGGAGAACTGGCAGATTTCCAGAACAGCCTGAACCTTGCAGCCTTCAAGGCTCATACGGCGCGCCATGATAAGGCCGATATCGCCGCTGCCCAAAATTACAATTTTATGCCCCGGAATATAGCCTTCCATATTTACCATGCGCTGTGCAGCACCGGCTGTAAATACGCCTGCGGGGCGCTCGCCGGGAATACGGATGGCACCGCGGGTACGTTCACGGCAGCCCATGGTTAAAATTACGGTTTTGCCCTGAACTTTAATCAAACCATGTTCCGGACTGACAGCAATAACGGTTTTATCTTTTTCAACGCTCAAAACCATAGTATCGGTCAGGCATTCAATTTCCGGTTTATCTTTTACCAGTTCAATGCAGCGGTGTGCATAACCGGGTCCGGTAAGTTCTTCTTTAAAATGATGCAGGCCGAAACCATTATGGATGCACTGCTGCAAAATACCGCCCAGTTCGCGGTCACGCTCAATTACAAGCACGCTTTTGGCACCGTTCTGCCATGCGCTGTAAGCAGCCGAAAGCCCGGCAGGACCGCCGCCGACAATTACTATATCATAAAGCTCTTTCATTATTCCTGTCTGCCTTTCACATCTGTTTTTTCGTAATATAAATGGGAATCTTTGCGTTCCTTCAGCACATCGGCCACGGAAATCCCAAGTTCACGTGCTAAAATCTGCGTTACGCGCGGCCCGCAGAAACCGCCCTGGCAGCGTCCCATACCGGCACGGGTACGGCGTTTAACAGCGTCAACGGTAGTTGCACCGCAGGGAGCTTTTATGGCAGCTACAATTTCGCCCTCGGTTACAGTTTCGCAGCGGCAGATAACGCGTCCGAACAGCGGGTCTTTTTCAATCAAATCATGTTTTTCGTTATCAGTTAAACGTGTAAAGTGAATTTGTTTCGGCAAAGCAGCTTTAAAATCTGCTTTTTTCTCCAAAGGCATAAATTTGCCAACAGCTTCGGCAATTTCTTCTGCCACGGCAGGAGCTGCGGTTAAACCGGGAGACTGCATGCCTGCGGCATTAAACAAGCCTTCAACTTCAGATGCGCCGATAATAAAATCACCGGTATTAGAAACGGCACGCAGACCGGCAAATTCCGTAATGGCAGCACCCATCGGCAGGTTCGGTATCAGCTTGCGGGCAGAAGCAATAATCTGGTCCATGCCGCCTGCGGTAACGGAAGTATCTTCTTTTTCTTCCATATCGTTGGCATTAGGGCCGATAAAGGTATTGCCATGAGTGGTTGTGCAAACCAGAATGCCTTTGGAATTTTTGGCAGGAGTAGGGAATACAACGCCATATACCAAATCATTGCAGGCAGTTTTGTCAAACAAAATATATTCGCCCTTGCGCGGATGAATTTTAAAGCTGTCATCACCGGCAAGATAGGCAATTTCATCAGCATAAACGCCGGCCGCATTAATAACGCATTTGGTTTTAATTGCGCCGAGATTTGTTTCAACAGCGGCAATTTTACCATCTTCTTTAACAAACCCTGTTACGCGGCAGTTACGGATAACTTCTGCGCCGTTTTGAACGGCACACTGTGCAAAACGCAGCGCAGCTTCAAACGGCCAGCAAACACCGGCGCTCGGTGCCCACAAAGCAGCCACAGCCGTGGTAAGGTTCGGTTCTTTTTCCAAAACCTGTTCGCGGTTTAAAATTTCAAGGCCTTGTACGCCGTTATTTTTACCGCGTTCAAGAAGCTCTTTCAAGGTTTCAACTTCTTCATCATTAACAGCAACAACCAGAGAACCGGTCCATTTAATATCAAGGTCCAGCTCATCTTCCAGCTGATGATACAAACGGTTGCCCAAAACATTGGTAATTGCTTTCATGCTGCCGGTAGGTGCATCAAAACCGGCATGCAGAATAGCACTGTTGGCTTTGGTTGTACCGCAGGCAATATCCGGCTCTTTTTCAAGCAAAACACATTTTACATTATACCTGGAAAGTTCGCGCAAAATTGCACAGCCTACAACACCGCCGCCAACAACGACGATATCCGCCTCTTTGATAAAATCCATTTCGTCACATCCTAAACTGATTTCTTAATCATTATTTAAAGTAATTTTAACACATTTGTTACAAAAAAAGAATATTTTGCGCGCCGAGTTTTCAGAAAAATTTAAGTAAAAACGCTGTGGGATAGACAATGTCCCGATTTTTTATTATTTGACACTGCCGTTACAGTATTTTAAAATTAAAGTAAGAAAGAAGGTGTGCCTATGAAAAAACTGGCTTTAATTTTAACCTTATGTTTTTTCTGCTTTGCCAATTTTGCTCTGGCAGCAGATAACGAAACAGAACAAACTGCCAAAGAACCGGCCGCTGCAACCGAACAAAAAGAAGAAACAAAAGATAAAAACGCAAACGATGATATTAAATTTTTAATTGACAAAGAGGCAATGAACAGTGAACTTCAGCAGGACACTAACAATAAATGCTACCTTGAGCTTGAAGAAAACAAATATATTGCTTACGTAATTGACACTAAGGATGGCGATACGCGCCGCGATTTGTTTAAAAAAGCACCGGCAGAACGCGTAAACCACCTTTACACCAATAATGAAGAAATTTATAACTATCTCGTTAAATTTATTCAGAGCCGCGAAGAATCAGGACGTAAATACTACGGTTACCGTATTACCGGCGGCATTGAAGAAAATGAAACTGCCGCCAACGGCACAGTTATTTATAAATTCTGGTTCATGAAACTTGATGAAGATACAGATAACGGTATGCACATACCAATCGGTATAGGCATCGGCATAGGCGGCGGGCACCATCATGGCCCCTGGGTTGGCATAGGCTGGTAAAACTTAAAACTGCGTATAAAAAATCCGCACCGGAATATTCCGTTGCGGATTTTATTTTTATTCGTTATCCTGCTGTACGGCTGCCAAAGATACTACTTTGTCACCTTCGTTCAAGGTCATCAGTTTAACACCCTGTGCATTGCGCCCAAACTGGCTTATGCCTTCGCCGTCAATGCGGATGATGATGCCGGCTACGGTTATTAAAAGTATTTCCTGCTCAGGGTTAATAACTTTCATACCAACAACAGCACCTGTTTTTTCGGTAACTTTAATATTAATTACGCCTTTGCCGCCGCGGGTCTGCTTGCGGTATTCGCTGACCGCAGTACGTTTGCCAAGACCTTCTTCTGTTGCCGTCAAAACTTCTTCATTTTCGTTGGTTACGCTGTCCATGGCAACAACTTCGTCATCAAACCCAAGCTGAATGCCGCGTACACCGTGAGCAGTACGTCCCATCGGGCGCACATCCTGCTCGTCAAAACGGATTGCAAGGCCTCTGCGCGTTGCCAGCACAATTTCACTGCTGCCGTCGGTAAGCTCAACGCCGATAAGTTCTTCGTTATCATCCAGCGTCATGGCAATAAGCCCTGCTTTGCGCGCACTGTTGAAATCGTTAAGATTGGTCTTTTTCACAGTGCCCTTATTGGTAGCCATAAACATGAACTGGTCTTCTTTAAATTCTTTAACCGGAATAACGGCAGTTATTTTTTCACCCTGTTCTATCGGCAGCAGGTTAATAATAGCCGTGCCCTTGGCAGTTCTGCCGGCTTCGGGAATTTCATAGCCTTTCTGGCGGTAAACCCTGCCTTTATTGGTAAAGAACAAAATATTATGATGCGTTGTGGAAAGGAACAAATGCTCTGCACAATCATCGTTTTTCTTGCCGCTGCCGCCGGTTTTGCCAACGCCGCCGCGCTTCTGGCTGCGGAAATTATCCAGCGTCTGGCGTTTGATATAACCCTGATGGCTGATGGTAATAACAATATCTTCTTCGGCAATCAGGTCTTCAATTTCCATGGAAGAAGAATCAATGGAAAGTTCTGTACGGCGTGCATCTCCAAACTTTTTCTTCATTTCAAGCAAATCTTCTTTTATAATGCCAAAAACTTTATGTTCGTCTGCCAAAACACTCTCCAGCCAGTCAATGGTTTCCAAAACATCTATATATTCATCATCAATCTTTTTGCGCTCCAAACCGGTCAGCCTTTGCAGGCGCATATCCAAAATGGCCTGTGCCTGGCGCTGGCTGAGGCTGAATTTTTCCATCAGCGCCGCTTTGGCGGTATCGGCATTGGCGCTGCTGCGGATAGTGCTGATTACTTCATCAAGATGATCAAGCGCTATTTTCAAGCCTTCCAAAATATGGGCGCGTTCTTTGGCCTTGCCGAGTTCATATCTTGTACGGCGGGTAATAACATCTTTCTGATGTTCCAGATAATAATTTAAAATCTGTTTTAAATTAAGAATCCGCGGATGGCCGTTAACCAGTGCCAGCATAATAATACCGAAACTTGTCTGCAGCTGAGTATGCTTATAAAGCTGATTCAGCACAACATCAGGCACGGCATCACTTTTCAGTTCAATTACCACACGCATGCCGCGGCGGTCAGATTCATCACGCAAATCGGTAATAGCTTCAATAACGCCGTCTTTTACAAGCTGGGCAATTCCTTCAATAAGGCGTGCCTTATTAACCTGATAAGGGATTTCAGTTACAACAATGCGGTGCTTCCCTTTCTGCATCGGCTCAATTTCGGCGCGCGCGCGGATTTTAACAATGCCGCGGCCGGTATTATAGGCGTTTTTAATGCCTTCTGTGCCCAGAATTATTGCACCGGTCGGAAAATCCGGACCTTTAATGGCTGTCATCAGCTGCGGAACTTCCACATCAGGATTATCAATAAGCATAACAAGGCCGTCAACAACTTCACCCAGATTATGGGGAGGAATATTGGTTGCCATGCCTACCGCAATACCGGCGCTGCCGTTAATTAAAAGTGCAGGCACTTTGGCAGGCAGTACGCTCGGTTCTTTTAAAGATTCATCATAGTTGGGAACAAAATCTACCGTTTCTTTTTCAATATCTTCCAGCATGGTTTCGGCAATTTTGGTCATGCGAACTTCCGTATAACGCATTGCCGCAGCGCTGTCGCCGTCCACGCTGCCGAAGTTGCCGTGACCGTCAACCATCAAATAACGGGTGGAAAAATCCTGCGCAAGGCGTACAATGGCATCATAAACAGCCTTATCACCATGAGGATGGTATTTACCTAAAACTTCACCGACAATACGGGCGGATTTTTTATACGGCTTGTTGGAAGCCATGCCGGCTTCCTGCATAGCATATAAAATACGCCTGTGTACAGGTTTTAAACCGTCACGCACATCAGGCAGGGCCCTCTGCACAATAACGCTCATTGCATAATCAATATATGATTTCTGCATTTCTTCTTCAATATAAACGGGTAAAACCTTACCTGCTCCTGTTTCTAACTCCACAATATCACCTCAGCAATTACTTAAAGAAAATGTCATATATCTGTTTGCCTATTAAAAGCGTTGTTACCGTTAAAAATAATGGCCTTACATAAGCAGCCCCATGTTTTATTGCCATTTTTGTTCCAAAATATGCGCCAGCTATCATGCTCAAGCCCATAATAATACCGTAAACCCATACTACGGAACCGTTAAAAATAAATGTTGCCAATCCGGCAAGATTACTGGCCGTATTAAGCGCTTTGCCGTTACCGGCTGCCGTAACAAAATCGCATCCCAAAAATAAAAAACCGAAAATTAAAAACGTTCCCGTACCTGGTCCGAAAAAACCGTCATAAAAGCCCATGCATAAAGCCATTAAAAATGCCCCGGCCAGTGCCCAGAAACTAAAATCGGTACGGCTTTGAAAACTGCCCCATTCTTTATGCCTGTAAGTATAAGCTGCAATCAGCACAAGCATAACTACAACCAGGTTGCGCATAAAATCCTGCGGCAGCAAATGCACCGTATAAGCGCCGCACACGGAACCTATCATTGACATTGGCACCAAGGATATAACCAATTTTTTATTTATATTGCCGGAACGCCAGAATGAAATTACGCTTGTAACGGCACCCATGCTTGCGGCAAGTTTATTGGTTCCAAGCACCATGCTTACGGGCAGACCTGATGTTAAAAGTGCAGGCACTGAAATCAGTCCGCCCCCGCCAACGGTGGAATCAATAAATGCTGCTACAAAACCGGTCACAACAAATAAAACTATATTAAATAAATCAAGATTTTCCATATTTTACAAATACCTCTTACAGCAGTTCTTTACTTGCTGTTTTTAAATAAAAACCGGCAAAACCGCTGTGGCAGCTCATTTTTACAACTTCAGAAGTAATTTCGTTGCTTATGGCATAAGGGTAACTTATTAAAAGTTCTGCTTTTTTTAGCGGCCATCTCGTTCCGCTTAAACTTACGCAGCTGTTTTCAAGCGGTATCAGCGAAAGCGCCTGAAAATCAGCGCCAGCAGTAAATTCAAGGCTTTCGCCTGCTGCTAACAGAACCATCAGTTCCTGCTCATCAGCCATTATTACTGCTGTATTAGTTCTTTTTTTATAAGAGCATAATGAAAAGACATTGCTGTACAAATGATCAAAACGCCCGCCCCAAATTCCCGTAATAAGCAAATTACTTTTTAAAGGCAAATTGTTTAAAAGAAGCTGCAAGTCGGTATCGTCTTTGGCTGGATTAAACAACAATGCTTTTATTTTTTCATCTTTTGCTTTCTGTAAATATGCCGGAGCAGCGCTGTCAGCATCACCGCATAACAATTCAGGCTTAAAGCCTGCGTCAAAGCATATTTCTATACCTCTGTCGGCGCAGTAAATTTTTCTTCCGCAAGCAACTTTTTTAAACCATGAAAGTTCAGGTTTTCTGCCACCGGCTGCGGCGATAACAAAATCCTTTTTTTCAACACTGTTCTTTAATATAAAATTTCCCTGCGGTAAACTTAAATTTAATTCCATCAGGATTTCTTTTTGGCTGCGGCAGGTTTAATAATAATCTGCCCGTTTTCTTTATAAACTTTCCAGTCTGCTTCGCCTTTGGTATTTTTAAACCAGTCCATACTTAATTCAAGCAGATAACGGTTTAATTTTTCAAGTGCTTCTTCCGGCAGCAGAATTTCTTTGCCGCCTGCATTTTTAGCTGTTTTTATTTTTTTGTTTTTTACAGGCTCATCGACGTAAACGGCATTTTCAAAGCTTACTTCTTCCTCGTAGCCCTTTAACATATCCTCATCAGATAAATTTTTTCTTATTTTCATTACATTTCACCTTATTACAAATCAAGATTACGTACTTTGCCGGCATTCTGCTCGATAAACTGGCGGCGCGGCTCAACCTTGTCGCCCATAAGTACGGAGAAAATTGCGTCCGCCTCTGCGGCATCTTCCAGATGTACCTGCAAAACAGTGCGTGCTTCCGGATTCATGGTTGTTTCCCACAGCTGTTCCGGGTTCATTTCGCCAAGGCCTTTATAGCGCTGTACGTAAGGATTATTATCGCGGCCTACTTCATCAAGCACTTTCTGCAGTTCGTCATCACTGTAAGCATACATGTGCTTCTGCCCTTTACGTACCAGATACAGCGGCGGCTGGGCAATAAACACATGCCCTTCCTTAATCAGCGGCTGCATATAGCGGTAGAAGAACGTTAAAAGCAGTGTGCGGATATGGGCGCCGTCGACGTCGGCATCTGTCATGATAATAATTTTGCCGTAACGGGCTTTGTTAATATCAAATTCTTCGCCAATGCCGCAGCCGAAAGCTGTAATCATATTGCGTATTTCTTCGCTGCTTAAAATTTTATCAAGACGTGCTTTTTCTACGTTCAAAATTTTGCCGCGCAAAGGAAGTATAGCCTGAAAGCGTCTGTCACGTCCCTGCTTGGCACTGCCGCCTGCGGAATCACCTTCGACAAGGTAAATTTCCGTTTCTGCTGCGTCTTTGCTCTGGCAGTCGGCAAGTTTACCTGGCAGGCTGCTTATTTCAAGCGCGTTTTTGCGTCTGGTAAGTTCTCTTGCCTTGCGTGCTGCCAGCCTTGCGCGTGCGGAAATTATAGATTTTTCCACGATTTTCTTGGCAACAGCAGGATTTTCTTCAAAAAATTCTGCCAGCCCTTCGCTTACCATATTATCAACAATGGGGCGGATTTCGCTGTTGCCGAGTTTTGTTTTCGTCTGGCCCTCAAACTGAGGTTCCGGCACCTTTATGCTGATAACGGCAGTAATGCCTTCGCGCACGTCATCGCCGCTTAAATTATCGTCATTTTCCTTCAGCGTGCCGATTTTGCGGGCATAATCGTTAATGGTACGCGTAAGCGCCTGTTTAAAGCCGCTTAAATGCGTGCCGCCTTCTTCGGTATTAATATTATTTACAAAAGTAAAAATATTTTCATTGTAAGTATCACAATACTGTATTGCCACTTCTACAATATTGTTTTCCTTGATGCCTTCAATGTAAATCGGTTCTTCGTTAATTTTATCTTTATTTTCGTCAACGTATCTTACAAACTCAATAATGCCGCCTTCATAATGGAAGGTTTCGGTTTTGCCGCTGCGCTCGTCGCTTAAAATAATTTTTACGCCCTTATTCAAAAAGGCCAGCTCGCGGATGCGGATTCTTAAAGTTTCATAACTGTAAACAAGTTCGGTAAATATTTCGGCATCCGGTTTAAAATGCACGGTAGTGCCGGTTTCTTCGGTAGTGCCTTTTTCATACAGGGGAACCTCTGTTTTACCGCGTGCAAACTCAATGCCGTAAACTTTTCCGCCGCGGCGCACTTCAACTTCCATATGTTCGCTTAAGGCATTTACGCAGGAAACACCTACGCCATGCAGGCCGCCGGAAACCTTATAGCCGCCGTCGCCGAATTTGCCGCCGGCATGCAGTATCGTCATAACAACTTCCACTGCAGGTTTGCCTACTTTATGCATATCAACAGGAATACCGCGCCCGTTATCTTTAACGGTAATGCTGTTGTCATGATGAATAACAACCTCGATTAAAGAACAATAACCGGCCAGAGCCTCGTCGATACTATTATCTATAACTTCATACACCAGATGGTGCAGGCCCCTGCCGGAAATGCTGCCAATATACATACTCGGGCGCTTGCGTACCGCTTCAAGCCCTTCAAGAACCTGAATCTGGCTCGCGCCGTACTGACCTTTTACTTCTGTTGCTTCTTCTAAAACGGACATCTTTACCTCCATCAATTATCCCTGTCGCGGTTATAAACTTCAATGCCAAAATCATCTTCCGCACGCTTTTTCAGCGTAAGCGCCGAAATACCGGAAAGATAAATTTTATCGTCAGTAAGTATACAGCTGGAATATTCACCGTTTTCCGATAAATCTATAACCTCGTATTTATGTTTTTCGCACTGCTTTTGCAGATAATTTTTAAATACATTGTTTTTCTGGTTTCTGATATTAAAAATAGCGATAATATCAGTATTTTTAATAACAAAATCAGAGCCCAAATGTAAATACATGCTATTTCCCCCGCAAATTATTTAAAACATTCTGATATGTTTTATCGTCAATCAAGTCAGGAGTTTTTCCTGTTTTAAAAATAACCGCCAGCATTTTTTCACTGCTGCTGGCAGTTTCATCCGCAACTTTGGCATAATAATGCTGCCGCAGATGATTTTTAACACTGTCATACAATATTTTATCACAATTCAGCGTTTTTTTACAATTTTCGTAATCGGACCACGGCTCCGTCAATAAAAATTTTATCAGTTCATCATGCAGTTTTTCCTGTTCATAACGGCTGCATACGGCACATAAATTGCCTTTTCCGTTAATAACGGCGCCGCAGCGGCTGCATTTTTTGCCGCCCTTTTTTAAAAGAGCTTTTTCGCGTTTTAACGCGGCGGCCTTAAAAGCCATCAGTTTAAGCTGCAAACCGGTATTTTTTACGTTTACTGCCAATGCGGAAATTTTTTGCCGTTCTTCTTCCTGCAGTTCAATTTTTTCAGGCTTTGTTTCAGAAGCAGAGTCTTTTAAAAACTTGTTATCAACACTTCCATTAAAAAATTTTAAATCGCCGACAGAACGTTTTTTTAAAACGCCGTTAATATTTTTTAAAAACTGCTTTTTCATTAAAAGCAGATGATTTGACCAGACGGAACTGTCGGTATTAATATATAAAACTTTGTTTTCCAGCTTCACGGGCTTGGAATGCCTGGCAACATTTTCGCCGCAAATGCTTTTCCACTTGCTTTGCAGGTAAAAAACAGTATAGGTATCGCGTTCTTCCTTGCCCGGAAGCATTTTCAGCAAAATCTGCTCCACATTATCCATCAGCCCTGCATTACCTTTCCGTTTTCAATATAAAAATAAGCATTATTGTTTAAATCGGGTATTAAATGCTTATCATTAACCGTAATAAAAGTCTGCACCCTGCCGTCGATAAACTTCAAAAGATGCGTGCGACGTTCGGAATCAAGCTCGCTCATTACATCGTCAAGCAGAAGCACAGGATATTCACCTGTATTATTTTTCACATATTCAAGCTGGGCAAGTTTTAAAGCCAGTGCCGCGCTGCGCTGCTGCCCCTGCGAACCGAAGGCTTTCAGCAGCTTGCCGCTTACATAAAAGAATAAATCGTCACGGTGCGGGCCAATGCTTGTATTTCCGCGCAGAATATCCAGAGCCTGCCGCTCATGCAGTTCTTTTAAATAAAACTCCTGCCACTCGCTTTCACTTTTATCGCTCTGCTGCAGAATAAAATCATTACTGGTTTTTAAAGCATAGTTAATCAGCATGCTTTCGCTGCCGCCGGCAATGGAAGCATAAATGCCGGAAGCAATAACCAGCAGTTCTTCAAGCGCAGCCAGCCGTTTTTTTATGATGCGTGCGGCAGATGCACTCAGTTCGTTATTCCATAAATTCAGCTGTACCTTATCGCCGTTATTATCGCGTATTTCTTTTAAAAGCCTGTTGCGCTGCTGCAAAAGGCGGTTATATTTTACCAGCAGTTCATAATAAGCCTTGTCGGTCTGGGCAATCTGCATGTCAAAAAAACGCCTGCGCAGCTGAGGCTCTCCCTTAATAAGCTGCAAATCTTCCGGCGAAAACATTACCGTGTTTAAAGTGCCGTAATGTTCTTTCGCCTTTATATTTACATTATCAAGCAAAAGTTCTTTTTTTATGCGCCCGTTTTGCTCGTAACGCTTGATTTTTATTTCATAATCAGAATCAAAACTCATAAAATCAGCTTTTACGGCCATTTCACGCCGTCCGTCACCGAACAGGTCATCTTCCTGAAAAGTACGGTGCGACATGCCGAAAGCAGCATAAAAAATTGCTTCCAGCAGGTTTGTTTTGCCCTGGGCGTTTTTGCCGTAAAAAATATTTACCATTGCCGGAAACTGCAGGCTGCACAAACCGTAATTTCTGAAATTATGCAGATATAAACCTTTAATTTTCATTGCTTACAGTAATAACTGCCATGCCTTTAACGGTTACTTCGTCGCCGGCACGGATTTTTTTGCGTTTTTCCAGTACCGTCTGCCCGTTAAGGCTTACAAAGCCAGCTTCAATAAGTTCGTGCGCCTGCCCGCCGCTCATTACAACACCGGCATATTTTAAAAGATTAGTTAAAGTTATATATTCCGTTTCAATCTGTACCGCAAGTTTTTCCATATCAGAACACAACCCTTACCGGAGTAACAATATAAATATAATTTTCTTCGCCTACCGGCTTAATGCATACGGGGCTTAAGGAATTATTCAGTTCCATAATGGCTTCTTCGTCGGAAAGATTCTTTAAAATATCAAGTATATACTTGGAATTAAAAGCGACGTTCAGTCCGTCGCCTTCGGTGCGGCACTGAATATCTTCACGGCCTTTGCCGACATCAGGGCTGCTGGAACTGATAATAATTTCCGTATCGCCGACGCTTACTTTTATAATGCTGTAATCGCCGTCGCTCGAAAACAGGGCAACCCTTTCCACAGCGCCCGCCAGTTCTTTAACATTAAACCTGGTTTTGGTATTAAAAGAAGGGGGAATAACGCGTCTGTAATCAGGAAATTTACCTTCAATAAGCCTTGAAACAATTACTACCTGGTCTATTACAACCATAATCTGATTGTTCAAAAGAGAAATTTTAATTTCCTGCGGAATGTCGCTGTTCAGGTTGCGGGCAATTTCAGACAGAACCCTGGAAGGAATAATGATGGACATATCTTCATCAGAAGCATAGGGCATGCTCTTAATGGCAAGCCTGTGCGTGTTTGTACCGACAAAGGTAATCTTGCCATCACTTATTTCCACAAGAATACCTGTAAACAAAGGCCTTGCTTCATCGGTAGAGCAGGAGAAAATAGTCTTTTTAATAAGTTCCTTTATTTTTTCGTCTTCCAGCACAATCTGTTTTTCGGGATTAAACTCAGGGAATTTAGGATAATCATCTTCATTCATTAACAGCAGCTGAAAATCAGATTTTGCCGATTTTACGGAAATGGTTTTTTCTTCTTTATTTTTAATGATGGTAACGGTTTCTCCCGGGAGCTTGCGCATCAGTTCCGAAAAATGTTTGGCAGAAACAACAATTTCGCCGTTGGCTTCAGTATTGCTTTCAACGGTACAGGAAATTGCCATATTTAAGTCCATGGCCTGCACATATAAAATATTTTCGGCAGCAATGATATGGATGCCGGAAAAAATCGGAGCGGTCGGTTTGGAAGAAATGGCTCGCTGTACAGTTTGAATTGCTTTGTTCAGGCTTGTTGTTGAGCATGTAAATTTCATGTTATGCAGACCTCCATTATTTTATAATAACTATATAGATTTAAAATAATTAGTAGTAGTTATAGTAGTAAGTGTGGATATGTGGAAATTATGTAAAGCCGCTGTAAAATCACATTTTAGCGCCTGTTTATAATGTGTGGAAAACTGTTCATAACTTTTAACGTTATAAACTTTTCGTTTTCTGATTTTAATTTTTAACAAGTTATCAACAGGTTTAAACACATTTTCCACAGATAATTGTTGAAAACTTTATTACTGGTTAAGCTGCTCGGTTAAATAAACAATAGCTTTTTCTATTGTCGGGTCTTTTTTACGCTGAGCGTTGATTTTATCATAAGCATGGATAACGGTACTGTGGTCACGCCCGCCGTAAATTTCGCCGATGCGCGGATAGGATAAATCTATCAGCTCGCGGCAGAGATACATGGCAATATGCCTTGCCGTGGCAATGCTTTGGGTACGTTTTTTGGTAAATAATTCATCGGGCTTAATTTTAAAATATGCAGCCGTTGCTTCATTAATGGCTTCATAAGTTATTTGCCTGCTCTGAACGGTGGCTCCCATTTCGTCAAGAATGTTTCTGGCAAGTTCAACGGTTATGGGCATGCTCATAAGGCCGGCATAAGCAACTATTTTGGTATAGGCTCCTTCAATTTCCCTGATGTTTGTGGTAATGCTTGAGGCAACAAGCGTTATAACATCATGGGGAATTTCAATGCCTTCAAGTTCCGCTTTTTTGCGTAAAATTGCAATTCTTGTTTCAAGGTCAGGCGACTGTATGTCGGCCATCAGGCCGCATTCAAAACGGGAACGCAGGCGGTCTTCGATATTTTTGATATGTTTGGGCAGCCTGTCGCTGGAAATTATAATTTGTTTGTTTTCTTCGTAAAGCGCATTAAAGGTATGGAAAAATTCTTCCAGGGTACGTTCGCGTTTTTCCAGAAACTGAATGTCGTCTATAATGAGGCAGTCTATTTTGCGGTATTTGTTTTTAAAGTTTTCCATTGTTCTTTTTTCAATGGAAGTAACGATTTCATTAAGAAACTTTTCGCTGGAAATATAAAGCACTTTGGCGTCCGGCTTATTTTTTTTAATCTGGTTGCCAATGGCATGCATTAAGTGGGTTTTGCCAAGGCCAACACCGCCGTAAATAAAAAGCGGGTTATAGGCAATGCCGGGTTTGGCCGCTACTGCCTGCGCCGCTGCATAGGCAAAACGGTTGGAATTGCCTATAACAAAAGTGTCAAAAGTATATTTTACATTTAAATTACTGGGAAACTGTTCTTCAAAAAGAACCGGCTGAACATAGCTGCCGGTATATTCGGGCGGTTTTGCCGGCTGTGCCGGTGCCTGAACTTCTGCTTTTACCGGCTGCGGGGCAGGGGCAGGCGGTTCTTCCTTTGGAGCCTGCTTTTGTACCGGCGCGGCTGTAAAGTCAAGGTTTTCTATCTGCAGGCTGAATTCCTTACCGGTTATTTCAGCAAGCAGATTTTCGATAATGGGTTTGTAATTTTCTTCCAGCCATTTTTTTAAAAAATTATTGTTAACGCCGATTATGAAAACTGTGTCTGTTGCCGAAAGCGGTACTGCAGGGCTGATAATAGTATTGTAAACTGTTTCGCTGACAGAATTTTTCAGCCTCTGAAGCAGTTGTTCCCATATTTCCGAAACATTATAGGAATTCATTATTGATAGTCCTTTCCACTGAATTATTTTTAATTTTTGCTGATTTTTCTGCAATATGTCTATCACTTTATTTTAACAAAATTGTCGTTTATTATCAATTGCTTTGTTTTTTTAATAAAATTACTGCCGTTAACCGGTTTTATGCGCAAAATTCTTGAAAAACTTTGTTTTAACGTATTCTTTATTCTTGACACTTAACGTACTATCTAATATAATTTTATCAGCTATCAATTCATTAAAATAGAGAATTTGATAAAACCGTTAATAGTAAGGAGGTAGCAGTTCATGAAGCGTACTTTTCAACCGAATAACCTTAGAAGGAAAAGAACCCATGGTTTCAGAGAAAGAATGAAAACTTTGGGCGGACGTCAGGTTTTAAAAAGAAGACGTGCAAGAGGCAGAAAGAAATTGTCTGCATAATATTATAAATAGGCCGCTCATACGGCCTATTTTTTCAATGCGGGCAGGTGTATATGCATAATTTGAAAACAGACAGTGATTTTTCTTTTAAAAAAGAAAACAGAATTAAATCGAAAAATGCTTTTCAGATTGTTTATAAGACAGGCAGGTCGGTAGTCGATTCCATGTCTGTAATGTACGTATTGGCAAATGATGAAAAAAATATAAAAATCGGTTTTGCTGTCGGCAAAAAAATGGGCAATGCTGTTGTACGCAACAGGGTAAAGCGGCTGATGCGCGAAGTTTTCCGCCACAGGCGCAGCGAGCTTAAGGATTCAATCCATATTATCTGGGTAGCGCGCAAAAAACTTATTGCTGCCGACATTTATACTTATGACAGGATTTTTATGCGTTTGGCCAAAAGGGCAGGTATACTAAAGTAAAGGTGAGAATATGAAAACGGTTATTATTTTGTTAATCCGTTTTTATCAGATATTTATTTCGCCGATGTTCCCTCCGCGGTGCCGTTTTTATCCTACCTGTTCACAGTATGCTTTGGAAGCTGTACGGAAAAAAGGCGCCGTTAAAGGAAGCTGGCTGGCGTTAAAGCGTATTTTAAAATGCCATCCATTCCACCCCGGGGGATATGACCCGGTTGATTAAGCCGAAATTTATGTATTGCATACATATATCAAATCAGGGAGTTGAAAAATTTGGACTTTTTAAGCAGTCTTGTACAGGAAGCAATTACTATTCTTTATAATATCAGCGCATCGTTTGGTTTTGCAAACTACGGCTTTGCCATTATTCTTTTAACTGTTATTGTAAAGATGGCAACTTATCCGCTTACCAAAAAGCAGATTCAGTCGATGAAAGCTATGCAGCGCCTTCAGCCTAAAATGAAAGCCATTCAGGAAAAATATAAGGGCGATAAAATGAAAGCCAACGAAGCATTGGCACAGCTTTATAAATCCGAAGGTGTTAATCCTCTGGCAGGCTGCCTGCCGCTTTTAATTCAAATGCCTATCCTTATCGGTATTTTCTATGGCATCCGTGATTTCCAGTATGCAGGTTCCCCTTTGTTCATGGGGCTTGATATTTCCAGAAGCCTGAGCGAATTTATGTCTGCCGGCGGCCCGGAAATGTATGCTTATGCTGTTTTGCCGGTATTGTCTGCATTAACTACTTTCCTTCAGTCTAAAATGACGATGCCTGATACTTCCACCACGCAAAATCAGGTTATGCTTTACGGCATGCCGCTGTTTATCGGTTATATCAGCATCAGCTTCCCGACAGGCCTTGTACTGTACTGGGTTGTAATGAACATTATGCAGATTGGCCAGCAGCTTTTTATGGAAAGAGGACAAAAGAAATAAAGGGAGATTTTAAAGATGGATTTTATTGAAAAAACCGGTAAAACCGTGGAAGATGCTTTAAATGACGCATTGGCTGAACTGAAAACCACTGCCGATAAAGTTAATGTTGAAGTTATAGAAGAAGCTAAAAACGGTATTTTTGGTTTATTTGCCAAAAAAGCCAAAATAAGAGTTACCTTAAAAGATGCTGCCAGAAAAATCGGCGATATTGTAGATGAAACAGTGGACAGCATTAAAGAAGATTATAAAGCAGGCAAACAGGAAGCTGCCGCTGCGAGGGAAGTTGCCAAAAAAGAAGAAACAAAACCCGCAGTGCGCGAACATGTTATTGAAGAAGCTGCCGTTGAAGCCGCCAAAGAATTTTTGCAGAAGATTTTTAATGCTATGCGCATTGAAGTTGTAATGGAGAAATTCATCAACAAAAATGAAGGCATGGTTACTTTTAAACTTCATGGTTCCGATATGGGCATTTTAATCGGCAAACATGGCCAGACGCTTGATTCTTTACAGTATCTTACCAATCTTGTTGCCAACAAGAATTCTGCTGAGCGCATCAGAATCGTAATTGATATTGAAGATTACCGCGAACGCCGCGTTGAAACTTTAAACCGCCTGGCACTGCGCCTTGCCGATAAGGTTAAACGTACCGGCGAACGTGTTGTGCTTGAGCCGATGAATCCTCATGAAAGAAAAATTATTCATGTAGCATTACAAAACGACCGCCGTATTACTACGCTCAGCGAAGGTGAAGAACCTTACCGCCGCGTTGTAATTGAATTAAAAAAATAATTTTCTTAATTTTAAACCCAGTCGTTTGTACTGGGTTTTTCTTTTGGAGAACAGATTATGGAAAATACAGTAAAACAATATCAGGAAGAAACTATCAGTGCTGTTTGTACGGCTTTGGGTGAAGGCGCTATCGGCATTATCCGCATCAGCGGGGAAAACGCCCTTGCTGCAGGGGAGGCAATTTTTAAGGCAGCCTCCGGCAGAAAACTGGCTGATTATCCTGTAAATACTTTGGTTTACGGCCATGTATATGATGCAGACGGCAGTATGGTTGACGAAGTTATGGCTGTTTATATGCGCGGTCCTCATTCCTATACGGCAGAAGATGTTGTGGAAATTCAGTGCCATGGCGGTGTACGTTCTTTGCAGAAAATTTTATCGTTAAGCTATGCCGCAGGTGCGCGTCCGGCTGAGCCAGGTGAATTTACCAAACGTGCTTTTTTGAACGGCCGCATTGACCTTGTTCAGGCTGAAGCTGTAATGGATATTATAAAATCCCGCAGTGATGCGGCCCTGAAGGTTGCAGTACGCCAGCAGGAAGGACAGCTTTCTTCAGAAGTGCGCGGGTTAAGAAAAGAACTGCTTGATGTAATTGTTAATTTGGAAGCGGTTATTGATTATCCGGAAGACGATATTGAAGAAATGACTTTTGCTTCTGTTTTGGATTCCGTAAATAAAACGGCAGAAGGTGTTAACAAACTTTTGGCAAATGCCCATACCGGTAAAATTCTGCGTGAAGGTTTGCGTGTGGCCATTATCGGTAAGCCCAATGTCGGCAAATCAAGCTTTTTAAACTGCCTTTTAAAAGAAGACAGGGCTATTGTTTCCGAATATGCCGGTACTACGAGAGATGTTATTGAAGAACAGTTTTTATTGGGCGGAATTCCCATTGTACTGGCTGATACAGCAGGTATAAGGGAAACGGAAGATTATGTTGAACGCATCGGCGTTGAAAAAAGCCGCCGTATACTGAATGAAGCAGAACTCGCCATTGTTGTGCTCGACGGTTCTGCACCTTTGACTGAAGAAGATTTTGAAATATTGGAATTAGTTAAAGGGCGCAGTTATGTTATAATTATCAATAAGAGCGATTTGGAAAGCGCAAATATAAAGAACAGTTTAACCGGTGAATTTAAAAATGCGCCAGTTATTGAACTTTCTGCCAAAACATGTGCGGGGCTTGATGTTTTTACAGGTTGGCTGCAAAAATTTGTTTATGGCAGTGATAAACATTTGGGCGACGGTATTTATGTTCAGAATGCCCGTCATGAAAATTTGCTTAAAAACAGCCTGGCAAGCATGCAGGATGCGCTTAGTGCTGCCGAAGCACAAATGCCTTATGACTGCATAATGATTGATTTGCGCAATGCGGCCGGTTTTCTTGGTGAAATAACCGGTGATACTGTGCGTGATGAAATAATAAACGAAATCTTTTCTAAATTCTGTATCGGTAAATAATTTTGCAGGTGAAAATATGTACATTACTGATAATTACGATGTAATTGTTGTCGGTGCCGGCCATGCCGGTGTAGAAGCGGCTTTGGCTGCGGCCCGTCTGGGCGGTAAAACGCTGCTGGCAACTCTTTCAATGGATAATATTGCTTTAATGCCGTGCAATCCTTCGGTTGGCGGCCCTGCCAAAGGGCATTTGGTGCGTGAAATTGATGCGCTTGGCGGTGAAATGGGCATAGCTGCCGATAAGGCCTGCATACAGATGCGCCTTTTAAATACCGGCAAGGGTTATGCCGTGCAGGCTTTGCGTGCACAGGAAGACAAACCTTTTTACCATACCATTATGAAGCAGACTGTTGAAAATCAGGACAGGCTTGATGTTAAACAGCTGATGATTGACAAACTGCTTGTAAGTAATGGCGAAGTAGTTGGGGTAGAGGCGGAAACAGGGGAAGTTTTTGAAGCCAAATGCGTAATTCTGGCAACCGGCACTTATTTGCGTGCCCGCATTGTTTACGGCCAGGTGAATTATGAATCCGGACCTAACGGTTTGCGCAGCGCCAATAAATTATCACAGTCGCTGCTGGAAAACGGACTGGAATTAATGCGCTTTAAAACAGGCACTCCGGCACGTATCGACGCCCGCAGCCTTGATTACAGCAAGATGGAAATACAGAGCGGCGACAGCAAACTGCGTAATTTTTCTTTTATCAGCAGCATTACAGAGCGCAGCCAGGTGCCGTGCTGGCTTACTTATACTAATGAAAAAACGCATAAAATCATCCGTGATAACCTGCATTTATCAGGTATGTTCAACGGTATGATTGAAGGCGTAGGGCCGCGTTACTGCCCTTCGATAGAATCTAAAATTGTGCGTTTTGCAAATAAAGAACGCCATCAGCTGTTTATAGAGCCGGAAGGCCTGCGTACCAATGAAATGTACGTTCAGGGAATGTCAAGCTCGCTGCCGGCAGATGTGCAGCTGAAATTTATGCAGACGATACCCGGGCTTGAAAACTGCCGTATGATGCGTGCAGGTTATGCCATTGATTACGATTGCCTTGACCCGCTGCAATTAAAGGCTTCGCTGGAACATAAAGGCATCAGCGGTTTATTTTCGGCAGGTCAGTCCAACGGCACAAGCGGTTATGAAGAAGCGGCGGCACAGGGCCTAATTGCCGGTATTAATGCCATGCGCAAAATTAACGGGCAGGAGCCTTTTATTTTAGGCAGAAGCGATGCTTATATCGGCGTTTTGATTGATGACCTTGTTACCAAGGGAACCAATGAGCCTTACAGGATGATGACTTCGCGCGCGGAATACCGCCTTTTGTTAAGGCAAGACAATGCCGATTTGCGCTTAACGGAAAAAGGGCGCAGCATTGGCCTTGTAAATGATGAGCGCTACGAAAAATTTACAGCCAAACGCACTTTGCTGGAGCGTATTATTCATCAGCTCAGCACATCTAATGTGGCCCCTAATGCCGAAACCGAACAGAAAATTAAAAATATCGGTACTGCTCCGGTTAGGCCGGGCATGACTTTATTAGACCTTTTGCGCCGCGGCGATGTTACTTATAAAAAACTGGCAGCGGAATTTGCTTTGCCTGAATTGCCAGAAGTTGTTGCCGAGCAGGCTGAAATTTTTGCCAAGTATGAAGGGTATATAAACAAGCAGAAACAGGAAGTTGAACGTGCGCTGAAACTGGAAAATAAATTAATACCGCAGGATATTGATTATCATGCAATAAAGGAGCTTTCTTCGGAAGCTGCCGAAAAATTAGCCAAGATTAAACCTGTTTCTATCGGGCAGGCCTCCCGTATTTCAGGTGTATCACCGGCCGATATAAATGTCTTGATGATTGTTCTGGAAGTAAAGCGCCGCAGGGAGCAGGATAATGAGTGAATTTATAAAAATACTTGATGAAGCCGCTGGCAAGGCTGGTTTTAACCTTACGCCACTGCAGCTTGAACAGTTTGATACTTATTACAGAATGCTTGTTGAAACGAACAAGGTAATGAACCTTACCGCACTTACCGAACCTCAGGATGTTGCCGTAAAGCATTTTGTTGATTCTTTAATGGCTTACGATACTTATTTCCCGGGAAAAGTTTTGGCAGATGTCGGTACCGGCGCCGGTTTTCCGGGAATACCGCTTAAAATTTTCTGCCCTTCCTTAAAAGTGGTTTTAATAGATTCGCTTGCCAAAAGGCTGAATTTTTTGCAGAATGTTATTGAAGCTTTGCAGCTGCAGGATATTGAATGTGTGCACTTGCGTGCTGAAGATGCAGGAAAAAATGCCGCTCACCGCGAAAAATATGATATTGTAACGGCACGTGCAGTAGCAAGGTTATCGGTACTGGCTGAATATTGCCTGCCGCTTGTTAAAACCGGCGGTATGTTTATAGCTTTAAAGGGTTCAAAATATAAAGAAGAAATTAATGATGCTGCCAAAGCGCTGAATATATTGGGCGGCAAATTAGTTTCGGCACGTCAGGTGGAACTTCCAGGGCTTGATGACGGCAGGGCAGTTGTTGCCATAAAAAAAGTAAAGCCTTCGCCGAAGGCTTATCCGCGCAAAGCTGGTTTACCGGAAAAACATCCTTTGGAATAATGGAGGTTAGCCAATGTTTGTTGAAGATGGTTTTAAAATTTTACAAACGGAAAAAGAAAGCAGTTCTGTTATTAAACATTTCAGCAGTGAAATTAAGGTAGAACGTATCCCGGTTGAAAAAATTGTGCCTAATCCGTATCAGCCGCGTAAGGATTTTGAAGAAGATGCCCTTGATGACCTTGCAGCTTCCATTGCTGAATATGGTGTTTTGCAGCCGCTGCTTGTAGCCAGGAGCGATAACGGTGAATACGTGCTTATCGCAGGCGAACGCAGGCTGCGCGCTTCCAAATTAGCCGGGCTGAAAGATGTTCCTGTTATTGTAAGCAATTATACAAAGCAGCAGAGTGCGGAAATTGCTTTGATTGAAAACCTGCAGCGCGAAGATTTACATTATCTGGAAGAAGCAGAAGGCTACGAAAAATTGATGATGCAGTTTAACCTTACGCAGGAAGCAATGGCTTTGCGCGTTGGCAAAAAGCAGTCTACCATTGCCAATAAACTGCGTTTGTTAAACCTTCCTCCGGAAATCAGAACTGTTTTAAAAGAAAAACAGCTTACCGAAAGGCACGGCAGGGCGCTTTTAAAATTAAAAAACAAAGAGCAGCAGGAACAGGTTTTAAAACTGATTTTAAAAAATGGCTGGAATGTAAAACAAACGGATGAATATATTGCAAAATTCCTGGCAGACGAAGCTCCAAAGCCGAAAAAACGCCTGGTTATTGTTAATGATGTAAGAATTTATTTAAACAGCGTGAAAAAGATTGTCAGCACTATCAATGATGCCGGTATTCCTGCGCAAATCAAGCAGGAAGTTGATGGTGATGATGTTGTTGTAACCCTGCGCATAAAAAATACCAAAAAGCCGAATATTGCCAAAAATAATTAACACTGTGGATAATGTTGTTATTTATGTTTAAAACAGAAACTGAAAATGGTTTCTGTTTTTATTTTGCCGGATTTTGAAATTTTATTATACTGTTAGATGAAGATATGGTACAATAAAAACAAGGAACGCTTTTATAATTTTAATTAAGGGGTGAGTTGTGTATGGGTGATATGATGATGTATGCCGTAATTGCAGGTATTGCTGCCGGAGTTTTTTTCTACATGTTTAAAAAAGTCAGCGGCGGCGATTACAAACCAATCGAACTTAAAAACTGCCCGTTATGCGGTAAGAAAACTGCAAAATTTGTTACCATGGGCACCTTTAAGCATGATACTCTGAATAAAGTTATCTGCACTTCATGCAGCGCAACTACCGATGAGTATACATCTTACAAACAGGCTGCCGAAGCATGGAACAGCGGCAAAGTTAAAGTTAAATAAATTTTAAACTCCGGTTTATCAAGCCGGAGTTTTCTTTAATTTTGTTAATGCTTTTTGTTTATAAATATAGTAAAATAGAATACAAAGCTGCTTTATGGAGGTATGGTTATGAATTATAATGATGTTTTGCAAAAAGCACGTGCATGCATAGATACTGCTAAATGTAAGGCTTGCCTTGTATGCAACGGTCTTGCCTGCCGTAATACTATTCCCGGTCCCGGTGCTAAAGGCGTGGGGGATACTGCAATCCGCAACTATCAAAAATGGCAGGATATCCGCGTGCAGATGGATACTCTGCACGAAAATAAACCGGTTGATATGTCGGTGCAGCTTTTTGGGCGCAAGTTCAGTTATCCTTTTTTTGCCGGTCCGGTAGGTGCTATCGGCCTGCATTACGGCAATGCTTATGACGAACTTACTTATAATAAAATTCTGGTTTCGGCCTGCGCGGAAAACGGTATTGCCGCTTTTACTGGCGACGGGCTTGATGAAAAGGTAATGGTTAGCGCCTGTGAGGCGATTGCCGATGCCGGCGGAGCCGGTATACCGACTGTTAAACCGTGGAATTTGCAGCTTGTAGAAGAAAAATTGCAGCTTGTTAAAAAAAGCGGCGCTTTTGCCGTTGCAATGGATGTTGATGCCGCAGGGCTGCCGTTTTTAAAAAATATGCAGCCGCCTGCAGGCAGCAAATCTGTTGAAGAACTTGCCGAAATAGTAAAAGCTGCCGGTATTCCTTTTATTGTTAAAGGCGTTATGACAGTACGCGGCGCGCTTAAAGCTCATGCTGCCGGTGCAGCTGCCATTATAGTTTCCAATCATGGCGGCAGGGTTCTTGACCAGTGTTCTGCAACAGCAGAAGTATTGGAAGAAATCTGCCATGCAGTCGGTGGAGGCATGAAAGTACTTGTAGACGGCGGTATCCGCAGCGGTGTTGATATTTTTAAAGCTCTGGCGCTTGGCGCTGACGGTGTTGTAATTGCCCGTCCGTTTGTAACTGCTGTTTATGGCGGGGCAGAAGAAGGCGTTAAAGTTTATATTGAGAAACTTGCCGGTGAACTTGAAGATACCATGAAAATGTGCGGCGCCGAAAACATTGCCGCTATTTCGCGTGACATGGTACGCATTTAATGGAGGGGTTAAGTTGTCGATTGAGAAAGTAAGAAAATATTTTGCCGCACGCGGCATGGAAGACCAGATTTTGGAATTTGATGTTTCCAGTGCGACGGTTGAACTTGCAGCCAAAGCCTTAAATTGCGACGGCTGCCTGATTGCCAAAACACTTTCTTTTTTGGTTCATGATGATGTAATTTTAATTGTTGCGCCGGGTGATGTTAAAATTGACAATCATAAATATAAAATGCATTTTGGCGTTAAAGCAAAAATGCTGCCTGCCGCAGAGGCGGAACAATTGATTGGGCATGCGGTTGGCGGGGTTTGCCCATTTGCCGTTAATGAAGGTGTAAAAGTTTTTCTTGATGAATCTTTAAAACGTTTTGAATTTGTTTATCCGGCTTGCGGAAGTTCCAACAGCGCCATTAAGCTGACGATACCGGAACTTGAAAAGAATACCGACCATTTTTCAGGATGGGTTGATGTTTGTAAGTTAAAATAAAAAATGCGGCTTAGCCGCATTTTTTATTTTCTGTATTAAACTATTTTTATTTCAGCGTTAATATTTTTAAAAGTTTCAGGTACAAGTTCACATGCCAGCACAAATTTATCGGGAACTTCGCTGATGTTTTTTATATTATAAGAGTTTGTTTCATTAAAGCCAAAGCGCTTGTAATATAAAGGGCTGCCTATTAAAAAAGCCGCATTAAAGCCCTGTTTTACGGCTTGGTTTAAAGCGTATTTCATTAATGATGTACCTACGCCGCAGCTGCGGTATTCTTTTTTTACACTGAGCGGCGCGACAAGAACGGCTTTAACAGGTTTATTGCTCTTTAAATTTTGTTTAGTAAGCATTATATGCCCGATAAGAATATTTTTATCATAAGCGGCAAATTCCAGTTCCGGCACGTAATTGCTGTTTTTACGCAGCTCCAAAACAAAATCCTGCTCGGTTCCGTCGCTTACTTCCGCAGTTTTAAATGCTTCTTCTACAAAAGTATAAATTTTATCGTAATCCTCTTTATTAACTAATTTTATATCCATTTTAAGCTCCTTTATTTGCTATTATATTTTAAATTTTTTCTTACGGCAAGTAATGCGATAAATGTTTCACGTGAAACTAAAAAACTTTTTGCTTTTCTATATGTTTGGCTGTGAAAATGTGATAAAATTATTAAGAAAGTTTTAGTGAGTTTTTATGAGGTGAGTAGTTTGGTAAAAGTAATTGCAATCGCAAATCAAAAAGGTGGTGTAGGCAAAACAACAACTGCCGTTAACCTTGCAGCCTGCCTGGCACAGAAGGGCCGTAAAGTTTTAATGCTTGATGCCGATCCACAGGGCAATGCCACCAGTGGCCTTGGCTTTGATAAGCGCGACATAAAAAAATGTATATATGATACCTTAATTAATGATGTAATGATGAAAGATGTGCTTCTGCACAGCGATTATGAAAATCTGGATGTAATTCCGGCAACAATTCAGCTTGCCGGTGCGGAAATTGAACTCGTAAGCCTTATGAACAGGGAAGGTCGCTTAAAAAATGCGCTGGAACGCGTAAAACATGATTATGATTATGTTTTAATTGACTGCCCTCCTTCTTTGGGGCTTTTAACCATTAATGCCTTAACGGCTGCCAATTCTGTGCTTGTACCTATTCAGTGCGAATTTTATGCCCTTGAAGGTGTAAGCCAGTTAATGAATACCATTAAACTTGTGCAGCGCAACCTTAATCCGGCATTAAAGCTGGAAGGTGTTTTAATGACTATGTTCGACCAGCGTACTAATTTATCAAGCGATGTTGTTGGGGAAGTACGCAAATATTTTAATACCAAAATGTATAATACAATTATTCCACGTAATGTACGTTTAAGCGAAGCGCCTAGCCATGGGCAGCCTGTTATAGTTTATGACCCTAAATCCAAAGGCGCTCAGGTATATATGGAACTTGCCGCGGAGGTACTTGGCGATGAATAAAAAAGGTTTGGGCAAAGGGCTTGGCGCAATTTTTACGGATAATGAAACCATTGCGCCGGTTGAAGAAGTACAGCCTCATGAAAAGGAAATAGAAATTGCTGTAAGCGATATAATTCCTAATCCGCTTCAGCCGCGCAAAACTTTTGATGCCGATAAGCTTGCAGAGCTTACTGAGAGTATTAAAGAACATGGCGTTATTCAGCCGTTAATAGTTAGAAAAAACGGTGCCAAATATGAAATTGTAGCCGGTGAAAGACGCTGGCGTGCCGCTAAAACTGCCAAACTAAAAACTGTACCGGTTATTGTACGCGAATACGATAACGCTAAAATGGCAGAAATTGCCCTTGTTGAAAACATTCAGCGCCATGACCTGAATGCCATTGAAGAAGCTGAAGGCATTAAACGCTTAATGAATGAATTTGGCTTTAATCAGGAGCAGGCGGCAAAAAAAATCGGCCGCAGCCGTACAGCAGTTACCAATATTTTAAGGCTTTTAAATTTACCGGCAGCTGTGCGTGAAGCAGTTTCACGTGAAACGTTAACGATGGGGCAGGTAAGGCCGCTGTTATCGTTGGAAAACGCACAGGAACAGGAAAAACTTGCCCGGATAATTGTGGAGCAGGGGCTTTCTGCAAGAGCGGTGGAAGAAATTGTAAAAAAAATAAAGAACGGTGAAGAAATTACTTTTGAAAATGATGCGGAGCAAACAAAAAAAGTAAAGGGAACCCGCAAAAATAAAAAGACAGAAATCAGCATTTATTGCAGAGATTTTCAGAACCGTTTGATTGAACTTTTGGGAACAAAAGTAAAAATTGTGCCTAAAAATGAAAAACAGGGCAAAATAGAAATTGAATATTATTCTGCCGAAGATTTGGAGAGAATTTATGAGCTGCTGGAGCAGCAGCCAAAGCAGAACAAAATTAAAAGAGAAAAATTTACAGTTTAATATGTTTATGAGGGTGAAAAGATGAGCGGGGTAATAAAAGGCGTGAGCTTATTATGAGCGGCCTGGGTACAATTGCCAATGCGGCCGCAATTATATGCGGAGCACTTGCCGGGATAGTTTTACGCAGGGGCCTGCCTGAAAAATGGCAGCAGACCATTATGCAGGGTGTTGCGCTGTGTATTGTGGTAATAGGGCTGCAAATGGCTTTTAAAACAGCTAATATTGTAATAGTTGTGGTTAGCCTTGTAATAGGTTCAATTATCGGCGAATATTTTGATATTGAAGGCAATTTACAGAAATTCGGCAGCTGGATAGCTTCCAAGGTGTACCATGGAAAGGACGGCAGCTTTGCAGCACAGCTTGCGCGCGGATTTATATCATCTACGCTTATTTTCTGTATTGGTGCAATGGCTGTTGTCGGAGCTTTGCAGGACGGGCTAAAACAGGACCCTACAATTTTATATGCCAAAGCAACGCTTGACGGTATTATTTCTGTAATTTTAACTGCAAATCTTGGTATAGGTGTAGCGTTTTCTGCATTCAGCGTATTTATTTATCAGGGCTGCTTAACGTTGCTGGCTGCTTTTTTACAGACGGTAATGACGGAAGCTGTTTTAAATGAAATAACTGCCTGCGGCGGCGTTTTAATAACTGCCATCGGCATAAATATGCTGAAAATATTGGAAATACGTATTTCGAATCAGCTGCCTGCAATATTTATTGCATGGCTGCTGGCATACATATTTATTTAAAATGGAGGTAATATTTTGGAGAATATCAATTTAGTGCTGCAAAATTATTTGTTGCTTGTGATTGTAGTTTTACTGGCATTGGTAATAATGTTATATGTAATGTATAAAGGCCAGAAAAAAGAATTGCAGGCACTTAAAGAAAAATATGATTTTTTTACCCAGGGTGATAATGTTAACTGGGACGAACTTTTAACAAAAACTTTAACGGAAGTGCGCGCTGCCAAAGCAGAGATGCAGGCACTTGAAGAAAACCAGCAAGCAATGCGCGAACAGATGAAAGGCTGCGTTCAGAAAGTAAAACTTATGCGGTATAACGCTTTTGCCGATACCGGCAGTGATTTGAGCTATTCTTTATCCCTGCTTGATGAAAATAATAACGGCGTGGTGCTTTCAAGCATTTACGGCAGGGAAGACAACCGCACTTACGCAAAACCGATTGAAAACGGCAAATCAACTTATAATCTTTCCGAAGAAGAAAAAAAGGTATTGCCGTAAAATTTAGCTCTGAAAATTTCGTGCGTTTAAATCGCTTTTAAGGCGTATAAAAAGCAAAATTAATATTCTGATAAGCGTTGACGCAAAAATACAGTTATAAACGATTTATATGGATATAACGGCAAAAAGGCAAAATATTATATTTAGGTAAAATGTTGAGTAATTTTAAAAATTTTATATAGATATGGTATAATAGTAAACACGAGGTTTGAAAATGATTTTTGATACACATATGCACTGCCAGTATTCCATAGATTCCAAAATGTCTGCTGAAGAAGCAAAAGCCGCTGCCTTACAGCAAAACCTTGGCATAATTATTACCGAACACTGGGATGAGGATTATCCTACCAATCCGGAGGCTTTTGTTTTTGACATTGAAGATTATTTTAAGCAGCTTGGCCCATACCGCAGCAAAAAACTGCTGCTGGGAATTGAGGTTGGCATGCAGGAAGACACTGCCGCTAACGATAATCTTCTTGGCAGAAAATATCCTTTCGATTTTATTCTGGGGTCTATGCACTGTGTGAACAGGCGTGATTTGTATGAAGAAAAAACATACGCCGGAAAAACAAAGCAGGAAGCAGTAGAGGAGTTTCTGCTGGCGACGCTTGCAAACCTTAAGCTGCATGATAATTTTGACAGCTTTGCCCACATAGATTATATGTGCCGTTATATGCCTTACGACGATAAAGAACTGGTTTATGCAGAAGCGCCGGAGTTATTTGATGAAGTTTTTAAAATGCTGATAACAATGGACAAGGCAATAGAAATTAATACACGCAGGCTTGACAGTTCTGACGCGGTTAATTCTTTGCTTGTTTTATATAAAAGATTCCGCGAACTGGGCGGCAGGTATGTTACCCTTGGCAGTGATGCCCATTATAAAGAACATGTAGGCAGGCGCCTTGATATTGCCCGGGAAATAGCGGAAGCGGCAGGGCTGATTCCGGTTTATTTTGAACAACGAAAAATGCAAAGGATGATTTTTTAAATGAAATGTATACGTTTTGAAGCGAATGGCAACAAAAGAATAGGTTTTATTGACGGAGATGTAGTAAGAACTGTTTATGGCAGCCTAGAAACTTTCTGGCGTATAACAGATGAAGTTTTCCGTTTGGAAGATGTTAAGCTTTTAGCGCCCTGTGTGCCTAAACAGATAATTTGCGTTGGTTTTAACTACCGCAGCCATGCTGAGGAGTTTCATGCCGAAGTACCGAAAGAACCGATGCTGTTCAGTAAGGCGGCACATACAATTATCGGTGACGGCGCTGCGATAGTATATCCCTGGCAGAGCAAAGAAGTGGTTTATGAAGCCGAACTGGGCGTAGTTATAAAAAAACGTATGCGCAACGTAAAACCGGAAGATGTAAAGGATTATATTTTGGGCTATACCTGTGCCAATGACGTAACCGCCCGCGATTTGCAGCTTGACGATGTGCAGTGGCTGCGGAGCAAATCCTTCGATACTTTCTGCCCGTTGGGCCCCTGGCTTGAAACAGACCTTGACCCGACAGACTTAAGCATTAAAACATATTTGAACGGTGAACTTAAACAAAACGGCCGTACAAGCGATATGGTATATAACCCGTATGAAATTTTAAGTTATATCTCCGAAAGTATGACGCTGGATGCCGGTGATTTGGTGCTGACAGGCACGCCGATGGGCTGCGGGCCGATGGTACCAGGCGATGTTGTTACGGTGGAAATTGAAGGCATCGGCAAACTGACGAATACCGTAGTAAAAGGCTGATTAAAAAGCTAATTAATATTATGTGGCTGTAAAAAAAGACGAGCTATCGTCTTTTTTTATTTGGGCAGCTAAAAAAATTTGCAAATGTATTTTTTAAAGGGGGAGGATATTTTGAATACAGAGCAGCATTTTAAAGCGAGGATTATTATGTTTATCTGCGGCATTGCTGCAATGACTTTCGGCATAGCACTGTCGTGTAAGGCTAATTTAGGCACGTCGCCGATATCGAGCGTACCCTGGGTTTTAAGCCTTTGTACTCCGTTCAGCGTTGGTTTTTTAACCATAGCAATGAATTTGCTTTTTGTTGCCGTACAGCCGATTTTACTGCGTGCTTTTTACTGGCGCGAACTGATGGGGCAGGTAATAGTTACCATTCCTTTCGGCAACAGCATAGATTTTTTTATGTGGGTTTTGCAGGATTACAACCCGGATACGCTTCTTGAACGCTGGATAGCCTGCCTTGCAAGCGTGGTTATTCTTGCCTTCGGCGTATTTTTGGAAGTACGTGCTAAAATTTTTCTGGCAGCCGGTGAAGGCCTGGTAAATGTACTGGCATTTGTAAGCCATAAAAGTTTCAGTCTTATTAAAAACTGCTTTGATATTTCGCTGGTTACGCTTGCCATTATTATTGCCTTTATGGAGTTTGGCGGCTTGCACGGCGTAGGGCTTGGCACGGTGGCTGCTGCTGTTTTGGCAGGCAGAATAATTTATTTATATGAAACCTACCTGCATTTTTTTGACAAATGGAAGGTAAAAGCCTGATTATAGGCGAATAATAAAATAGATTGTTTATTATTTAAAAAGATGTTACAATGAAAATGCTGACTAATAAGTCTGACTGATTAATATACAGGCAGGGATACTTATGAAAAATATGACGGAAGGCGAACCGCTGAAATTAATAATACCTTTTATGATACCGTTGTTAATCGGTAACGTTTTTCAACAGCTGTACAATATCGCCGATATAATTATAGTTGGGCGTACCATAGGCGTTAACGCACTGGCAGCTGTCGGCGCAACCGCACCGCTTTTTATGATGCTGGTAATTTTAACGCTGGGCATGAGCGGCGGCTTCAGTGTCGTTACGGGGCAGCTTTTCGGTGCGGGCGATTTGGACGGCGTGCGCCGGAGCGCGGCAATGTCAACCATGCTTTGCACAATGTTTGTAATTATAATGATGGCCGCAGCGGTAATGTTTATTGACCCTGTATTGGCGCTTATGAACATACCGCCGGAGCTTTATGCGGACGCCAAAAGCTATGTTATGATTATTGTTTACGGCCTGATTTTTATGATGGCCTATAACATGCTTTCCAACATTCTGCGCTCGCTTGGTGACAGCAAAACACCGCTTTACTTTTTAATTGTGGCCACGCTGCTCAACATTGTTCTGGCACTGGTATTCATTATCAACTTTGGCTGGGGCGTACCGGGAAGCGCGCTGGCACTTGTAGTGGCGCAGGGCTTTTCCGGGCTGCTGTGCATAATTTATATTGCCAAAAAGTTTCCGGTGCTGCATGTGCGTTTAAGCGATTTTAAATGGGACAGCCGTTTTGCGTGGGAACATATCCGCATGGGCCTGCCGATGGCAGTGCAGTTTTCGGTGCTTGGCCTTGGCATGATTATTATTCAGGCTATTTGCAATCAGTTTGGTTCCGAAACCATTGCTGCGTTTACTTCAGCTATGCGCATTGAACAGCTGGCCTTGCAGCCGATGATTTCATTCGGGCTTGCCATGGCTGTATATACGGCGCAGAATTTCGGCGCGCGCAAGTTTGGCAGGATAAGCCGCGGCGTAAAAAAATGCTCGCAGCTATCGCTGGCTTTCAGCCTGTTTGCAGCGGTTATAATGTATTTCTTCGGGCAGGAAATGATTGGCATCTTTCTGGATAACCCAAGCCCGAAGGTTATGGCAGAAGCCAAACAGTATCTGCATTTAAGCGTGCCGTTCTATTTCTTTTTAAGCCAGATTTTTATTTACCGCAACTCGGTACAGGGCATGGGCATTTCAATGATTCCTATGCTTTCAGGCGTGGTGGAACTGCTTCTGCGTTCTGCGGCAGCCTCGTATTTAACCATTGATTACGGTTATACCGGCGTATGCTATGCCAGCCCGATTGCCTGGGTTGGGTCTTCTATATTTTTGTTTGCCAGCTACCATTACTTTTTAAGGCTGCTGGCGCGTAAAAATTTGGGTTTTAAACTAAAATAAATATCTGTTGGAGGTGCTGTATGGAAAACAAACAAATGCTGGAGGAATTTCTGGAGCTGGTACAGATTCCGGTAAACTCCCGTAATGAAAGGCAGATTGCTGATGTACTTAAAGCCAAACTGGAAGCGCTGGGGCTGGAGGTTACGGAAGAAGACACCGGTGCCAAAATCGGCGGCAATGCCGGCAATATAAGGGCAGTGCTGCGCGGCACGGCAGATTGTGAGCCGCTGCTTTTTTCCGCACATATGGACCGTGTTGCCAATAATGGTGCCATTAAACCGATTGTTGATGAGGAAAAGGGCATTGTGCATACCGATGGCAGCACGATTTTGGCTGCTGATGACGTTGCCGGATTGTGCATTATATTGGAGGCGCTCCGCAAATTAAAAGCCTCCGATAAGCCTCACGGCGATATTGAAGTGGCCTTTTCTGTCTGCGAAGAATTTGGCATTTTAGGCGGCAGGCATTTTGATTTCAGCAAATTCCGCGCTAAAAGCGGTTATGTTTTCGACGCTGAAGGCGATATCGGCGGTATTGCCATTCAGGCTCCGGCCAAATGCAGCTACTGCTATAAAATTCACGGCAAAGCCTCTCATGCAGGCGAAGCTCCGGAAAAGGGCATTAACGCCATCCGCGCAGCTGCAGCTTTGATACTGGCTATTCCGGATAACAGGCAGAGCGCAAACTCCACTGCAAATATTGCTTCGGTGCATGCAGGCGGCCCAGCACTGAACATTGTATGCGACTATGCCGAAGTAAACGGTGAAATGCGCAGTACTGATGCCGGTGAATTTGAAGCGCTGCTTAAAAAATATGCAGATGCAGTGCCTGTGATTGAAAAAGAATACGGTGTTAAAATAGATTATTCTTCGGACGTGCTTTACAAAGCCTTCTGCCTGAATGAAAGCAGCAGACCGGCGGCACTTACTGCCAAAGCCCTGCAAAAATGCGGCGTTGAGCCTAAATTTGAAAAGAGCGGCGGCGGTATGGACGCTAACCACTTTAACGCTAACGGCATTGAAACCGTAGGCATTGCGGTTGGTTATTTTAATTGCCATACCGGCGAAGAATACCTGAAATTGGAAGATTTTTATAAATGCGGTGAAATGGCAGCGCAGATTGCGTGGATTGCAGCTGAAAAATAAAAAAATAACGGCAGGGTTTAAAAACTCTGCCGTTTTTTATAAGTATTTTAATTTATAAGCAAAACTAATCAATAAAGTTGGTTAAAATCTGCGGCTCGCGTTCAGGCAGGCCGTATTTTTCTTTGCCCAGGGCAATGCTTTTAATTAAAAATGCCATGTTTTTGCCAAGCGTACGCATGGTTTGCAGGCCTTCTTCGTCTTTGCGCACATCATCCGGCGTAAAGCCGTGTACGCTGTTCCAGTACTGGCTGGAGGCAACCGGCATGCCGACAATGGTGAAGTATTTGTTAAGTTCGTCAAAGGTGGCAGAGCAGCCGCCGCGGCGTGCGGATACAACGGCAGCGCCTACTTTCATCCTCTTATCAAACGGGGTGCTGAAAAAGAGCCTGTCCAAAAAGCTGATTAAATTGCCGTTGGCGGAAGCATAATAAACAGGCGTGCCTACAACCAGCCCATCACATTCGGCAAATTTAGGAGCAACTTCGTTTACAATATCGTTAAAAACGCATTTGCCGTTCTTTTTGCAGGCACGGCAGTCAATGCAGCCGCGGATTGCCTGATTGCCGATATGGACGATTTCCGTTTTTATTCCTTCCGCTTCCAAGGTTTTGGCAACTTCGCTGAGTGCGGTAAAAGTGCAGCGTTCGGCTTTGGGGCTGCCGTTTATTAAAAGAACCTTCATTTAAAATACCTCCTGAAAACTGATTAAATAACTGCTGTAATAATATATTACCACATTAAAGTTCACTTTAGTCAATAGCAAAATTAAAGGCACGGTTTAAGCCGTGCCTCGTTTGTTTTACAGTACCTTTTGCAGAAGGTTAATTACGTTTTGGTGGGTTATTTTGTTTATCGTTTCATCGCTGTAATACTTGCTTAAATACTCTATAAGCGGTTTGTAATCCTGTACGCCCTGAATATTATAGGGCGGATGGGAAATGCCGTCAAAATCGCTGCCAAAGCCGATATGGTCATCATTGCCGATGAGGTTCAGCATGTAGTCGATGTGCTTATACACGCTTTCTATGCAGGCATTGCGCCAGTCTTCTTCAAGAAACTGCCCTGCAAAGGTAATGCCGGCAAGGCCGCCGTTTTGTGCCAGTGCCTTAATCTGTTCGTCGTTAAGGTTGCGCGGGTGGGAGCAAAGGCTTTTGGCATTGGAATGAGTAGCAATAATCGGCTTGGTGCTTGTTTCAATAACGCTCCAGAAACCTGCTGTGGAAATGTGGGAAACATCTACCAGCATACCCAGGCGGTTCATTTCTTTTACAACCTGTTTGCCGAAAAGAGTCAGCCCGCTGCCGGTGGCTTCTTCGTTAATGCCGTCGGCAATGTCGTTGCGGTTGCTCCAGGTAAGCGTCATGGCACGCACGCCAAGTTCGTACAGGCAGCGCAGCGCTTCCAGGCTGCCGTCAATGGCGCCGCCTTCTTCAATGGCAAGCAGGGTTGCTGCTTTGTGTTTCAACACATTGCCTGCGTCTTCGGCGGTACGCACTTGCAACACATCAATGCCGTTTTCGTGCAGCTTTTTTATTTCCTTATTATATTTATCAAGCAGGCACAGGGTATAACGCAGGCCGCCCTGATAGCGGAAAACTTCGGTAGGTACGTAAATAGCGCAGAATTGCAGGCCGCCGCCAAGGGCAATCTGGCGTTTAATATCAAAGTGCTGTTCGTTTTCGTACAGCGAAGCGTTTTTATTGTAGAGTTCGGTTAAAGTATCGCAGTGGCAGTCGCAGATAAACATCGTATCAGTCCTTTCTTAAAAACAAATAGCTGCCGCAGAAGCAGCAGCTATTGAAGTTAAACTTATTAAATTCCTGCGTAGTAATAGTAGAAGGTCATGCCGAGGGTTACAGCCAAAGCGCCGCACATCGGAATGAAGGTACGTTTAACAAGGTCGAAGCTTGAAACGTTGCCCATGCCGGAAGATACAACGATAACTGCCGTAATCGGGGAGCAGGTACGTGCAATGGATGCTGCAAAGTGCATCGGCAGAAGCATGAGCACAGGATGCAGGCCCGTATGTGCCGCAACAGCAGGGGTAAGTGCCGCAAAGGCAAAGAACGGAGCGTTGCCGCTGCCCATAACGATGGAGCTGAATACGATAATGGAAACCATTACCAGCATCATTGCCATCGGGCCGAAGCCCAGGGTTTTGCTGCCTTCGATAAGGCTGTCAATAGTGCCCATGGAGAGCAGGCCCTGTGCGAAAGTCTGGCCTGCAATAATAAGGGTAATTACGTTGGCCATCTGCATGCCGAGGCCGTCAAAGAAGGTCTGGATATCGGCAAATACTTTTTTGCCGTCGCGCCAGCGTGCAAATTCGCAGCAGGCACCGATGAACAGGCCGATGAACATAGCCATAACGATGTTCATTTTAATGGTGGTAATCCACAGGGAGCTGAAGGAAAGAATAAGGCTCAGAGGAATTACAGGCAGAACTGCATACCACAGCGGAGCGGAATCGGCAGGGTTTTCTTCTGCTTTTTCAACTTCCATAGGTTTAACAACATGGCCCATGCGTTTATCCATGTATTTCTGGGTAAAGTAATGCAGCGCACCTACAACTACAAAAGCTACCATAACAATAGGAACCTGATAGTTGGTCCAGTACAGTACGGGGTCTACGCCGGCGGTGGTTGCCGAAAGAATAGTACCGGTATCACTCGGGCTCCAGTCGAAGCACAGGGTGGAGGCAACTGCTGCCGTAGCGGCAAGGCGGCTTACGCCGAGGCCGATAAGAATCGGGAACATAGTTACCATTAAAAGCATGGCAAGGCCGGATGCACTGTTGATGCAAAGGCCGATTAACATGCCGACAACCCAGGTGCCGGAAAGTACAAGGTAAGGGGATTTTAATGCCAGCAGCGGTTTAATGGTTAAGCGTACCAGTGAGCGGGAGGCGCCGATGCGGTCCATATAACGTGCAAACGCGCCTACGGACATAATGTTAAGGCCGAGGCCTGCGGCGTTGGAGCTCATGGTTTTGCGCATAAATTCAAATGCGTCGAAGAACCAGGAACCGGTAGATGCTTTTTCAGGCAGGATTGTGCCGTAACCGCAAAGCACGGCAATGTACATTAAAATCATGCCGCCCAGAAAAAGTACGGGCTGCGGCTTATATTTTTTATAGATAAGAAAGCCTACCCAAAATGTTACAAGTGCGGAAATTACAATACCCATCTAATCATCCTCTCTGTTTTATAGTTAGAACTAATTACAGTATAAGCTAAAACCGCAGGTAAAGGCAAGCAAAAAAGCTATAAATTTACAGAAAATTTTTAAAATATCAATAAATTGTTAAGTTTATAAGTGCAGCTTATATATTAAACGCTGAAAACAAAAACTTTATTCCGCAGTTAATTTCTGCCAGGCTTCCAAAGCGCGGGCAACAAACAGGCGGCGGATATTTTCGTTTTCGCCCATGCCGTGCAGATAAGGCGTTACTTTAAAGCCGCAGCTTTCCAAAATGGTTTTGTGCGAATCTTCATCGTCACCGGCCATATCGTTATTGGCATGGTCACCTGCAACCATCATGGCGGGCATAATGGTAATTTCTTTAATATCTTTCGCTTTTAAAAGCGGAATAACGGTATCAAGGTGCGGCCAGCCTTCTACGGAATAAATATAGGCGTTGTCAAAGCCAAGTTCGTTGAGGCGGTTCTGCATTACCGAATAATAGGCATTGGCCGGGTGCGGCGTGCCGTGCGCCAGAAGAAGGACGGCGCTTGCGGGTGCAGGCTGCGGGAACTGCGTGCTTAAAGCCTGCATGGTGTCTTTAATATCGTCACGCTGGTCTTCCTGGCCCATCCAGTACATCAGTGGCGTGCCGAGCGACATTTTTTTAAACAGGGTTTTATAGCGGTTAAAAACAAAAGTTTTATAAGCGTATTCAATGCCGGGAATAATATCCAGCGAGCAGATGGCAACGCGGGTATAGCCCTCTTTATGCAGTGCTTCAAGCGCTTCTTCCGGCGTCGGGTAAGTTATGCCTTCATTCTTTTTAATGCGTTCAATAACAATATGGGAGGTAAAGGCAAGTTCGGCTTTTACGCCCGGGCAGGCGGCTTTTATTTCTTCAAAAACTGCATTAATGGTGCGGCGGCGCGTTTCTTTATAAGTAGTGCCAAAGCTTGTAACAAGAATGGCGTCTTTATCCGGCAAAGCTGAAAGTTCGTGGTTTTCGTAAACGCATACGCCAATTTGTGCGGCGTCCAGAAGGGAAGGGGTTGCCGTTTTTACTTCGTTGCTTAATTTGTAGCCTGCTCCCGTATCGGCAGCAAAAAGGGGGTTAAATGTTTTCTGCAAAAGATTCACTCCTTTAAATTTTATAAAAAAACCTTTCTGCCGCGACAGAAAGGTTCTGATATCCGCCTGATGGTGTTTTTTATTTGGTTTTAATGCTGCATTCAGCCAGATGTTTTTTTATGCCTTCAAAAGTTTCCGGGCTGATTACATGTTCAATGCGGCAGGCATCATGTTCGGCAATATCAGCAGGTACGCCGATATGTTCGGCAAAGAAACGGGTAAGCACTTTATGGCGTTCAAGCACTTCCTGCGCTTTGGCAAGGCCGGCATCGGTAAGCACAATATTGCCGCCTGCTTCCACCAGAATAAAGTTTTCTCGTTTTAAAATACTCATGGCACGGCTGACGCTGGCTTTAGTAAAATTCATCTGTTCTGCCACATCAATGGCACGCACTTTACCCTGTTTCTGCTGTAATTGCAGAATCGTTTCCAAATACATTTCGCCTGATTCCTGCAAAATCATAATCAAGACCTCCGTGCTGCAGTTAAAATATTCTATCTAATATTTTAACATTATAGGCCAAGCGGGGCAAGTAATAATATTCTATCGCGGCTTTTAAGTTTGCTTTGGCATACGCGAGTGTTTTAAAACAGGCAGGCGGGTTAAAATACCGGCAATAAGCGGCGAGGCAAAGGCAGTAAAAATCATGCCCGGCACCGCGGCGGCGATAAGGGCATAAACGGCCTTATCGACAAAAAGAGCCAGCACAAGACGGCTTAAAGCGCTGGCAACAGGCCCGGCGATTATGTAAAAGGCTTTGCTGCTGCCCATAAAGGCAAACATTACGGCAATTACAGCGCGGAAAGAAAGAGCAATCAATACATTAAAAACATTTTGCGTGCCGAGGATAAGGCAGATGGCAGAAGCCGCGATACCTGACGTAAGGTATTTTTTAATGCCGAAAATACCGCAGGCCGCAACTGCAACCGGCGCCGAAAGCTGAAATTCACTGCCGGGAATTAATGAAGGAATTTTAAAGCTGCCGCTGACGGCAATAAAAGCGGCGAGCAAAGCAGTCTGGCACATATCACTGACGGAAAAACGCATGGTTAACCTTCTTTCTCATTATGGTTAACTATAATATAAAACAGGTTAACGATTAAGTCAAGAGATTATGATTGGTTTGTTTAGATGGTTTTGGGGCTTTGTAGTTAGGTTATTGTATTTTTATTTACTTTTTTACTCATATTACTTTTTGTAGGCCAAAATATATTAAGGTAGCGTAAATTTTGCTCATTATTCAATCGCAAAATTTGCGTAGCTTCGCTGGCACAATTATTGCCTTCGCTATCACTTGGCACTAATTGGCGACTCAGCCCAAAGCCTTCGCTCCTCAAAAAACTTAACGGCTCAGTATCAAATCAGTTTGCCACTTGCAGCGCCTGCGGAACTCGTTTGCTGCGCAAACTCAAACATCCTCGGTTATTGCTGCAAGTGCCTTTGTATTTAAAGTTTTCGCCTGTTTTTTGAAAGTCGCGCTTCGCCAAAATTAGTACTTTGGGCAAATTGTTATGAACAAAAGCAATGTTGCCGTAAGTTTTAATTGTACAAAATTATTAGTTGCATATCTTTTGATAATAAGCAGTTGTAAAGTACGATAAAAGGCAAAACATGCTAAATTAAGCAGTAAAAAAGTACGGATTAAATGTAATCGCGGCATTAAAAATTTAGCGGTAGTTGCTGAAAGAAAATAAAATTTTCCCGGTGTTTGAGCGAAGCGAGTTCCGTGGAAAATTTTATTTTTTGCTAAAGTGCCGCGTTAAAAATTTTTTCAGCCGCGTGACTTTTCTTGCTTCGTTCTTTTGGTCACTCAAAAGAATGAAGATGAGTAATAAAGTAAATAAAGAATAATTAAAGTATCATCAAAGGCGTAAAGTAAAAAATAATATAGTAAATAAAAAACTACAATATTAACTGCAAATGGTTAAGCATATAAGCTATACTCACCCGCGGTTTTGTTGTACAATAAAAACAAATTATTTAACGAGGTATAAAGGTAACAATGCTTGATTTTATAACAGAAACCAACAGTGTATGGCAAAATATGCGCCGCTGCGGGCTGCCGCTGGTGTTGTACGGCATGGGCAACGGTGCTGATGCCGTGCTTGACAGAATGGCGGCGGAAGGCCTGACGGCAGCCGGAATTTTTGCCAGTGATGAATTTGTACGCGGGCAGAACTTCCGCGGTTTTAAGGTGGAGCATTACAGCGATATTAAAGCCCGGCTTGAAAACTTTGCGGTGGTAATTGCTTTTGCTTCCGAACTGCCGGACGTTATTAACCGTTTTAAAGCGCTTGCCGCAGAGCATGCGGTATTTGCGCCGCATTTGCCGCTTTATGCCGGCAGCGAAGAAGTAACAAATGCCTGGCTTGAAAAATATGCCGGCAGGCTGCAAAATGTGTACAACAAGCTGGCAGATGAGCAGTCGCGCAAAGTTTTTGCAAATGTACTTAATTATAAACTGAGCGGCAGGCCGGAATATTTGTGGCAATGCGAAACGGACAGAACAGAAGATTTAACGCAGCTTTTTACTTTTGCCAAAGAAGAAAGCTATCTGGATTTGGGCGCCTATGACGGTGATACGGTGCGGGAGTTTTTACAGCTTACCGGCGGCAGCTATAAAAAAATAACGGCGGTGGAAGCAGACCGCCGCAATTACCGCAAACTGTGCGCAAAAACAGAAGGGTTAAAAAATGTACAGCTTGTTGAAGCAGCAGTTTGGGATGAAGATACGGAACTTGATTTTTCCGACAGCGGCGGCAGGCAGTCTACATTAATTAATGCACATAAACGCAAGGTGCGCGCGTTAAAAATGGATAACCTGCTGCAAAACGAAGCTGTAACATACATTAAAATGGATGTGGAAGGTGCGGAAAAGCAGGCGCTTTCAGGGCTTGAACAGCATATAAAAAGTGGCAGGCCCAAAATGTTTATAGCTGCCTATCATTACGATAATGATTTTTTTGAACTGCCGGAACTTTTATGGCAGCTGTGCCCGGAATATAAAATATATCTGCGCAAGCACAGATATGTACCGGCGTGGGAAATGAATTTTATGGCAGTTTATCAAGGGACTTAAAATGTCCCTATGGGTCAAAAATAGCATATTGTGCGTTTGTAATGGAAAATATGAAAAATATTTGCAAAAAGTAACAGAAATGTTAAAAATATGTAAAACATTTTACCTAATGTAAGCAGGAATTTTACAAAACCGGGAGAAGAATATTAATAGTATCTTAAATACGTTAAAAGGAGTGGAGACTCATGAAAAAAGCAAAATGGCTCTGTACTGCTGCGGCAGTTCTGGCATTATCGGCTGCAGTTGCAGGCTGCGGCGGCAGCGATAAGCAGGAAGCCGGCACTAAAGCAGGCGGACCGAAAGGCGAGGTAATGGTATATACCTCCATTTATCCTGATATTATTGATAATGTTTGCAAACCGGCAATGAGCAAAGTTTTCCCTGACATGAAAGTTAACTGGTTCCAGGGCGGTACCGAAAAAGTTATGACCAAAATGGCAGGCGAAATTAAAGCTAAAAAAATCGGCGCCGATGTTTTAATGGTTGCCGAACCTTCTTACTACCTGTCCCTTAAAAAAGACAACCTTCTTTTGGATTATGTTTCCCCGAACCTGAAGGACGTTATTACCGATAAGGACGAAAAAGGCGCATGGTCTTCCGTTCGTATCAGCAACATGATTATCGCTTATAACTCCGATAAACTTTCTCCGGAAGAAGCTCCGAAATCCTGGAAAGATTTGACTGACCCGAAATGGAAAGGCAAAATTGCAATGCCTAACCCGATGCTTTCCGGTACTGCATTTGTTGCAGTTGGCGCACTTGCCGATAAATACGGCTGGGAATATTTCGACCAGCTGAAAGCTAACGGCATGCGTGTTGAAGAAGGCAACTCCGCAATTCAAAACAAACTTTTAACCGGCGAATATGCAGCAGCAATGATTCTGGAAGAAAACATCCTGAAACTGGCTGCTACCAAAAACGAGCCTCTGAAAGTTGTATACCCTGAAGACGGCGTAGTTATTATTCCTTCCCCGATTGCTATTTTCAATACTACCAAAAACCCGGATGGTGCTAAAGCCATGGTTGACTGGTGGCTTTCCAAAGAAGGCCAGCAGGCTGTTGTTGAAGGCTGGATGCACTCCGTACGCGGCGACGTACAGCCTCCTAAAGGCGCTCCGGAACTGAAATCCTTCTCTGACAAAGCTGTAAAAGTTGATTGGCAGAAACTTGCCGACAACAAAGCTGAAATTAAGGAAGAGTTCCGCGTAAGGGTTATGGAATAACGGTTCTTTCTAAATCCGGCATGAAATAATTAAGTGAAGGAATTTAGGGGTCGCTATGTGGCGATCCCTTTTTTCCCATTATAAAAAGCAACCTTAAATTATGTTTTAGGGCGGCCCTTATGCCGTAGAAAGGAGTTATGGTGGGCTTTTTACAAAGAATAAACAGCAAATTTATTGTAATTTCGCTGTCGGTATTATTGCTTTTATATTTTGTGGTTTTTCCGCTGGGCGTACTTTTGTATGACAGCATTCTGGTGGACGGCTCTTTTACGCTGGCCAACTACCGTGAAGTTTACAGCCAGGATGTAAACTGGCGCGCTCTTGCCAACACTGTTGAGCTTTCGTTGATTGTAATGGTGGCAAGCGTTATTATTACTTTCCCGCTGGCATGGCTGGTTGGGCGTACCGACCTGCCGTTTAAAAGAGGCTACCGCACGCTTTTGGTTGCCAGCTATATGATTCCACCTTATGTAGGCGCTATTGCCTGGGTACAGCTTTTAAACCCGAGCGTAGGTTATTTAAACAATGTGTTTAAATGGATTTTTAATTTACAGACTGCACCGTTTGATATTTATACCACAGGCGGCCTGGCCTGGGTTTTGACTTTATTCTATTCTCCATTTGCTTTTATTACTATTTCGCGTGCGATGGAAAAAATGGACCCGACGCTGGAAGAAGCTGCAAGGGTTTCCGGTTCTTCGCCGCTGCGCACTCTTATTGACGTTACGCTGCCCCTGATGGCGCCTTCCATTCTGGCAGGCGGCCTTCTGGTATTCATTGCGGCAGGCTCCTGCTTCGGTATTCCTGCTATTGTTGGTATGCCGGGCAATATTGAAGTTATGACAACCCGTATTGTTACTTATACTTATATGGGCGACGAAGCGGGTATCCGCGATGCAACGTCGCTGGCAGCTTCCCTGATGTTTATTGCCAATGCCCTGCTGTTCTTTATGACATGGATGCTGGGCCGCAAGGATTATACCACTATCAGCGGCAAAAGCACCCGCCCGAACATTGTTGAGCTTGGCAAATGGAAATGGCCTGCTTTCTTTGCGGTAGGCTTCTATGGCTTTGTTGCCGTTATCCTGCCTTTAGGCTCCATTTTGCTTACTTCGCTGTTAAAGAGTATGTCCAAGGGCATTACTCTTGACAACCTTGGCTTTGATGCCTGGATTCCTGTTATTACCAGCTCCCAGTATATGGAAAGCGTATGGAATTCCGTTGTATACGGCGTTATTGCCGCTACTATCGGCACAATTCTTTCGGTGTTTATCGCTTATCTTGCCGTTAAAACAAATGTTAAAGGACGCAACCTGCCGGATATGCTGACAATTATCGGCGGCTCCACGCCGAGTATCGTTATCGCGCTGGCACTTGTTATTACCTTCTCCGGCAACTTTGGCCTGAACCTGTATTCCACCATGTGGATTCTGGTTGTCAGCTACCTTGTAAAATATATGACGATGTCCGTGCGCACTATTGCAGCTTCCTTAAGCCAGGTACATATCTCTCTGGAGGAAGCGGCTCTTAACTCCGGCGCAAGCTGGCTGCGTACCTGCAAAGACATCATCATGCCGCTGATTGCACCGTCAATTATCGCCGGCTGGTTCTTAATCTTTATGCCGTCATTTTATGAATTGACGATGTCACTGCTTTTGTACGGCAGTGATACCAAAACTATCGGCGTACTGCTGTACGATTTGCAGACTTATGCCGATACACAGAATGCTTCCGTGCTTTCGGTAATTATTTTGCTGATAGTTCTGGTGGGCAATGTTATTTTGAACAAGCTTACTAAGGGTAATGTTGGTATTTAAAAGGAGTGGAATAAATTGTCAGAAGTACGTATAGAGCATGTTTTTAAACGGTTTGGTGATGTTACGGCCGTAAGCGATTTTGACCTTACCGTAAAGGACGGCGAATTTGTTTCGCTCCTCGGCCCTTCCGGCTGCGGCAAAACAACTTCGCTGCGTATGATTGCCGGCTTTGAAAGAGCGACAGAAGGTGAAATTTATATCGGCGACCACTGCGTAAGCTCGCATATAAAAAATACTTTCGTACCGCCCGAAAAACGCGATATCGGTATGGTTTTCCAGTCTTATGCCGTATGGCCGCACATGACTGTTACCGAAAACGTTGCATATCCGCTTAAAATTCAGAAAGTTCCCAAAGAAGAACGCGCTGCGAGAGTTGCAGAAATGCTTAAACTCGTTCATCTTGACGAGTACGGCAGCCGTTATCCGCATCAGCTTTCCGGCGGCCAGCAGCAGCGTGTTGCACTGGCGCGTGCGCTGGTAATGCGCCCCGGCCTTCTGCTTTTGGACGAACCTTTGTCCAACCTTGACGCCAAGCTGCGTGAAAGCATGCGCTTTGAAATTTCTTCTATTCAGAAGGAACTGGGCATTACCGTTATTTATGTAACCCATGACCAGTCCGAAGCAATGACTATGAGTGACCGCGTTGTTGTTATGAGCCGCGGCGTTATTCAGCAAATTGGCACGCCGTACGAAATTTACCGCAACCCGGCCAACAAGATGGTTGCCGACTTTATCGGCCTTGTAAACTTTGTGGAAGGCGAAGTACAGGGCGACCGCGTATATATCAGCGGCACCGGCGTATCCTTCCCCAATACCAGCGGCATAACCGGCAGCGCTACCATTGCAGTGCGCCCGGAAAACATTACTATGTCCCGCACAAGCGGCACTATCGAAGGCACGCTGGTACACCGTTTCTATCTTGGCGATGCGGTTGATTACCGTGTACAGTGCAAACACCATGTAATCCGCGTTATTGTAAAAGGTGCGGAACTGAAAGAGTTTATCGACGGTGAAAAAGTTTATCTTGATTTCGATAAGATTATGGTTTTCGACCGTGACTGATTTTTAAAAGTAAAATCCCGGACAGTTAGCCTGCCCGGGATTTTTGTTTATGCGCGCGGCTGTGGTATAATAAAAGAAAATCAGCTTGGCGAGGTTGAAGAATGAAAAAATTTTTGGCTGTAATTGCTGCGGCTTTTTGTATTTTAACAGTGCTGAACACGGCGCAGACTGCCGGTAAGGATGAGGCAAAACAAAAGGAACAGGTAAAAATATGCATAAGTATGCCGGTGGATATAGCCGAGGCGCTGGCAGAAGATTTTACCAAAGCAAGCGGCGTAGAAACGCAGGTAGTGCCGCTGCCGCCGGGAAGTGCGGAAAACCGTTTTAATTTTCTTGCTTCTTCCGGCAGCGATGTATGGCTTGGCGGAACGGCGGAGGAGTTTTACCTTGCCGCTGAGCGCGGGCTTTTGGTAAGCTACCAGCCCGAAGAAGCGTATGCCATTCCGGCGGAATTCCGCCAGAATAACTGGCTGTGGACGGCTTTGTACATTGACCATATCGGCTTTTTAAGCAATAAAAGGAACCTGCATTATTTGGGGCTGTATGCGCCGGAAAGCTGGCAGGAGCTGCTGGCTGAACCGCTTAAGTATGAGCTTGCGCTGGCAGACCCTAAAAGCGGCTGCGCAGGCTATGGCATGATGACGGCCTTATGGCAGCTGAAAGGCGAAAGCGCGGCTATGGATTATGCTGAGCAGCTTAACCGCCAGCGCCCGGAATATTTTGTTAATTTGCAGGAAACCATTGACGAGGTGCGCCAGGGTTATAAAACCGTGGCGGTAGTGCCGCTTTCGGTGGCACTGCTGTTGGAGCGCAGCGAAGAGAATCTTTTTGCAACGATACCTGCCGACGGCAATAAAAATTTAATCAGCGGCGCGGCGGTGCTGACCGGGCCTAATAACGCTGCGGCCGGTAAATTTATAGAATACCTGTTATCGAATCGCGCGGCAGAAATTGTTGCGGAAAAAGGGCACGGGCTTGTATGGAGTTTAAGCGCGGCGGCAGATGACGAGCTGCGCAGCCAGTATACGGGCAAAATGCTTACGCCGGTTGACGATTTAAGCTGGACGGCGGGGCAGAAAGCCAATGTTATTGAGCGCTGGCTTACAGCAGGCAGGAAAACACAATAAAGTTTTAGGCATAAAAAGAGCCGGGAGCATAGAGCTTCCGGCTTTTAAGTTTATTATTGAATTTTGCAGCCGGGCTTCAGCGGCAGGGTGAAGGTAAACGTGCTGCCTTTTCCGGGCATGCTTTCGGCGGTTATAGTGCCTCTGTGCAGGTTTGCAATCCACTGTACCATGGAAAGCCCCAGACCTGCGCCGCTGCTGTTGCGGTGGCTGCTTTCGGCCTGATAGAACCGGCGCCATATTTTAGGCAGTTCCTCCGGCGCAATGCCGCAGCCGGTGTCTTTAACGGAGCAGACAACGCTGCCCTTTTCCTTATGCAGGGTAAAATCAATTTTGCCGCCGTTTTGCGTATATTTAACGGCATTATCCAAAAGGTTCAGCAAAAGGCGCATTAAAAGCGTCTGGTCGCCTTCAACGCAAACTTCCGGTTCAATAGCGGCATTGACGGTTATTTCTTTTGCACCGGCAATCTGCTGTGTTTCTTCAATTACAATTTCAGCCATTTCGCTGAAATCAAACTTTTCAATTTCAAATTGAATTTTATTGGCATCGGCACGGGCCAGCATTAAAAGCTGTGCCAAAAGGCGCGACATTTTGCGTGCCTGTGCCAGTATTTTTTGCAGGGCTTCGTCTTTTTCGGCAGGCGGTGCCTGTTTTAGGGCGTATTCCGCCTGGGCAATGATGGCTGCCGCAGGTGTGCGCAGCTCGTGCGAAGCATCCGCTGTAAACTGGCGCTCCGCATCAAAAGATTTTTCCAGACGCGAAAACATGCTGTCGAAGGTTTGCGCCAGCTGCATTATTTCGGGGTCTGCCTTGTTAAGATTAATGCGCTGCGATAAATCGCTGCCGCTGCCGATGCGTTCTGCGGCGGCAGTAATCTGCTTTACTGGCTGAAAGGCTTTTTTTGTTATCAGGTAGCCGCCAAAGGCAGAAAGCAGTATTAAAAACGGAAAGAGCAGGGCACATTGCCATAAAATTTCATCGCGGGTGGCGTAAATGCTGCTTAGTGAAGTGCTGCCGCGCAGCCAGATGCTGTTTTCAAGCCGGGCGGGGCGCAGCTGCAGGTCGAATACATACCAGGTATGGCTGCCGTTGGTTACGGTTTGCAAAAGCTCGGAGCGGAAAGGCGTATCCGGCATCTGCACCGGGTTCAGCCCGGCTATTAATGTGCCGTCGTTATTATAAACGGCAAGCATAACGCCGTCATGCAGAAAATCAAGCTCGTCAAGGCTCAGGGTACCGTCGCGCCGCAGTTCAAGGCTGCTGGCGTTTCCGTAAACCTCGTTTTCCAGTTTGTCCTGCAAATTAAACAGCAGCACGTCATCGGCGGCAAAAAGTACTGCCGCAAAAATAACGCTTAATACTGCCACAATAAGCCCGGTATACCACAGGGTTATTTTTTGTTTAACGGATAATGCTCTCATTTTTCTTCCCTCAGCACGTAACCTGCGCCGCGGATAGTATGCAGCAGTTTTTGGCTGAAACCGGCGTCTATTTTTTTGCGCAGGTAACGTATGTAAACGTCAACAACGTTGGAACCGCCTTCAAAATCGTAATTCCATACATGGTTTTCTATTTTATCGCGCGAAAGCACGCGCCCGGGATTGCGCAACAAATATTCCAGCACAGCAAACTCTTTTGAAGAAAGAGTAATTTCCTTGCCATCGCGTGTAACTGTGTGTTTGTTTAAATCCATAACAAGCCCGGCATATTCCAGTATGTTGGTTGTCTGCCCGCTGCGGCGGCGCAGGAGCACACGCAGGCGCGCCAGAAGCTCGTCATAGGCAAAAGGCTTAACAAGGTAATCGTCGGCACCGGCATCAAGGCCGTTTACTTTGTTTTCAATGCTGTCGAGAGCCGTTAAAAGCAAAACATGGGTAGTGTTGCCTTCGGCGCGCATTTTTTTCAGCAAAGTAAGCCCGTCAATGCCGGGCAGCATAATATCAAGCACAACCGCGTCATAGGTTGCCATTTTTAAATAATCTTCGGCGTCAAGCCCGTTGCCGCAGCCGTCAACGCTGTAACCGCTGCTTTGCAGCTGTTTTTTTAAGGCGTCAAGTAAATCCGGTTCGTCTTCAACAATTAAAATCCGCATAAGGCACCTCCTTATAAAATTATTATAACACACCATAAATTTTTAGATAATTTTTGAATTTCATTTTTGTTTTAATTTTTCTTTAATCTTTGGCGGCTATAATAAAGACAAGATAAGGGAACACCCCAAAACAAATAAGGACAGACCTTAAAATAAAGGAGGAAACAACAATGTTGAAATTAACCGGCAAAAAATTAACCGCTCTCGCAGCAGCAGCTCTCACCACCTTAACCATCTCCGCAACCGCTTTCGCAGCAGCTTTCACTGCGGCAGACGCGCAGTCCATGGCAGCTAAACTGGTACCGGCAAGCGCAGCTCATGTAGGCACTCAGGAAGATTTTAACGAATATGAATTCAAATTCTTCGATAACGCAACCGCAACTTCCTACGAAGTAGAAATCAGCAAACTTACCCAGTCTGTAAAAGAATATAAAATGGAAGCACGCACCATCCTTGGCAGCAGAAACATTGTACTGAGCGCAGCTGACGCACAGGCAGTAGTTACCAAAGAATACCCCAACGCCAGCTTCCACAAAGTAAAACTCGATATGGACGACGGCCTGTATGAATATGAACTCAAATTCACCACTCCCGAACTTCGCGGCGAAATGGTGCTGAACCCCGAAACCGGCGCTGTAATTGAAAAAGAACTGCGCTACAACGTAAGATAACAAGTTTAACCAACAGCAAAAGCCTGCACGCATTGTGCAGGCTTTATTTTTGCAGTAAGGCATAATAAAAACGGCAGCCGTAAAAAGCTGCCGTTAAGTTTTAACTCAATTATTTTCCCAGAATGATGGAAGTTAAGGTTACAGGGTCAACATATTTGCCGTCTTTGTAAACGCGCATGTTGCCGCTGGCAATTTCATCAATGAGGATAACTTCGCCATTGTGGTAACCAAATTCAAATTTAATGTCATACAGGTCAAGGCCCATTTTAGCAAGGTCTTCTGCAACGATTTTGGTAATTTTAAGGGTCTGTTCTTTCAGGCTCTTGTAATCTTCGTGGCCCATAATGCCGAGTACAACAAGTGCGTCTTCGGTAACCAGCGGATCGCCTTTAGCATCATCTTTGAAAGTGGTTTCAACATAGCCGCCTTCAATAGCGGTGCCGTCAGCAATGTAATCGCCATAGCGGCGGATGAAGCTGCCGGTTGCTTTCAAACGGCAGATAACTTCCAGGCCTTTGCCGAATACGGTGCAGGGAAGAACTTCCATGGTAGCGTTTTCAACGTCAGCACTTACATAGTGGGTTTTAACGCCTTCTTTTTTGAGGATTTCAAAGAAGTGGATGGAGGTTTCGAGGTTAGCTTTGCCGATACCTTCAATGGTCAGGCCGATGCTGTTTTCGCCCGGGTCGAATACACCGTCTTTGCCGGTGCAGTCATCTTTAAATTTTAAAAGTACGTTGCCGTTTTCAAGTTTGAAAACGGTTTTTGTTTTGCCTTCGTAAATTTTTTCCATAAAATTTGTTGCTCCTTTCAAACTATTCGGATAACTATACAGATATTATATACTTGCCTGCCTTTTATGGCAATAGTTGTAAAAAATTTTATAGTTTTGCGTCAAAAATATTAAAAACAAAATAGGACGGCTTTGAAAAAACTGCGTTATTTTATCTGAAAACGGACGCGTATTATAATTTTATTAAACTTTTTATTGAAAAATAAATGGATTTGCTTGTTTTGGCAGCAATATAAGTGTAACAATGCTTACACTTAACGGATTATAAAAATATAATTTTTAAAATATTGCAAAAAATTTGCTTTTTATAAAAATATAAGGTATAATTAAAACATAAGCAGAGGATGCTTTACAATTTAATAAAACACTTAGTCGGACATATTTTTTAATTAAGACATTTCCTTCAAAGTAAAAGAAGGAAATGTCTTTTTTGTTTTATATGGAGGTTTAACATGAGAAAATCAGCAAAATACTTTTTAAATAACAACGGCAAAAAATTACTGGCAGCATCCGTAATGGCATTGCTTTTGTCAGGCTCTGCCCAGCCGGTGCTGGCTGCAGGCGCAGAAATTTTAGACGGTACGGCCAATGATAAATATGCTCAGGTAAACTCCGGCGATATTTACGGAACTGTTTACGGTGTGCGTAATGATGCCGATGCTTCCGGCGGTACAATTAAAATGAATGAAGGCGCTGCATTTAATTTGTACGGCGGGCTCAGTTTTAACAAAAATGAGGCCAAGGCTGATAATAATGTTGTTACTATAAACAACGGTAAAGTTGTATTTGCTGTTTACGGCGGGCAGGCGCAGGGGCATGATGCCGATGCTTCGGGTAATATCGTCAGCATAAGCGGCAGTAATTCTGAGTTAAGCTTTGAAGGAGGTGCTCATTCTGTTGCAGGCGGTTTTGCCCAAACGTACAGTGCCAATACATCTGTAACGGCAAATAATAATGTGGTTGCGGTTACAGGCGGTTTATTAAAAGCAGGTATTGCCGGCGGTTATATATTGGGTAACCATAATGCAGCTTCAGCCCGGGGCGAAGCCAATGGCAATATTGTGTTTGTAGGCGGCAGTGCAAAGGTTAACGGCGATATTTATGGCGCTAATGCCGAATTTAAAACCGGTGATACCACTGCAACTATGAATAACAATATGGTAATTGTCAGCGGCAATGCCGATATCAGCAACGCGGCACTGCATGGTATAGGCAGCAGCGGAAGCAGCGGCGGCAAAATCAGCGGCAGCGGCAACACGCTTGTAATTAACGGCTGGCACGGCGATGTAAAAACCGTGGACGGGTTTAATAACGTAGTGTTTAATGAAGTTGCCTGGCAGGATAACGGCAAAGTGCTGAACATAACTGACGGCGAAAACAGCAGCCTGAAGGATGCGGAAATTGACGCCAGCCATATCCACTTTGATGATGCCAGTGATATTAATGACAATGACAGCATGATTTTAATACATGCGGAAAACGATGATAATGAACTGAGCAGCAGCAAAATACAATCCGGCAATTTTACGGCAGGTGTTGCCGTTGAGGGTGACGGCGAGGCGAAAGTAGAAAACGGCGACCTTGTTTACCAGATTAACGGCATACATGCGGCAAAACAAACAAAACTGGTTGCCGAAAACAGAGCTGTGGCAGCGGCTTTTATAAACCAGGGCACGGATTTAATCAGTGACAGCTTGGACGCTTTAAGCCGTGATGACAGCTACGGCATTAAAACTTTTGCGGCAGTACAGGGCAACCGCAGCAAGTACGATGTAAACAGCGATATTAAAATCAACGGCTGGAGCACGATTGTCGGTGTAGGCAATGCCGAGAAATTCAGCGGCGGTGATGAGTTTGACTGGGGCGTATTTTACGAAAACGGCAGCGGTAATTACCGTACCTACAATGAATTTAATGACGAGTTTTTCCGCGGCGACGGCAGCCTTGTTTATAATGGCGGTGGGGTTGCTGCAAGGTATGAAAATGCTCACGGCGTTTATACCGAAGGCAGCCTGCGCGCAGGCATGCTGAAATCTGAGATGAATAATGCCCTGCATGACGGCAGCGGTGCGGAATACGGCTACGACAGCAGCAGTGCTTATTACGGAGCGCATATCGGTATAGGGCAGCTTATACAGCTTAGTGATGACAGCAGTGTTGATGTGTATGGAAAGTTCTTCCATACTTATACGGAAGGAGATAATTTTAGTGTCGGCAATGATAAATTTGAGTTTGACAGTATTAACAGTGACCGCCTGCGTATTGGTGCAAGGGTTACAACGAATAAGGAAAACAAGTTCAGCACTTATTACGGCTTAGCGTATGAATATGAATTTAACGGCAGTGCCGGGATGCGTGCTGCGGGAATGGAGGTGCCGGAACAGAGTTTGCGCGGCAGCAGCTATATGGCAGAAGCAGGGTTAAATTATCAGCCTTCGGCAGACAGTCCGTGGAGCTTTGACCTGAATATGCGCGGCTATGCCGGTGAACGTCAGGGTGCAAGCTTTAACGTACAGGCAACGTATACCTTTTAACTGAATACCCGTCAGGGTAAAAAAATAACACCGCTTATGCGGTGTTATTTTTATGCGGCTTTATAATGTTGTATCGCGGAACAGGCTGCTTAACATCTGCCTGCTGCCGATAATCCAGAGAATATCGCCGTTATTGATAACAAAAGAAGCGTCCGGGTCGGATATGGTATAATCGCCGCGCTCCAATCCAAGCGCCAGCCATTTGCCCTTGGAAAGCGTATCGCTTTTTTTCAGCGTGCTTCTGGCAAGCGGCGAAGCCGATGTTACAGGCATGGCATAGCACAGCAGCATGTCGTGCTCTTTGCGTACCTGGCTTTCGTGCTCCAAAAACTTGTGCAGCGTAACGGTTTTGGTAATTTTGGCAAGCCCAAGCCCCATGTTCTTTATTGCAGCGTCGAAAGTTTGCAGAACATTTAGTGGGGCGGTAATAAGCAGCTTGTCGCCGGTGCGCAGTACGGTATGACCGGATGGAATCGGATGGTAACCGTGCTGGTTACTGATTTCGATAACAAAAATTTTATAGTTGCGGTGTACGTCAAGGCGGCGTATGCTCCAGCCAATCCAGGGCGAGCCCGGCTGTATTTCGTAGGCGCAGGTGTAAAACTGTTCGTCAAGCCACATGCCGTGCCGCGCCGAAGCACGTTTTTGTGCGGCGGCAGCCAGGTTTTCGGCGTTTAAGTTAATTAAAAACTGCGATTCAATCTGCAAATAGCGGCCGATGAGGTAATCGGAGGAGTAAATGAACTTTGCCAGCACCAGTGCGGCGATAATGGCAATAATGATATGCAGCCCGAGCATGGTTGTGAAAACCTGCATGATGAAAAACAGTCCGATTGCAGCTTTTAAAAACATTAAAACCAGTATCAGCGGGCGGTTGCTGCGTTTTTTAAACCATAACCCGGCCATCAAATCGCGCCGTCCCAAACGGCTTACCATCAATGCTGCCAAAAACGGCGACATGAAAAGCAGTGTCACGGCAGCGGCCGATAAATCGCCGAAGGGCGGCTGTATAACGCTGCGGCAGTAAGGCAAAATATTGTAGGTGCCGATGTAGGAAATGAAAATTAAAATTACTGTATAAACGGTGATTTTTGTGAAATAAAGCTGCAAAAAATCTTTCCAGTCCGACTGCTGGCGGGTATTTTTATTGTCACGGTGCGCTTCGATAAGCATAACGGCTGTTTTTTTAGGCAGGCGGCGCAAAAAGCGGCGGTAAACTTTGTCGGTGCTGAGCAGGATGTGCGGTGTTAAAAAGATGGTGAGTACGGAAACCGTAACGAATACCGGATATAAAAAGCTGCTTGTCAGCCCGTAGCTGGCGCCGATATTGGCAACGATGAACGCAAATTCGCCCAGCTGGGTAAGCGAAAAGCCGCAGCGCATGCTTGTTTTAAGCGGCTGGCCGGAAAGCATAACGCCGAGGGAAGTAAAAATACATTTGCCGGTAATGAGCGTTATTGCCAGGGCAATAATTGTAAACAGGCTGCCGCTTACTACGGAAGGGTCTACCATCATGCCGACAGATACGAAAAAGATGCCGGAAAACAAATTTTTTACCGGTTCAAGCAAAACCTTGGTGCGGCGCGTGTAAATCGTTCCCGAAAGCAGAGTGCCCATTAAAAAGGCGCCCAGTGCCGAAGAAAAGCCCATTTTGGAAGCCAGCACCACCATGCTCAGGCATAAGCCGAGAGAAACGATAAGCAGTGTTTCGTCGTTAAAATACTGGCGTGTTTTTTTGAAAAACGTCGGCAGAAAATAAATGCCGATAATAAAGCAGATGATAAGGAAAAATACCAGGAGCCCGATGCTTTCAAGCATGGACAGCGGGGAAATGGCGCTTCCGGCGGCGGCAACGGTGGAAAGCACTACCATCATGATAATGCCGGAAATATCTTCCAGAACCAGAATACCGAAGGCAATGGGGGCAAAGGCCTGTTTTAAAAGGTTCAGTTCGCCGAGCGTTTTGCTTACAACGGCGGTGGAGCTCATAGTAAGCATGCAGCCGGTAAAAATGCTGTCGGTAAGGCTCCAGCCCAGCAGCTGCGCACAGGCAAAGCCAAGGCAGGCAATGCCTGTAAATTCCGTTACAGCGGCAATAATGGCCGTATTTGCTGTGCTTTTTATTTTATTAAAATTGTAGTCAAGACCAAGGTCGAACAGAATGAAAATAACGCCTATATCAGACCATACGGTAATATTGTCGCTGTCGATAACGTTTGGTAGCAGCGAAAAGTGCGGGCTGGCCAGAAAACCTGCCAGCATATAGCCCAAAATAAGCGGCTGGTTAAGTTTTTTGCATAAAATTGTTGCCAGCCCGGCCAGCGTCAAAATCATGGCCAGGTCGCTGATAAGTGGTACTAAATGGCTCACGGCCAACCTCCGTAAAAGTTAAACACAATTTTAGGGGCAAGCCTTTATAAAAAGCCTGCCGGGATATGATATAATAATTTAGGAAAGGAGAAGGTTATGCAGACAATACAAAAAGATTGCCGGACGGAAATCGTAATAGAAAAATCACGTTTTATCTGTACGTTGAAAAAAGTAGGCAGCGAAACAGAAGCTCAGGAATTTATCAAAAGCATCAAAAAAGAATTTTGGGATGCTACGCATAACTGCTCTGCCTATATTATAAATGATATGCAGCAAAGGTCGAGCGACGACGGCGAACCTTCGGGAACGGCCGGCGTGCCCATGTTGGAAGTTTTGCGCAAAAAAAGCCTTACCGGCGTAGCCGCTGTTGTAACACGTTATTTTGGCGGCATTAAACTAGGCGCCGGGGGATTAGTGCGCGCATATACCAACAGCGTTGTGCATGCCGTTGAAGAAGCCGGGCTTGCACGCCGCGTTGAAATGGCCGTTTTTGCATTAAGCGCGCCTCCTGGCGAAGCCGGACGCATTATGAACAAGCTTTACAATCAGAACATTTTTACGGTAAACGGCGCTCAGTACGGTGAGCGCGTGCAGATTCTGCTGTACATGAAGCAGGAGCAGCAGGCGGAAGCGGAAGCCTGGCTGACGGCTGCACTGAACCGGCCCGTAACGCTTGAAGAAGTAAGCACGGAATTTGTGGAAGTTCCCGTGTAATTACAGCAGGTTTTCAAGTTCTGCGCTGTTTTCGGCAACAATAATGCCCTGCTTTTGCATTTCCTTAATGGCAGCGGCAACGGTATCGGGCGTAATGCCGCGGCAGGCAGCCAGATTAAGAATAACCGTAAAACCGGCGCGTGCCAGCTGCAAGGCCGTTGTTTTAACGCAGTAATCGGTAGCAAGGCCGCCGCAGATAACGGCTTTAATGCCGCGGGCCTTTAAAAATTCAATAACGCCGGTAGAAAGCGTGTCTTTTAAATCGTGGTAGCAGGCGCCGTAAGGGTGCATGGCAGGTTCAATGCCTTTATAAACCTGATAGCTGTAGGCTTTTGGGTCAAGCCCGGGAATAAAATCAAAGCCCTTCGTGCCTACTATGGCGTGGCTGGGCCAGTATAAATCGCAGTTTTCGTAACCTGTAACCGGCGTCAGCGGCGCGTGCCCGTTTTTGGCAATCCATACGGCGTTGGGGCTGTGCGCATCGCGCGAGGCAACGCGGACGGAAGCAAAGGCTGCCTGGGCATTGAGTTCTTCTGCAATCATGTCGCCTCCGGCAACGGGCAGTTCATCCGGGCACAGCGGCGTAAAAGTCTGCTGTGCGTCTATATCAAAAGCGGCAATTTCGTTTTTAGATAAGTTTAATTTTTGCATATTCAGCACTTCCTGTTAAAATAAGATAGTAATATTATACACCCATTAAAGTTAAGTGTACATTAAGATAAAGTGAAAAAACAGGATTGACATTATTTATTTGCAATTATATTATTACTATGATTTTGTAAAGGAGCTATGTATGAAAAAATTTTGGGCGCTGCTGTTGATAACAGCGGTGTTTATTGTTTCCGGCTGCGGCAGTGCAGGCAATGGCAAAACTGCGGACGGAAAAATTACGGTTGCGGCCAGTTTTTACCCCATGGCAGAGTTTGCCTGCGCAGTCGGCGGCAGCCATGCGGAAGTTTACACAATGATTGGCGACGGCATAGAGCCTCACGACTGGGAACCTTCAGCACGCGATTTAACGCGCCTTGCCAAAGCAAAAGTGTTTGTGTATAATGGCGGCGTGGAACCGTGGGCACAGCCTGCGCTGGCAGCCGTTGCGGATGAAGGCGTGCTGCCTGTTGAAGCCGGCAAAGCGTTTATGGCGGAACAAAACAGCAGGCTCGACCCGCACTTCTGGTTAAGCCCGCGCAAAGCGGAAACCGAGGTTCTGGCTGTGCGCGATGCTTTTATAAAGGCAGACCCGGCCAATGCTGCCGCCTATGAAAAAAATGCGGCGGATTACATTGAGCGCCTTAAAGAACTGGACAGGAAAATGGCTGCTGTTACGCAAAACGCGCAGGTTAAAACTTTTGTTACCACGCATGCGGCATTTGGGCATCTGGCAGCAGATTACGGGTTGAAACAGATTTCCATTATGGGGCTGTCGCCGCAGTCGGAGCCTTCTCCGGCGGCGCTGAACAAACTGGTTGGCGTTATGCATGCGGAAAATATTAAATACGTGTTTTTTGAAACACTGGTAAGCCCGCGCATTGCCGAAAGCATTGCCGCAGAAGCTGGCGCACGCACCCTTGTGCTTGACCCGATTGAGGGGTTGAGCGGGGAAGGCCGCCGCAGCGGTGATGATTATTTAAAAATTATGGAGCGCAATATTAAAAACCTTGAGATTGCGTTAAACGGTAAAGAAGAATGAAAACGGTTATTGAAATAGAAAAACTTGGTTACAGCTATGGCGAAGGCTGGATTTTAAACGATTTGTCGCTGAAAATCGAACAGGGTGATTTTGTTGCCGTCATCGGGCCGAACGGGGCAGGTAAAAGTACGCTGCTTCGCCTGCTGGCGGGTATTTTAAAACCTGCGCAGGGGCGCATTGCCATTTTTGGGCAGGAAAGGGAAAATTTTACGGCGTGGGATAAAATCGGCTATGTGCCGCAGAACCCGGCGCGCCAGCACAGGGCGTTTCCCATAAGCGTAAGGGAAGTGGTATCGCTCGGGCGTTTAAGCGGCGGCAGTATGTTCCAGCATTATACGCATGAGGACAAGGCCGCGGTAGACGATATTATAGAACGGTTTTCGTTAAAAGAACTGGCGCACCGCAAAATAGGCGAACTGAGCGGCGGCCAGCAGCAGCGCGTGTATTTGGCAAGGGCCATGGTGCGCAGCCCGCAGCTGCTTTTGCTTGACGAACCGGCAACAGGCGTTGACCCTGACGCCAAAGAAGAGCTTTATACAATGCTTGGCGAAATAAACCGCGGGCAGGGCGTAACAATAGTTATGGTTTCGCACGATTTGGAGCTGGCGGTAAAGGTTTGCAAAAACGCGCTGTGCCTTGACCATAACATCTGCTTTTGGGGCGATGTGCACCAGGCGCTTGTGCACAGGCATAAGCACGGTTATTTTTACAGATAGAGGTAAGAGAAATGTTGGAAATGTTTTCTGCGGGATTTATGCAAAGGGCGTGGATTGCCGGGCTGATTGTAGCCGTTATCTGCCCGCTGATAGGCAGCTTTCTGGTGCTGCGCCGCCAGTCGATGATTGGCGACGGGCTGGGGCATATTGCCTTTGCAGGCGTGGCGGGCGGTGCGCTTTTAGGGGCGCAGCCGGTGGTAAGTGCGGCACTGGCAACTGTTGCGGGCGCGCTTGTTATAGAAAAAGTACGCAGCAGGCTTAATACTTTTTCCGAAATGGTGCTGGCCATCTTTTTTTACAGCGGTATCGGGCTGGCGGTAATTTTCAGCAGCATGAACCGTATGGGCGGTTTTAATTTAAGCAGTATCCTGTTTGGCAGCTTAATGACCATCAGCACAAGCGATTTATGGGTGGTGGCGGTGCTGGGGCTGTTTGCCTGCGCGTTTACGGTGGTATTTTACCGCCCTCTGCAATACATTACTTTTGACGAAACTTCCGCACGCGTGGCAGGGCTGCCGGCGGGCAAACTTAATGTATGGCTGGCGGTGCTTACGGCGCTGACGGTTGCGCTTTCCATGCGCATTGTCGGTTTGCTTTTGGTATCGGCCATGATGGTTATACCTGTTGCCTGTGCGCTGCAATCGGCACGCAGCTTTGCGGGTACCATTATCGGCGGCATTATTTATGGCATTATCACGGTCAGCGCCGGGCTGACGGTATCATATTACGCAGACCTTGCGCCGGGCGGCACAATAGTGCTTACCGGAACGGCCTTGTTTATTTTAAGCTGCCTGAAAAGCAGCATGGTTAAGGAAGATGCAGCGCCGCAGGCGGATTGCTGCCATCACCATGGGGGAGAAAATGAGAAAGGTTGATTTGCATATTCACAGTACGGCGTCCGACGGCACATGGACGCCGCAGGAACTTGTAAATGCCGCGCAGGCCGCAGGGCTTGGCCTTATTGCCGTTACCGACCACGACAGCACGGCCAATGTGGCGGAAACCATGTGTATTGCTGCTGCTGGTGGCATTAAGTGCCTTCCGGGCGTAGAGGTGTGTTCCACAAAGGACGGCATGTCATTTCATATTCTCGGTTACGGCATTGATACGGCCAATAAGCCTTTGCAGGAACTGCTGGCACATAATACGTATCTTTTAGAGAAAAAAGATGACGACAGCGTACAGCTTTTAATTAAACAGGGCTGGCCGCTTGATTTTAAAGAGTTTCAAAATTACACTTACGACCGCAGGCGCGGCGGGTGGAAATCGCTGGCTTACCTGATTGACAAAGGCTTGTGCAGCGGCGTGAACGATTTTTTTAAACGCATTTTTACGGCTGAAAACGATTTGGGCTTTCCGGAGTTTCCGTCTATCAGCGAAGTTATTGCGGCAATTCACGGTGCGGGCGGCGCTGCGCTGTGCGCCCATGCGGCAAGCGCATTCCACGGGCCGGGGCTGGCGCAGACTCTGGTGGAATTGATTGAAGAACCCTTTGACGGTTTTGAATGTTACCATTCCGGGCACAGCGAGGAAGACACGCAGCTTCTTTTAACGCACTGCCGGGTTGAAGGAATGCTTATCAGCGGCGGCAGCGACTGCCACGGCAGTTTTGTTCCCGCGCGCCATCTCGGCAAACCTGATGTGTACGAAACGGACATCTTTTTGCCCGGCCTTATTTGAAACACTGGCAAAAAATAACCCTCTTTACCGGCTTTGGCTGATAAAGAGGGATTTTTTATGTGCGGTAAGGAAATTTTTTTAGCAGCGAAGGCACAAATATTAATAAAAATCCGCTGCGGGCAATGTAAAATACCAGAAAGGCCAGCCACAGGCCGCTGTTGCCCAATTCCGGCACAAGCGCGGCTTTGGCAAGCAGGTAGCTTGCCGCTGTAAACAGCATGGAAATGCAGATGGGCGTTGTTTGCAGCGTACCGTTAAAAACGCCGTAATAAACAATGCCCAGCGCCGATAAAACCGGGAAGAAAACTATAAACATATCATATCTGTTTACGGCAGCAAGAATTTGCGGCAGGCCGGTAAAAAGTCCGGCAATTTTAGCGCGCCACACAAAGTAAAGGCCTGTCTGCAAAAAGGCTGCCGCCAGCGATTGTATTGCGCTGATTTTTAATGTGCTTTGCAGCAGTTTTTTGTTGCCCTCACCGGCGGCAATGCCGGCGTAAATGGCTGCTGCCTGCGAAAAGCCGGTAAAAACATCGCCCATAACGTACTGAATTTGCATTAAAATGGAGTTTGCCGCTAAAATTTCGCCGCCGAAGGCAGAGCTTTGCGACATAAAGGTATTAATCATTATCAGCATGCACAGGGTGCGGATGGCAAGATGCCAGCTGCAGTTAAGCAGTTTGGCAAAATCCTGCCCGCTGAAAAGCTGTGCGGGGCTTACGCTTTTTAAAGAACACGGCCTAGTTTTGTAAAATCCGTACAGCGCAAGAACTGCCGCCAGGATGTTTGCAAGAGCGGAAGCCGCAGCCACACCGGCAACGCCAAGGCTGCAGCCGTAAACAAGAATAAATGCCAGCAGAGCGTTGGCAATGTTTGCCGTAAGCCCCACTGCGACGGAAAAACGCACCTGCATAATGCCCGCCAGCCAGCCCTGCGCCGTTTGGTAAAACAGGGCGGCAGGCACGGTATAAACAATAATGTTAAAATAAAGGCGCATAAAAACCAGCGTTTCGGCAGGAGGGTTAAAAAACTGCACAGCCGCGTTAAAAATATGGTTTTGCAAAAGTATTATAATAAGCCCTATGCCGCAGGCAAGAATGCTGCCGCGCAAAAAAGCGCATAATTCTTCCTGTTTGTTGCCGCTGCCAAGTGACTGCGAGGCAAAGCCTGAGGCCGTGAGCCCGAGAAAGTTAAACAGCCAGAAGATAGTGCTGAAAATGACTGAACCGAGCGCAACGGAGTTAATGTAATGATAGCTGCCGAGCCCGCCCGCAATGGCGGTATCAACGGCGCCGATAAGCGGCACGGATACGGAAGCTGCTGTAAACGGCAGGCTGGTTATTAAAAATTTTTTGTGCGTTAGCTTCATTTTACTGCCCTTTTTACCTTAATTAACAAACAAAGTGTATGATAAAAAACGGTTCATCTGTTATAATTATAGTAAGCAGTAAACCCTCGGGGCAATAAACAAATCGGCGCAGATGTGCGTTAATGTACATTTTTTAAAATTTGTGCGGGGTGAGATAATGGACAGGCGTCAGCAAAAAACACGCGCGGCAATTTTTGAAGCCTTTACTGAGCTTTTGGCAGTAAAAAGCTATAATAAAATAACCGTGCAGGAAATAATTGAAAAAGCCAACATCGGGCGCAGCACTTTTTATGCGCATTTTGAAACGCGTGACGATCTGGTAAAAGCACTGTGTGATGATTTGTTCCAACATGTGTTTTCCAAAGCATTGGAAGCAGAAAAAACTCACGATTTTTCACTGGCGGGCGGCGGCTACCATATTATTCTGGTACATATTCTTTACCACCTGCGCGACAGCCGCAAAAACGTATCGGCACTGCTTACTAGCGAGAGCAGTTTGTTTTTAAAATACCTTAAAAACTATTTTTGCGAATACATAAATAATTATCTGCTGCCGGGGCTGCCTCAGCACAAAAACCTTCTGCCCGGAGATTTTCTGCTGAACCATATAACTTATTCTTTTGTAGGCCTTTTAATGTGGTGGATTAAAAACGACTGGCAGAATCCGCCCGAGGAAATGGCGCAGTATTTTGAAAAAACGGTGCTGCCGTTAATTTAAGCGTAAAATTATGGAGGGATGATTATGGAGAAAGCAAAGGTTTATTTTACCGACATGCGTACAGGCTATGGAGGATTGAGCCTGCCGCAGAAACTGGCAAAACTTATTAAAGCGGCCGGCATCGGCAATATTGATTTCAACAAAAAGTTTGCCGCCATTAAAATTCATTTCGGCGAACCCGGCAACGTATCGTATTTGCGCCCCAACTATGCCAAGGCTGTGGCCGATGTTGTAAAGGAATTCGGCGGCATGCCGTTTTTAACGGACTGCAACACTTTGTATGTAGGCCGCCGCAAGCATGCGCTGGAGCATATTACCGCAGCTTATGAAAACGGGTTCAGCCCCTTTTCCACAGGCTGCCACGTAATTATTGCCGACGGGTTAAAGGGCACCGACGAGGCTTATGTTCCTGTTCCCGGCGGCGAAGTTGTAAAAGAGGCCAAAATCGGCAAAGCACTGATGGATGCCGATATTATCATCAGCCTGAACCATTTTAAAGGGCATGAAGCGGCAGGCTTTGGCGGAGCTATTAAAAATATCGGCATGGGCGGCGGTTCGCGTGCCGGTAAAATGGAAATGCACCATGACGGCAAACCGCAGGTTGACCAGAGCAAATGTATCGGCTGCCATGCCTGCGAGCGTATTTGCGCTCACGGCGCGCCGGTTATTGAAAACAAAAAAGCCCACATCGACTGGGATAAATGCGTTGGCTGCGGGCGCTGCATCGGCGCGTGCCCGATGGATGCCGTTAATCCGCCGGAAGCGAGTGCCAGCATGGAAATGCTTAACAAGCGCATGGCAGAATATGCGTGGGCAATTCTGGCAGGCAGGCCGCATTTCCATATCAGCCTGATTGTAGATGTATCGCCTTACTGCGACTGCCACGCCGAAAACGATGCGCCGGTTGTGCCGGATATCGGCATGCTGGCTTCGTTTGACCCCGTTGCATTGGACCAGGCCTGTGCCGATTTGGTAAACGCAGCGCCGGTAATGCAAAACTCCATTTTGGCAGAGCATATTGCCGCCGACCCGGAAGAAGCAGCCAGGCATGACCATTTCCATAACATTACTCCGGAATCGGAATGGAAGGCCTGCCTTGAGCATGCAGAAAAAATCGGCATGGGTACGCGCAGTTACGAACTTATTACAGTAAAATAACCACGCAAAATAAAAAGAGAAGCATATCATAACAGATGTGCTTCTCTTTTGCCGTTTTATGGTTAATCTTCGTTGTGTATTTTGCCGTAAGCCAGCAGTACCGTTCCCTGCTGGGAGGAAAGCGCCGGGCATACATACAGTACAATGCCGCTTTGCTTTGCGTAATAGGTTGTTAACGTTTCGCCGAATAAATCGGTTGTGCGGCCGAGAATCTGCCCTTCTTCCACAAAATCGCCGCTGTGAATATGATGAAGCCAGCAGCCTGTTTCCTGCGCTTCAAGGTAAATAATATCCGTTACGTCGCGCGGTATATAGCGCCGCGGTTTTACCGGCTCGTTAAGAAGGCCCAGCTTACGCATAATATTTTTCAGGTCGGACTTGTATTCTTCTATGTCTTCATGCAGGCACAGCCCTGCGCCGCCGCGCTCAATTAAAAGCGAAGGCAGGCCGGTGGAAGCAGCGTAGTTATAGGCGCCGCCTGTTGCCATTGAACGCACCATATATTCCACGTTCAATACCTTGGCAACGCTGCGGGCTTTTGCCGCCAGTTCCTCTGTCGGCTGGCCGGGATAATAAACATAGGGGTGCAGGCTTTCGTGAATATCGCCGCTGTGCAGGTCAACATAAAAATCTGCCAGAGGGAAAAAGCTGCTGCTGATTAAACCGGCAGTTTTTTCGGATAAAGTGCCGTCAGGATTGCCGGGAAACACGCGGTTTAAGTTTTTGCCGTCCTCCGGCACGATAAATTCGCGGCGCGCCCAGAAGCCCTGTATATTAACGGGGTGAAGCATTATCAGGCTGCCGTGAATTTCCTGCGGGTCAAGGCTGCGGCCAAGCTCCATGGCGGCGGCAATGCCGGGGTATTCACCGCCGTGAATGCCTGCCGTTACCAAAAGGGTGGGGCCGTCGAAAGCGCCGTTTATAATTGTTAATGGTATTTCTATTTCAGTGCCGGGTACAGGCAGCATGGTGCGCAGCTTGCTGCCGCGGCAGATTGTAAGGCCACATACGGATAAAGTATCGGACACAAAATCAACTCCTTTTTAGTAATTGTTAAATGCTTTATTCATTATAACATTAATAATAATTTACTGCAAATAAATATCAATTAAAATATTATCACTAATAAAATAATATACCCATAGGGGTATGGCTAAAGTAAAAATTTGCCGGGTTGGCGCAGCTTTTATATTTAAGCTGTAAAATCAAATACAAAATAATAGCCAAATGTAATTTGTTGGCGCACATATAATTGACTAAACATACAAAAACAATTATAATATGTTAAAAGAGGCAAAGGAGCCGTAACCGGTTTCCTGTGCCTCTTTTGTTTTATATGCTCAGAAAGCTGCTGATGAAATTTTTAGAGTGGGGGGATTTATAATGCAGGAGCTTATAGCTCATCAGGAAACTATTAACCGCCAGCTGGCGCGTTACGGCGTTAAGTTTGGCATTTATAAAAACGGCGAATTTAAAGAGCGCCTTTTCCCGTTCGACCCGTTGCCGCGCGTTATTCCGGCGGCGGAGTTTGCCGTGCTTGATAAAGGGCTTTGCCAACGCGTAATGGCGCTGAATATGTTTTTAAAAGACCTTTACGGCGATAAAAAAATCATCCGCGACGGCGTAGTGCCGGAGGATTTTGCCTTTGCAGGTTCCGGCTACCTGCCGGCTTGCGAGGGGTTTACTCCGCCGAAAGGGATTTACAGCCATATTTCCGGCATCGACCTGGTGGAAGGCAGGGACGGTAGCTGGTTTGTGCTGGAGGATAACCTGCGCATACCGTCAGGCGCTTCGTATCCCTTAATTGCGCGCAGGCTGTGCCGCAGGTGCAGCCCGGAATCGTTCCGCCAGCATAACATTGTAGATAACCGCAACTACGGCGCACTTTTGCGCGGGGTGATGGACAACGTAAATACCGGCGGCATTAACGTTATTTTTACGCCGGGGCGCTACAACGCAGCTTATTTTGAACACAGCTATCTGGCGGAACTGAGCGGTGCGGTGCTTGCCGAAAGCGGCGACCTGTTTGTTGAAGACAACAAGGTTTATTACCGCGGCGAAAAAGGGGAGGAGCGCGTCGGCGCAATTTACCGCCGCATCAGCGATGAATATCTTGACCCGACAACCTTTTTGCCCGAAAGCCTTATCGGCATACCCGGCGTAATGGGTGCTTACATGGCAGGCAATGTAGCAATAATAAACGCTCCCGGCAACGGTGCGGCAGATGACAAGGGCATTTACTACTTTGTGCCTAAAATGGTGCGTTATTACCTTGGCGAAGAACCGGTGCTGCACAATGCACCGACCTACCTGCTGTTTTATAAGGAAGATTTGGACTACACGCTGGCAAACCTTAACAAACTTGTTGTTAAGGACGTTGCCGAAGCGGGCGGTTATGGCGTGGTGTTTGGGCGTGAGCTGACGCAGGAAAAATTAGCGGAGCTTGCAGGCATGATTAAACGCGAGCCGCGCCGCTTTATAGCGCAGGAGGTTATAGATTTTAAGGACCTGCCGGTGATGGAAAACGGCGTGCAGGCAGAGCGCAAGGCCGACCTGCGTGCGTTTGTACTGACGGGTGCGGAAACGAAGGTATGGCCCAGCGGGCTGACACGTTTCAGCCGTGAGCCGGACAGCTTTGTTGTTAACAGTTCGCAGGGAGGAGGCTTTAAGGATACATGGGTACTATCGGATTAAGCAGGACGAACCGTTTGTTCTGGCTGGGGCGTTATCTGGAAAGGGTTTATACAACTTTAAAAGCGACGCGCGGTATGTTTGATGCGGAAACTGACGGCGCGGAAGCCGATTATAAGGATTACTGCTGCCGCATGGGCATTGCCTGCCATTATGAAAACACGGCCGCCTTTATCCGCAGTTATTATTTTGATGCGGGAAACGCAGATTCCGTTGCCGCGTCACTGGCACATGCTTATGATAACGCCATTGTACTGCGCGAAACGCTTTCCAGCGATACGCTGGCTTATGTGCAGATGGCTGTAACGGCAATGGAGCTTGCCGCCAAAAGCAGCGGGCCTGCCGTAGAGCTGCAATGGGTTCTGGACGACATTATGGCGTTCCGCGGCTCGTGCGAGGAAAATATCGAAGAAGAAATTAACCGCAATATTATAAAATCGGGCGCAAGCCTAGAACGTGTGGATATTTTTCTGCGGCTCGGGTATCCGCAGGAGCAGTGCCTGAAAGAAGTGCGGCACCTTGCCAGCCGTTTAAAAAAGGCGCAGCTTGCCGTAAACGAAAACAATATGCAGTTTTTGCTTAACTCCCTGGCAGGTAGCCCGGAAAACCTGCCGCCTGCGCCGGTGCTTACAGCGGCGGCAGAAGGGCTGCTTGTAAATATCTGACTGATGGGTGATGCTGATGAAACGCCTGCGTTTTGCTTTTATAACCACTGTGCAGTATTCACAGCCTGTGCATGGGCACCAGCTGGCACTGCGCTGCGTGCCGTTGAATGATGCCGGGCAGCATTTGGAAACTTATACTGTTAAAATAATGCCCGGCAGGCTGCCTGCGCCGCAAAAGGACGGCTTTGGCAATACCGTGTTCTGGTGCAGCATCGGCAGCGCGCATAATATTCTGCGTTACGGCAGCAGGGGCATTGCCCGCGTGGAAGAACCGGGGCAGCCCGCGCCGCCGCCTAATCCGTGCCTGCGCTCTGCCGGGCTGCGCACAAAACCCGGAAGAATATTAATGCAGGTTTCTTCCGCCATGGCACGCGGAAAAACGCTTGCCGCACTGGACGCGCTTTGCCACGCCGTACACAGCCTTTTGCGCTATCAGCCCGGGGCAACAGGCATTTATACCACGGCCGAGGAAGCCCTGGCGGGCGGACGCGGCGTGTGCCAGGACTACGCGCATGTTTTTATAGCGCTGGCGCGGCTTGCGGGCTGGCATGCACGCTACTGCATGGGGCTTACCGTTGGCGAGGGGGCAACCCATGCCTGGGCAGAAATTTATTATGAAGGCGTATGGCATGGCTTCGACCCGACGCGCGACTGCCGTACGGACGCAAGCTACCTGCGTTTTGCCACAGGGCGCGATGCTGCCGACTGCCCGGTGGAACAGGGAACCTTTTACGGCCTTGCTGACCAGACGCAGACCGTTTTTATGCGCGTAAAAGAAATTTAAGGTAGCACGCCGCTGCTTTTTAACATAGATACCGAAAGAGGTGCATCTAAATGGACATAACTGTTGCCGGGCTTGGCCTTGCCGTGCACGAACGCCTGGAACTTCATAAAAACAGAATAACGCCGCTGCCGGAGAAGGACGGGGGCAAACGTATTTCAGTTGTTACAGGCATACACGGCGACGAGTTGGAGGGGCAGTATGCGGCGTGGCTTTTAAACCGCCGCCTTATGGAACACCCTGAATATTTGCACGCCACCGTCGATATTTATCCCGCCGTCAATCCGCTGGGCATTAATACAATTCAGCGCAGCATACCCCTGTTTGACGTTGATTTAAACAGAATCTTTCCGGGGGAAAACGGCGGCCCGGCGGCAGAATATTTTGCAAATGAAATAATTAATGACGTTAAGGGGTCGGATATTGCTGTTGATATTCACGCCTCTAATATTTTTCTGCGCGAGATGCCGCAGGTGCGTATTTCCGAAGAAACGGCAGATGCACTGGTGCCGCTGGCACGGCTTTTAAACGTGGATTTTGTTTGGATTTACCCGGCTGCCACTGTGCTGCAAAGCACTTTTGCGTGCAGTATGAACTCTGTTGGCACGCGCTGCCTGGTTGTGGAAATGGGCGTAGGTATGCGCCTTACGCCTGCTTACGGTGAGCAGCTTACCGAAGGAATTTTGAATTTGATGCGCAGCGAGGGCATGTGGGACGGGGAAACGCACTGTACCCATACGCCGCTTATCAGCCGTGACGAAGTGGCCTTTGTAAACGCCGGCACTGCCGGTATTTTTATGGCGCAGGCACAGCACGGCAGTTCTGTAAAAAAAGGGGAGCTGCTTGGCATTATTGCCGACCCGCTGACGGGGAATATTAACGAGCGCGTTACTGCGCTTGCAGATGGGCTGCTGTTTACCCTGCGCGAATATCCGGTTGTTTATCCCGGCAGCCTGCTGGCGCGCATCGTAACGGGAGGCAGCAGAGAATGAAACGCGAGATTTTATATACAATGAAAATGCCTTACCGGCAGGACTTTCTGCTGGAAGGCTTCCGCTTTGGCGAAGGTGAAAAATCCTGCGCCGTTGTTGGCGGCATACGCGGCGACGAGGTACAGCAAATGTATACCTGTGCGCGGCTTGTAAAAGCGCTGGCGGAAATAGAGCAGCGCGGAAATTTGCTGCCGGGGCACGAAATACTCGTCATTCCCTGTGCCAACCGTTTTTCCATGAACGTCGGCAAACGCTTCTGGCCGATGGATGGCAGCGACATTAACAGAATGTTTCCGGGGTACGATTTGGGTGAAACCACGCAGCGCATAGCGGCAGGGCTTTTTGAGGCTGTTAAGGATTACCGCTGCGGCATCCATATGGCAAGCTTTTACCTGCCCGGCAAATTTGTGCCGCACGCCCGCATTGTTAATACAGGTTACCAAAACCCGGCGCTGGGCAGCATGTTCGGGCTGCCGTATATTGTAACGCGCGAGCCGAAGCCCATAGACACAACAACGCTGAACTATAACTGGCAGATATGGGACAGCGCCGCCTTTAACATTTATACGCAGGAAACATCGCGCCTTGATGATGACAGCGCCGCAAACGCGGTGGACGCCGTACTGCGTTATTTAAGCCGCGTCGGTGCGGTAAAATACACCTGTTACAGCGGCTATCTTTCCACCGTCATCAGCGAAAGTGAGCTTATTAACGTACTTACACCGGCAGGCGGCATTTTTAAAGCGTTAAAAGCCCCGGGCGAAGAAGTACGCAGGGGCGAGGTTATAGGGCAGATTATTGACCCCTTTACGGCGGAAATAACACACGAAATAACCGCTGCCGCCAAAAGCATGGTGTTTTTTGCCATGGAAAAGCCGCTGGTGCTGGAGCACGAAATTGCTTTTAAATTGGTGTGCCGCAAAAACGGATGAAAAACGGTAATTAACATGAATGAACAGTAAATAAAAAACAGCCTTTAGGGTGTACCGGCAGCGGCACTGCCTTAAAGGCTGCTTAATTTTATATTGTTTTAATCTTTTTCCAAGTCCGCAAATTTGGCGGCCATGGTGGGGTTGTTGCGCGTTAAGCGCTTAATGGAAAGGTCCTCAGCTTTGTTGTTGGCAAGGCGCAGGTTATTTTCGGAAGATAAAAGCGCGTCTTTGGTTTTTTGCAGATGGTCAATCGTTTTGTCGATTTCTTCAATGGCTTTTTTAAATTTTTCGCTGGCAATGCGGTAATTGCGCGAAAACTTATCTTTAAATTCATTCAAATCGTTTTCAAAATTGGAAATATCAATGTTCTGCGTTTTAATAACGCTTAATTCCTTGCGGTATTGCAGCGAATTCTGCGCCGCGTTGCGCAGCAGCGTGATAATGGGAATAAAAAACTGCGGGCGGATAACGTACATTTTGGGGTAGCGGTAAGAAACATCGACGATGCCGGTGTTGTACAGCTCGCTTTCCGATTCCAGCATGGAAACAAGCACGGCGTACTCGCAGTTCTTTTCGCGGCGGTCTTTATCAAGTTCCTTAAAAAAGTCCTCGTTTTTCTTTTTGGTGGAAGTGGCGTCCATTTCGTTTTTCATTTCAAACATGATGGAAATAAACTCCGTTCCGTCTTCGTCCGCTTCGCGGTAAATATAGTCGCCCTTGCTGCCGGTGCGCGCGTCATTGTCTTTTTCAAAATACGCGTTGGCAAAACCGGTCATTCTTAACTTGTTGAACTCTATTTCACAGTGCTGCTCCAGGCTTTCGCCCACCATTTTTGTGGACTGGCGCAGTTTAAAATCTTTATAGCGCTCAATTTCTTCGTCTTTAAATTTAAGTTTTTCTTCATACTGGGTAATTAAAGTTTGTTCGCGCAGTTCACTTTCTTTTTTACCGTTTTCAATGGCGGAAGTAAGCTGCAAAATGCTTTGCTCCTTGTCGTTAAGCTCCTGCTGTTTTTCGTTAACTACTTTGGCGATGGCAAGTTCAATTTCCTGTTTGCCTGCGTTTAAACGCGCCGTAAGCCCGGCAATCAGCTGGTCTTTCTGCGCAAGCTCCAGTTCTTTTTTGTTAAGCGCGTCCTGTAAAGATGCGGCCTGCGACATTTTCTGCATATTCAGCTGGCTTTTTAAATCGTTAATTTCCATTGCTTTTTTGGCAAGCGCAACATCATACGCTTTGGCGGTTGCTGTTTTGGCAAGCTCTACCGAAGCGTTTTTTTCTTTTTCAAACTGTTCCAGGCGTTCGTGAATTTCCCTGTGGAACTCCTCGTCCCTTACCTGTTTTACAATGGCGGCGTAGCCGGTTTCGTCAACCTGAAACACCTCGCCGCATTTGGGGCATTTTATTTCCTGCATCTATTGCTTCTCCTTATTTGTAATTTAATTTTATAATTTTATTTGCCGCTTGCAGGCCGCAGTCATAGCCGTGGTCGTACAGCGATAAAAGTTTTTCCTTGTCAAGGTCAAGCCGGTCAATCGTCAGCGGCTGCTGCGGGCGTATAATAACGGCCTTGCCTTCCTGTTCAAGTTTTTCAACTGCTTCTATTTGTTTATTGTAATTTTGCGGGCGTTCTGCCAAAATCTGCTGCAAAAGCGGGTAATGCTTGTACCACAGTTTAACCAGCGCCGCCGGAACGGTGCTGCTTTTGCGGTAGCCCTTGTTGCGCGTCAGCACAATTACAAACTTATCGTAGCCTGCCCTTTGCCCGCGGTCAAACGGAATGGGGTCTGTAAGCGCGCCGTCCAGCAGGCGGCGTTTATCGAAATGCACAATGGGCGCCAGAAACGGCAGCGATGCCGAAGCGCGCACCGGCGTAAAATTCCTGCCCATATCCATCTGCGTATACCATACCGATTCGCCCGTTCCGCAGTCCGTTGTGCCAACTTCCAGCCTGCCGGGATATTTATAAAACGCATCGTAATCAAATGGAATTAAATGGCGGGGAATATCGTTTAAAATAAAATCGAAACCGAACAGCGAGCGTGTGCGCAGCCAGTTTTTTACGCTGCAGTAACGGTCGTCGCCCACATAATCTTCAATAATCCGCCTGGTGCGGCCCTTTTGCCCCGACATATACGAAAGTATATTGCAGGCTCCCGCCGATACACCGGCGATATGCGGGAAAACCAGTTCTTTTTCCAGAAAAGCGTCAAAAACACCGGCCGAAAACATGCCGCGCATGCCTCCGCCTTCCAGTATCAGACTGAGATTGGACAGTAGCATAAGGCACCTCCGTTAAACTTGCTGCTGATTTTTATTATAACATTTTACAGGCGAAGGGCATATAAGTTTGTTTATTTTTTGCGGCGGCAGCGTTATAATAAAAACGTAAGCCAAAACAAACCGGCTTACGGAAGGAGTATAAAAACAATGTCTGCTGTACTTGATTATTTAAAAGAAAGCGGCGTATTTTATCTTTCGACAATGGACGGCAATCAGCCGCGTGTACGTCCGTTCGGCGCTGTGTGCGAATTTGAAGGGAAACTATATTTTATTACCGCAAAAACCAAAAACGTTTACAAACAGCTTTTGGAAAATCCGCGCGTGGAAATTTCTGCCATGAAAGGGCAGGACAGCTGGATTCGCCTTGACGGTGAGGTAAAAATGGACGACCGCCGCGAAGCGCGCGCTGCCATGCTGGAAGCCGTGCCGGTTTTGAAAAATATGTATAATGCCGATGACGGCGTTATGACCGTTTTTTATCTTGATAACATTAAAGCAACGGAATATTCTTTTACCAGCGAACCTAAAGAATTGGCATAACCGGGAATTTTTAAGGGGCGGCTTTTTTACAGGGCCGTCTTTTTTGATGTTTTTTTACAGGAAACAGCAGACAGATTTTGTTATAATATTTTGTTAAGGAGGGAGTGCCGTGGATAAAACAAGAGGCCACGCAGCGGCAATTATAACTATTTTTGTGTGGGGCGTTACGTTTATTTCAACAAAAATACTGCTCACAGGCTTTTTGCCGGTGGAAATTCTGTTTTGCCGCTTTGTTATCGGCTATCTGGCTCTGTTTGCCATTTGCCCGCGGCTGCTGCCTTATGGCGGTTTGCGGCAGGAGGCTTATTTTGTTGCAGCGGGGCTTACCGGCATTTGCCTTTATTATTTGCTTGAAAACATAGCCCTTACTTATACGCTGGCTTCCAATGTCGGTGTGCTGCTCTGCACGGCTCCGTTTTTTACGGCGCTGGCAGGTTTTGCGGCTTCGCGCGGTAAGGAACGCCCGCACCGGCGTTTTATTTTTGGTTTTGTTCTTGCCATGGCAGGCATTTACCTCATCAGCACTGCCGAAAGCGGTATGCAGTTTAACCTTACCGGCGATATTTTAGCGTTAAGCGCTGCTGCCGTGTGGGCGCTTTACGCCGTGCTGACGCGCAAAATAACAACCTTCGGCTACAACACCATTTTAATTACGCGGCATATCTTTTTTTACGGGCTGCTGTTTATGCTGCCTGCTTTATATATCTTCGGCTTTACGCCGGATTTAACACGCTTTTACAACCCGGCATATTTGTTTAATATTTTGTTTTTGGGGCTGGGCGCATCTGCCATGTGCTTTGTAACGTGGAACTATGCCGTTAAAGTGCTGGGCGCTGTTAAAACAAGCGCTTATATTTACGCAGTGCCGGTGCTGACTGTTGCTTCGGCGGTAATTGTTTTAAACGAGCCTGCAACGGTAAAAATGCTGGCGGGCGGCGTGCTGATTATACTGGGGCTTTTGCTCTCGCAAAAAGCGTAAAACAAAAATTTTTATAATGCGGTATTGCTTACAACGCATAAAAAAACCTGCCTTCGCTACGGAAATAATCCGTCCGGAGGCAGGTTTTGTTTATGTAAGTCTTTTAATATTTATCAAACAGTGAGCTTTGCCCGCATTGCAGGCTGCGTGCGGAGTAATCCGCAAGGGGAATAAAGGTAAGGCGCTTATTTTCGGGGAACAGGTAAAAACCTGTGTACTGGTAGCCGCTGTGCTGCGTAAGCGTAAGGCGCAGCAGGCAGGGCACATTGCCGCTGGTGCATTTAAACTGCATATAGCGGGTGTTTAGCCCCTGAAAGGTTTTGTATTCGCCTGCTTCCGTAAGTACAAGGTTTTGCAGCTGGGGCGGCAGGTTTAAAGCTTCGGTATTTACCTGCCGGTAGCTGTACTGCGGCGGCGCTTCAAATTCGGTAATTTCAATAATTTCTTCGCCTTTTTCCTTCAGGTGGCGTGTTACCGGTGCAGGCGGCGCCATCAGGTGTTTGCCTGCCAGCGCGTCTTTAAACACTGCGGCTTTGCCGTCCGGAAGTGAGGCGTTAAACATCATTGCCGTTGCGTCATCCGCACCGCGGGTAATCATCGGGCCTTCTGCGGGCAGCCCTGCCAGCAAATCCGCGCCGAATGCCGTGGGTATTGCCAGGCTGTAGGAAGGGGCTGTTTTATTAACATAGTAGGTAAAATCTGCCGGTTTGGTTAAGTACCAGTTTTCTTTGGCAGGTTCTATTTTTACCGTGCGGCGTACAACGCGCGGCTGTTTAACCTGCTGCTGTACGGTGTTTTTGCCCTTTTCGGTGTCAGTTTCAGCGGTTTTTACATTTGCCGGTGTTTTTACGGCAGCTTCCTGTTCAGGGGCTGTGCCGTTTGGCGCAGTTGAATTACTGCTTTCGGGTTCCGGGCTGTCTTTTGGCGTTTGGGCGTTCTGCTGTTCCGTGCCGGCTGGGTTTTCCGCTGGCGGGTTATTCAGTTTTGCCGTTGCTTCTGCCAGTAAATCCGGCGTAATTGTGTTTGGCGTCTGCGGCATTGCAGCGTGCGCAGCACCGGCTGCAAACAGGCAGATTGCCAAAGCGGCAATAGTTTTTTTCATGGCTTACTCCTTCAGCGCGCTTTGTATAATACCGCCGCCAACAATAAATTCGCCGTTATAAAATACAACGGCCTGCCCCGGCGTAACGGCGCGCATGGGTTCATCAAAGGTAACTTTTACGTATTCGCCGCAGGGTTCAATGGTTGCCGGTACGTCCTGCTGGCGGTAGCGTGTTTTGGCGGTTACGCGCAGCGGGCCGGTAAGGGCGGCTTCGGTAATAAAATTACAGTTTTTGGCAAGCAGCCCGCGGCTGAACAGTGCTTCTGCCGGGCCTACCGTAACGTTGCCGGAAGCGGTGTCTTTTTCTATTACATATAAGGGGTAATCGTAGGCAATGCCAAGGCCTTTGCGCTGGCCGATGGTGTAATTTACAAGCCCTTTGTGGCGGCCGAGAACCTGCCCGTTAAGATGCACGAAATTACCGGCGGTATCGGAAGCTTTGCCGATGCGCCCGATTAAACCGGCATAATCGCCGTCAGGCACAAAGCAGATATCCTGGCTGTCCGGCTTTTGGGCGGTAACAAGGCCTGCTTCGGCGGCAAGCCTGCGTATTTCGTCTTTGCTTACGCTGCCAAGGGGCAGCAGCACGTGCGAAAGCTGTTCCTGCGAGAGTGAAAACAGCATGTAGCTCTGGTCCTTGCGGTGGTCCTCGCCGCGCGCCAAAAGCCAGCGGGCCTTTGCGTTATCGTAAACTATGCGGGCATAATGTCCTGTTGCCATGTAGTCGCAGCCGAGCTCCCTGGCGTAATCCAACAGTGCGCCGAACTTTATATATTTGTTGCAGTCCACGCAGGGGTTGGGCGTGCTGCCGCAGCGGTATTCGCTGGCAAAGTGCTGTATAACGTGCCTGTTAAAGCAGGCTCTTAAATCAACAACTTTGTGCTCAATACCAAGTTTCTGCGCTACGGCCTGTGCGTCTTTAATGTCGCGGTCAATATTAAGCGGCGCATCCGGCAGGCCGATGTCGCAGCCGTTAAACATACGCGCCGTAACGCCAATAACTTCGTAACCCTGCTCTAAAAGCAGCATTGCCGCGGCAGAACTGTCTACGCCGCCGCTCATGGCGGCAAGTACTTTTTTCTTCATGTTATTCCTTCGGCGGCAGCGCTGCGCAGATTTCGTTTATTTTGGCTTCGTCAACGCGCATGGCTTCAATGGTTTTTTCAAACAGTTCGTCAAGCGTCCAGCCAAGCATTTCGGCGCCCTGCGCAATTACTTCGCGGTGGCAGCCTGCCGCAAATTTTTTATCTTTAAATTTCTTTTTAATGGATTTTACTTCCATGTCGCTTACGCTTTTGGAAGGGCGCATTAAAGCGGCCGCGCCGATAAGGCCGGTAAGCTCGTCGGCGGCAAACAGAACTTTTTCCATCTGGTGCTCCGGTTTAACGTCGCACACAAGGCCGTAGCCGTGGCTGGCGGTGGCGTGGATGAGTTTTTCGTCTATGCCGCGTTCGCGCATAATTTCCTGTGATTTAATGCAGTGCTGGTCCGGGTACATTTCAAAATCAAGGTCGTGCAAAAGCCCGGCCAGTGCCCAGAAATCTGCTTCATCGCCGTAGCCGAGCTCATTGGCGTACCAGCGCATAACTCCTTCCACTGTCAGCGCGTGGCGCAGATGAAACGGGTCTTTGTTATATTCTTTTACTAATTCCCAGGCTTCTTCACGTGTTAAATTTGCCATAAAAAATCCCTCCTGATTATTATAAAGCATGGTTAAAGCACCTTTTATTTACAGCAGCATTTTTCTTCCTGCCATTTCAGTAAATCCGCCAGCGTAATATTATCTACAACATTATTGATGGCTTCGCCTATGCGCCGCCATACTTCTGTTGTAACGCAGTCATCAAGGCGCGGGCAGAGAGCCGGATGCACGGAAGCCGCACATGCTACCGGGGCAAGGTCGCCTTCAAGCACGCGCAGTATTTCCCCAACGGTGCATTCTGACGGCGCTTTGGTAAGTTTATAGCCGCCCTGCGCGCCGCGGGCGCTTTGTACAAGCCCGGCTTTGCTCAAACGGCCGATAATCTGTTCCAGATATTTATCGGATATATCCTGCCGCAGGGAAATTTCTTTAACCGGCGTATATTCATGCTGGCTGTTGCTTGCTAAATCAAGCATCAAGCGCAGCGCGTAACGTCCTTTGGTAGATATTTTCATGCTGAACTCCTTTCATATAAAGTATTTTACTACTAATCAAGTAGGGATTCAACAAAAATTTAAAGGGCGCCATTTTGCCGGAACAAAATTAAAATTTTTAACGGTTTTTTTATATTGTTATGTGTGTTAAAATAAAAGCATAAATTTTATTTTTAAAATTCTACTCCGGAGGAATTGTAATTATGGAAAACAAAGAAAAGATGGATATTGAGAAGGAATTTCAACACTATCTTGAAATTTTCAAGCATGATAAAGAACTTGGCAAAGCCCTGAGCCTTGTATCTTTCCCGGCACTGTTCAACGATAAGTTTTTGCAGGAAAACAGCAAGTTTACTTCCATGAACGATTTAATAATCCGCAGCGGTTTCGGCATTATGAACCTGCTGGAGGTGGAAAATGTAAACCAGGAAAAATGGAACGCCTATATTGCCAAAAACAGCAACTGTACCACCTGGTTTGAATTTGGCAAGCTTGCCATGATTGAATGGATGAAAGCCAAACTGGAGGAAGTTAAGAACGCTGCAAATTAAAAAATAATGTTTTAAAAAGGAAGTGAGGCCGCGTGGATATTGTACTGCATGCGTTTGAAGGCGTTTTTACCGTCAGCCTGATGGTATTGGCCGGCTATTACCTTGGCAGCCACCACTGGTTTTCGGAAGAAAGCCTGAACCTGATTTCCAAACTGATAACGAAAATCTGCCTGCCGCTGTATATGATTGTGAATTTAACGGAAACGCTTACGCACGATACGGTTATACAAATGAGCAGCGGCCTTCCGGTAGCGGTTTCGTCGATGATAATCTGTTTTATCATCGGGCAGCTTGCCGTGCGCTTTGCCAAAATACCAAAAGGGCGGCGCGGCGTTCTGGCGGCGGTATTTTTTGTAACCAATACCATTTTAATAGGCCTGCCGCTTTCCACCGAACTGTTCGGTACTAAGTGCATACCCTTTGTGTTGGTTTATTATATGGCGAACACGGTGGTGTTCTGGGTTGTGGCGGCCCATATTATTGCCGTTGACGGAACGGAAAACGTACCGCCGCTCTTTAGCGTGCAGACGCTGAAGCACATTGTAAACCCGCCGCTGGCAGGATTTGCCATTGGCTTTACCTTGGTAATGCTTGAACTGCACCTGCCGCATCCGCTGCTTGTTTCGTTTAAATACATGGGCAATATGACAACGCCGCTGGCCATGCTTTTTATAGGCGCCGTTGTAAGCAATGCGGACTGGAGCAAAATCCATTTTGACCGGCAGATTTTACTTGCCCTATTCGGGCGTTTTGTAGTTTGCCCGCTGGGAATTATTTTAATGGCGCCGGTGATTGGCATACCGCCGCTTATGACGCAGGTGTTTACCATTCAGGCTGCCATGCCTGCACCTTCCGTACTGCCTGTGCTTGCCAAAAATTATGGCGCCGATTACGAATATGCCGCTACCCTTACGGTTGTTACAACGGTTTTGGCAGTTGTTGTAATGCCGTTTTATATGTGGGTTGTTTCTTAATTTGTTTGCAGCACAAACCAAAAATACGAACAAATTTTCATAAATATGCTTGACAAAATGCGTTGTTCGTTTTATTATAACTATAACGAACAAATGTTTTGAAAGGCGGTTGATTGTTTATGAAAAAGCTGACGGCAATAGTAATGGCAGTCTTTTTATTATACAGCGGTTACGTGTTCGGCACGGTATCCGCAGCAGATGAAATTTATACTACGCGCACGGTAACCGTGTACAGCGGCGATACCATGTGGGATATTGCTTCCCGCTGGGCGGAAGATGACGAAGATGTGCGCGCCGTTATTTACCGCATCTGCGAGGCAAACGGTTTGCAGAATACCGATTTGCAGCCGGGACAGAAAATTATGGTGCCGGTGCGTGTGCATGCCGGTGAGGGCGTAATGCTGGCCGAAGCAACGAACGGAAATTTATAAAATACGAACAAAATAAAAGCAGGCCTGGTGATTTTAAAATCATTAAGCCTGCTTATTTTTTATGCCGTAAATAAAGCGTTTTATTTGTTTTCCGGCTTCCATTTGCCGCTGAGTACTTTAAGATAGTTTACTTTGTCGGTAGCGCCTTCCGTGCTTATTAAAAGTACGCGCGAGTTTTCATCAAGCCCAAGTTCATTGCGCAGCTGTGCAAGCTCTGGGTCCTGCATCAGCGCTGCCAGAACTCCGGCGGTTACCGCGCCCGATTCGCCCGAAACAATGCGCGCATCGCCGCTTTGCGGCATACCCAAAAGCCGCATGCCGCGTGCTGCATAGTCATCGCTGCAGGCAATAAAGGCGTTTGCGAAATTATTGATTATATCCCAGCTTATGGTGCAGGGCTCGCCGCAGCAAAGCCCGGCCATCATGCTGTTCATTCTGCCGGTTACTTTGTGCAGAGTACCGTCGTTTGCCGCTGCCGTTTTATACAGGCAGGCGGCTTTGTCCGGCTCACAAATAACGGCAACAGGCAGGTTGTTCTGCCAAAGCGCTGCAAAATAGCCAAGCACTGCGCCTGCCATGCTGCCTACACCGGCCTGCAAAAACAAGTGCGTCGGCGTTATGCCGTTTAGCTGAGCAGTAATTTCCTGCGCCATGGTGGTATAGCCCTGCATAATCCAGGTGGGTATTTCTTCGTAGCCGCTCCACGCGGTATCCTGTACCAGCACCCAGCCGTGCTTGCGGCTCATGGCGTAGGCAAGGCGCACGGCACCGTCGTAGTTAAATTTTGTAATTTCCGCTTCTGCGCCCAGCGCGCGGATGTTGTTAAGCCGTTCCTGGCTTGAGCCTTCGGGCAGGTAAACAACTGCTTTATGCCCCAGAAGTTTGGCAGCCCAGGCTACGCCGCGCCCGTGATTGCCGTCCGTTGCCGTTACGAAGGTTACGGTGCCGAGTTTGGCTTTTGCTTCTTCGCTGCACAAAACGTTAAAACTGTTTCCGTCAACGGGTATATTTAATTTGCCGCATAAGTATCTGGCAATGGCGTAACTGCCGCCCAGCGCTTTAAAGGCGTTCAGCCCAAAGCGTGCCGATTCGTCCTTAACAAAAATCTGCCCAACGCCGAGCTGTTTTGCCAGATTAGGCAGGCTTACAAGCGGAGTTTGCGCATAACCTGCAATGCCGCTGTGAAATTCAAGTACGGCCTGCATAGCTTCCGGCTGCACAAATTTGAGGCTGCCGGTATTTTTATTTCTTTTATGAAGTACATATTGCAGATTGGCCATAAAACTGTTCTCCTGTACTAAAACGGCACAGCCTAAAGCTGTGCCGCAGTTAATTATTCAGTTTATGAACTTTTTAAAACAGTTCTTTTAAAATCATGGTCTGTTCGCGGTCGGGGCCTACGGAAACAATGCCTACTTCAACGCCTGCTACTTCGCTCATGCGTTTTAAGTATTTTTTGCAGTTTTCCGGCAGGTCTTCGTATTTGCGTACGCCGCTGATATCGGTCATCCAGCCTTCAAATTCTTCGTAGATAGGTTCAACCTGTGCCAAAACTTTCAGGCTTGCCGGGATTTGTTTGATTTCTTCGCCGTTATATTTGTAGCCTACGCACATTTTAATTACCGGCATTTCGTCAAGAATGTCAAGACGGGTTACTGCCAGGCAGTCAAGGCTGTTTACGCGTGCGCTGTATTTCAGCATAAAGGCGTCAAGCCAGCCGCAGCGGCGCGGGCGTCCGGTAACGGTGCCGTATTCGTGGCCGCGTTCACGCAGGGCATTGCCGTCAGCGTCAAACAGTTCGCATACAAACGGGCCTTCGCCAACACGGGTGGTGTATGCCTTAACAACGCCAACCACATGGTTGATGCACAGCGGGCCTACGCCGCTGCCGGTTGCCGCATTGGCAGCAGTCGGGTTGGAGCTGGTAACGTACGGATAGGTGCCGTGGTCAATATCAAGGAAGGTAGCCTGTGCGCCTTCGAACAATACGTTTTTGCCAGCTTCAAAAACTTCGCCAAGCACAACGCCGGTGTCGCAAACATGCGGGCGGAGTTCTTCGGCATAAGCCAAGTATTCTTTCAGCACGCTGTCATAGTCAAACGGTTCGCCGCCGTAAATTTTGGTAATAATTTCATTTTTGGCAGCCAGGTTTACACGCAGCTTGTCAGCAAAAGTATCGGGTTCCATTAAATCGCAGATGCGGATGCCGGTACGGGCTACTTTATCCATGTAGCAGGGGCCGATGCCGCCTTTGGTAGTGCCGATTTTGTGTTCGCCGAGTGCAGCTTCCTGCAGTTCGTCCAATTTTGCATGGTAGGGCATAACAACGTGGGCGCGGTCGGAAATCAAAAGATTGCTGCAGTCAATGCCCTGGGCTTTCATGCCTGCAATTTCCTGAAGTACAACTGCGGGGTTAATAACTACGCCGTTGCCGAGGATATTGATTTTATCTTTGTACAGTACGCCGGAGGGCAAAAGACGCAGTTTATAGGCAACATCGTCTACAACAACGGTGTGCCCTGCGTTGGAGCCGCCGGAATAACGTACAACAGCGTTGGCTTTCTGAGCCAGGTAATCAACGATCTTGCCTTTGCCTTCATCGCCCCACTGGGCGCCGATAACTACAACAGATGACATAACTATCTCTCCTTATATAATCATAATCCGAAGCGCGCCATAATGAGGTCTACATTGCGCAGCATCGGCATGGGGTCAAAGCAATGCTCAATTTCTTCATCGGTGAGGTATTTTTTAATATCCTCATCGTGTTCAACATTGGTTTTAAAGTCTGCACCTTCCAGCCAGCGGGCCATAGCGTTGCGCTGTACCCATTTGTAAGCGTCCTCGCGCAGTACGCCTTTGCTTACAAGGGCAATCAGCAGGTTCTGGCTGTAAATAAGGCCGCCGGTTTTGTTCATGTTGGCAATCATGGCATCCGGATAAACCAGCAGTTTATCAACAATGTTGATGAATTTGCGCAGCATATGGTCCAGTGCAATGGTTGCATCCGGCAGAATAACCCTTTCTACGGAAGAATGGGAAATATCGCGTTCATGCCACAGGGTAACGTCTTCAAGTGCGGCAACGGCATAACCGCGCAGCAGTCTTGCCATACCGGAGATTTTTTCGCAGGTAATGGGGTTGCGTTTGTGCGGCATGGCCGAAGACCCCTTCTGGCCGGGCGCAAAATATTCTTCAGCTTCGCGGATATCGGTGCGCTGGAGGTTGCGGATTTCGGTTGCCATTTTTTCCAGCGAAGAACCGATAATGGCGATGGTGGTTAAATAATCGGCGTGGTGGTCGCGCTGGATAACCTGGGTTGCCAGGCGTGCAGCCTTAATGCCGAGTTTTTCGCATACATATTCTTCAACAAACGGGTCGATGTTGGAATAAGTGCCGACAGCGCCGGAAAGCTTGCCTACGGAAATAAATTCGCGGGCCTGTTTCAGGCGTTCCATATTGCGTTCGGTTTCATCCATCCACAGCGCAAATTTCAGGCCGAAGGTCATCGGTTCGGCGTGAATGCCGTGCGTGCGGCCAATCATAACGGTGTGTTTGTGTTCGGCGGCGCGGCGTTTTAAAACTTCGTGCAGCTTTTCGAGGTGTTTCATCAAAAGGTCTGCGGACTGCTGCATCATAACGCCCATAGCGGTGTCTTTAACGTCGCTTGAGGTTAAGCCTTTATGGATGTATTTGGAAGCATCGCCCACATATTCTGCAACATTTGTTAAAAAGGCGATAATATCGTGGTTGGTAACAGCCTCAATTTCTTTAATGCGTTCAATGCGGAAATCTGCTTTGGTCTGAATGTCATGCAAAGCGTCATCAGGCACAATGCCCAGTTTGTTCATGGCTTCGCAGGCAAGAATTTCCACGCGCAGCATGGTGCGGAATTCGTTTTCAAGAGTCCAGATATTGCCCATTTCCGGATTGGTATAGCGTTCAATCATATTTTTGCCCCCCAAAGTGTTTTTTACAATAAGAAACAGGAAGCAGCCTCTTTTGTGCCCTTCCTTAACGACAAAACTTATTATCCTTTCTTATCATACCATTTATAGCATTTTACCGCAAGGCTATCCGGCTTTTTTATAAAAATATTCCTGCGGAAGATGCAAAACGGCAGTGCCAAAAATTTATGGCCTCGCCGTTTATATCAGTAAAAAGCATGCAGTGCATACAGTGCTGCCAAAAATATTAAATTGTCGACCGTAAAAATTGCCAGGTACTGCCGCCTTAAATGCGGATACTTTGCAGCAACCTGCTTGTAGGAGATAAGGCTTGCCATGGAAGCGATAAGCGTGCCGAGGCCGCCGAGGTTGGTGCCTACGATGAGCGCGGCGTAGTTATTGCTGTAACCTGAAAGCAGCATTGCCGCAGGTACATTGCTGATAACCTGGCTGACGGCGACGCTTATTAAAACTTCGTTGCCGGCCAGAATCTGATTGATAAAACTGTGCAGGCTTCCGATATGGTTCATATTGCCGACAAAAATAAAAAAGAAAAGGAAGGTCAGCAGCAGGGAGTAGTCAATCTGCCGGAACAGGCTTTTATTTTTGTATAAAAGTGCAGCGGCAACAATGGCCAGCAGTACCAGGTGCGGCACAAAATGGGCCACGGTAAGCACGCACAAGGAAAATAAAACAAGGTAAAAGCAGACGGTGCGCTTGTCTTTAAGCCGTTCGGTCTTTATATCCAGCTGCAGGTGTTCTTCAGGGTAAAATACAAGCACAACTACCGTCAGCATAAAGGCAGCAAGGCCGGTATACAGCCACATCAGCTCCAAAAATTCCGGTACGCCCATGCCCGAAAGCGAAAACAGGTACAAATTCTGCGGATTGCCGATAGGCGTAAACATGCTGCCGAGGTTGGCCGCTATCGTCATCAGCGTAACGGTGCCGCAAAGTTTGTCCGTTAAATTAATCATTTCCAAAATCATAATGCCGAAAGGCACGAAAGTAATCAGCGAAACGTCATTGGTGATGAACATGCTGCTGATAAAGCATAAAAATATCAGTGTAAAAACAATGCCGCGCCTTGTTTTTACCTTAATTAATATGCGGCTGCCGATAAACTGCAAAAAGTTCTGCCCGCGCAGGCCTTCAATAATCAGCATCAGGCAGAACAGCATGATGAGCGTATTAAAATCAATATAGCGCAGATATTTAAGGCTGGGCGGCTCAATGAGGCACGAAAGCAGTGCCAACAGCAGCGAAACGCTTAAAACAACATCATTGCGCAGATAGTTTTTTATTTTTGCAAGCACTTGTTAAACGCCTTTCCGTAAAAGCAAAATAAATTCTTAAACATTGTACCATATTTGCAGAAAGATACAAAAGATTTTAATAAAATTTTAGCGGTTTATTTTTGTTTGCTGTGCTTTATTTGTTTACGTTTGTTGACATAATTCTTTAACGGAGTTACACTAATATCAATATATTAAAAGAAAACAGCAATATTTAAAACGCTGTTACAAAATTTATTTTGTTTTGAAAGGGAAAGATATTATGAAGGAAAGTGTACAGGCAAAATTAATGCTCAGTGCGGCTATGGTTATTTTTGGCACGCTGGGCGTTTTTACACGCAATATTAGTGTAACAAGCGGTGAACTGGCGTTGTACCGCGCAGTGCTGGCGTCCGTCCTTATCGGGTTTTACCTGGTATTTATTAAAAAAGGCGGGCTTAATTTAAAAAACGCCGGGCGTGAGCTGCCGCTTTTACTTGCTTCCGGTATTGCCATGGGAATTAACTGGATTTTGCTGTTTCAGGCGTACCGCTATACAACAATTTCGGCGGCTACTTTAAGCTATTACTTTGCGCCGGTTATCGTTACGGTTGCTTCTCCGCTTTTGTTTCACGAACGGCTGACGGCGAAACAGATTATCTGCTTTGTAATGTCCACGCTGGGGCTGGTGCTTATTATAGGCACCGGCGGCGGTGATGAAACTGCCGGAATTACAGGCATTTTGTTTGGGTTGGGGGCGGCGGTTTTTTATGCCGCTGTTATTTTGCTTAATAAATTTATTAAAAACGTGGCAGGCATACAGCGTACCATTTTGCAGATGCTGGCTGCCGTTGTTACTTTGCTGCCGTATGTGGCGGTAAGCAGCGGGTTTAATTTGAACCTGCTGGACGGTACCGGCTGGGTGTGCCTGATGACGGTGGGACTGTTCCATACAGGCATTACTTACTGCCTGTATTTTTCCGCACTGAAAGATTTAACGGGGCAGGAAGCCGCTATTTTAAGCTATATAGACCCTCTGGTTGCCGTAATAATTTCTGTACTTTTACTGGGCGAGCCCATGACGCTGATGCAGCTTATCGGCGGCGCGCTGATACTGGGCTTTACTTTGTGGAATGAGAAAGCGTAGTATATAATAATAAAAGTTAAAATTGAAAAGCAGATAAGGATATGTGCTGTAAGGCGAGAGTCAAAAAGTGCGGCGGCTGCGGTTTAAAATGTTTAACTTCGGGAATCCGGTTGCGCAGCCCGGATGGAATCGGAGAAGCCGCACTGTTTTGCCGAGCCGCAATAGTATATATCCTTATCTGTATTTAACAAAGAAATACCCGCCGCGTAATAACGGCGGGTTGCTTTTATTATTGGGTTAATAGCCACTTAATGCCGGCGGCGCTGCGCTTAATAATGTCGCGGTAATGACCGCCGGGGTTAAGTTCATAACAAGTGTTAATGCCAAGGCTGCGGTAATGTGCTGGCAGCTCTTCCGTACACTGCTGCACGGTTTTAAGGTACTGGTTGCGTGCGCGTGCTTCTTTATCTCCCAGCGAAAAATATAAATGCTGCGGAGTTTTACAAAGCGTGTTTTGCAGGGCAAAATCCTTAAAGCCGGGGTACCACAGTGAACCGCTCATACTCGCCGCTCGGCTGAATAAATCAGTTTTGTACAGCGCGTATATGGTAAACAAACCGGCCAGCGAATATCCGGCAAGCCCGCGCCACAAAATTCCGTTCAAGCCTGCTTCTGCCTGCGGTAAAACCTGCTGCGTTAAAAATTGCAGGTAAGCGTCCGCGCCTCCGGTAAACATCTCGCTGTACTTAAATAAATTGCCTGCCGCCCATGGCGAAAGCTCCGCTTCCCAGTTCAAGCCGCTGACAGTTACCAGCGTAAAATCCGGGCAGCCGCCTTTTTGAACCTGCGCATAAACCTCGCCGCCGTCATCGTTGTAAGTTGTTAAATAAATTACAGGCCTGTTTTCCGCCAAAGCGGGATAACCGGTTATTTTTTTGTTATCAATAGTAAAAATTTTGTTCTGCATTTTTAATTTAACTTTCAAAATTTTATTTTAATCATAATAAGCAAGAACTTAACTAATACGGTCATTCAACGCCAAACATCGGCTTGCTGTCTTTTCTTGCTATCATGCCAAGGGTAATATCATCATAAACTTCCTTCGTGTACACATAGGTACCGTTTTTTATGTTAGCCACAAAATCAACAATAAAAGCCTTAAATGATGGCGCAACAAGTTCACGCTCCGGCGAGTTATACCAAAAAGTAATAACCTGCCCTGCGTTTCCGCCTTCTGCCGGTGCAAAATCAAGGCACAGGCAATGCCCGTCAGCCGTTGCGGCAAAAGGCACCCATAATGCGCAGCCCCATACATTTTTTATGCCAGGCTCTGCTTCAGCAGGAATTTGCAGAAAATCCTCTTCGTTAAATTTAAAGGCATCCCAAAAATAAAGTATCTGCTTTAAGCTGCACAGAAAGAACGTATCAAAAAGTGCATCAGCATATTCATTCTGACCGTTAAACGCTCGGTAAAATTTTTTAAAATCCTCCGGCAGCATTATATTCATTTTTTCTTCCGCAGCCTTCAGTTCTGTTTCCGTTGCTCCGGCAAACAAATCAGGCTGAAAACCCTGTATATTTTTAATGGTTTCTGCAAAATCTTCAATAAAGTTCATAAAACAAACCTTTTATTTTAAATAACTTATTCGCGCCACTCCACCGTCTCACTCCACGATTTGCGCGGACGCGGGGCAGGTTCTTCATCAGCATAGCCCAGCGCAAAGGCTGCCGCAAGTTCACCGCCGCAGTTAAGCCAAGTGCACAGTTCACGGTAAGCAAAATAAATATCGCAAATCCACAGGCTGCCCAAACCGTTTTCAACTGCCGCCAGCGACATGTTTTCCACGGCTGCGCCTATTGATTGTGCGTTACATATTTCAAACACACGGTTTTCTGCATTCTGCGGGGTCAGTAAATCAAGCCCTAGCGGATTGACTACAAAAATAATTACGGGTGCCTGCCGCATAATGGCAAGCGTGTTCCATGCACCGGTATATACTGAGCGCTTTCTGGTAAAAGCGGCTGCTGCGCTTCGCGGTGCAGGCCCTGCTCCATTGCGGTCAGCGCTTCTTCTTTGGCTTTGCCGGTTGTTACAATAAAATGCCACGGCTACCTGTTTTTGGAGGACGGGGCAAGTGCGCCTGCTTTTATAATTTCTTCAATTATATGGCGCGGTACCGGCGTGTTTTTAAATTTGCGTATGCTGCGCCTTGCGGCGATTGCGTCAAGCATGTTCTTCCTTCGTCAGTATTTCCGATAGATTTTCAATAATCTGCCGCAGGGTTTTTACGGTTTCTTCAAGCGGCAGGGCTTTGCTTTCGTCCCATACCATCTGCGGCAGCAGCGGCACATGTGCAAAGCCGGTTTTTACTGGCGTGCCGTTAAAGTGGTGCAGTGCGGTGTAAAAAATGTCGTTGCACACATAACCGCCGGTGCAGTAGCCAAGGTGAACCGGACAGCCCTGCTTTTGCAGGCGTTTTACAAGGGCGTGCGTGGGTATGGTTGCAAAATACGCTGCCGGTGCGCCAGGAACAACGGGTTCGCCCCAGGGCGCTGCGCCTTTGTTGTCCTCTAAAAGTGCGTCGCGCAGGTTTACGGCAACTGCGTCAAGGTGCAGGCGTGTGCTGCCGCTGTCCATGCCCGTCATTAAAATAACGTCCGGTTTAATGCGCTCAGCTTCTTCAAGCAGGAGCCGCCCGGCCGTACCGTAAATATTAGGCAGCAGCATTTTATGCACGCTGAAGCTGCCAATTACTTCCGGCAGGGCCTTAACTGCTTCCCACGAGGGGTTAATGTTATAATGTGCAAACGGGTCAAAACCTGTCAGTAAAAGTTTTTTCATCATATTCCGGCAGGGGTTATTTGGCCATCTGGTAAATCTTTTCCATGTCATCAATGTTCAGTGCTTTAAAGCCGCCGATGGTGCGTGTGTTGTTAAAGCTGCATTTATAGGCCAGCTCTTTAATTTGTTCATCGGTAAGGTGAATATCCATGTCACTGATTTTCGTGGGCATACCAATGCTCTTAAAGAATGCTTCCATGGCTTCAATGCCTTCAAGGGCAATTTTTTCTTCCGCACCGGCGGTATAGGGAATGCCGAAAACATTAACGGCAAGCTGCGCAAAGCGTGCGGGGTTAACCGGCATTACGTAACGCGCCCAGCTGCCCCAAACTGCTGCCAGCCCTGCGCCGTGGGCGATATCAAACATGCCGCCGAGTTCGTGCTCCAGCTGATGGCAGGCCCAGTCGCCCAAAGTACGGTCGCCGGTGATATCGTTATGTGAAAGGGTGCCGCTCCACATAATTTCGGCGCGTGCATCGTAGTCATCAGGCTTTTTAAGGGCGGCTTTTACGTTGCGCATTACGTTTTTAATCAGCGTTTCGGCAATACCGTCCGTTAAATTAAGCTGTTTAACATCCGGTTTGGTAAAAAAGCGTTCCAGGCTGTGCACAATAATATCCGTGCAGCCGCTTGCCGTTTGGTAAGCGGGCAGGGTATAGGTAAGCTCCGGGTTCATAACGGCAAATTTGCAGTAAGCGTAAGGAGAATAAGCGCCGCGTTTTAACCAGCCGTTTTCATTGGTGATAATGCTGGCGTTGCTCATTTCGCTGCCTGCGGCGGCAATGGTCAGCACTGTGCCGATAGGCATGCAGGCCTGCGGTGCTTTGCCGGTGTAATAGTCCCATACATCTCCTTCGTTGGTAAGGCCGTAGCCGATGGCTTTGGCGCTGTCGATAACGCTGCCGCCGCCTACTGCCAGTATAAAATCTATTTTTTCTTTGCGCCCGAGCTCAATGCCTTCATAAACTTTACTGAGGCGCGGGTTCGGTACAACGCCGCCCAGTTCTGTATAGCTGATGCCTTCTGCCTGAAGCGAAGCGCAGATTCTGTCAATCAGGCCTGATTTTTTTGCGCTGTGCCCGCCGTAATGAATGAGTACCTTTGTTGCACCGGCTTCTTTGCACAGTGCGCCGGTGCGGGATTCGGTGCCGCGCCCGAAAATTACTTTGGTCGGTGCTAAATATTGAAAGAATTCCATATGGTTCAGCTCCTTTATAAAACTTATATATTAATGGTACGCCAAAAGATGGCTGCTGTAAATATGAAGAAAAAAGTTTTACATCGGGCAGGCGTTTATAAAAAAACGGCGAAGATATTATATTGTAAAATTTTTAACAGGAGGTTTTACTATGCAGGGTAAAAAATATATAGCGGCTGCTCTGGTATGCGGCTTCATACTTGGCAGCAGCACTGCTCCGGCGCAGGCCGGAATTTTGGGCACTGTTTTAAAAGGCGGCGCTATCGGCGTGCTTGTAAGCCAGTTTGATGACCAGCTTAACAGCGCCATTAACACTTTAACCGGCAAATATGCCGTAAGTAGTGATTACGCAACCAAAGTTGTGCCTGTAATTACCGTTGGCGACGGCAGTTACGCAGGTGCGGCGCAGGTAAGCGGACCGCATGCGCAGGTGGAAAAATGCAAGGCTGCGCTTTTGATAGAAGCATCGTTTTTCGGCAGTTTCCGCGCCAAAGCGCTGATACCGATTGACAAAGTTGATATTACCGATGTTAACCGTGTGCAGGGCGTAGGCGTATCGGCACAGATTGATGTAAAACTTTAATGGCGGTAACAGTTGTGACGGCAGAAGAATTTATTGAAAAACTACAACAATACAGCAGCCCGCAGGTTTTTAACCCGTGGGCAGATTACGACACTGAATGTGATATTGGCCCTCAGGCGCCTGTAATACGTGCGGCAAATTTTCTGCGCTATTTAAAGCTGCGCCAAAATGCCCATTTTCTGTTCATTGCCGAAGGACTCGGCTACCAGGGCGGGCATTTCAGCGGCATGGCCATGACCAGTGAGCGCATTTTACTCGGAAATCATCCGGATGTTGAGCCGCAGGCAGTTTTGGGTGAGTGGGATTACAGGCGCACCAGCAATCCGGACAGCCCGCGCCTGAACCGCACGCAAAAACTGTACGGCTTTAACGAACCTACGGCGACGGTTATGTGGAACGCCATTGCGCGCCACGGGTTATCTCCTTATGATACGGTTTTGTGGAACATTTTTCCGTTCCATCCGTATAAAGACGGCAATATTTTAAGCAACCGTACGCCGACAGGCGAGGAGCTGGATGTTGGCATTGAGTACGCGCGGCTTTTAATGCAGCTTATTCCCGGTATGAAGGTTGTGGCAATCGGGCGCAAATCGCAGCAGACGCTCGGCAAATACGGCGTTGCCTGTGAGTGTGTGCCGCATCCTTCCATGGGCGGCGCCAACGCTTTTAAAAAAGCTGTGGCAGAGCTTTTTGCCGCACGGGGCGGTGAAAAATAATGGCTAAAACAGATTTTACACGTGACCAGACTATCAATATAGCTGTAAAAATGGGCAAAATTCTGCTGAAAAGCGGCGCGGAAACCTACCGTGTGGAAGATACCATTTCGCGCTGCTGCCTGGCGCACGGCTATGAGGTTGACCCTTTTGTAACGCCTACCGTTATAATTTTGGGCAACGAAGATACCGACAGCTTTATCCGCGTAAGCAGAATTGGCTACCGCAGCACCAATTTAAGCCTTATCAGCGAAATGAACAGCATGTCCTACAATTTTGCCAAGTGGGATATGGGTTACGAAGATACCTGTAAATGGCTGGACAAAAAATGGCGGCAGCCAGCGCCTTACGGTAAATGGATGGTCTGCCTTGCCTCCGGCATAGGTTCGGCAGCCTTTGCGGCGATGTTGGGCGGCAACAGCCATGACTTTATTGCGGCCTTTATTACGGGCGGCGCTGCCATGGTTGCCTTAAAGCAGATTGCGGGCTACCACCCCAGCGCTTTTTGGGAAAATGCCGTGGCCGGTGTTGTTATCGCAACCGTTGCGCTTATCTGCTGCGCCATGAGCGTGCAGTGTACAATGGAAAAAATTATTGTAGGCGCGCTGATGCCCTTTGTGCCCGGCGTGGCTTTCTGCAACGGCCTGCGCGATTATATGGCGGGTAATTTAATGAGCGGCAATTCGCGTATCGCAGAAGCATTGCTGTTTGCTTCGTCCATTGCCATCGGCATTGCGTTTGTGCTGCGTGCCTGGTTTATCTGGGGGTGGGATTTATGGAAATTATAACCGCCTTCGGGTTTGCCTGCATTGCCACTATGGCGTTTGCGGTGCTGTTTCAGGCGCCGAAAAAGATTGTGCTTATCGATGGCGTTATCGGCGCTATCGGCTGGGTAGTTTTTATATATCTGCGGCATGAGCTTGGCTATACATCATTTGTTTCCAATTTCTGTGCCACCATTTCGCTGGCACTGGCAAGCGAGCTCAGTTCCCGCATTTTCAAACAGCCGGTAACGGTGTTTGTTATACCGGGCATAGTGCCTCTGGTGCCGGGGCTGGGCATTTATCAGGGCATGTTTGCCATTATTAATAATGAATATAACAACGGAACTTCCATTTTGCTTACGGCAATGACGGACTCCGTTGCCATAGCCATTGGCGTAATGCTGGTTTCCAGTTTGTTCCGCGTGCTGAAGGTGCGCCGCTTTATGCTGCAGTACCGGCGTTCCAAACGGCAGATGGAGTTAAAGGTTAAAGGCAGAAAATAAATAAACAGCACACTGAAAGCATTGTAAAGCTGCTTTGGTGTGCTGTTATTGTTATAAGTTAAAAAATATCGGGATATTCCGTAGGAAGGTGGGCAATATGGTAAACGTAAATAATGTGCTCCACCTTTTTACAGATACAGATATAGTTCTGGCTTTTTAAAATTTTAAAATTCCTGCTTTTCAGCGGCTCGTATTTAATGCTGTCGGCTGCCGGATAAAAGAGCTTCAGTTCTTTTAAATCGCGCAGTATTTTGCCGGTTATTCTGTCTGCTTCGTCCGGCGTAATGTTGCGCCGCCAGTAAGCGCCGATATTTTTCAGGTCGTCAACCGCGCGCGGCAGAAGCCTTATTGACGCTTCAACCATGGCTTTTTTGCTTCAGGCTTGCTTCAAATTCTTCCAGAGGGCAAGCGGCTGCTCCGTTTAATCTTGTGTTTTCGCTTTCCAAAACTACATTGCTGAGTTTTAATACTAAGTCGCGCAGTTCAAACGCCCGGGCGCACATCACCACTAAATCCTTTTCTCCGTTTTTGGTAATGTAAATTGCATCGCCTGTTCTGCGTGCCAGTTCGGCAATTTGGCTGTAATCGGTACGCAGGCGTGTAGACGGCTTAATATAAACCATCATATTCCTCCTATCATCAAATTTTACTGCCTTTAAAAGTGACGGCAAGACGAGATTTTACCATAATCTTTAAACTTTGTAAAGACAGGGCATAAAATTTTTGAACCGGCGGCAGCAGGGAGGCGGCCAGGTTTTAGAATATTGCCAAGCCGGAAAGGCTGTGATATAATTATTAATACAATTTATACATGCGGGTGTAGTTCAGTGGTAGAACAATAGCTTCCCAAGCTATGTGCTAAGAATTTTTACATATCTCGCAACCCCAGTATTTATGCCTGTTTCGGGACTTGCCGAAACAGGCTTTTTTAATACAGGTGCTTATTCAGGTGCTTATTTGTACGCAAATCATCATCAGGCATCTGAAATGATTAAAAATTATCTCAAATAATTATTAAAGTAAAGAAATTATAGCCAGTGCTAAATTTAGCACTGGCTATTAATTTCATCATTTGCAGTAATGGTCTCATCAATTAAATTATCCATTTCTTTAGCGGCACCTTTTTTTGCGACCGTTATTGGGTGTAAATATCTTGACGTTGTTTTCAAATCGCTGTGACCCATATTATCTTTTACCGTGCCAAGGTCAACGCCCCTTGCTAATGAATAAGTTGCCCCCATATGCCTCCAGCCATGTACGGTCATATGGTTAAAGTTGTTTCTGGCAATGAAATCCTGCAACCAATTATAAAATGATGACAAGTCTAAAATTTTCACGTTTTCACCAGATTTTATGCCTCGTGTTCTGACAAAAATCCAGTTTTGCGGATTTTTGAGATTCCTGCTCTTTAAATGTGCTTCCTGATTTTCTTTATGTTTGAGAAATAGTTCCTTTATTCGTGCACCAAAAGCCAATTCCCGTTTTGAAGATTTCGTTTTTGGGTCTTTGGTATTTATTCCCTGTCCCGGCACATAGTAACTGCTTTCTTCAATTTTAAAAACGCTTTGCTCAAAATCGACTCTGTCCCATGTCAATGCGTACATTTCTCCGCGCCTGCAAACATCCTGAAACGCCAAAAACAACAGCAACTTTTGCTTCACGTTGGTTGGCGTATCTTTTAATTCCCGCACAGCCTGCATAAAGCGTTTAAATTCATCATACTGATAAAACGGAGTCTTACTCTCAGCTGGCTTGGGACGCTGATAAACCGGTATTTCTTCACATGGATTCTTATCAACCAGCCCCCATTCAATACAGCGGTTATAAATTGAGCGCAGCAGTTTATATACGGAATGTACCGTTGTTTCAGATAGTTTTTTGGTCGGGTCACGCATTTTAGGACGATTGCGCAGTTCGGCAATAAGCCATAAAACATCATCTGCTTTAATAGCGTCTGCCTGGCGTTTACCTATATACGGCAGGATATTGTTTTTGATATTGATTTTATCGCTTTGTGCTGTTGTCGGGCTTAACGTGCTGCCATATTTTTCCGTCCATACATCAATCAAATCAGTGACTGTCATCTTTGTGCGTACAGCAGGTCTAACATTTTGTCTCTGCTTCTTTTGCATTTCAGCCTGTACCTGAGCGTAAAATACTGCAAGTTTTTTGTTAACAGCGGCTTTTGTTCGCGCTTCAACTGTTTTACAACGGCGGACTTGCGGACCATTCTTGTAACCGCATGATACTACTAATTTATACTTATTATTACCGAGTTCAACTATACTTCCAGGCATATTGCTTTCTCCTATCGATATTAAATAATAAAGCGCCGGTTTTACCCCGGCGCTTTATTATTTTTTATTAAACCATCTTGGCGAAAGCCGGGCGATTAAAATTTCTTTCCCGCCAAGCTATCAGTGCTTTTCGGCTAAATACATATTTCCTGCCAATCTTCTTGGCCGGTATCTTTCCACTTCGTACATATTGAAGCAGGGTTGAATACTTTATCATGCCCTCAAAAATTTCTTTGAGAACCATTTTGCTTGTCATTAAGTCATTATTTAACATGTTTATCACCTCCTTCAATCAGACTACCAAAGAATCTAGGTTTCTCAACATTCTGTTCAGGTCTAACAAAGCTGTAAATCTCGCGAAGTTTTTCGGGATTGCGATTACGTTTTGAAATATTATAGTCAGGCTGTACTAAGGGAATTACTACATCGCCTTGATTCCAAGCATCTACTACGGCATCGCACCCCAAAATAACAGCTTGTTTTTCTAGCATTAATTCCTTAGGCCCGCATTCAAGTTTTAAAGTAGCTCCAAAAGGCAGAGTCTTAACTTTCTTGGCTACATCCAAAGGGTTATTAGTCACACCGACTTCGTAATTATCAATGAATAAATACGCTTTTTCTTCAATCATATTCTCTTTCATAAGAATACCTCCTTAATGTTATTAAATATCCGCGCGGACGTCTTGGTGATACCTGTCTGTCCTGCGTAAATCTTTTTCCTTCTGCTTCCTGCATAAATCCCATACTTACTAGTTTTTTACGCAGTTCAGAACCGAATTTAATGCTGTAATTTTTGCGAGCTGCATAACTTTCAACAAGGTTATTAACCATAGTAGTGATAATCCAATAGTTTCCGCTTTCTTCATTATAACCATCTGCGTCTTTGCTGGTTATGAAAGCAGACCTTGAAGCCGCTATACTAAATCCGCCATTTTCGATTCCTTCAGTTATTGCATCAATAGCCACTTGTTCAGGTGCCATTGTAGTTGCAATAATTTTCATATCGTGACCTAATTTGAGGATCGCTGCTTGAACTGCTGCTGAATCGAAAGCAATATTTACATAATTCGCAAAACAATTAAATATATCTGCAACGCTTAAAAGTGCAGCGATGCTGATAGTAAGCCGTTCGTACTCCAACTTAATGTTTGTGCGGACTGTTGCCGTGTTAGCTTCCTGGATTTGTGGAAGATTATGTAAGATCCAATGTTGGTTTCTTTCTAACCAGTCTATCCAGGAAGAAAAGAACGCTTGAACCAAATCAGGGCTATTTTGCAATTCGGTAATGTACCCGAAATTAATTGCACCCTTACTTACGTTAATAACCAAAGAACGGAGGTAGCTTGAAAGAGTACCTAGGTCAAAATACTCGCCAGTAGCTATTATGCCACCTCTATATGTTCTTTTCGGTAACGGCTTACGGTTTGGTCCGCATTTATCTTGAATGCGTCCATCACCGATTATTCTAGCAATTTTATCAGCCTTTTCTTGAAAATCCGATTGCCCAGGCTTGGGATAAAAATCATCGACAAGCGTTAACAGGTCGCTGTTGTTGGCGATTTTTTCTTCGATGACTTTTAGTGTGTCATCAAAACGCATATCAACATTAAAACCCATTTGGGTCAGCCAGTTTATTAATACTTTTGTTAAGCTAGTCTTACCAGTACCTGTTTCGCCAGCTATGTAGAGCAGCGAGCGGCAACCACCGTCATGGCAAGCGTTCTCGTAGAGTCCAGCCATGTACGCATAAAGCGCATACATTAACAATGGTAAAACAATCTCTGCTGGAGCGGTTCTGCAAAAAATATTGTAGAACTTATTTGCTTTACGATAGTCCGGGCATAGTTTCAAATTGCTCTGCACTTCGTAGTTGGAATTTTTGTGGCCAGCATGAAGAAATTGCCGGTTACCATTAATTGGCACCCAACCAATTTGGTGATAAATTTTGTAAATATCTTTTCGTTGAGTACTGCTGAATGTTTTTACCTGTTCGTAGATGTAAGTTTTAAAAACCTCATCCTTCCCGTGAAAAATAAAGCACAGAGAATTTTCTTTAGCAAGGTTATTTCCAAGCTTGTACAGGTTTTCACGTTCAATAACGTAAGTAAAGCTTTCTGCCGATGTAGTTACTATTAACTCATATTTATCAACACTACCTAAGGCATCAATTTCTTGGAACCTTTTCGTAATTTCGATAAAGTAAGTAGCAACTTCCTCATATGTTCCGTTTTTGTTGGGGGCTAATAAGCACCCATTTTGCCATATAAACTTGCCTTGAGCAGCCTCATTACTGTACGCTGCCGTTTTATGTGTTGCTGAAATAGGCAAATTAGGAAACTTATGATTAATAGTGGAAGGTAAAGTTACAACAGTTTCGGCATTACGCTCGCGCGGAGCAGCAATTACATATTGCTGTGCATAATGGTCAAAATGGCCTGATGCTTGTTCCGGCAGATCTACGTTTTCTCTAAGCTGTAGTAAAGCAGCTTTGTTGGCAGCGGCTTCCTCCGATGAAATTGCTTTTCTCGTACACATTGTGTACTTTGGTTCACCAACTTTGAGCATATTGGGAAAAATCCTCCATATTCTATTATTTTGTTTGGGTGTTTTAATTAAATGCAAGTATAGGCACCACTTCCATTTCTGTTTGCAGCAGCTTTATTGGTGAGATCTACAATTGATGTTATAATTGTAGATAAGCAGAACAACCGTTGTGTTCTGCTTATAATTTAACATAAAAGTGCGAAATTATAATTCACTCTGCAAAGTTGGTACTGTTAAGGAGATTTTTAAAATGATAAATAAAGCAAACGGTAATAATTTAAAATATTACTTTAATGAGCCTTTAGAATATATTAAAAGTTACGAAAAACTTTTTAATCAGCTTAATTATTGTGAAATTACAAAATTCTTTTTATCTGTGGAAGCAAATGTTTCTGATGACTTTTTAAAAATTTTTATAGCAGTATTAATAGGCGATTACAGGGATATAAAAAAGGCAAGCATTTTATGTTTAACCTATTTAAGAAGTGAAATTATAATTAAACAAAAAAAGTATAATTTGCCAAAAGATGTTGCCCATCAAGAGGCTTTTGCGTTAATTGATAAAGAAATAGAATTATTACGCACCAAATACGACGAACAAAAGTATAAAAACATTAACAATGAATTTGTTAAATTTATTAAAAAACATGATAAATTGTATTATTTTTCTTTTCTTGATGAAAGTACAGAGAAAACAATAAAAAATTTAGAAAATCAGCCTAATTTTGAATTAGGTTCAACAGGCATATCAATGTTTACACCAATACTATTTTCATATATTGTAAACACAAAAGAAATTATTAACATTAATTTTTATGATTGCATCAATCCTGAAAAAAGGTCTGATGCTAAAGGACAAAAATATAGGTTGGATAGAATAAATGCTTTTATTTGGTCTTGCACATTAGTTGCTTCGCTTAATTATTGTAATGGAAATATGGAAATATTAAATAAAGCGCATTTAAGACTTTCTTATGATATTTTTAAAGAGTTTATAAATTTAAATAATGGTTTTAATATATCGGCCTTAGAACCATTATTGAAACCTTTACCACACCGTAATACAGCAGTGCCACACTATGATAAATTTACTCTTGCTAAAAAATTGCAATGTTTGAAACATGGATACGTAATTTTTGATTGTTATTATTTGGATGATCCGAATTTACCGATAAAATGTTTTGATAAATTAATCGATGAATGTCCGTATAGGTATGATAATAAAGAGCTTCCAAACGGACCCAAATGTAAGAAACTTTCGCCTGACAGATTATGTGAATTTTTTAACTCAAGAAATGCTTGGCTATCTGACTATGAACTTAAGGGTATTAATTTAACTTTAAAAGACCTTATATATCTTTTAGGTTCAGAAATTTCAGAATCGACTATGAAAAAATATATTTTTGGAAAAAGTATTAAAATTTCAGAAGATAATTTGGATGAACTAGTTTCGAAAACAGGTATTCCTGAAAGTTTTTTCATATCTTCAGGATTTGTTAATCGGGATGGTTTTAGAAAAATATATTATCATGACAAATTATTTGTGCTAATCGATAAAAGCGAAATTTTGTTATTAAAGAAAAAGTATGGAAAGAGCTTAAAAGGATTGCCAGAAGATATTAATAAAACTGATCAGAAAATAATTAAGCAATTATTTAATATATTTGAAAAAAATGAAGAACTTAATTCAATCAGAACATTCAAAAAAGTTTATGATAAAATTGAAAAATTAATAGGGAAAAATATATAAAAGCAGTTTATACTTTTTCCACTAACTTTTGACACTTTGATAGAGCGATATTATCGTTTGAGTATTGTTAGTATCATAAATCTTGAATTTTGAAACCGCAGGTAATAAAATACCTGCGGTTCTTTTAATATTTATTGCTTTCTATACCTTATAAGCGTAGATTTACTAATGCCGGTCAGACGCTCAACCTCTTTATAGCTTCTGGTCTTTTTCAGCTCTAACGCCAGTTCGACTTTATCACTTGGAATTCGCGGCCGGCCTTCTCTATAACCGTTTTTAGTCCTGGCTATCAAACGTCCTTCGTAAGTACGTTCATAAATCAATGTCCTTTCAAATTCAGCAAAGGCCAGTAGTACTGTAATGAAAAAATTACCCATTGCGGTGTTCTCCAAAAGGCCGATGTTCAAAATATGCACATTAACGCCTTTGGTAAATAATGCCTGTATTAACTCAATCCCTTCAGACACATTTCTTGCCAGCCTGTCCAGTTTGGTAACAACTAATGTGTCACCGGCTTTTAGACGATTTATTAAAGCAAATAACTTCGGCCTGTGTGTAGTCTTGCCGCTAAATTGCTCCACTATAATTTCATCACATTTTTCAGCTTCCAACTTCATGCTCTGTTCATCAATAGAATTACCCTTTAGTTGCTGCTTTCTCGTGCTAACCCGCACATAACCGTATTTCATATGCTGTTCTCCTTTTTACTTGCAAAAAATTAAAGCGCAGGTTTTAACCTGCGCTTAGCTTTTATATTAAATATTCTGTTATTATGTTTATAAGCTCATGCTTCTGCTCTGTGCAACCGGTGAGCACAGGCCTTTTCATATATACTTCTGAAAAGACCAGTGCTGTTATCCAGTTATTTACTTCATTAATATATGCGTTACCGTTGAATTTAACTCCTGCATAGTACCGCCGTTTCCTATGCTGCTTTATTTGCCTGCTTTTGACAATTCATACAAAGCGGGTGCCCGAATTTAGCCACAGAATATTCAATTACCCTGTCGCTGGAAATAACTTCTCCACAAGCTGAGCAGGTTATTTCATTTCCTGCCGGTACAGATTTCGATTTTACTTTCGCTTTATTAGTAGCAGGCATTTGTTTTGTTGCTCCACTTTGCGGTTCAGCATAGTTATTCTCATCAGTCTTGCTGTCTGCTTCTGGGTCATCACCTGTTGCAATGCAGAAGCTGAGCATATAGGCGTACTTGGTGGCAGCCGTTTGTGCCTTCATTACTGCCTTATCACCAGCGTCCTGCCCGCTGCCTATACCATAAATTTTTACTTCTTCTCCGCTGTCACCGTCGATAAGGCTTATCTCTACCCTTACCGTTGCCAGATGCTCGGTATTCCCCTTAAGATTGGTAACGTCTGTAAATTCTATCAGCTCCGGCACAGCAACACAGGCTATTTTATTTTTCGTCAGCGATTCATTAACCTTTTGCAGTACATCTTCTGCCGTGGCATATTTATATTTGTGAAAGCTGTTCAATCCGTTTTTTGCGACATAAGCACATTCAGCCATAACAGCAAGCAATTTTTTGGCAATTTTTGTGTTTTCCATTGTATGCAACTCCTTATGATTTTATGTCCAATGTCCGGATGTCCAGCAGTAAAATGGTGTGTTAGCCGTTGTTTTAAGGCATTTTTACACCTTTTTTCGCAGGACATGTGGACATATCAATATTCATTCGGGAATAGAACTGTCAGCCTGTCATATTCATTGCCTGTACTGCTTTCGGCAATAATCCATATTTTGCCCTTTGAGGTATTATATGCCCCTAAAACCATACCAAAAGTTTTAACAGCTTCGTTATTGCTTTCGGTATCGGTTTCCGATACATCGCCCCAGTCAAGCGATTTAAAACGGCGCATTGCTTCGTAAATTTCTCTTTGAAATTTGCCGTTATTGATAGTTTCGGTTGTTATCCCCAGCGTTTGAAATCTCTGTACGTTATCAAATAAACTCATAATACTTTCTCCTTTCAGGTATAAAAATAGCAGGCAGTTTTTACGCTGCCTGCTTCATACCCGCTTTTACCATTCTGCCGTAAGGGCAGTTACCGGCAACTGCGCAGTAGTCTCTGCACTTCCTGTCATTCCAGCGTTCTTTAGGCGTGCAAAGCTGCGGTAAGTAGCCTTTTTCAAGAGCTTCCTTTAACCGTTTTGCTTTGGTTTCCATGTACAGCTTAATCCAGCGGTCGGATATTTTATTAATATTGATGATATATACCTGCCGCCGGATATTTCTTTCTTCTGCTATACGCAGATTGAAATCACGGCAAAATGCCTGTATTTTCATGCTTTCAACCTTAAAGCCGCGCTGCTCTAAAAGTATGCGGTAATAGTTAACCTGTATTGCCCAGTCTAAGATATGGCGCACGCCGTCAGTACGCCATTCTTTCCTCGTCTTGGGCTGACCTTTTCTTAAGCCTGTCTTGTATACTTCTCCTGTCGGCACGTCCACTTTGTAGTATCCCAAAGCACGCATAAGTTTATAGGAACTTGTTATTTTATAATCGCCAAGCGTTTTATCGCTCAGGTCTATAATCTGACCGTACAGGTCAAATTTGCCGCTTGTCACTTCATCAGCAAGGCGTTCCTCGCTCAGCATATTGCCTTCGGTAAAACCTTCATTAATGGTATGGACGGCACTTCCATGCAGAGCGTAAAGCTGCTGCATGGGGTCAACGGCATAATCAGTTGTTTTCTTTAAATACGTTTCCCTTATGCCGCAGAGAAGCTCCGTTACCGTAGGCTCTTTAATGTTCCTTTCCAAAGACTGTGCTATTGCCCTCAGCGTCGGCAGGAACATACAACGCTGCTTTTTCACGCAGGATTTTAAACAATCCGTTATTTTTACTTTATCGCCCTGCGGGCAGATGAATGCTGTTGCTGTCATGCTGCTAATCCTCCTTCTTCTTCAATATCATAGCTAAAAGTATCAATCCAAAAATGCTGGCCAAACGCTTCTTTAAATTTGTACGCTTTTTTAACCTTATACTCTATGGCTTTCGTGTCATCTGAAAGTTTTACGCCGGCTTTCGGAAATTCAGCAGCTATGAATTTAACAAGTTCTTCGTAATCGCTGAAATACTCGGTTATCCAGTCCTTGCCCATATCAAAATCAAGGCGGTATCTTTCGCTAAAGAAAATGCCGTTAATATCATTAGTAATAAAAATTCCGCAGCCAGCTTCTTCGCTTTGGTACATCAGTTTAATTTTCCCATTATATTTTTCTTGTAAAAGTATTTTAAAGCTGTCTATATTTGGATTCCAGGCACTGTCCGTGTCAGCTTTGAAATAATATCTTTCGTAATCGGTTGTAACAGCGTCATCAAGATAAGTAAAATAATCCCTGCCATCAGCTCTTTCTGCCACTTCATCTTCTGTATAGCCGCAGGATTTTAAAAGGCTTTTAACACTGCACTTCCGCGTATCCATACAGAAGTTTATCTTCTCCCACAAATCTTTTAACACGTCTTTATCTTCACCATAGAATACAATGCTGTTGGCACAGTAATTAGCCATGTTCCTCGCCTCCATTATTCTTTGTCTATTTTGGGCTTCATAAAAATTTTTGTGTCGTCCTCAAACTTGTTAAATCTAAAGTAGTCGCCGTTCTTTTCCGAAAAGTTGTAGGTTTCCGTTATTTTCTTACCGGCCTTTTCCAAATCTTCCTCATAACCGAGATGAGCTTTAGGAAAAGTAGTATTTAAAAATTCTACTGCTTCTTTCCACCAGGTAAAGTAATAGGTATCGCCGTTGCCTTGATAGCTGTAATCGACTATATAGTGGACGGTAAAATAAATGCCAAGCTTATCCGTATTGATATAAATTTCACTACTCGGTTCTTCGCTTTGGTATACCATTTTAACGGTTCCGTTATATTTTTCTTTCAGCATATATTCCAGTGCTGTCATATTCGGGTTCCATGCACTCTCGGTGTCAACGCGCAGATAATAGCCTGCCGTATCTTTCTCGACATTAGCATCACAGTTTGCAAAATAATCCCTGCCATCGCAGTATTCGCCATTGGCGACTTTAGGTAAGCCGCAAAATTTTAGAAACTGCTTAATGGAATTAAGCTTCCGGTCGCCAAGGCATTTACTTACAAGCTGCCGTATTTCTTCCAGCGGCTTTTTTCGTTTACTGTAAAAAATTATGCTGTTGGAACAGTAATTTGCCAATTTTCATTCCTCCTAAAAGATGTCCAATGTCCTGATGTCCAGTAAGGAAAGGGTGTGCAAAAGCCTGTTTTGCGCCTTTACACACCTTTTTTCCGTTGGACACGCGGACATTGGACATTATAACTATATCTCTATCAGGCACTTTGGGCAGGGTGCGGCAGCATAATAATCTTCCTGTTTTTTGCTGCTTCCACGCTCTCATCTAAAAGAGTGCCGCCTATGCGTTCCAGTTCTGTTGCCCGGTTATAATCTGATACATCCTGCGAGCTTCTTGTTACGGCATTAATCAAACCATACTGCGTAAATTCTCCTGCCATGATGAAGTGGCGCAGGATAGATGCCCGCTCGTTTTTGTTTAAAACATACCTGTCGCCAAGTACTTCTACCGTCTGTACCGGGTCATCACCCGTTTTAAGGTTCTTTGCCATGCGCAGCTTATTGACGGTAAGCATGAACTTTGTTTCATCAACAGCAGCACTTACAATGTCCTGCACTTTCATAAAATAGGCTTTATCGTCCTGAGCAAGCGTGGCGTCACTGTAAAGTTCATAAGCATTGTCGGTATCTTCTACCTGCTTGCCGGTGTGGTATTTTTTATGGGCAAGGTCTTTACTGATTAAACCGTTTTTACATACCAGGCGGTATACCAACGGCTCAACTTTTAATGCCCCCAAGCCGATTTCACTGTTGGACACTACAAAACCGGCCTGCACAATATCACCGGGTACGATTTCCGTTTTCATGGTTTTATTAATAACCTTTAAATATAGGTGCGTTTCGGTTACATCACAGCTTGCAATCTCACACCCTTTCATAGCTGCGATAACAGGCAGTACATGGTCTACCAGTTCAAGGTTATCCAGTCTGCGGTAGCGGTCACTTAAAAAGGCACGCAGCTTACCGTCCAAAGTGCGGAGCATACGTTTCTCCGGCGTTGTATTAAGCCAGCTATTAATATTACTGTCGAGCAGCGCAGGGTTCTCCTGGCGCATACGCTCATAATACTTGTACGGAATACCAAGGCGGTCGGCAATCTGCCTGTGGGCAATTTCAGAAATACGGTAGCTTAACTTATCGCTATCTTTTTCAATGGTGAGCATACTTAACCCATTTACCGAATTAACGGTAATACTGCGGGTATCGGCAATTAAATCCTTGCGTGCAGCCCTTTGGCGTTCCAGTTCTCCGTATAAATTTTGAATAGTTTTGATTCCCTGTTTCATCGTGATTCCTCCTAAATTTAGTTTTATTAGATTTACTTATATATAAAAATAACGGCAGCCCAAAGCAAGGCTGCCGTTAGGATTTTCGGATACAGAAAAGCCGCTGACATTGCTATCAGCGGCTCAAATACTCTTGAGAAAATAGAATTGATTTTTTAATTAATTTTAGTAATCTACTATACATTTTACTTTTTATTTACTATCAGCGAAACGGATGGTTGAGACATATGAAACAACTCTGCCAAAAACACCTGCGATAAACCTTTGTGGTGGTACAGGTTATAAATCAGTTCGTTGCGCTCTTCGCGGTTTTCAAAAGCTGTAAGTTCAACAACTTCGCCCTTAATGCCAACCCCGCAGTCTTTAAACACTACAACTTTGCAGGTTCCGTCAGCGTTTACTGCTTTAATTTCCCAACTGCGCAAACCATTTTTGCCGCGCGGTAAAAAGTTAACATATTCTGCTTCGCAGTCCCCGGCGATTTGTTTAAACAGTTTTTCGTTAAAAGGTACTTTTTCCACAATTTTCACCTTAATTTATAAAATAATATCAGATTATTAGTATAACAAAAGGGAAGTTTTTGGCTTCCCTTTTGTCTTTACTGCTTAATTAAAAAGTATATGTTGCCTGCACATTAAAGCTGCCGCCCTGACGCTCGCCAGTATAACCACGCATATTAAGGTCGAAGCTCCACGGACTGTTTGGCGTCGGCTGATAGTTTAAGCCTATTTCTGCCATTACACTGCTGCCCTGCAAACTTTGGGTAGGTGCTTTCATACCTGCCGCACGCATATCGGCATCACCGTTAAATTCGTATTCATACGCCAAACCATAGTAAGTACTGAATTTATTTTCTTTATTATTGGTAATACGTGCGCCAATACGCAGGCGGTCGCTGTTAATGCTGTCAAGGTCAAACTTATCTTGTGCAATATGCACAGTATCACCTTCAACATAAGTATGGAAGAATTTGCCATAAACGTCTAACTCACTATTATCGCCTAACTGCCAAATTTTACCAACACCAATATGTGCGCCGTAGTATGCGCTTTCAGTTTCATATCCGTAGCCAGTTTCTCCGCAGAACAAAGCATTATCTGCTTCATTTTTTAACATACCAGCACGCAGGCTGCCTTCGGTATAAACACCGTGGCTGTTTTCGTAACGCACAGCAATACCGCCGCCATTATAAACTATACTGCCATCACCGCGGAACAGTTCATTATCAAACCCATTATATGTGCGGTAGTTGCCGCTGCCGTTTTCATAGAACACACCCCAGCTGAAATCGCCGCCGTTGTGTTCGTTTTCCGCACCAACGCCAACAATTGTACTCCAGCCGTTAATTTTTACATCATCAGCAACATCGTACTTACTGCGGTTACCATATACAGCCGCAAAAGTTTTAACTCCATATTTGCCGTCACGGCTGATAGTATTAATACTATCAGCAATTAAATCAGTGCCCTGATTTAAAAGTCCAACAGAAGCAGCACGGGTTTCAGCAACAAGATTGGTCTGTTCAGATAATTTAACAGATGTTACAGTCAAATCAATATTATTAGCGTCGCTTTGTGAAGCACTTACAGTTAATTCCTGCGCTACACCAGCCTGAACAATATCATCATTTATGCCAATATTTTCTACATTGCCTGTTATAGCATTTTGAGAGTTCAACAATGTTACCCTGTCACCTTCATGGTATACCGGACCACTGGCAAGAGTTTTTACATTAACTTTAGTACCATCTAAATCTGCATCAGTAACTTTCAGTACAGTACCGCCGTTTAATGTAACTTTGTTAAAATTAATATTATCAAAGCGTCCTATGCTATTAAGTTTATTGCCGTTTCCTGATACTTCAAGTGTTGCACCGCTTTTACCGCTTTTTTTATTATTGCCAAGAAGCTTCGTACCAGCAGCATTAACACCGTTGCCAATGTATATGTAATTATCCTCAGTTGAACCATTATCTTCTGCATAACCGGCAAAAACAGTACCGTCATAATTGCCGTTAATATATGTTTTACCACCGGATGCAGTTTGCCCGTCAACAGCATATACGCCTGTTACTACGCTGGCATTGGTTTTTAAACCATCTTCAATAGTTAAATATGTAATATCGTCCGATGTATTCCAGCTTGTATTATTGGTATTGCCATGTTTTTCGCCATTTTCATCAACATACGCACCTGCTAAAACAGTTTTATCTACCGTTCCAGTAAATTCTATCTGACTATCTTCTGGCGTGCTGTCATTAGCCTTTAAATTAGTAAAATGGTTAATGAAAATACCATTATTCTCCCTGTTTCCATAATAATAACCAGTAATGCCATCTAATAATTCTTGCTTGATTACAACTTCAAATCTTTTATCGGATGAACTAAATTGCTCATTTAAGCACATTCTTTCATCCCATTCAACGGTTTTATTTAAATCTCCTACTTTATAATCACCGCCTTTAACAGAATTTATATATATTTTTGTAAAATTATTATCATAATCACATAAAAAATTTCTTCTTTTAAAATCATCACTTGTAATTTTTAAAAGCATACTTTTATTTAAATCAATATTTTCAAAAATAATTGAATGAAAATTTTCTATATTTTCAACTTCTATGCCGTTCCAATCATCAACAATAAGATTATTACCAGTTTCTACACGACCACCTATCATAGGTGATCCTCTTAAAACAGCTTTACTTACATCAGCATCGCCGGTTAAATAAATATTATTGAATTGTATAGGAAAATTTGTTCCATTAGCATAATGGTCATTATACCTACCTGCTGTAACAGAACCTTCAATCGTACCACCAGCAAGCCAAACTTCATTTCTTGCAACACCTTCATGTTTTGGATAACCTTCTTCTGGCATATCAGGATCTATACGGCTTCCATCATATCCACCATATATATTGCCTGTAATAGTACCACCCGTAATATAAACTTTATTATCTACAGCATCGCGTGCATCAGTCCAACGAGTACTTCCACGAAGACCTTGTCCGCCAAATATATTACCTATAACTTCACCACCGCTAATGGTTACCGTACTTTCCGCAACCTTCACATAATTTCCATTAGCATCACGATTAGTAGGATAATATCCGCCATAAATATTACCTTCAACAATACCCCCGGTCATCTGCACATGACCTATTACATAGCCTTTATCAGCAACTATATTGCCATTATTACCATACACATCTTCTGTAATATTCATCCCATCCGTAATTGTAACAGTATAATTATCTGCTGTGCCTTCTAAAGCATAGGCTGCATTGGGGCTTAAAACAGCCAGCATCCCACCGGATAACAGCGCCGCCATTATTTTTAGTTTTTGTGTTTTCTTTAAATTTTTCTTTTTCATAATTCTTCCCCCTTAAATTTTTACTGCGTTTTCATAAAATTTTCAGCAGTTCGTTATTTGCTCTCCTAATAATTGCTTACTATATGCATTAATATTATTTTAGCATACCTTTACCCCCCCGCAAGACATATCAGTTTGCGTGTAACAAACTTTTACTGGTCTTGTGGTAACTTTATTCCTACCGGTTTTGGTCAGTTCGTTAATACAACTGTAAGCTTTATTTTATACTCAAAATATTCTAACAATTTGATTTTTGATTATTAAAAAACTATGGGCTTAACTAATATAATTCTGTCTGAGAGGCAACTGCAAACAGAACCGGCAGCAGCTTTATTCTACGATCCTTATGTTCTTTTGCAAGGGCCTTGTAATATAATACAGGCTTGCAAGTTATTCAAAGTTATAATATATAATTTAAAATCTAAAGAATATCAAATTTAGATTTTTAATGCTTTTCATCAACTAATTTTCTAAACTAAATTATTCTTTTATTATTTCACACACATCTACATCTAATGCTTGTGCAATAAGCAAAAGCGTTGTAAAAGGCAGGTTCTTGGCATATTTGCCATGCTCTATTTTAGACAAATAAGACGCAGATATGCCTGCTTTTTCTGCCAGCTGTTCTTGGGTCATGCTTTTAAGCATTCTGTAATAAACGATTTTAGCGCCTATTTGTTTATAACGCATAGCAAACATGGTCAAATCCTCCTTTCTTTATTATCCTACTTTATAAAACACTTTGTATTGCTTGGTAGGCAACTACTTGCCTAATAGGCAATGCAAGGCATTTTTAAGCAGTTTTGTGAAATTACAATGCAAAATAAAAAAGCCGCTGACATTACTGCCAGCGGCTTTATTCTACGTTCCCTATGTTCCTTTGCAAGGGCTTCTGTGACGAACACAGAGCTTGCAAGTTATTCATAGTTATAATATATAATTGAAAAATTGAAATTTAGCAAAACTAACAAAGTAATCTTTCTTTATGGTCTAGACATTCTCATTTAAATGGCATATTATTAATTATAAACAGAGGAGGTTTTACTATGAAAAGAGTATATTTTTGGAATGATGACGATGATGCGCCATGGTATGATGTAGATGATCCGAACTGTGAAGACGGTGAACTTAACGATCCGTTCAGAGATGGAGAACTTGAAGGAGTTCTCAGTGAAGATCTTGGGTATTAAACAGCATTTTATAAATTTTTCTCAAAAATCACTGTAAATAACAGTATAATGCCATTTAATTCATCCGTTCAGTCTGAAAATCGTGTTCAATTTATTGGTACGGCAACCAGTGAATGGAAAAATAATGACTTTGATTATGAAAAAGTATTGGGATTTTGGTTGATGTAAAGTATCTAATGCAAATAACAAATTCTAAAAATTATGATGCCATAAATGAATTATCAAACTTGATAGAAGAAAAAATTAGTAAAATTTAGCTATGTTAGTTAAATAAAAGCAGCAGTCCATTATGTAGACTGCTGTTTTTATTTTCGCCAAATCAGCTTAATAAGAGGAAGCAATCTCTTGCTTTTGAAAACACCGAATTGCCTTAAATCCATACACATCAAGTATTTCACTAATTTTATCTTTTAACTGACATAATTCAGCCGGACCAATTTGGAGCTTATATCCGTCTACATACCTAACAGAATTAAGAACATAGTGGGCATGTAGGTTATCTGTATTACCATGCACGGCATATGCAATTTGACATTTATATCTATCGAACAACATGTCTGCAACGTTTCTTACCACCATATTAAAGCGCTGAATATCTTCTTCATCATCTACTTCTGCTTCTTCTAACGATAAAACCATTTGTATGTATTCATTACCACCAGTTTTATTATAATATTTTTTGACGTTAAGCATATCTCTTGCTGCTCTAAATGGGTCTGCACCTTTTGCGTAATAATCTAAAACAAGATTGTTATGTTCTTTGTTGCTTGCAATATAATCTATCATCCCTGTTAAAGTCATATTAGTTCCATTATAAAGAGTTATCGTTGCCATTATAAACAACCTCCTAATTCATCAAAAAATTTATCTTTTAAATCATTAAATTCTGTTCTCAGAGTCTGAGCCATATCATTTCCATTCAATTTCATATGATTGATTTTTTCATCCATTTCTACAATCCGGGTTATCATTGCAGGATCTGTCTTGTTAATTTTATCTTCCAGTGAAGATTTCCTAATAAAAGCTGTTGGTTTTAACCCTGCTTCTTTACTTCTGGATTGTAACTTTCTGTATTCATCTTCAGAATATCTAATAGTCATTTTCTTTGTTCTTTTAGGTACCTTATTTTTTTCATTTCGTGGTTTATACTTCTTTTGTAATTTAGATTCTTCGGTATTTAATTTGATATAAATTTGCCGCAATGCTGGTTCGTTACATTTATTCGTCATTTTGTAAAACCTCCAATTCGTATTTGCCGTCTTTTTATATATCTAGTATTAAATTCCTCTCCACTTTTTATTGACACTGACATTCACGCAGACACTCATTGCTACAAACTCTCTCTGATTAAGCCTCTTGCTCTCTGCTCCTATAGTATTATTAATAGAATATATATAATACCTATAAGCATTTGCTTTACTAATATGTTATGTTCTTTTATTTTTTAATAACGGTTAAATACCAAAAATACCATTCGATTTTATTCGGTATTAACATCTCTGTAATATAAATGAAAGGAGATGTTATAATATGCAGAAAATATTATGTACAGTGGCAGAAGCGGCTTCTATGTTAAATTGCAGCACCAGTAAAATATATAAACTGATTAACCGTGGCAATCTTCCTTATGCTAAAAATGGTAAAGTAATACTTTTACATATTGACGATATAAATGCTTATGCAAGATCAGCTGCCAGTAATTACAAATCACCTTGTATCAACTAAGCTCTACTATTGTTAAAATACATCTTTTATAATTACTTATACTGCATTAAACATAGCTATAATTAAATATTCATTAAACTAGAAAGGGGTATTAAAATCATGTTTAACGAATATGGTGATATGTTAACAGTAGAAGATCTTATGGAAGCTTTGGGAATTGGCAAAAACGCTGCCTATGATTTATTACGCAATGGTGAACTTAAATGCTTCCGTTTAAAAGGCCGTTGGAAGATTCCCAAAGAATCAGTAATAGAATATGTACGTTCAAAAGCATTTTTAAAATAAACAAAGGCAGCATTTCAATGTGCTGCCTTTACTTACTGCTTGCTTTATTAAATTTAGTATATTATAATTTACTTAATTACGATTTACTAAATGAGGTGATTTTATGTTCATAGGACGTAAAACCGAATTACAACAATTAAATACACTATATAAACAGGATAAATTCCAATGTGTTATCATCTATGGCCGCAGACGTGTCGGTAAAACCACTCTTATTAATGAGTTTATCAAAGATAAGGACGCTGTTTATTTTACCGGTATTGAAAGCACTGCTAAAGATAATCTTGAAAATTTCAGCAGAAGCATTGCTGCCTTAAATAACGCTAATATCGATAATGCTCCGGTATATAAGGATTTCCGCAGTGCTTTAATTGATATAGACGCACTCGCCCAAAACAGAAAAATCGTTCTTGTAATTGACGAATATCCTTATCTTGCACGCTCTTACCGCCCTATATCATCACTTTTACAGGAACTGATAGATACCAAATTCAAAAATAACGCCAATTTGTTTATCATACTTTGCGGTTCTTCCATGTCATTTATGGAAAAGCAGGTCCTCGGTTACCAAAGCCCGTTATACGGACGGAGGACAGCTCAGTTTCATATCAGGCCATTTACCTTTTATGAAGCCGCTGCTTATTATAAAAACTTCAATAATGAAGATTTAGCTGTTGTTTATGGCATAACTGGTGGTATACCGTTGTATATGTCTTTTATAACTGACACTCTCAGTCTGAAAGACAATATCATTAATACCTTCCTTATGCCCAGCGGTTATATGTACGAAGAACCGTTTAACCTTTTAAACCAGGAACTAAGGGAACCGGCCATGTATAATGCTATCATCAGGGCTGTTGCAACGGGCAGTTCCAGAATTTCTGAAATAGCATCTAAAGTAGGTATTGAAAATGCTGCCGCAACAAGCTATATAGACAAGCTTATAGAACTTGGAATTATCGAAAAAGAAGTCCCTGCCGGTACAGCAGGCAAAAGCCGCAAAAGCATTTACGGCATCAAGGATGGTATGTTCCGTTTTTGGTATAAATTCATACCCGAAAATAACATTCTTGTTCAGCGCAATATGCCGGAAGCAGCATGGACAAATATTCAGCCACACATCAATGAATATATGGGTAAAGTTTTTGAAAACATCTGCGCAGACTATTTGCTGGAAAATTATACCAATCTGCCTGTACAATTCCAAAACTTCGGACGTTGGTGGGGCAATAATCCAAAAATGAAACGTGAAGAAGAAATTGATATTGTTGCTGCAAATAATGATAAAGCAATCTTATGCGAATGTAAGTGGCGCAATGAAAAAACAGATAAGGATGTACTGGAAACATTATTGGAAAGGCGCAAACTGCTGCCGTGGTTTAATGAGTGCTATTATTACATTTTCTCAAAATCCGGCTTTACTGCTGCCTGCCAGCAACTTGCAAATGAAAATGATAAAGTTAAACTGATAACTTACAAAGATATGATATAAATTTAAACATTATTGCCACATCAATTTTGATGTGGCTTTTTCTTTAAGCAATAACTTTCATTCTTGTCATCCCAATGAAATAGTGCTATACTTTATTAAAACATTTGTTTGCTTTAATGCTTTAAGAGTTCGTTTTTGTTCGTTATTATATTGAGGTCTTATTATGCGCTCTATTCTTCATGTCGATATGAATAACTTTTATGCTTCTGTTGAGTGCCTCTACCGCCCTGAAATCCGGCATCTCCCCGTTGCCGTTGCAGGCGACCCGCTTAACAGACATGGCATTATCCTTGCTAAAAATATGATTGCCAAACGGTTGGGAATTAAAACCGGCGAAGCAATCTGGGAAGCCAAGCAGAAAGCGCCGAAGCTTGTTACCGTACCGCCCGATTTTGCCAAGTACCTTAAATTTTCCCGTCTTGCTAGAGGCATACTATATGATTATACAGACCAGATTGAAGCGTTCGGTTTGGATGAAAACTGGGCAGATGTTACAGGCTCATTATCTATTTTTGGTAGTGCGCATGATATAGCAGAATTAATACGTAAGCGTGTAAAAGATGAACTCGGTATTACCGTAAGTATCGGTGTTTCTTTCAATAAGATTTTTGCTAAATTAGGCTCAGACTATAAGAAACCGGACGCTATTACGGATATTATGCCTGATAATTTTAAGTCTTTGGTATGGCCACTTCCAGCTTCAGACTTATTGTATGTAGGCAAAGCAACAAGCCGTAAGTTAACAAGTATCGGCATTACAACTATTGGCGGTATTGCCAAATGCCCTAAAGATGTTTTATGCCGTAAACTCGGCAAATGGGGCGAGGTACTTTGGCTTTTCGCCAACGGTTTAGATACTGCTCCTGTGCGTTTACTTGGGCAGGAAGCCGCTGTAAAATCTGTTGGTAATGGAATTACCTGCCCAAGGGATTTAACTGCTGATGAAGATGTACAGCTTGTTTTTACAGTGCTTGCTGAATCGGTAGCGGCAAGGCTAAGGGATTATAATTTAAAATGCACTGGCGTTGAAATACAGATAAGGGACAAGAACCTGTATTACATGACCCGGCAGCAAAAAATAAGCCGGCCTACTTTTTTAAGCAGCGATATTATAGCAGCAGCCATGCAGGTTTTCAGAGCAAACTACCGCTGGTTTTATCCGGTGAGAGCCGTTGCGCTTAGGGGCATTAATTTAGTAACGGCAGATACGTTGGTTGAACTTTCCCTATTTGAAGATGAGAGCAAAAATTTAGCTGCTGAAAATTTAGTCCGTACAATAGATGGCCTGCGCAAACGATTTGGGCATGATTCCATACTGCGTGCGTCAAGCCTGTTAGACCGAAATCTGATAGGCTTTAACCCCAAAGAAGACCATACTATACACCCGGTATCATATTTTAGATAAGAGGTGCTGAAGATGCCGAAAATAGAACTGGATATAATTGTTGAACACCGCAAAGACGGACTTGCCTTACCTAAAACCATAATTTGGGATGATGGGCGCTGCTTTGATATTGACCGTGTGCTGGATATAAGAAAAGCCGCCGCAACCAAGTGCGGCGGCATAGGCGTACGTTACATCTGCCGGATTAAAGGACGTGAGTATAAGATTTTTGATGAAGACGGCAAGTGGTTTATAGAACAATAGACACTTTATAAATTTCTTCTATTTCTAACAATCATTCTAATAAAAAAGTTAGTTATATTTATATGGAAATCTTGAACTCAAATTCTACTTAGGTGCGTTATTTAATAAATAAACTTACACAACCTATAACATATTAAAAATTTTGCTGTAGATTGTGCAAGTTTAATTAAAATTATAATTATAATTATAATTATAATTATAATTATTACTTTTGAAAGCTGTCATCAGGTGCAATTTTTTTCATGGTAATTAATGGATTTTCAGATACCGCGGTGCTTGTCAGGTGCTTATTAGGTGCTTATTTGAAATAAAATCATCTAAATTCACATAAAATACAAAATTTTTGTACTTTGTACAAACACGTTTTCAATCAAAAGATTACAATTTAAAATTTTGCTTGTTTTGACTACATTTCTCAAACGCAGGTATTGCAATGCTTTAGGGAGTTATGCTATAATGTGTAAGTACAAATGTTACACATGCGGGTGTAGTTCAGTGGTAGAACAATAGCTTCCCAAGCTATGTGTCGCGAGTTCGAGTCTCGTCACCCGCTCCAGAGAATATGCGCACCTGCATTATTTGCAGGTGTTTTTTTATTGCAGTCTTTAGGATAAGTCTGATTTTAAGGCTAATATAATAGTAAAGAAAAACCGGCCAGATAGTTTTGGCATATTGAAATGGCTTTTTATTTTGCCGTATTTTGCTTAAGGCTCTTTGCCGTGCCACAATATTTGGTGGAATGAAAAAAGATTAAAAAACTGTAAAATTTAGGGATTTTTCCGCTTAAAATTGCCGCTATCAGCGATTATTAAAGTTTTGGGCGCAACTCCTTTAAAATTTTGTAATTTCTTTCATTTTCCTATTGTACTTTCTGAAAATTGTGGTACAATCATATACGTTAATTAATGCTCAGGCAAGGGGAGAGTGGATATGAAAAAAGAAAAATATTTCAGGCTTAACAAAGAAGAAACCGAGGCGCTGGCCCAGGAATATGGTACTCCGCTTCTGGTGCTTTCGCTGGAGCAGATTGAAAAAAATTACCGCCTTTTGCGCACTCATCTGCCGCGCGTTAAAGTTTTTTATGCCATTAAAGCCAATCCGCACAGGCGTATTTTGGAACTGATGCGTGACCTCGGCTCTAACTTTGACGTTGCTTCCGACGGGGAAATTATGGAATTAAGTTCCCTTGGCGTTGACGGCAGCAGGATGATTTATGCCAACCCGATGAAAACGGTAAACGGGCTGCGTGCCTGCCGCAATGCCGGCGTGGGCAAGATGACTTTTGACAGCGCAGGCGAAATAGATAAAATGGCGCGTGAGTGCCCGGGTGCAACGGTACTTTTGCGCATCAGGATAGATAACAGTTCGGCTCATGTCGATTTGAATAAAAAATTCGGCGCCGCCCGCGAGCAGGCTTTGGAGCTTTTGCTGAAAGCAAGGGATGCAGGGCTTGACGCTGCCGGTATTGCTTTTCATGTAGGCAGCCAGACTACGAGCGCCGACCCTTATTTATATGCGCTTGATATTGCGCGTGAAATTTTTGAAGAAGCAGCGGCGGCAGGCATGCAGCTGCGCATTATGGATATCGGCGGGGGATTCCCCATTCCCGAACCGAAGGTACGCTTTAATTTGCAGGAAATGCTCAATCAGATTAACGCACGCCTTGACGAAGATTTTCCGGGAGTGGAAATCTGGGCAGAGCCCGGGCGTTTTATCTGCGGCACGGCAGTAAACCTTATTACCAGTGTTATCGGCGTAACCGAGCGCGGCGGGCAGCCGTGGTATTTCCTTGATGAAGGCCTTTACGGAACTTTTTCCGGCGTGCTTTTTGACCAGTGGGACTTTAAACTTATCAGCTTTAAAGAAGGCGAGCAGGTGGCCGCTACTTTTGCAGGCCCAAGCTGCGATTCGCTCGACATTATGTTCCGCGGTAAAATGACAGTGCGCCAGGAAGAAGGCGATTTAATCCTTGTGCCTATCTGCGGGGCTTATACATCGGCATCGGCAACAACTTTTAACGGCTTCAGCAAGGCCAATTTTGTTGTATGGGAAGATGTAAAGGAAACATTAATGGCGCCGCAGCTTTTAAAAGCGCAGTAAAAGAAAGAATGTTTTAGCTGTTAGTGCGTTTATGTTATGCGGCTGTGCCAAAAATGTTACAAAAAATTAATAATTTTAATAAATTATAGAAAGACTTGACAAATTTCTTTTAGCAGTGTATAATTTGCATTGTGCAATGATGTTTTTATACATTGCCTTAACTAACGCTTTCCCTTATTTTAGGCTGCTGTGCGCACATCTTTCCATGTGTGCGGCAGCCCTTTTTTATGCCAAAAATATTTTATTATGGTACAATTAAATAAAGCAGACTGACAGGAGGCAGATAATATGGACCAACAGGAATGGATGGGTTATGTTTCCCGTTTGGCTAACGGAGAATACCCTGTGCCGGTAGGCATGATACAGGATTATAACGACTGGCGCTGCCGCTCGATTGTAGGGCGCGCGCTTTACTGGATGGGCGATACCGAAAGCGCAATGCGTGTTTTAAGCACGGTTGTAAATGTAGAGCCTAATATGGATGACGACCCGGAATATGGTTTAAGCGAAGCGGAGCACAAGGTTTTGTGCCTGCGCGACATTGCGGAAATAGTTTGGAAACTGGCAAAAAGTGAAGAAGCGGCTCTTACCTATTTAAAAGAAGCATACGACTTGAGCCGTGCTTATAAACACAGCTTTCACAGCTGCGCCCGCGGCGATATGTTTTACCGCAGGCTGATGGTGCTGAGCGAAGCAGGCAAAACGCAGCAGGCTGTTGATGAAGCCAAGGCAATGGTTGAAGCTGAAAAGGACAACAACGGTGTGAACCCGTATAAATATTTTGCACTGAAGTTTTTGGCAGAAAATGCGCATAACGCAGGCGATGACGCTAAAGCAAGTGAATTTTACGCCGAAGCCTTTAAGTATTACCCGCAAAACGATATTGCTGAACGCGACCTGGCTAAAGCCGCAGCGGAAGAAGACGCCGCAAAACGCTATAAAGCCTATGAATTTTGCAGCACCGTGCAGTATAAACCGTGGGAAAAACAGCGCCCGATAGTGCTGCGCCGCGGTATTGACGGCTGATATTATTGTTTTTATAACGCCTTTTGCTTTATGCAGAAGGCGTTTTTTATTTTAGTAGCCAAAATTTTATTAATCTGTTATAATAGCACCAAGTATTAAAATGTAGGTACTAATTTTACAGAGGTGACGATGTGAATTTAAAAAATAAAGTTTTAGTATTAGGTATTTTATGTGCTTTGGGCTTGCCGCAGGCTGCCGGGGCAGAAGGCTTTGCTATTAACGAATGGAGTGCCGAAGGCGTTGCCATGGGCGGTGCCCGTATGTTTGCTGAAGGCGACGCTGCTAACGTAGCTTACAACCCGGCATCTATCACTAAGGTGGACGGCGAGGCTTTTAAGGTAAGTGCAACCTACATCAGCCCGCATGGCGAATATGATTTGTATGATGCTGCTGATACACTGATTGAAAGCGGCACTAACCGCGTACATTTTGGTTTTGCGCCCGGCACTTATTATGTTAAAAAACTGAACGATAAGGATTGGTTCGGCATTGGCGCGTTCAGCCGCTTTGCCATGGTGTCCGAATTTGAACGTAATTCACAAGTTTCTACCAATGCGTTTCTTTCCCGCCTAAACGGCGTGAGCGTTACTCCGACCTTTGCGCACAAGTTTGACGATAAATGGAGCGCAGCCGTAGGTGCGGAGATTAACTACGTTGGATTAACATTAGAAAAGCACCTGATGCATACAGGTACGGCACCTATGGGACCAACCCATACCAAGGGTGAAAGCTATGCTTTGGGCTGGAATGCCGCTGCCAACTATGCTTTTGACGATAAGAACGAAATCGGCGTAGTTTACCGCAGCCGTATTAAACACTCCATGGAAGCAGATTTTAATGCTTATGATGTAAATTTAGGTATGCTTAATCCTTCTGCTACTGGAATTAAAGACTTTTCCGGAGATGCTTACGGCAAGGTAACGCTGCCGGAATCCTGGCATATTGGTTACAGCCATAAGTTTAACGATAAAACCCGCGTGGAATTAAATGCCGTGCGTACAGGTTGGGATACCTATAAAAATCTTGATATTATGTTAAGTAATACAGGAATGTTAGATGGTTTGCAAAGAAATCCCAAAAACTGGGAGGACGGCTGGCGTTACGCTATCGGCGTGGAGCATAAGCTGAGCGATAAATATACCGTAATGGCAGGTTTTGCTTATGACGAATCTTCCATTCCTTATAATGGCGGCGATTTTATCGTGCCGACCGGCAACAGAAAAACTTATTCCATCGGCGCGCGCTATAACGATAAAGACCAGACGCTGGCAATAGCTTTGGGGTGGATGGATGTCGGCGATTTACGTTTTGCATTTAACGATTCTACAGATGAAGTACAACCTCAAGGTCGTCATGCCCATACGCACGACAGCTTTACCAAAATTATCGGCATCAGCTACCAGCGCAATTTTTAATTCAATGTAAAATTTTTAAAATCCCTGTTTTTTAACAGGGATTTTTGTTTACTTTGGTGTTTGTAATTTTGAAATTCATGCAGTTTTGTATTATAATTATTAAAGATATGTATTTTACATGCCTGCCATTTGGGCGGCAGTTATGGAAGGATGATGAAGTATGAAAACTTATGCTCCTGTTACCGAAGAAGTAATTGAAGCATTAAAAGGTGTTGTAGGCGCTGAATACGTTATGACTGACGCTGAAACACTGGAACACTATCAGACTGACGAAGAAACCGATCCGCGTAAATTCCACAAGCCGGAAGTTGTTGTAAAGCCTGCTTCGGCACAGGAAATTGCGGAAATTATGAAACTTGCCAATAAATTTGATGTGCCCGTTACCGTACGCAGTGCAGGCACCAGCCTTGCCGATGGTGCAATTCCTGTCTGCGGCGGCATTGTGCTTTTAATGGAACGTTTGAATAAAATTATCGAGCTGAATACCGAAGGCATGTATCTTGTTACCGAAGCCGGTGTGCCTACCATTGAAGTTCAGCGTGTTGCCAACGAAGCAGGTTATCTTTACGCAGGCGACCCGTGCAGCGCCGACAGCTGCTTAATCGGCGGCAACCTGGCAACCAACGCGGGCGGCAATAAGGCGGTGCGTTATGGCACTACCCGCGACCAGGTACACGAAATTGAATTTGTAAGCCCGACCGGTGAAATTATTGAAGTGGGCGCACGTTTGAAAAAATGCTCTACCGGCTACTGCCTGGAACAGCTGATTATGGGCAGCGAAGGTACTTTGGGCATTATTACCAAGGCAACCCTTAAACTTTTGCCGCTGTGCCCGTATAAGTTCGACCTTGTTGCCGTGTTTACCGACCCGGACAAAGCTATTGATTTGGTGCCGCTGCTTTTAAAGGCAGGCATTGACCCGACCAGCATTGAATACATGGATAATACTTATGTACGCACCACCGCAGATTACTGCGAATATAAAAATGTGCCGCATTATGAGGACGGCATTTATGTTATCGTTACCGTTGAAACCTACAACGAAGACGAACTGGATATGAAGATGGAACGCCTCGACGAACTCTGCACCGAAGCAGGCGCAGTAGAAGTGCTGGAAGCTGACGAACGCATCTGGAAAATGCGCCGCAACTGCCAGGAAAGCGTGCGTCTTATCAGCCTCGTATCTCTTACGGACGACGTTGTTGTGCCGCGTGATAAAGTGGCCGATGCGGTTAAATTTGTTATGAAAACCGGCGAAAAATATCCGTTCACACCGCTTATCTGCGCCCATGTAGGCGACGGCAACCTGCATATTGTATTGTGCAAATGCGATTTGACCGACGAAGAATGGGAAAACAACGTACAGGCATTCCACGACGAAGTTTATACCTATGCTTACAGCATTGGCGGACGCCTTGCCGGTGAACACGGCATTGGTGCCAAGAAACTTGCCGAAATGGAAAAATATACCCGTCCGGGCGAACTGAATTTAATGCGTACCATTAAAAAAGCCATGGACCCGAAATGTATTTTGAACCCCGGTAAGATTTTTAATGTAGATTAAAAATCTTAAATGAAGGACAGCAGAAAGGATTTGAGAAAATGATGAACTACAAACCGGTCACCGAAGAAGTACTGGAGGCTCTGCGCAAAGCAGTAGGCGCTGAATATGTAATGACCGACCCCGAAACTCTTGATAAATACAAAACGGACGAAGAAACCGACCCGCATTACCATCATCTGCCGGAAGTAGTTGTAATGCCTGCCAATACCGAAGAAGTGGCAGCTGTTATGAAAATTGCCAACGAATTTGATGTGCCTGTTACCCCGCGCAGCGCCGGTACCAGCGTATCCTGCGGTGCAGTGCCCGTTTGCGGCGGCATTGTGCTTTTAATGGAACGCATGGATAAAATTCTTGAACTTAACAAAGAAGGCATGTACATGGTTGTTGAAGCTGGTGCCAGAACTTTGGAAATTCAGGAATACGCCAATAAAGAAGGCTTTTTGTATGCAGGCGACCCTTGCAGCGCCGACAGCTGCTTAATCGGCGGCAATATTGCTACCAACGCAGGCGGCAACAAGGCTGTACGTTACGGCACTACCCGCAATCAGGTTTACTCCGTTGAAGTTGTTACCCCTACCGGCGATATTGTAACGCTTGGCTCCACTCTTAAAAAGAACAGCACCGGCTACTGCCTGGAGCAGCTTGTAATGGGCAGTGAAGGTACTTTGGGCATTATTACCAAGGCTACTCTTAAGCTTTTGCCGCTGTGCCCTTATAAATTGGATATCCTCGCTATCTTTACCGAACTTGACAAAGCCATCGGCGTTGTGCCGAACCTGATTAAAGCAGGCCTGAACCCGACCAGCGTTGAGTTTATGGACAACGGCTTTGTACGCAGCGCCAGCGATTACTGCGAACTGAAGCTGCCGCATTACGAGGACGGTTATTATGTAATTATTACGGTTGAAACCTTTAACGAAGAAGAACTGGAAAGCAAAATGGAGCAGCTTGACGAAATCTGCACCGAAAGCGGCGCAACCGATGTTCTGGAAGCTGACGAACGCGTATGGAAAATCCGCCGCAACTGCCTGGAATCCACCCGTGTGCTGAGCCTTATCAGCACTTCGGACGATTTGGTTGTGCCGGTTGATAAAATTGCCGAGTGCATTGAACATCTTAACGAAGTTTCCAAAAAATACAGCTTTAAACTGCTGTGCCTGGCCCATGCCGGTGACGGCAACCTGCATTTCCAGATTCTGAAATGCGATTTAAGCGAAGAAGAATGGGAAAAACAGCTCAGCGAATTCCACGCCGAAGCCTATGCTTATGTTTACAGCCTTGGCGGACGCCTGAGCGGCGAGCACGGCATTGGCGCCAAGAAACTACCCGCTATGGAAAAATATACCGACCCTGTCGAAATGAAAATGATGCGTGCTATTAAAGCCGCTCTTGACCCGAAAGGAATTTTAAATCCGGGCAAGGTATTTAACGTTCGTTAAGAAATAAAATCCTCCGCTTTGTGGCGGAGGATTTTTTAGTTAACGACGATATTTGCTTTTGGTATTTTGCGCCAGTTAAACAGTGGGATGAGTTCGGCAGCTTTGATGGGTTCTTCTTTATCAATCAGCCTGGCTAAAAAGGCGAGCCTGCCGATAACTTCTTCCGGCGTATAACGGCTGCGCAGAGCGCCCATGTCCAAATCCATGTCGCGTTTGGCAAGGCGGCGGCCGTCCGGCGCGGTTAAAAGCGGCAAATGCCCAAACTGCGGCGGCTTAAAGCCCAAAAGCCTGTATAAATAAAGCTGAGGCGCGGAAGAACTTAACAGGTCGCGCCCGCGTATTACTTCCGTAACTCCCATAAGTGCATCGTCAATAACAACGGCTAACTGGTAGGCATAAATGCCGTCGCTGCGGCGCACGATAAAATCGCCCCATTCGCGGGCAAGGTTCAGGCTTTGCCTGCCGTAGTGCCTGTCGTTAAAGGTGATGGTTTCATCCGGCACTTTAATGCGCCAGGAATGTTTATGGCTTTGCATTTTACTGCGGCGTTCATCTTGCGTTAAATTGCGGCAGGTGCCCGGATAAATAAACTGCCCGTCGCTTGTATGCGGAGCGCTTGCGGCGTGCAGTTCGGCGCGGCTGCAAAAACAGGGATAAATTAAATTTTGGGCGGCCAGTTTTTCAAAAAACTCTTTATAAATTCCGCTGCGGCGGCTTTGGTAAAATTCATCCGGCGCTTTGCCGGGAAAGGCGCCGCTGTCCCAATCGAGCCCCAGCCACAGAAGGTCATCCATTAAAAGCCGGGCTTTTTCTTCCGTGCAGCGCGAAGTATCAAGGTCTTCAATGCGCAGGAGCATGCTGCCGTTTTGCGCGCGTGCGCTCAGCCAGGCCAAAAGTGCGCAGAATATATTGCCGAGGTGCATTCTGCCGCTGGGTGAAGGGGCGAAACGCCCGCAGATTTTAGCGTCAGCCATTGTGTCAGCTCCTTTTTGTTTTAATTATATTCATTGTAACATTGATTAAACTAATTTTACAGGTTTTTTGCAGCTTACTTTTACTTTGCTTTTTTGCCTTTTTGCTGTAAAATATAATTATGTGGGCGTATGCCCGTTGATATAAGGAGGAATATTTTGGTCAGAAAAACTTCTGAAATGGTAGAAGCCGGTATTTTGGCGGCTATTGCCGTTTTGTTTGCTATACTCGGCACTTATCTGCCGGTGCTTGGCGTTATTTTTAATTTTCTGTGGGCAGTTCCGGTAGCGGTTTGCGGCATGCGCAACGGCCTGCGCTGGAGCGTAATGACTTTAATTGTAGCGGGCGCGGTTATAGGTTCGCTGCTCGGGCCGGTGCAGGCTCTTTCCGTAATGGCCATGTTCGGCCTTTTGGGGCTGGCGCTGGGCGAGTGCATGTACCGCGGTTACACGCCTGCCAAAACTCTGGTATATAGTTCTGCGGCAACCTTTGTTTCCATTTTATTAAGCATGGGGCTGGCAATGCTTGTAATGGGCACCAATCCCGTGGATATAATGTTCAGCGGCCTTGAAGAAGCCTTAAATGAAACTCAGGGTTATTACAGGGCTGCCGGAATGAGTGAGGAGCAAATTGCAGCGGCTGTGCAGTCCAATAAAGATATGATTGAGCTTATCCTCTTAATCCTGCCCGGCTCGCTTATTGTATGTTCGCCGATAATTGCTTTTGCCAATTATATGGGCTCGCGTAAAGTGCTTTCAAAAATGGGCGTTGCCTTTGCGCCCCTGCCGCCGTTTAAAAACTGGCGTGTATCGGAATATTTAATCTGGCCTTTCGCGCTTTCCATGGGTTTTATGGCAACTTATCCGGACGCTCCGAAGCTGGCTTTTGAAATTGCCATCAATATTCAAACCGTAACCAGCGTAGCCTTTTTATTTCAGGGCTGGGCTGTAATTTACTGGTGGCTTGAGAAAAACGGCAAGCCTTTATGGCTGGGAGCAGTAAGCGTAGTGCTGGCATTGTCGGTGCAGTTAGTCTCTACATTTATTGTACTTCTGGGTGCGTTTGAATCTGTTTTTGACAATCGTAATTTAAAAGAACGCAGCCTGTAAAGGGAGCGGGTAAAATGTTTAACAAAATCTGGAACTTCTGGAATGATATGAAAGTGCCGTTAGGCATCATCGTTGGCTTTACTGTTGTACTGGCTTTTTACGGCTGGTGGTGGCTTGCCGTTGGCCTTGCGGCTATAGGCTGCTTTTACTGGTATGCCAGACGGCAGTTTTACAGCAAAGAAGTGCAGTTTAACGGCTACCTTGATACCATTGTGCGCAATATTGAGCGCACCAGCCATTATGCCGTAAGAAACCTTGATGTGGCTATGGCCGTATTCGGCCAGGACGGCAAATTGCAGTGGAAAAACGAGCTTTTTGTGGAATATGCCGGTTTTGCCGGAGTGAAAAATGTAGACGGCAAACGCCCGGAAGAAATTTTTGACCTGCCGGAAAACGCCTTTGACGCTTTAAGCATTAAAGACGGTGAACGCCTGCTTTTAATTAACGGCCGTTATTACCGCCTGCGCCATTGCCGTGTGCTGGCAGGTGAAAGGGCCGGCAAAAAAGAAAGCAAAGGCTACAGCCTGATATTTTATTTAACGGATGTTACGGATTTTGAACTTTTGCGCCAGAAATACGCCAACGAAAAACTCTGCCTTGCTTATGTGCGTTTTGATAATTACGAAGACGTAACCAAAGGCATGGGCGAAAGCACGCGCGCCAATATCTCCGGCGAAGTAAACGAAGTCCTCAGCAAATGGGCCGAAGAAGAAAACGGCTTTATTCTTGCCAACAATAAAGAAAGTTTTCTGGTCGGCATCAACCAGGCTTCTTTGCAGGACTTAATGGAAAAGAAGTTCCCTGTTTTGGATAAGATACATGAAATACAGGTAGGCAATAAAATTACGCCCACTATCAGCGTTGGCATTGCCTGCGACGGCCGCAGCCTTGAAGAAGTAAGCCTTAACGCTGCCAAAGCGCTTGATTTGGCGCTTGGGCGCGGCGGCGACCAAGTTGTTGTGGCAATAGGCGGAAGCTTACAGTTCTTTGGCGGCATTACAACCGTTACGGCCAAAAGCACGCGCGTGCGTGCCCGTATTGTGGCACATACCGTGCATGAACTGATGGTTTCGGCCGAAAAAGTTTTTGTAATGGGCCATACAATGGAAGATTTCGACGCTATCGGCAGTGCTATCGGCATGGCAAAAATGGCACGCAGCCTTGGCAAGGAAACCTATATCGTTGTCAGCGGGCAGAACGAATCGGTGCGCAAAATTGCCGAAACGCTGCGCAGCAACGATATGAAACTGATGGATGAAGACGATGTTTATGCGGACATTATGGTAGAGGAAGAAGAAGCGCTGAAGCATATTTCGCCCAAGTCGCTTTTGGTTCTGGTTGACCACCACCGCAAAATGCTCTGTGCCAGCCAGAAGGTGCTGGACGCTATTCCGTGGCGCATTATTATCGACCATCACCGCCGCGCGGAAGACGCTATTAAAAACACCACGCTGCAATATATGGAACCGTCATCTTCATCTACAAGCGAACTGGTAACGGAGCTTGTGGGCTATTTTAACGACAGGCTGGAATTTACCAAAGGCGAGGCAACTGCGCTTTATGCAGGCATTGTTGTCGATACCAAAAACTTTGCCGTGCAGACCGGCGAGCGTACCTTTGAAGCGGCAGCGCTTCTGCGCCGCAGCGGTGCCGACCCGAATATGGTGCGCCAGTTGTTTAAGGATGACCTTGATTCCGTACAGGTTAAATCGCGCCTGGTGGCAGAAGCCGAAATGCCGGAACCCGGCATGGTAATTTCTGTTTACGAAAATGCGCCGAAAGAAGTTAAGTCGTCTGTTATTGCGGCTCAGGCAGCCGATACAATGATTAATATTACAGGCGTTTGCATGAGCGTTGTTATAACCGAATATTCCGTTGACGGTTCTTTGGGCGTAAGCGCCCGCAGCGACGGTACCGTTAACGTACAGATTATTATGGAAGAACTGGGCGGCGGCGGACATCAGACAGTAGCCGGCGTACAGCTTAAAAATATCAGTGTCGAAGAAGTTAAAAAACAAATTATCGCGTTAGCGAAAAAACAGTTAGAGGAGAATGATAATAATGAAAGTGATTCTGCTGCAGGACGTTAAAAATTTAGGCAAAAAAGGCGATATTGTAGAAACCGCGGAAGGCTATGGCCGCAACTACCTGCTGCCGCGCAAAATGGCAAAGGAAGCCAACGCAGCCAACTTAAACCAGGCTAAAAAAGACCAGGCAACGCAGGCACACCGTGCCGCTCAGCGCAAGGACGAAGCTGTAATGCTTGCCGCCCAGCTGAAAAAAGTACATGTTGTTGTTAAAGTGCGCGTGGGCGAAAACGGCAAAATGTTTGGCAGCGTAACCAGTAAAGACGTTGCCGAAGCCTTAATTGAACAGACCAAACTTGATATTGACCGCCGCAAGGTAGAGCTGAAAGGCGCTGTAAAAGGCATTGGCGAATACACTGCTGTTGCCAAACTGCACCCGGAAATTTCTGCCGAGTTTGCCGTAACCGTAGCGGCAGAATAAGGCGTTTGCCATGATTGACAGAGTACCACCGCAGAACATAGAGGCGGAACAGGCCGTTTTGGGCGCAATGCTGCTTGAAAGGGAAGCCATTGCCAAAGTAATGGAAAAACTGCGCTCCGAAGATTTTTACCGCGAGGCGCATAAGGTTATTTTTAACGCCATGCTGGAACTTTATAACCGCAACGAAGCAGTCGATTTGGTAACGGTAACCGAGGTTTTAAAAAAGAACGGCAAGCTGGAAGACGTTGGCGGCATTGCCTATGTTACTTCGCTGGCCAATTCTGTGCCGACTGCTGCCAATGTGGTTTATCACGCCGGTATTGTCGAAGAAAAATCCATTCTGCGCCAGCTGGTGCGTTCCGCTACGGAAATTGCGGAACTTGGATACGAAGGCAGCGAAGACGTAAGCGACATTATTGACAGCGCCGAAAAGAAAATACTTGATATTTCCAACCGCAAAAAGGATACCGACTTTGTGCCGATTAACAACATTGTTATGGATTCCTTTAAGGATTTGGAAGCATTAATGAATAACAAGAACGGCTTAACAGGCCTGCCGACCGGTTTTGTTGATTTTGACAACCTTACCAGCGGCCTGCACGGCAGTGACTTTATTATTCTGGCAGCACGCCCTTCCATGGGTAAAACGGCATTATCGCTGAACATTGTGCAGAACGTTGCCATCCGCAGCGGCAAGCAGACGGACGGCAAGCCGAAAGTAGTTGCCTTTTTCAGTTTGGAAATGAGCAAGGAGCAGCTTGTACAGCGTATGCTCTGCGCCGAAGCGAATATCGATTCGCAGCGTCTGCGTATAGGCGAGCTGCGTGACGAGGACTGGATTCAGCTTATACAGACAGCCGATTCTTTAAGCGCCGCGCAGATTTATATCGATGATACGGCAGGTATAACGGCAATGGAAATGCGCAGCCGTGCGCGCCGTTTAAAAGCTGAACACGGGCTTGATTTAATTGTTGTCGACTACTTGCAGTTAATGCAGGGCAGCGGCAAGCGTAATTTAAGCGGCGACCGCCAGCAGGAAGTTTCCGAAATTTCCCGTTCGCTGAAAGCACTGGCGCGTGAACTGAATGTGCCGATTATCGCACTGTCGCAGCTCAGCCGCAGCGTGGAATCGCGCCAGGTTAAACGCCCAATGCTTTCTGACCTGCGAGAATCGGGCTCTTTGGAGCAGGACGCCGATATTGTAATGTTCCTGTACCGCGAAGATTACTATAACCCCGAAACCGAAAATAAAAATATAACGGAACTTATCGTCGCCAAGCACCGTAACGGCCCGGTTGGCACGGTAAACCTGTTCTTCCACAAGCAATTCACCAAGTTTGTAAGCCTTGCTAAAAGGGAAGAATAAAAAGCATAAAACTCCCGTACATTACGTGCGGGAGTTTTTGCATACAAATAAAGGCAGCATATAAGATGCTGCCTTTAAAAATTAATTTTGGTGGAGACGAAGGGGATTGAACCCTCGGCCTTACGGATGCGAACCGTACGCTCTCCCAGCTGAGCTACGTCCCCATACAAACTAAGTATAGCACTTTGCATTTGCAGGTACAATATAAAATTTAAATTTCTGCTTTGGCAGATGTTTTTTGCTGACGGTGTTTTGCCGCTTCAAGCAGTGCTGCACGTTCGTTGGGCAAATTGCCGCTGCGGACACGTTCCAGGAGATATTTTAAAAATATGCCAGTTTCTACGCCGTCCGTTATAATTTGCGCAAGGTCGGCTCCGTTTACGGCAAGGTCAGCAGTATGCACTGGCATTTTTGTGCGGGCAATTTCTATCACGGCATCTGCCAGTTCGCGCCCTTCTGCCATCAGCTGCGGGTTGTTGCCGGCGTGCGTTGCGCCCATGTCTGCCAAAAATACTTCCTTCAGTTGCGAGAAGGCTTCCGTTAAATCTTTGGAGGTACGGAATTCGCCGCTGGCAGCTTCGGCGCGTACCCATCGCGTCAGCGTGCGTTCTTTAGTAAACATCATCGGCGCAAAGCGCATATGGCGCGATACCAGCCATACAACGCGTCTAGCAAAATCTTTGGGGTAGCGCAGGCGCGTCATTACTTCCTGCGCCATAACTGCGCTTAACGCTTCGTGCCCGTGGTCACTGGGTGAACCGTCCGGGTGGGTGCCGCGGATGCCAGGCATGCCTTTGCCGAGGTCGTGCAGCAGCATGGCCCAGCGGATAGTTAAATCGCGCGGGCTGTTGTCAACGGCTTTTAATGTATGCTCCCATGCATTGTAACAGTGAAAGCGCCTGTTTTGTGGCAGCCCTTCCAGGTGGCGCAGTTCCGGCAGAATTTCAATTTCGTGATATGCGCCGTTTTCTTTTACGCGGCATTTAGCGTCTGTCAGCCCTGTTGCCATCAGCAGCATCAGGCCTTTGCCTGCATATTTGCCTGTAAGCAGCTTGTCAAGTTCGGTGCGCACGCGTTCAAGCGATAAACCGGCGCAGTTTCCAGTGGGAAAACTGAAATTGCGCGGCATATAGTAAGGTGTGTTTTCTTCGCCGAAGGGCAGCAGTACGCCATTTTCCTGCACATAGTCGAAGCCAAGCTGGGCAACAAAACGGCAGGCGCGAAGCATACGCAGTGCGTCCTCACTGTACCGCTGCCCGGCGTCGCCGACAGTTCGCAGAATATGTTTTTGTAAATCTTCCATGCCGTTATGGTAATCATATATTCTGCCGTTTATATCCATTGCCATGGCGTTAACGGTAAAATCACGGCGGCTTAAATCTTCGCGCAGCGATTTGCTGAACCATACTTTTTCCGGCTTGTGGGCGTCAGCGCCATAACTTTCTCCGCGGAAGGTAGTAATTTCTGCAGGCACGCCGTCTATAACGGCAACAACGCAGCCAAAGTTCTGCCCGAGGTTATCAATGGTTTTAATATTGTTGGTACGGCAAACCGCGCTGATTTCTTCCGGAGTGGCGCTGGTGGTAATGTCAAAATCGCCGGGCGGCAGTTTTAAAAGCAAATCGCGCACGGCGCCGCCGACGATGTAAGCCTCGTAGCCTGTTTCTGTAAACATATGCAGTATTTTTTTTACATAATCCGGTATTGCAGTCATTTTTACCTCATTCGTAGTCCATACCGTCATTTTTCAGGCGGTATTCCACATTAATGCCAAAGTATTCCCACAGCACCTCTTTTAAGTCGGCGCCGTTTTTTATTTTATAGCGGTATTTAACCCTGCCGCTCAGGTAAAATTTTAAAAAGTTGCCGCGGATGGTAATGTTGCAGTCTTCGCGGAAGATGGAAAGCTCTTTTTCTTTGTTAAAGGGCGAATCGGGATGGGCATCGCACCAGAAAGAAGGAAAAACGTAATCTTTTTCCAGCTGCGGTTCTTCGGTAAAGCCCAGCATGCGTTTCCACGGTTTGCCTTTTTCCTTCTGCCACAGCAGCCAGCCCCAAAAGTCGTCGCGCGTAAATTTGTACTGGCTGATGCCATCGCTCTGTACGCGCTGTTCTTCCAGCAAAAGCGGTATGCGCGGGCTTTCGCTGTTGACGCCGACATCGGTGATATAGCGTTTGCCGTCAATTGTTACGCACATGTTGCGGTGCTGGCGCATCTGGTACACGTTTATTTTATTAATGAAGCGCCCGGCGAAACTGACGAAATTAAAGCCCAGCGATTCGAGCAGCCAGGCGTACAGCCCGTTCAGCTCAAAGCAAATGCCGCCGCGGTTGTGCAGAATGAGTTTATTAAACATGTCCTCGCGCTTCAGCGACGTTATTTTGCTGTTAAGGCAGTCAAAATTATCATAGGGGATGTATTTTAAATGCGCGTCGTGCAGTTTCTGCAGCGTTGCTAAATCAGCCCTGGGCGTAAAATTTTCCAGCTGCAATTTGTGCAAATACTGCTTTATTTGTTCTTTAGTCATCGGTTTAGAGCGCAGTTTCATAGGCTTCATCTCCAATCGGCTTTCCTATATTTATTGTAGCATGGCAGAAGTTTAATTAAAATGTTTTTGTTATTATTATGGTAAAATATAAAGCGGCGGAGGTGTAAAATGGTAATTTTAATAGGAAAATGCAGCTAATTTACGCTTGTGCCGTGAATATGGCTGCAAGCATATTCTGATTGACGGAAATTATGACGCAGCGCAAATAGCCGCGCAGATTAAAATGCTTTAATTAGGCGGCGTGCTGTGATAAAATATAAAGATAACATGGGTTAATATGCCTTGGAGGTTGTTTTGCAGAACAGAATGCCGCTTGTTGAAGCGATGCTGAAATATAAAAACGAAAGGGTTTATCCCTTCCATACGCCCGGGCACAAGGGCGGGCGCGGAATGGAAGCGCTTTTAAAAAACGAACTCGGCGCAGGGGCTGCGGCAATGGATGTATCGCTGATGAGCGAACTGGATGATATTCATGCGCCTTCTTCATATATAATGGAAGCGCAGAATTTAGCGGCGCAGCTGTATGGCAGCGACAGGTGCTTTTTTGCCGTTAACGGCACAACGGGCGCTATTCATGCCATGCTGATGGCGGCCTGCAAAGCGGGAGATAAAGTTTTAGTGCCGCGTAACGCTCACCGCAGTGTGGCAGGCGCGCTGCTTCTGGCAAATTTGGAGCCTGTTTTTGCAATGCCGGAATATGACGCGGTATTTGGCATTAACACACAAATTACGCCGCAGGCTGTGGAAGCAATGTTTGCGCGTTATCCGGATATTAAAGCCGTGCTGCTGACAAGCCCCAATTATTACGGGCAGGCAGCGGATTTAAAAGCCATTGCCGGAATTGCCCATGCCCATAATGCCGTTCTTTTGGTGGATGAGGCGCACGGACCGCACCTTGGCTTCAGCAGTAAGCTGCCGCCTTCGGCTTTGCAGTGCGGGGCGGATGCCTGCGCGCAGAGTACGCATAAAATTCTGGGTGCTATGACGCAGTGCTCGCTGCTGCATGTTAAAGGCGGGCGCATTAATTTAACGCGTGCCGCAGAAGCGGTGAGCCTTTTAACAACCACAAGCCCCAATTATTTGCTGATGGCTTCAATAGATGCCGCGCGCTATACTTTGGCTGTGCAGGGCGAAAAGCTGATTGACCGGGCAATAGCTGCGGCAGAAAAGCTGCGCAGTTGCTTAAGTAAATTTGCCGGGCTAAAGCTTTTGGACGCAGGCTGCACCGGTAAAAACGGCATAGCCGGGTTTGACTGCACCAAAGTAACAGTTAATACGGCGGCGTGGGGTTACAGCGGAACAGAAGCTGGCGATGCCCTGCGCAAAGCTGGTATCGCCGTGGAGCTTACCGATGCGCAGAATGTGCTTTTTTTAGTGACTTTTGCAGACGGCGGCGAGGAATATGATGCCGTGCTTGAAAAAATAAGCAGTGTTTTTGCAGGTTTGGAGCAGCATAAACGCGCTCCTTTAAAGGAACAAAACTGCTGGAAGCTGCCGGAGTTTGTTACGGCAGTGCCGCTGCGCAGCGCGTTTGATTCGGAAACGGAAAGCCTGCCGCTGCAAGAAGCGGAAGGCAGAATCTGCGCGGAGCAGGTTAGTTTTTATCCGCCGGGCATACCGGTGCTGTGGCCGGGCGAACTTGTTACGGCAGAAGTAACTGACTACTGCCTGCGCATGAAAAAGCTGGGGCTGCCTGTAAGCGGGCCGGCTGATTATACATTAACAGAACTGCGGGTGATTAAATAAATGGCAAAAGGTTATTTTATCAGCCTGGAAGGCGCAGACGGCTGCGGCAAAACCACGCAGCTGGAGCATGTGGCTGAAGAATTGAGAAGGCTTGGGCGTGAAGTTGTATGCACGCGTGAACCGGGCGGTACGAGGCTTGCTGAAAGCCTGCGCGCAATGGTGCTTGACCCGGAACTGATAATGAATGCCCGTACGGAAACGCTTTTATATATTACGGCGCGTGCCGACCATGTTGCTCGGGTAATTAAACCGGCGCTGCTGGCGGGTAAAATTGTGCTGTGCGACCGTTTCAGCGATTCTACCGAAGTATACCAGGGAATTGTACGCGGGCTGCCCTTGCAGGCCATTCATGGTTTAAGCACTTTTGCTTCCGGCGGTTTGGAGCCGGATTTAACAATACTGCTTGACGGCGACCCGGACCTTTTAGCGGCAAGGCGTGCTTTGCGCGGCGTTGAAGACCGCTATGAAAATGCCGGGCTGGAATTTCAGAAAAAAGTGCGGGACGGTTTTATGCTGCTGGCAGAAAAATACCCCGAACGCATTTTTAAAATTAACGCTTTGCAGGATGAACAGAAGGTAACGGCTGAAATTATGCGTGTTATTAATACTACCATTAAAATATGAGGTTAATTATGTGGGATGAAGTGCTGGGACATCAACAGAATAAAGAGTTTTTGCAAAAACTGCTGAAACCCGGCAGCCGCCCGCATGCCCTTTTGTTTTATGGCATGGGCGGCATTGGCAAAAAAATGCTGGCCCTGCATTTTGCAAAAACGTTTTTATGCAAGTCTGCGGCCAAAAAGCCCTGCGGTATTTGCGAGAGCTGCCGTTTGATGGATATTGAAAACAATAGTTTTGCCCATCCGGATTTTTACCTGCTGACGGCAGAAGAAGCAGGCAAAGACATCAAAATCGAGCAGGTTAAGGAAATGGCAAAGCAGGCGGCATTTGCGCCGGTGCTTTCCGAACATAAAGTATGCATTATAGACGATGCCGGGCAGATGACGGCAGAAGCGGCCAACAGCCTTTTAAAACTTCTGGAGGAGCCGCCTCCGGGCTGGCTGTTTATTTTAATTACGCAGCAGGCAGAGCGTCTTTTGCCAACGGTACTGTCGCGCGTGGTGCGCCTGCGTTTTGATGCGCCGGACACCAGTGCCGTCCGGCAGATACTGAAAGCGAAGGGCATTACTCAAAATACACAGGTACTGGCGGCTCTTGCAGGCGGTTCGCCGGGCAGGGCGTTAAGTTATAATCAGGCAGATATTTTTGCAATCCGCCGTGAGGCGCTTGATTTACTGAAAAAACTGCCGCTGCAAAACCCTTTTGGTTATATTGCGGCGCTGGGCTGGGGCGAAAAATACGACCGCGCGGCCGCGCTGCTTTTAACGGAACAGTTTATTTACCTTCTGCGCGATGTGCTGCTTTTGCAGAGCGGTGCAGGCGGGCAGGTGTACAATACGGATATTATGGCCGGGCTTGACGGCATTGCCGCAGATTGGCCTTTACATACAGCCAGGCAGGGCGTAAACGCTGCGCAGGAAGCCTGGCAGAACATTAATAAAAATGTAAGCGCCAAAAATGTTTTGGAGGCGCTGGTTTTGAAACTTGATTTACTGCGGAAGGAGTGAAAATTTTGCTGAAAGTAGTAGGCATTAGGTTTAAAAAAGCAGGTAAAATATATTATTTTGACCCGGTTGATACCGGAGTGGAAGTTGGCGACCACGTAATTGTGGAAACGGTGCGCGGTTTGGAATACGGCACGGTTGTTATAGGCGCGAGAGAGGTTGAGGAAAACAAGCTTGTTTCTCAGCTGAAACCCGTTATGCGCAAGGCAACCGAACAGGATGCGCTGAAGGTGCAGGAAAATAAAGTGCGTGAGAAGGAAGCCTTTAATATCTGCCTGCGCAAAATTGCCAAGCACGGCCTCCCCATGCGGCTGATTGACGTGGAATTTACTTTTGACGTTAACAAGATTATTTTTTATTTTACGGCGGACGGGCGTATCGATTTCCGCGAACTGGTTAAGGATTTGGCGTCCGTATTCCGTACCCGTATTGAGCTGCGCCAGATTGGTGTGCGCGACGAAGCAAAAATGCTGGGAGGCATCGGCAGCTGCGGCAGGCCTTTGTGCTGCGCTACCTTCCTCGGCGATTTTGAGCCGGTATCCATCAGGATGGCCAAAGACCAGAACCTGTCGCTGAACCCGGCCAAGATTTCCGGCGTGTGCGGCAGGCTGATGTGCTGCTTAAAATACGAAAACGATGTGTATTGCAGCGGCTGTTGCGGCAAACGTTCTGTACCGGAACGCGTGGAAGCGCCAAAGGTTGGCGTTATGGTTGTTACTCCGCTCGGCGAAGGCCGCGTTATGGGCGTTAACCGCGCTATGCGCACAGCTTCCGTACAGCTTACGCCGGACAATACCATTCAGGTGGAATGGGACGAAATCGTGGATGCTTCCAAGGCGGATAAAATTTAATGGTACACAGCGGAATCAGGCGCGATTCCCTGCCGGGCTGCGGGTATGTAGTCTGGCAGGATGCCGGTGAATTTACTTTTACAACGGATTCCGTGTTCGTGGCGGCATTTGCGCATCTGGTAAAAAAGGCGCAGGTGCTGGAACTTGGCAGCGGCACAGGGGCAATAAGCCTGTTTTTGGCGGCGCGCGGCGCGGAAAAGGTAACCGGGATAGAGTTTAACCCCAAAGTTACCGCCCTTATGGAGCGCAGCATTAAAGATAACGGGCTTGAAGAAACAGTAAAGGTAATTGGCGGCGATTTGCGCGAAATTAACAAATATTTTAAAACCGAAAGCATGGATTTGGTAATTGCTAACCCTCCCTACCGCAACAGCGGCAATACCCGCAAAATAGGCACTGCTGCTTGCCATGAGGTAACGGCGGATTTGCGCGACTTTTTTAAAGCTGCAGCGTATGCCGTGCGTTACCGCGGGCGCTTTGCCATTGTGCAGCTGCCAGACCGTTTTGTCGAGTGCATGCAGCTGGCTTCGGAGTTTGGCTTGCAGCCCAAACGTTTGCAGTGGGTGCACAGCGCGGTTGACAAACCTGCATGGATATTTTTAATGGAAATGGTTAAGGGCGGCAGTTATGGGCTTGATGTTTTGCCGCCGCTTGTAATGTACAACGCCGACGGAACTTTAAGCGCGCAGGCACTGGCGTATTACGATAAATCGAAGGAGCAGGCAAAATGACGGAAGCCGGAACTTTATATCTTTGCGCAACGCCGATAGGCAATCTGGAAGATATTACGCCGCGCGTACTGCGCACTTTAAGCGAAGCCGATATTATTGCGGCGGAAGATACGCGCCATACCTTACAGCTTTTAAACCATTTTAATATTAAAGGTTATTTAGTGCGCTATGATGAGCACAGCAAGGATAAAAACGGACCGAAGCTGATAGCAGAACTTTTGGGAGGCAGGAATGTAGCGCTTGTCAGCGATGCTGGCTTTCCCGGCATTGCCGACCCCGGCGAGCAGTTGGCACGCGAAGCGATTGACGCAGGCATAAAAGTTGTGCCGCTGCCGGGCGCAAATGCCGCGCTGTGCGCGCTTATTGCTTCGGGGCTGCCGTCGTCACCGTTCTTTTTCGGCGGTTTTCTGCCCAAAAGCAAAAAGAACAGAGCGGAGCAGCTTGCGGATTGGAAGAACATTCCTTCGACAATAATATTGTATGAAGCGCCGCACCGTATTAAAGACGTGCTGAAGGAAATACTGGCGGCGTGGGGCGACAGGCAGCTTGCGGCGGCGCGTGAACTTACCAAGCTGCACGAAGAATTTTTCCGCGGTAGCGTAACGGAATGCATGGCGTGGCTGGAGGCACAACCGCCGCGCGGCGAGTTTTGCCTTGTTATAGCGCAGGGCGAGGCTGATGTGCAGGAAGAAACGCAGGCAGCCGACCCGCTGGACGAAGTAAAGGTACTTATTGCGCAGGGCACAGATAAAAAAACAGCGCTAACGCAGGTTGCCAAAGCGCGCAAAGTGCCAAAGCGCGAACTTTATAACAGATTGCTGGCGGAAGAATAAAAGTGTTTACTTTTATTTTTAATAAGGGTATAATAAAAGCACAACAAAGCAGCAGTGTAACCAGTCTGTGTGGTACACCAAAAGCAAAAAACCGGGAGTGGCAGCTCCCGGTTTTTTATTTAGGCTGGCTGTGATTTATAGGTACCTGTCCAGCCATTTGCAAATATAATAAGCAGTTATACTTGCTATGACAGATACAACAAATGCAGTAACCAAATCTGTCATTGATACACCTCCTTTCCGCCGGAAAGGATCACAGCTTTTCCATTATGCCCAAAAAGTAAAGTTCTGTCAATGATTTGCCAAAAAGAAGTAAAACTTTTGCACAGCGGCGCAGAATGTGATAAAATTACAAAGGAATTGTCTGCAAAAATCAGCGTTGCAGGCGCTTATACCGTTAAAACAATATTAACATAAAAGAAGGGAAAGCACATGAGCAAGAACAGTTTTTATATCACTACCCCAATTTATTATCCCAGCGATAATCTGCACATTGGCCACGCTTACTGCACAACCATTGCCGATACCGTTGCCCGTTATCACCGCGCCAAAGGCGAGGATGTATTCTTTTTAACCGGCAGCGACGAACACGGCCTGAAAATTCAGCGCAAAGCAGCCGAAAAAGGCATTACGCCGATTCAGTATGTTGATGCTATCGTAGCCAACTTTAAAAAGCTGTGGAAAATGCTGAACATTTCCAACAACGATTTTATCCGCACCAGCGAAGAACGCCACCATAAAGTTGTGCAGGCTGTACTGCAGAAAATTTATGACCAGGGCGACATTTATAAAAAGAATTATGAAGGTTTGTACTGCGTTCCGTGCGAATCTTACTGGCTGGAACGCCAGCTTGTAGACGGCAAATGCCCGGACTGCGGCCGCCCGGTAGAAAAAATGGCGGAAGAAAGTTATTTCTTTAAGCTGTCCAAATATCAGGATAGAATTCTGGAATATATTGAAACCCATCCTGATTTTATTCAGCCGGTTTCCCGCCGCAACGAGATGATTAACTTCATTAAACAGGGTTTGGAAGATTTGTGCATTACCCGCACAACTTTCGACTGGGGCATTCCCGTTCCGTTTGACCCGAAACACGTTGTTTACGTTTGGTTTGATGCGCTCTTAAACTATTTTACCGCTATCGGCTACGGCATGGATGAAGAAAAGTTTAAAAAATTCTGGCCTGCCAACATTCACCTTGTCGGTAAGGAAATTGTACGTTTCCACAGCATTATCTGGCCGATTATGCTGATGGCAATGGGTGAAGAACTGCCGAAACAAGTTTACGGCCACGGCTGGCTGGTTGTTGACGGCGACAAGATGTCCAAATCCAAGGGCAATGTTATCGACCCGATTGCTTTAATTGAAGAATTCGGCCCGGATGCTATCCGCTACTTCCTGCTGCGCGAAATTACGCTCGGCAGCGACGGCAACTTCTCGCGCGACGCGCTGATTAACCGCATTAATGCCGACCTTGCCAACGACCTTGGCAACCTGCTGCACCGCACAGTAAGCATGATTGAAAAATACCACTGCGGCATTGTAACCCATAAGGAAGGCACGGAAGCCGTTGATAAGGAATTTATTGCCCTTGTTAACGAAACTGTTGCCGGTTACAGTGATGCCATGGACCATATGGAACTGAACCAGGCTATTAAGGATGTATGGAACCTTATCGGCCGCGCCAATAAATATATTGACGAAACCGCACCGTGGATTCTGGCAAAAGACCCCGCACAGGCAGAACGCTTGCAGGCAGTTATGTACAACCTTGCCGAAGCGCTGCGCATTATTGCTATTTTGATTGCGCCGTTTGTGCCTGTTACCGCGCCGAAAATTTACGAACAGCTCGGCCTTGGCAAACCGGAAAGCTTCTTTATGGCAGACGCTGTTTGGGGCAAACTGGCAACCGGCACCAAAGTGCAGAAGGGCGAACCGCTTTTCCCGCGCATTGAAGTTACCGAAGCCGGCGAAACCGTAATTGCGGCTACAAAAAAAACTGCCGCCAAGGCAATTAAAGCCGAAGCTCCTAAAGCTGAAGCCAAAAAAGAAGCAAAACCTGCAGCGGCAGCAGCCGGTGAAATTACCATTGATGATTTTGCAAAGATAGATTTGCGTGTGGCAACCGTTGTTGCCGCAGAACGCGTACCAAAAACCGATAAGCTGATTAAATTGCAGGTTAAAATCGGTGACGAGGAACGCACTATTGTAAGCGGAATTGCCCAGCATTATGAACCGGAAAAACTGATTGGCAAAAACGTTATTGTTATTGCTAACCTTAAACCGGCCAAGCTGCGCGGTATTGAAAGCCGCGGCATGGTGCTGGCAGCCAGCGACGGCGAAGGTAACCTGGTACTGGCAGACGCACCGGGCATTGCCAGCGGCAGCAAGGTGAAATAAAATGTCGCGTACAGGTTTGTGGGATTCGCACGCCCATCTTGATTCCGATTATTTTACCGATGACCGTGACGAGCTGATTGCCAAAATCGGCGAAGAAATGGAAGGCTTTATCAACCCAGGCTGTGACGAAGCAACCTCCGCTTTTGCCGTGCAGCTTGCAGAAAAGTATGATTTTGTTTATGCCGCTGTGGGCTGGCACCCGGAAGAACTTGCCGGCATTAAGGATGAGCATTATCTTGATAAACTGGCAGCGTGGGCTGTGCATCCAAAAGTTGCGGCAATCGGCGAAATAGGGCTTGATTATTACTGGAAAGAAAACGAGCCGAAAGAAGTACAGAAAAAACGCCTTTTGGAGCAGATTGACCTTGCCGTACAGTTTGATTTGCCGGTAATTATTCATGACCGTGAAGCGCACGGCGATATTTTCGATATTTTCCGCAGCGAAGTGCCTGCGGGAACAAGGGCTGTGTTCCATTGTTATTCCGGCTCGCTGGAAATGGCAAAGGAACTTGCCAAACGCGGCTACTACTTTGGCTTTGGCGGTACAAGCACTTACAAAAACGCAGCCAAAGTGCGCGAGGTGCTTGCTTTTGTGCCTGACGAACTGCTGCTTTTTGAAACGGATTCGCCGTATTTAACGCCTGTGCCTTACCGCGGCAAGCGCAATAACCCGCTTTATACGGAACTTGTGGCGCAAAATGCGGCGCTGGTACGAGGAACAACTTTTGAAGCGCTGGCAGCGCAGACAACGAAAAACGTTAAAACCCTATTTAATAAAATTAAATAATGCTGACGCGGCAGTCTGCTACTGCTGCGTCTTTTATTTACCATAAAGGTGCTTGTGCATAATACTTTTCGTAAAGAGTTGTTTGATTTTAAACTAAAAGTACCTTCAAGGAAGATGGCTTGACATTATAAAAAAGGCTGTGATAAAATACCCCCGAATTAAGGAGGTAATATTATGCCTAAAAATGTTACAGTTTTCAGAAGAACCATTTTGATAGCCATAATGTTTGTAATTTTATTCAGTGGGCATACGCATCTTGGTTTGGCGGAAGCACCTGTTACCATTTTAAAGTTTGACGGTACGGAAAGAACAGTTACAACAGAACTTTCCGACCCGCGTGCTGTTTTTAAAGAAGCTGGTATTGCAGTAGGGCAGGCAGACCGTATTGAAGAAAAAACGAGCGGCCGCGGCAAAGTGCTGGTTTTAAAACGCGCCGTGCCGGTTATTGTTGTACGCGGAGATTCTCAGCAGAAGTTTTTTACCAATAAAGACACTGTTGGCGAAGCGTTAAAGGAGTTAAACATCCGCTTTAACAAAAAACGCGTTTACCCTGCCGCAGATACTCCGGTTACTGCCAATGTGGAAATCCATATCCTTAACAAAGGCGATACTTTAAGCTCCGTTGAGGCCGATTCGGAAATTCCCGTAAAATACATTGATGACGAGAATATTCCTTACGGGCAGGAGCAGCTTGTGGAACAGGGCAAAGTCGGCAAGGTAAAAGTTGTAAAAAAATCCGTGGTAAGCACGGGCAAAGCACCCAAAGAAGTGGAAATTGCCCGCGAAGTTCTGGCTGACCCCAAATATTCCGTTATCAGGCGCGGCATTGGCATGTCGGTGGAAACGCCGGAAGGCAGAAAAAAATACAGCCGCATCATTACTGCTGAAGCAAGTGCTTATACCGTACACTGCGGCACCGGCACGGGCCTTACATCCATCGGCCTTGTGGCTGCCCGCGGCATTGTTGCCGTTGACCCGCGTGTAATACCGTACTATACCAAAATGTATATCCCCGGTTATGGCATTGCCATTGCAGGCGATACCGGCGGCGCTATCCGCGGCAACCGCGTGGATTTATTTATGGACAGTTACGAGGAAGCAATTAACTGGGGCCGCCGTAATGTGGAAGTTTATATTTTAGAGGACTAATAAGTGCTTAAAGAAGTTATTGTAGTAGAAGGAAAAAGTGATACCGCGGCAATCAGGCGCGCGCTGGAAGCCGACACGATAGAAACGGGCGGCTTTACGCTGGCCGCATCTACCCTGCGCAAAATTGAAGCAGCGTATAAAAAGCGCGGCATTATCATACTTACTGACCCTGACGGAGCGGGCAACCGCATACGCCGCTTTTTAACGGAGCGTTTTCCGGAGGCAGGGCAGGCTTTTATACCGCGCATTGATGCAACCGCCAATGGCGATGTCGGTGTGGAACAGGCAAGCCCCAAAGCTATTTTAGCGGCGCTGGGCAAAGTGCGCCATCATGAATTTACGCCGCAGAAAGAATTTACAGAGAGTGATTTAATGATAAACGGGCTCAGCGGCGGCAGCATGGCAAGCGCAAGGCGTGATAAGCTGGCTGCGCTTTTAGGCGTCGGTTACGGCAATGCCAAATGTTTTTTGCAAAGGCTTAACACCTACGGCGTAACGCGCGAAGAATTTAATTCCGCACTGGCGGAAATTGGAGAAGTTGAATGAAGAAACCTGTAATTGCTACACCGGAAGTTACTAATTATATATTGCGCAGGTTTAACCTGCATGCCGATAAAAAACTCGGACAGAACTTTTTAATTGATGAAGACATTGTGCGCCGCATTGCCGCTGCCGCAGAACTTGCTCCCGGCGAACCGGTGCTTGAAGTAGGCCCCGGTATTGGCACGCTGACGCAGGCCCTAGCAGAAACCGGCGCGGACGTAACCGCTGTTGAACTGGACAAACGCCTTTTGCCGGTGCTTGAAAAAACGCTGGAAGGCTATGAAAATGTGCGCGTTATTAATGCCGATGTGCTTGAACTTGACGTTAACAGCGCCATGGGCGGCAAAACCTTTAAGGTTGCAGCAAATTTGCCGTATTACATTACCACGCCGATAATTTTTGCACTGCTTGAAAAAAAGCTGCCGCTTGAACGCATGGTAATTATGGTGCAGAAGGAAGTTGCCGAGCGTATAACGGCAGCGCCGGGCGGAAAAGATTACGGCGCGCTTTCGGTTGCCATGCAGTATTACACGGAGCCGGAAATTGCCTTTATCGTGCCGCCGTCAAGTTTTATTCCGCGCCCAAGCGTGGACAGCGCCGTTGTGGTATGCAAAAACCGTACCGTGCCGCCGGTGGAAATTTGTGATGAAAAACTGTTTTTCCGGGTGGTAAAGGCAGCATTTTCGCTGCGCCGCAAAATGCTAAGCAATGCGCTGAAGAATATGGGCATTACCTCGCAGCAGGCACAGGAATGGCTGAACCTTGCGGGTATTGACCCCAAACGCCGCGGCGAAACGCTTTCATTGCAGGATTTTGCAAACTTAACCAATACCTTTGAAAAGATAAAATAACAATATAAGTTCAGCAGGCTTAAAAGGCCTGCTTATTTTTTTTACAAATTTTTTGGTTAGTTATTGACAACCGCATAAAAAAAGAGTATAGTGTTCTTGCACAGGAACAATATACAAGGGGCTGAATGAGGGGAATGGAAATCGTAGAACGCTTAATGCACTTTAACCTTACACGCCAGGAGGCAACATTATACCTGCTGCTGGTAAAAGCCGGACGCCTTACAGGCTATGAAGCGGCCAAGCAGACAGGCATATCGCGCTCCAACACCTATACGGCACTGGCCGGGCTGGTGGAAAAGGGCGCTGCCTATATAATGGAAGAAGGCAAAGTGACGCGTTATACGCCGGTTGCACCGGAGGAGTTCTGCAATAATAAAATCCGCCGCCTGGCGGAGATGCGCGACGCGCTTATAAAAGAACTGCCCGGTGTAAAAAATGAAGCCGAAGGTTATATAACCATCAAAGGCAACGCAGAAATTATCAGCAAGCTGCAAAACACCGTACTTAATGCCAAAGCGCGCATTTATGTATCGGCAAATGCCGCCGTAATGGAGCTTTTGCGTACTGAGCTTGAAGACGCGCTTGGCCGCGGCTTAAAGGTAGTGGTTATTACCGGCAGCGATTTCCTGCTTCCGGGGGCAATTTGCTACAACACCGTTAAACAGACAGGGCAGATAAGGCTGATAGCCGATTCGCAGACGGTGCTGACCGGTGATTTGGATGAGGGGGCAAATTCAACCTGTTTATATTCCTGTAAGCGTAATCTGGTGGATTTGTTTAAGGACGCGCTTAAAAACGAAATTAAACTGATTGAATTGCAGAAAGGTTGAGATTAATGTCTGAAAAAATTCCGTTTGTTACCAAAGAACAACTTGAAGATATTGCATCACGTTATGCAACGCCGTTTTATTTATATGACGAAAAAGGCATCCGCGAAACTGCGCGCAGGGTAAATAAAGCTTTCAGCTGGAACAAAGGCTTTAAGGAATATTTTGCGGTAAAAGCAACGCCGACGCCGGGCATTTTAAAAATTTTGCACGAAGAAGGCTGCGGCGCAGATTGTTCTTCTTATACAGAGCTTTTAATGGCTGATGCGGTTGGCTTTAAGGGTGACGAAATTATGTTTTCGTCAAACGATACGCCTGCCGAAGATTTTCAGCTGGCACGCAAACTTAATGCCACTATAAATCTGGATGATATTACCCATATTGACTTTTTGGAGCGCGTGGCCGATATTCCCGATACGGTATGCTGCCGCTACAACCCGGGCGGGCATTTTGCCATTGCCAACAACATTATGGATAACCCGGGCGACGCCAAATATGGCATGACGCGTGAGCAGCTTACCGAGGCTTACAAACGCCTTATGGCTAAGGGAGTAAAACACTTTGGCCTGCATGCGTTTTTGGCAAGCAACACCGTTACCAACGATTACTATCCGGAGCTGGCACGTATTTTATTTAAAGTTGCCGTTGAATTAAAAGAAGAAACCGGCGCTTCCATTGAATTTATCAATCTTTCCGGTGGTGTGGGCATTGCCTACCGCCCCGGGCAGCCGCAAAATGACATTATGGAAATAGGCGAAGGCGTGCGCCGTGCTTATGAAGAAGTGCTTGTACCGGCAGGTATGGGCAACGTAAGGCTTTATACTGAAATGGGCCGCTATATGCTGGCACCTTACGGCGCGCTGGTAAGCCGTGTTATTCACCAAAAGCATATTTATAAAGAATACATCGGGCTGGATGCTTGCGCCGCCAACCTGATGCGCCCGGCAATTTACGGCGCTTACCATCATATAACCGTTATGGGCAAGGAAAACGCGCCCTGCGACCATAAATATGACGTTACGGGCGGTTTGTGCGAAAACAACGATAAATTTGCCATTGACCGTATGCTGCCGGAAATAAATATCGGCGATTTGGTATTTATCCATGACGCCGGTGCACACGGTTTTGCCATGGGCTACAACTATAACGGCAAGCTGCGCAGCGCAGAACTTTTGCTGAAAGAGGACGGCAGCGTTGAAATGATACGCCGCGCCGAAACTCCGTCAGATTATTTTGCCACTTTTGATTTTACGGGTTTGTTTAATAAGGATTAATGATGATAACTCCGGTGCTTGTTTGGGCAGGCATCGGAGTTTTTTTGTATGCCTGTGCTAATTGAAGAATAGGGCAACGTATGGTATGATTGTAATATAGTTTTTAATATAAATAATGTACAAATCTGTTGATGTTATGAGAGCATAGACAAAAACTGCGGCGGCTAAAATCAAAGGCTAAAAAGTAAGTGAGTCCGGTGCTGTGCCCGGACGGAGTCGGAGGAGCCGCGGCATTTTTGTATGGTCGAATAGCATTAACAGATTTGTTAAAATGTAAAAAGTATAAGGAGCAATACTATGTCGATATTGGAACATGCCTCGCTGATGACCGACGAAATAAGGCGCGTGCCGCTTGAAGAACTGCAGATACGCCTTGCGCGTTTCCGTGAGGAAATGGAAAAAGAACATCCCGGCTGGCAGATGGCAGTTATTAATAATAAAGTTAATATGTACTATTTTAGCGGTACCATGCAGGAGGGCGCGCTGGTTATCCGTCCGCAGGACGAAATTTTGTGGGTACGCAGAAGCTATGACCGTGCTCGCAATGAATCGCTGCTGCCGGATATCCGCCCAATGCAGAGCTTCCGCACTTTGGCGGAATTTTATGGCGCTTGCCCGGAAGTTATGTATGTGGAATGCAGAAAAGCCACTGTTGACTGGCTGAATATGCTGCTCAAATATATGCCGTTTAAAGAATATGCCGATATTGACGGCCTGCTGTGCAGCCTGCGCCTTGTAAAAAGCAGCTATGAGCTGGAACTGATGAAGCGCAGCGGCGCTATTCACCAGACGGTGCTGGAGCAGCTGGCGCCCAAAATGATAAAGGAAGGCATCAGTGAAGCCGAACTTGCCGTAAGTCTGTATACGGAAATGTTAAAGCGCGGTTCGCACGGCATTGCACGCATGAATCTGCCTTTGGGCGAAGATGTTATCGGCGTGGCGTCGTTTGGCAAAAGCGGGCTGGTTCGCACTGCTTTTGACGGCCCTGGCGGTACTGGTGGTACCTGCATTGCGGTGCAGAGCATCGGTTCGCCGTTCCGCAAATTAAAAGCGGGCAGGCTGGTTTATCTGGATATTCCCTGCGGCGTGGAAGGCTACCATACCGATAAAACGATAGTATATTATTTTGGCGATATTAATAAAGACCCCAACCGCGATTTGATTTTGGCGGCGCACGAACATTGCATAATGCTGGAGCGTTTTGCCGCTGCCATGTTAAAGCCCGGCACGGTGGTGGAAGATATTTATAACGAAACAATGAAGCAGTTTGACAGCCGCTTTGCTGCAGGCTTTATGAATGGCGGCAAGTTTTTGGGGCACAGTATAGGGCTTACCATGGATGAAAGCCCGGCTATTGCCAACCGTTTTAAAGAAGTGCTTACGGAAGGCATGACCTTTGCGCTGGAGCCGAAAATTGCCCTGCCCGGCATTGGCATGGTTGGCAGTGAGAATACTTACCTTGTAACGGCAAACGGAGGCAAGGCGCTTACAGGCTCGCCGCACAAGCTGTACTGCATTTATTAAACCATATACGTATAAAAATAACGGCAATAACTTTTGCATAGTACAGGTTATTGCCGTTTTACTTTTCTTTTGTATCATTTGAAGCAGACGTTTCTGCTTCTGCGCTTTATAATAAAAGCACATAATATCAGGCGGTGGTTTCCGAAGAACAGAGCCGTGCCAGTGCCGGTAAATCCGTAACGGTAATTTTGCCGCGCCCTGTGGCGATGATGCTTTGCCGGCGCAGCTGCGCAAGCCCGCGTGTTATCTGCACACGGCTCAGGCCGAGCATTCCGGCAAGGGCGTCCTGCGTAATGGCAATATCAAAGCCGTGGCTTTGCGGGTTATTTACTGTAAGCAGATACAGCAGGTTGCAGATTTTGACAAAGGATGAATTGTATTCCTGATGTACGGTTTCAAACAGCAGGCGGTTGACATACATGGAATACCAGTTGACAACCTGCTCGCTTAATTCCGTGTTTTTTTCAAACATTTGGCTGAACTGCTGCCGCGTAAATTCCAGCACGGAAATTTCAGTCAGGGCAACCGTTGTAAGCGAAAGCTCTATTTTAAAGCCGCAGGTATGGTAACCGGGGAAAATACTGCCTTCGCCGTGGAAGCTTATGATTTTGCGGTGTCCGTTTTCGTGGTCGGCGTAGTGCATCAGCGCGCCGCTTTTTATGTAATGAATTTTTTCGTGCGGCTGCCCCGGACGCCACAGGTATTCGCCTTTGGCAAAATGTTTTTCGGTATGCGGGTGCGACAGAAAATAATCGTAAAAACGGCAGAATTCGCCTGTGAAATAATAATGTGGTGTCAGCATGGCGGTTCCTCCGATGTGTTATGTTCAGTTAAATTGTAGCATTGGCGGCGTGGTTAGGCAATGGGTGTATTTGGGGTTTTAGTGGTTTTGAAGAAACAAAAGCTATGTACTGATGCGGTTCATTCTAAAAACTGCGGCTTCTCCGATTCCGGTCAGGCTGCGCGGCTGACCTCTCGTTTGAATAGATAAAAAAATTTAGCCGCCGCAGTTTTTTTATCATTTACCTTACAGCACACAGCTTTTGTTTAATTAAGGTCTTTTTTACTATGATATACAGATTTTTCTTTATTAAATAGTGATAAAGTACGAATTTGCAGCAAATGCGGTTGGGAATTTTTTGACGCAACAATTTAGTATAAAAACTACAAAAACTGCGTAACTCGCTGCGCTTAAACAAACACAGTTTTTGCAGTTTTTCTTAGTGAATATTGCTAAAAATATATGCCTTATTTTTGCAAATCCGCACGTTGTTACGTGCAGTGTATTAAGCTGTTATTGATAAAAAGTAATAAAGTAAGAATGAAAAATTAGCGTATGGTCAAAGGCGCTAAAATAAAAATTAAAAATATAAAAACAAAAAGGAGCGATCATCATGCAGCACAAATGCAAAGTGACGGTTATTGACAAAAAATGCTTTAACGATTACCAGGAAAAATATCTGGCAGACCCTAAAAGCGGCCCGTGCCCGTTTTACAATGTGGGCGACGAGTTTATTTTTGAACGCTACGGAGGCGACGATACCTTCTGGCGTACCGGCAACGGTACGCAGTGCGGCGAAGCGTGGGACTGCATAAGCCGTTATATTTACACTGCGCTTCAGGGCGGCAGCATTATGCGCGGCTGGACTAACGACGAACGCATGATGATTGCCTGCTGCAACGACGGTACGCGCCCGGTAATTTTTAAAATTGAGCGTTTGGATTACCTGGTTGTTAAAATTGAAGGCATGGCGTGCGGAAAATGCGCGGAAAAAGTACAGGCTGCGCTGGCACAGGTGCCGGGCGTAAAAAGCGTGACTGTAAGGCTTGACAGAAACTGGGCAGAGGTTTTTGCAGATAAAGGGCAGGAGCCGGAAGTTTCTGCTTTAACGGCGGCGGTGGAGGCCTTAGGATACAAAGTAACAGGCATTGATTAAAACCTAAAACGCATAAAAATAACGGCAGCAGCCTAAAAAGGTTACTGCCGTTTAATTATTTTGCTGTAAGTTTTTGCAGTTCCGCAATTTCCGTAGGGTAGCATAGCACATACAGCGTATCGCCGCTGTGCAGGCGCGTATTGCCTTCGGGAATGAGTTCTTCGTCGCCGCGTTTTACGTCTACCAAAAGCGAATGGCGCGGCCAGTTAATTTCGCGCACCAGGCGCCCGTCGGCAGTGCTGCCGGTATCTACCGTCAGCTCCATAATGCTGCGTTCCTGTTCGGCGTGGTTGCGCTCCAGTGCTTTGGTGTTTTTTAAAAGGCGCATAAACAGTTCGCCGTACAGCGGCTTGGCGCGCCAAACCTCCGTTGTGGCAAAAGCCGTAAGCGAAGCAAGCGCCAGCGGCAAAAGGTGCAGAAACGAACCTGTCATTTCCATAACAAGCACAGTGGCGGTGATGGGTGTGCGTACGGAAGCCGTAAAAAATGCCGCCATGGAAAGAATGACGATATTTGTTTTATAGGCGCTGCTTAAAAGGCCCGCCTGAGAAAACAGCCCGGCCATAACCGCACCGGCAACCCCGCCCGCAACAAGTGTCGGTATAAATGCGCCGCCCGGCAGCCCGCGTCCGAAGGCGAGCAGCGTAAGCAGTATTTTGGCGGCTAAAAACATAAGCAGTACCGTTACGGGGTAGGAGTTAAAAGCAATGCCCGTAAGTAAATCGTCGCCGCCGCCCAATGCTTCCGGCAGGTATAAGCCGGTAATGGCAGTAACGGCAAGCAGCAAAAAGTTTTGCAGGCAGCTGCTGTTTGGCAGCAGTTTGTAAAGGCGTGCGGCATTTAAAAGCCCGTAATTAAACAACGCGCCCAGTACGCCGCAGATGATGCCTGCCGCCAGAATTACCCAGTAATCGCTGTACTGTAAAACGGGCAGCCCGGAAAAATTAAAAACTGTATCGCGCCCAAGAATTAGACGGCTTGTAAAGGTTGCCGCCACGGATGCCGAAAGGACGGGAAACAGCAAAAAGCCGGAAAAATTGTGGTTGATTTCTTCCAAAACGAAAATAACGCCTGCCAGCGGAGCGTTAAAAACTGCGGCTAAGCCTGCTGCCGCGCCGCCGCTGATAAGATAGCGTTCTTCGATGCGCGGGCGTGCCAGAAGGCGGCTTACGCCCTGCCCGGCCATAGCGCCCATTTGAATGGACGGGCCTGCCCTGCCGAGCGAAAGCCCGCTGCCTATGGCAAGGGCGCAGGCGGCGAATTTAACAAATAAAATACGCAGCCAGCGCAGCTTAAAAACGCCCAGTACGGCGCCTTTTACCTGCGGAATGCCGCTGCCCGCCGCCTGCGGTTCCGCTTTGGCAAGCCACGCAAGCAAAGCGGCTGCAATAAGCAGTGCGCCGCAAAAAAGTGCAATGGCAGGCGGCATATAACCGCCGGCAAAAACAAGGTTTTGCAAATTGGCGCGGAGTGAAGCGGCACCGGTTAAGGCAAGGCGGAAGCAGCTTATGATAACGCCTGCCAGTACGCCGGTAACAACGCCGCCGGCACATAAGCGCAGGCAGAAATAACGCGTATTGTTAAGCAGTTTGTAAGTTGTAAGAACCCTCAGCCTTGCGTCCATGGTTCCTCCGTATAATCGCCGCGGGCAGAAACAATCCTGTAGCCTATGGAAGCTACTTCACGCTGCAGTTCGTTCAGCGCTTCGGCTGCTTCTGCACCGGTGTGCAGTTTATTGTCGTACAAAAGGTATTTGCCGCGTACGTTCTGCGGCGAAAGATTGGGCATAATAACGTTTGCACCGGCCCTAATTCCCAAAAGCCTGCCGCCCGGGGCCAGAGTGCCGAGTGCTGTTGTTGCCGGAAGAAGCACGTGCGGAAATAAAAGCCGCAGAACGGCAAGCAGCACCAAAGTAAGTTCCACGCTGCCTGCGGGTTCGTCTTTAAACGGCGTATCGTGATGGGGAATGAAAGGCCCTATGCCAATCATCTGCGGGCGCAGTTTTTGCAGAAACATTAAATCGTCCGCTAAATTTTCCGCCGTCTGGTAAGGTGAGCCGACCATAAAGCCCGCGCCTGCCTGATAGCCGAGTTCTTTTAAAGTATACAGGCAGTTCTGGCGGTTTTGGGCGCTCAGTTCTGCCGGATGCAGTTTGGCGTAATGCGCACAATCTGCAGTTTCGTGGCGCAGAAGATAACGGTCGGCGCCTGCTTGTTTCCACAGAGCGTAGGTTTCACGGCTGCGCTCGCCGATGGAAAGCGTAACGGCGCAGTCCGGATGCTGCGCTTTAATGGCGCGCACAATGGCGGCGATATCCTCGTCACTGTAAAAATAATCCTCGCCGCCCTGTAAAACAAAGGTGCGGAAGCCAAGCCCATACCCTGCTCGGCAGCATTCCAGAATTTCTTCCTGCGTAAGGCGGTAGCGCGCGGCATTTTTGTTGCTGCGCCTTATGCCGCAGTAATAGCAGTCGTTTTTGCAGTAGTTGGTAAACTCTATCAGCCCGCGCACAAAAATCTGCCTGCCGAAGCTTTTTTGTGCTGTTTGCTGCGCCAGCGCAAACAGCAGGTTTTTATGCTGCGCGCCCTGCTTGATAAGCTGCAAGGCTTCGTCTTTATTAAGGCTGTGCGTATTGTTTAATTTTTCTATCAGTAAGGCTGTATCCATAAATAAAAACTCCTTTAAATACTTTTATTATATCATGTTCCAGCAGCGGCGGCTGCAAATTTGCGGCAGGATTTTTGGCAGCGGCGGAGAATAAAAATAATATTAAGTAACTTTTCGCTGATTTTAAGTTTTGGAGGAAAGAAACAAAAATGTTTGATAAGGTTTTGCTTGCAACAGATTTATCGGAGGAAGCGGATGGCCTGCTTCCGTGTTTTTACAGTTTGTGCCCCGATGACGATACCGAGGTTGCGGTAGCGCATATTTTTAAAGACAAAGAGGATGCGGAGCCCGGCAGCAGCAGCTTTAAAAAAGTGCAGAGCCGTGTGCGTGCGGTGGTTGCCGAACTGCGCCGCGCCGGATATGAAAACGCGCGTGAAATTTACCGCAGCGGCGAAGTTTTTGAGCAGTTAACGGAAATTGCCGATGATGAGGACGCAGGGCTTATTATGGTGGCGTCGCACGGAAAAGGCTTTTTTAAAAGCGCGCTTTTGGGAAGTACTACCTTTGATTTGGCGCGTGCTACCGACAGGCCGCTGTTTGTTTCAAAACCGGTGGAAGATGCAGGCGACGAACTGCTGCAGAAAAATCTGCTGCACCGCATTCTGGTGCCGACCGATTTTTCGCTGAAGTCTTTGTCGGCGCTGGACGTTATCCGCATGCTGCGCGAGCATATCAGCGAAGTTGTGTTTGTGCATGTGGTGGAGCGCAGCCGCAGCCAGGATGATTTGGAAGATAAAATGAAAACGGCTTCTAACCGCCTGCAGGAGCTGGTGGACGAAATGAAAATTTTCGGCATTAAAGCCAAGTTCCATGTGCGCAAAGGTGCGGCATCGAAAGAAATTCTGCGCATTGGCGAAAAAGAAGATGTTTCGCTGATTGTAATGGCCAAAACAGGCGCGGGGCTGGTTAAAGGTCTGGTAATGGGCAGCACGGCGCAGAACGTAACTTTAAATTCCGAAAGGTCGCTTTTACTTTTGCCGCCGGAAAATGCAGCGGATGATTAAATAATTTACAGAAAAATTATGTAAAAACCTTGACAAGTAAGCAAAATATAGGTATACTGTTACTTGCGGCTGATGCCATAGCCGCAAGTTTTCTTTTGCGGCAAAAATCAAATATTTATCACATTTTCAACACGGAGAGATGACCGAGTGGTTGAAGGTGCACGCCTGGAAAGCGTGTGTGCGGGAAACCGTACCGAGGGTTCGAATCCCTCTCTCTCCGCCACTTAAAAACTGCCGCGTAAGCGGTTTTTTTATTACTTCTTTGTAGGACCGCAGATGGCGGGTCCTGCGCAATGAAAGCCTGTGAACCGTGTCAGGACCGGGAGGGAGCAGCACTAAGCAGTTACTTGCATGTGCCGCAGGGGTGCCTGCATTTGCGGCCCTACAAGGAAGTAGCTTAAGCAGCTCTGATGGGCTGCTTTTTTTGTTAATTTTGTTGTACTTATGGGCAGAAATTTTATATAATTATGTGGTAGGCATATTATAAGGAGGTGCGGCAGTTGGCATACGTTGCGTTATACAGAAAGTGGCGCCCGCAGGGGTTCGATTCCCTCGTTGGGCAGGAGGCGGTGCGTACTGCGCTTACTAATGCGCTGGAAACTGGTCGTATAGCCCATGCCTATCTGTTTGCCGGGCCGCGCGGAACAGGCAAAACCAGTACGGCAAAAATTCTGGCCAAGGCTGTTAACTGCGAACACGGGCCGACGCCTAACCCCTGCAATAAATGCCAGAACTGCGTGCGCATAAATGACGGCACATCCATGGATGTGTTTGAAATCGACGCAGCTTCCAACCGCGGCATTGATGAAATCCGCGATTTGCGCGAAAAAGTTGCTTTTGCGCCCGTAAACGGACGTTATAAAGTATATATTATCGACGAAGTACATATGCTTACAACGGAGGCCTTTAACGCGCTTTTAAAAACGCTGGAAGAACCGCCGCCGCATGTAATTTTTATTCTGGCAACAACCGAGCCGCATAAAATACCGGCAACGATACATTCGCGCTGCCAGCGCTTTGATTTTAAGCGCGTAACCGACAGCGACATTGTTAAACGCCTGCGTGAGGTTGCCGACGGCAGCGGCATTGCAGCCGATGACGACGCCTTGCAGCTGATTGCCGTGCAGGCAGACGGCGGCATGCGCGATGCATTGAGCCTTTTGGACCAGTGCGGTGTTATGGCAGAGCGCGTAAGCGCTGAAACCGTGCGCAGCGTGCTGGGCATTGTAGGGCGCGAAGCCCTGCGGGAACTTGTAAAAGCTGTTGGCGAAGGCAATGTGCCGAAATCGTTGGAACTTTTGGAAGCCCTGCTTGCAGGCGGCAAGGATGTTAAGCAGATTATTACGGAACTTGCGGAATACCTGCGGGCAGTGCTGCTTTACAAGGCTTCGCCCGAATACCGCGAGATTTACCTGACTGATACTAAAGAAGCAATAGCTGCTATGGAAGGCCTGTTCAGCACGGACAGACTGATGGCGGCGCAGGAACGCCTGCACCAGTGCATGCTGGAACTGCGGCAGAGCGTGCGCGGCAGAATTGCCGCGGAAATGTGCCTGTTTGATTTGTGCCGTGTGGAAGGCAGCACGCTGGCAGCTTTAACCGCGCGTGTGGAAAAACTGGAAGCCATGCTTGCAGGAAGAATACCGGCAATACAGCAAACGTTTCCTGCTGCGCCTGTGCATCAGGATTATCCTCAGCAAGCGGCTGCTGCGCCGGAAACAAGGCCTAAATTCGGCTATGTGCTTGACGAAGGTCATGGCATTCACACCGAAGCGCCGGAACCGCAGCCTCAGAAGGCTGCTGCGGAAGCAGATAATTATCAGCCCGCGGCTGAACCTGTTAAAGCCATGCCTGTAAAAAAATCTGCTCCGGTGCAGAAAGCAGAGCCTGCTCCAATTATGGAGGCGGATGCCTCTGCCGGAGATTTGTGGCAGCAGGTGCTTGAAATTTTAAAAACGGAAAAGAAACGCTCCATGGTGGCCTGTGCTGCCGGGGGGCGTGCAGTAAGCTATGTCAACGGTATTTTAACGGTTGCTTTTAAAAACAAGTTTAACTGCAAGCGCATGAATGCCGATGATTATAAAAAGGCTTTTGAAGCCGTTTTGCTGCGCCTTGCGCGCTGTGAGGTGCGCTTAAACTGCGTTGAAGAAGCCGGACTTGTGCAGAAACCGCCTGCACCGGCGCCTGCAAAAGAGCAGGAAGAAGAACTTGAGCCGGTGGTAAAAAAAGCCATGGCGGCTTTTGGCGGAACATTGCAGAAACTGTAATCAGTAAATTTAAGGAGGAATTTATTTATGTTTAATCCCGGAATGGCAAATATGCAGGGTATGATGAAAAAAGTACAGAAAATGCAGCAGGATATGCTGAAAATGCAGGAGGAACTGAAAAACCGCACTGTTGAAGCAACTGCCGGCGGCGGTGCCGTTACCGTTGTTGTAACCGGCCGCAAAACCGTTGAAAAGGTTACCATTGCACCCAGCGCAGTTGACCCCGAAGACGTGGAAATGCTGGAAGATTTGGTTACTACTGCCATTAACGAAGCAATGCGCAAAGTAGACGAAATGACCGAAAAAGAAATGGGCAAAATTACTGGCGGGATGAAACTGCCGGGCATGTTCTGATATGGCGCGCCTGATACGCCCGCTGGCAAACCTGCATGAACAGCTGCGGCGTTTGCCAGGCATTGGTTCCAAAACGGCGCTGCGCCTTGCCTATCATATTATTAATATGCCGGCGGAGGATGTGCAGCGGCTGGCTGCTGCTTTGGTTGATGCCAAACGCCAGGTATGCCTGTGCCGTACCTGCTATAATTTAAGCGACAAGCCGGAATGCGGCATATGCAGTGACCCCGGGCGCGACAAAACGACCATCTGCGTGGTGGAACAGCCGCAGGATGTAATGGCCATGGAACGCAGCCGCGGGTACAGAGGCCTGTACCATGTCCTGCACGGCGCATTGTCGCCGCTGGACGGCATTGGGCCGGATAACCTGCGGATTAAGGAGCTTCTGCGCCGTTTGCAGCAGGGCGAAGTAAAAGAAGTAATTCTGGCGACCAATTCCAATGTGGAGGGTGAAGCAACGGCAGCCTATCTGGCACAGCTGCTGAAACCTCTGGGCGTGGTAACCAGCCGTATTGCGCATGGTTTGCCTGTCGGCGGCGATTTGGAGTACGCCGACGAACTGACTTTGGCGCGCGCGCTGGAGAACAGGCTGCGTCTGTAAGAAAGGCAAGATAAAAAATGGAAATACAGGATGCGGAAAACGCAGTCAGGGAAATCGGCACGGCAGCCATTGACGCTGTGCAGGGGCTCGATTCTGCAACGATAGAAGGCTCGCTGCCTTTTATTGCCGGCGTTTTAATTTTACTGATAGCGGTTAAATTTTTATCGCTGCCGTTTAAGCTGGTGTGGAACGGCGTTATCGGCGCCGCTGCGCTGTGGCTGGTAAACCTTATCGGTGCAGCCGTGGGCTTCGGGCTGAAAATAACTGTTGCCAAAGCGCTTATCGCCGGTATTTTCGGCGTGCCGGGTCTGCTTGCGGTTTTGTGCTGGGAAATATTTATTAAATAAAATAAAATGCTCTCTTTGTAAGCTAGGTGCTTAAAAGAGAGCATTTTTTATAACTGCCATACTTTTTTTAATTCCAGGAGCGCCGGTTCAATATCTTCTTCGGCAATGCCTGCAAACGAAAGCAAAATTTCCGGGCTGCTGCTTTCGGCTGCTTTAACTGGCAGAATGTGAATGCCTTTTAACATGGCCTTTTGTGCAAGTTCTTCTGCCGTGGCAGCGGCGTGTACAGCCAGGCGGATATGCAGGCCGGATTCGTAAGCCATAATGCTTGCCTTGCTGCCAAAAATATTGGCAAGGGCAGTGCGCAGCAAAGTGTTTTTTACGGCATAACGGCGGCGCATTTTTTTTATGTGGCGGCGCAGCCCGCCGGACGCAATAAATTCCGCCAGGGCAAACTGCTCAATGCTGGAGGAAGTTTGGTTATATAAATGCTTGATGCGGTTATAAACGGGCAGCAGGTTTTGCGGCAGCACCAAATAGCTTATGCGCAGGCTTGGCAGCAGAATGCGCGAGAAGGAACCGCAGTAAATTACATTCTGCCCGCCGCTCATGCCTTGTAATGACGAAATGGGGTGCGAAAAATAACGGAATTCGCCGTTGTAATCGTCTTCTAAAATGTAGGCGCTGTTTTGCTGTGCCCAGCGCAGTAAATCAAGCCTGCCCTGCGGCGAAAGCGAGCGCCCCTTGTACGGGTTGGAGGGGCTTACATAAAGCAGCTGCTGCAGTTTGTTATGCAGGTTTTCGGTGTTAAAATGCCGCACCTGCCAGCCGCTCATTGCAAAAATATGTTCCGCTTTGGTAAAGCCGGGTTCTTCAAAAGCAACTGTGTGCGGCAAAGCGTCAAGCACGTCAATAAGTATTTGCAGCAGGCTCTGCATACCGGCGCCAATAACTATCTGTTCCGGCGTGCAAATAACGCTGCGCGCCTCGTGGCTGTAACGCGCAAGTGTGCTGCGAAGGTAGGGCTCGCCCTGCGGGTTGCCGTAACCGGCGAGCAACGCCGAATTTTGCAGGGCATGGCCAAGGCAGCGCTTCCAAAGCGAGGCGGGAAAAAGGCTGCTGTCGATATAATTATTGCCGAAGTCATAACGTACGGCTGCGGCAGAAGGTTTTTGCGGAGGCAGAACTTTCTGCGGCTTTAGGGAAACTATGCTGCCCGCAAAGTAACCGCGTTTGGGGCTGGCAATAAGGTAGCCTTCGGCAACAAGCTGGCTGTATGCCGCTTCTGCCGTGGTGCGGCTTACTTCCAAATCGTGTGCCAGTTTACGCAGCGACGGCATTTTTTCTCCGGCTGCAATTTCACCGCTGTGTATTTTGCTTTTTATTTCATTTATCAGACGCAGATAAAGCGGAAAATCTTTTTTTTCTGCCTGCGGCAAGGTTATAAGCATAAACTGTCCCCTTTAAAATTGGAAATTCTGGATATTTTTTTAATAACAGTTTTAGTATATCATAATATCTGTGTTAAAAACATAAATTTTTTGTATTACAGGGGGCTTTAAAATGGCATTACATAAGGCTATGACCATTGCCGGCAGCGATACAAGCGGCGGCGCAGGTATGGAAGCAGATTTAAAAACATTTACCGCCATGGGCGTGTACGGCATGACGGCGCTGACGGTTATTGTGGCGCAGAACCCGCTTAACTGGGACCACGAAATGTACCCAATCGGTATGGATGTTATTGAAAAACAGATAAAAACCATTGTGGAAGGCATCGGCATTGACGCTATGAAAACAGGCATGCTCGGCAGTGCGGAACTGGTGCAGCTGGTTGCCGATACCATTGATAAATACAGTTTGAAGAACGTTGTTATTGACCCGGTAATGGTGTGCAAGGGCATTGACGCAATTATGGTGCCGGAAGCAGCCAAAGCCATTAAAGAAGTGCTGGTAAGCCGTGCCGACGTTATTACGCCGAATACTCTGGAAGCGGCGTATATTGCCGGTATGGATAAGGTGGAAACGCTTGACGAAATTAAAGAAGCTGCGGCGCGCATTCAGGAAATGGGCGCAGGCTATGTTGTTATTAAAAGCGGCTCGCGCAATAACAGCGATGAAGCGGTAGACGTACTGTATGACGGCAAAAACTATGTTGTTAATACCGAAAAGAAAATTCCCGGCTGCTTTAACCACGGCGCAGGCTGTACTTTTTCGGCAGCCATTACCGCAGGGCTTGCCAAAGGCCTGAGCGTTAAGGACGCTTTGGCGGAAGCCAAGGAATTTATTACGGTGGCACTTAAAAATTCCTTCCGACTGAACCAGTTCAGCGGCGCAACCGACCACTGCAAATGGAAGAAATAATTAAAAATAAATAATTTAAACGGGCTCTGTTTAGGCAGTAATGCTAAAATGCGGGCCCGTTTTTTGTTTAAAAATTTTACTAACCGGAGCAAATACCTTATACTGTAATCAGGAAAACTGATTGAGGTAAGTATGCTTAAAAAATTTTGCCATCCTAAACTGTATATTGGTATTATTGTGGCTGCGCTTGTTGTAACCGGCGTATATTTCTGGCTGTGCCGCCTTGCGGGTGAACACGCGGCCGAAATTTTTAACGCTGAAATGACACACCAGAAAACGCTTGAAGGCAGTGTTGCCGTTGAAAGCATTACGGCCGATATGTGGGGCAATGTTGGCTTCCGCGGGCTGAAATGGCTGGACGCTGAGGGCGAACCGGTTGTATTTGTGCCGGACGGGCGTTTTAAAGTTAAACCGTGGGATGTTGTTACCGGCAGCATAAATTTAAACAGCCTGGAAGAAGCGGAACTTAACCACCCTGTAATAGCCATCCGCTTCAATAAAGATATGCGCCCGGCTTTTCTGCCGGAAAAAAAGAAAGACGCAGGGCAGGAAACAAAAAAGCGTCATAAAGGGCTGCATATCAATTTGCCCGAAAATCTGCCGCAAAGCAGCATAAAAATTAATGACTGCACTATTACTGCCAGTTACAGGCACCGTTATTTTGTTTTAAGCGGGGTTAACGCTGTTGTGCGCACGGTTAATCCGCAGGAGGCGGCGCTTAAAATTACCGCAGCCGGTTTTGGCGGCATGATGATTGGCGACGAACTGGGCATAAGCGGCAAACTTTTGCTTAAAGGCGGGCAGCCGCAGTGCGATTTGTATATTTCCATGAAAAATGTTGTGCCGGAATCCTTAGGGCTTGGCAAGGTTAAGGATACAGCCAGTGTTTACGGGCACGCTACGGGGCCGCTTGCCGGGCCTTCTATCGATGGCAGAATTGAATTTTTGCAGCTTAATATACCGGCACTGCGTTTTTACAAAGTTAATGGCGATTTCTTTTACAAAGACGGCAAAATTGATTTCAGCAATGTAACAGGCGGCATTTACGGCGGCACGGTGGAAGCAACCGGAGCTTATGATGTAGATACGCGCGGTTACAGCATTGACGCGCTTGGGCATGATTTAATGGCGTCCATTGCTGCCAAAACCAGCAAAATTAACTGCCGTGTGGAGCTCGATTTAAAAATGCGCAGCGACGGCAACCCCAAAAACGTGCTTACTTACGGCAGTTTTACAAGCGGCGCGGGCACATACAGCCTGATACCGTTTGAACAGATTTCCGGCAAATTTAATGACAGGCATGGCGTGCTGAAATTTACGGATGTAAAAATAAAAACTCCTCTTGGTGAAGTTACAAGCGACGCTTTTGAAATCGTTAAGGGGCGCGTGCATATTAATGATATCTGGCTGACAGCGCCGGATGGTGAAAAAATACAGGTAAAATAAAAAGAGCGTGTGCCTAAAGCATACGCTCTTTGTGTTTATGGCGTTATACCCTGTGCTTGATATGGTCCAACGCCTGGGCAAACAGGGTTAAAACGTGGTTGTCGTCAAGGCTGTAAATAACTTCCTTGCCGGTTTTAGTAAACTTAACCAGCCCTGCGTGGCGCAGAAGGCGCAGCTGGTGCGAGATTGCGGACTGCGTCATTTCCAGTGTTTCTGCAATATTCGTTACGCAGGATTCGTTTTCGGCAAGCAAAGCCAGAATACGGATACGCGTGGGGTCGCCCAGAACTTTAAAGGTATCGGCCATGGGTTGTACAAATTTTTCTGCAATGGGCACATCCAGTTTTAAATTATGCAGTTTACCTTCAGTATTTTCGTTCATAATTTCACCTCTTGTTGTAACCCTTGCTGAAAAAGAAAAGCAAAACAGCGTAATATATAAAGCTGCCCATTACCGTACGGGTAGAAAAAAGCAGCGGAAAAGCAATAAACGCAATGAGCAGAATACATACCTGCAAAAGCGACGCAAAAATGCCGCGTGCGCGGATGGTACGCCAGGACAGCACGCTGTAACGCGATGCGAAAATGCCGAATAAAAAGCCGCTTATAACAAATAAAATTTGCGAAAGAAAATTATCAAGATTAAAATCCATTATTTACCTGCCCTGCCGGAAAAAGAAGCCGGCATAAGATGAGTAATAATACCGCTTTTAATGAGCAGCCCCGCGATTATGCTGCCGCCCATGGTGCTGATTAAAAACGGCGGTACAAAAAACCATGCTGCCGCCTTGCTGTTTAATATTGCCCAGGCAATAGCCCATGCTGCCAGCCCGCCTAAAATGCCGGTGCCGAAAATTTCGCCAAGCATGGCCGCGCCGGTATTATGCCAGCGGCGGTAAGCAAGCCCGGCTAAAAAGGCGCCAATCATGCTGCCGGGAAATGCCAGCAGCGAGCCTGTGCCTGCCATATTGCGCAGGCAGGAAATAACAAACGCAACGGAAACGGCTTCTTTAGGCCCTAAAATAACTGCGCAGAGTACATTTATAGCATGCTGAACCGGAAAACATTTGGAAGCGCCTGCCGGTATATAAACCAGATGCGCGCTTAAAGTGCCTATGGCAACAAGCAGTGCCGCCAGCGTTAATTTATGGATATTCATAAAAATCACTCCGGAACATGAAAATGACAAAAATATTTTTTATAATAATTCATACAATAATATTATACATGTTTGTAATATCTGCCGCAAGATAAAAAGGAAAACACCGTATGGCGTAGAAGTATATAGCATATTAATTGTTTGTTGTACAAAGGGGTAGTAATTATGCAGGCTTTGGAAGGAATAAAAATAATTGATTTCAGCAAATGGCTGCCGGGGCAGTATTGCGGCATGGTTCTGGGCGATTTCGGCGCGGACGTAATTAAGGTTGAAGATGTAAAGGGCGACGTTACCCGCGGCTTTACGCCGGCTAAAGAACCCGGCATGAGTTACTGGCATTTAATGCTGAACCGCAACAAGCGCGGCATTACCGTAAATTTAAAAACGCCTGCCGGGCGTGAAGTTTTGCTGCGCCTTTTAAAAGAGGCAGACGTATTTCTGGAAGGGTTCCGCCCCGGGTATTTAAAAATGCTGGGGCTTGATTACGAAAGTGTAAGCAAAATTAACCCGCGGCTTATTTATTGTTCAATTACCGGTTTCGGGCCGGAAGGGAAATATAAACACATGCCTTCGCATGACCTTAATGTTATAGGGCTTGCCGGTGTGGCAGCTCCGGAAGACGGAACGGATATAAGCGTGCCTTCGGTGCAGGTGGCGGCCCTTGGCGGCAGTTTAAACGCCATCAGCGGCATTTTAATGGCACTGTATGCCCGCGAGCGCACCGGCAAAGGGCAGCTTGTAAATGTTGATTTGTACAGCTCGGCAATCAATGCGGAAATTACTGCCATCAGCAGCGTCATCGGCTGCCGCGAAACAGGCATGCCTTCTTTCGGGCGTACGGCATCGCATTATTACAGCGTATACAAAACAAAGGACGGCCGTTATTTAAGCATCGGCACTATTGAGCCGAAGTTCTGGCAGAAAATGTGCAGGTTGATTGACCTGCCGGAGCTTGAAAGCCGTCAGTTTGATTTTGCCCATTCGGCAGAAATAAAAGAGAAACTGGCAGCTGCTTTTGCAGGTAAAACTCAGGCTGAGTGGCTGGAACTTATCGGTAAAGACGAGTTTTGCGTAACGCCAATCCGCACCTTGCAGGAGGCTTTGGACAGCAGCTTAACGACGGAACAGTCGCAGATGCTTGTAACCAAAAAAGAAGATTTCGGAAATTATACTTATGTAAAATCTGCGGCGAAGCTGTCTGATACACCGGGCACTATCCGCAAACGCGCGCCTTATTTGGGCGAGCATACGCAGGAGGTGCTGGAAAGCGCGGGCTATACCAAAGAAGAAATTGCTGCCATGCACGAAAAAGGGGAGATATAAATGGCATTAAAAAACATTTTTAAGTTATTTGCCGGTTTGCTGTTTGCCTTTTATTTACTGCTTGGCACTGCTTTTCCGGCAGAAGCCGGCATTATAAGCAAGCAGCAGGAAATTGAAATGGGGCGCGAAACCGCCATGGCGCTGGAAGCGCAGTACGGCGTTGTGCAGGATTACGAACTGCAGGAACGTGTTAACCGCATTGGGCAAAGCCTTGTGGCTGTAAGCGACCGTCAGGATTTGGAATATACCTTTAAGGTGCTTAACTGCGACGAAGTTAATGCACTGGCCTGCCCCGGCGGATTTGTATATGTGTTTAAAGGGCTTATTGATTATATGCCGAGCGATTCTGAACTGGCAGGCGTTTTAGGGCACGAAGTAAGCCATATTGTTGAAAAACATACTGTGCACCAGATTGAAAAACAGCTTTTAACAACCCTTTTGCTGGCTGTTGCCACCAAGGGCGATATGGGGCTTACAGGTCTCGCCTCGCAGGCACTGGCAGCAGGTTACAGCCGCACCGATGAACGCGGCGCCGATAAGGAAGGTTTTAACCTGTGCGTTAAGGCAGGTTACAATCCGTACAGCATGGTGCTTACCATTAATAAACTGGAAGATTTGGCCAAAGAAAAAGGCAATCCGGGCTATGGCCTGTTCAGCAGCCATCCGGAACCGGAAGAACGCCTGAAACGCGTAATGAAGCAGATTAAAAAGTTAGACCCTCATCCCGATATTACGGTGCATGAAGACGGCACGGCAACCGTACAAGAAGGTGACTGGACTTTTAATATTACCCAGACCGTGGGCAACGATAAGCCTGAATACCGCGCCTATATGCTGGCAGGTTCGCTGTATGTAGCGCGTCAGCGCGGGCCTGTTGACCCGTACCGTTTTATTGTGTATGACAACGGCAGCAGCGCAACGCTGTACTATGAAGATGTTCAGCTTTTAACCGTATATAACCAGGATGCCTATGCCGCAGGCTTTGGCGATGCAGGCAGCTATGCCAACGGCTGCGCCCAGCTTTTGCGCGAATGGGCGCCGGTAGCCAATGCCAACGATGCCGCTAAAGCCGATAAGGATAAAGATTAAACGTTAAAGGTGAATTTATGGACTTAGGGAAAATTATCGCGTTTAACTTAAATAAACTGCGTACGGAGCGCAGCCTGACTTTGGGGCAGCTGGCAAAACTTTCCGGTATCAGCAAAGCGATTTTGTCGGATATTGAAAAAGGGGGCAGCAACCCTACCATTAACACTATCTGGAAAATTGCCAACGGGCTGAACGTGCCGTACACACGCCTGATGGAAGTTAAAGAGCCGGACGGCACCGTAGTGCGCAGAAGCGATACGGCAGAGCAAAGTGACGAAACAGGCGTATACCGCGTTCACTGCTATTTTTCTACCGCGCCGGAACGTAATTTTGAACTGTTTTACTGTGAACTTGATGCAGAAAGCGCCAATGCTTCAATCGCTCATTCGCCAAGGGCGCAGGAATATATTTATGTTATCGAAGGTTCACTCACTCTTAAAACAGATACCGCCGTCTATGAACTCAGTGCCGGTGATTCTCTGGTATTTAATTCTTCCGTTAACCATACGTATATTAATGACGGCAAGATTAAAGTAAAATTTATGGTCATCAACTATTATCCGTATTAAAACGGCAAAATAAAAACTCCTGCTATCCGTGGATAACAGGAGTTTCTTTTGCTTATTGCTTAAACAACTATTTAATTATTTGTTGAAGTAACGAGCGAGCAGGCCTGCAAATGCTCTGCCATGGCGGGCTTCGTCACGAGCCATTTCATGAACGGTGTCATGGATAGCGTCAAGGCCGAGTTCTTTAGCGCGTTTTGCAAGGTCGGTTTTGCCTGCGGTTGCGCCGTTTTCAGCTTCTACGCGCATTTCAAGGTTCTTTTTGGTGCTGTCGGTAACAACTTCGCCGAGCAGTTCAGCAAATTTAGCAGCATGTTCTGCTTCTTCAAAAGCAGCTTTTTCCCAGTACAGGCCGATTTCCGGATAGCCTTCACGGAAAGCAACACGGCTCATAGCAAGGTACATGCCTACTTCGCTGCATTCGCCGTTGAAGTTAGCGCGCAGGTCTTCTTTAATATCTTCGGGAACGTCTTTAGCTACGCCAACAAAATGTTCAGCAGCCCAAGTCATTTCGCCTTTCATTTCTACAAATTTGGAAGCCGGAGCTTTGCACTGCGGGCAGTATTCCGGAGCAGCTTCACCTTCATAAACATAGCCACAAACTTGGCAAACCCATTTTTTCATTATTCATTCCTCCATAAAGTACAAATTTTAAAATTATCATGGCGGTTCGTTCTAACCGCTTACTGTAATGATTTTAACACAGCACCGGCAAGTTGTCAATAATAATTATTAATTGTTAGAGATTGCTAACATTAAAATTTTTGTGAAATGCCGTAAAAATATCTGTTAAAGGCAGCATACTGCAAAATTCGGCTGTAAACAGCCTTTAATTGAAGTGCCCTATTGTAGAATAAGCGATAAATTGCTATAATATACAGAACGGAGGTATATTATGGAAAAATTTACTGTTACGTTAAACCACCATGCTCATTATGGTTATGTAGAATATGACCCGGAAACCAAAACCGCCAATGTCGTGCTGGATGTTCCGGAAGCCAAAGCAAGGGTAGAAGAATTTTTAAGCAAACCCTTAACGCTTGATTTGCCTGAAGGCGAAACTATCCGTCAGTTTGTTACAAAAACTTTAATGCCGCTGGACAGTTTGGAAAACTTTAAAAACTGCCTTGGCAGATTATGGTTCAATACCGATGTAAGGGTAGAGTGGAGCATGCCTCCCGGAGCAATGGATAATTTATAATTGCCCGCTGCTTAAAACTGTGATACACTTAATAAGTTAATATTCGGTTCCGTAGCTCAGCAGGATAGAGCAACCGCCTCCTAAGCGGTAGGTCGGCAGTTCGAATCTGCCCGGGATCACCAGTAAATATGCGCACTTGCAAGGTTTTGCAGGTGCGTTTTTTAATGCTGTTTTGGTGATAAGACAAAATTCAAGACAGAATTTTATTTCACGACAGAATTGGTCGTTTATCATTAAACCTTATTAATCTGTAGTAATTTGAACTAAATTTCCTTGTGGATAACTTTAAACAAAATTACGATATTAAGATATTGTATTTAATATTTTAGATAACGCGTTACGTAACGCGTTACGATTTTCGTTACGCTGTGGATAACTCTTATAAGACACGTCTGGCGTGGAGTTAGTGGATTGTGTAACATAACGTTCTAATAATAATATAAATATAAAAAGCGTTACAGCGCCTTTAAGCTGGCTGTAACGCTTTTTATATTAACTAAATTATTAATTTTCGGGGATTTTAGTGATGTCAAATAATGGGGCTGGTAATTGTTTGGCAGGTTTAGGATTCTCTCGTTGAAATGCCCCATTCCATTGTTGCCGGGCTTTATTTTGCAATATTTTTTCTATTCCAGAAACAACAAAATAATATTTATGTGCGGCTTCTTTCTTACGATTTTTCTTTATATTTGCAGATTCTAAAATAATATCTAAAGTAGTATTGGTGTATCCTCCATTTTGTAATATATCTGGCTCTTTTTCAGCAAAAACTCTTAAATATTGTAATAGAAATATTAAATTTGCCCTCTCGGCTAATGAGTAATATATTTTTCTTTTTTCAATATCAGAATACGTATCAGGAAGAATACTCTTAAATTCAGTGTTCTTAACTATTTTGATATTCATTAACTGTGATTCTAAATTTAATATTAATTCTTCATCATACGGTTGTAATGAACGTCCGACAAGCCAATCAATACTGACGGCAAATAAATCAGCAATATCTAATAATTTTTCAAAAGATGGATATATTTTAATACTTTCTAATTGAGATATCGTACTTTTATTTTTGAAATTTAAAATATAAGCTAAATCAGACATAGAAAGAAAATGACTTAGTCTAAGTAATTTAAAGTTTTTTGCAAAAATTTCACAAATTATCATAGTTGACACCTTGCGTTGCGTAAAAATAAACTATATAATTAACATAAACAATAAGTTGCGCAAAACGCAACCACATAATTATAGTAGTCATATCAAATCAATTATATCAAAATTTTTATAAAAAAACGAGGTGGAGATAAAATAAAACTACGATTTTTGCAACTCAAAATAGATTTATTTTATGACCCTCGTATACGCAAACTTAAGCAAACAAGCAATGGGCATATTATGTTGGTTATATATCTATATATGCTTACATTAGCACTAGAAAATGATGGATATATTATTTATGATACGCATTTTGATAATTTAGGAGAACAATTATCGTTTTCAATGCAGGACGAAAAAAAGTCAGATATAGAAGCAACAATAGCTTATTGTGTAGCGTTAGGGTTAATACAAGTTGTAGGTATGCAACAACAATTATTTTTCCCAGATTTTGCTGCTATGACTAGTCAATATAAGCAATTAACATTTGATAATAAATATAAAGGTATAAAAAAAGAATTAAGTAATACACCCGGCGCTATACGTCAAAGACGTTACAGAGCAAATAAGAAAATAAAAATGGAGGTGTTAAAAAATGAAAGAACGTAAATTTTTTACAGTTTCACAATTAATTGAATATTTTGGAAATGGTGTTATTAGCCGTGGCACAATTTATTTGATGGTAAAAAAAGGTGAAATTCCTACAGTGCGCATAGGAGAACGTATACTTATTCCAGCTACTTGGGTCGAACAATTTATGCTTAATGCAGCAAAAGTAGTAGCAGCTAAAACAACTGCTGCCAAAGCATAATGGCGCGCCGAGCATGGGGTGAGGGTTCTGTCTTTTTTGATACGGTAAATAAGCGCTGGACATGGAAAGGTAATTATCTTGTTAATGGTATGAAAAAGCCCAAAACATTGACTGCTAACCGGCAAATTGACCTGCGCAAAAAGGTAGAGCGCTTTAAGTTGATGATTGATGAAGGCTATTTTGCTGATGATAATACTAATCTTAAAACTTGGATTGAGACGTGGCTTGATGTAATTGTAAAGCCAAGCGTAAAAAAGAAAACGCTGGATAACTATACCGACCGTTTACGATATGTAATTACTAAATTCGGTGATAGGAAATTAAGAACTTTAACCCCTTTAGAACTACAAAATTTTTTTAATGAGTTGCGCTTAACGGGCGGTAAAAAGCAGCAAGGACTTGCCGCTGAAAGTGTAAATTGCTGTCGCAGGTACGTAAAAAGTTGCTTTGATTCTGCAATTCAAAATGGGCTTTTAAAAACAAACCCAGTTGTTGGCACAAAGCCGCAGCGCAAAACCAAAACTGAAATGGTAGTAATGGATGACTACGAAGTGCAGCACTTTTTGCAAGTGGTCAAACAGGGTGATTATATTTACGCTGGTGCAAAAAGTCCGCGGTATATACGCCGGGACGAAGGCACGGAATATTACTTACAGTGCTTCTTTAATCTGTGCAATTTGGCGCTGGCCAGCGGTATGCGCATTGGTGAACTGCGCGGCCTTTCATGGTCTTGCGTTAATTTCCGCAAAAAATATGTGGAAGTCAAAAATCAAATTGTTAAAACAGCAGATGATGATATATTGGATGAACCAAAAACGGAAAAATCAAAGCGTAAAATTGCTATTGATGATAACACTCTAAACGAGCTGAAACTCTATAAAAATTATCAGTTAGCCTACGAAGCGATGCTTGGCGATAAATTCAATAACGAATTTAACCTTTGCTTTACTAATACGTGGGGTAAACCTTTTGATTTAAGCAATTTTCGTGACAGATATTTCCGCAAAATGCTGTTAGTAGCCGAAGTTAAAGAAGGATTTACGCCGCACTGTATGCGCCATACACACGCTACACTATTACTGAAACATGGAGTTAATATCAAAGTTGTATCGGAACGTTTGGGGCATAGCAGTGTAACCGTAACGCTTAACATTTATGCGCATGTGTTGGAATCTATGGAAGAAACAGCTCCTTCTACTTGGGCACAAATAATGAGCGGAGTTGATAATGAAAAGTAAGTATTAAATTTGGGGTTCAAGGGGTCTCCCCTTTGCCAGCGATTTTGGCGACAAAAAGGAACCAAAATAGGACGCTGGCAAACAATAGTAGTTATAAAGCAGGTGATTAATGGTGCCAAAATACAAACTTGGCAAAACCGCACGTTTGGTACTGCGGCTAAAGCCGGAACAGAAAATTTTAATAGTAAGTAAGGCTAAAGCTGCCAATAAAACCATTAACGATTTTTGTACTGATATTCTTCTGAATTTTAAGTACGTTGACCAACTACAAAAAATTGAAAATATGCAGCGCAAGAAATTGTTTTTGCTACAAAATTTGGCCAATAATATCAATCAGATAGCGGCACATTGTAATACATTTGAAACTGCCCCTCAAAAGGAAATTTTGCAGCAACTTTTAAAAGAGGTATTACAAAATGCCGATTTTTAAATCAATAAAACCAGGAGCATCGTTAAAAAATATAATGAAATATGTTTCTAAAGAATTTGAAAAAACAAAAGATATTGATACGATTAAAGGCTTAAATGTTGCGGATAATCCAGATATTGCCAAATCACAAATGCTTTATACCAAAAAGGAATTTGGTAAAGAATCAGGGCGGCAATATCAGCATTATGTTTTATCTTTTAGTGACGAAGAAAAACTAAAACCTAAAGAAGCTATAGCTTATGCCGAAAAACATGCTAAAGAATGTTTTGGAGATAGATTTCAAGTATTTTTAGCCGTTCATCAAAACGGCAATGGTGGTAAACTGCATGTGCATTATGTTGTAAACAGCGTAAGCTGTATGGACGGTAAGAAAATACAAACTAGTAAAGACGACTATAATTATTTTAAAAACATTAATGATGAAATAGCAAAAGAATATGGTTTTAAGGTTATAGACCGCAGCTATGAAGCTGTTAGAGCACGCAGCAGGCCACAGCTTTATGGTCAACGTGAATATCAAAGTTTTATTAAAAATAAAAATAACTTATTAACCAATTGCGGCATTTCTGTTTTTAAAGCGTTGCAAGATAAGCCTAAAAGCTTTGATGATTTTAAAAATACTATGCAAGGATTAGGCTGGGAAGTGCATTTACGCGGTAAAAATATCGTTTTTAAAAATGTAATTACTCAGCAAAGAATAAGAGCAAATACCCTTGCTAAAAAAATCAATAATAATAAGTTAAGTACGGCGCAGATATTAAAAGCTTGCAATGAACAAAATTGGGAACAATATCAGGTTATTAGTGTTAAAGCAGCTCACAAACATCTTGATAATAACCAGCACTTTAATTATTTAACAATAAAACTACCGCATGTAAATACTAATGATGAGCAACAATCCAAAGCTGGCTTTAAAGTAGATTTGCAGCAAGATTATGAAAGAGATTAACTATATTCTGAAATGGAGCGAAAATAATGGATTTACAAGGATTAGTCGAAGCTACTAATAATAAAAAGACAGAAACGGAAGAAAAAAGCGTAAACGGAAACGAGATATATGCGTCTTTAGTATTTATTCAAAATTCTATTCAAGCACTAAAGATGCAGCAAAGCGAGCAAAGCAAAATATATACAGACACTAATCAAAAATTAACCTTAAAAATAAATAATGGCTTTACCGATTTACAAAAATCAATTAGTGCCGTGCCGGTGCAAACGCAGACTTTAACTGTAAATGAAGTTAAAGAAATAATAAAAGGTGTACAAACAGTAGAAAAATCTACTTTAAATGTGTGCAATGAATTGAGGGAAGCAAGGGAGAATTTAAAACAAACCATTAACTTTTTAGAATGGAGTTTATTGTTATTACCTGTAACATTAGTTTTGTTATTAGTATGTTACCATTATTTGTATTATTGATAAAATATTATTATGTTATTGTTTAGAAAACCACGGAGTTATACTTCGTGGTTTTTGTTATATGTAATACATTAGAATCTATAAGCATAAGTTGTTGTGTTGATAATTTCACTTTTACGTGATATATTGGATTATAGAAAGTGAGGAAATAGTATTATGGCGGTATCTTATAAAAAATTATTTCATATGCTAATTGATAAAAATATGTCTATCGTAGAACTTCAACGGCAAGCCGGATACAGTGCTAATATTTCTACGCGCTTACGTAATAATAGTTATATTTCATTGGAAACAGTAGAAAAAATTTGCCGGGTATTAAATTGTAGAATTGATGAAATTATCGAGTTTATTCCGGATTTTGCAAATAATGGAGGAAATAACAATGCCTAAAGCGATTAAAAAGAAAGCAGAAAATGTATCTTTAGAAACTGTATTATGGAATTGCCGTGTGGCTTTACGTGGAGTTGGAAGTACTGATAAAAACCGTGATGCTGTTATAGGTTTGTGCTTTTTGAAGTTTGCCGGTGATAAATTTGAGAAACGCCGGGCTGAATTGAAAGAAGAATATAGTTATATTCCTGAAAATGATATTCATATAATTTTAGATGATGCTTCTTTTTATAATGCAGTAAACGTCTTTTATCTTAAAGAAACAGCCCGGTGGCCATATATAGTAAAAAATTCCAGTTCTAATAAAATTGCGGTAATTCTTGACACGGCAATGAAAGACATTGAAGAAAGTAACCCGGAATTAAAGGGAGCTCTTTCTCTCAATTTATATGCCAGTTTAGGAGCACCAATAGAAAAAATAAAACAGCTTATCGATGAAGTAAACAAAATTGATGAATCTCGTTTTCACGAAGAAGATTTGATTGGGAGAGTTTACGAATATTTTTTGCAAGTATATGCAGCATCTGGTACTAAAGAAGATGGTGAATTTTATACTCCTGCTTGTGCAGTTAAATTAATTGCAGAACTAATAGAGCCTTACAGCGGCACGGTATATGACCCGTGCTGCGGTTCAGGCGGTATGTTTGTACAGTCACATAAATTTGTAGAACATCATCATGGAAACAGACAAAATATCTCTGTCCTTGGCCAAGAAAGCGTACAAGAAACTTGGCGTTTATGCAAAATGAACCTTGCAATACGTGGTATATCCCATAATTTGGGAGATACAAATGCTTCCACTTTTACTAATGACCTTCATAAAGACCGTAAGGTTGATTATATAATGGCAAACCCGCCTTTTAACCTAAAAGGGTGGCGTGGAGAAAAAGAGTTATTAAAAGACGTACGTTGGCAAGGTTATGAAGTACCTCGATTATCTAACGCAAACTATGCGTGGATTCTTCACATAATATCTAAACTTGATGTTGATCATGGTATTGCAGGCTTTTTGTTAGCAAACGGAGCACTAAATGACCCGGATGAATACGAAAATAGAAAAAGGATTCTTCAAAATGATAAAGTAGAAGCAATTATTGTTTTGCCGCGAGATATGTTTTATACTACTGATATTTCTGTTACTTTGTGGATTATCAATATGAATAAAAACGCTTGTATAGTTAATGGCAGGCAAGTACGTGACCGCCGTGGCGAAGTACTTTTTATAGACTTACGCCGCTGGAATCAAAATATTGATGAAATTGTTATTGATAAAGGTAAAAAGAAGAAAAAAACTGTATTGACTGATGAACAGATTCAAAAAGTAAAACAGATTTATAATAGTTGGCAATCTGCCGATACTTCCCTTTATCATGACGTGCCGGAATTATGTAAAGCTGTTAAGATATTTAAAAAAGATAAAGTTAACCAGACTGATATTACTATTGAAGAAAAAGATTGGTCGCTTGCTCCAAGTAAATATATTGAATTTATTGACCATGATTTAGATATTGATTATGAAAAAGAAATGACCAGAATACAGAATGAAATGCGTCTTTTGTTGGCTTCTGAAGAACTATCACAGTCAATGCTTAAAGAGGCGTTCAGGGGGATTGGTTATGCCATTGACTAAGTATAATTTAGGGCAACTTTTAGAGTTGGTAGAAGAAACTAATAATGATCTAAAATATGGTGCAGATGATGTTAGAGGTGTAACTATTTCAAAGCAAATTATTCCGACGAAAGCTGATGTTTCTGCAACAGATTTAAGCAAATTTATTGTTGTAAATCCAAATGAATTTGTTTTTAATCCAAGAACCCATGGCAAAAAGATTGGTTTTGGTTACAATAATACAAATTCGACTTTTATTATTAGTTGGAATAATATAGCTTTTAGAATTAAAAAGTCTATGAAGACAGTAATATTATCTGAATATCTTTTCTTACACTTTAATCGTGGAGAATGGGATAGAGAAGCATGTTTCCGTTCTTGGGGCAGTTCTACAGAGGTGTTTTCTTGGGATTCACTATGTGATATGGAATTAGACTTACCTCCAGTAGAAATTCAACAAAAGTATGTTGATATTTATAATGCTATGATAGCAAATCAACAATATTATGAAACAGGACTTGATGATTTAAAACTGGTATGTACTGCTTATATTGAAGCACTTCGACATATGCATCCATCAGAAAAAATTTCTAAATATATTGACAGAACTGATATAAGAAATGGCAATGACGGCACAGAAAATGTTATGGGTATTAGTACTTCAAAAGAATTTAGGATTCCTACATCAAAAGTTAACCGAAAACAGTTGTCTGATTATAAGGTAGTAAAACCACGTCAAATTTCTTTTGTGCAAACAACGCATAATGAAAAGGTTTTTGCATATGCATTTAATAATACAAGTAAAGATATTGTTGTTTCTTCAGTTAATGAAGTATTTTCAGTAGATGAAGAGAATTTATTGCCGGAGTATTTATGTATGTTCTTTAATAGAAAAGAGTTCGATAGATATGCACGTTTTCATTCGTGGGGTTCAGCAAGAGAAACATTTACTTGGAATGATTTGTGCGAGGTAGAAATTCCTATTCCTGATATTCAAATACAACAATATGTTGCAAATATTTTTAAAGTATACCAACTTCGTAAGAAAATTAATAAAAATTTAAAAGAACAAATACGTAATATCTGTCCAATTTTAATTAAAGGTTCTATTGATGAAGGAAAAGCTGAAAGGAGAGAATAATGCTATGGAATATACCTTTGAAAAAGGACAATTTACAGAAGCACAGTTAGAAGAAGCAATTATTACTCTGTTCAAGCAGCAAGGTTATGAATACACAGATGGAGAAAATATACATAGGAAATATGAAGATATTCTGCTTTTAAACGACTTGCGCCAATTCCTTTTTTCTCGCTATGCCGAAGAAGAGTTAAGCGAAGGTGAAGTGCAAAAAATAATTAACCATCTTTCTTTTATTCAATCAAGCCCACTGTATATTGGAAATAAAGAAACATTTTGGCTTGTAAACGAAGGCTTCGATTTGCAGCGTGATGATACGAGCAAAGTAGCCTTACATGTAGATTATATTGATTTTGATGAGCCTCAAAATAATATCTTCAAAGTAGTCAACCAATATTCTGTACAAGGCGAACAGTTGCGCCGACCCGATTTGCTTGTTTTTATCAACGGCATACCTGTAGCAATTTTTGAGTTTAAATCAGCAATTAACGAAGATACTACGGTGCATGACGCATGGGAACAAATTACCATTCGTTATAATAGAGATATTCCTAAATTGATGAAATATTGTTTCTTGGCTGTAATAAGTGATGGCGCTAATACAAAAATGGGTACGATTTTCACTCCTTATGCTTATTACTATGCTTGGAATAAAGCTAATGAACAAGATAAGGTCGCCAATGGAATTAGTTCATTATTTACAATGATAACAGGTGCTTTTGCCAAAGAGCGTATAATTAAGTTACTCTGCAATTTTGTTTTTTATCCTGATAGCAGCAAACATACTGAAGCTATTGTTTGCCGGTATCCGCAGTTTTTTGCAGCCAATAAGATGTTAGAAAATATTAAGCAGCATCTACGCCCTGCCGGAGATGGCAAGGGAGGTACATATTTTGGTGCTACTGGCTGCGGTAAAACATATACTATGTTATTTTTATCACGTATGATTGCATTACATGATACTGATACATTTAAAAACCCAACTATAATTATTATTGTCGACCGAGAAGATTTAGATACCCAAACATCAGAACTATTTGTTACAGCAAAAAGATTTCTACACGAAAATAATGTGCGAAGCATAGAATCTCGTGCTGATATGGAAAGAACACTTAAAGATAGACCAAGTGGTGGTATTTATATTACTTCAATTCAAAAGTTCTGTGAACAAACAGGTTTGCTTTCAGACAGAAACAATATCATTTGTATTTCTGATGAAGCGCACAGAACACAAACTGGTATTGGAGCTAAACTAAAAAAGACTGATAAAGGCGTTTTTACTACATACGGCTTTGCAAAATATTTGCGTGATAGTTTTCCTAATGCTACTTATTGCGGTTTTACTGGCACGCCTATTGATGAAACAATAGCTGTTTTTGGTGATGTTGTTGATAGCTATACTATGAAGGAATCTAGTGATGATGGTATAACTGTTCGTATTGCCTATGAACCACGCTTAGCACGTGTGATTTTATCTGAAGAACAGGCAAAACAAATTCAAAAATATTATGAAGCTTGTGCGGAACAAGGGTCGACTGAAGAACAGATAGAAAAAAGTAAGAGTGCTATGGCGCATATGAAAGCAATTCTTGGACATCCAGAACGTCTAAAAAAATTGGCAGCTGACATAGTATTGCATTATGAAGCCCTTTGCAATGAAAAACCAGAAATTGTCCAAAAAGCCATGATTGTCTGTGCGGACCGTGCAGTTGCATTTAGCCTGTTGCAAGAAATTTTAAAAATACGTCCAGAATGGGGTGAAAAGCGGCGTGCAGATAATGAATCTGAATTGACGAAAGAGCAGCTTGATAAATTATTGCCTTTGCCAAAAATCAATTTGGTTGCAACGCAAGGGGCAAATGACAAAAAGAAGTTATTTGAGGCTTGTGGTACAAAGGAATATCGCAAAATGCTGGATAGACAGTTTAAAAACAACGATTCTAATTTTAAAATCGCTGTTGTTGTAGATATGTGGATTACTGGTTTTGATGTTCCTTCTCTTGCCGTTATGTATATTGATAAGCCGCTCCAAAAACATACGCTTATTCAAACAATTTCCAGAGTTAACCGAGTATTTGATGGAAAAGATAAAGGCTTAGTAGTGGATTATATCGGCATAAAAACAGATATGATGGAAGCTGTGAAAAAATATGGAAGCCCGCAGGAAAGCCCTGTTGATGAACTGAATATCACAATAGGCATATTCCGCAATCATTTAGCTTTAATTGACGAACTTTTGATAGGATTTAATGCCTCAAAATTTTATGTGGGTGAACCTTTAGAGAGATTAAATTGTTTAAATAGTGCGGCTGAATATGTTCAAAATAGTAAAGATATGGAAACCAGATTTATGGGTTTATCTCGGCGTTTAAAAAGTGCCTATAATATTTGTTTTCCGTCCGGCGAATTGAAAGACGAAGAAATTGCAAAAGCACAATTTTATTTGGCTATCCGTTCAATTATTTATAAGCAAACAAAAGGTAATGCACCTGATGCAGAAATAATGAATAGAGTTGTCGAAGAAATGGTGCGTGCTGCTATTTCTTGTACAGGTATAGAAAATATCATAGATGAAAACAAGTCGGTTGATTTATTTAGTGATGAATTTTTAACTGAATTAAACAAAGTTAAATTGCCGATAACTAAATTTAATGCTTTACTGAAGTTGCTGCGCAAAGCGATAAATAGCTATCGCCGCACTAACAAAGTTAAAGCACAAGAATTTGACGAAAGGTTAAGAAAAGTAGTAGATACATACAATAATCGAGATAAACTTGTATTTACCAATGAAGAAGCATCTGATTTTGTAAATGATTTATCAGAGCAAATCTTGCAAATTATTCGTGATTTAGAGGATGATAAAAATTCTTTTGAACAACTCGGAATTTCCTTTGAAGAAAAAGCCTTTTACGATATACTTGTAAAAGTACGTAATGAGCATGATTTTGCATATGCTGATGAAAAATGCATTGTTTTAGCTAAAAAAATCAAAGAATTAGTAGATGATAAATCAAAATTTACAGATTGGGCTTCAAGAAATGATATAAAAAGTCAACTTCAAAGCGCTTTAATTTTGCTTCTTTATAAAAACGGCTATCCACCGAGATGGAACAGGGAAGTTTTCCTAAAAGTTATGGAACAGGCAGAAAACTTCAAAAAATATAATCCTTAATTTGAAAGCATAAAGTAAAAATTTTAATATACGCATAGGATGGGCTGCGCACCCATAAAAACCTCCAGTCTTGAACATAGGTATAATTTGCCGCTAATTTCTGTTCATGGGTTAAGGCACACACACGCTTTGTTACTGCTTTTTGCCGGAGTATCTAATGCAAGTGTTGCTCGCTGTCTTGGTCATGCCAGTATGACTACAACGCAAAAAACTTATTTGCATATCATTCAAGAATTAGAAAATAAAGATGCTGACTTGGTCATGCGTTCCATTACTGGATTAAGCTAAAACTAATTGCTCACGCTGATAACATATAACGTTGATGTTGGATTGCCAAAGATGTATTGTATACCAACACGGATTTCAAAATTTCTGTTTTATAACTTTGACAACCTGCTGTTTAAATGATACTATAAGTATATCTCCTTCCTAACGGAAGGGTCACAGCCCAAGAAACGTCCGAAGTTTTACTTTGGGCGTTTCTTACTTATAAAGAAAGGCAGGATAGCTTATGGGATTAGAAAAAGCGATTGCCCACGGTAAAGAACACCGCAAACCTTATTACGATTCACGTGCTGTTTCCGGAGAATGTAGAAACCATGGTGGGTGTCCTTGGTGTACCGGCAACAGGCTGCATGGTTTTGAAAAGCAAAAACAGGCAGCAATCCAAAAATTAAAAGAATATTACTCAAATGACGGGCAAAATTTCAGCAATGATGAAATGCCCGTTATTTTTTATTGCCTAAATAATAAAATCGTTCTTAAGAATGCCGTTTAAAGCGTTTAAAAAGCGGCAGGCATATAAATACTTGCATTTTAACATAAAAACGTTTTTAAGGGTATTTATGGCGGTTTTAGAAGGATATTTCCTTCACAGCATTATACTATAAAAATATTAACTTTTTATAAATTAAACATATATGACACATTGAACAGATTGAAAATATAAGACAAAGCCACGGAGCAGTTTAAACTCCGTGGCTTTGTTGTAACTTTTAAATAATTTTAATTTTGCTCCAGCAGCCAGTTAATTATGTTCAGTGCTTTTATGCCGTTATAAGTAGTGCCGCTATCTATATCCATTGATAAAACAATCTTTTCGTAATTGTCGCGTATTTTTTCCAGCGGCGCTAATTCACGGCTGCGTACTTCTTCACCTTGCAGGCTTTCTGTGACTTGTATATACATTTTTTCGTTATATTTCGTTGCTATAAAATCAACTTCGGTATTATCAACCTTGCCGACGGCTAAATCATAGCCGCGCCGCAGCAGTTCTAAGTAAACAACATTTTCTAAAATATGCCCTCTGTCCCTATCGCGGTTGCCAAGTAAATAAGTCCTGAGCCCTGTATCGACAATATAATATTTGCCAAGTGTTCTTAAAAATTCTTTGCCTTTAATGTCAAAACGCTTAATTTCATAAAAAAAGTAACTTTCGGTTAAAGTATTTACATAAGCCTGTACGGTGTGCGTACTGGGTTTACCCTTGCGTGCGTCGTCAGGTAATAATCCTTCGTTGGAAAGTGTGCCTGCCATAGATGTGGCAGAAATGCTGCTGCCAATGTTATCTGCAAGGAACAGGATTATTTTTCTCAGCAGTGCAGCATCGGTAATGCGCCGCTGGCCTCTGCGTTTTTCCCTTTCCAGTATATCCCTGATAACAACAGTAGAATAAATGCCGTCCAACAGTGCCATTGCTTTATCCTGGTCAAGCCCTATATCGGCAATGCCTGGCATACCGCCAAAAAGCAGATAGGCATTAAAGGCTTCTGCTGGTTCATAGATAATACTGTTTTGGTCTTTAATGATTTTACGTTTGCCGCCAAAGGCACTGGCAGCTTCTTCAATCTTAAACCCATGGAAATCAAGAAACTCTGCAAAGGATAGCGGCAGCATTTTAATTTCTACGCTGCGGCCGGAAAGATAGGTGGCATATTCTGACGAAAGAAGATAAGCATTGGAGCCTGTAATATAAATATCACAATAAAAATCTACACGAAATGAATTGACGGCATCTTCCCAACCATCTATGCGCTGAAGCTCATCGAAAAAGAGATAGGTACGATTGCTGGTATTGATGTGTTCTTTGACATAGTTGTAAAATTCCTGCGCTGTCATATTTTTAAAAGCCATGGATTCAAAATTCATTGCCAGTATTTGCGTATCTTCAATGCCATGTTCTTGTAAATATTTAATCATCAGCTTTAGCAAGCTGGATTTGCCGCAACGGCGGATGCCGGTAATTATTTTTACCGGTTCAGTATCTTTAAAAGCGATTAATTTATTTAAGTAGCCGTTTCTTGGTTTTAAAGTTTGGTTGCTAATCATTTTCAACACCTACCTTGTGAAAATTATAGCATAAATTCATAAAAAAACAAAGTTTATGCTATGAATAGCATAAACTTTTCAGTCTGTCGAAAAAGACAGTTTCAGCAAAAGCTGAAGCTGTCTTTTCCTATCTTTATCGTAAATTTTTCTGCTGAAGTTCTTAAAATAAGCCAAAAATAAAAGTTGTTTTTTCCTCCTTTGCCATTATCCCATTTCCACATTGCCATCTTCTTTAAATTCATTGCAGCAAATTTAAGCTTAACCCATTTTGTTACTTGTGTTAAGCCTCTATACTGCGTATACCGCATACCATATTTTTCTTTTGCATCTGCAAAGATGCGTTCTATCGTTTCTTTCCGCTTGTTATACAACTCTTTGTATTTCGGTATATATCTGGCTTCTTCCGCTTTTTCTACCCATCCGCTCCAGATATGCCTTAATACCCTCTTTTCTAAACTTTTGCCTGCTGTACACTTTTCCCTTACAGGGCAGTTACGGCATTCTGCTTTACTGTTCTTATATTCTCTGTATCCATCTCTGTTTGTTGTATAGGTGGATTTGCTCTGGTAGTACCAGTTGCTCTTATAGTTAACATACTTTTCTGATTAGTATTTGTAAAATTCACTGGTTTAGTATATTAAATTTTATATGTCCAATGTCCGGATGTCCGGCAGAAATAGAGTGTGTAAGCCGCTTAAATAGTGGCAGACACACTCTATTTTGTTGTTTAAATCTTGAGCAGGATATAATTTTTCTTATAGGTAAGCAGGCCATCTTTCTGCATCTTGGAAAGTTCGTTGCTCATAGTGCTGCGGTCGACATTAAGATAATCCGCTAACTGCTGGCGGTTATAGGGAATAACGAAAGAGTTGCTGCCGGCACGTTTGGCACATTCGGAGAAGTAGGACATTAACCTTCCACGGATTGATTTGGAGCTAGTATGCAGGATGCGCTGCGAGAGCTGGAGACTTTTATAAGCGCAGACAGTAAGCAGATTACGCGCAAGTTTAGCATGAATGGGGCAGGCGTTAGGACAGGTTGTTAAAATGCGTCTCGCGTTGATAAATAATATGCAGGTATCTTCTGCAGCTGTTACCGTTACCAGCAGCGGCTGCCCGGGAATGCAGGCATATATTTCGGCAAAGACACAGCCGGGGGCTGCATTGCCTAAGATACTGGCATTGCCCCAGATATCATTACAGGAAATCAGAGCCATGCCGGACAGTACGATACCGATATTTTCTGTCATACTGCCTTCTGAAAGAATGGTTTCTCCTTTTTGATAATCACGCTTGAAAGTATTTAGGCACGTTAGCAGCGTCTTTATTTCATCTTCCTGCAGACCACGAAATAACTTGGTATTAGCTAAATGCATATTTTTCTCCTTTTGTTGTTATAACAACGGATTTATTGGTTTAATTATAGTATGGTAATGGTAGAAACACAAGTGAAAGGGTGATAACAGTGCTCAGAAAGATTATCCAGATAGATGAACATAAATGCAACGGCTGCGGTGCGTGCGCGACTGCTTGCCATGAAGGCGCCATCGGCATTGTGGAGGGCAAAGCCAGACTGTTGCGTGATGATTATTGTGATGGATTGGGCGACTGCCTGCCGGTGTGTCCGACAGGAGCTATTTCTTTTGTAGAGCGGGAGGCTGCTGCCTATGATGAACAGGCTGTACAGGCCAATATAAAAAAACACCGGCAGTTTAATGCAGCTGCTGCAGGATGCCCTGGCAGCAGGATGCAGTGTCTGCAGCCTGGGCAGAAAGTTGCCGTTTCTGCAGTGCAGACTGCGTCGCAGTTAGGACAATGGCCCTGCCAGATTAAACTGGTTTCGGTTAATGCCCCATATTTTGCCGGAGCCAAACTGCTGATTGCCGCTGATTGCAGCGCCTATGCTTATGCTAGATTGCATGATGAATTTATGCGCGGCAAAATTACGCTGATTGGCTGTCCCAAGCTTGATAATACAGATTACAGCGATAAGCTGACGCAGATTATTCAAAATAACGATATCAAAAGCGTGACTATCGTCAGGATGGAAGTTCCCTGCTGCGGCGGACTGGAAATGGCGGCAAAAAAAGCTTTGCAGACCAGCGGCAAATTTATTCCCTGGCAGGTTGTCACTATTTCGATTGACGGTAAAATTTTAGAGTAAAATTTGCTGAAATATAAGGAGGAAGAATATATGGAACAAAAAATGTTTTGTTATCAGTGTCAGGAAACAGCCGGGTGCAAAGGCTGCACTGTTTCCGGTGTCTGCGGCAAAAAGCCGGAAGTAGCGGTCATGCAGGATCTGCTAGTCTATGTTACCAAAGGTTTGGCTGCCGTTACTACTTCTCTGCGCCAGGAAGGCAGGGTGATAGCTGCTGAGATAAATCATTTGATTAGCTTAAATTTATTTACTACGATTACCAATGCAAATTTTGACCAGGACAGTATTAGGGCAAGAATCCAGACTACGCTGACAGCAAAGCGTGCGCTGCTGGCACAGGTACCGGCTACGGACGGTCTACCTGAAGCTGCACTCTGGGACGGTATCGGCGACTGGGCAGCAAAGGCTGTAGCAGTAGGCGTCCTTGCTACTGCCGATGAAGATATTCGTTCTCTGCGTGAACTCATTACTTATGGTCTTAAAGGTCTGGCGGCTTATTCCAAACACGCCAACGTATTGTTAAAGGACGATGAAGCCGTAGATGCATTTTTGCAGCAAGCATTGGCAGCGACCTTGGATGATACTCTTAATGCGGAAGATTTGCTGGCATTAGCTATGGAAACGGGCAAATATGGCGTGGCAGGTATGGCTATGCTGGACAAGGCCAATACAGACGCTTATGGCAATCCGGAAATTACCCAGGTAAATATTGGCGCAGGAACAAATCCCGGCATCTTAGTATCCGGCCATGACCTGCGCGATTTGGAAATGCTGCTGGAGCAGACCCGGGGAACAGGCATAGATATCTATACTCATTCAGAAATGCTGCCTGCCCATTATTATCCGGCTTTTAAGAAATATCCTCATTTTGTCGGTAACTATGGCAATGCGTGGTGGAAGCAAAAGGAAGAATTTGAAGCTTTTCATGGGCCAATTCTGATGACGACTAACTGTATCGTGCCGCCCAAAGACAGTTATAAAGACAGGCTGTATACTACCGGGGCAGCTGGCTTTCCGGGCTGTACCCATATTCCGGGAGAAATCGGTGAGCAGAAAGACTTTTCTGTAATTATTGAACATGCTAAAAAATGTCCGCCTCCGGATGAGCTGGAAGCAGGCACAATTACTGGCGGTTTTGCTCATGCGCAGGTTCTGGCTTTGGCAGATAAGGTTGTGGAAGCTGTTAAAAGCGGCGCCATCAAAAAGTTTGTTGTCATGGCAGGCTGTGACGGACGCGCTAAAAGTCGTGAATACTATACTGAATTTGCCAGGGCGCTGCCGCAAGATACCGTAATTTTGACAGCAGGCTGCGCCAAATATAAATACAATAAGCTTGCTTTAGGGGATATCAATGGCATCCCGCGTGTTTTGGATGCCGGTCAGTGTAACGATTCCTATTCCTTGGCAGTCATTGCTTTAAAACTTAAAGAAGTTTTTGGGCTGCAGGACATTAACGACCTGCCGATTATTTATAATATTGCCTGGTATGAACAGAAAGCAGTCATTGTATTACTGGCGCTGTTGCATCTTGGCGTGAAAAATATTCATTTAGGGCCTACGCTGCCTGCTTTTCTCAGTCCCAATGTAGCAAAAGTGCTGGTTGAGAAATTTGGCATTGCCGGTATCAGTACTGTAGAAGATGATATGGCGCTCTTTTTTAACGATGACAAGTAAATAGTTTTAAGAAACTTCCTCCTGTTTTTACAGAGTGGGAAACAGGTAAAACCTCCTTTATTTTTCAGCTATGAAAAAGTAAGGGAGGTTTTGTTGTGTTCTAAAAAGTATTTATTTTATGGGACATACAGCCAAGGTTAACTGGTACGTAAGTTGCTTGTTTTATATTTTTATAAAGAGAAAAAAGCATTCTTCAAAATAATATCAGTATGAAAGCTTACTGCTTTTATTGTTTTATGAGATGAGAAGCTTTTGCTGATGAAGAGATGGAGGGGGAGGGGGATGTCTGGATGTCCGGCATAAAAACAGTGTAAAAGCAGCAAAATAGCCTGTTTACACACACTGTTTTTACTGGACATGCGGACATCGGACATGATTTTGGAGGTAATTATGATTCATGGATATGCAAGGGTAAGCACCAAAAAGCAGCTGCATGGTAACTCATTAGAAGAACAGGTTCAGTTATTGTAGCAGGCGAAGTGTGATAGAATAATAACAGAGCAGTTTACCGGGGCGACAACGGAACGCCCGGAATTTAAGAAGCTGATCGGTCAGCTGAAGAGTGGCGATACCCTTATTGTCACCAAGCTGGACAGGTTTGCCAGGAATGTTACCGAGGGCATTGATATTGTAAGGCAGCTTTTTGCCAAAGAAGTCAAAGTACATATTTTGAATATTGGCTTGCTGGAAAATACTGCTATGGGAAATTTCTTCCTTACCACGATGCTGGCAGTAGCTGAACTTGAGCGAGCTATGATTTATGAGCGGACGATGGCTGGGCGTGAAATTGCCAGAACAAAAAACGGGTATCGTGAAGGACGGCCAAGAATTGCTGCTGAAAAAATAGAGTTGGCTTTAGAGCTGAAAAAGACCAGAACCTACAAAGAAGTTGAGCGTTTAACAGGTATAAGTAAGTCTACGCTAATTCGGTACAGAAAAATATAGCAGAAGCTGTATGCTTCTGCTATTGGTTCAAAAGTCTTAATTTTTGTTACTTAAGTAAGCAACCATATCACTATTTAACTGTTGTTGACGGAAAATGTAGAAATAAGTAATAGTTTACAACAGTTTTGAAAAAACTGGCAGTAATCAAAAATTAAAAGAATATTTCGTTGATGATAGGTAAAATATCAGCAATAATAATCTGCCCGTCTTTTTTTGTTGTAAAAATTAAAATTTTGTTTTAAAATTGCCGTATAAAGCCGTTTAAATAAGTAAGGCATATGTTTATACCAATCTGCAACAAAAAAAGCATACAGCGGCATTTACGGCGGCGTAATGGGTGTATTTATTTTATGATGTTAGTCTACAAAATATTAACTTCTTGTAGATTAAACATATATGACATATTAAACAGATTGCAAGTATAAGAAATAATCAAAAAACGTAAGACAAAAAAGAAACTAATTCTAATTGAATGAATTGAAAACATACGAAAAAGTTTACAAAATGCATACTTTGAACAGTAAATTCCTATACAAAACGAAGAAATATTACATATAAAAGCATTAGTTTTAACATTGTTAAAACTCCTAAGCGGTAGGTCGGCAGTTCGAATCTGCCCGGGATCACCAGTAAAAACCCAGCCGTGGAGCGCATTCCACGGCTTTTTTATTTTTGTAATTTCCCGAGGCGTTAGATCAATGGGTGCAACGTGGATGCAACGGTACTTTTAAAATGCAAAATAAATATTGCTGTCTGATTTACAAACCCTTTTTCTGCCTTAATCATAAACATCGCTAAGTCAGCCGCTGCAATAACAAACCCCCGCCGGAAGTTTATGCTTCAAGCGGGGGTTATCGTTTAATGCAAAGTATCAGTAAATTTTATTTTGCTGTTTTCAGTTCGGTCCAGTAACGGTCGTACATAGGCAGTGCATCGCCGATATCAATCAGCCATTCGCCTTTGTCGATGTTATCCATACCGATTTTCAGCATCGGGTCATTTTTAAATTCTTCGCTGTGGAATTCCTGAGCTTTTTCGTTCGGGTCATTGTAGCCGATGTATTCATAGTTTTTAGCGCTGATTTTCGGGTCATAGATAAAGTTGATGAATTTTTCGGCCAGTTCTTTATGTTTTGCGCCTTTGGGGATAGCAAAGGTATCAGCCCAGATGGTAGCGCCTTCTTTAGGTACTACAAAGCCGATATTGGGGTTGTCTTTCAGTGTGTAGCTTGCGTCACCGGTCCACATAGTGCCAATCCATGCTTCTTCGGCAATGAATTTTTGTTTAATGGTATCGGTATCGAAAGCAAGTACGTTAGGTGCAAGCGCTTTCAAATCCTGGAAGGCTTTTTCAACCTGTGCAGGGTCGGTGCTGTTGTTGGAGAAGCCATTTTTCTTTAATGCCATGCCGATGGTTTCGCGGCTGTCATTTAAAAGAATCAGGCGGCCTGCATATTCAGGGTTCCACAAATCTTCCCAGCTGTCGGGAATGTCTTTAACATAGTTTTTGTTGTAGGCAATGCCGGTAATGCCCCAGGTGTAAACGAGGGAATGGTCGCCGGTGGGGTCATAAACCGGTGCTTTTAAAGTGCTTACAATGTTTTTGGCGTTGGGGATGTTGTCCATGTTCATTTTTTCCAGCAAATCAAGTTTGAGCATGGTTGCAACCATATAGTCAGAAGGCTGGATTACATCGTACTGTGCTCCGCCGGCCTGAATTTTAGCCAGAAGTTCTTCATTGTTGGCAAATACGTCGTAATTAACCTTACAATTGTATTGCTTTTCAAATTCGGCAATTACCTCCGGGTCAAAATTGTCGGCCCAGCTAAAGAGGTTGAGAACCTGCTGTTCTCCTCCTGCCGCTGCATCTTTCTTTTCTGTGTCACCTCCGCAGCCTGTCAGGAGAAGGGCCATGGTCAGTACGGAAACGAGAAAGACCAAAAGTTTTTTCATTTTGCAAATCATCCTTTCTTTATTTGGTTTTATTGAACCGTTTTACGGCATCAATCTTTGTTTTTGCTGCTGTGCTGCGGCTGTAAAATCTGCGCAATTACAATCAGCGAAATGGTTGCGAACATTAAAAGTGTGGAAAGGGCGTTAATTTCCGGGGAAATGCCGCGTTTTACCATTGCGTAAATATATAGCGGCAGCGTGGTGGAGTTAGGCCCGGCCACAAAGAAACTGATGATAAAATCATCAATGGAAAGGGTAAAGGCAATCAGCGCGCCGGCGATAATACCGGGCATGGCAAGCGGCAGGGTAACGTAACGGAAGGTTTGAAACGGCGTTGCGTACAAATCCATGGCTGCCTGCTCAAGTTCATGGCGCATGCCTTCAAGCCTTGCGTTAACTGTAATTACCACAAAGGAAAGGCAGAAGGTGATGTGCGCTAAAATAAGCGTAACTTTACCGAGCGGAACCTGCGTCTGTGCAAACAGCACGAGAAGGCTCAGGCCCATAACGATTTCCGGAATCAGTATTGGCAGATACAAAAGTCCGTTAATAACAGGTTTGCATTTATACTGATAGCGGTTGAGGGCAATGGCGGCAATTGTGCCGAGCACGGTGGAAACAACGGTGCTGATAACTGCGATAAACAGGCTGTTCATAAGGGCCTCCAGCACGCGGCGGTTTTGGAACAGCGAAGCGTACCAGTCAAGCGTAAAGCCTGTCCATACAGCGTTAATACGCGATTCGTTAAAGGAATACAGCGCAAGAATTAAAAGAGGCAGGTATAAAAAGGCCAGTATTACAAGCGAATAGGCCAGAAGAAGATGGCTACGCCACGTCTTTTGCATCTTTAGCCCCTCCTTCCTGCGACTGCAGAGCCTTGTAGTAAAGGATAATCAGCACAAGGCTCATTACTGCCAGCACAATGGAGAGCGCGGAGCCAAAAGGCCAGTCGCGCGCTGCCAGAAACTGGTTCTGGATGAGGTTGCCGATAAGGGCGGATTTGGCGCCGCCCATAACGTCCGGCACAACGAACATGCCGAGCGAGGAAATAAACACTAAAATTGTGCCTGCGGCAATGCCGGGCATTGTCAGCGGCAGGGTAACCTTGCGGAAAGCCGTCATCGGCGATGCGCCAAGGTCGGAGGCTGCTTCCAAAAGGCGCAGGTCAAGCTGCTCTATGGAAACGTAAATCGGCAGCACCATAAAAGGCAGCAGGGCGTAAATCATGCCCAGCATTACGGCCGCGTCGTTGTACAGCATCTGAAGTGGCTGCTCAATAAGCCCCAGTTTCATTAAAAAGGTGTTTACCACACCCTGCGTGCGCAGAATGATAACCCACGCATAAGAGCGGATTAAAAAGTTAATCCAGAAAGGTATCATCACGAGAATCAGCCCCGGCTGCTGCCATTTTTTAGGCAGGCGCGCAATAAAATATGCCAGCGGGTAGCCCATGATGATGGTAGCAACGGTAGTGATAACCGCTACTATCAGAGTGTCGGCAAAAATCTGTAAATATAAAGGTTCTAAAAAGCGCAGATAATTTTTTAGGGTGAATTCAAAAATTATTTGTCCGTAAGGCGTGCGCCCGGCAAAGGAAACGGCAACTACGATGAGAAGCGGGATAACGAAAAAGATGCTTAACCAGAGCATTGCCGGGGCAACCATCAGTTTTCCGTTTTTCATCGCGATACTTTCACCTCGTCTTTTTTATACCACCAAATGCCTACGCGCTCGTCGGGCGACCAGCGTTTAACGTCGTCAAAATACTGGTAGGCCACAACGGTTTGGTTGGAGTTGTCCAGACGGATAAATACTTTATCAATGGTACCGTAAAACACAACGTCTACAACGGTTCCGTAATAACCGGGTTCCGGGTGCTGCTTTTCTGCCTGTTCGTCTTCGTATTCCGGGCAGAGGTTGAGCTTTTCCGGGCGGATAACAAGCGTTTCGCTTTCCGTTTCAAAAAAGTTGCTTTCGCCGATAAATTTGGCGACAAAGCGGGTGTTGGGGTAATGGTAAATCGTATCCGGGTTGTCGTCCTGTTCGATAACGCCCTTATTCATAACCACAATGCGGTCGCTCATGGTAAGCGCTTCTTCCTGGTCGTGCGTTACATAAATGAAGGTAAGGCCAAGGCCGCGCTGCAAATTCTTAAGTTCCAGCTGCAAATTTTTGCGCAGCTGGTAATCGAGTGCGCCCAGCGGCTCGTCCAGTAAAAGCACTTTCGGGTTATTTACAAGGGCACGGGCGATGGCTACGCGCTGCTGCTGGCCGCCGCTCATCTGCTGCGGACGGCGGTTGCGGAATTCTTCAAGCTGCGTAAGGTACAGTACCTGCGCTACACGTTCCTTTTGTTCTTCGGCGGGTACTTTTTTCATCATCAGCCCAAACTTTATGTTTTCCTCAACAGTCATGTGAGGGAATAATGCGTAGTGCTGAAAAACCATATTGACATCACGTTTATAGGGCGGTTTATTGGTAACGTCTTCGTCATCAAGGAAAACTTTGCCGGTAGTAGGCGTATCAAGCCCCGCAATCATACGCAGCAAAGTGGTTTTGCCGCAGCCGGAAGGCCCTAAAAGCGTTAAAAACTCACCGTCGTAAATGGTAAGGTCCAGCTTGGGGATGATGAGGTTATTGCCGTACTTTTTGGTAATTCCCTGCAAACGGATCATTTCTTCCATTTTTTAGTTGTCACAACCTTTCATAAAAAATTTTGTTTGCATGATACTAATATAATGATATCATATTATAAACAATTTTGTGTAAAAAAATCAATGCTTTTTTGAAAAAACTGCAGGAGAGGCAAAAAAAACAGAGAATATTAAACTTCATAAAGAATAATTTGGGAATTTTGCTGATTTTCATGAAAAATGCGTATTTTTTGCGGGGTGAAAAAATGCTGAGTAAGAAATTTATTGAATTTTTGTTTGAAGGTGCACATATACAGCGCTGGAATGACCATATCCGCCCCAACGGCTTTACGGAACTGGACAAACAGGCGCATAAAATGATGATTTTGTATATTCTTGCCAAATATGAGGAGCAGGACCACGGCGCGAAATTAAACTGGCGCGTGCTTATTGAAGGCGGTATTTTTGAATTTATGCACCGCATTATTTTAACTGACATCAAGCCGCCTATTTACCATGAGCTTATGCGCGTACACGGACGCAAGCTGAACGCCTGGATTTACAGCCAGCTTGAACGCCGCGTGCCGGAACTGGATGAAGTGTTTTTCGATAAACTTAAACGCTGGTTTGATTATCCGGAAGAAAACCGTCTGGAGAAAAAACTTTTGCGGGCGGCGCACTACCTTGCCACGCAGTGGGAATTTGGCATTATTTACCATTTTAACCAGGCAATTTACGGCATTGATGCCACTAAAGCCGCTATTGAAAGCAATATCGAGGACCATTATGATTTGGCCGGCGTTCAGAAAATATCGCTGAAAGGCAAAACCAGCAAATTTATTGACCTTGTAGGGCAGCTGCGCTTTCAAAAACGCTGGGCGCAGTCGCCGCGTGTGCCGGAAACTTCCGTTATGGGGCATGTGCTTATAGTTGCCATTTTGGGTTATTTCTGCGCCGTGGAAATGAACGCTTGTGATGAGCGCGTGGTTAACGACTTTTTGTGCGGCTTGTTCCACGATTTGCCGGAGGTGCTGACACGCGATATTATTTCGCCGGTTAAAACTTCTGTGGAAGGGCTTGACGATTTAATTAAGGATATTGAAAAACGTCAGGTTGCAGAAAAACTGCTGCCGCTGCTGCCTTGGGGCTGGCACGAGGAAATTATTTACTTTACGCAGAACGAATTTACCAACCGCGTGATGCTTGACGGTGTTCCCGCCGAGGTGAGCGAAGAAGAATTGAACGGCAAATATAATGTTGACGGGCATGGCTACAAAGCGGTGGACGGCAGAATGTTAAAAGGCTGCGACCATCTGGCCGCTTTTGTTGAAGCTTATCTTTCAACAGAGTACGGCATAACAAGCAAGCATCTGCTTAACGGCATGGCCGATTTGCGTGAAAAGTATAAAAACAAAACCATTGCCGGCATTAATTTTGGCACAGTTTACGATGAATTTCCGGAGCTTAAAACAAATTTATAAATTGAATGCAAGTTTATGAAAATTCAGTTTATAACTAAAAATAAGTGGACACTTGTATTTGCAAGAGTTATAATGAAGCTGAAAGCAGCTCTTTAGATATGCAATTATCTTGGACTGTACAATATATTATATTTAAGTTTTTTAAAGGAGGCATGGATTATGAATTTATTTGAAATGGCGCAGATTCCGCTGAACAAAGCTATTGAGGTTATGAAACTTGACCCGAATGCGGCGGCAATTATTGCCTGCCCGGAAAGAACTCTGGAAGTTTCCATTCCTGTAAAAATGGATGACGGCACTACCAAAGTATTTACCGGTTACCGCAGCCAGCACAGCACAATTATGGGTCCGGCCAAAGGCGGCATCCGTTATCATCAGAGCGTTAACATGGACGAAGTAAAAACTCTGGCTTTCTGGATGACCTGCAAATGCGCAGTTGCCAATCTGCCTTACGGCGGCGGCAAAGGCGGCATTATTGTTGACCCGTCCAAACTTTCGCAGGCAGAACTTGAACGTTTAACCCGCGGCTACATTGACAGAATCGCTCCCATTATCGGCGAAAAAATGGATATTCCTGCCCCTGATATGAATACCAACGCTCAGATTATGGGCTGGATGATGGATGAATACAGCAAGCTGAAAGGACAGTATGAACCGGGCTTTATTACCGGCAAACCGATTTGCATTGGCGGCTCTTTGGGCCGTACCGCAGCTACCGGCCGCGGCGTAATGGTTGCAGCAGGCGAAGCAATTAAAGCCATGGGCATTAAACCCGAAGAAGCAACCTGCGCAGTACAGGGCTTCGGCAATGTAGGCAGCTGGACTGCTAAACTTATTCACGACCTTGGCGTTAAAATTGTGGCTTTAAGCGATGTTTACGGCGCTATTATGAATGAAGACGGACTTGACCCGTACGAAGTTGAAAAACACGTACAGGCAACCGGCAGCGTAGTAAACTTCCCGGGCAGCAAAGCAATCAGCAACGCCGACCTTCTGGCAATGGAAGTTACCGTGCTTGCTCCGTGCGCAATGGAACTTCAGATTACCAAAGACAATGCGGCTGACGTTAAGGCAAAAATTATCGTTGAAGGCGCTAACGGCCCGACAACTCCGGAAGCTGACGAAATCCTTGATAAGAAGGGCATTCTGGTTGTGCCGGATATTCTCGCCAACGGCGGCGGTGTAACCGTAAGCTACTTTGAATGGGTTCAGTGCCTGTACCGTTACTTCTGGACTGAAGAAGAAGTTGTTGATAAACAGACCCAGTTAATGATCGGCGCGTTTAAACAGGTATATGACACCGCTAAAAAATACGAAGTTAACATGCGTACCGCAGCTTATATCGTAGCCCTTAACCGTTTGGATGAAGCTATGAAATTCCGCGGCGCATATTAATAAGCGTTTTAAAATTCATTAAAATTTAATTGCTTAATGGCAGTATTAAACCCCGGTAGCCGTTACTGCCGGGGTTTTGTGTGAATGCAGAGGGAGGATTTATGAAAGATTTGCAAAAACATTGCAAGATTGCTGTGGTACAGGCTGCTCCTGTATTGTTTTATAAAAAAGCCTGTGTGGAAAAGGCAGTGGCACTCATTAAAGAATGTGCTGAAAACAAGGCTGAATTAATTGTATTTCCGGAATTGTTTATACCGGGATATCCTTACGGAATGACTTTTGGTTTTACCGTTGGCAGCAGAAATGAAGCCGGGCGTAAAGACTGGCTGCGGTATTATGAAAACAGTATTGTTGTACCTGGCCCTGAAACGGAGCTTTTGGCAAAGGCGGCAAAAGACGCAGGTGCCTGGCTCAGTATTGGCGTATCGGAACGTGATGCCGTAACGGCAACGCTGTATAATACTAATTTGTTCTTTTCGCCGGAAGGTGAAATTATTGTACACCGCAAATTAAAACCTACCGGTTCGGAACGCGTGGTATGGGGTGATGCCGACAAAAACTATTTCCCGGTTGCCGAAACGCCGTGGGGGCCAATGGGCAGTATGATTTGCTGGGAAAGCTATATGCCGCTGGCAAGGGCAGCGCTTTATCAAAAAGGTATTACTCTGTATATTTCGCCAAATACCAATGATAATGATGAATGGCAAAGCACAATTAAGCATATAGCTATTGAAGGGCATTGCTATTTTATAAACTGCGATATGTATTTTACACGTGATACTTACCCGGCAGATTTGCAGGCGCAGGATGAAATTGCCAAACTGCCTGAAAAAGTGTGCCGCGGCGGCAGCTGCATTGTTGACCCTTATGGGCATTACCTGACAGAACCGGTATGGGACAAAGAAGCTGTTATTTATGCAGAGCTTGATATGAGTAAAGTGGCTGCAAGCCGTATGGAATTTGATGTATGCGGCCATTATGCAAGGCCTGATGTTTTAAAACTGGTTGTTGAAGATAAATAGAACAAAAATACCTTCTGCCTCGTTTGGCAGAAGGTATTTTTTGTAGTTGTTTTATTCTAAAACGGAAAAATCCGAGCCGGTAAACAGAAAAACAATGCCGCAGAATGTTACAGCCCCGGCTAAAATAGCGTCTTCGCTGAACAGCAGTTTTCCATTGTGCAGGGCAAGATGAGAGTTTGGGTCTGCCATGCCCGTGCCGATACGGAAAAATGCCCCCGGTTTTTTAGCAAGATAGAAGGAAAAATCTTCCGAACCCATAGACGCGGAGGGGAGAATACTTACTTTATCGTTGCCTAAAAGTTTTGCAGCGGAAGTTTCTATCATACCTACAAGATTATCCGCGCCTATAACAGGCCCGCAGCCGGGTATAATTTCCGTTTCGGCGTGTACGCGCAGTGCCAGCGCCGTGCCATCGGCAATGCGTTTAATGCTTTCGTGTATTTGCCTGCGTGTTTCCGGCAGCAGATAGCGCATAGAACCTTCAAGCACTACTTCTGAAGGAATGATATTGGATGCAGTGCCTGCCGTCATTTTGCCTACGGTAATAACAGCGGAATCGAGCGGATTAAGTTCGCGCGAAACTATGGTTTGAAGCTGAGTAATCATATAAGCAGCCGCAGCAATCGGGTCCGGTGTTTTGTGTGGGTGCGCTGCATGGCCGCCGGGGGCGGTAATTGTAATTTTAAAATTGTCGGAACCGGCCATCATCGGGCCGTATTTAATGCCGATTGAACCGCCGGGAACATCCGGCCAGGTATGTACGCCGAAAACAGCGTCAACATCATCTAAAAATCCGTTGTTAATAATTGTTTCAGAACCGCCGAGTTTTTCTTCTGCCGGCTGAAAAAAGAATTTTACTGTGCCATGCAGGTGCTGGCGGTATTTGCTCAAAAGCCGGGCTGCCGCAAGCAGTGAAGTCATATGTAAATCGTGTCCGCAAGCGTGGCAGCATCCTTCGTTTACGGAAGCAAATTCAAGACCGGTATTTTCCTTAACAGGCAGTGCGTCGATATCAGCTCTTAATGCAATTGTTTTACCTGGCATTGCACCATGTAAAACGCCGACTGCACCAGTGAAACCTTTGTTGTCATAAACTTCGATACCGTATTTATTTAATTCGTCTTTTATGAATTTTGTGGTATTTTCTTCCTGAAAGCTTAATTCCGGATGCTGGTGCAGGTGGCGCCTGATTTTTATATATTCAGGTTCAAGTCCCTGCATTACTTTTTGAATGGCTGACATATTATTACCTCCCAACAAAAGATTATAATATTATGATATTTAATCTCACAAAAATACTAATTGATAAGATTTGCTTATAATTCTCCGGCGCTGTACTGCACGCGGTAATCCCAAACATCGGAATTTACATAATATTCTCCGAAAATAATCGGTTCGTAGTTTTCGTTAAGCTCTTTGCGGACGATTTTTAAAAGCGGAAATCCGAACGGAACGGAAAAGAGGTTGCCAAGTTCTTTATCGGCAGCCACTGCTTTAACGCGTTCCTGAACATAAGCAGTTTTTAAGCCGTGTTTTGATAAGAAGCTGCGGATGGATTTTATTTCACCGGCAGCAATTACTTCTTCCGGTTCCGGTTTTTCAAAATAATGGTTAAGGAAAAATAACGGTTTTCCGTCGACATAACGCACGCGGGCAACGTATGTAAAAAGTTTTGCCGGGTCGGTTTTAAATACGCTGCACTGCTGTTCGTCCATGGCTTTTTTGCAGCATTTTAATGTTTGGCAGTGTACGGAATCACTATCTACCTTTTTGTCTATAAAGTGTACGCCAAACCCGCTCATTAAAAGCATGTTTTCCCATGGTAAAGAGCTAGAAACAAAAGTGCCTTTGCCCGGCATGCGTATAATAAGCTGCTCGCTTTCCAGTTTTCCTAATGCCTGGCGTATGGGAGAAAGGCTGGTGCTATACCGCTCTGCCAGCGCGCTTTCGGTAGGCAGCTGTTCGCCCGGTTTATAAAAATGGCTGCGTATTTTGTTGTATAAATCCTGATAAATTTTAAAATTAAGTGTTTGTCTCATTATCAAGTTCCCTTTATTATTGATACTTTAATAATACCACATTGCCTGCACAGTTGCCAAAAGGTTTTCTTGCTTTTTTCAGAAAATTATAATATTATAATATTATAATAAATTGATAAAAGGGAGTGGAGAATATGGAAAAACATGCTTTGTATCATATGACCTGGAAAGAAATCGAAGAAGTATTTAAAAATGACCCGGTTGTTATTATTCCTATGGGTTCTACCGAACAGCAGGGAATACATTCTTTAACCGGCGACTATCTGGCTGCTGAAGCTATTGCCAAACGTGTTGCGGAAAAAGCCGGTGCTTATTACGTCCCTGTTATTCCGTTTGGCTGCAGTGAATATTTCCGCTGTTTCCCGGGCACAATATCGCTCCGCCCTTCCACGGTAGAAGCCGTTATTACAGATGTTGTTGAAAGCCTTACCGAGCACGGTATTACAAAAATCTTTTTCATTAACGGCCATGCCGGAAATACACCTACTATTGAAGATGTGGCAAGAAAATTACGCCGCGAAAAGGGAATTGTATGTTTTTCGATAGATTTATGGCAGGGCTTAACGCCTGAAGCAAAAAAAGAAATTTATGGCGAAGGCCCTGATTCTTCCGGCCATGGCGGAGATCCTCTGACATCGGTAATGCTTTATTTATATCCGGAAGATATGCGTATGGATTTGCTTAATCCGGTTGAAAACATTAAAGAGTATAAAGGTGTGCCTGTAAACGGCCTTAAAAAGGGTATGGTTAAAGGTGTTCCGTTCAATCTTTATATGGATATGATTGACGTTACCAAGCAGGGCGTAATGGGCAATCCGTTTGCATCCAGCGCAGAACGCGGAGAAAAAATAGTTAACCATTTGGTTGATGCGTGCTGTGAGATGGTAAAAATTATAAAAGAAAACGATACCCATATTTAATTGTTGATTTATTTGGTTTTATAACGGGGAGGTAGAATTATGATAGCTGTTTTAGGCTTTGCTACCATTATTATATTTTTATATGTTACAATGACCAAAAAATTGTCAATTCAGTCAGCACTGATAGGCATACCTGTTATTGCAGCAATAATTGGCGGTTTTGGTTTTGATATAGGCAAAATGATGATTGCCGGTGTAATTAAGGTTACTCCTTCGGCAATGATACCTATTTTTGCTGTAATTTATTTCGGCATTATGATTGATGCAGGGTTATTTGATCCCATGGTTAACAGAATTTTAAAACTGGTAAAGGGCGACCCTGTAAAGATTACCATTGGTGCGGCGGTTCTGGCAATGCTTGTTTCGCTGGACGGCGACGGTACGACTACTTTTATTATTTCCGTTTCTGCCATGCTGCCGATTACTACTAAATTAAAAATGAATCCTCTTATTTTGCCGTTTGCAGTAGGTATGGCGGCCGGCGTTATGAATCCGCTTCCATGGAGCGGGCCGACAACGCGCGTTATGGCGGTTTTGCATGCTGATTCTTCTGCAATTTTTACTCCGATTGTACCTGCCATGGCTGTTGGCATTGCCTGGGTATTATTTGCCTGCTACTATGTTGGCAAAAAGGAACGCAAAAGACTCGGAGTTATGCATATTGACGAGCATACTTTTGATGGCCTCGGCGAAGACCAGAGTGCCAAAAGACCGCAGCTTTTCTGGTTTAACTGCATTTTGACTGTTTTGATGATTGTGGTGCTGCTGATGGATATTATGCCGATGGCGACTATTTTTATGATAGGTTTTGCATTGGCAATTACGGTAAATTATCCTAATCTTGAAGAACAGACAAAACGTTTGAAAGCATATGCCGCTGAAGTTTTGATGATAGTAACATTAATTTTCTCGGCAGGATGTTTTACCGGTATTCTTTCCGAAACAAAAATGATTACGGAAATGGCAAAGACTCTTGTTTCGTTAATTCCTGAACATATGGGCAGCCTGCTGCCGCTTTCCGTAGCAGTAACGAGTATGCCTTTAAGCCTTGTATTTCCTACGGATGCTTATTACTTCGGCGTGCTGCCGGTTATTTATGAAATGGCAGCTTCTCTTGGCATCGATCCGGTGCAAATCGGCCGTGCAGCTGTGCTTGGGCAGATGACGGTAGGTTTTCCGGTAAGCCCGCTGGCAGCGGCAACATTGGTTTTAATCAGCGTATCGCGTGTTAATTTAATTGACCACCAGAAATTTATGTTCTTCTGGGCTTTTGGCACTACGCTGATTATGACAGTTGTATGCTACCTTACCGGTGCATTGACGTTTTAATTTATAACTGAAAACTTTATGGAGAAATAAAAAAGCTGGCGTTAACTTAACGTCAGCTTTTGTGCGTTTATAGTGTTTTTGTTACTTTCTTTCGGGCATCTGCGCGAGCAGGATTGCGGCAAAAACGAGCACGCAGCCGCCGATTTCGCGCATGGAAAGCGTTTCGCCGAGGAACATCCAACCTGCGAGTACGGAAAAGACGGATTCCAGGCTCAGCAGGATAGAGGCAAGGATTACGTTAACATATTTCTGTCCGGCAATTTGCAGTGTATAGGCAATGCCGCAGCTCATAATTCCGGCGTGTGCCAGCGGCAGCCAGGCAGCGGTGATGGCGGAAAGCTCCGGCTGTTCGGCCCAGATTATAACCGGCAGGCTTAACATGCCGCAGACGAAAAACTGAATGGCGGACATGCGCACCGGGTCAACAAGCTGGGTAAAACGCTCAATGGCCATGATGTGCACGGCAAAAACTACAGCACAGGCAAGTACGATTAAATCCCCCTTGTTGATGGAAAAGCCTTCGTTAATGCAGATGAAATACATACCGGCAGCGGCAACGGCAACGGCCGCCCACTGCATAAAAGTTACATGTTTTTTTACAAGCAGCCCTAAAATGGGGATTATAACAATGTAAAGTGCCGTTATAAATCCGGCTTTGCCGGCGGATGTGTAAGCGATGCCGGTTTGCTGCAAAGTGCTGGCAATGGTTAAAAGCACGCCGCAGCACAGGCCGCCGGTAATAAGGTCGCCGCGCTTGTGGCTGTCATCAGTTCCCCAGAAGGAAAGCGGTTTGCCGGAAAGCCTGTCGATTACGGCAATGCAGGGAACAAGAAAAAATGCGCCTAAAAAAGAACGTATGCCGTTAAAACTAAACGGACCGAGCAAATCGGCACCGACGCTTTGGGCAACAAAGGCCGTGCCCCAGATAAACGAACATAATAACAGCATAACAATGCCTTTAAAATTGGTTTGCTGCATGTTAAAACCCCTCGCTGCATAAAATTTTAAACAGATAATATAATTATAGCATTTCTGTGCCATAATGTTTTCTGAAAATAATATAAAAACTGCACCTGCAAAAGCACGGTATCGCTTTTGCAGGTGCAGTTAATAATGCTGTAGGGTTAAATATTTAGTTATTGTTTGTCAGCAGGTTTAGCTTCTTCGGCAGTTTCGGTTTCCGGTTTAGCTTCTTCCGGCTTTGTTTCTTCGGTAATAACTTCAACTTCTGCTTCCGCTTCGGTTTTATGTTCGGCACTTTCGGAAACTACTTCAGCTTCTACTGTTTTTGCAGTTTCAACTGGTTCCATTTTGCTGCCGCATTCACTGCAGAATTTGGCGCTGATGCCTACGGCTGCACCGCAGTTGGGGCAGGTGGTTTTGGGTTCATCGCCGTTAAAGGCAGTTGCCTTAATGTTGGCAATTTTAAATTTCAAATCATCTATTGCGGCAAGGCTTGCTTTAATTGCTTCACATTCTTCTTTAAATTCATCGGGCAGGCAATCGCAGGTTTGTGATTTTTCCCAAACCATTTTGCCCATTTTTTTGTAGGTGCTTTCAATTTTGCTTTCTTCTTTCCCAACGAGGGAGGTTAATTTTTGGATCTCCAGAGCGGCTTCTGCTTTTTCGCCGATGGTTTTGGTAATTTCTTCGGTTTTATTAGCCGCAATTTTAGCGAATTCGCCAATTTTATCAAGTAATGCCATAGTAAGATCCTCCTTTATGCTTTGTTAAGTTTATTATAACACAGAATTGTGAAATCGCCATTAATTTACGGCGCTTACGGTTACTTCGGTTCCTTCTTTTAAATCGAGCGAAGTGTTGTCGATATTTATTTCTGCAAGGCCGTTTTCTATTTTGGCAATGCTGCCGTTAAAGGTTTTGTTTAAGCCTTTGGCATGGGCGGTTATTTTTTGCCCCGGTTTAAGGTTTTGCGCCGCCTGTGCGGATATTTTAATGTTTACGCTGCAATTTTCCAAATCTCGGATACTGAGGATTTTTTCTCCGGCAGCGGCGGTTTCGCCCGCATTATGGTATTTTTCTTCAACAATGCCGGTGCAGGGGCTTTCGGTTTCCAGTGCCAGCTGTTTTTGCATAAGGGCGTTATATTGCTTCTTTAAAGTTTTAAGTTCTTCCTGTTTTTGGGCAATGGCTTCTGGTGATGCTTTAACAAGGCTGCCGGCATTTTGTGCGGCGTTTAAAGCTGCCAGTGCCGCTGATTTTTCGGCGGAAGCCGCTTCGTACTGTCTGCGGGCAATGGCGCCTATTTTATAAAGCGATGCCATTTTTGCTTCTTGGGCGCTGGCCTGTTCGTATTGCTGCTGCGCTGCGGCAAGTGCTGCGCCGTTATTGGGGGTGCTTTGCCCATTCTGCATTATTTTCAGTTCTGCTTCGGCGCGGGCTGCATTGGCATCTGCCTGTTTTATTTCTTCCGCAAGCTGTTTGTCGTCTATGGCAAACAGTGGCTGCTCTTTGCCGATGCGGTCGCCTTTTTCTAAAATAAGCCCCAAAATCTGCCCTTCGGCAGGCGCCGTAATATCGTACACTGTAAAATAAACCGAGCCGCTGCCCAGTGCAGGGGCTTTGGTTTCGTTTTTGCAGGCGGCAGAAAACAGCATTATTAAAATTGTAAAAATAATAAATGTAAACTTTCTCATTTTAAACAAACCTCGTTTTTAGTGTAGCACAAACATAGTGGCGGTGCAATTTGCCAGAATGTAAATTTTACAGATTATTATACATATGCTGCTAAAAATATCAATTATTTTTAAAACGGCGGATAGTTAATGAGCTGCAGATTATTTTTTTACACTGAGAAAGCACAAAGTTGTTAAAAAAGATTTTTCAAAAACTGTTAAATGCGTTATAATATACTCGAAAAGTGTATTATAAGTTGCTTATTTGCAAAGCGTTTTTGCCGTTGTGTAATATTTTGAAAAATTTATTTTATTAAAAAGCCGTTTTAGGAATGAAGGGAGGACTGTTATGCGCAAAAAAAGCTGGCTGACAGTTATTTGCTGCCTTTTATTGGTGTGCCTGCTGCCGTCTCTGGCAATGGCCAAAAATAAAACCAAGGCGCCTGCCCGTGACTGGAAACTGACGGTGGCGCAGCAAAAGCTGGAGCTTTTGGGGTATGATGTTGACCGCAAGGACGGGCATATCAGCAAGGATACGACCGAAGCCATTAAAAAATTCCAGAAGGAACATGGGCTGAAAAAAAGCGGCAAGCTTGATACCAAAACTTATAATAAAATTTCGTGGGAAGCCTTTAAAATGGAAGGCATACCCGATGTACGCGGCAAAGATATTGTAAAAACTGCCGCCAAATACAAGGGCGTGCCTTATAAATTCGGCGGCACAACGCCGAAGGGGTTTGACTGCAGCGCTTATGTGCAGTATGTTTTCGGCAAGCATGATGCCAAGCTGCCGCGCACGGCCGATGCACAGGTGCTGGACGGTATTTTTGTGCTGAAAAGCAAACTTAAACCGGGAGATTTGGTGTTCTTTTCCACATATGCCAGCGGCGCTTCGCATGTGGGGATTTATGCCGGCAGCGGCAAGTTCTGGAGCGCGTCCACTTCACGCGGGGTGGTGCTTGATTCGCTTGACACCGGTTACTGGAAAGAACATTATTATGGGTCCCGCCGTGTTTTGATTGAAAACGGCGAAACAGCTTAAATATATTTAAGGGGGAGCTTTAATGATTCGCGAAAGGCGCAATAAGGAAAAACTGGCGTTATATTATAAAAAATTTATGGAAGAAGGCATTGTCGACCCCAACGTACATCCGTGGGTGGCAGAATCATGGCAGCGCTGCCGCAAAATGAAACTGCCTCATGAAACAATGCCGAAAATCAACAAGCTGAGCCGCGAGGAAATCGTCGAGCATCAGCGCACGCATGAATTTATTGTAAAATATGTTGACGGGCTTTATGAGCAGAGCAAGCAGCATTTTAACATTCATAATTTAAGCATGCTGCTGATAGACGAGGATGGCTATGTTATTAAAAACTATGCCCTGCCGTTCTTTCAGCGCGTAATTGAAGATATTCAGGGCATGCGCGTACTTGAAGAAGATGTTGGTACTTCCAGCATCAGCATTGCGCGCGAGCATAATGTGCCGTTTTTAATGTTCGGCCCGGAAATGTGGATTAAGGACAGCCATTCCGGCGATGCCTGCAGCGCGCCGATTTGTGTGGACGGTAAAATCCGCTATATCATTTCGTTCTTCTCGCTGGACCAGAACGACTTGCCGTACGACCTTCTGCTTTCGCTGCTTTTAACAATGAAATATGCCATTGAGCAGCATTTGAAGATGCTTGAATACTGGAGTATCCAGAAAATGATGATGGAAGAACTGCCGGTTGCCGTTTACTGGATCGGGCAGGACGAGAAGCTGAAATACTGCAACAGCAATGCTAAAAAACGCCTTGAAGGCAGGGAAAACCTTGAGGATATTTTCCTTAATTATGAGCATATTCCCATTAAAAAGGCTTTGCAGGGTACGCCTACACACCGCCGCGAAATTACCTGGATTACGCAGGACCGCACTTATGAAGACATTACCACCGTTATGCCGGTAAAAGTTGGCAGCGAGGTTGAAAGCGCGCTGGTTATGAGCATGTCGATTGAAGACTTGAAAACGACTATTGCCCATGCAACTGGTTACAGCTCGCGCTACAGCCTGTACAGCATGGTTGGCGAAACGAGCGAGTTTCTTGCTTTGCAGCATAAGGCTTCGCGCATTGCCCGCAGTGACAATAACATTCTTTTGCAGGGCGAACCGGGTACCGGCAAGCAGCGCCTGGCACACGGCATTCATCAGGCCAGCCCGCGCGCAGCCGCACCGCTGATTGTTGTTAAATGCTCCAACGCGCCGCTCAGCACGCTGGAAGAAGAATTTTTCGGCAGTGAGGACGGCGACCATCAGCCGACGGCAGGCAAGCTGGAGCTTTCCATGGGCGGCACGCTGTTTTTGGACGAAGTGGAAAAACTGCCGGTTGAAATGGGCGACAAACTGGCAGACGTTTTGAAAAACGGCCTTTTAAATAAAGAAACGGGTATGCGCAAAAAACTTAATGTGCGCGTAATTGCTGCCTGCGATTCCAACCTTAAACGCCTGGCAGACAAGGGCCTGTTCAGCCGTTCTTTATATGAGCTGGTACTTGATACTACCATCCGCGTTCCGCCTCTGCGCGAGCGTAGCAAGGATATTGAAGTCATTGCGGCGCATATTCTTGCGGAAATGTCGGCGCAGCACAACCTTTCGCCGAAACGCCTTTCGCCGGAAGCGCTGGAGCTTTTAAAGAGCTGCAGCTGGCCGGGTAACATCAAGCAGTTGCAGGGCGTTATCGAGCAGGCTTTCTTCCATACACCGGGAAGCATTATCGAAGCGGAAAACATCAAACTGCCCGGCGATAAAACGCTGGAAAAATCGTGGAAGTACGACAAAGATGCCTTTATTGCGGCATGGAAATCCTCCGGCGGCAATATCAGCAAGCTGGCAGGCATGCTGGATGTCAGCCGCGTAACCTTGTACCGTTACCTTAAAAAATATGATTTGACTCCGAAAACAGGAAAAAATAATTAATACCGGCGGCAGCCTGCGTTGAATTTTTATATCGGCGCAGCCTGCCGTTTGTTTTTAGGCATATGAGGCTGCAAATATAAAAGCGCCGTCAGTAAATGTTGCAATTATTTAAAAAGTGCGGCGGGTGTGCGTCTTTAACAGCATAGCACAATGTGTTATAATTATACTGTTATAGAATGTTTTAAATTAAATTTGTGAAAATATACCAGCAAGGAGCGGAGCAATGAATAAAAAACTTTTGGCAGCCGTATGCCTGGCGGCAGCAGCAACCTTAAACACTGCCTGGGCAGAAAACTATACCAGCGGCGACGGGCGTTATGCCGAGCCGGATTTTGACAGGCAGATGACGCAGGCGGAAGCCGAAAACGTGAAAGCCGACGGCAAAACAAGAAGCGGCGAAGAAATTGATGCCGCGCAGTCGGAGCCTTTGCCGATAACCATGACCGGCGATTATGCAAGTTATGATTCTGTAAGCGGCGATTTTGTTGCCGAGGGCAATGTTGTAATTACGCAGGGCAACGAAACTTTAAAAACCGTGCGTGCCGAAGGCAACATGAAAACCGGCGATGTGTGGCTGAAACAGGGCGGCACGCTGGTGGAACCCAAAAGTACAATGAACGGCGAATGGGCTTATTATAACTTTAATACCAAAACCGGCGAAATTAAGAAAATTGAAGGGCAGGGCGGCAAAGACTTTTTCCGCGCTCCGCATGCCACAATATATCCTGATAAAATGGTAATGGACGAAGGCGGCGAAATGACACGCTGCCCGGCAGTAGAACATTCTCCGTGCCTTTTGATTACGGCTAAAACTTTTGAAATTTACCCGAAAGAAAAAATGGTAGCGCATGATGTAAAAGTTTATGTTAAAGGCACCCACGTTTATTCACGTGACAGATGGGTAAATGAACTTGGTGATGAAGGCGCATCGCGCTTAATGCCTACCATTGGTTATGACGGCGATGATGACAAAGGTATGTATATCCGCCTGCGCTATGATTATAACATTGACCAGAACACGACTTTAAAAGTGGATTTGCCTTACTACAGCCAGGGGCATTTTAAGCCTGTCGCTGAGGTAAAGCACGACCAGCGCAATTACTACCTTACTTACCAGAGCGGCTGGTTTGAAGAAGACGATGAATGGGTAGATAAAAAGAACGATGTCGGTTTTTACTATAAACCGCATTATTTTATTGACGGCATTCCTGTAACTTATAATTTTTATGCTCACAGAGGCCTGTGGAAAAATGAAGAAACAGGTGTCCAGAGCTGGCATACAGAATATGGTGCATATCTGAGTCATGACCGTATTTATTTGTTCAATACTAAAAATACTTTTCTTGATTTAACGATTGGTAAAAAGTGGGTTGACGAAAGTTTAACAGATGAAACCCGTTCTACAATGATGTATTATGGTACGTTGGGACAAAAGTTGGGCAGCAAATGGTATACCTGGGCCGGTTACTACCGCGAAAAAACGACCAGTAATTTGTATGATTTAGGCCAGCCGGATATGGAGCGCGAGCTGCGTAACGGCATTAGTTATAGACCTGACGACAGAAATACTTTCAGCATCGTAAATCGTTATGATACTGGTAAACATGAAAATTACGAAACTACTTATACGTGGACGCACCGTTTCTGCTGCTGGGCAATCAGTTTTGAATATGAGCAGGAGCATTTTGACGGCGGCGACAGACAATGGAATATTAAGTATGAATTCCTGAACTGGTAAGAGGTGAGTTATGGATATCATCAAAACACGTTTTGAAGAACATATTGCTTTGGCGCAGCAGGTTGCCCAAAGTGGTATTATGCAGCAGGTGGCTGATGCCGCTGCCATTATAAAAAAAGCACTGGCAGGCGGGCATAAGGTTCTGTTCTGCGGGAACGGCGGCAGCGCAGCCGACAGCCAGCACCTGGCAGCCGAATTTGTAGGACGCTTTCAAAAAGAACGCAAAGGCATTGCCGGTATTGCACTTACCGTCGATACTTCCATCTTAACGGCGGTTGCCAACGACTACGGCTATGACCGCGTGTTTTCCCGTCAGGTGGAAGCTCTCGGGCAGCAGGGCGATGTGCTGGTGGGCATTTCTACCAGCGGCAACAGCAAAAATGTGCTGGCGGCTATTGCCGAAGCCAAGGCCAGAGGCATGCAGTGCATTGGCATGACGGCGCAGGGCGGCGGCAAAATGAAGGATGAATGTGACATCTGCATTGTCATTCCCTGCCCGGTAACGGCGCGAGCACAGGAAATGCACATTTTAATCGGCCATATAATCTGCGAACTGGTGGATGGTGAATAAATTGTCACAACTCAGCTGCACAAAATTTTTAGCAGAAAAAATACAACAATTAAAAATTGCCGTTATCGGCGATGTAATGCTGGACCGTTATTTTTACGGCGACGTAAAACGCATTTCGCCGGAAGCGCCGGTGCCTGTAAATAAGGTAACGCGCATTACTTCCGTGCTTGGCGGTGCAGCGAACGTTGCTGCTAACCTGGCGCATCTGGAATGTAAGGTTTATGTGGGCGGCGTTACCGGCGATGACGAAAACCGCCGCCTGCTGGAAGGCATGATGGCAGAAGCCGGCATTGATTACAGCGGGCTGATAAAATCGGACAAGCGCTCTACCATTACCAAAATGCGCATATTGGGCGCCAAGCAGCAAATGCTGCGCCTTGATTTTGAAGAGGTAGGCGACCTTTTTGAAGATGAAACTGAACGCCTTTCAGAGTGGCTGTTAAACCTCATTGACAGCGGGCTGGATGGCATCGCTGTTTCGGACTATGCTAAAGGAGTATGCTCGCATAACTTTCTGCAGTGGGTAATTAAAACGGCAGGGGAGCATAAAGTACCTGTACTGGTTGACCCTAAAGGTGCGGACTGGACGAAATACAGCGGCTGCGATTTTATTACGCCGAACTTAAAGGAAATGTGCGAAGCTGCGCATGAAACCGTGCCTAACGAGGACGAACCTGTTCTGCGCCTGGCGCGTGCTGCTGCAGCGCAGTATGATATAAAAAATGTAGTTGTAACCCGCAGCGAAAAAGGCATGACGCTGGCAGGACGGGACGGGCTTATTATTAACGCCCCTGCGACTGCGCTTGATGTGTTCGACGTTTCCGGTGCAGGCGACACGGTTGCGGCAACGCTGCTGGCCGGTGCGGCAGGCGGGCTGGCACTTGAGGATGCCGTTTACATGGCAAACCGTGCGGCGGGCATTGTTGTTGGCAAAGTTGGCACATACCCCGTACACCGCGACGAACTTTTAAAGGATTTGCTTGCCGAGCAGCGTAAGGACGGTTACGGTTACCGTACGCTCAGCTGGCAGGAAATCGAATCGCTGGCCAATACCTGGCGTGCCTGCGGCGAAAAAATTGTTTTCACCAACGGCTGCTTTGATATTCTGCATGTCGGGCATGTTTCGTATCTGGAACAGGCTGCACGCCTTGGCAGGCATTTAATTGTCGGGCTTAACACGGATGCTTCCGTAAAACGCTTGAAAGGCGCAACGCGCCCGCTGAACCACGAGCTTGACCGTGCACGCGTGCTGGCGGCTTTGGCCTGCGTTGATGCTGTTGTACTGTTTGGCGAAGATACGCCAACAGAACTTGTGAAAAAAATCCGCCCCGATATTTTGGTTAAGGGCGGCGATTATAAACCTGAAGAAGTAGCCGGGCGTGAATACGCCGGTGAAGTACAGATTATAAAATTTGAGGACGGTTATTCTACAACCGGGTTATTAGAAAAAGTAGCGCAGCTTGTAAAGGAGGGCAAATTATGATTATTGTAACCGGCGGTGCCGGCTTTATCGGCAGCAACATTGTTAAAGGCCTTAACGAACGCGGACGCGACGATATCCTTATCGTTGATAACCTTACCAACATGGTAAAATTCAAAAACATTCAGGGCTTAAAGGCTTTGGATTATATGGATAAAATTGATTTTGCCGAAGCACTGAAAGCAGGCAAATTCAATCATGAAAAAATTGACGTTATTTTCCACGAGGGCGCATGCAGCGATACCATGGAATACAACGGCAAATACATGATGCAGAACAACTTTGAATATACCAAAAATTTAATGCACTTTGCAGCAGACAGAAAAATTCAGATGATTTACGCTTCTTCCGCTTCTACCTACGGCAGCGGTGCACACGGCTTTACCGAAAAACCGGAGTGCGAGGAAGCGCTGAACGTTTATGCGTTCTCCAAACTTTTCTTTGATAACTATGCCCGCCGTTATTTTGGCAAAACCGGCAGCCAGCTTGTTGGCCTGCGTTACTTTAACGTTTACGGCCCGCAGGAAAACCACAAAGGCAAAATGGCCTCCATGGTATTCCAGATGTATAACCAGTGGAAAGCCGAAGGCAAGGTTAAACTGTTTGAAGGCATTGACGGCTACGGCAACGGCGAACAAACCCGTGACTTCATTTATGTAAAAGATGTTTTAAAAGTAAACTTCTTCTTCTGGGATCATCCGGAACTGAGCGGCGTTTACAACTGCGGCACAGGTCATGCGCATACTTTCAACACGCTTGCCAAAGGCGTGCTTAAACATTTCGGCAGCGGCACGCTGGAATACATTCCGTTCCCGGATGTTTTGCGCGGCAAATATCAGAGCTATACGCAGGCAGATACCACGAAACTTCTGGAAGCAGGTTACGACGGCGGCTTTACCGATATTGACGATGCGGTAGCCGAATACTGCGCACTTTTGGATAAGACCGGCGGGTATTACAAATATGAAGCTTAAGGCTGCATTTTTTGACCGCGACGGCGTTTTAAACGTTGATAAATCTTACTTATACAAAATTGAAGACCTGGAATGGATTGACGGCGCCAAAGAAGCGCTGGCCTATCTTACCAAAAAAGGTTACACAATTTTTGTTGTTACCAATCAGAGCGGTATAGCTCGCGGCTATTATAATATTGGCGATATGCAGAAGCTGCATAATTATATGGCGCAGCAGATTGCAGAGGCAGGCGGCAAAATAGAAAAATTTTATTACTGTCCGCATCTTCCCGGCGGTGCCGTGGCGGAGTTTGCCGTGGAGTGCGATTGCCGCAAACCCAAGCCGGGCTTGATTCTGCGTGCTTTTGAAGAATACGATATTGATAAGGATACTGCCTTTTTAATCGGCGACAAGCCGCGTGATGTGGAATCCGCAGAAGCGGCAGGCATTAAAGGATACCTATTTGAAGGCGGCAGTTTACTTGATTTTGTTAAAGAGATAGCGTGAGATGGAATATAAAAATATTGGAATAATAATTTAGGATGAAAAATATGATTGAAAAATTCTTTACAAAACCGAAAACGTTTAGAAAAACTTTTGATAATTTATATGCTGAATATAATCAATGGGGAGCAGATAATTTAGAAGATAATTGGTTTGTAAGATTTTTAAGATATCGTTTTCCTAATAATAGAACTAAAATAAATTTTTTTGGACCTTTAGGTTCTCCATTTTTTATTTGCAATAAATTTGAAGGGAAAAAAATATTTTATACGGCAGAAGATGTGGAGCATAAATTTACAAAATTAAATTTATATTATGGTGATTATAGGTTAAAATATGTAGGTTTTGCTATGGGGTTTGGAGAAAATGATAGTGACAAGTATCTTCGCTTTCCTTATTGGATTTTAACAACTTTCGATCCATGTTCTTCAGAGAATGATATAGTAAAAAGAATTAAGGAAATTAATAGCTTCAGATATGAAAAATATGATGAATGTGTTTTGATTAATAAACATGATAAAAAGGGAACTAGAAATATGATTTATCAGGATATTAAGGCTGTTTTAAATATAAAATGTGCTGGTCCATGGAATAATAATACTGATGAATTATGGAATAAATATAATAATGATAAATTGTTATATTTAAAAAGGTTTAAATTTAATATATGCCCAGAGAATGATAATACTGTTAATTATGTAACAGAAAAATTGTTTGATGCCTTTATTTGTGGATGTATTCCTTTATATTATGGAGCTTTTAATAACCCGGAACCAGGATTGATTAATAAAGATGCTGTAATATTTTGGAATAATAATGGAAAAAATGAAGACAATATTAAATTAGTTAAAGATTTAAATAATAGTGATAAGCTATATAATGATTTTATAAATCAAATTAAATTAACAGATAAAGCCGCAGAATATGTTATAGATAGATTTTCTAAATTAGAAGATCATATAAAAAGAGTAATAATAGAATAGTTGTGCTTAATTTTTGTTTAAAAAAAGCTATTTAGGAGGCATAAAATGCATAAAACAGCTCTTATTACAGGAATAACTGGACAAGATGGTTCTTATTTAGCAGAATTTTTATTAGAAAAGGGTTATTGTGTGCATGGTATTGTGCGGAGAGCATCTATTAGTAACACATCACGTATTGAACATTTATTAAAAGAAAATTTAATTACAATACATGATGGTGATTTAACAGATTCTTCAAGTCTTATTAGGATTATAAATTTAATAAAACCAGACGAAATATACAATCTTGCTGCACAAAGCCATGTGCAGGTTTCTTTTGATGTACCGGAATATTCCGGAGATGTTGATGCTTTAGGTGTATTGAGAATATTGGAAGCCGTTCGTATTTTAAATATGACAAAAACCTGTCGTATTTATCAAGCTTCTACTAGTGAATTATATGGCAAAGTAGAAGAAATACCACAGACTGAGAAAACTCCTTTTCATCCATATAGCCCATATGCTGTTGCAAAACAATATGGTTTTTGGATTACTAAAGAATATAGAGAAGCATATGGAATGTTTGCTGTGAATGGTATTTTGTTTAATCATGAGTCTGAACGGCGAGGAGAAAATTTTGTTACCAGAAAAATTACATTAGCTGCAAGCCGTATTGCTTGTGGATTACAGGATCATTTGGAATTGGGAAATTTAGATTCTTTACGTGATTGGGGTTATGCTAAAGATTATGTGGAATGTATGTGGCTAATGTTGCAGCACGAAGTGCCGGAAGATTTTGTAATTGCTACAGGAAAACAGCATACTGTACGCGATTTTACAGAAAGAGCATTTCAAGAAGTTGGTATACAACTTTATTGGGAAGGTACAGGAGTTGACGAAAAAGGTTATGATGCTAAAACAGGGAAAATGCTTATATGCGTAAATCCGAAATGGTTTAGACCAACTGATGTAGATAATTTATGGGGAAATCCTGCCAAAGCAAAAGATATTTTAGGTTGGAATCCACAAAAAACAAGCTTTGAAGAATTAATTAAAATAATGGTACAACATGATTTAAAATTAGCAAAAAAAGAAGCGGCTGTAAAATTTGTAAAGTAGGTAATATTATGGAAAAAGAATCAAAAATATATGTAGCTGGGCATAAGGGTATGGTTGGTTCTGCTATTGTTAGAGCTTTGAAGAAACAAGGATATAATAATATTATTGTCAGGACCCATAAAGAACTTGATTTGTGTAGGCAAGAAGATGTAGAAAAGTTTTTTGTTGAAGAAAAGCCGGAATATGTATTTTTAGCAGCTGCAAAAGTTGGCGGCATCATGGCTAACAGCAAATCTTTAGCTGATTTTATGTATGATAACATGATTTTAGAAATGAATGTTATTCATAGTGCATGGAAGAATGGCTGCAAAAAATTGCAATTTTTAGGTTCTTCGTGTATTTATCCACGGATGGCACCACAGCCGATAACAGAAGACTGCTTATTAACAGGAGCATTGGAAAAAACTAATGAAGCTTATGCTTTGGCAAAAATAAGTGGATTAAAATACTGTGAATTTTTAAATAAACAGTATGGAACAGATTATATTTCTGTTATGCCTACTAATTTATATGGACCTAATGATAATTATCACCCAGAACACAGTCATGTTTTGCCTGCATTTATCAGGAGATTCCATGAAGCAAAAGAAAATAATCAGCCAGAAGTAGTATGCTGGGGTGATGGTAGCCCATTGCGTGAATTTTTATATGTTGATGATTTGGCTGATTTATGTGTATTTTTGATGAATAATTATAGTGGAAATGAAACTGTTAATGCTGGTACCGGTAAAGAAATAACTATAAAAAAATTAGCTGAACTAGTTGCTAAAGTTGTTGGTTATACAGGAAGTATAATTTGGGATGATACTAAGCCAAACGGTACACCAAGAAAATTATTGGATATATCAAAAAGTAAAGCATTAGGGTGGAAGTATAAAGTGGAGTTAGAAGATGGAATAAAGCTTGCATATAATGATTTTTTAAATAATGATATGCGTACAGAAAGGTAATGAAGGCAAAATATGAATATAGTGTTATTGTCGGGTGGGTCTGGAAAAAGATTATGGCCTTTATCTAATAATATACGTTCAAAGCAGTTCATTAAAATTTTTAAAAATGATAATGGTGAATACGAGTCGATGCTGCAGCGTGTTTATAATCAAATAAAGAGTGTAGACGCTTATGCAAAGATTACTATTGCCACGTCCAAAAATCAGGTATCTGCTATAAGAAATCAACTTGGATATAATGTAGCAATATCGGTTGAGCCATCCCGGCGTGATACCTTTCCTGCTATAGCTTTACTAACGGCTTATTTACATGATGTTATTGGAATGAATGATGATGATGTGGTAATAGTTTCACCGGTAGATCCATGTGTAGGGAATGAATACTTTGATGCATTTAAACAATTAGAATTGATAGCAAAAGAGAAAGATAATAAGTTAGTTTTAATGGGAATTGAACCTACCTATCCAAGTGAAAAGTATGGTTATATTATACCCGAAAACAAGGCACAAATAAGTAATGTAAGAGTGTTTAAAGAAAAACCATCAGCGGATTTAGCAGCACAATATATTGAGATGGGTGCTTTATGGAATGGTGGGGTTTTTGCATATAAGCTTCAGTATGTTCTTAAAAAGGTAAAAGAGTTTGTTGATTACACGGATTATTATGATTTATATAATAAATATGAATTGCTTCCCAAAATAAGCTTTGATTATGCTGTTGTAGAAAAAACACATAGTTTAAAAGTATTGCGGTTTACTGGTAACTGGAAAGATTTGGGTACATGGAATACATTGACAGAAACAATGGATTCAAATGTTATAGGCAATGCTTATTTAAATGATAAATGCTCAAATGTACACATTATTAATGAATTGGATTTGCCAATTTTATGTATGGGATTAAATAATATTGTTGTGGCAGCAAGTCCCGATGGAATTTTAGTTTCAGAAAAAGAACAATCTAGTTATATAAAGCCTTTTGTTGATAATTTTGAAAATCCGGTAATGTATGCTGAAAAGTCTTGGGGCGAATTTAAAATAATTGATATAGCTAAAGAAAGTTTAACTATAAAAATTACTTTGAATAAAGGACATAAAATGAATTATCATAGGCACTTTAAACGTGATGAAGTTTGGACAATTATTCAGGGAACAGGAAAAACTGTTGTTGATGGAATACAACAAAACGTTAAACCGGGAGATGTTATAATTATTGAAGCTGGTTGTAAGCATACAATTATTGCAGAAACTGATTTAAAGATAATCGAAGTACAGTTGGGTAAGGAGATAAGCGTTCATGACAAAGAAAAATTTGAACTTGAATGCTGAAGATGAAGGTGTTTTTTTATTAGAACCGGCAATAAAAGAAACGATATGGGGTGGAAATAAATTAAAAGAAAAATATGGTAAAAAATCTAATACGATAAATATTGCTGAATCTTGGGAATGTTCTGTGCATCCTAGCGGGTTGAGTAAAATAAGTAACGGTAAATATAAAGGTAAATATTTAAAAGATATTTTAATTGCACATCCGGAATATTTAGGAGAAAAAATTAAGAATGTTGATGATTTTCCTTTTTTAATAAAATTTATTGATGCTAAAGAAAAATTATCAGTTCAAGTACATCCTACAGATGAATATGCGAAAAAGTATGAACATGGTGCTTCCGGCAAGACTGAATTGTGGTATATCATAGAAGCTGAAAATAATGCTGAACTGGTTTACGGTTTCTACGATGATATTACTAAACAACAGTTGATAAAAAGTATTGATAATGGAGAAATAGAAAAGTACTTAAATAAAGTAAGAACTAAACCGAATGATGTATTTTTTATTCCTTCGGGAACGGTGCATGGTATTGGTGCCGGTAATCTAATCCTTGAAGTTCAGGAAAATTCTGACATTACATATAGGATATACGATTACAACCGGATAGATAAAAATGGAAATAAAAGGAAATTACACATAGAAAAAGCTCTTGATGCTGTTAATTATAAAAAATTAGCAGATATTCGTCAGCCAATGCGGTTATTAAAATATCAACATTGTTACGCGAAGGAATTTTTATGCAGATGTGAATATTTTACTGTTGAAAGAATTATTATAAATAGTGAAGAAGAAATTAGTTTAGAATTGGACAGAGATATGTTTGTATAGATGGTAAAGGTAAAATGTTTTCGGAAAATGGTCGAACATTAAATATACAAAAAGGCAATAGTGTATTCATTTCTAATTTAGTAAAAAAAATTGCAATGCTGGGTAATATGACACTTATTAAAGTTGCATATTAAATATAAAATAATTTAAATAATATTTTGATTTTATCTCTGGCTAATCGCATATAAATGTATTAATGATATTATGAAAGTAATAATTTTATGTGATAAAATATATATTGAGATGGTCAGAGGTTTAACTAAAAGGTTAATGATGATGGAATATAAAAATATTTTACTTATTAAAATGAGCTCGCTGGGTGACATACTGCACTCGCTGCCCTTTGCGGACGCGCTGCGCAGGCGTTACCCAAAAGCGAAAATAACGTGGCTGGTGCACCCGCAGTTTGCGGGCTTTTTGCCTGACCCGCCCGTTATTGACGAAGTTATTTATTTTGATAAGGTAAAATTTAATAAAATGGGCCTTTGTGATAAGCTGCATTATTTCAGGGAAATGCGCGCGCTGCTGCATTCCAAACATTTTGATTTGGTGATTGATTTGCAGGGGCTGTTTAAAAGCGCCGTGCTGGCGGCAATAAGCGGTTGCAAGAGCCGTATAGGCTACTGCGAAATGCGCGAGGGCAGCAGGTTCGTCAGCCGCCCAATCTGCGGCAGTCACAGCAAAGACCATGTTATCGAGCGTTATCTTGACGTTGCGCGTTATCTTGGCGCAGAGGTAAATGAAATACATTTTCCGCTGCCGGATTTGACTAAAGAAAGCAAAGCCGTGGCGGAAAAACTTAAAAATAAAGGCCTGCGCGGCGAATACGTTGTAATGGTGCCAGGTGCGCGCTGGGAAACAAAAGTGTGGCCGCCGGAAAATTACGCCAAGCTGGCGCAGATGATTATTAAAGGCGGCGCAAGCGTAGTGCTGGCAGGTGGGCCGGATGACGCACCGAAGGGCGAAGAAATCGTCAAAGGCTGCCAATCGGACAAGCTGATTAATTTAATCGGGCAAACATCGCTGCGCGAACTGGCAGCACTGATTAAAGGCAGCGTGTTTTATATCAGCGGCGATACAGGGCCGCTCCACTTTGCGGCGGCGCTTAAAAAGCCGCTTATAGCCATGTACGGGCCTACCAAGGCAGACCGCACAGGCCCTTACGGCAGCAAAAACAGTACAGTAATTATCAGCCCGGCCAAATGTGCAGGCTGCTTAAAAAAACATTGCAGCGACTGGCACTGCATGTACGATATTACACCGGAAATGGTGTATGGGCATTATACTAAAAAGCGTGGTGAAACAAATGGTTGAACTTAACGGCAAAAAAATACTGGTTACCTTTTTAATGCATCTTGGCGATTTGACGCTGACGACGCCGTTTATTCATGCGCTGCGCAAGGCTGCGCCGGACAGCCATATTGCCATGCTGGTAGATGAAAAGTTAAAAGACGTAGTGCTTTTCAATCCTTATCTTGACGAAGTAATTACAATCGACAAAAAAGGGCGCGACAACAGTATTCTGGCATTAATTGCCTGCGCGCGCCATTTAAGCAAGCATAAATTTGACGTATTGATAAACCTTCATCCTAACGAAAGATGCTCTTTTATTGATGCGCTGACCAGCGTTAAACTGCGCACCGGTACAACCCATACCATTTTTAAATGGCGCTGGGATGTGTTTACGCCGCTTGACCGCACTATGCACGCGGCAGATATGTATCTTGATGTGCTGAAGCAGCTTGGCGTTAAAGATTTAACGAATAATGGGCTGGAAATTTTTCCGGGTGAACGCCATGTGAAAGAAGCGGCAGATTTCTGGCAGGCGCACGGCGTAACGGATAAAGATAAACTGATAGGCTTTAATATAGGCAGCGCAGTTGTTACCAAGCGCTGGGCACCGGAACGCTTTGCCGAAGTTGCAGACCATTTTGCAAATAATGGCTATAAAGTTGTGTACTTTGGCGGTGCCATGGATGAAGAAATGGTGCAGGAAGCCGTAAGCCATATGAAAACTGTACCTGTTATTGCAACAGGTGCGTTCGGCATCGGCGGGCTGGCAGCAGCCATGCGCAGGTGCAGCCTTATTATTACTAACGACAGCGGTCCGATGCACGTTGCCATCAGCCAGAAGGTGCCCATTGTGGCAATGTACGGGCCGAGCAACCCCAAACTGTACGGGCCTTACACCAAAGACGCCGTTATTGTAACCGCACAGCCGCCGTGCCAGGGCTGCGCTGGCGGCATGAAGCACAAATGCAGCGACATGCAGTGTATGACGCGCCTTACCGTAGCGGAGGTTATCGAAGCGGCAGAGAAAATGTTGGAAAATAAAAAATAAGAGGCGTAAAAATGCAGCGTTTTCAAATTTTTTGGCATAATTTACAGCAAGATTTAAAAATATTTTTATATTTTACTATTCTGTTTAGTGTTTTCAGATTAATTTTTATAGGTATTTTTAATACTTATTTAAGTGACTGTACTATGCAGGATATTATGTTGTGCATGTGGTACGGCTTCAGGCTCAGCCTGAAAACAGCGGGAATGATTGCGCTTATCTGCGGCGTTTTGGCAACACTGCCGCAGATTGGTTTTATGAAATGGCCCTCTGAAATTATTCGCAAGATATGGTCGGCTTTAATGGTATTAATATTTACTATTGCCTTTTTTGCGCGCATACCTTACTTTGAAATATTTAACTCTGGTTTTAATATAATGCTCATTAATGGTATTCATGATGACTGGGGAGCCATTTTAGATACGGCAATTAATGAATATGGTTTACTGTGGCGTTTGCCGCTGGCATTTTTAATGACTGGTATTTTAATATGGCTTTTGCTGAAATTTTTAAACATAAAAACACGCCCGGCAAAAATTACTAACAGCAGGCAGCTGTTTTTTGCCGTAGTGCGTGTCTTTATTGTGCTTCCAATATTTTTTGTGTTTGTACGGTATGGGGGGGCATTTGATTATGCTCATTCCATTAACTGGGAAAGTGCCGAACGGTTGCCGTCTGCATTTTTAAATGAGAACATTCTTGACGACGGGCAGGCTTTGTATCGCGTCCATAAAATTTATAAAGAGCAGAAAAAACTAACTGAAGTAAAGCTTACGCCTGAGGAAATACGAAAAGAGATTGGCATTTTAGGCGGCAATACGCAAGCAGGTACAATCGAAGATGCTTTTAAGCACAGTGTTGCAGTTCCAAAGCTTGCCAAACAGCCAGATAATGTAATAGTAGTTTTAGGAGAAAGTTATGCCCTGTGGCCCATGCTGCCCAAATATCAGCCTATGGGTTTAACCGATGAAGCACTGCGTATGCTAAACAGTCCAAACAGCTGCGCAACTGCGCTGATGCTTGCGCATGGAACGGGAACTATGCCTGCAGTTAACGGTTTTGTAACAGGTCTTGCCGAAGCAGGCATTACTGAAGAAACTGCGCCCGAAAGTTATAAAACGCAATATGCTACTGGCATAGGAAAAATTATGAAAGACGCAGGTTATAAAACTGTTTTTTGGTATGGCGGTATGCCTTCGTGGCGCGACATTAAAAACTATGTGTTGGCGCAGAATTTTGATGAGTGCTATTGCGCCAGTGATTTTAAATACAGCGGCGGCAATTCCTGGGGTTGCCCGGATAAGGTATTGTTTGACAAGGTTTATGAATATATTGAAACATACCGGAACCAAAAAGCTTTTCATATTATTCTTACAACCAGTAATCATCCGCCTTATACAATTGATGTAGTGTCAGAAGGTTTTGACAAAAAGAAAGTACTGCAAAATTTACCGGATGATATAGCAAATGATGATGGAATAATTAATGAATTAGGCCATATTTGGTATGCCGATATGGCAATGGGCATGTTTGTACGTAAAACAGAAGAATTAAAACCTGATACCTTGTTTGTAGTAACAGGCGATCATGCTGAACGCTTTACTTTCAGTAAAGACGTCAACGATAAAACACTTTCGGCCATTCCTTGCATTATTTATGGGCAAGGTGTAGAGAAAAACTGGCTTGCAAATAATGCAACCGGTTGTGCCATGCAGATTTTGCCAACGCTGGCAGAAATAGTAGGCAAACCGAACATGCAGTATAGTAGTATTTTAAAAAGCTTGTTTACTAATGATAAACCGGTATTTAATCATCGTTTTTATGCATGGGATGATAAAATATATGACCTTAATGCTAATGCGCCTGATTTTATAAAAGATTATGCCAATGCAGCAAAGAAAATAACATGTTGGCGAGTAGTTAATGGTAATAAAATATTAAAATAATAATATGAAGAATAATTTAAAGTGTAAATATGATAACTATTAGAAAATTAATCTAATAATTATTTTTTTATTATATAAAGTAAGTAGGTTTAAGGTTGCTGTTAACAAAATATAATGATATAATAAATTTAGTGATAAAAAGGAGCATGAGGTTAAGATGATTGACTTAACGGTTGTGATTTTAACAAAAAATGAAGAAGAAAATATAACAGATGTTATTAAAAATGCTGCTCAGCTCACAAAAAATATTTTGATAGTAGATTCTGGAAGTGCGGATAAAACCGTAGAACTTGCAAAAGCTGCAGGTGCACGAGTTATTTATCGTGTATGGGATAATGACTTTTCTGCTCAACGTAATTTTGCATTGAGATATATTACTACTGAGTGGGTTTTATATTTAGATGCAGATGAAAGGTTGACAGAAAGCATTATTGCTGAAATAAAAAAAGTTATAAATAAAAACAAAAAAGCACTTTATAAATTTGAACGCAGAACAAGTGCATTTGGTAAAGATTTTAAATATGGAGTACTTTCGCCCGATTATGTAAAAAGAATGTTCCCTGTTAAAAATGGGAAATGGCAGGGTAAGGTTCATGAAGGCGTTATTACAGAGCTGCCCGTAATAAAACTTAATGGTTACATTAAACATTATACTTATAAAAATTTTGAACAATATATTAGCAAAATGAATGTTTACTCAAGTATTTGGGCTGAAAATAGTAACAAAAAAGTAGGCTTTATTAAAGATATTGTATTTAGACCGATTTTTGCCTTTATAAAAATGTATGTAATACAATTAGGCTTTTTAGAGGGCTGGTTTGGATTTGTATTAGCTGTAAATTATAGTTTATATACACTTAACAAGTATGCAAAACTAAAAGTGAAACGAGGATAAAAATGCAAAAGTTATCAGTGATAGTGCCTGTATATAAGGTAGAGCCGTATATACATAAATGCGTAGATTCTATTTTGGGACAAACTTATACAAATTTAGAAGTTATTTTAGTTGATGATGGTTCTCCAGATAATTGTGGCAAAATTTGTGATGAATATGCTGCAAAAGATAAAAGAGTAAAAGTAATACATAAAAAAAACGGTGGATTAAGCGATGCAAGAAATGCTGGAATTGACATATCTACAGGTGATATTGTAGGTTTTATAGATAGTGATGATTATATTGAGGCGCGTATGTATCAGGAAATGATAGATTATATGGAGCATAATAATTTAGATATAGTATGCGCTGATACGAATCAAGTAAAAGGCAATAAGATAAAGTTTAAACCAAGGTATAAAAAAAATTATGTTTGGAATAAGCAAGAAGCTTTAAGTGAAATTTTAAATGGAAATCTTGATAATGCTGCATGGAATAAAATATATAAACGAGAAATAATTGGAAATACACGTTTTCCCCAGGGCAGAGTTTATGAAGATGTAGCAACAATATACAAATTTATTTATAATGCTGATAAAGTGGGATATTTATCAAAACCGTATTATTACTATGTAAAAAGAAAAGGCTCAATAGTAACAAGCGGTTTTAACTGTAAAAGTAGATATGATTGCTTTGTTGGATATATAGAACGTCTAAATTTTGCTGAAAAGCATAAACTATCTTGTGTAGAAGCTTGCAGAAAACAGGCATTAGAAACTGCATTAGCAACTTTAACTGCTTTTTATGCTAATAATGAAAATAGAGCTTCAGATAGATATAAGAAAGTAAATGATTTTATAAAAATGCAGTTGGACAAGAAAAATCATTTGCGAAAAAAACACGAATTTTTGCTTTGGAGTTTTAAAAACTGTAAGGTTTTGCATAAAATATATGCGAAAATGTCAAGTATTTTAAAATATTTATAATGGAGAAAGTATGATAAACTTAATTTTGCTTTTAAAAGATTATCTTTACGCCAAGGATGTAAATCCCCCCCATGTTTACAGAGCGGAAGAAACTATAAAATTAATAATACAAGAAAAACTTTCTGTGAGTAGATTTGGTGATGGAGAATTCGATATGCTTTTAAATATTAACCATCCTAAATATCAGAAAAATGATGTTAGTTTAGTTCAGAAACTAAGTGCTGTTTTTAATTCTAATAATAAGAATTTATTAATATGTATACCTGATGTTTTTAGTAACGATAGTTTAAGGCCGTTAACTGGTAAAGCTGCAAGACATTGGGAACGTTTTTTGATTAAAAACCGTAAAAAACTTTACCAAATTTTTAATTTTAATAAAAAATATGGGGATGCGTTGTTTACACGTCATTATATTGATATCCAAGATAAATCCAAGTCAGAACTGTATTTTAACCACGTAAAAGACATATGGGTTAATCGTGATATTATTATTGTCGAAGGTATATATACAAGATTTGGTGTTGGCAATGATTTATTAGAAAATGCTAAAAATATAAAACGTATTTTATGTCCAGAAAAGGATGCATACGATAAGTACAATGAAATATTAGCTGTTTGTAAAGAGCAAAATAAAGATGCTTTATTTTTGCTTGCTTTAGGGCCAACAGCTACGGTTTTAGCTTATGATTTATGCAATGAAGGATTTCAGGCTATTGATATTGGCCATTTGGACATAGAATATGAATGGTTTTTACAACATGCAGATAAAAAGTGCGCAGTACCTAATAAATGGGTTAATGAAACAGATGATATTGTTACAAATGAAAATGATACATTACATGATGAAAAATATGAAAGCAGTATAATTTACGAAATTAAAATTTAATTATAAAAATTGCAATGTATATAGAAAATTATAATAAAAATTGAAGATTATAAAGATAAACTGTATGGCATATGTAGAATCAAATTCTTGGATCACACCCAAAAGGAGTACGAAAATCTTTAGATATTGCAAAGAATTTAAATTCAAAGATTTAATTAATACGAAAACATTGTATTTCAATGAGTTGCTTAATTATAGGGAAAATGATAAGCGAGAAGGATTAATACCAGAAGCTAACAAAGAAGGATTATTACAATTGATAAACACAATAATAATGAAGTTGCAAATGCTATTAGTAAGATTAGAAAAGTTACTGATTTTTTTGAGATAGATTTTGAACAACTTAAAGGTATTGAGTTTATTAGAGTAAATTGTAATGTGAATAAATTGATAGAAGGTATTATTATTTCGCCGTGGGCGAATAAAAATTATTACTATGAAATTGAAAAATTTTTAAAGCAAAATCATATAGAGTGTTTTTTGCAAAATTCGCATTTTAAAGGAATTTGTAACGTAGATGGAAAAGAAATCAAATTATAATAGAGGTTCTAAACAAATGAAGTTATATCAAATGACTGTGATTGGTTTTATATGTTTGAATATTTCAACTTTTGTTTCAATTGCCGTCGGTAATATTTTTTTAGGAATTTTAACGCTGTGTTTTTTTATTAAAGTATATCAAAAACAAATAAAATTTAATTATGTTTACAAAGGATATTTTATAGCTATTGGTTTGTTTATTACTACAATGCTTATATCTGCTATATTTAGCGGCGATATTTTGTATGGTTTAAAACGTTGGGCAGATATGTGGATTTGGCGTTTTATGCCGTTTGTTGTTGTATTATTTTTACTAGATAATTATATTGATGCAAAAAAAGTGATGCTGACTGGTTTTGCAGGTATTACGGTTACTTCTGTATATGCTGTTTATCAAGGATTAGCTGGTATAAGCAGAGCCAATGGTTTTTATGGACATCCGATGACCTTAGGTGGTTGGTTGTGTATTTTTTTGCCATTGCTTTTAATTGAATTTTTTGAAAAAAAGTTATTGAAGCAATATCATTGGCTGGCGGGATTAGCTTTTTGCATTTGTAGTGCTGGCCTTGTTTTTAATGCTACGCGCGGAGCTTGGTTGGCAGTTGGTATAGTTTGTGGATTATTATTGATTTATTATATGTTAAAGAGCAAACGTAATATGGTAATAGGTGCGCTTTTTATTATTTTAATTTCTGTACTTTTGGTAAATAATACAAAATTTATGTATCGTTTGGATACTATAGATGATTTTAATAAATATCAGTCTAATACAGAACGTATACTTATATGGAAAAGCGCATGGAATATATTTAAAGATTATCCTATATTAGGTGTTGGTTTAGGGCAGTATACGGAAAATTATCAAAAAAAATATATATCACCGCAAGCAAAAGAACCAAACTTGACGCACGCACACAATAATTTTATACAAATGTTGGCGGAAAATGGTATTGTTGGTTTTGGTGGTTTTATAATTATGTTTGGTTATATTATTTTAAAAAATTTTATTGATTGGCTAAAGACAAAAAATGTGTATGCTTTGATGATTACATTTTCAACAATTTGTCTGCTTTTGCAAGGTTTTACAGAATACAATGTTGGTAATTCTGCTGTAATAAAAATGTATTGGCTTGTTTTGGGAACACTTATTTTATTGTATAAATTAAGTGCTCTTGATAAAAAGATTTATAATTTTAATAATATGTAAATTAAATTAAAAATTTTTAAGGGGGGGTTGTTTTATGAAGAAAATAGCAATAATTACATTACCAGGATATTTTAATTATGGTAATAGATTGCAGAATTTTGCATTACATAAGTTCATAACATATTTATCAAAGGATAATTTTGTTGAGAGTATTTGGTTTGAAAATAATGAGTTAAAAGTATATAAAAAATATGGTATAACATTTAAAAATATTTGGAAATATATTTTTAATGGAAATAACTTTAGAAAATTTGTAAATAAAGGAAGCTGCTATTTTGAAGTTATTCGTGAATATAATTTTAAAAAATTTACTGATAAATATATAAATACTAAGTTTGTTGACATACAAAAAACTAATTTGAATTTGAATTATAATTATTTTGTAGTTGGCAGTGATCAAGTATGGAATCCAGATTGTTTGGAATTAAAAAATAATGAATTTTTGCAGTTTGCAGATAAGGATAAACGTATTGCTTATGCAGCAAGTTTTGGCATTAGCGAAATAAATACTAATAAAAAAGAAATGGTTAAACGGGGACTTAGAGGTATAGACTACATATCCGTACGTGAGCAGGCTGGCGCTAAAATTGTTAAAGATTTAACAAACAAAGATGTACCGGTATTGGCTGACCCGACTTTGCTTTTAACTGCAGAAGAATGGGAAAGGGTGATGGAACGACCAGTTTGGTATCATGATGAAAAATATATTTTGGTTTATTTTTTGAGTAAATTACCAGGTAAAATAAAAAAAGATATACAGTATATTTCTGATAAATATAAATTGAAAATAGTTGATTTAATGGATAAAGAAAATATAGACTATTATTGCTCATCCCCAAGTGAATTTTTGTATTTAATAAAGAACTGTTCATTGATGTATACAGATTCTTTTCATGGTACAGTATTTTCTATTTTAAACCAAAAACCGTTTGTGGTAAGTTCGCGTGAAAATGTGGGTATGAATATGGATTCCCGTATTGATACGCTGCTTGCTATGTTTCATTTAGAAGACCGCAAAATATTTAAAGATAATAATTATGAAATTGCTAATCCTATGGAAATAGAGTTTCCTGATGTTGAAGCAATTTTAGAACAAGAGCGTCAAAGATCCAAAGAATTTTTGTGTAAGGCATTAAAGATTAAAGGTTGATATTATAATGAATATAGAAAATAAATTAAAAAAGAAGAATTTAAAATGCAGCGGCTGTACAGCTTGTTTTGCAATTTGCCCCAAAGATGCAATTACTATGCAAGCGGATTCAGAAGGCTTTAAGTATCCCGTTATTGATAAAAACAAATGTATTGATTGTGGATTGTGTTGTAAGGTTTGTTCTTTAGATAATGCGCAAAGTAATTTTGAAGAAGATAAAATATCTTTTGCTTGCAGCGCAAAAGATGAAAATTTTATAAAACAAAGCTCTTCCGGGGGGGCATTTGCCGTTCTGGCGAATATGTATATAAAAGAACAAGCAGTAATTTATGGTGCAGCATTTGATGATAATTGGAATGTATGTCATATCAGGGTAGATAAAAAAGATGAATTAAAACGTTTATATACATCTAAGTATGTACAAAGTAATATGGGTAATACGTTTAGAAATGTAAAACTTGATTTGGATAATGGTAAAAAAGTTTTGTTTGTAGGGACTCCATGCCAGGTTGCAGGTTTAAAAAGTTATTTACAGAAAGATTATTTGAATTTACTGGCAGTAGACTTTATTTGTCATGGTGTGCCATCTCCATTAGTTTGGCAACGTTATATCGAGGAATTGGAGCAAAATTTAAACAGCAAAATAACAGAAATATCATTTAGAAATAAAAAAGATGGATGGGAAAATTATTGTTTTATGTTAAAAACAGCAGACGGAAATGTAAGTTATGAAAAAGTAGATAATAACATTTATATGCAAGGATTTTTGAAAGATTTGTACTTAAGACCATCTTGTTATGATTGTAAGTTTAAAACTTTAAGTAGAGTGAGTGATATAAGTTTAGCTGATTTTTGGGGAATTGAAAATATATTACCAGAAATGAAAAATGATAAAGGAGTATCTCTTTGCTGGGCAAATAGTGAAAAAGGAAATAAAATTTTAGCAAAAATTTTAAAACAAATGATTTATCAAGAAGTAAGTTTACAAGACGCGGTTAAGTATAATCCGTCAGCAATAAAGTCAGTACATATTCATAAGAATAGGGATAAGTTCTTTAAATGTGTCGATAGAACCGATGATATAATAAATTCAATCGAAAGGTACTATGACAAAAGATATTTTCAAAAAAGATTTTTTAATAAAATAAAAAAATCTTTAATTATTAAGTATTTTAGGAACAGTAATGCCGATAAAAATAATTAAAATCCTTCTTGCCGGGTTGTTTGCCGGACATTTGTTAAAAGCGAATAGAGTGCGTTCTGTAGCGCGGTTCAGCCGGGCAGGATGGGTCATGTTTTTTACGGCGGTTAAGTTTTTCTGGCTGGTGTTTAAGTATGCGCGGCAAAGGGATAAGGAACTAAAGAAAAAGCTTTAATGATTAACCTTATTTTAAATTTTTTACACTAGTAAGTTATAGTTAAGCAAAAGATAGTTGAGCAATATTAAATAAAATTATCTAAAGGAACACACCTATGCAAATCATAATTTCGCCGGCGAAGAAGATGCGTGTGGATAATGACGATATTGGCGCGGCGCATTTGCCGGTATTTTTAACGAAAACTGAAGAACTTTTAACTGCCCTGCGTGCGTTGGATTACAAAAGCCTGCAAAAGTTGTGGCAGTGCAACGATGCTATTGCGGAGCTTAATTACAACCGCTTACAGCGTATGGATTTGCGCCGCAATTTAACGCCTGTCGTTTTCAGTTACGATGGCTTGCAGTATCAGCATATTGCGCCGAATGTTTTGGATGAAGCCGCGTTAAAATATCTGGAAGGACATTTAAAAATACTCAGTGGGTTTTACGGAATTTTAAGTGCGTTTGACGGTGTTGTCCCTTACCGGCTGGAAATGCAGGCGCGGCTTGCCTGCGGCGGAGCAAAGAACCTGTATGCTTTTTGGGGCAGCAGACTGTATGATGAACTTGTTAAGGACGATAACGAAGTTTTAAACCTGGCTTCCAAAGAATACAGCAAAGCGGTGGAGCCTTACGTTACGGATAAAATCCGTTTTGTAACCTGCGTGTTTGGCAGCCTGCAAAACGGCAAAATTAAGGTTAAGGCAACGGAGGCCAAAATGGCGCGGGGCGAGATGGTGCGCCGCTGTGCGGAGGAAAACGTGCAGCACATTGATGAAGTGAAAAAATTTACCGTTAACGGTTACAGTTTTGCCGGAGAATTATCCTGTGCAAACGAGTTTGTTTTCTTAAAATAAAAATATTTAATCTGCCTGCGGCAAATGCTGCGGGCTTTTTTATTTATGTGGGTTTAAAAGAAATTGCTGACGGTATAAAACAGATTTAAGACATTATCTGCTCTTTTACTAATAGCATAGTTTACAATAATAATAGCATAGCATAAATCCACAGAAACCGGCATAAAATAAATACTTTTGTGGAAAAACAACTCAAAGTACAATATAAAAGAACAAAAATACACTAGAATTTAAAATAATTATACAAAACTTCTTGACAGAAATGTGAAGTTTTGCTATTTTATTAATAAAGTAAAGCAAAAAAGTAAACTAATTTGCTTGAAAACGGTATTTGTCTGCGCAGACAGATGAATACTGTTTTATTTTAATTTTATGAGGAGGAAAAATGATGGGTATTAAGGAAAATGCGTTTGCGTTTATTGATGCGCACCGCAATGAAATGCTGAAAATGTGGGAAGAACTGGTTAACATAGACAGCGGATCTGACTATAAACCCGGCGTTGATAAGGTTGTTGCCAAAGTGGCTGATATACTTACGGCTATGGGCGGAAAAACCCGCATTGTTGAACATGAGAAGGCAGGCAATGCCGTTGTCAGCGAGTTTGGCGACTGTGCAAATAAACCGTTTATAATTTTAACCGGCCATCTTGATACTGTTTTCAGCAATCCGGAAGAAACTAAAAAGCGCCCGTTTACGATTAAAGACGGGCGTGCTTACGGGCCGGGCGCGCTTGATATGAAGGGCGGCGTAACTTTGGCTATCCATGGGCTGAAGGCGCTTTTGGCTGAAGGCTTTGACAAATATGCCTTTAAAGTTGTATTTGCAGGCGATGAGGAAACCGGCCATAAGAGCAGCGACCTGGCTGAAACTATGATGAAGGAGTTTAAGGGCGCTGCTGCTGCGTTTGATTTTGAAACCGGCTTTATGAACGATAATGTTGTTGTTGAACGCAAGGGCTTTTACCGTTTTAGCATGGAAACTTTTGGGCGCAGCGTACATGCGGGCAACGAGCCGGAAAACGGCCGCAACGCTATTGTAGAGCTGGCGCACAAAGCGCTTGACATTGACGCTTTGACGGATTGGGAAACCGGCACGACGATGAACGTAGGCACTATTGAGGGCGGCACTGTTGCCAATGCAGTACCGGGTTACGCTAAAATGGTTGTCGATGTGCGTTATCTTGACCCGGTAGATTTTGAAAAGAAAAAAGAGCAGTTCCAGGCTATTGCCGATAAGGTTTACATTAAAGACGTTACTACCAAATATACCCCGCTGGCAGGGCTTGAGCCGATGGTGCGCCTTGATGGCAGCATGAAGCTGTTTGATGTTTACAAATCTGTTTACGAAGAGAACGGTTTTGGGCATCCTGAACCGATAATGGTTGGCGGCGGCAGCGATGCTACTTACACCACCAAAGTAGGCGTGCCGACTGTATGCGCAGTAGGCGTTAAAGGCGGGCTTAACCATACGGTTGATGAGTTTGCCGATGTGGAATCCATGTTTATGCGTGCCAAAGTATTTATCGGCACCGTTTTAAAATTATAATCAGGGGGGATTATTGTGGCAGATAAAGATGTAGCTACCACTGTAGATGAGAAGGATTATGAACACCATCTGACCTGGCGCGGCTGGCTGTCTTTTATAGTTGTTGCATTGTCGTTTTCGGGTGTTTTAAAAGATATGGGCCCGCTGAGCGCCTTTGATTTTACGGTGCTGACAGGCAAGTTTGGCAAAATTGCCGAAGGCGCGACTTTTATCGGCAAGGGCGGCATTGGCGCCAGCGAAGGTTTTATGTTTTCGCTTACATTATTCCCGACCGTTATTCTGGCGCTGGGCATTGTGCGTGTGGTTGAAAGCCGCGGCGGGCTTTTGGCGGCAGAACGCATTATCCGTCCGCTGCTGCGCCCCTTGATGGGTTTGCCAGGTTATGTCGGGCTGGCGTTTATCAGCAGCTTTACTACAACGGACGTTGGCGCGGTAATTACGCGCGATTTGTATGACGAAGGCAAATTAACCGATGATGAGCGCACAATTTTCGTGGCTTACCAATACGCTGCTTCCGGCACGCTTGCCAATACAATTAACTGCGGCGCGCCGCTGATGCCCATTTCTTTACTTTCTTTCGGTATCATCTTTATGGTGGAAATTATTGTTAAAATTATCGGTGCCAATATTATAAGGGTTTACCTGGCAATGAAACGCAAAAAGGCCGTAGGGGGTGCAAACTGATGGCAGCACAGGCTAAAAATAAAACAATTTTGGAAGAATTTATGGTGGGCTGCAAAAAAGGTTTTTACGTTGGCGTAGAAAACATTATGCCGGCAATGGTTCTGGCTTATTCACTGATTTTGTTTCTGAATATTACCGGTTTGATGGATATTATTGCCAACGCCGTTGCACCTGTTATGGCGCTGTTTGGTTTGCCCGGCGGGGCGATTGTGGCGCTGATTTCCGCGTTTTTTGCCAAGGCTGCGGGCGCTGCAACGGCGGCGTCGTTATATGCTGACGGTATTATCAATGCGGCGCAGGCAACTATTTTGTTCCCGGCAACTATTACCATGGGCACGCTGGTTGGCCACTTTGCGCGCTGCGTATTAACCGCCGGCACTAACCCGAAGCACCATGCATTTTTGCTGGTAATTCCTATTATCGACGCTTTGCTGTCGATGGTTATTGTAAGGGTAATTTTAAACTTTATGGGGATTTCCTGCTAATAGGAGGTTTAAATGAGGATGAATGAGAAAGAGCAGGCATTTGCGTATATTGATGCGCACCGCAGTGAGATGCTGAAAATGTGGGAAGAACTTGTTATGATGGACAGCGGCTCCGGTAATAAGCCGGGTGTTGATGCCATTGTGGCAAAAGTTGCCGGCATTTTGGAAGGCATGGGCGGCAAAACCCGCATTATTGAACACGAAAATGCAGGCAATATGCTGGTAAGCGAGTTTGGCGACTGCAAAAATAAACCTTTTGTAATTTTTACAGGCCACCTGGATACTGTTTTTGACGACACGGAAACCACCCAAAAACGCCCCTTTACCATTAAAGACGGCACTGCTTACGGCCCGGGCGCGCTGGATATGAAGGGCGGCGTAACGCTTGCCATTCATGCTTTGCAGGCCTTGCAGAGCATCGGTTTTGACAAATACGGCGTAAAGGTTATTTTGGCAGGCGACGAAGAAGTTGGGCACAAGCACAGCGATTTTGCCGGTAAGATGATGGAAGAAGCCAAAGGCGCAGCTTATGCTTTTAACTTTGAAACCGGTTTTATGGATGACAGCCTGGTGCTGGCGCGCAAAGGCGTGTACTGCTTTGCCATGGAAGCCTTCGGCCGTGGCGCGCATGTAGGCAATGCTCCGGAAGAAGGGCGCAGCGCCATTAAAGAACTGGCGTATAAAATTCTTGATATTGAAGCGTTAACCGACTGGAGCAAAGGGCTTAATTTAAACGTCGGCGTTATTGAAGGCGGCACTGTGCATAACTCCGCACCGGCGTATGCCAAAATGATTGTGGATATGCGCTTTACCGACCCGGCAATGCTGGAAGCAATGAAAGCCAAATTCCAGGAGATTAACGACAAGGTTTACGTTGACGGCGTAACCTGCAAAATGACGCCGGTATCTTTAATGCAACCGATGGTAGAGCTGGAAAGCAGCAAAGAGCTGTTTGAGCTTGTTAAAAAAGTTTATGAAGCGGAAGGCTTCGGCAGCCCGAAAGCAATTACCGTTGGCGGCGGCAGCGATTCTGCCTATACAACCATGGTTGGCGTGCCTACCGTGTGCGCTATGGGCGTTAAAGGCGGCCGCAACCATACGGTTGACGAGTTTGCCGATGTGGAATCGCTGTTTATGCGTGCCAAATTAATGTGTGCCGTAATGCTGGCGCTGTAATTTGTGGTTGACAACGGCGGCGCAAAACTTTATACTTAATTTAACTGAACAGGGGAGCTTACAGATAGGCTGAGAGGAAGCTGTGCGCTTCGACCCTAAACCTGATTTGGATAATGCCAACGTAGGGAATGTTTGCAGATGACGGCAAGTGCCTTGTTGGTGCTTGCCGTTTCTTTATATCAGGCAGTTGCAATTTAATATGCCGTTAGAGTGAGCAAAGCTCATGAAGGGGTGCACCACCGCGGGTGCAGGCTTCTTCATGGGCTTTTTTAATTGCGGCGGAAAGGAGAAACTATGCGCGTTAACGGAAAAGAAACTGAACTTAAAAGCAGCATAACTCTTGCAGGATTTTTGGCAGCGCATAACTACCGCGCAGAACTGGTGGCGGTGGAGCGCAACGGGCAGATTGTGCAGCGCACAGAATTTGGCGCAGTTGTTTTACAAGATGGCGATGAACTGGAAATTGTAAGTTTTGTTGGAGGAGGTTAAAGCCGTGGCAGATAATTTTAACGGGCAGCTTGCGCAAGTGCGCGTCGGCATTGCCGGGATGGGCGGTTTGGGCTCGCACATAGCGGTGTTTTTGGCGCGTGCGGGCGTACAGTACCTGCACCTGGTGGATTTTGACCGCGTGGACGAAAGCAATTTAAACCGCCAGCATTACTTTCTGCGCGACGTGGGCAGGCTTAAAACAGAAGCACTGGCAGAGCAGCTTTTGGCAATTAACCCGGCGCTTAAAATTAAAACGGAAAATATAAAACTTACGGAAACAAACGCCGCCGCTGTTTTTAAAGCAGACGGCATTATCTGCGAAGCGGTGGACAGCCCTGAAACCAAAGCCATGCTTGTAAACACGCTGCTTGCCGTTTACGCGGATAAAACGCTTATTGCGTGCAGCGGGCTTGCAGGCGCAGGGCGCAGCAACGCCATTAAAACGCGGCGCATAAGCAAAAATTTTTATTTGTGCGGCGATGGCGAAAGCGGCATAGAAACCTGCGGGCGGCTTTCGGCGCCGCGGGCAGCCTTATGCGCGGCGCATGCGGCAAACCTTGCTCTGGCGCTTATTTTAGGATTGGAGGAATAACAATGGAAGATGCACTTATTTTAGGCGGGCATAAATTTACCAGACGCTTTATTTTGGGCAGCGGTAAATATTCTCTGGAGCTTATTAAGGCGGCGGTGGAAAACGCCGGTGCGGAAATTTTAACACTGGCCCTGCGCCGCGTAAACGACGGCGGCATGGCGAATATTTTAGATTATATCCCCAAAGGCATTACGCTTTTGCCCAACACCAGCGGCGCACGTACCGCGCAGGAAGCTGTTCGCATTGCCCGCCTGGCGCGCGAGGTATGCGGCAGTAATTTTGTGAAGATAGAAGTAATCCGCGACAGCAAATACCTGCTGCCCGATAATTACGAAACAATTAAGGCAACGGAAATTTTGGCGGCAGAGGGCTTTGTGGTAATGCCCTATATGTACCCCGATTTAAACGCCGCGCGTGACTTGGCAAATGCCGGTGCTGCCTGCGTAATGCCGCTTGGCGCGCCTATCGGCAGCAACATGGGGCTGGTAACAAAAGAGTTTATACAGATTTTAATTGATGAAATTGACCTGCCCGTTATCGTCGATGCCGGTATCGGCTCTCCTTCGCAGGCGTGCGAAGCAATGGAAATGGGCGCGGCGGCAGTAATGGCCAACACTGCCCTTGCCACCAGCGGCGATATTCCCGCCATGGCGGAAGCGTTTAAGCTGGCAATTAACGCCGGGCGCAAAGCTTACCTTGCCGGGCTTGGCGCAGTAACCGGGCGCGCGTCGGCAAGCAGCCCGCTGACAGGCTTTATAGGGGAGTGACGCTGATGAAGGAAAAACAAAACCTTGCGGCAGCTGCGCAGGACTGCATGGCCTACCTGCCGGGAATGGAAGTGATAGAATCGGATATTTTGCGCGAGGTGCAGTGCGCGGCGGACAGCGTGGATTTTAACGCTTTTACGGAGCGGGACGTAAAGGCCGCGCTTATGCGCAGACACAAAACGGTACAGGATTTTGCGGCGCTTCTTTCACCGGCGGCGCTGCCGTTTTTGGAAGAAATGGCACAGCATGCAAGGGAGCTTACCTTTAAATGGTTCGGCGCGGCACGCAGCATTTTTACGCCGCTGTACCTTGCCAATTACTGCGAAAATTACTGCGTGTACTGCGGCTTTAACTGCCATAACAAAATTAACCGCTTAAAGCTGGACGAAGACGGCATGGAACGCGAAATGCAGGCCATTGCCGCCACCGGCCTGCGTGAAATTTTGCTTTTAACCGGAGAAAGCCGCAGCATGAGCGGCGTGGAATATATTGCTTCTGCCGTAAGGCTGGCGCGCAAGTATTTTGCCGTTGTTGGGCTTGAGGTATACCCGCTGAACAGTGATGAATACGCGTACCTGCATGAATGCGGTGCGGATTATGTAACGGTGTTTCAGGAAACTTACGACGTTGACGCTTACGCCAGACTGCATCTGGCGGGGCATAAGCGTGTGTTCCCGTACCGTTTTTACACGCAGGAGCGTGCGTTAAAAGGCGGCATGCGCGGCGTGGCGTTTGCACCGTTGATGGGGCTGAGCGGCTTTTGCCGCGATATTTTTGCCTGTGGTTTGCACGCATATTTGGTACAGCGCAAATACCCGGCTGCGGAAATCAGCTTTTCGTGCCCGCGCCTGCGCCCGGCGGAAGGCAACGAACTGCCGTCCGAAGCCAACGGCACGGATTTACGGCATTTAGTGCAGGCGGTGTGCGCTTACCGCCTGTTTATGCCGCAGGCAGGCATTACCGTTTCCAGCCGCGAAGGCGCCGGAGTGCGCGATAATCTTTTGCAGATTGCGGCAACGAAAATTTCCGCAGGCGTAAGCACGGGTATCGGCACGCACAGTAAGCAGGAGCGCGAGGGCGACGAGCAGTTTGAAATTGACGATAACCGCAGCGTGGACGAGGTGTTTAACAGCATAAAAAAAGCCGGCTTACAGCCGGTGCTTACGGATGGCAGCTATGTATAAAAATTTTATTTGCGTTACGGACAGAAAAATAAGCCGCGCGCCATTTTTGCAGCAGATAGAAACCATCTGCGCACTGCGCCCCAAAGCGCTTATTTTGCGCGAAAAGGATTTAACCGAAGCGGAATACACGCAGCTTGCGCAGAAGGTGCAGGCAGTTTGCAAAACCTATGGCGTTAAGTTTATTGTACATACCTTCTGGCGGGCGGGACTGGCGCTCGGCGCGGACGGAGTGCACCTGCCGCTGCCAGTATGCGCCTCAATGACAGCAGCGGAGCGTTTGCAGGCAGGACGCTTTGGCGTTTCCGTACACAGTGCGGAAGAAGCAATGGCGGCGCTTGCTTTGGGCGCGGCATGTTTAACAGCCGGGCATATTTACGCAAGCAGCTGCAAGCAGGGCGTGCCTCCGCGCGGCCCGGCGTTTTTAAAGGAAATCTGCACGCTGAGCCCGGTGCCTGTTTATGCCATTGGCGGCATCGGGCTTAATAAGGCGCAGCTTGAAGAAGTACTGGCGTGCGGCTCTGCTGGGGCGTGCGTGCGCAGCGCGTTTATGCAGCTTTAAAACTTAACGGCCTTAACGCAGAACATGGGCACGGGAATATAAAAAATATCTTCGGCGGCGTAAATGCGGCTGCCTACCGTTGTATCCGTGCTGACGCAGCACAGCCCGGTGCTTTGCAGAAATTTTTCGTCCCACTGCGGGCGGTTATAGGCGCTGATGTCCAGCATATGGTAAATGTTATGGCATTCGTCCAAAAGCTCCGGCGCAATATCCGCATGGGCGTTTTTGGCAGGTAGCTTCTGGCTGTGGTGGGCGCGGGCATATTCGGCGTCGTAATTTAAAAGCAGGCCGCCCGGTTTAAGCACGCGCAGCCATTCGCGGTAGGCGGTTTCCGGGTGGGGCAGGTTCCACATTACATTGCGGCTTATTATAGCGTCAAAACTTGCGTCTGCAAAGTCCAGCGCTTCCGCGTCCATAACCATAAATTCTGCATTGCTGCGTTCTGCGGCGGCAAGTGCCCTGGCAGCTTCAATCATTTCCGGGGTCAGGTCAATGCCGGTAACGCGGTGCTTCTGCCCCAGCAAAATACCAAAAAAGCCGGCGCCGCAGCCAATGTCCAAAATTTTTAAACTGCGGTTCTGCGGCAGGTGGCGCGTAATTTCCTGCTGCCATAAAAGCTGTTTTTCGCTGTGCAGCTCTGCCTTGCGCAGATTGGCAAAGCCTGTGCTGCGTTTTTGCCAGTAGCCTGTTATATATTCTTTTTCGTTTGTGCGGTGGATGATGCTTGCTGCGGAAATTTCACTCATAATAACGCTCCTTTAATCTATGCTTAAATCCTTGGTAATTTCGTAATAATCGCAGGGGTGTGCGGCAAAGCCCTGAACCGTGCTTTTCATTACCAGCGTCATTTTTAAATGGGCAATGTAAGCAAAGGCGCTGCTGTCAACCAGCTTCCGGCTGATGGCTGCCGCAAGTTCCGTACGCTTTTCGGGGCTGAACTCGCTGCCGAGCTGACCTATGAGGCTTTCGGTATCGGGGTTATAGTAATTGCCGCTGTTGTAGGCGCTTTCCTTCAGTACGTGGGTGGTAAAATAATACTGCGCGTCACCGGTGGGCGCGGTAACAAAGGCTTTGCCGTAAATATCCCACTCGCCGCGGCGCAGAAAGTCGGCATAACCGTCCGTCGGGTTAATTTCAAGGCGGATGCCTGTTTCTTTCAGCCAGCTTTGCGCGGCTTCTGCCAAAAGCGGCAGCTCCTGGCGGAAGCTGTAAGTAAGCCAGCGCAGGGTCAGCGGTTGGCCGTCTTTATCCACATAGCCGTCGCCGTCGGTATCCGTCCAGCCTGCTTCGGCAAGCAGCTTGCGTGCACTTTGGGGGTTATATTCCGGTGCATGCACTTTAGCGCCGCCAAAAGGCAGGTTCGGCGGAAACGGCCCGGCTGCGGCAATGCCGTTGCCCATCAGCTGCACTCTGGCAAAAGTTTCCTTGTCAAGGCTCATAACAACGGCGCGCCGTACGCGTTCATCCTGCAGGGCAGGCATGTTAAAATTAAAGGCTGCCAAAAACGTGCGTGAGGTATCGGTGCTGCTGGTTTTATAAGCTGCGCTGTCTTTAAAAAGCGGCAGCGAAGCATAGGGCAGTCCCTGCGCGGCGTCAATTTCGCCGTTTTGCAGCGCCAGTGCCAGCGTGTTGCCGTCGGTAATGCTGCTGACGATAATTCTGTCCGTTTTCGGCACGCCGCCGTAGTAAGCGGGGTTTTTAACCAGCACAACTTCTTTCGGCGTCAGGCTTTCTACCATAAAGGGGCCGGTGCCGCTTATTTTGGTATCGTCGCCGGTGCCGCGGCTCATGTCAATAATGCAGCCGTAGGGGTCGCACAGGTAGTTAATCAGCACCGGCACTTTAGCGGCCGATGTAATGGTTACGGTCTGCCCTTCGGCGGTAATGCCCGTTATTTTTAAATCAACTCTGGCGCGGTTGTGGCGGCTTATTAAATCCTCTAGGCAGGCTTTAACGGCTGCGCCTGTCATTTTGTTGCCGCTGGTAAAGTAAATATTGTCTTTTAAGGTAATTTTAACTGTGTTTTCGTTAATAAATTCGTACTTTTCGGCCAGCCACGGCTGAGGCTGCATGGCGTCGTCAAATTTAAAAAGCGTTTCGCCTACGCCGTAGCGGATGGCGCTCCAGCCCTGATAGGCTTCGTGCGGGTCCATACCGGCGTTTTCGTTGGCGATGCCGTAGGCAGGTGTGCCGTAGCGGAATACCTTTTCTCCGCCGGGGGCGGCATTGCTGCCGCAGGCAGAGGTTAAAAGCGCGGCGGAAAGTACAAGCAAAGCTAAAAATTTCATACAATCACCCAAATAAAAAAGCCATGAAGAAACTGCCGCTTATCGAAGCGGTTACAGCCTTCATGGCTTTGGTTTATGTTTTAAAAGAATAATTTTAACAGCTGCTCCGGCAGCCAGGCGGTTGCTCCTGCAACCTTTAATTTATTATAAAACTTAAAGCGGACTCTATGTCAAGCCCTGCTGCTTAAAAAAGAAACAAATTTTACGTGTTTATCCATGTATTCGCCAATACTGCCGATAACCTTGCCCATGGTAAAGGCGGCAAGTATTGTGCCGAAGCCCAGCCCGTCCACACGGCCCAGAAAGAAAAAGGTCATGGCGGCGGTAATGGCAAGGCAGATAACGTCAAAACCTATTTTAATGCGCGCATAGCTCCAGCCGGTAATGGCGGCAAGCTCGCGCGGGAAAAGGTCGGTTGGTATAATTGGCAGCTGGCAGCGGTTGGCAAGCGTCACGCCAAAGCAGATAACAATGTAGCTGATGATAAAATAAATAATATCGAGCGTCAGGCTCTGCGGCAGCTGCTTAATCCACATTTCGTGCACGTCAATCATGGCGCTGAAGGCCGAGCCGACAACGAAGCTGAACAGGTATACCGGCACAAAGCGTTTGCTTAAAAGCATCAGGCTGAGCACCAGTGAAACCTGAAAAACCTCCGTCCACGCGCCGAGCGTTATAACCGGCAGTACATCGGCAAAGGCGTAAGGCACACTGGAAATTGCCGAAATGCCGGAACCGGAATGCAGCATTAAAACAACGCCCAGGCTGTTGATGATAATAACCAATAGCAGCGACAGTTCGCCGCGGATGGTAAGTTTGCTTTCCTGCATAAAAAATCCCCCTCAAAACAAAAAATACATTATATAATTATAAAACTCTGCCTTGCTCAGCGCAAGAAGTGAATTGCCGGTCAGCAAAATTTTGCGGGAATTTAACACGGGGTTTTATAAGTTATAACTGATAAACAACGCTGAAATTACAATTTTATCAGTTATAACTTATAAAATGCGTAAAATTATCAATCTTATCAGTTATAACTGATGAAATTTTAAAAGAATGCTTGCGAAAATTACATTAAAGATTTACGGCAAAACGGCAGGAAAATTTCAGGAAGGGGAGAATAATAATAAAGTTATGCTGATATAGAATGAATGTTTTTAGTTAGTGTTTTATGGAGGAAAGAATGACTGTTGATTGTACTTACGGACTGAATCCGCAGCAGGCGGAGGCTGTTATTAATACCGAAGGGCCGATGCTGATTATGGCAGGCGCAGGCAGCGGCAAAACAAAAGTGCTTACCTGCCGCGTGGCCAACCTTTTGCAAAAGGGCGTGCGCCCGTACCGCATTTTGGCAATTACCTTTACCAACAAGGCTGCCGCCGAGATGCGCGAGCGCGTTAATAATATGAGCGGCCCGGCTGCCAAGGATGTGTGGCTGTTTACCTTCCATGCTTTCTGCGCGCGTTTTTTGCGTATGGAAATAGATAAGCTGCCCGGGTACGGCGGCAATTTTGCCATTTATGATACAGCCGACAGCCAGAACCTGATTAAGCAGATTTTAAAGGAAATGAACCTTGACGATAAACGCTTTCAGCCTTCGGGCATTTTGTCGCGCATCAGCAATGCCAAAAACGCTTTGCAGGACGCAGCGGCTTTTGCGCGCCAGGCAGGCGATTTTTACGAGCAGAAAGTGGCGGACATTTACAGCCGTTACGAACAGAAACTGCAGTTAAACAACGCACTCGATTTTGACGACCTTTTAATGCTTTCCATTAAACTTTTGCAGGAAAACAAAGAAGTGCGCGAAAAATATCAGGACCGTTTTGATTATCTTCTGGTAGACGAGTATCAGGATACCAACCATGCGCAGTACCTTTTAACAAAGTTTCTGGCTGCCAAGCACCGCAACATCTGCGTTGTGGGCGATGCCGACCAGAGTATTTACGGCTGGCGCGGCGCCGATATTCAAAACATTCTTGATTTTGAAAAAGATTACCCCGACGCCAAAGTAATTAAGCTGGAACAGAACTACCGCAGCACGCAGATTATTCTGGACGCGGCCAATGCGGTTATAGAAAACAATACCGGCCGCAAGCCGAAAAATTTGTGGACGGAAAATAAAAGCGGCGCCGATATTATTTATTTTCAGGCGGTGGACGAGCGCGACGAAGCACGCTTTGTAATTGAGCAGCTGCAGAATTTGCAGCGCACCGAAAACAAAAAGCTGGGCGATATGGCAATTTTGTACCGCACCAATACGCAGAGCCGTATTTTTGAAGAAATGCTGATTAAAAGCGGCATCAGCTACAATATGGTAGGCGGGCTTAAATTCTATGAGCGCAAGGAAATTAAAGATATCATTGCCTATCTGCGCGTAATTTTTAACCCGGCCGATTCGCTGAGCCTGCTGCGCATTATCAACGTGCCGAAACGCGGCATTGGCGACGCTTCGCTGGCAAAAATTCAGGCTTATGCCGCTGCCAACAATGTAAGCTTGTTTGAGGCTGTTTCCAACGCGGCGGCAATTGACGGTTTAAGCAGCCGCTTTGTAAGCAAGCTGGACGATTTGGCAGGCATTATTTTTGAACTGATGAACCTTGCCAGTGAAGCGCCGGTTGAAGATTTGATTGACCGTGTGCTGCGCGATACCGGCTATCTTGAAGAACTGGAAAACGAGCGCACGCCGCAGGCGCAGAGCCGCATTGACAACCTGCACGAATTGATCAGCGTGGCGCAGGAGTTTGCGGCATCCGAAGAAGAAAATAATCTGGAAAACTTTTTGGCGCATGTTGCGCTGGTAAGCGATATTGACGATACTGAACTGGGCGAGGACGCCATTACCTTAATGACGCTGCATTCTTCCAAGGGGCTGGAGTTTCCGGTAGTATTCCTTGTTGGCATGGAAGAAGGACTGTTTCCGCATGCGCGCACGCTGATGGACGAAACGGAAATTGAAGAAGAACGCCGCCTGTGCTATGTAGGCATTACGCGCGCCAAGGAAAAACTGTTTTTAAGCAGCACCAAAATGCGCACCATTTACGGCAACACAGTAACTTATCCGCCTTCCCGCTTTTTGCAGGAAATTCCCGCACGTTTGGTGAAAACCATTAAAAGGCAGGAACGCTTCAGCGCGCTGGAGAACTTTAAACAGGTAAGCGAAAAATACAGCGCAAGGCCGCAGAAGCCTGCCAGCACCTTTAACCCGCACAGCTTTATGCCGCAAAAACCGGCTGCCGCCGCAGGCGGAACTGCCGGTACGCGCTTTAACACCGGCGACAGGGTAAGCCACAGCAAATGGGGCGAAGGCATGGTTGTAAGCGTTAAAGACAGCCCGGACGGGCAGGAAGTAAAAGTTGCCTTTGCCGGTGCCGGTGTGCGCAGCCTGCTTACCAAATATGCGGTGCTGAAAAAATTGTAAGTTTTAAGCGGAGGGCATTATGGATTTAGAACGTGCGCAAGCACTGGACGAAGCGCAGAAACTGCGCAGGGAAATACGCCATCACGAATTTTTATATTATGTACTGGATGCGCCGGAGATTACCGACGCCGAATATGACGCTTTAATGCGCCGTTTGCAGGAGCTTGAGCGCGCATATCCTGACGATGTGCCGCCCGATTCCCCTACGCGCAGGGTTGGCGGCAAGGTAAGCCCGGAGTTTACCGAAGTGCGCCATATGACGCCGCTGCTTTCTCTGGGCAACGCCTTCAGCGACGAAGAACTTGCTGCGTTTGACGCGCGTGTAAAAAGCGGCCTGCCCGAAGGCAGCGAGGTGGAATATGTTTTTGAACCGAAAATTGACGGCCTTGCCTGCAGCCTCATTTACGAAAACGGCCGCCTGGTACGTGCTGCAACCCGCGGCGACGGCGAAGTTGGCGAAAACGTAACCGCCAATGTGCGCACTATCCGTTCCATTCCGCTGACGCTGAACGTTAAGGAAGGCGAAGAAGTGCCGGAGCTTTTGGATGTGCGCGGCGAAGTTTACATGCCCCGCCACGCTTTTATGAAGCTGAACGAGCAGCGCAGCGAAGCGGGCGAAAACGAATTTGCTAATCCGCGCAACGCGGCGGCGGGCAGCCTGCGCCAGCTTGACCCGAAAGTAACGGCAAGCCGCCAGCTGAGCTTTTTTGCCTACGGCGTGGGCGCAGGGCATAAGGATAAACATTCTGCCAGCCTTGCCATGCTGCACGATTACGGCTTTAAGGTAAGCGAGGGCTATGCAGTTGTAAAAAACATCAACGAAGCGATTGCCAAAATAAAGGATTTTGCCGCCAAACGCCAAAGCCTTGCCTACGATACGGACGGTGCGGTAATTAAGGTTAACGCCGTGTACCAGCAAAACATTTTAGGTGCAACCGGCAAAGACCCGCGCTGGGCCATTGCCTTTAAATTTCCGCCGGAACAGGCAGAGACAAAACTGGAGGACATTATCATTCAGGTTGGGCGCACGGGCGTGCTGACGCCGACGGCGGTGCTGACCCCTGTAAAACTTTCCGGCAGCACCATCAGCCGCGCAACGCTGCATAATGAGGACTTCATCCGCAGCAAGGATATCCGCATCGGCGACACGGTTGTTATTAATAAAGCCGGTGAAATTATACCGGAAGTGCTGCATGTGGTGAAGGAAAAACGCACCGGCGCGGAACAGGAATTTTTTATGCCCGCCGAATGCCCGGAATGCGGGTGGAAAACGGAACGCCTGAACGGCGAGGCGGCAATACGCTGCACTAATCCGCACTGCCCGGCACTGGGGCGCGAAGGGCTGATTCACTTTGCTTCCAAAGGGGCAATGGATATCGACGGCTGCGGTCCGGCGGTTATCAACCAGCTGTTGGATAACGGGCTTATCAGCGACCCTGCCGACCTGTACCTTTTGGTTAAGCCGCAGCTTACGGCGCTGGAGCGCATGGGCGACAAATCGGCAGATAATCTTTTAAACGCCATTGCCGAAAGCAAAAAGCAGAACCTTGACAGGCTGCTGTTCGCGCTTGGTATCCGCCATGTGGGCGCAAAGGTGGCAAGGCTGCTTGCCCTGCACTTTGGCAGCATGGAAAAACTGATGGCGGCGGAGACGGACGAAATTGCCGCCATTGAAGATATTGGCCCGAAAATTGCCGAAAGCGTGGTAACGTATTTTGCTTCGCCGGTGAATATTGATTTGATTGAACGGCTGAAAGAGCTTGGCCTTAACATGGAAATGGAAGCGGCGGAGCTTGACACGGCGCACCAGTTTTACGCCAAAACCATGGTGTTTACCGGCACTATGCCAACGCTGGACCGCGCAACGGCACAGACCATGGCGCAGCAGGTTGGCGCGAAGGTTACGGGCAGCGTAAGCAAAAAAACCGATTACGTTGTTGCCGGTGCGGAAGCAGGCAGCAAGCTGACGAAAGCGCAGCAGCTGGGAGTAACCGTTATCGATGAAGCAGAGTTCCTGCGCCTTTTGGGCGAGCACGGCGGCGAAAGCGCGGATGCTGCTGACAACACGGAACATGTAACGAAAGAAAACAGCAAAGAGATAGAAAATAAAATTGATGAACCTAATTTGTTTTAAATAAAAATTGCTGCCGTGTAAAGGCGGCAGCAAAAAATACTTGACGGAGGAGAATAAGTGAATAATAATGTTGACAGACAGACAGACAGACAGACAGACAGACAGACAGACAGACAGACAGAGTAATTTGGTTAGATAATGCACGTACTTTTGCAATTTTGTCGGTAGTATTTGTTCATGCTGTAGAAAGTATTTATGTAATGAATGCTGAGCTTTTAAATCAGTTGAGTCCATTATCTTTTATTTTTGCTATTACTGGGTTTACATTTGGAAGATTAGGTGTACCAATTTTTTTGTTTTTAACTGGTTACCTTTTTTTAGATAGAAGATTTGATGAAGCTGATTGTTATAAATTTTGGAAGAAAAATTGGAAAGGTTTATTAATTACTACTGAAGTTTGGATTATTTTATATGATGTTTTCCTTAGAGTGTTTCATTTTCAATCTTGGAATACTATGCGTATGATAAAAGATATGTTGTTTATGACGCAAGTGCATATGGGGCATATGTGGTATATGCCAATGATTGTTGGCATATATCTTTGTATTCCTTTTGCGGCAAGAGCACTACAAAAATTAAATATAAAAGTACTATATTTTCCGATTGCAATACTTTGCGTCTATGCCTTTTTCTTACCGGTTTTACAGGTTTTGAATCAAACGTTTTCTTTTGGAAAAGTAACAAGTATTTTAGATTTAGGATTTAGTGGTGGAGTATATGGATTATATATAATTTTAGGTTTATGTCTGAAGCGTAAATTACTTAAAAATATTCCTGTTAAAGACATTTTGGTAGGAATTATAACTTTTTTTGTTTTGACAGTGCTATTGCAATGTATTGCATATTGGAAAGGTTTTACTTATAATGTCTGGTATAATTGCGGTCTTTTGTTGCTTTGCTCACTTTTTCTTTTTGAATTATTTTCTAGAATGTCAATTTCTAAATCATATAAATTATGTAACTGGATAAGCCGTAATTCTTTTGGCATATATTTAATTCATTTTCCGTTTGTTATGTTGCTGAGAGATTTTTTTAAGGAATTACACATAATAATGCCATTAAAGGTTGTGATTTTGTGGATATTAGTTTTAATAATTAGTTTTATGGCTTGTATTGTTATTAGTAAACATAGTAAACTTAGTAAGATTTTACTTTATAATAGGTAGTAGTGTTTTTTAAAATTATAATTTATGTTTTAAAGCGGTGATATTATGAAGATATTTTATAAATTTTTAGCGGTTGCGGCAGTGCTTTTATGCTTTGCAGGCACGGCGCTGGCTGCGGAAAAAGAAGTAAGCAGCATTGACGCTATCGACATGGGCGTTGCCGATACCGGCGAAACGCATTTTACCAACACCGATGCCGAAATTACCGAATGTACGCAGCCCTATACCGTGGCGGTGCTGCCGTATGTGGATGTATCCGGCCTTGAAGGGCGCAGCCGCGAAATGGCGGTGAACGCCGTTAAAGAAGCGCTGGAAACCAAATACCCCGGCAAAAAGAAAAGCGTTACCAAAATCATAGGCAACAACGCCGTGCAGAAGGCGCTTTTGGCGTATCCGTTTGAAAACGCCGAAGTGCCAACGCTTGAAGAACTTGTTGCCGTTGGCAAAGCCTGCGGTGCGGACAGGGTACTGTTTATCAGCCTGCTGCCGGTGCGCGAAAAGGAAACGGGCTTTATGGTTATTGTAGGCTCACAAACTTACAGCGCCGTGGTAACGATGAAATTAAAATGCGTCGATGTAAACGAAGAACGCTTTTTGTTTAACCAGAATGTGGAGAGCATCGGCTCGTCCAGCTCCATCAACTTCTGGAAAATCGGCGAACCGAGCCGCGCCAAAGCCGTTAAGCGCGGCGTTGAGGACTGTATGCGCAACTTTTTAACGTCATTTGAATAAACAATCTGCCTCCGTAAAGGTTTTGCGGGGGCATTTTTGCTGTCTGGCAGCATTAAGCATTTATTTTACGCAATTTTATTTAGCTAAGGCTTACCAAAATACTGCACAAGACTGGTACTGTGTGGTATAATAAAACAGGTTATTGATAAAATTCATCATAAATTTTTTAGGAGGCGTACTAATGAAGGTAACAGTAAAAGATGTTGAACACATCGCCGGGCTTTCCCGTTTAACGATTCCGGAAAGCGAAATGGAAAAATTTACCGAACAGTTTAACCAAATCCTCAATTATGCCGATATTCTGGAAAAGATTGATACGGAAGGCATTGAGCCGACCCCGTACGTACTGCCGATAAGCAACGCATTCCGCGAGGATGTTGTAAAACCGGGCGTATCCCACGAGGACGCGCTGAAAAACGCGCCTGCCGTATACAACGACGGCTTTAAAGTACCGCGCGTAATCGAATAACAGAAGGAGGAACAACTGTGGATTTATATAAATTAACAGCCCACGAACTGCATGACAAGCTGGTTAAAAAAGAAATCAGCTCCGTGGAGCTTACCGAAAACGTATACAGCCGCATTGACGAAGTTGAAGATAAAGTACAGGCTTATGTAACTTTAGATAAAGAAAACGCACTGGCACAGGCTGCCAAAGTTGATGCCAAAATTGCCGCAGGCGAAGAAATCGCTCCGCTGGCAGGCATTCCCGGTGCAATTAAAGACAATATCTGCACCAAAGGACTTTTAACCACCTGCTCCAGCAAAATGCTGGCCAATGTTGTGCCTATTTATGATGCGCACGTTATCAGCAAACTGCGTGCGGATGACGCCATTTTTACCGGCAAAACCAATATGGACGAATTTGCAATGGGCTCTACCACCGAAAGCTCTTACTTCCATAAAACCTACAATCCGTGGAACCTTGAACGCGTACCGGGCGGTTCTTCCGGCGGCAGCGCTGCTGCTATTGCCGCAGGCGAAGCAATCTGGAGCCTTGGCTCCGATACCGGCGGTTCCATCCGCCAGCCGGCTTCTTTTAACGGCTGCGTAGGCATTAAACCGACTTACGGCCGTGTAAGCCGTTACGGCTGCGTTGCGTTTGCTTCCTCTCTTGACCAGATTGGGCCTATTACCCGCGACGTTACCGATGCTGCAACTGTTTTGAACTGCATCTGCGGCAAGGATGAGCATGATTCCACTTCCCTGCCGGTTGATGTGCCTGACTTTACCAAAGCGCTGCGCGCCGACGTTAAAGGCCTGCGCATCGGCCTGCCGAAAGAATACTACGGCGAAGGCGTTGACGCCAAAGTTAAAGCCGAAATTGAAAAAGCCGTTAAAAAATACGAAGAACTCGGCGCTGAAATTGTTGATGTTTCGCTGCCGCATACCGAATATGCAGTAATTACTTACTATATCATTGCTCCGGCAGAAGCAAGCGCCAACCTGGCACGTTATGACGGCGTGCGCTACGGCTTCCGCGCTGCCAACGCTACCAGCGCTCCGGAAATGACAAGGCTGAGCCGTACCGAAGGCTTCGGCCCTGAAGTTCGCCGCCGCATTATGCTTGGCACCTACGTTTTAAGCAGCGGTTATTACGATGCTTACTACAAAAAAGCAATGCAGGTTCGTACCCTTATCCGCCGCGACTTTAACGAAGCGTTTGAAAAATGCGATGTGCTGCTGACCCCGACTTCTCCTGTTGTTGCTTATCCGGTTGACGGCAAAATGGACCCGCTTTCCATTTACATGCTGGACGTAACCACCATTCCCGTAAACATGGCAGGCCTGCCGGGTATTTCCATTCCGTGCGGCTTTGCAGACGGTATGCCTGTCGGCATGCAGCTTATCGGCAAAGTTCTGGACGAAGAAACCGTGCTGCGCGCAGCCTACACCTTTGAACAGGCTACTGACTTCCATAAAGCAATGGCACCGCTGGGAGGTAACAAATAATGAAAAACTATATTACAGTTATCGGCCTTGAAGTACATGCCGAATTAAAAACAAAAACCAAAGCCTTCTGCTCCTGCTCCACCGAGTTCGGCAGCACGCCTAACACCCACGTTTGCCCCGTGTGCCTCGGCATGCCTGGCGCACTGCCGGTGCTGAACAAACAGGTTGTTGAATTTGCCATCCGTACGGGTCTTGCACTGGGCTGCGAAATTCAGAAATTCAATAAATTTGACCGTAAAAACTACTTTTATCCCGACCTTGCCAAAAACTACCAGATTTCTCAGTTTGACCAGCCGGTTTGCCTCGGCGGCCATATTGACATTGAAGTTGACGGCGTGCCCAAACGCCTTGGCATTACCCGCATTCACATGGAAGAAGACGCAGGCAAGCTGAACCACAGCGGTGCAACCATCAGCACTTCCGATTTCTCTTCCGTAGACTACAACCGTGCCGGCGTACCGCTTCTGGAAATCGTTTCCGAACCGGATATGCGCAGCGCCGAAGAAGCACGCGCTTATATGGAACAGCTGAAAGCAGTTTTGGAATACATTGACGTTTGCGACTGCAAAATGCAGGAAGGCAGCCTGCGCTGCGACGCCAACATTTCCATCATGCCGGAAGGCGCCAAAGAATTCGGTACCCGCGCCGAAATTAAAAACCTTAACTCTTTCCGCGCACTGGTACGCGCTATTGAATATGAAGTTGAACGCCAGAAAGCAATTCTTGAGGACGGCGGCCATGTAGTACAGGAAACCCGCACCTGGGACGAAGCCAACGGCGTAACCCTTTCCATGCGCAGCAAGGAAGAAGCACACGACTACCGTTACTTCCCTGAACCTGACCTTGTACCGGTTGAAATTGACGACGCCTGGATTGAACGCGTACGCGGCGAACTGCCGGAACTGCCGGCACAGCGTTTGCAGCGCCTTGTTGAAAAACACGGCCTGCCAAAGTATGATGCTTCCTTAATCGTTGCAACCAAAGCCATGGCAGATTATTTTGACGCTGCCTGCGCAAACAGCAAGGATGACAAAGGCGTATCCAACTGGCTGCTGGGCGATGTTTCCGCATATCTTAATGCTGAAAACATTACCATTGAACAGTTCCCGGTTAAACCGGAAAACCTTGGCGAACTGGTAACTTTAACCAAAGACGGCGTACTGAGCAGCAAGCTTGCTAAAAAAGTATTTGCCGAAATGCTGAAAAACAGCGATAAAACCCCGAAACAGCTTGTTAAGGAGCTTGGCCTTGAACAGGTTAGCGACGAGGGCGCCATTGCCGCTATCGTTGACGAAGTGCTGGCAGAAAATCCGCAGTCCGTTGCCGACTACAAAGCAGGCAAAGATAAAGCCATCGGCTTCCTTGTTGGCCAGGTAATGAAAAAATCCCGCGGCAAAGCTAATCCGGGCATGGTTAACAAACTGCTGAAAGAAAAAATGCAGTAAGGAGCGCACATGAAACGCGATTTTGAATTTGACGGCAGCGGCTTCGGTTATCTGTGGCTTTGCATATGGACAACCGTGCTGACCGTTATTACCTGCGGTTTGTTCTTTCCGTGGGCATACAGCGCGCAGCAGCGCTGGATTTGCAGCAACACCTACGTTAACGGCAGGCAGCTGCGTTTTGAAGGAACAGGTTTTGGCTTCTTCTTTCAGTGGCTGCTGATTATGGTGCTGACAACCATTACCTTCGGCATTTACATTCCGTGGGGCTATTGCCAGTTTAAACGCTGGGAAACCCGCAACACCGTATTTGCGGACTGAAAACTAAAAAGTTATAACAAACATTAAAACGGCAGGCGTAAAAGCCTGCCGTTTTTGCGTGCGGGTGCTGTTTTATTGTAAGTCCATGGCGTATTCCAGTTCAGTTACACCTTCGCGCCAGCTGTTGTTAGGCTTTTCACCTGTCTTTTTAAAACCGGCTGACGTATAAAGCCCGATAGCTTTTTCAAGGTCGCTTGTGGTATCAAGGTAAATGCTTTTGTAATTGCGTTCTTTGGCAAAACTGATGGCGGCATGCAGCAGCTTTTTGCCAAGCCCGATATGCCTGTAAAGCGGGTCTACCAAAAACCAGCGCAGCTGTGCGCGCTCGCCGTGTGCGGCAACGCCTATGCAGCCGATAATTTTTCCGTTGTGCTCGGCGCACCACAGGCGGTCTTGCTGCTGGCAAAAAATGTTTAAAATATAAAAGAATAAAATTGTAAATTTTGCCGGTAATATGTTATACTTTAAATATAGTTAATTGAGTTGGGAGGCGGGCAAATGCAGTATCTTTCGGCAGCAGAAGCGGCAAAAAAATGGAAAATTTCCGAGCGCAGCGTTCGTAATTACTGTGCTAAAGGGCGAGTAGAAGGCGCGGTTTTGAAAGGTAAAACGTGGAAGATTCCCGCAGATGCGGAAAAGCCTCAGCGCATCAACACTAAAACTGCAAAGCCGCAAACTTTGCTGGAGATTTTGCAGTATGAAAAGGCTGCCAAATACAGCGGCGGCATTTACCATAAAACGCAGATTGAAATGACGTATAATTCCAACCATATTGAAGGAAGCCGCTTAACGCATGATCAGACCCGCTATATTTTTGAAACCAATACTATAGGTGTAACGGGTGAAGCGGTTAATGTAGATGATGTTATTGAAACAGCCAATCACTTCCGCTGTATTGATTTAATTATTGATAAAGCCAAAGCAGTGCTTACGGAAAAATTTATAAAAGAACTGCACCTTATTTTAAAAAACGGCACCAGCGATTCGCGGCAGGAATGGTTTGCTGTGGGAGAATACAAAAAAATGCCTAACGAAGTAGGCGGCATGGCTACAACATTGCCGGAAGATGTTGCCGCTGAAATGCGTGCGCTTTTGACGGCGTACAATACTAAAAAGGTAAAAACGCTGAACGATATTTTAGATTTTCATGTGCGCTTTGAAAGAATACATCCGTTTCAGGACGGCAATGGACGCATAGGCAGGCTGATTATGTTTAAGGAATGTTTAAAATACGGCATTGTTCCGTTTATCATTGAAGATAATTTAAAAATGTTTTATTACCGTGGTTTAAAGGAATGGGGCAGGGAAAAAGGTTATCTTACCGATACCTGCCTTACCGCGCAGGACAGGTATAAAGCCTATCTTGATTATTTCAGAATTAAATATTGATTTTAGCGGAAAATACACAACGGCAGCAAGGTTTGAGCCTTACTGCCGTTTTTGCGTGTTTGAGTTTATTAAGCTGTCAGTTTTCAAATATGGAAACTACGTGTTTTGGCTGCTGCGGTTTAAGCGCCGGTAAAAAATTCTGCCCGGCAGGATTAACGCCCGCGGCGGCGAATTTAATTAATATAGCAAATTAAAGGAGGATAGCCATGCGTAAATTTATTAAAGACTATCTGGCAAAAGAGTACGATAACTATGTGAAGGATTTGGAAGCGCTGACCAATATCGACAGCGGTAACGGCGATTTGGAAGGCACCACGGAAGCCAATAAATTTGTAGCCGCCAAAATGGAGGCGCTGGGGGCGGAGACGGAGTTCCGTTATAACGACCGCGCCTGCCATTTAATTTCGCGCCTTAAGGGCAAGGGCACGCAGACTGTGCTTTTGGTTGCGCATGTTGATACCGTGTTTAAACGCGGCGAAGCTGCCAAACGCCCCTTCCGCGTGGATGAAAACGGCTTTGCCTGGGGCCCGGGCGTAGGCGACGACAAAGCAACGGTTATGGAAGTTATTTACGGCCTTGCGGCTTTAAAAGAAGCAGGCTTTGACGATTATAAAGAAATTATTTACTACACCAACGCCGAAGAAGAAGGCGGCAGCCCGACTGCCGAAGGCATTGTGGCAGAGCTTTCGCAGCAGGCAGATTTTGCCGTTATTATGGACGTTGCGCGCCCGAACTGGGGCATTGTAACCCAGCGCAAAGGCAATGCAAAATACAAAATTACCGTTACCGGCAAAGGCGGGCACCACGGCAACGCTTCGCAGTGCTGCGCCAACGCCATTCACCAGCTGGCTTATACCATTACCGAGCTGCACAAGCTGGCAAGCCCCATGCCTGGCAAACCGGAAGATTTTACCGCCAAAGCACTGGAAGCACGCGGAATTGTGGACAGCGGCCAGTTCATTCCACCCAACACCGTTAACGTGGGCGTTATCGGCAGCACCAACGATAAAATCAGCGTTATCCCCGGCGATGCTTACTGCGAAGTAAACGTGCGCTGCTTTGAAGTGGCTGAGCAAAAACGTTTGGACGCAGCCATTAAAGCACTGGCAGATAAAATCGTTATCGACGGCACTAAAGTAGAAGTTACCGGCGGCATTGTAACCGGCCCGATGGAAAAAACTCCTGCCGTGCAGAAAATGATTGATGTGTACAGCAGCGTTGTTGCCGAAGAATTCGGCGGCAAAGTAAATGAATGGGTGGCAGGCGGCTTAACGGACGGCAACCGCACCGCTAAATTCATTCCGACTTTGGACGCTTTGGGCGTAGAAAACTACGATGAGCATACCGACCACGAATCGGTAGATTTAAAAACCGCCGTACCGCGCACCGCGGCGTTTGCCATTACCCTGGCAGAACTTTTAAAAACCGGCGTTAAATAATAAAAAATAAAACGCATTAAAAAACGAGGTTAAGCGTCAGGCTTAGCCTCGTTTTAACATATAACTGTTTTGTGCAGCATATTGTGCAGCATATTAAGTTTTAATTTTTGTTTGACGTTATTTCCACAATTTTTTCGGCAGCTTCTTTTACAAGTACGCCGATGGATTTATTTTCCACGCCGATAAATTCAAAATGGCTTTGCGATACCGGCAAAAGCAGTTTGCGCGCGCGGCTTGAAGCAACCGCCTCCGCCATACGCGGAGTTACTTCGCCAAGCATGGCGTTTGGCAGTACAATGCCGATGGGGCCAACGATAATATCCACCGTCTGCGCCGTTACGCACACCGCGTTTTCACCGGTGGCCACACGTTTAAGCCCTGCTTTAAGCATTGCCGCAGTGGCAAGCGCGTTGGTGCCAAGCCCGATAAGTTCCGTATCCGCCGGAAGGCGCCCTGCTGCCTGGCTGATAACCTGCGCAACAAGCCCGCCGCCCATGCCGTCTATAAAAACAATGCGCATAAAAACCTCCTGTAAACACCTAAAAACAAAATAAAACCCTGTTTATTATACCATAAATCTGTTTTGCCCAAAAGAACAGTATTTTTTACATTCGTTTTAAAGCGGCGTAAATTTTTTGTTAACTTTGCAATTTATCTGCCCGTGCAGTTGAATTTATGATGATTTTACTGCATAATAAAAATAGAGTTTTGCACTGAAAGGAGTGTTTACAATAGAAAATTTAGATGAAATCAGAAACAAAAAAGGCTTTATATGCGATATGGACGGTGTTATTTACCACGGCAACAGGCTGCTGCCCGGCGTTAAGGAGTTTGTGGAATGGCTGTACAAGGAAGATAAAAAGTTTTTGTTTTTAACCAATTCCAGCGACCGTTCGCCGCGCGATTTGCAGCAGAAATTACAGCGCATGGGGCTTGATATTGACGAAACCCATTTTTACACCAGCGCACAGGCTACGGCGCGTTTTTTAAACAGCCAGTCGCCCGGATGTAGTGCTTACGTTATGGGTGAAGCCGGTTTGATGAACGCTTTGTACGAAGTTGGCATTACCATGAATGATTCCACGCCGGATTACGTTGTTATCGGCGAGCCGAAATCTTATAACTACGAAATGATTATTAAAGCCGTTAAGCTGATTCAAAACGGGGCAAAGCTTGTTGCCACCAATTCCGATTTGACCGGCCCGACGGAAAACGGCATTATTCCGGCCTGCCGCGCCTTTGTTGCGCCGATTGAACTGGCAACTGGCAAAAGCGCCTACTTTGTGGGCAAGCCGAACCCGCTGATGATGCGCACCGGGCTGCGCCTTTTGGGCGTGCACAGCGACGAAGCGGCAATGATTGGCGACCGCATGGACACCGATATTGTTGCCGGCATGGAAAGCGGCCTGGAAACGGTGCTGGTGCTCAGCGGCGTAACCACGCGCGAAAACATGCAGGTGTTTGCTTACCGTCCGCGCCATATTTTAAATGGCGTCGGCGATATTGTACCGAAAGAATAACATACGCAGCTTTTTTAGCAGGAGCCTTTTATGGCTTCTGCTTTTTTCATGCCCGGAATATTTATTGCATTAACTGCCATAATGTTGGTTGAATAGCGTATACTAATAGTATATAATGGAACTATATACCGGATAACTACCGGATTATTAGTTATAAAGGAGCATTGTTTTGATGGAACTGAAAACACCTCTTTATGATTGCCATGTTGCGGCCGGTGGTAAAATTGTACCTTTTGCAGGGTATCTCCTGCCGGTGCAGTATACGGGCGTTATTAAGGAACACATGGCAGTACGCACTGCCTGCGGGCTTTTTGACGTATCGCACATGGGCGAATTTTTAATTAAAGGCGCTGATGCGCTTAACAACGTGCAGAATTTGTTCTGCAACGATTTTGAAAACATGTATGACGGGCAGGTACGTTACAGCCCGATGTGCAACGAGCGCGGCGGCATTGTTGACGACGTTCTGATTTATAAAGTAAACGGCGAAGAATATCTTTTGGTTGTTAACGCCGCTAACCGCCATAAGGATGCGGAGTGGGTTAAGGCGCATCTTTTTGGCAGCGCTTCTTTTGAAGATATTTCCGATTCCGTTGCCCAGCTGGCACTTCAGGGGCCGAAATCCAAAGAAATTGCGGCTAAAATTGTGCCGGAAGAAGGCATCCCCAAAAAATATTACAGCTTTGTAAAAGATGTGGACGTGCAGGGAATTAAGTGCATTGTTTCGCGTACCGGCTACACCGGCGAATTTGGCTACGAGTTTTACTGCGCTGCCGCAGACGGCCCGAAGCTGTGGGATATTTTGCTGGAAGCAGGCAAAGAGTTTGGCCTTATTCCCTGCGGGCTTGGCGCGCGCGACACCCTGCGCCTGGAAGCAGCCATGCCTCTTTACGGGCATGAACTGACCGACGATATTACCCCGCTGGAAGCAGGGCTGGACTTTTTCGTAAAACTCGGCAAAGACCGCTTTATTGGCATGGACGCCATTTTAGCCAAGGGTGACCCGAAGGTAATCCGCGTGGGCTTAAAAATTACCGGCCGCGGCATTGCGCGCGAGCACTGCGATGTTTACAGCGGCGAAGAAAAAATCGGCGTTGTAACAAGCGGCACACACTGCCCGTACCTTAACGCGCCTGTTGCCATGGCAATGGTTCCCGTAGATTACTCGGAAGTTGGCACCAAAGTGCAGGTAGATGTACGCGGACGCAGAATTGACGCCGAAGTAGTACCCCTGCCGTTTTATAAACGCGCTTAAAATAAAATCAATTTAAGGAGGCTATTTATTATGAACATTCCTAACAACGTTTGCTACACCAAATCCCACGAATGGGTGAAATTTGCCGAGGACGGCAGCGCAACTGTAGGCCTTACCGATTACGCCCAGAACGAACTGGGCGACCTGGTTTTTGTTAACCTGCCCATGCCGGGCGATACTTTTGCCGCAGGCGATACTTTTGCCGATGTGGAATCCGTAAAAGCTGTATCTGACGTTTACAGCCCTGTTACCGGCACCGTTGCCGAAGTGAACGAAGAACTGGCCGATGCTCCGCAGACCATTAACGAAGCACCGTATGATGCATGGCTGGTACGTTTTGACGAAATTACCGATCAGGAAGATTTGCTGACTGCCGAAGAATACGAAGCATTTGTAAAAGAAGAACAGGCATAAAGGAGGGCGCCTATGGGAAGCTATATCCCCTCTACCAGAGAAGAACGGCAGGAAATGCTTGCCGCAGCAGGCTACGACAGTATCCGCAGCCTGTTTAAAGACGTGCCTGCCGAAGTTTACCTTGATAAGCCGCTGAACCTGCCCCAAGGCATGAGCGAACTGGAAGTGCGTGCCAAAATGCAGGAGCTGGCCGGCAAAAATACTGTGTTCGGCACAATTTTGCGCGGCGCAGGCGCTTATGACCACTACATTCCTTCCATTGTTAAATACATTACCTCCAAAGAGGAGTTTGTAACCAGCTACACGCCGTACCAGGCAGAAATGAGCCAGGGCATTTTGCAGTCCATCTTTGAATATCAGACGATGATTTGCGATTTGACCGGCATGGATACTGCCAATGCTTCCGTGTATGACGGCGCTTCTGCCGCTGCCGAAGCCGCTGCCATGTGCCGCGACCGCAGACGCAGCGTGGCGCTTGTAAGTGCTGCCGCTAACCCGGACGTTATTGCCACCATGAAGACTTACTGCTTCGGTGCCGGTACTGAACTGCGCCTTGTGCCTGCCAAAGACGGCAGAACCGACCTTGACGCGTTAAAAGCAATGCTTGCGCCTGACGTTTGCTGCGTTTATGTGCAGCAGCCCAATTTTTACGGGCAGTTTGAAGAAGCAGAACAAATTGCTGAACTTACCCACGCAGGCGGCGCCAAATACATTATGGGCGTAAACCCCATTGCTCTTGCCATTATGAAAACCCCGGCCGAATGCGGCGCAGACATTGCCGTTGGCGAAGGGCAGCCTTTGGGCCTGCCGCTGGGCTTCGGTGGGCCGTATCTTGGCTTTATGGCAGCAACCAGCGCTATGATGCGCAAGCTGCCGGGCCGCATTGTTGGCGAAACTGTTGACGCTGACGGCAACCGTGCCTACGTTTTAACTTTGCAGGCGCGCGAGCAGCACATCCGCCGCGAAAAAGCCAGCAGCAACATCTGCTCCAACGAGGCGCTGTGCGCTTTAACCGCTTCCGTTTATCTGGCAGCGGTAGGACCGCAGGGCTTAAAGCAGGCAGCAACGCTGTGCCTTTCCAAAGCGCACTATCTGGCGCAGGAGCTTACCAAAATCGAAGGCGTAAACCTTGTTTACGGCGGCGAATTTTTCCACGAATTTGTTACCACTCTGCCTAAGCAGGAGGAAGTGCTGGCTGCACTTGCCAAAGAGGGCATTCTCGGCGGGCTGCCGGTTAAAGAGGGCGTGCTGTGGTGCGTAACCGAAAAAGCCACCAAAGAAGCACTTGATAAGGCGGTTGCCATTGTGAAGGAGGTGTGCGCATAATGGAATTGTTGTTTGAAAAAAGCACTCCCGGGCATGGCTGCGATATTTTTCCGGCCTGCGATGTGCCTGTAACTTCACTGCCGGAGGCTTTGGCGCGCAAGAGCGCTTTGCCGCTGCCGGAACTTTCCGAAACGGAAATCAGCCGCCATTATACTGCGCTTGCAAACCGCGCGCACGGCGTAAACAACGGGTTTTACCCGCTGGGCAGCTGTACTATGAAATACAACCCGCGCATTAACGACGAGATGGCAAACCAGGCAGGTTTTGCCGCCGTTCACCCGCTGCAGCCCAAAGAAACCGTACAGGGCTGCACGGAAGCGCTGGAACTTTTAGATAAATACCTGTGCGAAATTACCGGCATGGATAAAATGGACTTTCAGCCGGCAGCAGGCGCACACGGCGAATTTACCGGGCTTTTGCTGATAAAGAAATATCACGAAGCCAACGGCGATACCAAACGCACCAAAATTATCGTTCCGGATAGTGCGCACGGCACTAACCCGGCAAGCGCTGCCATGGCGGGCTTTACCACGGTTAACGTGCCCTCCAATGCGGATGGCTGCGTAGACCTTGACGCACTGCGCGCCGCTGTTGACGATACTACCGCAGGTTTAATGCTGACGAACCCGAATACCGTCGGCCTGTTTGACAGCAATATTCTGGAAATTACCAATATCATCCACGAAGCAGGCGGCCTGTGCTATTACGACGGCGCTAACTTAAACGCCGTTATGGGCATTGCGCGCCCCGGCGATATGGGCTTTGATGTTGTGCATCTTAACCTGCATAAAACCTTTTCCACTCCGCACGGCGGCGGCGGCCCGGGCGCAGGCCCTGTCGGCTGCAAAGCCCTGCTTGAGAAGTTCCTGCCTAAATCCGCACTGGGCGACGGTGCAGGCGAGGGGCATTTGCAGATGCGCGCGTTATACGGCAACTTCCTTGTTTGCATGAGGGCTCTTACTTATGTGCTGACACTCGGCGCGGAAGGCGTGCGTGAAGCCAGTGAAACGGCAGTGCTGAATGCCAACTACATGATGCACAAATTAAAGGATACTTATGACATGGCTTATGACCATACCTGCATGCACGAATTTGTTATGAGCCTGGAGGAACTGAAAAAAGCCACCGGCGTAACGGCGCTGGATGTTGCCAAGTCCCTGATTGACCGCGGCATTCACCCGCCGACGATGTATTTCCCGCTGATTGTACACGAAGCGCTGATGCTGGAGCCGACCGAAACCGAAGCGCGCAGGACGCTGGACGAAGCAGTGCAGGCACTTTTGGAGCTGCACGAGCTGGCGCATACCAACGCGGAATATATGCATAACGCTCCGCACCATGCGCAGATTAAGCGCCCGGACGAAGTACAGGCGGCACGCAAACCTGTTTTAAAATATGTACACAGATAAAGTTCCGGTTTCCTGTTATATTACCGGCTGCACCGAACCTTACCGCAACCTTGCCGTGGAGCGTTACCTTTTGGAACATACCCCGGCGGGCAGCGTAACGCTGTATTTATGGCAGAACAAAAATACGGTGGTTATCGGGCGCAACCAAAATCCTTGGGCCGAGTGCAATATGGCGCAGCTGCGCAGGGACGGCGGGCATCTGGTCCGCCGTCTTTCCGGCGGCGGTGCCGTGTATCACGACAGCGGCAATTTAAACTTTACTTTTTTAACGGACGCGCGCACTTACAATCTTGAGCGCCAGCTGGAGGTTATTACCGGCGCGCTTAAAAGCCTCGGCATTAATGCCGAAAAAAGCGGGCGCAACGATATTTTAGTGAACGGGCGCAAGGTATCGGGCAACGCTTTTTATACCAGCGGCGGCAAAAAGTACCATCACGGCACGCTTTTAATAGACGTTAAAACGGACGAAATGGCAAAATACCTTACCGTATCGCCGCTTAAATTACAGGCTAAAGGCGTAAGCTCGGTTAAAAGCCGCGTGCTGAACTTAAAGTCCGTGTGCCCTTCTTTAACCGTGCCGGTGCTGCAAAACGTTCTTGTACGTTCCTTTGCGGAAATTTACGGCAGCGGGCCGCAGCATTTAAGTGAAGCGGATTTTGACGCGGCGGAAGTTGCACGCTACGAAGCGGAGTTTAAAAGCGACGCCTTTCGCCTCGGCACGCGCCTGCCGTTTACCTGGCAGGCAGAAGCACGCTTTGAATGGGGCAGCTTTACGCTGGCATGCCGAGTTGACGGCGGCAAAGTGCAGGAGGCGGAGGTTTACACCGACGCTATGGACTGGGAAGCGCTTGCCGGTGCAGGGAAATTTTTTAAAGGCTGCGCGTTTACGCCGGAGGCACTGGCACAGGCAGCACAAAAAATTGCCGGGCAGGCAGGAAACGACATCAGTAAATTTTTAGTACAACTTACAATATAGAAAGGCATACAACCATGCAATACGATTTAATTGTTATCGGCGCAGGGCCGGGCGGCTATGTGGCGGCTATCCGTGCGGCACAGCTGGGGCTGAAAACTGCCGTTGCGGAACGTGCGGAAGTTGGCGGCACCTGCCTGAACCGCGGCTGCATACCTACCAAAACTTTAATGCACAGCGCCAATTTGTACCGCGAAATCGGCGAAGCCGGTAAAATGGGCGTTAACGTAACCGGTGCAGAGGCCGATTTTAAAGCCATGCATGCGCGCAAAGCGCAGGTAGTGGAACAGCTCCGCGGCGGCGTGGCGCAGCTTTTAAAGGGCAACGGCATTGATGTGCTTGAAGGTGAGGCGGCTTTTGTTTCGCCGGAAAGCATTACCGTCAGCGGCGAAACCTATACCGCCAGAAACTTTATTATCGCCACCGGCAGCAAACCGGCAGTACCGCCCATTCCCGGTGCGGATTTGCCCAATGTTGTTACCAGCGATGAAATGCTTGACACCGACAGCTGCGATTATAAGGAGCTGGTAATTATCGGCGGCGGCGTTATCGGCGTGGAAATGGCGGGCGTTTATAACGGCATAGGCCGCAAAGTTACCATTATTGAAGCACTGGACAGGATTTTAGCGAATATGGACCGTGAAATTTCGCAGAACCTTTCCATGATACTGAAAAAACGCGGCGTGGCAGTTAACACCGGCGCCATGGTAACCGGCATTACGCAAGAAGGCGGCCGCCTGACCTGCACCTTTGAGCGCAAGGGCAAAACCGAAAGCGTAAGCGCCGACGGCGTACTGATTTGCGTAGGGCGCCGCGCCGTTACCGAAGGGCTGAACCTTGAAGCTGCGGGCGTGGAAACCGAACGCGGGCGCGTAAAAGTAGGCGAGGGCTATAAAACCAACGTGCCGCACATTTACGCCATCGGTGACGTTACCGGCGGCATTCAGCTGGCGCACGCAGCCGAAGCGCAGGGCATTGCCTGCGTGGAAGGCATCTGCGGGCTTGCGCCGACGGTTGACGCAAACCTTGTGCCCTCGTGCGTATATACTTCGCCCGAAATTGCCACGGTTGGCATTACGGCGGACGAAGCCAAAGCCGAGGGGCGCGCCGTTATTACCGGCAAATACGTTATGAGCGGCAACGGCAAATCCATTATAGAAAACGAGGACCGCGGCTTTATTAAGCTGGTGTTTGACGCAGAAACGGAAAAACTCATCGGTGCGCAGCTGATGTGCGGCCGCGCCACCGATATGATTGGCGAAATGGTTACGGCCGTAAGCGCAGGGCTGACCAAAGCGCAGCTGGCAATGGCGCTGCACCCGCACCCAACCTTCTGCGAAGGCATTACCGAAGCGGTACACGCCGCAGATGGCCACAGCATACACACCATGCCTCCGCGCAGGCGGTAAATAATGATATAAAAAAACAGCAGGTTATGAACCTGCTGTTTTTTTATGTTTATGCCGTTGTTTTATTGTTCAAAAAATGAAAGCCGCAGTTTGTAGTGGTAAGGCCGTGATGTTTTATCTGCCAGTAAAATTTCATTTGGTATTTCTTTAATTCTGGCGTCTATTGTCCGTTTTGATAATTTAAGTGTTTGTACTATCTCCTGTGATGTCGCGCCCATATCAGAAAATACCGCAGCCTGCAAAAGTACGTTGTATACTCTTTTTGTTGTTTTATCTTCATTTTTTAACATCTCATCTAATTTTTGGTTTAATGATGAGAACAATTCATATTTTTCAAAAAGCAGTTTATAGGTACTTGTAATGGCAGACGCAATAAATTCTAATGACCAGATTATAAAAGGTGTTAAATCGCCGCAGTTTATTTGTGCGTTAGTGTTTTCAAACAGTTTATAATAATCGTTTTTATGCTGCTTTATTAAAACAGATAGGCGCAGTGCGATTGTAGGATGCAGATTTTTAGATAAAAAATAGGATGTTATAAATCTGGACATACGCCCATTGCCATCGTAAAACGGATGAATATAGCCAAATAGATAATGAAAAACAGCAATTCTGATAAAAATGGAAACAGAATCATCCTGTAAAAATTGCAGCGCTTTTGTCATATAATCTATAATTTTACTTTCAGGGTACACACCACGGTGAATTGTTTTTTGCGTACCGCTGACAATATCAACACTGTTTTTTCTGAAAATGTTTCCATCCGGAATGTCTGACGTGTTGTTCCTTTTAATCTCGTCTAAGATAAAATCATCATATAAATTTCTTATATCTTCACAGGTTTTAAGTTTAATATTTTCGTCATTTATAATTTTATTATATTTATTAACTATGCCCCAAAGGCGAACATCCGGGTTATATTTGCCTTGGGCGAATATTGCCTCGCGTATTTCCTGACGGGTACTTCTTACGCCTTCAATTTCGTTTGTAGATTGTATTTCTTCAATCATGCAGGATTTTAAAAACTGATCGATACCTGCACCGGGAAGCAGATTGAATAACTGCTGAAGTCTGAGAAAATCAAACATAATTTTATTCTGTAAAGTTACAATGTATTCAGTGTGGCAGTAAAAAAGCTGAAATTCTTTTTCTCTGTTAAATTCTTTGATGGTAATATCGAGATGCTTGGTAAAAAGATTGTTAAAACGCTTCTGATATTCCGGAAACCATTCATTATTTTGTTTATAGTATATTTCATATAAGGGAATGTAAGCCATATTATCAAATCCTTTAAACAAAATTGCAAATCAATGTAAATCTGCAATATAAAAATAATGAGATTGCAAAAATGGCATTTTTTGCAATCTCATTATACCGTACTTTGCAAAATTTGGCAATTTTGCAATTTCGTTTTCGGTTTTTATCTGAACGTATTACATAATTCATTGTCAAATACAAAACTTGCAGAGTGCAAATGCCTTCTGCAAGTTTTTATTTATATTAAGTTTTATATTCAATTTTCACTGCATTTGTTTGATAATCTGCATAATTTCTTCAACGCCTGGCACATTGCCGCCTGCCACAACCTTACCGTCGATAACAAGCGCCGGTAAAGTCATTACACCGTAGGCCATAATGCGGCGCAGTTCGCTCACGCGTTCAAATTTTGCAGGGCATTTTAACTTTTTAGCGGCCACGGCAGCATTCTGGAACAATACCTCCACCTGTTTTGTCATTGGCCCTAAAACTTTAATTTGCATATCATCTCACCTTCGTTTCTGTATTTGCTGCACCTTTATCATAACAAAAGGCTTTGGCTAAAGTAAGTACAAACGGTGAACTATTTGCAAATTTTATCACATTCAAAATAAGATGTATTTTTATTTAGCCTTCCGGGTAGCTTTTATCCTTCCAATACCACCATTTCAGCTTTTCGGGGTCCGGGTTTTCTGTGTCGGCATAATACACTGCCATGCGGAAAACATACAGCTGGCACAAATCCTCCTGCCGTCCTTTAAATTCGCAGTCCATGCGGTAAAGCTCTTCCGGGTCTTTGCCTTTTAAATCAGCAATGCGGCTGATGCCGATATTTAATAAATCCTGTTCTATGTTTGGACCGATAAACGGTATTTTGCGCAGTTCGCTTTTGTTTTTATTCATCTTTTACCACTTCAACCTTAAAAACGTTAATGGTGTCAACGTCGGGGCAGCAAAATACTGCCGTGTCGGGTTCAGCACCGGGAATTGAACCGCCGTAGCGCAGAATGTCGATATAGGGAAAGGCAACATGCATTGCCATGGGGCACAGTTTGCCGCGTTCCGTGTCAAAATCAAAGCTGTCGCCTGGTTTGTGCCCGCGGTGGCAGCCGCAGGGGCCTTTGCGGCCTATAACGGTTATTTTAATTTTCGGTTTTTGCATTGCTGCCGCCTCCGTAATTTTTTATAACAGCCGCAGCCCAGTTTAAAAGCAGCCCGGAATAAGCGCTGAATTCCGCAGGGCTGATTTTTGTTTTAAACTGCGCCGGGCAGGTGAGTATTTTTAAATCTTCGCCCTGCAATTTATTGGCAAGGTCTTTTCTTTTGGCAATATAAGCGCCGGTTTCAAGGTAATGTTTTGCCTGCAATGCAAAAAAGGCTGATTTGTAAAGCGTTATTAAAACTTCCGCGCTTTCTTCATGCACAAAATTGTGTACGCAGGCGTGGTAAATATTGCATGCCGCCGTGTGCAGCGCACGTTCGGCATCAGCTTCGCCTGTTAAAAAAGCAATAAACTCCAAATAGCCGTAAAGGGCTTTGGTGTTGCGGCAAAACTGAAATAAATCTGCCTTGTCCCACGCTTTCAGTTCTTCGGTGCCGCTAACAAAGCCGCATATTTTTGTGCGTTCTTCCAAACCGGCAATGGCGCTTTTGTAAAGGGTTAAGTCATCAAGCGTAAGGCTGTTTAAAATTAAAACAACGTCAATGTCGCTGCCTTCGTGCGCTTCGCCGCGCGCATAGCTGCCTTGCAGCCCGATAAACACAATCCTTGCGCCAAACGCCGCGTCCACGGCTTCTATGTATTTATCAAGCCAGCGGTCTAAATTAAACATTGCCTGCTCCGTTTCTGCCGCTTTACTGCGGCTTGCTTAATACGTAAATAAGGTGCGGAATTTCTTTGCCTTTGTAGGTTTTTACAAAACTGCCGCTTATTGCCATGCCAAGCCTTTCCGCCACGCGGCGGGATTTTTTGTTTTCCGGGCGGATTTCGGCGATAACTTCTTCAGCACCAAGCGCGCCGAAAGCATAGTTAACGCTTGCCTGTGCCGCTTCCGCCGCATAGCCGTTACCCCAGTACGCTTTGGCAAAAATATACGCTACGCCCATGTACCGCACGCCGTTAATAGTTTCAATAAGTGGCCCGCACACACCCAAAAATTTGCCGCTGCATTTTTCGATTACGGCGTAAAAGCTAAAGCCGTCCGCCTTGTAGCGGCGCAGGTTTTCATTAAGCCACGCCGTAACTTCGGCATCCGTAAACGGCGCTTCCCAGGCGTACATTACTTCTTTATCCTGCAAAAAGGTTTTCAGTTCCGCTTCGTCACCTGGTGTAAGTTCGCGCAGGTAAAGGCGTTCGGTTTTTATTTTGGCGTTTGCCTGTGCCGCAATTTTAGCAACTATTGCTTTATCTGCCGGGCAAAAGTCATAGGCAGTTACGTTTTGGGGCAGTATCCATGCCAGTTCGCTGTGCTCCAGGCGCTGCGGCTCGTCCTGCGTGGTGCAGTTAAACAGCGTTAAGTGTATCGTAATATCGGGGTAGGTGTGCGTTACTTCATAATAAACGCTGCCGGGCACAACGGTTATGCCCAGTTCTTCGCGGCATTCGCGCACCAGCGCCTGCTGTTTTGTTTCGCCTGCTTCCACCTTGCCGCCGGGAAACTCCCATAAAAGCGCCCGTGCCTTGTTTGCCGGGCGGCGGCAGATTAAAATTTTATCCTCGCGCCATATCAGCGCGGCCACAACCTGTGTTATTTTCATAAATATACCTTGCTTTCTTAAACAAACGGCAGAATAAGCCGCTTCTGCCCTAATATTAACATAAGTAAAGGTGAGCGGCAATAAAATTTGCCGTTTTAAAAGCTATGATGTATAATAAGAAAAGAGAGATAGCTGGTATGGGAACACCGGCTCTCCCCACTTCAATTAAAAATTGACGGAAGGCCGTGTTACCGCATTGGTTACGCGGCTTTTCTCATTCTGCTATTTGCGGAACGAGAGAATAAGCACTACTAAGGTAGCAAACATTACAGCAAAAGATAATGCTTCGAATACCGTCATAGTACCACCTCCACTCTTGTGGAGTGGAAAAGCCAGTCCAGCTATCTCACGAAGGGTATTATACCATAAATACAACTTACATAAAAGCAAACAGCCGGTAAATAAAATACCGGCTGTTTTTAGTATAGCATTAAAATTAAGTTACAGCGTTATCATCCACGTTATGATGATGGCGTTGGTAAAGTCAATTAAAAACGCGCCGACGAGAGAAACTATCATCCACGCTTTGGGCGAGAAGCCGTATTTATCGGAAAGCGACTGCATGTTGGCAAGGCCGTTGGCGGTTGCACCCATGGCAAAACCAATGCCGCCTACCGCAAGCATTACAGAGTCGTAATCCTTGCCGAACATTAAGAAGTATACGCCCCAGGCGAAGGCCACCATTAAAAGCGTCTGAATGATGAGAATAACAATCAGCGGCAGTGCCAGGTTAATAAGCTCGTACAGTTTAAGGCTGTTAATGGCCATGGTTACATAAAGCACCAGCGAAATATCGGCAATGCAGTCCATGCCGACGCCTTCAATTTTGTACGCTTTGCTGAAGTCGCCGATGTTGCGGATAACGGCGGCGATAAGCATACTGCCGATATATACCGGCAGCGTAATAAACTGGCCGAGGTAGGTGCTTAAAATGCTGCCCAGCCCCATGGCGATGGCGACAAAGCCCAGCGCTTTTAAAATTTCCGCAGCAGCCGCCGGTGCGGGAATGAGGTTTTCGCCGGTAACGGTGGTTTCCGTTTCGTCAATTTCTTCCAGCGGAGCATCCTCTTTGGCGGCTTTAGGGGTTTTGAGCTTATATTTTTTAATCAGCTTTTCACCGAAAGGGCCGCCGATAATGAGTGCCGTTGCCATACCGAAGGTAGCGGCCGTAATGGCAACCGTTGTTGCTCCGGTAACGCCGTAGTTCTGTTCAAAAAACGGCCCGAAAGCCGCGCTGGTGCCGAGCCCGCCCATCAGTGCCACGGCGCCGGCAAGAATGCCGTAGAATTTGTCAATGCCCATCAGGCTGCAAACGCCCATGCCGATGGCGTTCTGCAAAATACCGAGTATTGTTGAAGTGAACCAGAAGCCTACGAGAAGCAGGCCGCCTTTTTTAACAAGTTTTAAGCTTGCCATCATGCCGATGGTGGTAAAGAAGCACAGCAGCGCTACTTTTTGCAGCGTGTCGTCAAAGGTAAAATTGGCAATGCCGTAAATTTTCAGCAGCGAAAATACCAGCGCAAAAGGCAGGCCGCCTATTACCGGCGCCGGAATGCTGAACCTTTGCAGGGCGGCGCTGTGGCTTTTTATCCACATGCCGATGTAATAGCTGACTATGGCGAGCGCAACCGACTGCACCATATCAAGATGAATGGTTGTAATTTCCATATTATAACCTCCGGTTATTTATTAACAGATGTCTGCATTTTAGTGTGAGCCTTTCAATATCAGACTTGTATATTATAGGCTTTTTTTAATAAATTTACAATACTGTTTTTAATTTGCAAACTAATGTATAATAAACGCCGCTGCGGTAAATTTTCCGTCAGCGGATAATTTTTATTAAAAAACTGCGAAAAAGCAAGATAACCAAAGTAAAAACCGAAAAAATTACTGTTAAAAGAAGGCGCACGGGCTTGACAAAAACAAACTTTGCCGGGGCGTAAACAGATGGAACAAAAACTGTAAAGCACAAAATATTGTTGATAACCTCAAAAATAAAAACAATATCTTGTATTTGCTCGCTTTACTTCACCATCAAAATGTGGTATTATTGAAAGGCAAACTGCACTGAAATTTATCAAATTATATTAATAAAACATAAACGGAAAGAGGGAGGACAATGAAGGTAATCAAGCGCGATGGCTCTACGGTTGACTTTGACCGCAGCAAAATAGTTGTAGCCATCCAGAAAGCCAACAATGCTGTTGATGAAAGTGAACGCATTGCCGAAGACAGAATTGAAAACATTGCACATTATGTAGAAAGCCGCAACCGTATGCGCCTTTTGGTAGAGGATATTCAGGATATGGTAGAGCATCAGCTGATGCAGGAGGGCAAATTCGACCTTGCCAAAGCCTATATCATTTACCGCTATACCCGTGCGCTGGTGCGCAAGGCAAATACTACGGACGAAAGCATTCTGTCTTTAATCCGCAACAGCAATAAAGACGTTATGGAAGAAAACTCCAACAAAAACGCCGTTATGGCTTCCACTCAGCGCGATTTGATTGCCGGTGAGGTGTCCAAAGACTTAACCCGCCGCATTATCCTGCCGGAAGAAATTTCCAAAGCGCATGACGAAGGCGCAATTCATTTCCATGATGCCGATTATTTCATTCAGCCTATTTTTAACTGCTGCCTGATTAATATCGGCGATATGCTGGACAACGGTACGGTTATGAACGGCAAACTCATTGAAAGCCCCAAGAGCTTCCAGGTTGCCTGCACCGTTATGACGCAGATTATCGCCAGCGTTGCCAGCAGCCAGTACGGTGGCCAGTCGGTGGATATCCGCCATTTAGGCAAATATCTGCGCCGCAGCTACAATAAATTTAAAAAAGCCGTGCTTGACGAAGTGGGCGACAGCCTGCCTGCCGAAACGGTGGAACGCCTTGTGCAGGCTCGCTTAAAGAGCGAACTGCAAAGCGGCGTGCAGACCATTCAGTACCAGATTAACACTTTAATGACCACCAACGGGCAATCGCCGTTTGTAACCATCTTCCTTAATTTGCAGGAAGATGACGAATATTTGAAAGAAAACGCTATGATTGTGGAAGAAATTCTGCGCCAGCGTTTGCAGGGCATTAAAAACGACAAGGGCGTTTATGTAACCCCTGCCTTCCCGAAACTGGTTTATGTTTTGGATGAACACAACTGCTTAAAAGGCGGCAAATACGATTATATTACCAGGCTTGCCGTTAAATGCAGCGCCAAACGCCTGTATCCGGATTACATTTCCGCCAAGAAAATGCGCGAAAACTACGAAGGCAACGTATTTTCGCCGATGGGCTGCCGCAGCTTCCTTGCTCCGTGGAAGGATGAAAACGGCAACTACAAATTTGAAGGCCGCTTCAATCAGGGGGTTGTTTCCATCAACCTGCCGCAGGTGGCAATTATTGCCAAGGGCGATGAGCAGAAGTTCTGGAAGCTTTTGGATGAAAGACTTGAGCTTTGCTACAAGGCTTTAATGTGCCGCCACAATGCGCTGATGGGCGTTAAGAGCGACGTAAGCCCTGTGCACTGGCAGTACGGTGCCATTGCCCGCCTGAAAAAAGGCGAAACCATTGATAAATACCTCGTTGGCGGTTACAGCAGCATTTCGCTCGGTTATATCGGCGTGTACGAAATGACCAAACTGATGAAGGGCGTAAGCCATACCGACCCCGTGGGCGAAGAATTTGCGCTGCGCGTAATGCGTTACCTGCGCGCCAAATGCGATAAATGGAAACAGCAGACCGGCATCGGCTTTGCACTGTACGGCACCCCGGCCGAAAGCCTGTGCTACCGTTTTGCCCGCATAGATAAAGAACGCTTCGGCACTATTGACGACGTTACCGATAAAGGCTACTACACCAATTCCTACCACGTTGACGTGCGCGAAAATATCGACGCCTTCAGCAAATTTGCCTTTGAAAGCCAGTTCCAGAAAATTTCCAGCGGCGGCGCTATCAGCTACGTGGAAATTCCGAACATGCGCCACAACACCGAAGCGCTGGAGGATGTAGTGCGCTTTATTTACGATAACATTCAGTACGCAGAGTTCAACACCAAGAGCGACTACTGCCATGTGTGCGGCTTCGACGGCGAAATTATCATCAATGACGATTTGGAATGGGAATGCCCGTGCTGCGGCAATAAAGACCATAACCTGATGAACGTAACCCGCCGTACCTGCGGTTACCTGGGCGAAAACTTCTGGAATGTGGGCAAAACCAAAGAAATCAAATCCCGCGTTCTGCACCTGTAACGGAGGCCTGCCATGAACTACGCGGCAATTAAAACACATGATGTCGCCAACGGGCCGGGTGTGCGCGTATCGCTGTTTGTAAGCGGCTGCACGCATTACTGCAAAGGCTGCTTTAACCAGGAAGCCTGGGATTTTGATTACGGCCGGCCGTTTGACGCAGCGGCGGAAGAAGAAATTTTAAACGCCTTAAAGCCGCCGTATATTAAAGGCTTCAGCCTTTTGGGCGGCGAACCGTTTGAACCCGCCAACCAGAAAGCCCTGCTGCCCTTTATGCAGCGGCTGCGCAAAATGTACCCCAATAAAACTGTATGGTGCTATACCGGTTACGACCTTGAAAAAGACCTGTTAACCGGCCGCCTGTGCGATTATGAAATTACGCGCGCCCTTTTGGACTGCATTGATATACTGGTGGACGGCGAATTTGTGGAAGCCAGAAAAGACCCCAACCTGCGCTTCCGCGGCAGCAGCAACCAGCGCGTTATCCGCCTTGCGGAAACCCTAAAGGAAGATAAAATAATTTTGTGGGACGACAACGAAGGTTTGTTTGAACCGGGGAAATAATTGAACTAAAAGCAGTGGTACTAAAAATTATGCTTTACCACTGCTTTTATTTTTTATAAAATAGTTACATTGAGAAATTAAAATTTAAGGGGTTTCATAATGATAAAAATTTCAGACTATATTGGTGAAGCAACTGAATATGATAAAAAGGAAATTTTAGAAGTAAAACGCCCTAAAAGTTGGCTTAAAACGGTAAGTGCTTTTGCTAATTGCCATGGCGGTGTTTTAATTTTTGGAGTAACTAATGATGATGAACTAGTCGGATTAGAGAATGCGAAAGAAGACAGCGAGAAAATAAGTGAAGCAATAAAAGCAAAGTTAGACCCTATTCCGCAAATTATTTTGAATATAGAAATAGAAGATAATAAAAAATTTATTTTGCTGAAAGTCTTTTCCGGTATGGAAACGCCATATTATTATGTCGGTGACGGGAGCAGAACAGCGTTTATCCGTGTTGGTAACGAAAGCGTTCCGGCTGCTGCATCAGATTTAAAAAGATTGGTGTTAAATGGCAGCGGCAAAACATATGACAGTTTAACATCTCCCTATAAATTTTCAGAATATGCTTTTACTAAATTGCGTTCAGTTTATAAAACAAGAACAGGACGTGAATTGGAAGATAATGATTTTATGTCTTTCGGTTTGGCAGATGTTAATGGAATGCTTACTAATGCCGGGGCTTTGCTTGCAGATGAGCCGCCAATTAATAATGTAAGGCTTTTTTGTACCAAGTGGCATGGCTTAAATAAAGCTTCCGGAGTAATGGAAGCAGAAGACGATAAAGAATTTACAGGCAGTATAATTACTTTATTACAGAGTGCAGAAGAATTTATAAAAAATAATACCAAAAAACGTTGGCGCAAAACTGCCAATGGCAGAATTGAAATGCCGGAATATCCCGAAAGAGCTGTACTGGAATGTATAGTTAACGCTCTTATACATCGTGATTATATGGATATGGGCAGTGAAGTTCACATTGATATTTTTGATGACAGAATGGAAATTTATTCGCCCGGAGGCATGTACGATGGCTCATTTGTGCAGGATTTGGATATGGATAGAATTCCGTCCAAAAGGCGTAATCCTGTAATTGCCGATATCTTTAACAGACTGAATTATATGGAGCGCCGTGGAAGCGGTTTTAAGAAAATTAAAGAAGATTATTTAAATGCTGTTAATTTCCGTAAGGAAATAGAACCTCAATTTATTTCTGACAGGCAGTCATTTTTTGTTACGTTGTATAATTTAAATTATAATGTAGCTGTTGAAAATGTTGCGTTTGGAGAGGGAAATATTGCGATTGAGCAGAAAAAAATTGCGTTTGGACAAGAAAACGTTGCGATTGAACAGAGAAATATAATTTTTGAAGCCATAGGGAATATGACTGCACACCGAGGTACAAAAGAAAACCTTATTTTGTTATATAAAGAATTAGGGCCTGTTGAATATTTTGGTCGCAGCGATATAAGTGTTTTGTTAAATATATCTGGTACGGGAGCCGGTGTACTGTTAACTAAAATGAAAGAAAATAATTTAATAGAACCTGTTAAAGGATTTGGCAAAGGAAAATATAAATTTAAAAAATAAAGGTTTGTTTGAACCGGGAAAATGATTGAATAGTTTGTACATAATATTTTGTGTGCTTATATAGTAAAAAAGCAGCAACCGCTGAAAGGTATATTGCCTTTGGCAGTTGCTGCTTTATTTATTTTTAAATTAAGGTTCGTAAATTTTGCTCGCTATTCGCTCACAAAATTTACATAGCTTCGCTGGCACAATTATTGCCTTCGTCATTACCCGGCACTAATTGGCGATATTAAGGTTCGTAAATTTTACTCATTATTCAATCGTAAAATTTGCATAGCTTCGCTGGCACAAATCTAAGCTTCGCCAAAGGCTCGCTTAGATTTGGCGACTCAGCTAAAACGTATACGTTGCCTGTACGTTAAAGCTGCCGCCCTGGCGCTCGCCTGTGTAGCCGCGCATATTAAGGTCAAAGCTCCACGGGCTGTCGGGCGTGGGCTGGTAGTTAAAGCCTACTTCCGCCATTACACTGCTTCCCTGTAAGCTCTGCGTATCTGCCCGCAGTCCCTGCGCCGTCATATCAGCGTCGCCGTTAAACTCGTATTCATAAGCCAAACCATAATAAGTGCTGAACTTATTTTCCTTATTGCTTGTAATGCGCGCGCCAACACGCAGACGGTCACTGGTAATGCTGTCAAAATCGAATTTATCGCCTGCAATGGTAACGCTGTCGCCTTCGGTATAAGTATGGAAGAATTTGCCGTATATATCGAGGTCGCTGCTGTCACTCAGGCTGATGATTTTACCAACGCCAATGTGCGCGCCGTAGTAAGCACTTTCTGTTTCGTAGCCGTAACTGCCATTAACATCACGCATGGCGTTGTCGAGTTCGTTTTTAAGCATACCTGCACGGAGCGAGCCTTCGGTATAAACACCGTTTTTATTTTCGTACCTTGCCGCAATGCCGCCGCCGTTGTAAACCATACTGCCGTCACCGCGGAAAAACTCATTATTAAAGCTGTTGTAAGTGCGGTAATTGCCGCTGCCGTTTTCGTAGAATACGCCCCAGCTGAATTCACTGCCGTTATCGAACTTATCGGCATTACCGACACCGACAATCGTACTCCAGCCATTGATTTTAATATCGTCCGCAACGTCGTATTTACTGCGGTTGCCGTGTACGGCGGCAAAGGTTTTAACGCCGTATTTATCGTCACGGCTTATGGTATCTAAACTATCGCTGATTAAATCCGTGCCCTGATTTACAAAGGTCGCGGAAGCCGCACGGGTTTGGGCGGCACTTACTGCCTGGCTGCTTGCTTTTAAGTTGTTAACAGTAAAGGATACATTGCCTTTATTATCGACGCTGGTTGTGCATGTGCCTTCCAATGCAACGCCTGCGGTAAAGGTATCATTGATGTTATATTTTACTTCATCAGATAAATTAGTATTGCTGGCAATAAAGGTCATTTTATCTCCGGCTTTAATGCTGCTGCCGCCGGCAATACTGTTTAAATTAATGTTAGTATTAGTCAGGTTTCCTTCAGAGCCATTAGTAATTTTCAGTACAGTTTCTCCGTTTTTCCAGTTTACATTATTAAAATTAATATCGCTGAAGTTTTGCACAGATTGCGTACTGCCGCTCCAACCGTCAATGGTAAGCGTGTTGCCAGTGTTGTTATTATTTACATTGCTTTCATAAAGATTAATGTTGCTGTTGCTTATATTGCTTCCAAAAAGATAAGCCTTTGTAATATCGGCATTGCCGCTGATGATTATATTATTGTTATTAGCATTACCGTTATATGAATAGCCGCCTATAGCAAAACCAGTAATTTTACCACCGTTAATGACTACATTGTTGCTATCTGCATTACCATTATATGAATAGCCGCCATAAGCTTCAGAAACTTCACCGCCGCTAATGATTACATTATTGCCAATTGCATTGCCTTTATATGTAACGCCGCCATTTACATCACCAGTAACTTTACCGCCGCTGATAGAAACAGTATTATTTTCAACATTGTTACTATTTTCTCTATTTATACTATAGCCGGCAATTATATAACGGATTGTTCCGTCTTTAATATAAACTTTATTGTCAGAGGATGAACCATTGGACGAATCACCGCCATAAACATTAGAAACTTCGCCGCCGTTAATGATGACAATGTTGTCCTTTGCTTCGCCAAAACCGCTGTACCCGCCGTAAATCAGTTCAGTTTTTCCACCGGTAATTTGCACTATGTTTCTTTCGGCAGTACTGTTTTCTGCACAACCGCCGTAAATAACAGCAGGTAGTTCTGAATAATCATAAGTGCTGTCATTAATGATTACAATGTTATCATTTGTATTACCTTCATCTGAGTAGCCGCCAAAAACGATATTTGGTAATTTGCTGTCATCAATAATGACAATATTGCCATTTGCATTGCCTTCGCTGGAACCACCACCATAAACATTATCTAATAGTGTACTGTTATTGATTAAAACAGTATTGTTGGTTGCGTTACCTTCACTGGACCTGCCGCCATAAATTCTGCCTGATATGGTACTATCATCACTTATTAAAACAGTATTGCCTTCCACATTTCCTGTTCTGGAAGAGCCGCCAGTTATTCTGCCTGATGCAGCATCAGTTTTACTGATAATTATAATATTATTCTCAGCATTGCCATTTATCGATCGGCCTCCGTAAATATCTCCATGTGTATCGCGGCCAATAATAGATACAAAATTATTATTGGCAGTACCGCTGTTTGTATAGCCGCCTGTTACAGATCCTGTTTCTGAATTGTTAATAATAACGGCATTATAATCAGCATTAACAGCTGCATCATAATCATCGTTGCTGTTCTCTGTAAAACCTCCATATATTTCGTTAGTTTTGCCGTCAGTGATAAATACAAGATTATTATTGGCAGTACCATTGTTTGCTATACCACCTGCAGCCAAGCGTGTGCTTGAATTATTGCTGATAAATACAAGATTATTATCGGTATTACCGTTGTCTGAATTTCCCGCGGAAATATATGAAGAGTTTACCTTACCTTTTATAATAATAGCGTTATTATTAGAATTTCCATTTTCTGAAATACCGCCATAAATGCCGTCAATAGAATGGTCACCCTCTATTAGAATTAAATTGTTATTTGTGTTGCCTTCGGCATAACCACCAAAAATATTCAATGTTGACGATGTAATAACAGCCTCTTTAATAATTACTTGATTATTATTGGCTTCGGTTTTGTTGGTAGTAAAAGAATCAGCATTGTCACTTGTACTTAAACCACCGTAAATAAATCTGGAATTTAATGTACCGCTGTTAACTTCAACAGTATTGTCTTCAGCTATACCATTATGTGAATATCCGCCATAAATTTCATTGTATTCAATATTACTATTATTAATAGTAATATTATTACCTATAGCATCGCCTGATGTTTCTGTATAACCGCCATAAATGTAGCCTTTAATAGTACTGTCATTAATAGTAACAGAGTTATCAACAGCATTGCCGGTATTTGAATAACCGCCGTAAATAACACCGGCGCTTCCACCGTTAATAGTAACAGAGTTGTCAATGGCATCGCCGGTATCGGAAATGCCGCCATAAACTTTGTTGTATATAGTTGTGTTGTTACTAATAATGTTATTTTTTACGGCATCGCCTGCAATTGAAAAGCCACCGTAAATTTGTGAAGTTTCTCCTAAAGTACCGTTTAAAATTACTGTGTTTTCAGATGCTGGGCCAGCTATAGAATATCCTCCGTAAATATCCTGATGAACAGTTCCGTTAAAATAAATTGTATTGCCGGATACGGCGTTTTGTGAAAATCCGCCTCTAATTGAACCGATTTCGGCGTTTTGGCCGATATAAATTGTTGAACCGTTTGAGCTGGCAGTTCCATCTAGGCTGCCTGCTCCTAATATTATACTTGCGCAGCCATTATCAAAAGTAAAATTATGCTCATTACCTAAAATAATGTCATAATCGCCAGTTATAATATCACCGTCTTTTTCTACCGTATAATAATTTTCAGCATTTACTGGATTTGCTGTGTATAAGCCAAGAGTTCCTGCGGCAATTACAGCTGCCAAAATTTTATGCTGTAAAGTTTTATCCATGTTTAAGCCTCCTGCATATAAGTTATGACATATAATTAATAACATTTAAACGACAAAATTTTTTAAAGATATTCAGCTTTGTTTGAATGACATAATTATAATTAAATTATAACATTGAAGGTATTTATTGTATATAAGATATGTACTGCATATAATGTAAAAATATATAGCCGCGAATTAGCTAAAAACATAAAAATAATTATTTAAACTAATAAAACACAACCAAATATTAGCGTAATAAGTAAAATACCCCTTTCGCCGGAAAAATATATTTTCCAAACAAAAGGGGTAGTTATGTTTTTATTGCTTAATTATTATTTTTTATTTCCCTTCACCCGTTAAGCGGCGGATTACTTCGTGGTAGGCTTCTTCAACATTGCCCATGTCGCGGCGGAAACGGTCTTTATCCAGCTTTTCGTTGGTGTCCCAGTCCCACAGGCGGCTGGTGTCCGGAGTAATTTCGTCGGCAAGGATGATGTTGCCTTCGCTGTCGATGCCGTACTCGGTTTTAAAGTCAATCAGGCGTACTTTGCGCTGTGCAAGGAAGTCTTTTAATACGGCGTTGATTTTAAGCGCCATTTCGCGGATTTTGGCAATCTGTTCATCGGTTGCAAAACCAAAGGCTTCGCCGTAGTCGGGGCTGATCATCGGGTCGTCAAGTGCATCGCTTTTATAGTAAAATTCTACCAGCGGGCGTTTAAGCACATAGCCTTCTTCAACGCCCATTTTTTTGGCAAGGCTGCCAGCGGCAATGTTGCGGCATACAACTTCAACCGGAATGATTTTTACTTTTTTGCAAAGCTGTTCGCGGTCGCTGAGCTTTTTAATAAAGTGGTGTTCAACACCGTTTTTGCCAAGCAGGTCAAAAAAGAAGCTGGTAATGGTGTTGTTCATAATGCCCTTATCAACAATGGTGCCTTTTTTGGCGCCGTTTAAGGCAGTGGCGTCATCTTTATAATAGATAACTACTTCGTTGGGGTTGGCGGTGGCGAAAACTTTTTTGGCTTTGCCTTCGTATAACATTTCAGCCATGTGTTAAAACCTCTTTCTTTTATTAAGTAATGCCCGGCGTTTTTCCGGGCATCCTGGTTAACTTGTGTTTTTGATGTAAATATTTTAGAACTTTTAAAAGTGCTTGTCAATTGTTTTTACAGAAATTTGTCTAATACATACGGCACAAAATCCACTAAATTTTCAGAAAATAAAAACATTTGCCTGAAGGCTTTACAAAATGTGTAAAGGGGGCTATAATTATAGCATAAGCAACAGCGAAGTTGCAGAAGCATTTAAACTTCGCGCGTTGCTTTTTTTATTTTGTTTTTATTTTGAGGGGGACTAAAAAATGACGAGTGTTCCGAAACTTTTTGGCAGCGAGGTTTTTAACGAAACTGTTATGAAGGACCGCCTGCCAACCGCTACTTACAAGGCTTTTAAAAACGCGGTTTTAAAGGGCGAACCTTTGGATTTGCCTATTGCCAATATCATTGCCAACGCTATGAAGGACTGGGCGCTGGAGCATGGCGCAACGCATTTTACGCACTGGTTCCAGCCGATGACGGGCATTACCGCCGAAAAGCACGAAAGCTTCATCACGCCTACGGCGGACGGGCGCGTTATTATGGATTTTTCGGGCAAGGAACTGGTACAGGGCGAGCCTGATGCTTCGAGCTTTCCTTCCGGCGGGCTCCGTGCTACTTTTGAAGCGCGCGGCTACACTGCCTGGGACCCGACAAGCTATGCTTTTATTAAAGACGGCTGCCTGTATATCCCAACAGCGTTTTGCTCTTACACGGGCGATGTGCTTGACAAGAAAACTCCGCTTCTGCGCAGCATGTGCTGTGTAGACCGTGCGGCAAGGCGCATTTTAAAACTGTTTGGCGAAAGCACCGAAAAGGTTATTACAACGGTTGGGCCGGAGCAGGAATACTTTTTGGTAGATAAAGATATGTACGATAAACGCCGCGATTTGAAGTTTGCCGGCCGTACGCTGTTCGGCGCAATGCCGCCGAAAGGGCAGGAGCTTGAGGACCATTATTTCGGCATTATCAAACCTCGCGTTAAGGCGTTTATGAAAGAGCTTGACGAAAAACTGTGGGAACTGGGCGTGCTTGCCAAAACCGAGCATAACGAGGTTGCACCTGCCCAGCACGAGCTGGCGCCGATATTTGCAGGCACCAACATTGCAACCGACCATAACCAGCTTACCATGGAACTGATGCAGAGCGTGGCACGCAAGCATAATCTGGTGTGCCTGCTGCACGAAAAACCTTTTGACGGCGTAAACGGCAGCGGCAAGCATAACAACTGGTCGCTGGGCACGGTTGAAGGCGAAAACCTGCTCGACCCTGGGGCTGAGCCGTACAAAAACCACCGTTTCCTGCTGTTTCTGGCAGCCGTTATTAAAGCGGTTGACGAATATCAGGACCTTCTGCGCATAAGCGTTGCCAGCGCAGGCAATGACCACCGCCTGGGCGCCAACGAAGCGCCGCCGGCTATAGTATCAATGTTTTTGGGCACCGAGCTTACCAATGTGCTGAAAGCCATTGAAGCAGGTGTTGAATATAAACCCGCAGACGAAGGCGAATTGAAGCTGAGCGGCAATGTGCTGCCTGCTTTGAAAAAAGACAATACGGACAGAAACCGTACTTCGCCGTTTGCATTTACCGGCAACAAGTTTGAGTTCCGCATGGTTGGTTCTGCCGCCTCCATTGCCGGGCCGAACGTTATTTTAAACGCCATTGTTGCCGAAGCTCTGGAGGAGTTTGCCGATAAATTAGAAGCAGCGGCTGATTTTGATGCCGCAGTGGTAGAACTCGTCAGAGAAACCGTAATCGCGCATAAACGCATCATCTTCAATGGTGACGGTTATACCGATGCATGGGTTGAAGAGGCCAAATCGAGGGGGCTGCTCAATCTCAAATCCACTCCTGAAGCACTGCCTTACATGGTTAAAGAGAAAAACATCAGCCTGTTTGTAAAACACGGCATCTTTACCGAAGCGGAAGTCCGCAGCAGGCTGGAAATTTCGCTTGAAAATTACAGTAAGGCAATCCGCATTGAAGCGCTGGCAATGCTTGATATGCTGTTTAAAGACATTTTGCCCGCCGCAGCACTTTACACTGCCGATTTAACGGCGGCAGCAAAGAGTAAAAAAGAGCTTGGCATTGCAGGCAGCTTCGAAACGGAGCTTGCTTCCAAAATTGCAACGCTCAGCAGCCTGCTTTACACAGATGCAGAAAAATTAAAAGCAGGGCTTGGTGACGTTGTAAAAACATCTGCACAGGCAGAGGCAGATTATTACCATGACGTTATTTTAAAAGACATGGGCGCTTTGCGCGAAGCCGGCGACGAACTGGAAAAACTGATGGGCGGCAAATACCTGCCGTACCCGACTTACAGTGAATTGCTGTTTGGCGTATATTAAAACCGAATTTGAGTTTTGCTGCACAACGGGGTGTATCTTAAAAGGTACACCCCGCTTTTGTTTTAGTTACAGAAAAGAGGGCTAATATGAGGGGATTAATACATGGTTTACTGGCGGCAGGCGTGCTTTTGGGCATTCCGGGCACGGTGCTTGCCGCAGAAGGAGCGCCGGCAGTTGATACCGGCGACACGGCGTGGGTATTGATAAGTGCGGCGCTTGTAATGCTGATGACACCGGGGCTGGCGTTTTTTTACGGCGGCATGGTGCGCAGCAAAAACGTACTGACGACAATTATGCAGAGCTTTTTTATTGTGGCAATGGTAAGCGTGCAGTGGGTGCTGTTTGGCTTCAGCCTTGCCTTCGGGCCGGATATTAACGGCGTTATCGGCAGCTTAAGCTGGGCAGGGCTTACCGATATGGCGCTCTTTGCCGCTCCTTACGAAGATTATTCCGCAACGGTGCCGCTGTTTGCCTTTGCGGCATTCCAGTGCATGTTTGCGGTAATTACGGCGGCGCTTATTACCGGCGCTTACGCCGAACGCTTTAAATTTGGCGCGTTTGTGCTGTTTACCTTTTTGTGGACTACGTTTTTGTACGACCCCATGGCGCACTGGGTATGGGGCGTTGGGGGCTGGCTGCGTGATTTGGGCGCGCTCGACTTTGCGGGCGGCACGGTTATCCATATTTTAAGCGGCGTCAGCGGCCTTGTAGCCTGCATTATGCTTGGTAAGCGCAGCGGCAAGGGTGTTGTGCCCATGCTGCCGCACCATTTGCCGATGACGGTGTTGGGCGCAGCGCTTTTGTGGTTCGGCTGGTTCGGCTTTAACGCAGGCAGCGCACTTGGCGCTAACGGCCTTGCAGCCGGTGCGTTTGTGGTAACGCAGGCAGCGGCTGCAGCGGCAACCTTATCGTGGGTTGGCGCAGAATGGCTTGTAAACGGGCATCCCACCATGCTTGGCGCAGCAAGCGGCTGCATTGCAGGGCTTGTTGCCATTACCCCGGCGGCAGGCTTCGTAACAGTTGTGCCTGCCGTTTTAATCGGGCTTATCGGCGGCGTGCTGTGCTTTGCGGCAGTGGCCATTGTTAAGGCAAAACTCGGGTACGACGACGCACTCGACGCATTCGGCGTACACGGCGTTGGCGGCACATGGGGTGCACTGGCAACCGGGCTTTGGGCAACAAAAACCGCAAACTCCGCCGGTGCGGACGGGCTTTTTTACGGCAACGCGCACCAGCTGTATGTACAGGCGGTAACGGTAGTGGTTGCTATTGTGATGGCCGTTGTTGGCACCTACATAATTTTAAAAATAGTGGGCGCAGTTACAACCCTGCGTGCTGATGCTGCCGAAGAAGAAAGCGGGCTTGACATTGTTGAACACGGCGAACGCGCTTACCGCCAGAGCATTATAAACGGCACGTCGCTTACTAACCTTGCCGTGCAGGAAGCACCGGCCTTTGCCGCCAAACCGGCACCGGCAGGCAAATAATTTACGGAGGCAGTTATGAGACCGATTACCAAAATAGATATTATAACCAGAACCGAAAAACTGGACGAACTGAAAGTTGCTTTTGCGGAAATTGGCGTTACCGGCATGACGGTAAGCCAGGTGTTTGGCTGCGGTTTGCAGAAGGGGCATAAAGAAGTGTACCGCGGGCAGGCTTACGATATTAACCTTGTGCCGAAGGTTAAAATAGAAACCGTTGTCTGCGAAGTTCCGGTGGACGAAGTTTTGCGCGTAGCACAGAAAGTACTTAAAACAGGTCAGCCCGGCGACGGCAAAATCTTTATTTACCCGCTGGCCAATGCAGTTAAAATCCGCACCGGCGAACAGGGCGAGGCAGCTATTATCGACGACCATAAATGAGCGCCGCTTAGTGCCGGGCCGCAGGCGATGGCAATAAGTGTGCCAGCGAAGCTATGCAAATTTCGCGATTGAATAAAGAGCGAAATTTACGGTTCTTAACATCGCCCAATATAAGCGAGCATTTGGCGAAGCTTAGATTTTTAAATAATAACCAGCATAGACTGATAAACAGTAACGGCGGAGCTTATACAGATATAAAAACACAGCACGCCGTTATATAAAAACCCCACAGTCATCACCTTTCATTGCACTGCGTGCCCAAAGCGCCGCAGTGCGCTTTTTTAGCTGAGTCGCCAAATATAAACGAGCCTTTGGCGCTTGGTGTTTTGGCAATAAAACTTTTAATATAGCTTTTGCATGTTTAAAGAGGGCAGTGCTGCTCTCTTTTTTTATTTTGTGCATGAAGGGGTGGTTACTTTTTACGGCACTATCTCGGGCTGGAGATAGTGCCTGTTTTGCGTGGGCATTTTTGGGTTTTACTGCTTACGTACGGTAGTACTTAGGGAACAAGGTAAATTATATATATAATCTTTGAATTACTTAAGAACAAGGTAAGAACGTAATACGGCAAAGAAAAGATAAAGAGAAAAAACAAGAAAAAAGAGAAAAGAAAAGAAACTCACCCATATAAACGGCAAAACAGTGGCGAAAATTAACCATGCGCAAAAAAATTGCCAAAAAATTTTTAAGGGCGGAAAAATAAAAAAATTTTACAGGCAGGTAAATTTTTAAGGCATAAAATCCGTTTATATGGGTGTAAGGGCAAACACAAAAAACAAACAGCCCAAGGAAAGGAGCATGCTAAAATGGCAGCAGCAAAAACAGTGTTATCTCAAACAATGTCTATCAACGTGGAGGACGGCTTCGATGGCGAAGGTACAGCGCAGACCAAGGCGCACACCTACTCGGGCATCAAAAAAGATGCGGGTGCTGATGAGCTTGTTAAAGCTGGTACGGCGCTGGGCAGCCTGATGGAAAACGAAGTTGTGAACATTGTTGTAACCGAAAAAGCAGAAGTGGCGGAAGCCGAGTAATTAACCGAAGGGAGATTGAAAAATGGAAAAAGTATTACAGCTTGTATTTAAAAAAGCCGACGGCAAACAGAAGGTTCTTAACGTAACCGACCCGCGCGAAAATGTTACGGCGGAAGAAGCGCGTACTGCCATGCAGAGCATTGTAGACAGCGGCGTATTTAATGCCGACGGCAACGCACTTGCCGAAGTTGTGGAAGCGCGCGTGCGCACTACCGAAGTGAACGTGCTGAAATAAGGCGGCTAAGCGATGGACGCGGAACTTATTTTCAGCCAGCTGGCAAATTTCGGGTTTCCGGTAATGCTTTCGTGGTATTTATTAATACGCATGGAAAGCAAGCTGGATAAACTTACCGAAAGCATCAGCGCACTGACGGCAAATATCGCGCAGGGCGTAAATTAGCACGAAAAGCCGTGCAGGCTAAATGCTCATTCTTTCCGCCACTGCAAAATGCTGCGGCTTCTCCGTTAACGGTCAGGCTTCGCAGCTGACCTTACGGAGTTTAAAACTAAAAATTTCAGCCGCCGCAGTTTTGCCTTTGCGCCGGAAATTATAAACATTTAGCCTGTTATATAACTTAAAACTTTATCACTTGGCAATCTTTTATAAACACAAAACCAGCCTGATGCTGTTATGCAAAGGGCTGTTTTTTTCTTTACCTTTTTTATAATACTTACAGTATTTGTAATTAGTTATTATATCTTTATTTACTTTTTTATTCATGTTACTTTTTATAACTAAAAAGTAACCAAAAAGTTTTCGCTCCAGCAAAAAATAAACGGCAAATGCAGCAAATAAGCTGGCACTTGCTGCGCCTGCGGAACTCGTTTGCTTCGCAAACTCAAACAGTCCTCGGCAAACGCTGCAAGTGCCTTAATTATGGTTTGCCTATTTTTTGAATGTCGCGGCTTCGCCCAAATTCGTAGTTTGATAATTCTTTTCTAAAATTTAACTTGTTGCCGCACTGCTAAAAATTTATTGAGTTCCGATTTCATTGCTGAAAAGTAAGGAATAATTAGTTTATCAGGTAATTTAATAGATAGAATGTCAGTATACAAATTTATGGCCGATGGCTATAATAATATTTTTTATTATCGTTTATGTATTTTCGTCTAATTAAAAAATTAAAAGTACGAGTTAAATGCAATCGCGGCATTAAAAATTTAGCGGCATTTACTAAAAAGCAATAAAAATTTTCCGGTGTTTGAGCGCAGCGAGTTCCGTGGAAATTTTTATTGATTGCGGTGTGCCGCATGCGGATTTTTTGCTTTAGCAACAAAATTCGTAAATTTTTGCTAGCCGCGTGACTTTTCTTGCTTCGTTCTTTTGGTCAGTCAAAAGAATGAAGATGAATAATAAAGTAAATATAAAATATTAAATGTACATGCAAAGGAGCAAAGCAAAATGAAAAATAAGATGAATGAAAAAGTAAATAAAATATACTAACGTAACTACAAAGATGAAAAAGTAAAAATAAAAAAACCAAACCCCACATTAAAGTAATAAAAAATGGCACGATTTACACCGCGCCATTTTTTATTATTTCTGTTTCCTAAGCTCCGTTACCGGCACGCCGCCGATGCCCCAGTTATCGGTGTCAACTTCGTCGATAACCACAACCGTGGTGGCGGTGTTTTTGTTCAGCACGCGGTGCAGAAGCTCCGTTGCTCCTTCGATAAGTTGTTTTTTCTGCTCCGGCGTTACGTTGCCTTCGCGGGTAATTTTAATGTTAACGTATGGCATGGGCGTCACTCCTTTTTGTTTTATTATAACACGGCATTAAAAATTTTACTTGCTATTTAAAATCCGTTGTGCTATTATTTATCTGCATTCAGGTGCCTTAGGGCAGCATCCGCAGGAGCTGTACCATATAAAGGGCATTAATGCAAAAACAAGGTCAATAAAACGCTTGGACTTAATTGCCGGGACGTGACGGAATAGTGCATTTATGCGTATTTTGGCGTACTCTGCCCGGAGTACGCTTTTTTTATGCTTCCGGTTAATCCTTGCAGAAAGGAGTTGTTATGGATTTATCTTTTGGCGTTGCAGGCCCGGGGCGCGTAGGCATGTCGCTGGCAAAGGCGTTTGCTGCTGCGGGGTTAAGCTGCGCCGGTGTTTACGGCGGCACTCATGCCAAAGCAAGGGCGGCTGAACTTGGCGTGCGGCATTTTAATGAACCTTTGGGGCTTGTTGCCGCGGCAGATGTTATTTTTATCTGCGTGCCGGACAGGTTTATTAATGAGGTGGCAGAGGGCATGGCAAAGGCTGCTGCACAAGCCGGGCTTGATGTTTGCGGCAAGTATTTTTACCATGTGAGCGGCAGCGCCGGGCTTGATGAACTTGCCCCGCTTAAAACGCTTGGCGCGGAAACTGGCAGTCTGCATCCGCTTCAGAGCTTTGCGTCGCCCGTAAAAAGCCTTGCGGGAATTGGCATGGCGGTGGACGGCAGCGCAAAGGCGCAGGAGCTTGGTTTTAAACTGGCGCGTCTTTCAGGGGCGGCTGCCTTTAAAGTGCCGCAGAAGGAGCGGGCGCTGTATCACGCGGCGGCGTGCTTTTGCAGTAATTTTACGGTAACGGTTACGGCCCTTGCCGAAAAGCTGCTTTTACGCTGGACTGATGACAAAGAAACAGCGCACAGGCTGCTTGTGCCGCTTTTAGCCGGTACGGCGGCAAATCTTGCTTCGGCAGAAAATGCGGGCGCGGCGTTAACCGGCCCGATATCGCGCGGGGACGCGGTTACTGTTGCCGGGCATTTAAAAGTTTTGCCGCAGGAGTTTGTGCCTGCCTACTGTGCGCTAGGGCTGGCAACGGTTGAGCTGGCACGCGGGAGCGGGCGCATTACGGAATCCGCAGCAGCGGAAATGACGGAATTATTTACGGAGGCAAATAAATGAAGCAAATTACAACAGCTGTAATAAAGCAAATGAAACAAAACGGCGAGCCGGTAACCATGGTGACGGCGTACGATTATGCTATGGCCAAAAACGTGTGCGAGGCCGGTATTGAAATGATTTTGGTGGGCGATTCGCTGGGCAATGTGGTGCTGGGGTATAACAGCACCGTGCCGGTAACGATGGACGAGATGATTCACCATACCAAAGCCGTTATGCGCGGTGCGCAGGGCAGCGCTACCATGGTTGTGGGCGATATGCCTTTTATGAGCTATCAGGCAAGCGTGGTGGACGGCATGTACAACGCTGCCCGTTTTTTGAAGGAAACCGGCTGCGCGGCAGTAAAGCTTGAAGGCGGCGCGGAAGTGTGCGGGTTGGTGCAGAAACTTACGCAGGCAGGCATACCGGTTGTGGGGCATATTGGGCTTACGCCGCAGTCGGTAAACCAGCTGGGCGGCTTTAAGGTACAGGGCAAAAGCGCAGAGGCGGCGCAGAAGCTTTTGGACGACGCCCGCGCACTGGAACAGGCAGGCGCGTTTGCCATTGTGCTTGAATGTGTGCCCGAAGCACTGGCGGCAAAGGTTACGGAAAGCCTTAAAACGGCGGCAACCATTGGCATCGGCGCAGGCAAATACTGCGACGGGCAGGTGCTGGTATGCAACGACCTTTTAGGCTATACTGATGGTTTTTGCCCCAAATTTGTTAAGCGCTACGCCGATTTGCACAGCGAAATGACGGCGGCGTTTAAAGCCTACGCGGCAGATGTAAAAGCACGCAGCTTCCCCGCGGCGGAGCATACTTTTAAAATAGACGACGAAGTTTTGGAAAAACTGTACTGATAAAGGAGAACGCAAAATGAAACTTTGCAGAACAACCGCGGAACTCCGCGAAGAAATTGCGCTTGCCAAAGCGGCAGGCAAAACCATCGGCCTTGTGCCGACCATGGGTGCGCTGCACGAAGGGCACGCTTCGCTTATTAAAGCGGCGGCAATGGAAAACGAACTTGTTGTAGTAAGCGTGTTTGTAAACCCCACGCAGTTTGGCCCTAACGAAGATTTGGACGCTTACCCCCGCACGCTTGACGCCGACTGCAAACTGGCGGAAAGCTGCGGCGCGGACATTGTTTTTGCGCCCAGGCCTGCCGAAATGTACCCCAGCGAGGATATGACCTGGGTAGAAGTTACCGGCGACATTACCAAAGTGCTGTGCGGGCGCACAAGGCCCATTCACTTCCGCGGCGTAACAACGGTTGTTGCCAAGTTGTTTAACCTGGCTCAGCCCGACCACGCTTATTTTGGGCAGAAGGACGCCCAGCAGGCAGAGGTTTTAAAACGCATGGTTAAAGATTTGTTCTTTAACGTAAAGCTGCGCATTATGCCTATTGTGCGCGAGGCGGACGGGCTTGCCGAATCTTCGCGCAACACATATTTATCAAAAAGCGAGCGTGCGGCGGCGGTTATTTTAAACAGCAGCCTCGAAACCGCCTCCATGCTTTTTAAAGCGGGCGAGCGCAGCAGCCAGAAACTGGTGGAGGGCGTTAAAAAACTCATCGGCGACGAGCCCATGGCACAGATTGACTACGTGGAAATATACGCCCTGCCGGGGCTTACGCCTGCGCCGGAGGTTTTAACCAAAGGGCAGTATCTTTTGGCGCTGGCCGTAAAATTTGGCACCACACGCCTTATTGACAACGTAATTTTGGAGGTAGAATAAATGCTTTACACGATAATGCACGGCAAAATTCACCGCGCAACGGTAACGGAAGCCAACCTTGAATACATGGGCAGCGTTACAATAGACAGCGAACTTATGGAAATGGCAGACATTTTGCCGGGCGAGCGCGTGCAGATTGTAGACAACAACAACGGCGCGCGCCTTGAAACCTACACCATTGCGGGTGCACCGGGAAGCGGCGTAATTTGCCTTAACGGTGCGGCAGCACGCCTTGTGCAGCCGGGCGACAAGGTTATTATTATGGCTTACGCGCAGATGACGGAAGAAGAAGCGCGCCGCTGCGAGCCGAAGGTTGTAATGGTGGACGAAGCCAACAAACCGCTGAAAGTGCGCGGCACGGAACTGGAAAGAGAAATTGGCTGACGGCGCTTTGCCATTAGCTAATAAAATAAGAAAATATATAGCAGAAAAATAAAACCCCAAACGGGCTGCAACGTGGACAGTTTTGGTTAACTGCCTTGCGGTGCGGCCTGTTTTGTTTAATTTATAAAAGAAAATATACTAACGAAAATACCTATGATAAAATAAATTATAGAGATTTTATAAAGATAAAGGGGAATACTATGCTTGAAAAAATTCCAAACCAAGAAGTTTTAACTGAAATGCTTGGACATGATTTGTTTGAGGTTTGGCAAAATCTTTGCGCCGCTATTGAAGAAAAATATATTGTAGAAGGTTTATGGAACACTGGCGGCAAAAAATGGGATTATGAATATAAATACCGCAAAGGCAGTAAAACCCTTTGCGGTTTGTATGCAAGAAAAAATTGTATTGGTTTTATGGTTATTTTGGGCAAAAACGAAAGAAACAAATTTGAAAGCATAAGAAAGGAGTTTGCGGGCAGTATTTGCAAACAGTATGACGAAGCGCAAACCTACAGCGATGGTAAATGGATTATGTTTACGCCAACGAATATGGATGATTTTGAAGAGTACCTAAAACTTTTGGCTTTAAAAAGAAAGCCGGATAAGAAAGTTTTATAGCATTAATACTTATCAGTACGCTTCGCCGTTTAAAACTTTATGTCGTCTGCCGCCCAGCATATACAGGGAGCAGGCAAGGATGGCGCAGGTTAAAAAGGCCAGCAGTACCAGCGCATGGGCGGTGCCGGTCTGTGTGCCTGCTGCTCCGGCAGATGTGTTTTGCGCTGCTGCAACAATGCTGGCGCATATTGAAGTGCCAAGGGCGCCGGAAAGCGGCTGCAAGGTATTAATTACGGCGTTGCCGGAGGCAGAATCATCTGCTGATAGGCAGCGGATAGCGCAGAGCGTAACGGTAGGTATCGAAGCAGCCTGCCCAAAGGCAAAGAAAGTGTACAGCACGGCAAATAAAGTGTTGCTGATATCGGGCATAAGCCACGCCATGGCTGAAACGGAGCTTAACATTAAAATGCTGCCGCCCAAAACCGGCAGTGCGGCTCCGCAGCGGTCAAGCACACGCCCGGCTGATGGTGTTACCAAAATGCCAAGTATGCAGCCCGGCAGCAGCAGGCAGCCTGCGGTGAAAGCATCGGCGCTAAAAACAAGCTGGGCATAGTTGGGAATTAAAAAGCCAAGCCCGAGTACCGTAAAATAAATAAAAACCATAGCGGCAGCACCGCTGTTAAAACGGCTGCTGCGGAAAATTTTTACATTTATTACAGGAGTAGGGCTTGTAAGCGAGCGGCGGTAAAATAAGGCAAGCAGTACAGCGCTTATAAGAAGCGGAATTGTTACCGCGGCACTTAGCCAGCCAGCCTGTGTATGCGCTGTGGCTGTAATAAACAGTGCAAAGCCAATAGCCATTAAAAAGTAATTGCTCCATTCAAAGCGGGTGTGTTTAAGCTGCGGATTTGCAGGTACGGTTAAAAGCCCGGCTATCAGCGAAAGCAGCAGCAAGGGCAGCATAAAAACAAAAATAAGCCGCCAGCCCCACAATGTTATAATAAGCCCGCCTGCAAAAGGGCCCACTACCGGTGCCATGGCAGTTATCATGCAGGCAACGCCCATCATAAAGCCGGTTTTTTGAGCAGGTACTTCTTCAAGAACCAGGTTAAACATCAGCGGCAGGGCTATGCCTGTGCCAAGCCCTTGTACTATGCGGCCGGTAAGCAGCAGGGCAAAGCTGGGGGCGGCGCAGCATAACACAGTGCCTGTTATAAAAAAGGCTTCTGCCGCTATAAAAAGCCGCTTATGGCTGAAATTATTTTTCAGCCAGCCGGATGCGGACACAATTATGGCAAGCATCAGCAGATAACCTGTGGTAAGCCACTGCACGGCGGCAGTACCAATGCCAAATTCACGCATTAGCGTCGGAAAGGTAATGTTCATGGCGGTTTCGGCAACTACTCCGGCAAAGGCCATAATACCGGCAGAAATTATTGCCGTTACAAGCTTGGGCGTTAATTGTTTTTGCATGTATGTCACCTCGAAAGTTATGTATAATAATTACCTAAAGTAACTATATTGGTAATTATATAGGCATTGACGTATATTGTCAATGCCTGCTGCAATTTAGGGCTTGGGCGGCTCGCTGTTTTTTAAAGCTGCATAAAAGCTGCGTATCGTTGCCGCGGCGCAGATAAGGTCATCGGGCTTAATGCCCGTTAACTGGCTGCTTACCCAGTTGTGGTAGCGTTTAACATAAAAATCGCAGCAGCTTTTACCTTTATTTGTAAGAGCAACGTAAGTAACACGCCCGTCGGTAGCGCTGCCTGCTTTTTGGGCATACCCTGCGGCGGCAAGCTCTGATACAAGCCGGGTAATGCTTGGGCGCGTTACGTGCAGCGCAGTGCTGATGTCGCTTATTTTAACCAGCCCGTTTTTTTCTTCAAGCTGGGAAATGGTGTCGATAATTTGTATATGGCGCGGTGTTAAACCCTGCGGCAGCGGCGGCAAAAGTTCCAGTATTTTTTTGGCATCGCGGCAGCAGTCGAAAAAATCTTTAATTAAAGCGGTATCCATCAGAAACCCTCCGTAATTGTTTGTAAAAATTATATAACAAAAGGCGCTGCAAGGCAATTTGCGCCGCTGATTTAAACGCTGTATAATAATTTTCGGAGGGGATTTTATGCAGTACGAACTGGTGCGCAGCAACAGGCGCACTTTGGCAATAACAATAGACGGCAGCGGCAGGTGCGTGGTGCGCGCGCCCATGCGGATGCCTATGGCGGAAATAAAAAAATTTATAGAAGAAAAACGCAGCTGGATTGAAAACAAGCTGTGCGAAATAGAGTTAAAAACAGAGCTTGCCCCGCGCGAGCCGGAGTTTAAAGAAGGCGCTGAGTGGGTGATAGCAGGCAACAGCGTGCGCATTAAATTTATTGCAGGCGCTGCAAAAGATTATGCGCAGCTTGCGCCGGACGGATTTATTTGCAGCAAAAAACTGGGCCGCCCCGGGCTGATTAAGTTTTTGCGCGGCTTTGCCAGGGATTTGTTTTACTGGCGCGTTGATAAATATGCGCAGGTGATTGGCGTAAAGCCTTTGGGGGTAAAGGTATCGGAAGCACAGGCAAGATGGGGCTCGTGCAGTGCGCAGAACGTGCTGAATTTTTCGTGGCGGCTTATTTTTGCGCCGCCCGCGCTGATTGATTACGTGGTGGTACACGAACTATGCCATATTGGCTGCATGAACCACAGCCCTGCCTTTTGGCAGAGAGTAGCGGCTGTAATGCCGGATTATAAACAGCGTAGGCAGGCATTAAAGCAGCATGGGTATTTGTTGAAGTGGTTCAGGTAGGGTTCTTTTGTTTTGCTTTTTTGTTTTCGTCTTTGTAGTTACGTTAATACATTTCTATTTACTTTTTTATTCATGTTACTTTTTATAACTAAAAAGTAACCAAAAAGTTTTCGCTCCAGCAAAAAATAAACGGCAAATGCAGCAAATAAGCTGGCACTTGCTGCGCCTGCGGAACTCGTTTGCTTCGCAAACTCAAACAGTCCTCGGCAAACGCTGCAAGTGCCTTAATTATAGTTTGCCTATTTTTTGAATGTCGCGGCTTCGCTCAAATTCGTACTATGATAATTTTTTATGAGCAATAGTAATGTTGCCGTAGGTTTTAATAGTGTAAAATCATTAGTTGCATATCTTTGAATAATAAGCAGTTGTAAAATACGATACGAAGGCAAAACATCCTAAATCAAGCACATAAAAAGTACGGGTTACAGCAAATCGCGGCATTGGATTTTTAGTAACATTTCATAAGAAAAACGGCAAAAATAAGGCTGTTTGAGCGGAGCGAGTTCCGCAATTTTTGCCGTTTTTATGCTAAAGTGTTGCGTTAAAAAATCCGCAGTCGCGAAACTTTCTTGGTTCGTTCTTTGGTTACAAAGAATGAACATGAATGATAAAATAAATGAAAAATAATTAAAGTGCCATCAAAGACGAAACGTAAATAAAAATATAACAACGTAAAATCAAAAACAAAAAACAAAAATTTAAACATAATTTCAAAAACCAAACGTAAAATTAAAAATAATAAAACTTCATAATATAAAAATCTTAAAATCCCGCTTTAACTAAAATATAAAAAATGCTATAATTATACGTCAAGGAGTTTGTAAAATGTCTAAAAAGGTTTTGTTTGGTTTTGATTATACAAACAACGAATTTGTAAAAATAATTTTATATTTGTTTGTCGGCGGCAGCGCTGCGCTGATTGAGTGGGCGTTTTTTTACGTTTTCTCGGAGGCGGCGGGCATAAATTATCTGGCGTCGACGGCGTGCGCTTATTTTTTATCAACGTTGTACCATTATTTTATGTGCAACATTCTGGTGTTTACAAGCGGCGCGCGCTATGGCAAAGCTAAAGAAATAAGCCTTGTGTTTTTGGTAAGCGGCATGGGGCTTTTATTTAATCTTATATTAATGTATGTTTTTGTTGGGCTTTTTGCACTGCCGGGGCTGCTTTCAAAAATTGCCGCTACCTGCATTGTGGTGGTATGGAACTATCTGGCGCGCAAAAAGTGGATTTTTTAAGGTGTGATAAAAGTGGAAACCAACGGCGTTGAAATTAAAAATTTAAAAAAGGTTGTCATTATTTACAACCCCAATTCCGGCAAGCAGATTTTTGTGAGCATGCTCTCGAGAGTGCTCGATTTAAAGCGCCGCCTGACGGCGATTATTGGCCCGAACAGGGTAGAGCTTACGGAGCTGCGCGAGTTTAAAAAGCTGACGGACTGGGCCGATAAAATTAAGGAAGAAAAGTACGACTGGGTAATTGTAGCCGGCGGCGACGGTACTTTGCGTGCTATGATTGCCGAGCTTGACCGCAACGGCTATGTGCCGTACATCAGCGTGTTCCCCGCAGGCACGGTAAACCTTGTTGCCAAGGAGTTTGACATGCCTGCCGACCCGGTGCGCTGGATTCAGCGTGTGCGCAAAGGGCGCATTAAACCGGTGCGTATCGGCAAGGCCAACGGGCATATCTTTTTAACCGTTGCCGGTATCGGGTTCGATTCCAAAGTTGTAGACAGCGTATCAAGCCTTGAAAAGCGTTTCCTGTCCTCCTTTGCTTATGTTGTGCAAAGCGGCGAGCTGGTGCGCAAGGAGCTTTTATTGAGCAACTGGCGTTACAGGTTCCGCGTTAAGTTCGACGGCGACTCCGAATGGTATGAGGCGTCTTCCGTTATTATCGGCAAAAGCCGCTATTATGCGGGGCGTTACAGCCTGTTTAAGGGTGCTGCCATTACCAACGATTATTTTGACGTGGCGCTGTTTACCGGCTGCAAGCGTGCGGACTTTTTAAAATATGCGGCCATGATTTTAATGGAATCGCTGGAGGGCGAGCAGGGCGTTATTGTTAAAAAAGCGCATACGCTTACCGTTGAGTGCAATGTGGACGGCTTCCCGGCGGAACTGGACGGCGACGTGGTTACGGCAACGCCGCTTTTGATAGAGATGTATTCCCAAACGGTTAACTTTCTGGCGTAAGGCGGGGCGAAGATGAGAAAACGTTACTGGCTGCTTGTGTTTATGGTTATTGCCTTTGCGGCCGAATATTTTTTGTCGTGGAAATTTTACAGAAGCATAGTGCCTTTCCCGGAAATGGAGTTCTGGTATACCGCGGTAAGCAGCTTTTTGCGCGACGTGCTGCTTTTGGGCGTGGCAGGGCTTTTGTATCTGCGCCGCACGCGTATCCGCGACAGGGTGAAGCGTTATTTTCCGGTAGTTGTAACAGGCGTTTTGTACCTTGGCGTAACGGCTTTTATGGTGCATCAGCTGCGGCTGGATGGCGGCGTGGTTACTGCGCTGGCAATACTTGCCGGGCTTAACAACAATATTTTTGCGGTGCTTGTAACTGCCATGTGCTACCACAAATGGGCAGGGCGCACCATGAAAACGGTGTATTTTGCCGTTTATTTTTTGTCGGCAGTTATTGTAATTTTTGACGCCTTTTATTTTTGGCAAACCAGCATGCACGTGCAGAGCGTGCTTTTTGCCAACCTTAATATATATGCCGTTAAGGGCGTGCTGGCAAGCATGGGCGCTCTTAAGCTTGCGCTTATTGCGGCGGGGCTTATGCTGCTTGTGCTTTTGTTCCGCGTAAACAAGCCCACCAAAAAGAAACCTAACTTTGTGTGGTCGCTGATGTGCGTAGCAGCGTTTTCGCTGGCGCTGAACATTGGCTACATGATGATGGGCAGCCTGAACGGTTATGTAATGAAGGAATATATGGGCATGTGGACGGAGGTTGAAAGCGAAAAAACGCGCGAAGCCTACCGCGATATGCTTACCGTGCCCGTAAACGTAAACTTTTTTGGCAAAATGCTGTTTAATACCGATAAAATCGTCAGCCGCAGCCATATTGAGCAGCGCCCGCTGACGGTGAAGGACGAGCAGGTTTTGCAGGAGCTGGGCATTATGCGCAAGAGCGAAGAAAAGGCGGAGCCGAAAGCAAGCTACGACCGTATTGTACTGCTGGTGCTGGAATCGGTACACCGCGATTACATGCACTATTACAACGAAAACATACCGGCGGAGGCAACGCCCTACCTTGACAGCCTGCTTGAAAAATACCCGCACCTTGACCACTACTATTCTTCGGCAGTGCCTACAACGCAGGGGCTTAACGCAACCTTCCGCTCGCACTTAATTTATGACCCCGACCTGCCGGGAGAAGCGCAGCCTTCCATCTTCCGCAGCGTGCAGCAGGCAGGCTGGCGCGGCATATTTATGAACGCCTCGAGCCAGTATTACAACAACGAGCTGCACGAATACCCCACGCAGTTTGGCATGGAGGAATACTACGCCAAGGAATACCTTGAGGATGCAGGCTACACCGGCGCCAGCGGCTGGGGCTACCACAACGATGTTATGTATGCCGAAGCACTGAACTTGCTTGAAAAAGGGCAGAAGAATAACGATAAAATGCTGCTTGTTGTTAAAACGCTGGATATGCACCAGCCGTATCCGTACTACGGCACTGCCTACGGCGATATGCCGGAAGGCGTGCGCGACAACAAATACGTTACCGTGCGCGGCATTTACTGGGTAAACCTCACCATTCAAAACTTCTTTAAAGAAGCGTCACGCCGCGGGCTGATGGATGACCGCACGCTGTTTGTAATAACCAGTGACCATAATCCGCACAGCGGCGGCGAATATATGGAACTTGTTACGGATGAACGCTCGCGCCGCAGCATTGCGCCGATACCTTTGATTTTTATAGGCAAAAATTTAGCACCGTTTGCGCTTTTGGATGAAGAACAGTACGCTTCGCAGATTGACCTTGCGCCGACGCTTTTGGCCTTGGGCGGCATTACGGTGCCGGAAGAATTTATGGGCCGCAACTTTTTGCGGTATGCACCCTTGCCGTATGCGCTGGGCTATTTTGGCGGCAAAGCGTATTATTACAACGAAGATTTTTCGTTTGAGGACAAAATGGACGAGCCGGAGCAGGACCGTTACTGCGACGCGCTTACCAATTATATTATTCATGAATATGCAGCCCGCCATTTAAAATACGGCGGGCAGTAAAAATGTAATAACCCCTTGCTGGTTTTTAGCAGGGGGTTATTTATTGCCGTATGTAATTTGACAAGAAAATTAACTTTGGTATAATATAAGAAAGAGATAATCTGATGTGTCCGCGTCAGTTCTCTCCTTGTATAATTTTAAGTTATTGAAAGAAAGACTGCCGCTTGACCGTGGTGGTCTTATTTCATTTTATAAGTAAAGTTACTTACAGGCAGAAATAATGGTTGCAACAAGTATGCCAAAAGCTATCATTAAAGATAAAGCCTCGTAAACTTTCATGCATGCCACCTCCCCGCTATGCGGAGAAAAACCGACCATCAGATTATCTCATAAAAAAGATTATAACACAAAAACATATTTAATAAAAGCAAACAGCCGGTGAATTTTCACCGGCTGAAATTTTTTGCTGGGGTTTATGTTTGTGGGTGATAGTTTTATTATAAACATATACCATCGTTTTATCGGGAACTATTTAAAAATGATGGAAGTAATTGATAAAAAGTTGAATCCAATTAAAACTTAATTAAGTGCAATAAATAATAAATATTGATTAAAACTCAAAAGAATGATATAATTAAAACAGGCAGTAACAGATATTGTATTTGTAAAGAAGGGGGCGGAAATTATGCTGTTTACTTTTGAGGACGCTTTACAGATTCACCATGCCAAATGTGAGAAGATTGAGGTTTATAAACTGGCAAACCAGGCGGAAGCATGGGCCGGTTTTGGTGTAACGGCTATTTGCCCTACTGATGATTTTTACAGTGACGATGAGCTGGTGGCTTTCGATTCTTTTGACCGCACGGCTTACGAAGAAAAAATCAGCAAAGGCCCTTCCGCCTTGCCGGACAAGGCTTTTCCGGTGCTTGTAATTGTAAGGGCAGAACGTGAAGGTTAAGTTAATATGTCATAATAAAAACTCCGCGGCTTTTTGCTGCGGAGTTTTGCTGTTGCGCTTAAATTTATTCTGCTTTGGCGGCGTGGCCGTTTAAAAAGTAATCTACAATTATCGAGGTCAGTTCTGAGTTATCCATGGTGCTGTTTATTACGTGGAACACGCCGTTGGCAATGCCTGCAAACAGGTGGTAGGCGCCAAAAATTGCTTCGGATGTTAATTTGCGTGTCGGGTCGGGCACGGTAAATATCTGCTGCGAATGGGTATATTTTAAATAGCCGCTTTCCTGCCCGTCCTGCAAAATTGCTGCCAGTACGTAAACTTCCTCCCACAAAATTTTGTAGTAGCGCAAAAGGCGTTCTTCCTCCGGCCTGGGCAGCGGGTCGCCGTAAAGGGAGGTTAATATCCAGTTGCCGTTTTCGTCAAAATCTGGGTGAATGCCCTGGTGCGCTGTGTTAAGCTCGTACCATACAATCAGCCACAGGACTTTATTGGTGCGCAGAAATTTTAACATGCAGTTAAGGTAGGCCTGCAGTTTGCCGCGGATATCGGGCTGCTGTGCCGTTAAGGAATGCAGCTCATCCATTAAATGGCTGTGCTTTTCTTCTATCAGCGTGTAAAAAAGGTTATCTTTATTGCCGAAGTATTTATAAAGCGTGCCTTTGCCGGTATCGGCCAGGGCGATTATTTCATCAAGCGTGGCTTTGGTGTAGCCGCGGCGCGAAAAAACATCTTCCGCGGCAATGAGGATACGTTCTTTTTTTGGCAGTGAAGCATCTATGGCAGTCATGGCAGCCTCCGTAAAACAATTTCATCATTAAAATATATTTATAAATTTATACCATTATATCATTTTTGGGCATTATGTGCAATTTGCACGGTTTATCCAAATATTTTGCGGGTATCATCCAAAAAATAAATTTGACTAATGAACTGTATCAATTATAATTATTATAGAGGTAGTATATGCTTATTTGAGCATGAGAAATATTTTTAAAGAGGCAGGTTAAAGGAGGTTTAATAATGAGCTTAAAAATTTATACCGAGCGCTGCAAAGGCTGCGGCATTTGCGCTGCGTTCTGCCCCAAAAAGGTTCTGGCGGTAAGCGAACTTGAAAAGATTGAAGCTGTTGCGCCCGAAAACTGCATTCAGTGCGGCCAGTGCGAACTGCGCTGCCCGGATTTTGCCATTTTTGTACATAAAGAAGGAGATGAGAAGTAATGTCCAAGGTTTTATTATTGCAAGGCAACCAGGCTGTTGTTGAAGGCGCAATTGCAGCCGGTGTAAAATTCTTTGCGGGTTACCCCATTACTCCTTCCACGGAAGTGGCGGAATCCCTGGCTGAAAAGCTGCCGAAAAACGGCGGCAAATTTATTCAGATGGAAGACGAAATTGCTTCCATGGGTGCTGTTATCGGTGCGTCCTTAACCGGCAAAAAGGTTATGACGGCTACCAGCGGCCCGGGCTTTTCTTTAAAGCAGGAGCTTATCGGTTATGCCTGCGCTGCGGAAATTCCTCTGGTAATTGTTAACGTGCAGCGTGTGGGCCCGTCTACCGGCCAGCCTACCAGCCCTTCCCAGGGCGATGTTATGCAGGCACGCTGGGGCACCCACGGCGACCACTGGCTGATTGCCCTTACTCCTGCAAGCGTTCCCGAATGCTTTGAACTTACTCTGCGCGCTTATGCGCTGAGTGAAAAATACCGTGTGCCGGTAATTCTTTTGATGGATGAAGTTATCGGCCATATGCGCGAAAAAATTGAACTGCCTGATGATTACAGCGATTTTCCGCAGGCAGAACGCAAACAGCCGGACTGCGCACCGGAGGACTTTAAGGCTTATGCCACGGACGAAAGCCTTGTTCCGGCAATGCCCGCTTTCGGCAGCGGCTACCGCTGGCATGTAACCGGCCTTGTTCATGACGAAACCGGTTTCCCGAAAGGCACTCCGGCAGCTACTCTTGCTGCTGCCAACCGTCAGCGCGCTAAACTTGAAAACAACCTTGACGATATCGTACAAGTTGAAAACTACCGTATGGAAGATGCCGATTTTGCCGTTGTAGCCTTTGGCGGCGCAGCCCGTACCGCTTACGAAACGGTTGACATGGCCCGTGCCGAAGGCCTTAAGGTGGGCCTTGTGCGCCCGGTTACCATCTGGCCGTTTGCCGAAGCACAGATGAAAGAACTGGCCGGCAGGGTAAAAGGCATTTTGGTGCATGAGCTTAACTGCGGCCAGTATGTTCACGAAGTTGAACGTGCCGTTAACGGTAAAGTGCCTGTAAGCCTGTATGCAAAATATGATAACGAACCTGCAACTCCGGCCCAGCTTTTGGAAGAAGTTAAAAAAGCTATGGCGGCCCTGTAAGGAAAGGAGACTATATTTATGAATATGGAAGAAATGATCAATAAATATTTCCGTCCGGGCCGTTTGCCGCATATCTGGTGCCCCGGCTGCGGCAATGGCGTTGTTACCGGCAGCGTTGTTAAAGCTATTGCCAAACTCGATCTTTCCAAAGACGATGTGGCTGTAATTTCCGGTATCGGCTGCTCCAGCCGTGCTTCCGGCTATCTTGATTTTAATACCGTTCATTCCGCTCACGGCCGTGCTATTCCGGTTGCAACCGGCGTTAAACTGGCAGAGCCGAAACTGAATGTTATTGTTCTTACCGGTGACGGCGACGCTACCGCTATCGGCGGCAACCATTTCATTCATGCGTGCCGCCGCAATATCGACCTTACCGTTGTTGTTTACAACAACAGCATTTACGGCATGACCGGCGGTCAGTATTCGCCGATGACTCCGTATCACAGCAAGGCAACCACCGCGCCTTACGGCATGATTGAACCTGATTTTAACCTTGCCGAGCTTGCCAAAGCAGCAGGCGCAACCTTTGTTGCACGCTGCACAACCTTCCATGCGCAGATGCTGAGCGACCTTATCGTTAAAGGCATTCAGCACAGAGGCTTCAGCCTTATTGAAGCAGTATCTGCCTGCCCGATTTCCTTCGGACGCCAGAACAAAATGGGCGGCCCTGCCGAAATGATGATGTGGCAGCGCGACCACGCCGTTCCGGTTGCTGCCTGGGATAAACTGCCGGAAGAAAAACGCGAGGGCAAATTCCCGATTGGCGTTTTGTATCAGGTAGAAGGCAGAAAAGAATACACCGAAGCCTATGATGAACTTATTGCCATGGCGCAGGGAGGTAAATAATATGAAACATGAATTACGTTTATCCGGCACCGGCGGCCAGGGCCTTATCCTTGCCGGCATTATCTTAGCCGAAGCAGCACTTTTGGACGGCAAGCTTGCTATCCAGTCGCAGTCTTACGGCCCGGAAGCACGCGGCGGCTCATCTAAATCGGAAGTTATTATTTCCGAGGACGCCATTCACTTCCCGAAGGTTACCAAACCCGATTTGCTGCTTGCCATGAGCCAGGAAGCTGCCAATAAATATTCTCATGACCTTACCAAAGACAGCGTAATGATTACCGACAGCCTGTTTGTAAGCGAAGTGCCAGATTTTGGCGGCAAAGTTTACGAACTGCCGATTACCCACAGCGCACGCGAAGGACTGGGCAAAATTTTGTTTGCCAACATTGTTGCCCTTGGCGCACTGGTTAAATTAACCGGCGTTGTAAGCGCAGAAAGCCTTGAAAAAGCAGTTTTGAACCGCGTACCGAAAGGCACCGAGGACAAAAACCGCAAGGCTCTGCAAATTGGTATGGATTTAATTAAATAAGTAAGTTAGAGCGAAAAATAAAACCCGTCCATTTTTATGGACGGGTTTTGTGCGTTTATATTGCTTTTTTGATATTAGCCTGTTAAAATATACAAGCACGATAAAGTACCTATGCAGTCGGTTTTTCCACTCTTGAATGGGTGGGGGTGGTGCTATGACCACATACGAAGCATTGTCTTTGATGATAATGTTTGCTATGTTAATAGTATCCATTTTTCGTCATAAATAATGTAACGAAAAAAACCGCTTAACGCGCGGTTAAACGGCTTTCTCTCAATCTTAAAAATTGTACGGGAAAGACCGACGCCGCCACGCATAGGTACTTTCGTGCTTTTATTATACAACGTTAAGCTGCGTTATGCAAGTTTGTTTTGCCCGCAGATAAGTTTTACAACATCCTGCGGCGCAGTGCAGATAAAATCGGCTCCTGCTTCTTCAAGTTCGCCAGGCGCGGCATAGCCGTAACGCACGCCAATGGTTTTAAGGCCGCATTTTTTAGCGCCGGTAATATCCTGGCTGCGGTCGCCTATCATCAGCGCCTGCGCTTTAGAAGCGCCTGCCAGCCCAAAGTGTTTCAGGGCATCGGCAATAACATCGGCCTTGGTGGGCAGCGAGCCGTTAAAATCCGGCCCGGTAACATAAGTAAAGTATTGGGTTAAATTAAAATAATCCGTTACGCGGCGGGCAAATTCCACGGGCTTACTGGTGGCAACGGCCAGCGTAAAACCGTTTGCTTTAAGCCGGGCAAGCATTTCCGGCACGCCGGGGTATACTTTGTTTTCGTAAATGCCGGTGTCCTTAAAACGCTCGCGGTATTTGGCGGTGCATAAACGGGCTTCTTCTTCCGTCATGCCGTAAAATTTCATAAAACTTTCAATTAAGGGCGGGCCAATAAAGGGGCGCAGGGTGTTTAAATCCGGTACGTTAATGCCGCGCGATTCAAGTGCGTACTGCACGCATTTGGTTATGCCTTCGGCAGAATCGGTGAGAGTACCGTCCAAATCGAAGAAAATATATTTAAACATGAAATTACTCCTTTGCTATTTTTACAAGAGTAATTATAATATAAGCATAGATTGTTTTACAAGTGAGGGGTTTAAAATGACAGAAAAATTATTTGAAAACAACGCTTATTTATGGGAATGTGAGGCTGTGGTTACCGCCTGCGAACCATGCAAAAACGGTTTTGCCGTTGAGCTTGACAAAACGGTGTTCTTTCCGGAAGGAGGCGGGCAGCTCAGCGACCGTGGCAAGCTGGGAGAGGCTGCTGTTACGCATGTGGCGGAAGAAAATGGGCGTATTCTGCACTTTTGCGATAAGCCGCTTGCCGTTGGCAGCACCGTTAAAGCCGTGGTTGACGGCGTGGTGCGCCTTGACCATATGCAGCAGCACTGCGGCGAACATATTTTGTCTTACGCGGCGTGGAAGCTGTTTGGCGCAAACAATATCGGCTTTCATATGAGCGAAGGGCTGGTAACGATTGACCTCGACAAAGAACTGACGCCGGATGAGCTGGCGCAGACGGAAGATTTTGCCAACCGTGAAATCTGGCTGGATAAGCCCATCAGCGTAAGCTATGTGCCTCACACAGCTTTAGATAACTACACCATGCGCAAAAAGAACACCAGGCTGACGGGCACGCTGCGTTTGGTGAGCGTGGAAGGCGGCGACATCTGCACCTGCTGCGGTACGCACCCGAACAGAACGGGCGCGGTGGGCAGCATACGTATTATAAGCGCGGAAAAACATAAACAGGGGCAGCGCATAAGCTTTTTGTGCGGGCGCTGGGCGCTGGAGGATGCACGCCGCAAAAATGCCGCGCTGCGCAAAACAGGGCAGATGCTTTCGGTTAAAACGGAGCAGGTTCCTGACGCAGTGCAGCGTTTAAAAGGCGAAATTGCCGAGCTGAGCGCACGCCTTAAAGAAAAAACAATGGCACTTTATGACGCACAGCTGCCGCAGTTTTTAAGCACGGCGCGCATATTGCCGGACGGCAGCCGTTTTGTCGTGGTAACGCCTGAAGATACCGGCGCGGCGGAAGCCAAACTGCTGCTGCAAAAGGTAACTGCTATGGAAAACCTGCTGGTAGGCATAGTTTACGAGGCAGGCGGCAGGGTAAATTATATGTTCGGCCACTCGGACGGCGTTAATGCCGACTGCCGCGAATACTGCAAAAAAGCAAACGAAATTTTTAACGGGCGCGGCGGCGGCAAGCCCGATTTTGCGCAGGGCAGCGGCAGCAGTACGGATGACTGGCAGCAAAAAGCACATACTTTATTGATGTGAAAATAGAATTTAAAGAGGTATAAGTATATTTATACCTCTTTTTTATAAATTGAAGTATATTATAAAGAGGAAATAAGTTTATTTTGATAGAATATAATACCATTATAACATTAGTAGCAAGGGTGGGTTTTTATGAAAGAATATACTTTATATTTAGATGAAAGTGGAAACTTTGAGGAAACTGGTAAATATCCTTCGGTCGTAGCAGGTTATTTAATGGATGGCAATGCTTTTACTGAAAATAAGGCAAAAGAAATTTTTGTTGTTACTAAAAATAAAAACACTTTATTTGAAAAAATTAATATAGACACATTCCATGGAATGGAAGATTATAGTAAAGAAATGTCGGAATTTTGTGTTAGCGTTTTAGAAGAAATGGCAACAAATCAGAATCTTCGTTTTGTTTGTTTTAGAAACAGAAAAAATCTAAAAATAGTTAATTCAGATATAACATATTTAAATGTAGTAACTGATGGAATAATACAATTGCTTCAAAGTTTGGTCGCTATCAATAATATGCCTGTAAAGTTGAACATTTTTTATGCAAGAAGAAAAGATGTCAGTATTTCTGATGCCTTTAAAATGTATATGCCAATAGAAGAAAGCAGATATAAAGCACGTATCGAAGAATATATTTTCTTACGGTTGAGAAAATTAGAAGAAACCGAAAGAAAAAATTTTAATTATAGTTTAAGCATGGGAGATGCTAAAAAATCATACAGATTAATGTTAGCTGATGTGGTTTGTAATTGTTTTAGAGGCAGGATAACAACTCTAAAATCTGAACAAAAACAAAGAATAAAAACTATATGTACAGACAAAAAAATATTTGAATTTAAATCACAAGAGAATGAAATTTGGAAAGAGATAAAGAACAGCCTTTTAAAATATAATATTGCCGATGCAGTTTATGATTGGTATATGTATTTAAATGAAAACGAAAAAGACTTAAAAAAAGAATTTTATAATTTATTGCTAACAACAATAAATAAAATTGACAGTAAATTACTTGAAATACAATATGCTATAATCGGGCAAAGAATACGAACTCTTGTTGACAGCAGAAAATTTATAGTAGCTGAAGAATTTTGTGAAAATTTACTTAAAGAATATTTTAGTGAAATAAAAAATTCTGATGCAATATCGAAAGCGTTTTATTTTGATATTTGTTTTTACTGTCTAACGATGTATACACATCAAGGCAATACGATGAAAGAAATGGCATATATAAAAGAGTGTGATAAAGCTCTGTCTGAGATGGGGGTATCGTATGAAAATATAAACTATTATTTTAGATATAAACTAAGAGTGGCAGAACACTATAAAAATATTTTTGAGTTTGATAAAGCCATAAATATTTTAAAAACTTTAGAAAAATTTCAAAAAGAAAGCATTACTTTATTTAAGTGTCTTGATGCCTTGGAAGGATTGCCTGAAAAATTACATTCTGAGAATTTAGGGAAGATTTACGGTTCTATAGTTTCAACAATTTGTTATAAAACGGATAAGAGTGAGAACGATTATATAACAGGCGTAAATTATTCTGATGCAGCAGTTAAAGAATTTTCAAAAAATACAGACATACAGAGGCATTATTTAACACGTTGCCAATTGGAATATACATTTGAAAAATTAGAAAATGCTTATTATTATTTAACAAAATCATTAAATTTTGATGCAAAAGAGAACCCTAAAAAACTTTTGCAAAAAATATTAGAGATTAAACATAATGAGTTTTATTTAATGCATTATGTGAATTTAATGGATAAAAAAATTTCTGCAAGTAAAAATGCGCATGATGAAATGTATGAAGCTTGGAATTTATTAAAAGCGGATACATATTTAAATGAGCAAATTGCTAATGATGAGAGTAAAGTTTATCCGTACTATATTATCTTTTGGAAAATAGGGCATATTAAATTTACGTTGAAAGAAAAAAGTGCAAAAGTTTATTATGAAAAAGCTTACTTAACTGCAATAAAAAATGTAGAAAATTATACAATATATTTTGCTGGTTTAGCAATTTTAGCAGAGAAAATGGCTTTATTTACAGATGAGAATAAAAAAATATATAATTTGGAAAAATTATGGAATAATTATAAAAAACAAGAAATTCCTCAAACTATGAAGAAAATATTGGTTGCTGGAAATTCATTATTTATAGCAGGAAAACAAAATGAACTGATACAATTACAAAAGAAAAATAATTTGCTTAAATTGGTGAAAAGCATACCAATTCTTTAAATTATTAGGGAAAAATACTGAGGTGAGATAGATGATAGATTTGTATAAAATTGAAAATGTGAATAAAGATAATAATATAGATTTAGACAAATATCTTCAATTTACAGAAGAAAAACGCGCAGAATATTTTGAAAAAATACTTTTTAGAAATACAAATGAAAAACTTGCATATGGAAAAATAGAAAAAGTAAAAAACAATGAAGGCGAAGATAAAAAAGTTAAGTATATTTTTAATTTAAAATATCTATTATTAAAATCAGAAGGTATAGCTATAGATTTTAGAAAAAACAAACTTTTAAATTTTGAATTTTCGTTAATTCAAGTACCTTATAAATCGGAAATGATGAGTAGAATTGGTGAGAATGTTATTGTAGAAATAGAGCAATTAGAACATAGCTTTGAAACAAAAAGATTAGAAGATAGAAGATTATTTAGGTGCAAAAGAATAATAGAAGATTGTAAATTACAAGATTTTGTGCAACCAGAATATATAAAAGATGATGAAATATACAGCAGATGTACATTGATTTTAACAAACGAAGAAAACCATTTTAAATTTTTTAGAAGTGTTAAAGTTATTACAGAAATATTGAACACTACAAATAAGAGTGATTTAAATTTAAAAGAGTTAGATAAGAAAAATATTGATTCAAAATTTGAAAAACAAAAAAATAAGAAAGAAATAATTTTAAAAGAATTAAATAATATAAATAAAATTGTTGATATTGAACAACTTAGTAAAGAAAAAAGTTTGTTAAATGAATTTACTGATAAAAATATTAACTTTATTGATCCATCTGTATTTGAATGTGATAATGTAGAAAAATTGCAAACAAATGATTTAAGAGAGATTATAGCATATATTAAAAAGTATATTTTATATAATTATAGATTATATTTTACAGACCAAATGATTGAGAACATGTTATTAGCTGTATATTCTAATCAACTTATTATTTTAGCAGGAAAGCCAGGGTCTGGAAAAACTACTTTTGCACAAAAATTTGCTGAAGCAACTGGTGAATATGAAACTGTATCTGTACAAGCTAATTGGATGGATAGAGGGGATTTATTAGGATATTATAATCCAATTAGACAATTATTTGAACCATCAATTTTTTTAGAAAAATTAATATCTTTAATAAAAAAAGCAAACTCCAATACGGATAAGTTATTTTTTATGTGTTTAGATGAGATGAATTTATCGACCGTTGAATACTATTTTGCAGATTTTTTAAGTACTTGGAATGGAAAACAAGATTATATAACCATTACTCTTTATAGTGATTTTTATTACAAAGAGAGACTTAATAAGGTGTTGTATGGGTTAAATAATTTAGGTTATTGCCTTTTTAGTACAGAAAAAGATTTAAAAGAAGTTTTAAAATCAAATAATACTGAAATAAAGTTTAATAAATTAAAAGAGGAAATTAAAAATTTAATTGAATATCCTAGTGAATTGAAAATACCTCGTAATTTAAAGTTTGTGGGAACAATAAATATAGATGCAACTACTAAAGATTTATCTCCTAAAGTTGTGGATAGGTCATATTTTATTAGAATGGAAAATGATGAAGATAATATAATTAACCATAATATTACTGAAAATGATGAAGATATAAAAAGAAAATATCTAAAATATGTGAACGAAAATAAAATAAATATGGAATTATGGAAAAAATATAGTGTTGTAGAAAAGAATATTATCGAGAAATTAAAAAAAGATTTATCTGTGAATAATAGATTTAAGGTTGCGTCTGAAAATATTTTAAAATATTTATGTACTATAAAAATTAATGAAAATATATTCACAAGAACCGTGCTAAAAGATTATTTAGTAGCAGCATTAATACTGCCTAAAATTTCCATTGAAAGAAGCAGAATTGAAAAAACTTTAGAAGATATTTGTGATGGTGAAATTTCTGGAAAAATTAAAGAACTGATGATTAGTGATAATGATGATATTGTAACTTATTGGAGGGCATTACAATGAAGTTACAGGCAGAAATGTTGAAAATAGTATATGAAAATGAAAATTTAAAAACAATTGAAAAAATAGAAGTAATACCAAGAGCTGATTACTATGAAAGTTACAAGGAAGATATGAATTTGGGAATAAAAAATAATTCTGAAATTTTTATATCAAAGAATCATTTTCGATTTATTAATAATAGTAATAGAACTCTTGCTGTATTAGGATTTAAAATTGTAGATGAAAATGCCGATAATTTTGTTTTATTCTACACTAGTAAGTCTAATACAGATGATTTTACTGCTTTTAAAAGTAAGATGTTAGAAAATGGTGAGAAGTACTTTTTTGATGAACCTATTATAAAAAAAGGAAAAATAAAAGTAAAAATAGATAATGCATTAGATAAAGCTACTGTTGGTTATGTCAATCCAGGAAGTTTTTATATTTGGGTATTTGAAAAGTGTTTGGCAGACGAAGAAAAAATAAATGCTGCAAAAAAACAAAAACCTTTTAGATGTTTTGTATTACCTTCATCCATTTCGGTTAATGATTATAAAGAAATGCTTAACGAAATAATAGATATAGATAAGAATTTATTAATTGCAGATGGCAAAAGCAAAGTGTCTATTGGATTGATAAGTGAAAGAAAAAATTTTTTTAAAGAAATAGAAAACTTACTTAAAATAATCAAACCATTTTTAATAAAAATTAATAAGAAACCCAAAAGCGCATTAATCACTAAAAATACAAAAAAAACATTAAATAAAATTAAAAAATTTACTACTAAAACTATGGCTGAATATACAATAAATCCAAATAAAAATAAATTTTTGGCAATTGATTACCAAGAGAGCTTTGATATTTATGAACATAGAATGATAAAGTATGCACTTATCAAATTAAGAAAATTACTTGAAGAAGTAAACAATCATAATAATGATAATACTAGATATTATTTACAGGAGTCCGATGAATTTAAAAATAAAATTTTAGAAAACTATTTTAACGAAGTTGAATTAAATAAAGTAGGCAATAGAAGTGCAATAAAAAAATTAAAGGCAGTATGTGAGAATAGTGATTTTAAAGCTAATATAGGATTGTTTGAAATTATATCAAATAGTAAGGTGTATATTAATGATATTTTCAAAATCAATTTAATAAAGAAGAGAGAAGAAAAATACAAAACTTATATTGATTATATGTATGGAGTTTTAAGAACAGATTTTATAATTTGTGATAATAAAACGAAGATAGCTTACGAGGTTGTTTTAAAAACTAATTTACAAGAATTTCATAAAGAATTGTATTTGTTTTACATAAATAATAAAAATGATTTATTAAAATTTTTAATAAATCAAATACAACAAAATTGTGACAGTAAACTAAGAGATACGATAGTATTTAGAGATATTAATGACATTTTTTGTAAAATGATGATGACCATAAAAAAAGAGCCGGAAGAAAAAAGTGTTGATATACGCTCTCTTTTTATAAACACAAAAAATATGATTAATTGGGAAGAATTTAAAAATGTAATAAGAGCAATAGATATTATGGATGAAAAATCTAAAAAACTATTAAAGGAAATTGATAACTTAGAACAAAGAAAAAAAGAAATAATTACGCAGATAGATATATTATTGGATATTCCTTTGCTGCACAAGATCCCGTTAAAAAAAGAAAGTTGGAAAAATACGCAAATATTTACTAATGATTATAGATATAATAAGATTTATAAAGAGTTGATTGAATTTGATAAAAAGTATAGATTTTCTAAAGAATATTCTATAAAAGAAATATTGCATAAAAAATTAGATAAACTTTATGAGTATTGGGCACTTATAAAAATGGTATATATATTAATGGAAAAACAGCAATGGGAATTGAAAAATCAAGTCGATTTAAAAAATGTTATTATATCTGTTTTAAGTAAAAATGATAATAGTAATCCTATTTATAACAGTATTGTACTAGAAAAATATATTGGGAAAGATATTACAATAAAGTTGCAAATATATTATGATACTCCTGTGGATTATGTTATAAATAGACCTGATTTTAGGTTTGTTATTACCGTTATTCAACCTAAGAAACAAAAAGAAACAAAAAGTTTTTATTGTGATACTAAATATAGAAAATATGATGAAATGGGACGTGATTTTGGATTAAATGAAGATATTTGTGATGTTGCTATAAAAAAATATATAGAATCTTACAAAGATATTAAAGACTTTAAAGCCACAGCATCTTTTATAATTCATACAGATGTAAATAATAAATATACATATTGGGGAGGATATGCTAAAGAAAAACTAGTAGATAAATTGAATGTTAATAGCATGAGTGATTATTGTTCTCCTAAACATAGGTATGGGGCATTTTGTTTTTTACCGGGCAAAACTGATAACTTCATAACTTTTATGAAATTAATAATGGAGTATCATTTTAGAGATTTGGAATTGTCCATATTTAATAACAGCAAGCAAGATAAATTGTATAAAGTTATTTGTTGGGAGTGCGGTGAATTTATAAATATAGAAGATATAAAAGAAATTTATATGAGATGCTATAATGGCGTTGAAATTTATAAATATCATATGAGTTGCCCCAATTGCGGACATTTTTGGGTAAAAAATCATTGTGCGGTACATGGGCATACACTTATAAAGCATGTTTATCATAATTATCATGAATCGGAAGATGGATTATGGTATGTAAAGTGTCCGGAATGTGATGATACATATATTTTATATTAGAATGTATTATATGTATTATAGCTTTTTATTTTTCACTATTTTGTCAAAAAAGGTACTTGCATTTTTACAAATAACGGATATAATAATAATTGTAGTTAGCACTCGAAGAAAGTGAGTGCTAACAAGATAAAACGAAATTAATACTAACGTAACTATATTGAAAGGGGAATTACAAATGTTGAAACCATTAGCAGACCACATTGTTGTAGAAATTACTACTAAAGAAGAAAAAACTGCCAGCGGTATTTACCTTCCCGATACTGCTTCCAAAGAACGCCCGCAGACCGGCAAAGTAATTGCTGTCGGCGCAGGCCGCGTGCTTGATAACGGCACCCGCGTTGCTCCGGAAGTTAAAGTTGGCGAAGAAGTTGTTTTTGCAAAATATTCCGGAACCGAATTTAAACTGGACGGCAAAGAATATTTGATTTTGAGCGAACGCGACGTACTTGCCGTACTGTAATTGATAAAGAATTTAAAGGAGTGCATTTTAAATGGCTAAAGAAATAAAATTCAACGAAGAAGCTCGCCGCAGCCTTGAACGCGGCGTTGACGCACTGGCTAATGCCGTAAAAGTAACCCTTGGTCCTAAAGGTCGCAACGTTGTGCTGGAGAAAAAATTCGGCGCACCGACCATTACCAACGACGGTGTAACCATTGCCCGCGATATTGAACTGGAAGACCCGTTTGAAAACATGGGCGCACAGCTTGTTAAAGAAGTTGCAACTAAAACCAACGACGTAGCAGGCGACGGCACCACCACCGCAACCGTTCTGGCACAGGCTATGGTACATGAAGGCCTGCGCAACGTAGCTGCCGGTGCAAACCCGATGATTCTTAAAAAAGGCATTCAGAACGCAGTAAACGTTCTGGTTGACGAACTGAAAGCAATCAGCAAAAAAGTAGAAACCAAAGAAGCAAAAGCTCAGGTAGCTTCCATTTCTGCAGCTGATGAAGAAATCGGCAATCTGATTGCTGACGCTATGGAAAAAGTTGGCGACGACGGCGTTATTACCGTTGAAGAATCTAAAACCATGGAAACCTGCCTTGAAACCGTTGAAGGCATGCAGTTTGACCGCGGCTACATCAGCCCGTACATGGTAACCGATACCGATAAAATGGAAGCAGTTCTCAGCAACCCGCTGGTACTTATTACCGACCGCAAAATCAATGTAATTCAGGACATTATGCCTGTACTTGAAAAAGTTGTACAAGGCGGCCGTGAACTCCTCATCATCGCTGAAGATGTTGAAGGCGAAGCACTGGCAACCCTTGTTGTAAACAAACTGCGCGGCACTTTCAAAGCAGTTGCCGTTAAAGCTCCCGGCTTCGGCGACCGCCGCAAAGCTATGCTGCAGGATATTGCAATCCTCACCGGCGCAACCGTTATCAGTGAAGAAGTTGGCCGCAAACTCGACAGCGCAACTCTGGAAGACCTCGGCAGCGCAGGCCAGGTTCGCGTAACCAAAGAACTTACCACCATCGTTGACGGCGGCGGCAGCAAAGAAGAAATCGCAGCACGTGTTGCACAAATCCGTGCCCAGATTCCGGAAACCACTTCCGAATTCGACAGAGAAAAACTTCAGGAACGCCTTGCCAAACTTGCAGGCGGCGTAGCAGTAATTAAAGTTGGCGCTGCAACCGAAGTTGAACTGAAAGATAAAAAACTGCGCATTGAAGACGCTCTTAACGCAACCCGCGCAGCAGTTGCCGAAGGTATTGTTGCAGGCGGCGGCACCGCACTTCTGCAAGTACAGCCCGCACTGAACCGCATTAAAGCAACCGGCGACGAAAAAACCGGCGTGGAAATTGTTAAACGCGCTATCGAAGAACCTGTCCGCCAAATCGCTTACAACGCAGGACTTGAAGGCGCAGTTATTGTAGATACCATTAAACGCAGCCGCAAAGGCTTTGGCTTCAACGCTCTTACCGAAGAATATGTTGACATGATTGAAGCCGGTATCGTTGACCCGACCAAAGTTACCAGAAGCGCACTGCAAAATGCAGCAAGCATTGCCGCTATGATTCTTACCACCGAATCCATCGTTGCCGACAAACCTGCTAAAGAAGCAGCAGCACCGGCAATGCCTATGGGCGGCGGTATGCCTGGCATGATGTAATGACATTTAGCTGAACTTCAGCTAAAATACATCCTTTCAAACTTTTCATAGAACTTCCCCTTACAACAAAACCCCGTGGTTTTTACCGCGGGGTTTTTGCTGTTTATGTGGTTTTAATTTAAGGTTTTAAATTTCCCTTATAATCTCCCGTGCTTTGCTGCACAGCAGGGGGTAGCTTACTTTGCTGGTAAAAAGGCGCTGGCGCACAATGCTTTCGGCGGTTGTTACGGCGGCGACGGCAGGGTCGATAACCGGTATGCCAAGCACGCGGCTTAAAGGCTCTGCAAGCCCTAAAAAGGAAAGGCAGCCTAAAACAATGGCTTCGGTGTGCGTTTCGCGCATCATTTTCTGCCCGCAGGCCAGCAGCTTTTTAAAAGCTGCCTCTCTGTCCGCCCAGGGCGATACGCCGTTTAAATTAACGGCGGCAATTTGCCCGATGCGTTCCGGGCTTATGCCGAGCGTACGCAGGAACAGTTTTTTCTCCGGCAGGCGTGCTTCGTCTGCCAGTATTACGCCAAAGCTGCGGCACACGTTAAGCGCTGCCAGGCAGGAGGCCTGTGCCCCGCCGATAACGGGAATGCGCAATGCTTCGCGGCAGGCGTCGATAACGGGGTCGCTGAAGCAGTACAAAACAACGGCGTCAAAACCGGCGTTCTGCCCGTCTGCCGCAAGCTGCACAATTTCGGGTGCGGCAAGCACAACATCAAGGGCAGAGTTAAGCTCCACACCGGAGTTTTGCGGGCACACCATTGCAAGCTGCGTATCGGGCGCCGTGTATTCTTCCAGAATGCGGCAGCGCAAAGCCATTTCTTCCTGCGTCATGCCGTAATCGGGGTTGATAATTAAAATTTTCATAAGCTGCCTCACGATAAAATGGTGGATAAAAATTTACGCGCGCGTTCCGTTTTGGGATTCGCAAAAAATTCCTGCGGCGGCGCGCTTTCAATTAAATAGCCTTCGTCCATAAAATGAATAACGTCCGAAACGTCGCGGGCAAAGCCCATTTCGTGCGTTACAAGCACCATGGTAATGCCGGTGTTGGCAAGCCCTTTAATAACGTCAAGCACTTCTTTTACCATTTCCGGGTCGAGCGCGGAGGTAGGTTCGTCCAAAAGCAGCACTTCCGGTTCCATGGCCATGGCGCGGGCAATGGCTACGCGCTGTTTCTGCCCGCCGGAAAGTCGGCTGGGGTACTGGCCCGATTTATCGCCAAGGCCTACTTTTTCCAGCAGCTTCTGCGCTTTGACTTCGGCGTCGGCACGGCTCAGCCCGTTAACAACGCGCGGCGCATAAGCCACGTTTTGCAGCGCCGTCATGTTGGCAAACAAATTAAAATGCTGAAAAACCATGCACGCATTTTTGCGGATGCTTTCAATTTTAACTTTGCCACTTAAAATATCGGTGCCGTCAAAAATAATTTTGCCGCTGTCGGGGCGTTCAAGCAGATTTAAGCAGCGCAGAAGCGTCGATTTGCCGCTGCCCGAAGGGCCGATAATGGTTACAACTTCGCCTTTATCAATGCTGAGCGAAATATCCTTTAAAACTTGCAGCGTGCCGAAGCTTTTGGCAAGATGTTCAACTTTAATCACTTACGCGCACCTTCCTTTCAAGGTATGCGCCCAAAAGGTTGAGCAGCATTACCAGCACATAATAAACTGCGGCGGCCACAATAAAGGCTTCAAACGCGCGGAAGGTCTTGGCCTGAATTAAATCTGCCCAGCGCAGGGTGTCGGCCACGCCGATAACGGAAACAAGGCTGGAATCCTTCAAAAGCATAATGCTTTCGTTAACGAGCGAGGGCAGTGCGTTTTTAATTGCCTGCGGCAGAATAACGTCAAGAATAAAGCGGTGGGTAGGCACGCCCAGCGACATGGAAGCTTCCCACTGGCCGCGGTCTACGGAAAGGATGCCGCCGCGCAGCGCTTCGGAGATATAGGCGGCGGAGTTAAGCCCGAAGGAAAGCACGCCTGCTTCCAGCGCGCTGATGGTGTAGCCCGTAAGCTGCGGCGTGGCAAAATAGATAAGCATAAGCTGAACCAGAAGCGGCGTGCCGCGGAAAACGGAGATGTACGCTTTGGCAAGGAAGGAAAATACCTTGTTGTGCGAAAGCGTGATAAGCGCTAAAATAAAGCCCCCCAAAAAGCCGATAAGGGTGGAAAAGAACGTAAATTTAATGGTAATCCATACGGCTGAGGCTAAAAGCGGCAGGTATGGGTCAAGTACGGAAAAATCAAGCATAATGTTGCTCCTTTAAGTTAAAGCCCGGCAGTACAGCGCACTGCCGGGTTGGTTTTATTTTGCAATGTCGAGGTTGGCAATGGCTTCTTCATATTGTTTGGTAGCCGTTTCGCCAAGGTGCTTAACCAGAATTTTGTGCATTTCGCCGTTTTTCTGCATTTCTTTTAAAATGCCGTCTACCGTGGCAACATCTTTAGAGCCTTTCGGCAGCGCAATGGCAAAAGTATCGGCGTAAACAATCGGCAGGTTTAAGGTGTGCATTTCCAGTTTATCGTTCTGGCTGATGAATACGGCGGCCTGTGCTGCGTCAAACAAACCTGCGGCAAGGCGTCCGTTTAAAATATCCTGCACAACCAGCGGCGTGTTGTCAAGTTCCACAACTTCAATGCCGCCTGCGTCTTTCAGCTCCTGTACATAGGTGGTGCCCATGGAAGCGCCTGCTTTCTGGCCTTTAAGTTTTTCAAAGCTGTCGTAGCCTGCGCCTTTCTGGCAGATAATGGCTTTCATTGGGTAGTAGTAAGGTTCGGTAAAGTCAAGCACTTCTTTGCGCTCGTCCGTGGGGCTGATGGCCGATACAATCATATCGGCGCGGCCGCTTTGCAGAGTGGGCACAAGGGAAGCGAACTTCATGTCGGTGAAGGTAACTTCTTTGCCGAGTTTTTGTCCGATATAACGGGCAATATCAATATCGACGCCGACATAATCGTGCGTGCCTTCCTTAACGCTTTCAAACGGCGGGAAGGTGGCGTTAATGGCAATGGTAAGTTTGCCGTTTGCCGCTTCTTTCGGAGCGTCGGCCTTATCGCTGCCGCCGCAGCCGGCTGCTGCCAGTGCAAGCATTGCTGCCGCACCTAAAGCTAATAATTTTTTGGTAAGTTTTTTGCTGAACATTTTTTTATCCCCTCTCATCTTTTTATTTATTGCAGGCGCAAGCGCCTAAATCAGGCAAATTCGGTAAAGCCGTTCTGTGCCAGCACCCAGCGTGCGGCCTGTTCGTCGGTGCAAATCCAGGCGCCGTTGTCCCTAGCGTAGCGTATAAAATCGCGCAGGGCGCGCACATAGCCGGGGCGGCCAATAAACTGCGGGTGCATTACAAAATTCATCATGCGGCCTTCGTCGGCAAGCCCGTCAAATTCTTCCATCCAAATGCCGGTCATTTCGCGCCCGCTGCGCAGATAGTGGTGTTCCGGCGCCTGAATGGTGTACATATCGTAGCTTGTGTCATCCACTATGCCGTCTTTGGGCAGTTCCACAATGGGCACGGTTTTGCCGTTTATTTTGTGCAGGAACGGCCCGTCGTTATCGCGCCAGTTGGAGGAATAAATATAGCCCCTGTCCAGCCACAGCTGAAGGTGAAAATCGTATATAAAGCCGTCCGGGGAGCGCTGGCCCACCATCTGCCTGCCGGTAAGGCCTTTAATGATGTTTTCGGCCTTTTCCATCAGCGCGTTTTCTTTTTCGTAAGTATCGTAAACTTCGTGCAGGTAGCCGTGGTAGGCAATTTCGTGCCCGCAGGCGGCAATGCACTTAATAACTTCGGGGTGAAGCTCTGCCGTGTAGGCCGTGGTAAAAAAGGTGGCGTGCTGGTTTTCTTCTTCCAGCATCCGCAAAATGCGGGGAATGCCCTGCTTTACGGAATACAGCCCGCGGCTTAGGTTGGCGGGGTGGTTTTTATTGATTTCGCTGCGCGTAAGCCACAGCGTTTCGGCGTCGATATCGAAAGAAAGCATCAGCGCAAGGCGTTTGTTATTTGGCCACAGCATCGGCGTCAGCCTCCTTTCCGTTTTGCGCCAGCACATAGCGCGCAACTTCTTCGCAGCCGGCAATCCACGCACCGTTTTGGCGCATGTAAAGCACCAGTCGCTCCAGCATGCGGATGCGGCTTGAGCGCCCAATCAGCTGCGGGTGCAGCTTAAGGCACATAATTTTGTCGCCCTCGTTTGCCAGTTCGTCAAAGGCGTCCTTCCACATATTGTAAACATATTCTGCCGGGTAGCTGCAGGTAATGGTGTGCGCATCGGCATACGAAAAATAAAAGAACGAAAAATCGTCAAAGCCGGGTTCGGTCGGCAGTTCCACAACAGGGTGCTCACCTTCGTGGATGTAGGCCCAGTCGCAGTCCTTTAAGGTGCTGCTGTATAAATAACCGCGTTTTTGCATCAGCTTAACGCCGTAAGTCTGCAAGGTATCAAGCGGGGCGCGGTGACCAATTACTTTTTTGCCGCTGATGGCTTCAAGAATGGCTTCCGCTTTTGTCATATTGGCTTCTTCTTCCTCAAGCGGTATGCCGGGGCGTGCGTCGTGCGCATAGCCGTGGTAGGCAAGCTCGTGCCCTGCGGCGGCAATTTGTTTTACTTCGTCCGCATATTTTTCGGCAACAATGCCGGGCACAAAAAAAGTGGTTTTAATGTTCTGGCGAGCCAGCATGTCAAGGCAGCGCTTTAAGCCTTCGTGCGGCCCGTACTGCCCGCGCGAAATATCCGAAAAGCCGAGCGTATTCTGCCCGGTTATGGAATAACGCAGGTATTCGGCGTCAAAATCAAAGGTCAGCAAAACGGCAATGCGCTTGCCGTGCGGCCATTTGATGCCGTCACCGTTTTTTAAGGTAATCAATTTTATTTCCTCCTGTTTGTTACAGGTGCATTTTAAAAAGATGCTGCTGTATTTTTATTAATAGTAAAATTATATCACAAGCATTTGCAATAAACAATTTAATATATAATTGATTTAATTTTTTGATAATATTATTCAAATAAAAAATCCCGCTTGTTTGCGGGATTTTTTATTGAAATTTTGAAACTGCTTTTATTTTTTTAGGTATGTTTCTGCTTTGCTTTTGCAAGCAAATCCTTGCTGAAGCGTTTGATAATTACAACGGAAAGCACGGCGCAGACTATTGCCGTCAGCGGGTAGTTAAGCCATAAGCCGTCCAAACCGAGTGGGAAAAGCACAATAAGTATCAGCGCGGGCGCGGCAAACGCCGTAACAACGGAAATAACCGAAGCCTGCAAATATTTGCCTACCGCCGTCATGTAGCTTTCTGTTGCCAGTGAAACCCAGCGTGCCAGATACGCTACTGCAAATATGGGTACGGCAGCAGCGGCAAGGGTTAAAAGCCTGCTGTCGCCATCGGGCACAAAAAACTGGGTAATTTTAAGCGGAAACAGTATCATCACCGCTGCCGATATAAGTGATACGCCGGCCGCCGTTCCGTAGCAGTAGCGCTCTATCTGGCTGATGCGCCGAGAATTGCCAGCACCCCAGTTGTAGCCAACCGCAGGCTGCAAGGCGTCGCACATGCCGTATAAAAACTCCGTAATAAAGCTGTCGGCATACATTAAAACGCCGTATACCGAAACTGCCGTGGTGCCGCCGAAGCGCAGCAGCAAAAAGTTCATCATTATCGAAGTTAAGCGCCCGGAAACATTGTTTAAAAATATCGGGCAGCCGCATACAAAAATATTGGCAATCATCGCAAGTGAAAAACTGGGGCGGCAGAATTTAAGCTGTAAATATCCCCGCCAAAACGGGTACAGCGATACAGCTGCTCCTGCCATCATGGCAAGGCTGGAAGCAAAAGCCGCTGCCCAAATGCCCCACCCAAAAACGGCAAGGAATAAAAATTCCAGCACAAAGCTGATAACCGCCATGCCTATATTAAGGAACATACTGGTGCGTATTTGCCCGCAGATGCGCAGGTAGCTGTCGGCGCCGAAAACAATGGTGGTAACAGGCGCCGTTAATGCATAAACCCGCAGGTAGCTTAACGCCAGCGCATGCAGCTCGCCCTTTGCGCCCAACAGCGAAAGCAGGTATGGCCCGCCAAAATACAGCAGCGCGCCCACGCCGATACTTGTTAAAAAAGTAAGCACGCAGGCGCAGGTAAAAATATTGTTGGCGGTGTGGTTCTTTTTTTCGCCAAGTTTAATGGCGATAGGCACGGAAGAACCGACGCCGATTAAATCGGACAGCGAGAAATTAATGATTACGAACGGCAAAGCAAGGTTCAGCGCGGCAAACGCCGTTTCACCAAGATATCGGCCTATAAAAATGCCGTCTACCATGTAAAACAGCACCGAAGCCAGCATGCCAACAGCTCCCGGCCCGGCCGTAATTAAAAACAGCCTGCCCGGCGGCATATGCGTAAATAAAAATCTGGTGTTCATAAAAACCTCGCTTAAAGTATGGTAACGGTTTAAAATTTATAAATTTACAATTTTATTATATTATTGCTAAAAGGGCGAGGTCAATCTCCGGCGCGATATTTTACAAAACTGCGTTTAACGCCGCATTGCTCTGTGCTATACTTATTACAGAAGGTTACAAAAGGAGCATCAGCATGAAACAGGTAATTTTATCATGCCCTACATTAAAAAAAGAAATACTGCATTTAATTGATGAACTGAATCTCGATACGCCGGTGTATTTTCTGCCGAAGCGCCTGCACAGCAATCCGCAGGAGCTGGCAGAATATTTGCAGAACACTATCGACAGTTTTGCCAACGTAGACCGCATTTTAATCTGCGTAAGCGGCTGCGGCGGCGGAACGGCAAAGTTAAGGGCAACTACGGCAGAACTTGTAATACCCAAAACGCGCGACTGCGTGGATATTTTGCTTTCCAAAACGGATATTAAAAGCATTAACCGCGCGCCCAAAGGTATTTTTATGACGGAAAGCTGGCTTGATTTTATGCGCAGCGGCAGCCTGAACCTTGAAACGCAGATTGCCGAAAAGGGCGAGGAAGAAGGCAAGGCTTACCTGCGAAAAATGTTTAAGGGCTTTGAGCATTTTTACGTTGTGGATACCGGCACTTACAATACGCAGGCTGTTGTTGACGAACTGAAGCCGCTTGTAGATGTGCTTGACGGCACGATTGAAGTTGTTGGCGGCGGTTACAGCATTCTGCGCAAGCTGCTTACGGGCGATATTGACAGCGATTTCCGCGTTATTGCCAAAGAAGGGTAAACAGCTTGTAAACCCTTGTAAAAGCGGGCATTTTGTTTGCTTTTTTACACTTAATATTGTAAAATTAAAAGATAAAGAAAAACGTAAAAAACTTTACAGGAGGATGAAGCCGTTATGAAAACCGACAACCAGGAAATGATTTTAGTAATTGACTTCGGCGGCCAGTACAACCAGCTTATCGCCCGCCGCGTAAGGGAAAGCGGCGTTTACTGCGAAATTGTGTCTTACAGGCAGAGCCTTGAAAAAATTAAAGCCAAAAACCCCAAAGGCATTATTTTTACCGGCGGCCCCAACAGCGCTTATTTAGAGGATTCGCCCACGATTGATGCGGAAATTTACAGCTGGGGCGTGCCTGTTTTAGGCATCTGCTACGGCAGCCAGCTGATGATGCACATGCTGGGCGGGCATGTTTGCAAAGCGCCGGAACGCGAATACGGCAAAACACTGGTTGACTTTGATACGGAAAGCCTTCTTTTTAAAGATATACCGGCCAAAAACGTGTGCTGGATGAGCCACAACGACTACATTGAAACGGCAGCGCCCGGCTTTAAAATTACCGCGCACACCCCCAACTGCCCGGTAGCGGCGGCAGAGGACGTAAGCCGCGGGCTGTACTGCGTGCAGTTCCACCCCGAAGTGCTGCACACCGACAACGGCACCAAAATGCTGAGCAACTTTGTATATAATGTATGCGGCTGTGCCGGAACATGGAAAATGGACAGCTTTGTTGAAGAAACCGTTAAAGAGCTGAAAGAACGCATCGGCAGCGGCAAAGTGCTGTGCGCATTAAGCGGCGGCGTAGACAGCAGCGTCTGCGCGGCAATGCTGGCCAAAGCCATCGGCAAACAGCTTACCTGCGTATTTGTAGACCACGGCCTGCTGCGCAAAAACGAACGTGAAGAAGTATGCTCCGTATTCGGCGAAGGCGGCCTGTTTGACATTAACTTTGTATGTGTAGACGCACGCGAACGTTTTTACAGCAAACTGGCAGGCGTAACCGCGCCGGAAGCCAAACGCAAAATTATCGGCGAAGAATTTATCCGCGTGTTTGAAGAAGAAGCCAAAAAAATCGGCGCAGTCGATTATCTGGCACAGGGCACCATTTACCCGGACGTTGTTGAAAGCGGCCTCGGCGGTGAATCGGCAACCATTAAGAGCCACCACAATGTAGGCGGCCTGCCCGACTTTGTAGACTTTAAAGAAATTGTTGAGCCTCTGCGCGATTTGTTTAAGGACGAAGTGCGCCAGTCCGGCAGAGAGCTTGGGCTTCCGGAATATCTGGTAACCCGCCAGCCGTTCCCGGGACCGGGGCTTGCCATCCGTATTATCGGCGAAGTAACGGCAGAAAAAGTTGCCATTGTGCAGGATGCCGATTACATTTACCGCGAAGAAGTGGACAAACTGCCGCTGGCAGAGCGCCCCAGCCAGTATTTTGCGGCGCTGACCAATATGCGCAGCGTAGGCGTTATGGGCGACGAACGCACTTACGATTACGCCATTGCCCTGCGTGCCGTAACCACCACCGACTTTATGACTGCGGAAGTTACCATGCTGCCCCCTGCAACAATTACCACCGCAGCCAACAGAATAGTAAACGAAGTAAAACATATCAACCGCGTGCTGTTTGACTACACAACCAAACCGCCTGCAACGATAGAGTTTGAGTGATTTCAGAGACCCGGAAAAGCCTGATATGACTGGGTTTTTGGAGGGTTAATGCCCTTCATGGCAACGATTTGGCAACACTTTTTCATTATTCATAAAAAGAGAGATAACTGATTTTGATTAGTCAGTTATCTCTCTTTTTCTTTTTGTTATTATTCTGTGCAACAAACAGTCTTTCCCATGGCCTACAGGTGAGAGAATCAAAAGAGGTCCTATGGGAAGACAGTCCCACTGAGCTGGCCCAGGCGATTCAAACGGATATGGCGGTAAACCGGCTCACTAAACATCTGAATGTGAATGCCAGCCGCCTGTTGGAAGAACATCAGGTAAAGTATGAGAACAAAACCAAGCACGCCGGGCGGCGTATCCGCCTGACCTACATGGTGGTGGAAGCACCTGCGTTTGAAGTAATCGAGTAAAGCGCGACGCTCGCAACGGTTGCGACGGTGTTTTGAGGGGTACTCTCAGCACCGTTGCGACCGTTGCCACCGTTGCGGAACGAAAAAACTGGGGTGGTATTTTACCACCTCATCTCTCAGGAGGGTGCCCCATTTTAGGGCACCTTAAAAGTACCAAAGGATGTCGCGATTCACGACACCCTATGCCCCGAAACAGGGCACCGGGTACAGGGGCAAAAAGCGTTCGGAGAACGCGCAGCCACAGAATGAAATTCTGTGTTCAGAAGGGGCTTGGGGGCGCTGCCCTCAACAAGCAGACGGCAGGAAATGTGAGTGTGTATTAACACACGCATTGCTTGCCGGATTTGTGTGTGGCTATCCACACGCATTGCTTGCCTGTATCTAAAACAACCGAAACAGCCCTTGTGCTGCTGCGAAAAATCAATCAAAATTCAAGTATTGGGAGGTAACGAGTATGAGAAAGATTTTGTCCTATAAGTTTAACCTGGACACTGCCTGCGTGGAGCTGCGTATGGATGACGGAATGCTTCTCTCCATCGACTGCACCGCTGTAGAGAACGAGGTAGCAAACAGCATGTACCAGCGGTCGGAACTGGACTGGCTGATCTACAACGATCCGCTGGCCTATGCCGAACTGGTTTTGAATAGTGACCCGGAGAAATATTTGAAGGCTGTGACAAGGCAAACTTCCCTGGATTAGATTTATTATCATGTCAGAAAAGAACTCCACCTGCATCCATATCATCTGCGTGGATGCAGGTGGATTATTTCTGTTAGCTTTAAGAAGGTAATTTCACCTATTAACAATGTTATTTACGGAGGAGTAGGTGATACTGCCATATGATCCCGAAGAATAAATCGGTATATGGCAAATTATGTAGACCACCTGATTTTCGATATACGGCATACACCCGTAACGCTCGTGAACTTGTAGAATATGTGTTAAAAAGGACATAAGAATAATCAATACAGCAAATACCGAAAATGTAACGGAGGCAGTTTTTGCAATTTTTAATTGAGAAATTCAATTGTTTGTTGACATTCTCGGACGATTTTGATATTTTATATTATAATTGCGCATTTTTAGGAGAGGCTGAGATATGGCTATAAGTTATCGAAAGCTGTGGAAGCTTTTAATTGATAAGGACATGAAGAAAAAAGATTTGCGTATTCAATCGGGTATCAGCACAAATGCGTTAGCGAAACTAGGAAAGAATGAAAGAGTCACCACGGATGTCTTGGAAAAGGTGTGTTTAACTTTACAGTGTGATGTTGGAGATATAATGGAAATCAGTCCAGAGGTTACGCATAGCGAGGAAGACTGTGCAAAGGCGAGTAAAGAGGATGAACATGAAAACGATTGAAACATATTTAACCCGAAATAAGTGGGGCACAAAAGATTTTCGTGATATTAAAACTAAGTTGTTTTATAGTGTGCAGGAGAAGCAAAAAGACTTTCATCCTCTATTAGCAGCTACATATAAGGACAACCCTATTCAGCTTATCGATTTTTTTAGCGGTGCGGGTGGGACTTCGTTGGGGTTTGCATCTGTTAACAGTGTAATTCCGGCGTTTAAGATGTTGGGAGGCTGCGACATTAATGCTGTCTCTGCGCAGACATACAGCCACAATTATGACACGCCATTAATTAACGAAGATATACGATCTTTGGCACATGATACTCAAAAGCTGCACGAATTACTTGATCGCATTGGATATGATCCGAAGAAACCAACAATTCTAATTGGTTGCGCACCTTGTCAGGGTTTTTCTTCTCACAGAAAGAAACATTGGAACGAAGAAGAGGATGTACGAAATAGTTTAGTAATTGCATTTGCAGAGATTGTAGAACGAATAAAGCCTGATGCAATTATTATGGAAAATGTACCAGAGTTCTTATCTAAAAGATACTGGCACTATTTTTCTGCTGCCAAAAATCGATTCGAAAAAAATGGTTACACAGTAAAACAGAATATTTATAATGCTGCGATGTTCGGTGTGCCACAAGAACGCTTTAGATCCATTGTAATTGCAATGAAAAAGGAATTTCTAATGCCGGTCGGTATCTTAGAACCGTCTGAGTATAAAACCGTGCGTGAAGCAATAGGAGATCTTCCACCTGTTCCTGCCGGCGTGGCATATCCGGGTGATCCTATGCACAAAAGTGCTTCCCATAAAGAGAGCACGCTGGAAGTTATCAGACAAGTTCCCCATGATGGTGGTAGTCGACCGGCTGGTATAGGACCAAAATGTCTTGATAAAACTAAGGGATTTTCGGATGTTTACGGTCGGTTGTACTGGGACCGCCCTTCTATTACTATTACTCATTATGCAAGAAATCCAGCAAGCGGTAGATATACTCACCCCGAACAGGATCGGGGCCTCACTGCTCGTGAAGTTGCAATTTTGCAAAGCTTCCCAAATGGATTTGAATTCACAGGGAAATCGGATGACATTTACAGACAAATCGGTGAAGCTGTGCCCCCACTTTTGGCTACTGGGGTGGCGGTAGATGTTCTTGTCGAGCTGATCTCCAAACAGCCCACTGCCGAGCAGCTGTTGGAAAATCCAGAACCAATTGATGAACCTGTAAGCAGTTCTTACTCAAGCGTAATTGCAGGTATTAAAACCAAAGGGAAGGCTAAATAAATGGAATTTACATGTGTAGATAGTTTTTGCGGTGCAGGAGGTTTAGGACTGGGCCTGAAAAGAGCTGGATTTAAAATCCTCTTGAGCTTTGATATTGATAAAAAGTGTATCAACACATTTGCTGCAAACAAAAAATACTTTTCGCATCCAGCAATGGCTGCAGATATTACCGATATGTTGGGTGGAAGGTTGTTGGAAGAATGCGGACTGCAGCGAGGAGAACTGTTCCTTTTGGCAGGTGGACCTCCCTGCCAAGGCTTTTCAATTCAGCGAAGAGGTAGCGATATTGACGAGCGAAATCAGCTGGTGCTTAAATATGGTCAACTCATAAAAGAAGTATATCCATATTTTTTCGTTATGGAAAATGTTTCGGGCTTGGCAGGTAAGCGAGGGAAAACAATTTTAGAACAGCTGATTGACGATGTTCAAGATATAGGGTATGAAGTATCCGTTAATCTACTTGATGCTCAAGATTATGGCGTACCACAGCGCAGAAAACGCTATATTGTTGTCGGATCAAGAAAAGATTTAAATGTGCAGTACAAGATTCCAGAAAAGATACAAAAAAAATATACTGTACGAGATACAATTGGTATGCTACCGGTTCCACCTGCTGATGGCAGCGATCACCCTGAGATCTCTCTGCATAGAAGAGATAAACTATCGAAGCTCAATTTACAAAGAATTGAAGCCATTAAAGAAGGACAAGGAAGGGATGATCTTCCTCCGGAACTTTTAGCTGATTGCCATAAAGTTGATAGCTCCGTTATCGGATACAGGAATGTTTACGGAAGAATGAGTTGGGATGATGTGGCTCCCACTATCACAGCTCGATTTGATAGTTTTACTCGAGGAAAATTCGGACATCCCGATCAACCCAGAAGTATTTCCCTTAGAGAAGGTGCATTGCTACAAACTTTTCCTGTGGATTTTATGTTTACAGGCAATAAAGTGGATATTGCGAGACAGATCGGCAACGCAGTCCCTCCGGTTTTGGCAGAGCAAATTGGAAAAAGTATAATTGATGCGTATATGAAGCGGGGTGAATAAAGATGCCTTATGCAGCATCTATTAGGCAATATCTGAGAGACTTGCAGCATGAATATAATGCTGCTGTTCGAGGTGGACAGCACACAGCGGAGTTGTCATATAGACCAGTGTTAGACCGTTTATTCCGTAATTTAGCGCATGACTTAAATCCAACTCAAGAAATTGATGTTGTTTTGGAACCTCGTAACCAAGGATGGGTGGGGAGACCTGATTGGCGAATTCATGATAGCGTATCCTTGGGAATATACGGGTATGTTGAGGCAAAAGGCTTTAGTACCGATCCCTTTGATACGGCTCCATATCAAGAACAATTCGATCGATATCTTACACTTGGACATAAGCTGGTAATAACTGACGGTATTGATTTTGTTTTCTGCATGAATCAGGATACACCTGCTACTGTTGTTTCCTTAGTGGAGAAAACATCATTAAATCGTGCGGATTGGTCCACTATTTCCCCTAATCCCCAGTTCGAAGCGTTTATGAGGGAATTGTATGCTAATCCGTCTCCCCAGCAGTGCGATGAAGGCAAACTGGTAGAGTTAGTTGCGCTCCGAACAAAGTTATTAGCTGAAGATATTTTCAGATACGCAAGTATTCCAGAAGATGAAGCGATGAATGAAGAGGAACGCCAGGCTATTGCTCTCTTATCTGGAATCAGAGGATTAGTATATAATCACAATGACCGTCATCTGAGGACTGATAGAGTATTTTCTGACTTTACCGCTCAGGTTATCATGTTCTGCTTGCTGTATGCTCATCGAGTATTATGCGGCAGCAATGATTCTCCCCTTCAAAAGGAACAGAAAATCCGAAATTATGTGTACAAGGATTTAATTGAGGGCGAAGCCTTATTGCCATTCCGTAGCCTGATGGTTTACCTAAGAGATCATGCTGACGGAGGACTGTTTATTTCTCAGTGGGTTGATGAGTGTATTAAATTTCTGTCTTTTGTACAAATGACCGATTACCAGCTGCTAAATCCTGATTACCACCAGCTGTTTGAACTTTTCTTGGCGAAGTATGATCCACAGGCAAGATTTGACTATGGTGCTTTCTATACTCCGAAAATTTTAGCAAATTTCGTTGTGCGGTTGAGCGAAAAAATTGTAAATCAAGTCTTTTGGGGCGCCAGCATTTTTGAAAACGGGAACACCATTGTTGATCCATGCTGTGGAACAGGATCTTTTTTAGAAGAAGTTATCTTAAACGATCCTAATGATGGAGCTTATAATCTGTGTGGATTTGAAATTTTACCTACACCATATATGCTTTCAAATTATCGACTTTCCATAGTTAGCAGACAACATGGGGCTGGTGCACATACTGAAAACATTATGCTTGCAAACACATTGTGTAACGGTATGTTTGGCGAAGCTGTTGATGAGTCTACTATCGAAGGTGCAGAGATTGCCAGAGCCAGCACATGGGCAGAAATGCCCCTAAAGCTGATTGTTGGCAACCCACCTTGCTCAGATTCCATGCGTCAAAATATTGATAGCGAATTTTCTTTTATAAACGGTTTAATGGATGATTTTCGCCCACCCAGAACAGTCCGTCGAGCAAGGCAAAATATACAAAAGCAGATAAATAATCCGTTTATGCAATTTATCCGGTGGAGTTGTGAGAAATTACTGAGAGCACAAAACAACTCTGTATTATCTCTAGTTGTTCCACTTTCGTTCCTGGAAGCAGAATCCTATAGGTACGCAAGGAAATATTTAATGGAACATTTCTCTAATATTTGGGTAGTTCCAATTGATGCTGATGCCAGAACAGGAATTCGTAGCAATAGTCTTTTCCATACTTTGCAAGGTCGGGCGGTGATTATTCTTACCCGTAAATTCGGAGAAGATCCAGGATTTAGTGAGTATCAGTTTGTTGACTTTTCAAAGGGCAGTATAGCCGAAAAAGAAAACTACTTAAATCAAGATATAAACCAAGTTATAGGGCAGTTTAGAACATATAACATTGATGCAAGTACACTGGCATTCTATCCGTCAAAGCCATTTGATGAGGATAAGTATAATTTGTTTTGGCCTATCAGTGATGACAATGATCATAATGCAATATTTATGAACCATTGTTCTGGTATTAAGCTTGCTCCTACGGCTTTGTTCACACATGTGAAAGCACCAATGTTAAGACGAAGAAGCAGAGATATTGCTATTGGAGGCGTAGAGGCTGCCCGAGAATGGTTTTCAGGTCAAGATAAGCCGCCTGTAGCCGAAAAAGTTGAAGCATTCCAATCTGCATTGAATTCCTGTGGTAATACACAGGCAATGGATCAGCTTCTGAATGAAAACATTGCCACATATTCCTTCAGGCCGTATTTGACATCGAATGTGCTGCTTTGGGAGGATGTGCTAAAGAACTATTCAACAGTAGGCGGTGGTGGAACCAGGCTGCGACCTGAAATAATAAAAGGGTTCAATCATCGGGGCACAATTGGCTTTGCAATGGCCCATGCCCCTAAGGATCTTCATCCCACATTAAGTCAGTTCGTTTCGTTCTGCTGGTATTATCCAGATAATGATATGTGCACAAGAGGAAATTCACATATCTATATGAACCAGTATTATGATAAGCGTAGAAATATGTATCGTTTGAATGTAAGTCCTGTACTTTTTGAGAGATTGGAGCCTGTACTGCAATGCAATTATGAAGAATTTGCATCGAGCATAGTTTTCTACGCTTATGCAATATTGTGTTCTCAAGTATATCTGGATGAGTTTGAGGGTGCGTTGTTTACTGTGAATCAATCTGATATGCGGGCTCGGATTCCAATAGTAGCAGATAGAGGATTATTTATCCGGATTCGTGATCTTGGGATTAGGCTTGCTGAACTTGAGAAAGCAGATTATCATCCAGAAAATCTATTGGGGTTTGATTATGACATGATTTGTAGTCAAATTCCGAGAAATTTCCATTTAAGCAATTCTGCCCATCCGTTTGATGAAGAGAATGAGGAATTGGTTTTGACTGATGGAACAGAAATAATTAAAGTTCCGTGTCCAACGGCTTTGCAGAACTTGAACATCTCCGGATATGATGTGGTCAAAAATGTATGGTTAAAGTTTAATTCTTATAACTTTACGCACTGCGACTTTACTCCTCATGATGCAAAAAAGTTGCTGAATTTCCTTAATACACTTGAGACACACACCAGAATTGTCGCAGAAATTGATAATCTTATGCCGTCGGTCTTGGAAGATGGTATGCCGTTGATCTCGCCATTGGAAGACTAAAACGAGGTACAAAATGCAATCTTCAATTATTAACAGAAAGCCAGCAAAAAATAATGAACAAATTGAATATTGCGAGGAAATGCTTCTGCACAAATCATCTCAGTCAAAAATTGCATTAGTACCATTCTTTATTCGACATTCAGATCCTAATCAGGAGAGAGATTTGTCCATAAAGGTTATTCACTACAAAAAAGCAGGACCAGCATATAAGCAAGATTACGAAATCAATCTACCCCCTACTGCAGCCGTTATGCTTAAGGATAAGTTAAACGAACTGTTTGCTGTCAGGAGAGTGCCGGAGGAAGGAAATTTCTTAGTGATCCGGATGGGATCAGGGACTAAAGTTGATCTGAATGGGCTTGATTCGCACGATGTAGCTAAAGCGGTTATTTCAATTCTTGAAAATGAAGAAATTACAAAAAGCATAGATGCTGTTGATTTTTCAGATGACTTGGCTTTTGCTTTCAGAAATTCTATTCGTGTGAAAGGGCTAATTAAAGCAATGCAAGCACTGGAAGACGCACTTGAAACCGAAGATAGCGAACAGTATTATCAGGAGTGGTGTGAAGAAAATGGCTGGATTTTTGGCAATCAATATATCCTGAAAGATAATGAACGAAAAATCTCTCGTAACGATACTGTAGACTTGTTGGCCACATCGGTCATATCTGGATTTCGTGATATAATCGAGCTAAAAAAGCCATCTTTTGCTGTGTTGAATTACGATTCCAGCCATGATTCCTATTATTTCTCTGCCGAGGTTTCTAAAGCCATTGGTCAATGCCACCGATATCTGGATGTGTTTTCTGAAGACGCAGTAAGTGGATTAAGAGATAACCCTGAAATTGTAGCATATCATCCACGAGCCACTATCATTATAGGCAGGAGTAATACTTGGGACAAATCTAAGCACAGGGCATTATATGGACTTAATAGCCGAATGAATGGCGTAACTGTCCTCACATATGACCATCTTCTCAGGCAAGGAAAAAGACTAATTGAGATACTACGAAATGATGAGAGCGGATACGACTTTGATTATTGAAATTGTAAAATAAAACAGGTATAATCATCTTATGGCAACACAATGGCAACATAAAATCAGATAGCCTCTACTATCTGAATAATGGAAATAATGCCAATACCCTGAGCTAAATCCCATAAGCAAATCTGTTTAGAAAACTTCTGACAAGAGCGAGTTTGAGTGAGAATGAAGGAATAAAAGCTTACAAGTCATAATTAAGACTTGTAAGCTTTTAGTATATATGAAAGAAGGATAAAGATGCTTTATAAATATGAAAATAATACTTTAGAAAAATTGGGATATTATAGCTATTCTGATTTTAAAGGCAAAGAAAAAGATTTAGAGAATTTGTTAGCAGAAAATTTAAATGACTTATATATGGAAGATGCACAGTTAATGCCAATTTTTCAAGAACGGCAAAGGCAAGAAGAACCAGATTTATTAGCACTTGATAAAAATGGTAATTTAGTTGTTTTTGAATTGAAACGAGATGAAGTGCAAGGCGATACAACAATTCAGGTTATGCGTTATACGCAAAATTATGGGCAAAAATCTTATTTAGATTTAAATAAAATTTATCAAAAATATAAATCTAAAAGTAATGATGGTGATAACATATTATTAGGGTTAAAAGATGCTCATAAAGAAGCTTTTGGTTTAGATAAAGCACTTGATGAAAGTGAATTTAATAAAAAACAAAAAATGGTAATAGTTGGTAACTCTTTAGATATTTCTTTGATTAACGCAGTTGAATATTGGAAAAGCAAAAAAATTGATATAGATTTTTTACCATATAGGTTTTATAAAATTAATGATGAAATATATTTTGAGTTTTTTGCCAAACCATATGATTATCATTTGAATGTATTTGATAAAAAAGGAATTATGTTTGATACATGTAGTACTCATATTAAAGATGCTGTATGGAAAATGTTTTGTAATAAAAAGATAAGTGCTTATAATAGTGCCAGTAAATTTATAAAAAGCTTTAACAAAGGTGATTATGTTTTTTATTATCATAAAGGGTGGGGTATTATTGGTGCTGGTATAATAAAAAGTTCTCAACCTAAAGAAATTTTATCAAATGAAGAAATTGAATTATATCATACAGTAGAATTACTGACACCAGTCATTACTAATGAAGATGAAATAAAGTATGTTTCGCCAAGCGAAATTTGTGAGCTGTTAGGTAAAAACTTTTATTGGGCATCTACAACTAAAAGACCTTATCTTACAGAAAAAGAATCGAAAATATTAGTAGATGAATTAATTAAAAGGTATAATAAGTAATAGTGAAGATTATTCAACAGGATTTTATTTACAAATATCGAATTTATTTAACATCACCTGCAAAGGAGGTCACATCCATGATTGTTACAACTACACAAACTGTTGAAGGCAGGCAGATTGCCGAATATAAGGGCATTGTTTTTGGTGAAGTGGTATCCGGCGTAAATTTTGTTAAGGATTTGTTTTCCGGCATTACGGATATTTTTGGCGGGCGCAGCAGCACTTACGAAAATGAATTGCAGGAAGCGCGTGAAAAAGCTATTGATGAAATGTGCAAGCGTGCCGAAAGATTTGGAGCTAATGCCGTTGTCGGTGTCGATGTAGACTACGAAGTATTAGGCAAAGAGAACGGCATGCTGATGGTAAGCGTCAGCGGCACTGCCGTTAAATTAAAATAATATTTACAGTATGGGCAGCTTTAGGGCTGCTCTTTTTTTATGCGGTTTTGCAATTTTTATGCCGTAATTAAATTGATTTAGAAGATTAAAAATTGTACGGTTTTATATTCCCACAACCTTTCTCAAATATTTTACAAAATAACTGTTAAAGTGTATTTATTGTAACATCATTTCATATTGACTTAAAAACAAATAATAATTATAATTGATTACATAAGATTTATCGCAAAAACAGTGATCTCTTAAAATAAGATAGAAGGTTAGGTATTGAAAAATGAAAAATTTACAGAAAGAATACGGACTTTACATTAACGGCAAGTGGCAGCCCGCCTCTGACGGCGCTACCTTTAAAACTTACAGCCCTGCTACCGGCGAAGAACTGGCAGTTTGCGCCGAAGCAACGCGCGAAGATGTTGACGCTGCGGTAAAAGCTGCGCACACTGCGTGGGAAAGCTGGAAGAACACCACTCCTGTTGAAAGAGCGGTTATTTTAAATAAAATTGCCGATATTATCGACGCCAACGCCCAGCATCTTGCAGAAGTTGAATCGCTGGACAACGGCAAACCCATCCGCGAAACCAGTATGATTGATATTCCGATGAGCGCAGACCATTTCCGCTATTTTGCAGCTGCCATCCGCACGGAAGAAGGCACTGCCACCATGCTCGACAACAACACTTTAAGCCTCGTCCTGCATGAGCCTATTGGCGTAGTTGGGCAGATTATCCCGTGGAACTTCCCGTTCCTCATGGCTGCATGGAAACTGGCTCCGGCACTGGCCGCGGGTGACTGCATTGTGCTTAAACCCTCCAGCACTACCAGCCTGAGCGTTTTGGAACTTGTGCGTTTAATTGAAGGCGTGCTGCCGGCAGGCGTGCTTAACGTAATTACCGGCAAGGGCAGCAAGTCCGGCCAGTATGTTTTGGAACACCCCGGTTTTGCCAAACTTGCCTTCACCGGTTCTACCGAAGTTGGCCGCGGCGTGGCACAGGCTGCCGCCGATAAATTAATTCCGGCTACTTTGGAGCTTGGCGGTAAATCGGCCAATATTTATTTTGATGACTGTAACTGGGATTTGGCTATGGAAGGCCTGCTTCTGGGCATTCTGTTCAACCAGGGCCAGGTTTGCTGCGCAGGCTCGCGCGTGTTTGTACACGAAAAAATTTACGATAAATTTGTTGAGGAAGCGGTTAAACGCTTTAACGCCGTAAAAATCGGTAACCCGCTCGACCCGGCAACGCAGATGGGCTCGCAGATTGACGCCAAACAGGTTGCCAAAATTGCAAGCTACATTGATATTGCCAAAGCAGAAGGCGCAGCTATTGCCTGCGGCGGCCATAAACTTACGGAAAACGGGCTTGATAAGGGCAACTTCTTTGCGCCGACGCTGATTACCAATGTTACCAACGATATGCGCGTGGCACGCGAAGAAATTTTCGGGCCTGTGGCTGTGGTTATTAAGTTTAAGGACGAAGCCGAAGTTGTTAAAATGGCAAACGACAGCAATTACGGCCTTGGCGGCGCCGTATGGACGCAGGATATTAACCGCGCCATCCGTGTGGCAAAAGCCGTGCAGACGGGCAGAATGTGGGTTAACACATATAACGCTATTCCGGCAGGCGCACCGTTTGGCGGTTATAAGGAATCGGGCATTGGCCGCGAAACGCATAAAGTAATGCTGGAGCATTACAGCCAGACCAAAAATATTATGATTAACCTTGGCGAAAAGCCTTTGGGATTGTATTGACAACCGCCCTTTACAATGTTAAACTTTTAGTAATTACAAATTTGCAGCTGATGATAAGGAAAAGTACCTTTAAAAGGCAGCCTAAAGCGAGCCGGTGGCGGTGAAAGTCCGGCGGCGGGCATTAAAGGGAATGGGCCTTGGAGGCGCACTGCGAGCCGCAAGGGGTAGCAGCGCCGGGAATGCTTTGCCCGTTACCATAAAAGCGGATATCGGCATCGGCCCGTATCTTTTAAGCGGACTTATTTAAGTCAAGCAGGGTGGCACCGCGAAAGTTTACAGCCTTTCGTCCCTACAGGGATGGAAGGCTTTTTTATTTACCTGTTAAGGAGTGAGCGGCATGGAAGCAGCAGAAAAAGAAAAAAAGATAGTAACATTAACGGAGGTTAAACCAACGCAGGACGGTTACCGCTGGGTGGCGATAACGGCAATGCTTCTGGCAATAGGCATTATCCTGCACACGGTAAGCCCCAATGTTGGCGGCGTTACGCCGAACTGGACCATTGCCATGTATTCCATTGTAATTAACCTTACCAACCCTTCGCTGCCGCAGGCACTGGGCATTGGTTTTATTTCCGGCATGACGCTTGTGCCTTCTTCCAAATCGGCCTTTCCGCTGGGCAACCTTGCCAGCGAGGTTTGCGGCGCGGTGGTGTGCTGCCTCCTGGTTAAGGCCATGCTTGCCGTTAAACTTGAAAAATGGCGCCTGCGCCCGTTTATTGCAGGCCTTGTGGCAACAATGGTGAGCGGCGGCGTATTTACCTTTATTTTAAAAATAGTTTTGGGGCTGCCCTTCAGCGTATGGCTGTATGCCATGCTGCCGGTGGTGGCGGTAATAGGCGTGCTTAACGGCAGCATTACCTTTTTGCTGTACGGGCCGGTGCGCAGGCTGTTTTTTGTGCAGGAGGAAGATAATTGATGGAAACGGTTGCGGAATTAAAGCATTTTTATTTTGCTTACAAAAAGAATAACCTTGTGTTGCACGATATTGATTTTAAAATAGAAAAAGGCTCTTTTACCGTTATTGCAGGGCCGAGCGGCAGCGGCAAAACAACGCTGTGCAAGGCCATGGCGGGCATTGTGCCGTTTTATATGGGCGGCGCGTACAGCGGCGAAGTAATGGTGCTGGGCGAAAGCACCAAAGGCAAAAAAGTGTCGGATATTGCCATGCGTCTGGGGCTGATGCTGGAGGACTACGAAAGTCAGCTTGTTTCCCTCACTGCGGGCGAGGAGGTTGCTTTCAGCCTGTTAAACCACGGCTTTAAGCCGGAAGAAGTTGAAGAACGCACGCGCAGGGCGCTTGAAGATGTAGGCCTGCCGGGGCGCGAAAGCTATCAGCTGGACGAACTCAGCGGCGGGCAGCGCCAGAGGCTGCTGTTGGCTTCGGTTTTGGCGGTGCATCCGGAAATTATCGTTTTGGACGAGCCTGTATCGGCCATGGACCCGGACGGCGCAAATTCGCTGTACAAGCTGCTTTACAAAATACATAAGGAATACGGCACAACCATTGTGGTGGTAGAACACCGCATTGACTATCTGCTGCCTTATATGACAGATTTAATTGTACTTAAAAAAGGACGCCTTGTGGCGGCTGATAAGTTTGAAAACGCCGCCCGCGTTATGTATAAGGATGAAACCCTGCGGCATTTTGTACCGGCGCTGTGGCGCATTAAGCTGGGGCTTGAAGAAAAATTCGGCGTAAGCCTGGGGAATTGGCGCACGGAAGAAGAAGCCGTTGCGGAACTGAAGGCAAAAGGTTTTACAGGGGGTGAGGCGTAATGCTGGAGGCAAAAGAGGTTAATTTTGCGTATCTGCGCGGGCAGCCTGTGCTGAACGATATCGACATTAAAATTGAAAGCGGAGAATTCGTGGCGCTTTTAGGGCACAACGGCAGCGGCAAAACAACGCTGAGCCGCCTGTTCATGGCGCTTATTCATCCGCGCAGCGGGCAGGTGCTGGTGGACGGCACGGACATTGCCGCTATGGAACCCGCCGATTTGGCAGATAAAATAGGCTATGTGTTCCAGAACCCGGATTTGCAGATTTTGGAGGACACGGTTTTTGACGAAGTGGCATACGGCCCGCGTGCCAAAAAATTGAGCGAAGACAAGGTTAAACGCCAGGTGGAAACCGCGCTTGCCGCAACGGGCCTTGCGGATTTGGCAGACGCTTACCCGCGCCTTTTAAGCTTTGGGCAGAAGCGCCGTTTGGGTGTGGCGGCGGCACTGGCCTTAAATCCGCGTACGCTTATTCTGGACGAGATAACAAACGGGCAGGACGCGGTGGAAAAAGAGCGCATGATGAGTTATTTAAAGACGCTGAATGAAGAAAACGGCATTACGGTAGTGCTTATTTCGCACGATATGGATACCGTGCGCCGCTATGCGCAGCGCACCATTGTGCTGCATAACGGGCATTTGGTGTTTGACGGTACGCCCGCCAAACTGTTTGACGGCAGCATTAACGTAGAGCGCTGGGGGCTGCGCTGCCCTACGGCGACGGCAGTTGGCAACGCGCTGGGCATTACGGCAACCAGCCCGGAGGATTTTTGCAGCAGCATTAGCATGAAAGGAGAGCGGCAGGCATGAAAATATCGGCATTTACGCAGATTATAGTAACGGTAGCCGTAACGGCATGGGTATTTATTTTGCCGGTAATGGCAGTTGCCACCATTTTAGTGCTGGAACTGGCGCTGCTCCTTTCCATTAAGCACGACCGCATGACGATGGCAGCGATAGGCGGCCTGGCGGTATTTACCGGGCTGATGGTGCTTTTGCAGCTTCTGTTCGGTTCGCCGCTTGAAATTGCACTGGTCGGCGGCCTGCGCATGCTGGTTATGACCATGGCCTTTTTGTGTATGCTGGCAGCAACGCGCATACAGGATATTGCACAGGCACTGGTAACAAAATTCCACCTGCCGTGCGAATACGCCTTTATGCTGACAACGGCACTGCGCTTTGTGCCTAACTTTCTGGCAGACAGCACCATTACTTTGGATGCGCAAAGCTGCCGTGGCTATTCCAACCGCGGCAACGCGATTAAAAGGCTGATGTCCTACGTTGTTGTTATACGCCCGCTGGTAATGCGCGCCGTAGCCAAAAGCGAAACGCTGGCGCTGAGCATGGAGCTGAAGGGCTTTGGCGCCAATACCTACAAAAACATGCCGCAGCAAAAGCTCGGCCTTGCCGATTACGTTGTGCTGCTGGCGGTAATTGCACTCAGCACATACCCCTTCTGGCAGGAGTATGTGAAAATATAAAAAGCGCCTGCATAGGCAGACGCTGAAGCTGATGTAAGTTTTTGGTTTTGTATAGCAGGATAAGCTGGTGCCGGTGTGCCGGTTGACTTTGCATAATTAAAAATTAAGTAAATGGCTGCCCGCAAGCACCGGGCGGCTTTATTTTTTAGCAGGTTTATTTTCCTCGCCCCATGTGCAAAGCTGGTCGAGTATCGTCATCAGTGATTTGCCTCGCTCCGACAGGCTGTATTCCACTTTAGGCGGAATCTGCGGATATTCGGTGCGGATGATGAGCCTGTCTTTTTCCAGCTCTTTCAGCGACAGGCTGAGTGTTTTGTGCGAGATGGTGCGGATGTAGCGTTTAAGTTCGCTGTAACGGACTACGCCAAACTCCATCAGGCAGTACAGAATAACCATTTTGTATTTGCCGTTAATCAGCGACAGCGTGTAGCTGAAGCCGGTATCCTCAAAATTTGCCTTTTCTATATAATTCTTAATCATTATACTCTCCTTTTGGTTAGTATCTGATAAAAATGTGCGTACTTCATCTTTGATTTATATATTGCTATAATTATAGCAGAAAGACGGAGGTGGAGCAAATGGCTAAAAAAATAGTTGTTTTAAACGGCAGCCCGCGCGCAAACGGCAACACAAAAGAACTGGTAAAGGCTTTTGTTAAAGGTGCTGAAAGTGCGGGCAACACCATACAGGTTTTTGATTTGCAGAAAATGAATATTCACGGCTGCCTTGGCTGCTGCATGGGCGGCAAAGATGAAGCAAGTCCCTGCGTGCAGAAGGACGATATGGCTTTAATTTATCCGGCTTACCGCGAGGCGGATGTGGTTGTGCTGGCGTCGCCGATGTATTACTGGGGCGTAAGCGGGCAGCTTAAATGTGCATTTGACCGCCTGTTTGCGGTAGCAGAATGTATGCCCGGCTATGCCAATCCCATTAAGGAGTGCGCGCTTTTAATGGCGGCAGAGGGTGATACGGCTGATAATTTTGCCCCGGTAAAAGCCTTTTACGAAGGCCTGGCAGGGCATTTGGGCTGGAAAAACCGCGGCATTGTTTACGCAGGCGGCAATTTTGCGGCGGGCGATATTTTAAATAAACCGGCGCAGCTTGCAGAAGCGAAAAAACTGGGCACGGAAATTTAACTAAAAGCAAAACTTATAAATCTCCGCAGAATATAACTGCGGGGATTTTTTACCCTTTAACCACGCTTCACCTTGCTTAACGCCTTTATTTTAAGTACAATAAAAATATAAATGCGTATGTGAGGGGGAATGCAAGTGGAACTGCGTATTTTAAAATATTTTTTAACGGTGGCCCGCGAAGAAAACATTACCAGAGCGGCTAATCTGCTGCATGTAACGCAGCCTACGCTGAGCCGCCAGTTAATGCAGCTGGAGGACGAGCTGGGCGTAAAACTGTTTTGCCGCAGCAAGCACCGCATAACGCTTACCGATGAAGGCCTGCTTTTAAAGCGCCGCGCGCAGGAAATTACCGAGCTTGCCGAGCGTACAACCCGCGAAGTATCGCGCAGCAGCGAAAATTTAATGGGCGAAATCGCAATAGGCTGCGCCGAAGCAAGCAGTATTTCCGTATTGGCGGGTTTGATGAATTATTTCTGCCAGAAATATCCGCTGGTGCATTATACGCTTTATTCCGGCATTGCCGACGATATTAAAGAACGCATTGAAAACGGGCTTTTGGATATAGCCTTTTTAACAGAACCCGTGGATATTTCCAAATACGGCTTTGTGCGCCTGCCGCATAAGGAAGAATGGGGCGTTTTAATAAGAAAAGATTCGCCGCTGGCAGAAAAACAGGCTGTGATGCCGCAGGATTTACTGGGTATTCCGCTGTTAATGCCCAAGCGCGACCTGGTTAAAAACGAACTTGCCAGCTGGTTTGGCAGTTTAAATGACAGAATGGATTTTGCCGTTAATTACACAATGCTGATGAATGCGGCAGTAATGGTACACAGCGGCTTTGGTGCGGCGCTGTGCCTTAACATGGGCACCAATTTTTACGGCGATTTGCGTTTTGTGCCGCTTGCGCCGCCGCTTGCAACAGGCTGTGTGCTGGCGTGGAAAAAGAGCCAGCGGCAGGCACCGGCGGTAGAGGAGTTTATCAGTTCGGCGCATTCATACGTTTTGGGCATTTCCGGCAATTAAATATAGGTATTAGCTTATTTAAAGCGGCCATATTACAATGTAGGTGTAAGAAAATTGCACCTGCATTTTTTATTGCAGCAAAATAATTTAAGGAGGGGAAAAATAGGCAGGGGGAAGCCACTGAGCCGGGGCGGCTGGCCATATTAAACGCCAGACGCAACGCCATGCTTGATGAAATACATTTCCGCGAAAAGCAGCTTGACCGCCTTAATTACCTGCGTTACGAAATACAAAAGAAAAACAGCAGCAGGAATTAATGCTCCGAAGCTGTAAAAAACTGCCGTAAGTGCGGTTTTTAATAAAAAAATCTCCGTTTAACAAAGAGTTAAGCGGAGATTTTTGTTTATAAGATTTATTTAAAATAACGGCGCGTTTTATTCTTCCTGCTTTTCAAAGCCGGTAAAATCAATTATTTTATGATGGTAAGCGGCATCAAAATACGGCAGCGCATCGGTTAAATACTTAACGGTTTTTTGCCAAAATTCTGTTCCGCCGTTGTGCGGAAAAGCTACTTCAATAAGATAAATGTCGTTGTCTTTGCTCCTTGCGTAAACGGAGCAGCGCATAAACCAGTACGCATCGGCGTTGTTGGGGTTTTGCTGCCAAAGGATAATGAGCTGTTCCGGCTCGGTTGTAAGGCTGCGCAGCGCTTTTTCAACCTGCCCGTAAGCAGGCGTGGGGGTGTCCTCGCTGTTTAAACGGCTGCGGATAGTCAGTATCCAGTCGAACGTGGTGCTTGGCTGGGGAAGCTGCGGCGCTTCTTTTTTATCGCTGCCGAACATGGATTGCAGGCGCAGCAAGCCGCGCAGCACGGTTTCGGTTTTGTCGCGGCGCACCCATTTGCCAAAAAAGTTCTTTTTGTAATGGCTTAATTCCTCCTGCGCTTCCGGAAGGTCCTTGGCTTTTTGCAGGTAGCTAACGCCTTTGGCGATATCCTCCGGACCGCCCTCGCCGTTGCAGTACAGCCAGCCCAGCAGAAAAAACGCATCCTGGCAGTCCCAATCCACCGCTTCTAAATACTTGCGCGCCAGCACATAGTCTCGTTCCGTGCCCTCTCCGTAGGTATAGCAGTAACCCAGGTAATACGCGCCCCAGTTGCCGGTTTTGCCGCTGTCGTCCGCCCATTTCAGCAGGCAGAAGGCTTTGTCGTAATCCTGTTCCACGCCGCGACCGTCAAAATACATCGCGCCCAGGCGGTTGTAGCAGCCTGCCTTAACGGGAATGTTGGAGTCGATAGCTTTTTGGTAATACTCTGCGGCTTTCGCATCGTCGTGCGGTGCGGCAACGCCGTTTTCGTAATAATTGCCCACAAAAAAGTAAGCGCGCGGTTCACCGGCCTCCGCTGCCTTGCAGAACAGGGGAAAGGCTTCCTCATGTTTATCTTCATCGAACAAATCGCAAGCGTAAAAATACTGGTAGTTGGGGTAGCCCTTGGCGGCGTAAATGCGGTCCAGCTCTTTGGCTTTTTCCGGCTGCGGCGGCAGTACGCCTTCAATACCGTCGATGTACATCAGCATAAGGTTCGCACCAGCGGTTGCCACGCCGCCGTCGAGCGCGCTTTTGTACCAGTATTCGCATTTCAGCATATTTTCGTGAATGAAGCTTTCAAAAGCCTCGTCGCTGTCAAAATCCTCGGGGTTAATGTTTTCTATCTGCAAAAAATCGTACCAGTAATAAACGTTGCCGATAACCATCTGGCAAAAGGCATCGCCTGCTTTTGCCTTTTCTAAAATAATATCGTAGGCGGTTTTTAAGCTTGCCAGCGGCATGGCTTCTTGCAGCTCTTTATTCATCACGCCGCAGCGCATGGCGATAAGCGTTCCCAGCGCACTGCCCATCATTACCGATTGGTATATCAGCTCGTCCGCGGCGTCCTCGTCTACCGGAAAATCATGCCCCAGCCAGGTGTATTCCTGTCCGTACAGACAGCGCGCCAGCAGGCAGTAAGCATCGGCGTCGCCCTCGCGGCATGCCTCCTGCAATAGGCGGAATCCCTCCTGCCCGCGCTGTGCGCCAAGGTCGTAATAAATATAGCGTATCGCTGTTTCTACTTTATCGCTGAAAAAACGTCCCATCTTTTTCCGCCCTCATTTCTGTTCTGCGTACATTTCTGCTTTTTTTGCTGTTGCTGAACTTTGCTTTAAGTGTAGCACTGCGCCTGGCAATTTACAATTGGTTTATGGCGAGCAGTATGTAAAATTTAAAAGCACCGCTCTGCAAAGGGAACGATGCTTTTGGTATGGTCATTTTTAAATTTACGTTTAAATCATTCCGCCAGTTTTTCTGCGCTGAAGGCATACACGCGCTGCCAGAAAATTTTGCTCTGTTCGGCTTCGGGAGCGGCAATTTCAAAAGCGTGGTATAAGCCGGGAATTACGTGCAGTTCGGTATCGACATTTGCTTCCGTAAGTTTTGCGGCGTAGTCAATGTCTTCATTAACAAATAAGTCAAGCCCGCCGACATAAATAAACGCAGGCGGCAGGTTGGCAAAATCTTCTGCAAAGGTGGGCGAATAATAACCCAGCATTTTGCCGCTGAGGTTTTGCCCGCCGCGCAGAACTTCCCACGCATACTTGTTGCTGCTGCGCGGCCAGCAAATATAACCGGTCTGCTGCGCATGGTAGGGCGAGTTTTCCGTTGCAGTGCGGTAATCAAGCATCGGGTAAATTAAAACCTGCCCCTTAATGGGGATGTTGGCGTTATCGCGGTTGTACAGTGCAAGGCTTGCGGCAAGGTTGCCTCCGGCGCTGTCGCCCATTAAAATAATTTTTCCGGCATCAAGACCGAGTTTGTCTGCGTTTTCTTTAACGTACATTAAACCGCTGTAGGCGTCCTCAAGTGCCGCGGGAAAGGGCGCTTCTACCGAAAGGCGATAGCGCGGCGTAATAACAGCAGCATTTAAGGCGTTGGCAATGTTTTGGTAGCGTTCGCGGTCGTCAAGCGAAATTCTGAACAAATAACCGCCGCCGTGGGCGTAGTACACTACCGGCAGTTTGGCTTCGCTGCTTTTGGCGGGGCGGTAAATATAAAGCGGCACATCCGCTGCGCCGTAAAGGCTTTTGGCGTTAACGGTTTCAAAGGTAATGCTGCTTTGGGCAGGAACATAGTTTTTTACGCGCCGCTCTACGTCCTGCGGCGATGTGGCTTCAATAAGATAACCTTCTGCCGCCGCACGGTATTCCGGATGCACGCGGCCGATATAGGGTATTTCCGCTGCCAGTGCGGAAGCGGCTATGTTAAAGGCCAAAAGGCAAAGGGCAATAAATTTTTTCATAGGGTCACCAGCTTATTTTAAATTTTTGCCGCTGAGCGTTACTGCCTGCGGCTTGTTGACGATAAGGACTTTATCCGTAACCATTGTTTGTACGGCTTTATTATATTCCTGAAAATACGGCCCGTCAATGTGAGCGCGGTAAGCGTTGTCGTCGGCATAGAGCTCCAGCAGGTGGAATACGTTGGGGCGCGCGGTTTCTGTTGTTGCAAGCAGTGCCAGTACGCCTTCTTCGCTTGTAACGGCGCTTTGCATTTCTTTGGCAAGCACTTTTTTGTAAGTGTCAAGCTGCGCCGGGTCGATAACTAGCAGTGCCATGCGTGCCTTATCGGCAGTGCCTGCGGTTTTGCTTTGCAGGTTAAAGGCGTCGGCGGCAAGTGTTTTATGTACCTGCGCCAGTTTAAGCACCTGTGCGGCGGCTGTTTTTACGCTGGCGCTGTTTTGTGCGGCATTAAAAGCGTTTTCATCCGTATAAATTTCCAAATAGCGCATTACGCCGTTTTCGTCCTCGCCTCCGTAAACAGCCAGCACGCCTTCGCTGTTTTGCAGTGCTGTGTTAAGTGCGGCAACGGCTGCGCGCAGGGCGTTTTCGTTACCGGCAGCAGCGCTGTATACGCTCCAGCGCACAAAGGGCTGGGCAGCGGCTGCGGCGTTTACCGGCAGTGCCTGCAAGCCTGAAAGCAGCATCATAGCTGCGCAAAATAATAATTTTTTCATGGTGCTTCTCCTTTACTTATTCTGCTTTTTCAAACGTTGCGGTAAAACTGTCGTGGGCTTTAACAATATCCAGCCCGCTTTCCAGCCTGCCGATGGGGATTAAATTGCGGTCGTCTTTAAAATCAACATAAAAAATGCTTAAATTGCCCCACGGCTGATAAACGCATAAATCGCCCGCAAGGGGATGGCAGCCAACCTTTTGCCCGGTTTCGTCAAGGCGTTTATCAAAATAGGCAATCTTTTCCATGCCGGAAAAATCCTTAAACGAAAGCGTTACAGGCAAACGGCTGTATAAATCGTTGGCGCTCGGTTCATTGCGCAGCGTAACGGGCAGGCGGCAGCCGTCAATAACAAGCACGGCTTTGTGGCCATCTGCTGCGGCAGTGTTTTGTGGTGCAGGCTGTGCTGCGGGTGCGGAAGCGCCGCAGGCGGAAACAGCAAGTGCCGTCAGCGCAGTGCTTAACAGCAAAAGTAATTTTTTCATAGGTATCCCTCCGTTTTATTTGTATAGTTTAATTATAAAAAGCGCAGGGCATGGCGTCTAATGCTTAATTGTTATGCGCCAACATGCGTTTTTGGCATGAAGTGCAGGCGGGAGTATGCTTCAACTTGCGCGTTTAAAAATTTTTAACTACAATAATTATATGGAGAAATGCTTTAAAGGAGGAACTGGCATGAAATACCGTGAACTTGGCAAAACAGGATTGAAAGTAAGTGAAATAGGCCTTGGCTGCGAAGGCTTTAACGGCAAGGACGCCGCTTTTACGCAGGAAATGTTTAAACTTGCTCTGGCAGCGGGCGTAAACTGCATGGATTTATACAGCCCCAACCCGGAGATGCACAAAAATATTGCAGCTGCACTTGGCAGCCGCCGCAAAGATTTTATCTATCAGGCGCATTTATGCACGGAGTGGAAGGACGGGCAGTATAAGGCTGTGCGCGATATTGCCAGTGTAAAAGCTGCGTTTGAAACTATGCTGAAAAATTTGAATACGGATTACATCGACATCGGCATGATTCATTATGTAGATTCGCCGGAACTTTGGCGCACGATTGAAAGCGGCGGCGTTTTGGATTATGCGCTGGAACTGAAAGCCGAAGGCAAAATTAAGCACATCGGCGTAAGCAGCCATAATCCGCTGGCGGCGCTGGAAGCAGTAAAAAGCGGCAAGGTGGAGGTGCTGATGTTCAGCGTAAACCCCTGCTACGATTTGCTGCCCGGCACGGATGACGTGGAAAAACTGTGGGCGGAAGAAAGTTACAAAATGCCTTTGCTGAACCTTGACCCCAAACGTGCGGAACTTTACGAAACCTGCCAGCGTTTGGGCGTGGGCATTACCGTTATGAAAGCTTTTGGCGGCGGCGACCTTTTGAGCGAATACAGCCCGGCAGGCAAGGCACTGACGGCGGTGCAGTGCCTGCATTATGCGCTGACACGCCCGGCGGTAGCGGCCGTTATGAGCGGTGCGCGTACTATGGAAGAATTAAAAGCCTCGCTTGATTACGAAAAGGCAAGCGAAGCCGAAAAAGACTATGCAGAAGTTTTTGCAAGCTTCCCCAAAATCAGCTGGGAAGGGCATTGCATGTACTGCGGCCATTGCGCGCCTTGCCCCAAAGGCATTGACGTGGCAAACGTAACCAAGTTTTTGAACCTTGCCAAAGCGCAGGGCGAAGTGCCGGAAACAGTACGCGAGCACTATGCAGCGCTTAAAGCCCACGCCGGCGACTGCATTGCCTGCGGCGCCTGCGCCAAACGCTGTCCCTTCGCCGTTGACCCTGTTGCCAATATGAAAGAGGCAAAAGAAGTTTTTGGGTATTGAGGAAAGTATAAAAACGTGAAAATAAATAGAGACTAAAACAAAATAGTATGAAATAAAGAATCAGCACCACCTTATGATAAGATGGTGCTGATTTTTAGTTTTTTATACGGAAAATAATAGTATCATCAACATTTACTTTTCGAATGTCACATTCTTTATTACCAGGCAAATAAATTTGCAATTGATAAAACCATATACATAGTAAAAACTTATCAATAAATTTTTGTGACCGGCGTTTTAACCCATAACGTTTTAATAATGTACGTAGCTTTATTCTTACATAATCCTGTTTGCCAATATAAAGTATGCGTAGGCGAATACTTTTGAAAAACAAATCCAAATCAGAATAATCGGCAGTAAAATCGTCATCTGAAATTTTGAGATCTTTAGTGCTTAATAGCTTTTTGATTGCCGGAAATTCAGCATCGAGTGCTTCTTTATCGACAAAATAATAACTCCAATATGAGGCCGCTAAAAATAATTTCCGACGGTCATTTTTGTATTTAAGCGCAATTAAATCTTTTTCGTTTTCTGATATCTTTTTTAAAGTATTAGAGAACTCGATAACTGTTAAGTTTGCACTTGATAAAATTACTCCTATATCAAGAGCAGTATAGTAAAATGGTTTTAACTCTTTAAGTGTTACCATTATTTATCGCTCTTTTTGCGGTTACAGCTTCTGCAAAGTATTTGCAGGTTTTCGGGAACACTTTTGCCGCCTTTATTCATAGGTGTAATATGATCAACTTCAAAGCCGAGTCTGTTATCACCTGTTAAACCGCAGTGTGCACATTGGAATTTACCTTCTGGATTTTTTGATTTTTCGAATGCAGTATCGCGAAGATATTGTTCGTGTTGAGGAAATATTTTGCCGATTTCATACAGCGGTAAATTTATTAAAGGAATTTTAGGATAGGATATATTTATTCCTTCAGGCGGTTCTAAGATTTTATCTATTTCTATATCAATATGACGCTTAAAAATAGTTTTATTCACAAAGAATAATTTTAAAATGTTTTCATCATTGTTGTTCCAAAGTGCAGTTATATATTCTTTTTCTTGGATACGACTTAATTTAGCATTAATAATATATTGCGCTATTTGCGTTATATCAAGCCTGTTTTTATCAATATAATCAAAGGAATAGAATTGTGGTGCAACAGAATACTGGTCATAGTATTTTAAAATATTCAGCACATCTTCCTCGGCATAAGGCGGAATAGTTTCGTATTTAAAGAATTTATCGTGGCATTCTGCTTCCATTTTAAATAAAATTTCATCTGGCAGCGTATCTGTGTTATTAGAATTATATTTTTTAAAAAGTTCAGGCAGATAATTGATAAAGTCCTGATAGGATTTTTCTGTACTGTTATAAACCATTACTTCACAGGTATAATCAATATCTTGATTTTCGTCAGAACTGTTTTCGGTATAACTGAATGTATACATACCTAAAGGTATACGCTCTAAAAATGGCACGTTTTCAAGTTTTGTTGTGTCTACTGTGTCATCAAGAATTTTTGCAAATTCTTCAAGCTTGGCAACAGAAATCATCATCATATCACGTTTAATACGTTTGCCAGGGTCTTTGTCAAAGAAATCATTACTGCCTTCAAACAGGCTTTCCGGGTTAACCCAGGCAATGTGTTCGTTCCAGTTATCTATGAAAGAAACAATATAGGCATTAGCCGTGCCGCCTGCTTTTACACCGCGCAAAGCTCTGCCAACCATTTGTGTCATTAAAATTGTTGAAACAGTAGGGCGGGCAAGAAATACTGTTTGTGTTTGCGGCAGGTCTACGCCTTCGGTTAAAATATTTACGTTAATTAAAACCTGAAGTTTGCCATCGCGATAAGCCTGTATCTTTTTTTCATTTTCTTTAGTTAAATTGATAAGTAATCTGGAAATTGTAAGTGATGATACAATATAATCGGCTTTAATTCCGGCTTGTTTAAACAATGTTTTTAATTGTATTGCATGGGCAATATTTACAGCAAAAACAAGTGTCTGCCCATATTCTTTTTGTTTTTCTTTATAGGTTCTTACAATAAGATTGTTACGTTCTTTACTTTGCACCATTTGTTGGGCAATTTTTTCTGGTATACTGTCAAAATGCTGAATAGTATTCCATTCATCAACGCTTAAATCATCACCATAGCGTTCTTCAGTGTAATAGTGTTCAAAAATTGGTGTTGAAAGAATCTGCCTTTTAATAAGTTCTTTTAAATTGATGGCGTAGGCTATACCCAAATCGCCGTAAACAATATAATTTTCCTTTAAATCAACGCCGTCAGTAAAAATTTTAGAAAGTAAACCTTCTTCTTTTTTACTTGTGCGGAATGGTGTTGCAGTTAAGCCGATAATTTTTAAATTCGGTACAAGTTCTTTGACGTGGTCAATTATTTTACGGTATGTTTTAGCGATAGAGTGGTGAGCTTCATCAATAACGAAATAAAGTTCATTTTCATTTGCCAGCCAGTTATCAAGGCATTTTAAATTTCTGCCTATACTGTCTTTGCTGGCGATTACAAGCTGGTCATTTGCGGTAATGTCAATGGTTCTACCGTGTCTTTCCGCTCCGGAAACTATACGGAAATTAAAAGAAGAAATATGCGGCAGATTAGTTAAATATGCCTGATTGGAAAAAGAATCTAATGCTTGGTCTAAAAGCATCTGACGGTGCGCAATCCATAAAACTTTTTTCTTTTTGTCGATAGCGTTTTTTAACAGCCATACGGAAGCCGTGTAAGTTTTGCCGCCGCCGGTAGGCAAAACTACCATTGTAGCAAAGGACGGGCTTTCGTTTATTTTATCAAGGCATTGCATAGCTTTTATTTGGTGTTCATAAGGTATGCGTGTGCTTTGCTTTTTTTTGCGTAAAATTTGTCCGGAAGAAGTTGATTCTACATATTCAAATTCTTTTTCCATTGCGTTCATCCTTTCGGCGAGTGTATATAATTTAGTATAGCACTGCATATATTTTGTGGCAAATAAATAACTTTATTTAATTGTTACATAATCTAATAAAATGCCGAAAAATAAATAATTACCGGCAATTATTATAAGTATACTTGCAATAATTCTTAAGAAAAATGCAAGTTGGAAACTGCTTTTTATGATAAGTTCAAAATTTATGCAGTTGTTGCTTAAATATTAATAGTTTTTTCTTTCTTGCTTTTTAGTGGAATATCCATTAAAATATTCCTGAAGAGAATAAAAGCGGATACGGAAAGGCAGGGTTGTGTGGAAACAAATTTTGAAATTAAATTTTTTAAAACGGCTAATGGCCGTGAACCTGTCAGAGAATATCTGAAAGACATGGCACTGACAAATGAAAAAGTTACGCGTGATACATTAGACACAATATCAGAATTATTAATGATGTTAAAAGCCAAGGGTAATGCTTTGGGTGAACCTTATATCAAACATTTGCAAGGACCTATATGGGAACTGCGTCCCAAAAACAGGCGTATTTTGTATTGCTGTATTTTAGAAAATCAGATATATTTGCTTCATATATTTAAAAAGACAACGCAGAAAACTCCTAAGAAAGATAAACAAAAAGCATTGAGCAGATATAAATTATTGATTAGCAGATAAAGAGGTGAATAAAATGAAAGAAGCAAATGTTAAAATTAACACCAAATATAGTGGAAGCAGTGTAGATGATTTTTTTAATGAAATTTATACCGCCGATGAGTTAGAGATAATTAAAGAACGCGCAGATTTTTTGCTGCAAATTGTTGAGGCAAGAAAGGCGGTAAATTTAACGCAGATTGATTTAAGCAAAAAGACCGGTATTTCCCAGTCTACCATAGCAAAAATAGAGAACGGCAAAATTAACCCAAGTTTAAATAACATTTTTAAAATTTTGCACGCTATGGGCAAAACCATTAAAATAGCATCGTTGTAAAACAATAAAACCGGCATCGTTATGATGCCGGTTTTTGGTTAGAAGGGGAAAGGTTTATGGATGTTTCAAATCTGCTGTCAAATTATTTTATTGTGCTGTCTGGTTGTTTACGTGGTTATTTATCCTCGTTGTAGAACGGGCATTCATCGCCCCAGTCGCAGTGGCCGTCGTGGTGGTAGCGGTCATAGTGGCGGTCGCGGTCATAGCGTCCTTCGCCATGGTGTCGGCCATAACCCGGGCCCCAGCCGCAGTGCAGTCCGCGGAAGTTTCCGCGCGGGCCGCGGAACATATCTTTCAGTGCATTCTGTTTTTGTTCTTCGCTCATGCTGGCCCATTTTGCTCTGGCTTCGGCTTCACGTTTTTCGATAGCTTCGCGTTTTTCTGCCGGCAGTTTGCTTAAAAATTCATCATGCCATTTCTGGCGCTGTTCAAATTTCTGCTGCGGGGTCATTTCCATCCATGCCAGCCTTGCAGCATCACGCTCGGCGCGCTGTTCGGGGGTAAGCGGAGTGCCGCGGCGCAGAGGCATCGGGCGGCGTGCATCGGCATCGCCTTCGCTCAGAATTTTTTCTACTTTATCGCGCATGGTGGGCTGAACCTGTTCGGTTTGGCCTGCCGCAAAAACCGGTACGCTGATGGCGGTGATTAAACCTGCAACTACTAAGGATTTGAATAATTTGCTTTTCAACATATCAGGTCACTCCTTTAATTTATGCTTATTTGTTATGCTCTTTAGCTTGTCTTTATTGTACAGTGTGCTTGTGGCAAAATTATGGCAAAAATATTTTATTTTGAGGTTTTTTAGCCACATTTTACTGCTAATATTATATCAGCAATTAAAGCAAAAAGTAAAAAAACTGCCGCCTTTGGGCTGATGTAAGGGTTAAATTTCTGCGCAAAAATATGTATAATATAGGTAAGTTTTGTGCAGAGAGGTGATGGCAGTGGCAAAAATGCTGATTGCTGATGATAATAAACAAATTACTTCCATTCTATCCAACTATGCGCGCAAAGAAGGTTTTGAACCGGTAGTTGCGCTTGACGGCGAGGAGGCTTTGCGCCTGTTTGACGAGCATGAGCCGGATATTGCCATGGTGCTTTTAGATGTTATGATGCCGAAAGTGGACGGCTTTGAAGTATGCCGCCGCCTGCGCGGAAAATCGCTGGTTCCGGTAATTATGGTTACTGCCCGCGGCGAAGATTTTGAAAAAATCATGGGGCTTGATATCGGCGCAGACGATTATATTATAAAGCCTTTCAGCGCGGGCGAGGTAATGGCACGCGTGCGTGCAATTTTGCGCCGCATGCAGCCGCGCGAGGAAAAAACTGCGCATAATATTTACAGGTACAGCAATTTAATGATTGATTTGGACAAATACGCCGTAACAGTAAATGGCAGCGAAGTGCCGCTGACGAAAAAAGAGGTTGAGCTTTTATGGACTCTTGCAAAAAACAGCAGCAAGGTCTTTTCGCGCGATAACCTTCTGGACAGCCTGTGGGGCTATGATTATTACGGTGACAGCCGCACGGTGGATTCGCACATTAAGCGCATGCGTGCCAAGCTGGATAAGTTTGAGCATCCCGGCTGGGAAATAAAAACCATTTGGGGTGTAGGTTACCGCTTTGAGGAGAAAGCAAATGAATAACAAAATAGCTTTAAAACTTACATTGTATTTTGCCGCAGTGCTTTTGGTGTTCGCACTGGTGGTAGGCGGCAGCTTTGCGCATTTTTTCCGCGAGCATACGGTGGATATAAAAAGCACGGAACTTAAACAGCGCGCCGTGCGCATTGCCGAAGTGCTGAGCGAAAATGCAGGCTGGCTGGAAAAACGCGGCGGCATAGCCAATACGCGCTTTATAAGTTACATTAACAACATCACCATGGAAGATGTGTGGGTTGTTAACAGTGACCGCGAACTGAAGCTGCCGCAGCGCATGAACCACCATATGGGCATGCACCGGCGGATGATGCACGCAGATACGCAGGCTCAGGTGCCGCCGCTGAAGGAGTTTCCGCGCCGCAGCGTTACTTTTGAGCAGCTGTCCGATGTTACCCGCAACTGCGTGGAGCAGGCGTTTGCCGGTACGGTATCGGTAGCGGAAGATTTTAACCCCGTGCGTGAGGAAACCATGCTTTGCGCCGCTGCGCCTGTATACGACGAAAACGGCGCTATCCAGGCGGCAGTGCTTCTGCATTACCCCGTGCAGGGCTTGCAGTCCGCAACGTGGGAAGGCGTAAGAATACTGCTTTTATCATGCGCCATTGCGCTTTTACTGGTATCGTTTTTAAGTGTGCTGTTCAGCTGGAAGTTTACGCGCCCCTTAAACCGTATGAAGGAAGTGGCGCAGAAAATGGCCGAGCACGATTACACAGAACGCTGCAATATCAAGCAGAATGACGAAATAGGCGCGCTTGCCGCCACGCTTGACGAACTTGGCAGCCGCCTTCTGGACGCCGACGAGGCAGGGCGCAAGCTGGAAAAACTACGCCGCAGCTTTATTGCCAACATATCGCACGAATTGCGCACGCCGGTAACGGTTATCCGCGGCAGCCTGGAAGCGCTGAATGACAAGGTTGTTACCGATAAGGAAGAAGTGGAGCAGTATTACAGGCAAATGCTGAAGGAAAGCCTGTTTTTGCAGCGGCTGATTAATGATTTGCTGGATTTGTCGCGCTTACAGAATACGGATTTTCCCATTGAAAAGGAAAACATTAATTTGTGCGACGTAGTGCAGGACGCCGCCCGTGCCAGCAAGCAGCTGGGGCAGAAAAAAGGCGTGCACGTTGACGTTAAACTGGACAGGAATGTTTACCTTATGGAAGGCGACTACGGCCGCCTGCGTCAGATGCTGATGATATTTTTGGACAACAGCATTAAGTTCAGCCACGAAGGCGGCTCTGTGGAACTGCGCCTTTTGGGCGACAGGCTGACGGTGACGGACCACGGCAGCGGCGTAAAACAGGAAGATTTGCCGTATGTGTTTGAACGGTTTTATAAAACACGCGGCGAAGCCAATAAAAACGGCAGCGGGCTTGGGCTTGCTATTGCCCGGGAAATAGCCCTGCGCCATAATATTAAAGTGAGCATGGAAAGCGTGCCTGATGAAGAAACTGCGGTAATTATGATATTACCGCCGGCAGGAGAGGATGCAGAAAATGAATTACGGATGTAACGGCAGGCGCGCCGTAATAAGCGGCGGCACCAGCGGCATAGGGCTTGCGGCGGCGCGTACGCTTTTGGCGGACGGCGCGGAAGTGTGGCTTTTGGCGCGCACGGAACGGCCGCAGCTTTTGGCGGAACTTAAAACAAGCTACGGAGAAAAAGTGCATTTTATACAATGTGATGTTGCAAACGTTGCCAGCTGCAAAGCTGCGGCGGCGCAGATAAAAAATGCCGGTAGCATTGATTTTTTGGTAAACAGTGCAGGCATTTACAGTGAGCAGAGCATGGAAATGCTGACGGAAAACGAGTTTGATGAAATTTTTGGCGTGAACGTAAAAGGCACAGTGTTTTTAACGCAGGCGCTGCTGCCATACATGGCAGCAGGGGGCGCGGTGGTAAACGTAGCTTCGGACGCAGGGGTAAGCGGCAACTATGGCTGTGCTGCCTACTGCGCCAGCAAAGGGGCAGTGGTGGCGTTTACCCGCGCCCTGGCGCTGGATACAGCGCCGCGCCTGCGGGTTAACTGCGTATGCCCTGCCGATATTGATACGCCGCTTTTACAGCATCAGCTTGAAGCGGCAGACGGCAGCTATACACTGGCGGATGTTGCGGAAGCATACCCTATGGGGCGCGTTGGGCGTGCGGAAGAAGTGGCGCACATAATCTGCTCGCTTTTAAGCCCGGCCAACAGTTTTATGACAGGCAGCATCGTCACCGTAGACGGAGGCCTGACGGCGAAATGATATAATTTTCAAAAGGTGTGATATAATTGGCACGAAATTATTATATGGTAAGAGGAATGGACTCCAGCGAAGCTGTTTTTAACGAACTTTTAAAAAATGAAGTAGTAGCTGTTGGCTGGAGTTACATAGATTTCACATTGTGTAAAGATAACAGAGAAAAGTTTGATGCTGAATTAGAAAAAGTATATTTTAAAAACAGTAAATTAGCACCATCTGTTAAAGGAAAATGGAGAAATCAAAGTTTTAGATTTTGTTGTATAAAAAAAGGTGATTATATTGTTGTGCCTTACCATCAATATATAATTCTGGCAGAAGCTGTCGGTGAACAAATATATAAACCAGAAGTTATTAATTTGGATTTGGCAAATCAGCAAAAAGTACAATATTTGTATGATAGAGATAATAAATTAGTAAAAATACCGAGAGCAAGTTTGCCTGAAAATATGCAGAGAAAACTGCGTGTGCTTGGTTCTATCGTAACTGATTTTTCTGAATTTAAAAATGAAATAGATACTATTTTTGCTTCCGGTAAATTTTCATATAAAAATATTCACGAAAGTCAAAAAGAACAGAAAATAACTGATTTTAAGAAAACTCTGCTGAATAATATAAGGAATGGTCATACAAATTTAAAAGCAGGCGGGCGTGGATTAGAAGAACTTGTTAGCGAATTGCTGGAGATAGAAGGGTACAAAACTAAGATTTTGGGTAAAAGTACTTTCAGCGGTATAGCAGATGTAGATATTGAAGCAGAAAAAATAGACCAGTTCTTTGGAGAACAAAAGTTATTTGTGCAAGTTAAACATCATCAGGGTGAGAGCAGTGACTGGGGGCTTGAACAATTAAAAGCAGCAAAAAATATTTTGGATAAAGATAATAAAGATTTTCAGTTAGTGTTTATTACAACTGCTGGAATATCAGATGATGTAATAGAAAAAGCGTATGAAAATAATATTGTTTGTATAGATGGACAAAAACTCATTGACTGGTTATATGATAATGTAAATAAATTATCTGAACAGACAAAAGAAGCTTTACACATTATTTTTGTACCGCAAATTATCGATAAATAAATTTTTGGAGTTTAGTTATGGAACAAGTATGGGGTTTAGTGGCGCTGATTGGCGCTGCACAGATTTTAAATTCGGTAAAACAGTTAAAAAACAGCCGCCGGGAAATGTTTAACGGCGGCGGAACGTATACTTTATTTTTGTTTTCCAATCTGTTAAATATTTTAAGCATGCTTGTGGTTATTTACGGCGTGTTTTTTAACAGCGGCGTTATTTTGCCGGCATTTACTTTGTGGATTTTTAACTGGCATTTATTTACTTATTATGCTGCAAAGATAAATAAAAATACAGGCCGCACTATGATTATTGCTATGCGCGTAATTACCGGGCTGCTGTTGTTGGGCTGCATTTACGTTTTGGCATTATAAACGCAATGAAATGGATTTGCAAACAGCATTTGTTTGTTGTATAATACAAAAAGAGAGATAATCTGATGTTGCCTCGTCAGCTCTCTCCTCAGATTTTTACAGAATTGAAAGAAGAGCTGCTCAGCCGTGGGCGGCTCTATTTCATTCCCACGAAAAGTTTAACTTAACGTTTGCCTGAAATAATGGTAGCAATGAGTATACCAAAACTTATCATTAACGATAATGCTTCGTAAACGCTCATGCTATCACCTCCAAAATGGAGGAACCGACCATCAGAAATCTCTCTTTTTGCAGTAATTATTATAACATAACGCAAATAAAAAGCAATTACCGTCCTAAAAATGGGGCAGTAATTGCTTTTTTGTTATTTATTTTCAGTTGTCAGTTTTTCAAGTACGCCGTCAAGCCATGCGCCGTTAAAGCTTTCTATCGTGCCTGAGTCACAGGCGGCTGCAAGTGCCGGGTCAATAGGCATGCGGGCAACGGTTTCAACGCCGTGTTTTTGGGCAATTTCATCAATGTGGCTTTCGCCGAAAATATGTATTTCCTTTCCGCAGTCGGGGCAGGTAATGTAGCTCATGTTTTCAACCAGCGCCAGTACCGGCACATCCATCATTTTAGCCATATTAACGGCTTTTTCAACAATCATGCCTACAAGTTCCTGCGGCGAGGCAACTATAACAATGCCGTCCACGGGAATGGACTGGAATACTGTCAGCGCCACGTCGCCGGTACCGGGAGGCATATCGATAAACATATAGTCAACATCGCCCCAGATTACGTCCGTCCAAAATTGTTTGACGGCGCCGGAAATCAGCGGGCCGCGCCATACAACCGGGTCGGTTTCGTTTTTCATCAGCAGGTTAAGCGACATAACGCCGATTCCTGCCGCAGTTTTTACCGGGAACAGGCCCCATTCGCTTGCTTCGGCGTGGCCGCGCAGGCCAAAAGCCTTGGGGATGGACGGGCCTGTGATATCGGCATCCATAATTGCTGTTTTATAGCCTTTGCGCTGGGCCAGTACTGCCAAAAGCGAGGTTACTAGCGATTTGCCGACGCCGCCTTTGCCGCTGACTACGCCTATTACTTTTTTTATGTGGCTCATTTCGTTAGGTTTTTCCAAAAAACTTTCTTTTGTACGTTCGCTGCAATTTTCGCTGCAGCCTTCGCAGTTATGCGAGCAGTTTTCAACCATTTGCTTTGCCTCCTGTTGTCTGGCAGTGTTTTGCTGCCGTTTGCATTGCGGTACTTGCTTATAAATTTCAGCATAGCACCGTAAGCGTTATCTGTCAACTTTTGCGCCTGCGGGCAGATATATTTATAAACGCTTAGTGCAAAAAACAGATTCAGCAGCGGAATTTTTTTGAATGTATATTATATATAGGAAGGAAGTTGTACTTTAAAAAATTTTTCTGAAAATTTGACTAAATATTATTGACTTAGTAGGAATTTATCCAGTAAAATAGTGGTGCGCAGCTTATTTAATATTAATTTTCGTTTTGATTTATATTAATTACAGGCGCAGCCTTATAGTACAGGAGGATTACGCTATGGTTAAAAATTTCTGGGGAGCCTTAACGGCATTTGTGTCGGCGCTATTTTTGCCGCAGCCTGCTTTTGCAGCCGGGCTTAACGGTGCGGAACTTTCCATCGGCTGGGTGCTGCCGTTTGCGGGCATACTTTTATGTATTGCCATCTGCCCTTTGGCGGTGCCGCATTTCTGGCACGGCAATTACGGCAAGGTAGCAGTGTTTTGGGCGCTGGCAACAGCTGTGCCGCTGTTTGTAATTTACGGCGGCGGTGTTGCGGCTGGCAGTGTGGCGCACGCGCTTATTGGCGATTACATTCCCTTTATTATTTTTGTAGGTTCGCTTTACACGGTGGCCGGCGGTATTCATATCCGCAGCAGCTTTACCGGCACGCCGCTTACCAATACAGGCTTTTTGGCGCTGGGCGCAGTGCTTGCCAACATTATGGGCACAACGGGCGCGGCCATGCTTTTAATACGCCCGCTTATTGCGGCTAACGAGCGCCGCCGCTATGTAATGCACACTTTTGTATTTTTTATTTTTATTGTTGCCAACATTGCCGGTTCGCTTACGCCGTTGGGCGACCCGCCGCTGTTTTTGGGCTTTTTGCGCGGGGTTGAGTTCTTTTGGACTACCGAGCATTTAATTTTGCCGATGCTGACGGCTGTGGGCCTTTTGCTGGCGCTGTATTTTGTAATGGACAGCGTTTTGTTCAATAAAGAAAAGGATGAGTTTTTACTGGCGGAAAGCACCTGCACCAAAGAGCCGTTTGGCGTGGAGGGCAAAATTAACTTTGCGCTTTTGGGCGTAATTATTGGCGCCGTTTTAATGGCCGGCGTGTGGGACAGCGGCATGGAATTTACCGTGCTGGGCGTGCATTTAACCGGCCAGGGCGTGCTGCGCGATGTGATTTTCCTCGCGGCGGCAGGGCTTTCGCTGGCTTTAACGCCTGCTGATGTGCGAAGCGCAAACCAGTTTACCTGGGAGCCTGTGCTTGAAGTCGGCAAGCTGTTCTTCGGCATTTTTGTTACCATTGTGCCGGTGCTTGAAATGTTAAAAGCCGGTATGGCAGGCGCGTTTGCACCGGTGGTGGCAATGGTTACCAACGCCGACGGCACGGCCAACAACGCCATGTACTTCTGGATGACGGGCGCGCTTTCGGGCTTTCTGGACAACGCGCCGACCTACCTTGCCTTCTTTAACATGGCAGGCGGCGATGCTTCCGTGCTGATGACGGAAGGCGCGCTGACGCTGATGGCTATTTCCATGGGCTCGGTATTTATGGGCGCCAACAGCTATATCGGCAATGCGCCGAACTTTATGGTGGTTGCCATTGTGCAGAACCGCGGCTTGAAAATGCCGAGCTTTTTCGGCTACCTGCTGTGGTCGGTGGGCATTTTAATCCCCATCTTTTTGCTGCTGACATGGCTGTATCTCGTGTAAAGCACACTAAAGGTATTTATGCCAAGGCATATCAATACAAAATTTAATAAGGAGGAATAAACGATGAGTTCAGACAACAATGAAACCAGGCATGTGCAGATTGCCGTCGCCGACCCGACGCCGCTCGGATTGTTCGGACTTTCCGTGGTGACGTTTGTTGCATCCATGCAGAAGCTGGGTGTGGTCAGCGATGTTTCGTGGGTCATTCCCTGGGCACTGGTCTGCGGTTCATTTGCTCAACTGCTCGCCGCCTATTTCGATTTTTGCCACAAGAATATTTTTGGAGCATCAATCTTCGGCGCATTCGGCTTTTTCTGGTCGGGCGTAGCGATGAGCTGGATGATTAAGGCCGGTACTTTCGGTGCCGGGCTGGCAGCCGGGGTAGACCCCAAGGCGCTGGGCTTTGCCTTTCTGGCGTACTTTATGTTTGCGTGCATCGGCACGATTGCCGCAGCAGAAGCCAACACATTTTTATTTGTGGACATGCTCCTGATTGATGTACTGCTTTTGTGCCTGGGGCTTGATACGCTTGGTATCGGCGGGCACTGGGCGCACGATGTTGCCGCTTATTCGGAACTGGCTATTTCGCTGCTTTCGATGTACGGTGCAGGCGCGGTATTTTTAAATAACTTCTTCGGGCGCGTGTTCTGGCCGCTGGGCAAACCGCTCGGAATCTTTAAAAAAGGCTGATTAAAAGCCTTAAGATGGCAATATAAAAGCACTATCCGTATGGGTAGTGCTTTTTTGTATGCCCTGTTTATTGCAGGTTATTGTTAAAATGTTTGTGCAGTTCGTCTTTGGCAAGCAGTTCTTCCAGCTTTTTGGCAATTTCTTCTACAATTAAGTGGCAGGGGTTTTCGTATCCTGCAATTTGCATATCGTGCAGGGTTGCGCATTGCAGCGTGCCGAACTTTTCAATAACAAAGTCCGTCAGTTCCGTTACCATGCTGTAACCGTGAAAGTTTTCGCTGTCCTCCTGTCCGTCCTGCGCGGTAACAAGCCCGATAATGCCAACGGCAACGGTAAACGCGCCGCAGCACGAAAGCTGCGTTTGCATGCCGATGCCCATAATGGAGAACATTTTCCGCGTATTTTCCGGCAGGTTTAAGCCGTAATATTCGTTGCAGGCTTTAAACATAGCCTCGGCGCAGCTTAAAGTTGTGCCTACATGATATTTATTGACGAGTTCGTATAGTTCCATAAAGCCTCCTTCATAACTGCTTGCGCAGATAAACCATATCTTTAAGCAGCACGCCGCCGTCATAGATGGGGTGGCTGTAATTATCGGCAAAAAAGTTTTTTATAATATGCGAGCGTACAAAGCCGAGCTTTTGGTAAAAAGGCACGGTGGCAGGGCTGTCGCCGGTACCGGCCTGCAAAATCTTAAAGCGGTCTTTGTATTTTGCTTCTATAAAATTAACAAGCGCTTTGGCATAGCCTCGGCGTTGAAACTGCGGCAGCGTGGCAAGGCTTTTTATTTCCCAAATGCCGTCACCTTCATCTGTTACAAGGCATTCTGCTACAACACCACCATCTTCAAGCACATACATGGTGCCGCGTTCCAGATAGCGGTCAATCATTGCTTCTTCTTCATCTGCCAGCAGAAGCAGCGGCAAATATTGTTTTTTGTTGCTGGCTACTTTTATGATTTGCATTTGCTTTCCTTCTTTTGCAAATAGGCCTGTAAATCTTTTATAAAAAGTTTTTGCTGCCTGCGCAGATAAAATTTTAGTATTGGTTTTAAATAAAACTTTTTGACGGTAATTTCTTCGGTAAAGTTTACAAGTGTAGAAGTTCCCTGTTCAACAAAAATTCCGCGCCAACGGCCGCTGATGCTGCTGTTTTCAAGTGTAAATTCCCAACAGGAATACGGTTTAAAAACAGTTGTTGTAAAATGGGTGGGCGTACCGTTTTTGGCATATTCGGTGAACTGGTACTTGTTTAATACCTCGGTATGGCTTAAATCACTGCGCCAGTGGTAATTTTTTATGTTGGTAACAGCTTGCCATACGATTTTTATATTGTAGGGTAAAGTTGCCTGTATTTGTGAAGTAATCATAATTAATCCTTTATATACGGCATAACAATGCTGGCGAGTATTAAAACGAGCCCCAAAACGTCAAGCGTGCCGAAGGGTTCGCCTAATACTGTTACGCCTAAAAGTGCGGCTATGGCAGGGCTTACGGCGCAGAATAATCCCGCGCGTGTGGCGCTGACATGGCTTTGCGCCATGGGCTGCAAGGTAAAGCCAAAGCCGGTGCATACTATTATAAGCATGGAAAGCATCAGCCATTGCGAGCCGGACTGCGGCAGCTGCGGCGTTTCCGTAAGCAGCATGGCCAAAAACGAAAGCACGCCCATAGTGCCAACCTGCACTATGCCTATGCCAAGCGTGGCGGTGCTGCCGTGCGAAAGGCGCTCCGTTACAATTATTGCCGCCGCATAACAAAGGCCTGCCGCAAGCCCCCAGGTAAAGCCGCCGCTTAACTCTCCCTGGCTCAGTGCCAGAAGCACAACGCCAAGCATGGCCATGCCGGTGCTGATTACTGTAAGTTTGCCGGGCAGCTTTTTATATAAAAGAATTTCAAGCAGCGGCACAAAAATAATGGCGCAGTTTTCCAAAAGTGATACAAGCGACGATGCCGCCTGAGTCAGGGCAATCATCTCGCACGCCATGGTAATAAAAAAGGCTGTGCCAATAACTGTGCCCGCAAGTAAATCGCACGCGGCTAGGCTGCGCACTGCTTTATTAAAAATAAGCGCCAGAAGTACAAAGGCAATTATAAAACGCACTGCCAAAAGGTTAAAAGGCGCAAGGCTTTCCAAAATCATTTTGCTGAAAATAAAGCTTGTTGCCCTTGCGGCGATAACGGCTATTAAAAGCAGTTCATAGCTGCGGGCGGAAGCGGTTTGCTGCTGCATGTTAAAATCCTCTTAATTTAAAGGTTAGTTTGAGTTTATTATAGCATAAGGCGCGTTTTTGCGCTTGAGATTATCTGCCGCATGGCAAGGCGCATTGAATTTGTTTTTGACGAAAGAAATACGGCAAACTGTTAAAAATATTACAAAATATCTTTGGCTTAATAAAATATGCCTTTTATAAAAATTTTTTGTATAAAATTGCAGGCAAAAGGGCTATAATAGAGCTATGATTTTATTTTGCTTTGGGGGAGATATAATGGATAAAAACTTGCCGGTAGGCGTTATTGATTCAGGCGTGGGCGGGCTGAGTGTGCTGAAAGTTTTGCAGCAGGCACTGCCGCACGAGGATTTTTTATATATCGGCGATACGGCGCGCACGCCTTACGGGCAGCGCCCGGAAAAAGAAATTCGCGCCATGGTGCATGACCTGACGGATTATCTTGACAACGCGGGCATTAAACTTTTGGTTGTGGCCTGCAACACCATTACCGTTTTGGGAACGGAAAGCATCAGAAACGGTTATGCGTTTGACGTTGTCGGTATGAGCAAGGGCGCAGAACTGGCGCTTGGCGTAACCAAAAACAAAAAAATCGGCGTTATGGCCACGCCTTTTACCGTGGCAAGCGGTGCGCACAAGGCTGCCGTTAACGCGCTTGACACAGACGCGGAAGTTTTTGCGCAGGGCTGCCCCGATTTTGTGCCGCTGATTGAGCAGGGTGTGTTCAGCGGGGCGGCAATTGAAGACGCCGTTGCGAGGTATTCTGCGCCGCTGAAGGAGGCCGGTGTGGATACGGTGCTTTTATCCTGCACGCATTACCCGTTTATCCGTGCGGAAATTGAAAAAGGCTTCGGCGAAAGCGTTACGGTTTTAGACCCGGCGGAAGCAACCGCCTTGCAGGCAAGAATTTTTCTGGAACGCGCAGGGCTTTTAAAAATGCAGGGCACGGGGCGCAGCAGGGTTTGCTTTACGGCCGATTTAAACCGCGGCAAAGCCATTGCGGAGCGGATGCTTGATATGGAAAGAAGCAGTTTTGAAGAAATAAGCCTGCTGTAAAGCTGATTGTATACATAAGCTATATGCAGGATTTTATAAAATTTTGTCTAAATATATACCAGTATTGTTATTAATACGCTGGTTTAATAAATTTGTGGGGAGTGGTTTTAATGTTTAAGCGCAATAATCTGGCTGCACTGGCTGCATTCAGTGCCATGATGCTGCCGCAGCCCGCATTTGCGGCAGGGCTTAACGGTGGCGAACTGTCATTTGTGTGGGCCGTGCCTTTTATAGGCGTGCTTTTATGTATTGCAATCTGTCCGCTGGTTGTGCCAAATTTCTGGCATCATCATTTTGGCAAGGTAGCAGTTTTCTGGGCTCTGGCGTGCGCCGTGCCGATGTTTATCTCTTACGGCGGCGGTGTGGCGGTTAATTCCATTGCACATGCGCTTATTGCCGATTATATTCCGTTTATTATTTTCGTCGGTTCGCTGTATACGGTTGCGGGCGGCATTCATATCCGTTCAAGCTTTATCGGGCGCCCGGCGGTTAACACTGCGTTTCTGGCGCTGGGCGCTGTATGTGCCAACATCATGGGCACCACCGGCGCGGCCATGCTGTTAATCCGTCCGCTTATTGCGGCCAATGCGCACAGGCGTTACGATATGCACACTTTTGTGTTCTTCATTTTTATTGTGGCCAATATTGCCGGATCGCTTACGCCTTTGGGCGACCCGCCGCTGTTTTTGGGTTTTTTGCGCGGGGTTGAGTTCTTCTGGACTACCGAGCATTTAATTGTGCCGATGCTGACAGCAGTAGGCCTTTTGCTTCTCATTTATTTCATTGCCGATACCATTCTCTTTAATAAAGAAAAAGAAGAATTCCTTGAAAAAGAATCCCACTATCCGAAAGAACCGTTCGGCATCGACGGTAAAATTAACTTTTTGCTGCTCGCCGTTATCGTAAGCGCTGTTTTAATGGCAGGCATCTGGCATTCCGGTGTTGAGTTTTCCGTACTGGGCGTGCATCTTGCCGGTGAAGGCGTGCTGCGCGATGTTATTTTCCTTATCGCCTCAGGCTTGTCGCTTAAATTAACCAGCAAAGAAGTGCGCGAGGCAAACCAGTTTGGCTGGGATCCGATTCTGGAAGTAGGCAAATTGTTCTTTGGCATTTTTGTTACCATTGTACCGGTGCTTGAAATGCTGCGTGCAGGGCTTGACGGTGCTTTTGCCCCGGTTGTTGCGCTTGTTACCAACCCCGACGGCAGTGCCAACAACGCCATGTACTTCTGGATGACAGGCGCACTTTCCAGCTTCCTCGACAACGCTCCTACCTATCTTGCATTCTTTAACATGGCAGGCGGCGAAGCTCAGGTGCTGATGACGGAAGGTGCCAAAACTTTAATGGCTATTTCCATGGGCGCGGTATTTATGGGTGCCAACAGCTATATCGGCAACGCGCCTAACTTTATGGTGCTTTCCATTGTGCAGGAACGCGGGCTGAAAATGCCTACCTTCTTCGGCTACCTGTTATGGTCCGGCTGCATTTTAATCCCAACCTTCCTGCTGCTTACCTGGCTGTATCTTTTGTAATAAAGTATTATTAACGGCATAACAAACTGCACCGCAAGGGTTATGGCAAGTAACTTTTGCAGTGCAGTTTTTTGTAATTCGGCACAATTTGTTTTATAATATAGCTAAGAGAGTTAAGGAGATTAAACTTGTCATTTAAAAGCGGCGTCATATTAATTCTGCTGTCGGCAGCGGCCTGGGGGCTGGGCGGCGTATGCGGGCAGTTTTTGTACCAGTTTCACAGCGTTACGGCACCGTGGCTTATTGCGGTGCGGCAGGTGCTGGCAGGGTTCATTTTTTTAGGTTATCTGCTTTTGCGCGGCGAAAATATTTTCCGCATTTTTGCGGATAAGCGCGATACTAAAGATCAGCTTGCCTTCAGCTTTTTGGGGCTTTTGGGCGCGCAGTTCGGTTTTTACTACACCATTTCGCTGTGCAATGCGGCAACGGCAACGGTGCTGCAATACACTTCGCCGGTGTTTGTTATGCTGTGGATGAGTTTTAAAAGCCGCCGTCTGCCGGAAGGGCGCGAATTTTTAGGCATTATTTTTGCACTTGTGGGCGTGTTTTTAATATCCACCCATGGCGATATCAACAATGTGGTGCTGTCGCCGGAGGCTTTGGTAATCGGCCTGATATCGGCCGTATCGCTGGCCTTTTATACGGTGCAGCCCATGCGCCTTCTGCAAAAATTCAGTACCACGCTGGTGGTTGGCTGGGGGCAGCTTCTTTCGGGCACGCTTTTGTGCTTTTTTGTAAACCCGTTTGAACCTACCGGCAGCTGGGATACCGGCGCGGTAATTGCCTTTATTTATCTTGTTATCGGCGCTACGGTTTTAAGCTATTCGCTGTTTTTGGTGGGGCTTAAAGTTGTAGGCTCTACCAAAGCAAGCCTCATCAGCTGTGCAGAGCCGCTGGCGTCAATTATAGCCGTTGTGCTGTGGCTTAAAACTCCGCTTACGGCGGTAGATTTAATCGGCATGGCCTGCATTATTATTACCGTTATACTGCTTTCTATACCTAAAAAATAAAATATTACAACAAATTTATAAATTTATTAATTTAACCATTGCCTAATGGTAAATATTAGGGTATAATGTAATAAGCTTTAAGAATTACTATTTTACTTAAATTTAAACCACATGTTTATCCTGATAGAAGGTACGTGTCGGAATTAAATACAAAGGAGTTGGGAATATGGATATCAATTACAAAGCGATTGGGGTAAGAATTAAAGCTGCGCGTGCACGTAAAGGCGTTACTCAGGGCTACATCGCCAATCTCATTGGTCTGTCCACCCCTCATATCAGCAACATTGAAACCGGCAATACCAAACTGGGATTACCGACCATTATTCATTTGGCTAATGTACTTGATGTATCGGTGGATGAACTTTTGTGCGATAATATTAAACGCAGCGAAAAAATTTTCCAGAATGAACTGGCTGACCTCTTAAAAGACTGCTCTGCCCAAGAACTGCATTTTATTACCGAACTTATAAAAGTAGTTAAAAAGAACGGCTATGCAGGCGAACCGAAACGCCGCGGCCGCAAACCCAAAAAACTGGTTGAAGCAGAAAAAGCTGCCGAATAATTTAAAATACTGCTTGCCAATTAAGCAGTGTTTATATTATAATATTGCCGTTAAGCCACAATAGCTCAGTTGGTAGAGCATCTCATTCGTAATGAGAGGGTCGCAGGTTCGAGTCCTGTTTGTGGCTCCAATAAAAAAATTAAGGCGTGGATTTTATCCGCGCCTGTTTTGTTTTTATAGGTAAAAATTGCAGAATATTATATTTGGCAAATCCTTTTGAAAAACACTTTATGCAAAATTAAAAGTACAAATATTTTCTTTTTATTTTTTTGACAAAAATGTAAAATGGTGTTACATTATAAGTGAAAACAGGAGTTGTCCTGTTGGAGGATTAAAAGCGCTGTACCTTTTTAAAGGAGGCATTTACTATGAAAAAGATTTTTGTTGCAATTGACGGCAGTGAACACGCATGGAAAGCACTTGATTACGCAGCAGAACTTGCAAAAGGCATGAAATGCAGCCTGTTTGTTTATACGGCTTTAAAACCCAGCGACAGCGGCGCTTTGCTTGCCATGTATGATATGGACGACCCGATGCTGGCAACAGAAGTTTCCGGCCTTGATGATTTGGGCGACAAACTTTTGGCTCAGGCTAAAGAACGTATCGGCGGTTCCGTTGAAGCAGAATATGAATACCAGGTTGGCTATCCGCCTGAAATGATTTTGAGTGCAGCCGAAAAATCCGGAGCCGGTATGATCGTTATGGGCTCCAGAGGCCTTTCCGGCATTAAAGAACTGCTGCTTGGCAGTGTAAGCAACCACATTGTACACTATGCCAAAGTGCCGGTAGTAATTGTAAAATAAATTTTGCTGCGCTGTAATAAAACGTGAAACTATTGCTGCCTTATAAAACATGGGCATAAAAACCGGGAGATATTGTTCCCGGTTTTTAATTTTGCCTGGGCGCAGATGAAAAAACATATAATGAAGTAAAGTACAGATTTTGCTTTATATAAAGAAAAGAAGCGGTTAATTCAGCATAAGTAAATTTTTTAATACACTGCATAATTGCACCTTAAATTTAACAGTGGTATAATAAAATATCTGTAAGATGAATTTGAAATAACTGAAATATAAGGAGCGTTTATATGGTAAGCATTTGTGACCGTGTACGTTATGTAGAAACTGATATGATGGGCGTTGTGCATCACAGCAACTACTTCCGCTGGTTTGAGATGGGGCGTGTGGCCTGGCTGCGCGCTGCCGGCGTAGAGCTGTGGGAGCTTATGAACGCCAACATAATTTTTCCTATTACTCATGTAGAAGCCAATTATAAAGAATCGGCGCTGTATGATGACGAAATTGAAATTTGTGCAGAAATGACCGCTTTCAGCCGCGCCAAAATGGATTTTACTTACCGCATCGTCCGCAAAAAAGATGGCGCGCTCTTGGCAGAAGGCTGCTCGCGCAATGTGTTTACCGATAATAACGGGCATATTATCCGCCTTAGCGGCGATTTTTATGACAGAATTAATGCTTTTTACCAAAAAGAGCAGGCAGAGGAGAAACACTGATGGAAGCAAAATATGAAATTATACCGGTGCCGACACGTATTTTGACGCACCACGATAATATAGTTGATGCCATTTTGGAATACGGCAAAGACAAAATAGGCCCGCATGATGTTGTTTGTGCGGCCGAAAGCGTTGTTGCCATTACGCAGGACGGCGCCAAACGCTGCGAAGATTTTAAACCCGGCTTTTTAGCCAAAACTCTGTGCCATTTGTTCCCTGCAAAAGGCAGCATCAGCGGCTGGTATAGCATGCAGGCTCTTTTGGATGCCGAAGGCGCAATGAAAGTAATTATTGCCGTTATCTGCGGTTTTGCCGCCAAATGTGTTGGCAAGCGCGGCGTGTTCTACCAGATGGCTGGCTACCAGGCGCGCCTGATTGACGATGTTACCGGCACCATGCCGCCGTATGACAAGCACATTGTTTACGGACCGTTTGAACCACATAAAGTAAGCGAAAGCATAAAAAAAGCCACCGGCGCTTACGGCGCGGCCATTGCCGATGTTAACGACCTTAAGCGTGCCGCGGTGCTTGGCTGGAGCGAAGGTGTTGACCCCGACAAGGTTGCCAGAATTTTAATTGACAACCCGTTCGGTAACGGCAGCCAGAAAACACCTGTTGTTATTATTAAAAATTACGCCAAATAAGGAGGGCTTGAGATGCTGTTTATAATTGAAATTATCGCCGGGCTTTTCCTGCTGGGCGTTGTGGCTGTGGCAGTATTTATTATGATGCAGCCCAAACACAGATTTGTATTTGATGTTAAAAACCGCACCAAAGCGGAACTTACGGATAAAACCGATAATAAACTTTGCTTCAGCGTTGATGTGCCGTTTACCAACGAAGGCGGCGACGAAGGGCTTGTGCTTGACGCTTTTATGCGTATTTACCTGCCGCAGGAGCAGTACGACAAAGCGTTGGTGCGCGGCAAAATTAATTTAAAAGATGTGCCGCGCGACGACGATTATTTTGAAGCGCTGGTAATGCCCAAGGGCGGCAACAAAACCATGACTGCCAAATTTGAGCTTACGCCCATGCACGGCGCAAGCCTTAAAGAAGCCGTAAACGGCCTGCCCGATTTTGATGTTGCCATGTTCTGGGAATGCCGCGGGCGTGAAAACCTGTACACCGTTAAAAAGTTTATAACCATCAGTGCGGACGAAGTAAAAGCGCTGCTGAAATAATTTTAAGCCCTGCCTTTTGGCGGGGCTTTAGTGTTTACCGGGGTCTTTTTTGCCGTTATAATAATATTAAAATAAAAAACGGTGCTATCAGAAAGGTAAATGCCGTTAAAAACGGAAAATTAAGGTTTATTTCAGTTTATTTTAAGATTATATGGTTATAGTGCTTATAAAAAGCAGGTGATATATAATGAAAATTTTACTGGCCGAAGACGATTTGCGCCTCGGAAAAATGCTGAAAACAATTTTAAGCAAAAATGGCATCAATGTAAAATGGGTTACAAACGGCGAATCGGCATATGACGAATGTTATGCCGACGGTTACGATGTTTTGGTGCTGGACTGGATGATGCCGGGCATGAGCGGCATAAAACTGTGCAGTGTTTTGCGCAGCGAAGATTATCAGGGCAAAATTTTAATGCTTACCGCGCGCGACAGCTTGGACGACAAGGTGAACGGGCTTAACGCCGGTGCGGACGATTATCTGGTTAAGCCTTTTGCCGTTGCCGAACTTCTGGCGCGTTTAAATGCGCTGGTACGCCGCCAGGGCAGCTACATGGAAGAAAATGTTGAATACAAGGGCTTTGTTTTAAACAGCGGCGATTACACAATCGGCTACGGCGGCAGCAAAGTGCAGCTGCGCCCGCGCGAATTTAAGCTGATAGAACTGCTTTTGCGCAACGCAGGCAAAATAATTCCGCGTGACGTAATTTTGGAACGCGTCTGGGGCATTGAAAGCGATATTACCGAAAACAACCTTGATGTGCACATCGGCGCGTTAAGGCGCAAGCTTAAGGAAATAAAGGGCGAAACACTTATAAAAACCATCCGCGGCGTTGGGTATCTGGCAGAGGCAGACGATAATGTTCGATAAATTAAAAAAGCGCCTGACCCTTATTTATACAGGCATTTTCAGTTTAATAATGGTGTTTGTCGTTGCAGTAACGGTGGCTATCGGCTGTATTTCCGTTTTAAGAACGGAAAAGGATATGCTTATTGCCGATATTTACGACGAATGGCGCGAATGGATTGGCAGCGGAGAACTGCCGGTAGACCCGGCGCTTGTAAAAAAAGGTGAAATGATGTCGCTGATGTATGACGCTGACGGCAATATCATTATTGACCAGATGACGGACAGCCCTTATGCAGCGGCATTAACCGCAATCCGTGCCTCGTGGCCGGAGCCCGAGAACGAAACGGAGCTGCTGTATTTCAGGGATAAAAAGGGCACCTTGCATTTCTTTCTGGCAGGCGGCTGCACTTTTTGGGAAAACGGGCAGATTCAGGCACGCCTGTACACCTTTTTAAATTTAGAAGATTATTACGACATGGCCGTAGACGGCATGTACTTTTTGTTTTTGCTGTGTGCGGTGTGCATTATGCTGGCGGCAGGCGGCGGTTATTACATGGCTGCCAAAAATATTAAGCCGCTGGAAATTTTGTTTAAGCGCGAGCATGAATTTGCCGCTGACGCTTCGCACGAGCTGCGCACGCCGCTTACGGTGCTGAGCCTTGGCGTGGAGAGCTTGCAGAATGACGACGAAAGCAAGCTGAGCGGCTTTGCGCAGGAGGTTCTGCGCGATATGCAGCACGAAACAAAGTATATGTCGAGGCTTATTGAAGCGCTATTGACTTTGGCGCGCGGCGATGAAGAAAATACGCCGCTGGCCCGGGCCAAGGTAGATTTAACGGAGGTTGCCGTTAAGGTATGCAATAAAATGCGCCCGCTGGCAGCCAAAAAAGGGCTGGGGCTGGAATATGCTGCAGGTGACGCGCCGCAGGTGTTCATACTTGGCGATAAGAATAAAATGGAGCAGCTGCTTATAATTTTTATCGACAATGCCATTAAGTATTCGGAATGCGGCACAATCACAGTTACGGTTGACGCCGATTCCATGCACGCCGTTATAAAAGTAATGGATGAAGGTATAGGCATCAGCGAAAGCGACGCGCAGAAAATTTTTGAACGCTTTTACCGCGTCGATAAAGCACGTTCGCGCGCGGCAGGCGGCTTTGGGCTTGGGCTTAACATTGCCCGCATAATTGTGGTGCGCCACGGCGGAACGGTAAGTGTTAAGCCGCGCAGCCCGCACGGAAGCATTTTTACGGTACGTTTGCCGTTGTACCGCTGAAATTTAAGATTGGTTTCATATAACTAACTTCCTGTTTCAGTTTTGTTTAATTGGCTTTAAGTACAATTAAGACAAGCTGAAGTTAGGGAGTTGATTTTTTATGAAACGTTATGGATGGTGGTTATTTTGGGGCCTGGCGGCGCTGCTTTTGTTTTTTGGCAACGGGCAGCTGTGGATTACCGATTCCGTGGAATCGAATTATGCGCTGACGGCCAAAGAAATGGTTTTGAGCGGCGACTGGATTTCGCCGCAGATTTACGGCAATTACTGGTATGACAAACCGGTATTTTTTTACTGGCTTACGGCGGCAGGCTTTAAAATTTTTGGCTTTAACGAATTTGCTGCACGTTTTTTCCCTGCGTTATTTGGCATGGCAGGGCTTGGGCTGCTGGTTTACGCCGCCAAAAAGCTTTACGGCGAAAAAACTGCGTTCTGGAGCGGCGTTATTTTAATGACCAGCACGGAGTTTTTCCTCATCAGCAAATCGGTTATTACCGACAGTACACTGTTTTTCTTTTTCAGTATGGCGCTGGTGTTTTTTTACCTTGGGTACAGCACGCAGCAGAAAAATTACTATTACGGCATGTATATAGGCATGGCGCTGGCAACCTTAACCAAAGGGCCGATTGCCTTTTTGCTGCCGGGCCTTATTATGGTGCTATTTCTGGTTTTTACCCGCGGCTGGCGCGAAATTAAAAACATGAAGGTTTTCAGCGGCGGGCTGTTGTTCTTTTTAATTGCCGCACCGTGGTATGTGGCCATGTATAACCTGCATGGCAGCGCGTTTATAGACCAGTTCTTCGGCACGCATAATTTTTTGCGCGCCACCGTTTCCGAGCATCCGCGCGATAACGTGTTTTACTATTATACTCTGGTGCTGCTTCTGGCACTCTTTCCGTGGAGCGGGCTTTTGCCGCGCTTTTTGTGGCGCACCCTGCGGGAAGACGGCAAATGGCGCAGGCCTGATGAAAAAACGGGCTTTCTGCTCATCTGGGCGGCAACGGTGTTCTTTTTCTTCCAGAACATGGCAACCAAGTATTTAACTTATACCTACCCAATGCTGTTTCCGCTGGCATTGCTTTTGGGTAAATACCTGTCGGAAAAGAAATGGAACGCCGTAACGGCGGGCACTTTAATTGTGCGCGACCTTATTTACATTGCCCTGTTTGGCGGCGCGCTGTGGTGCTGGTGGAACAGTATCATCAGCATTGGCACGGTAATTTTAATCGGCGCGGCGGTGCTTGCCGTTATCGGTATCAGCTGGATAAGCATCAGTCTTGAAAACGGGCTTACGGCCGCAGGCGTTATCGCCGTAACGGCGCTTGCTTTTAACCTGCTGCTTATTAACGAAGTTGCTGTGCCGTTCAGCAGCCTGCGTTCCGATAAGGAAATTGGGCTGGAACTTGCGCAGAGCTACCGTGCGGTTGATGAAATTGGCGTGTACGGCAAATATTCCACATCGGCAGTGTTCTATTCCGGCAAAAAAATTATTAAGCTGGTGCCCGATGAAGACCTGGCAAACTTTGCGCCCAAAGCGTACAGCTGGAAGGTAAAAAACGTAATGCCCTTTGAAGGCATTAACTCGTTTGGCAGGCGCGGGCAGCTGCTTTTGGTAAAAAAGAACGAAGCCGGCAAATTTTTAAACGGCAGTAACGGCAAATGGCTGGTAACCGGCGAAAAAGGCAGCTGGTATATTTTAAAAAGCGCCTGACAGGCAAAACTTAACATTGTTTTAATATAAATTTCAGCTTTTGCCGTTACAATAGAAGCATAAAAAGATAACTTAAGTTTGTTTATGAATGGGGGAACAGTCATGGATAATTTTTACCGCGCCAAAAGAACTGACAACGGCAGCTGGGTTTACGGAATTTACCTGCCGCTGCTGGACGGAGCGTGCATGATTCCGGACGACGCTGCTATCTGCGAGATGAGTAAAAAAGTAGATGGCGTTGACATAAAAGGGCATCTTATTGAAACAGTAGGCATTGAAAGAAATACGCTGGGGCTTTGCACCGGCGTGGAAGACAGCGAAGGCATGCCGGTGTTTGCAGGTGATTATGTACGGTTTAATGTACCGGTTGCCAAAAAGCAGACAGCAGACAACGCCTGCGCGCATGACGTTGTGCTTATTGAAGAAACTCACGAAGGCTTCAGAGTAGCTGCCGACGGCATTTTTACCATTAACGCCGTGCAGTTTCTGGATAACCTGCGCGCCAACGGCAACGGCTTTACGGTTATCGGCAATATTTACGATAACCCGGAATTTGCCGAAGCGGCGCGCCACAACATAGCTTAAAGTACAGGCGGGTGCGTTTTTTTGGCGAAAAATTAACGGCCAGAAGCACATTCGGGCTGGTGTGCATAGTGGTTGGCACGCTGCTGCTGGTGCTGCCGCCCGCTTAACATAAAATACAGGCATAAATAAAAGAGGGCATATCCTTTGCGGTATACCCTCTTTTTGCTGCGTATTTATTTTGTTTTTGCCAAATCGGTATCGCTGTCCAAAATTATGGTAACAGGCCCATCGTTATGTATTTCTACCAGCATTTCCGCACCAAATTCGCCGGTTTGTACGTTTACGCCTTTAGCGGCGGTAATGGCGTTAAATTCATCATACAGGCGGGAGGCAAGCCCCGGCTCTGCGGCGCCGCTGAAGCTGGGGCGCCTGCCGTGGCGGCAGGAAGCGTACAGCGTAAACTGCGATATGGAAAGCACGCTGCCGCCTACATCCAGCAAACTCAAATTCATTTTGCCCGCGTCATCTTCAAAAACACGCAGGTTCAGCATTTTATCTGCCATGGGCGCCAAAACGCTGCTGTCATCATTCGGGCCAAAGCCCACAAGTGCAACAAAGCCGCAGCCAATGCTGCCTTTAATTTTTCCGTCAATGGCAACACTGCCTTTTTTAACACGCTGTAAAACTAATTTCATTATCAATCTGCGGCGCTGCCGCTAACCTCCTATGCGTTGCATTTAGTAACAAAATCGCGTACTAATGCGTTAAATTTAGCTGCTTCTTCATAAAACAGCATATGCCCGCTTTCCGTAAAGGCTTCAAACTGGCCGTAAGGAAGCTGCGCTGCAATGTGCTGCCCCTGTTTAATGCCTGCGGTAAATACAGGGCCGTCGGCGTTCATAACAATTACGGGCACGTCAATGGTTGGCAGTACGCCCGTAAAATCGCTGGAAAGGTAATCCGAATAAATTGCTGCCGAAATCCATGGCGGCAGTTTTCTGAATTCCTCAATTACCCAGTCGGTTCCGGCAGGGCGTTTGCCGTCTTTAAAAATATTGTTGGCAAAGGTTTCAAAATATGCTTCGCGGTCATACGCAAGGCGCTGGGCAATAACGTTAAAGCCATCCATATTGTAGCCGTGCAGCCCTTGTGTATTCCACGGTTCGGGGCTGAAGGGGAACGGCGTCATGTCAATCAGGCCAAGGCCTTTAATCTGTTCCTGCCCGAACTGGTCAAAATACGAAAGCACAATCGGCCCGCCCATGGACCAGCCCATAACAACGGCGTCTTTTAAATCGAGGTAGTTAATTAAGTCATAAACATCACAGGCGAACTGTTTAATGGTAATGCCGTGCAGCCCTTTGGAGGAGTTGCCGTGCCCGCGCAGGTCAAGCGTAACAACGGTAAAATCCCTGGCAAGTTCATCCACGTTGCGCTGCCAGAATACGTGCGAGCACTGCCAGCCGTGAATTAACACCAGCGGGCGCCCGGTGCCGCGCACTTCGTAATACAAATGGGCACTGTCGGCCGTATTAAAATAACCCTGTTTCATAATTACACCTCACAATCGTAAAAATTATTGCTACTGTAATACTTCGCCGTGCGCAGCAAAAAGCCTGCCGCTGCTGCGGATGAAAATTTTGCCTGCAAACAAAAAGGCATGGACGCAAAATCCATGCCTGAATTTTTAGCTTACTGTATTAATGTACCAATTTAACGCCGGTGCGCGCTTCAATATCTTTTTCGCCCTTGTCTACAAGGAAGGAAACTACGGCGTCGCCGGTGATGTTAACGCAGGTACGCGGCATATCAAGGATACGGTCGATACCGGCGATAAGGGCAGAGCCTTCAAGCGGCAGGCCAACGGCGGTTAAAATCATGGTAAGCATGATGAAACCAGCGCCCGGAACGCCTGCGGTGCCGATAGATGCCAGTGTGCCGGTAAGCACAATGGTAAGCATCTGGGCAGAGTTAAGGTCTACGCCGTAAAGCTGGGCAACAAACAAAGCGCATACGCCCTGGTAAACAGCGGTGCCGTCCATATTAATAGTTGCGCCGAGCGGCAGCACAAAGCTGGAAACTTCTTTGGAAACGCCCATTTTCTGCACGCAGGCAAGGTTTACCGGTAAAGTGCCGTTGGACGAGCAGCTTGTAAAAGCAAGCAGCTGCGCCGGTGCAAGGCCTTTAAAGAATTTAAGCGGGCTGAATTTGCCGATAACTTTCAGCATGCCGCCATATACAAATACAGCATGCAAAAAGCAGCCGAGGTAAACGGCAACGATAACTTTTAACAGCGGCAGCAGCACGGCCGGGCCGTTGGAAGCAACTACCGGGGTAATCAGGCCGAATACGCCAATGGGGGCAAAGTCCATAATAATGCCTACAATTTTGTAGGATACTTCGGCAAGGCCGTTGATGGTGTTTTTAAAAGTATCGGCAGGTTCGCCAACCATGGAAATGCCAAGGCCGAGGAACAGTGCAAAAACGATAATTTGCAGCATATCTGCCTTCAGCATGGATTCTATCGGGTTGGTGGGGAAAATATTAACAATAACCTGCATTAAAGGCGGTGCGTCTTTGGCGGAGGCAACAAGCCCTTCAGCGGGCAGGTTCATGCCTGCGCCCGGCTCAATTACGCTGCCCAAAATAAGGCCCAGCACAATGGCAAAGGCTGTTGTTACAAGGTAGTAAATAACGGTTTTCATACCGATGCGGCGGATTTTTTTAATATCGCCCAGGCTGCACATGCCCATAACGAGCGACGCAAAAACCATTGGTACGATTGTCATTTTAATCATGTTCATAAAAATAGCGCCGAAGGGGGCAATCCACGTTTTGGTAAATTCGGCCCCGTCTGCGCCAAGCAGCAGCCCTGCAACAACGCCAAGCACCAGTGCTGCCATAATTCTTGTTGATAACTTCATTATAAAGCCTCCTAAATATGTAAAAATATATTATAACAAATTTGTATTATATCAAAAAAATAATAAAAAACAAAATTGTATACAATATTTTTGATAGAGGAAGCCAAAATAAAAAAAGCCGCCGGAGCGGCATTTTAATTTTGTTTGAAGCGGTGCAGCGATTTGATTGCAAGCATACTGCCAAACCAGGCCGTAACAATGCCGCCCAAAACATCAAGCGGGTAATGCACGCCGAGGTGCAGGCGCGAAAAGGCAACCATTACGGCCAGCAGTATAATTGGCAGGCCGAAAAATTTGGGCAGCAGTTTGTAATACACAAAGGCGCAGGCAAAGGCGGCGGTGGTGTGCCCGGAAGGAAAGGAGTAGCCCGAAGCGTGCGTAATGAGCGGAATAATCTGCGGCAGCACTTCAAACGGGCGCGGGCGCATAACGGCATTTTTTAAAATAACGTTGCTGATAAACGTGCTTAACACAAGTGCGGCAATGGCGGTTATGCCTGCGGTGCGCGTTTTGGAATTAAGTGCCAGAAGAATGCCGGTAAAAATCCAAAACCAGCCCAAATCGCCCAAAAAACTGATGCCGCGCCAGAAGCTGTGCAGCGGTTCATAACGCAAAGCATCCTGTATGTAAAGCAAAAGGCGTGTGTCAAGTTCTGCCAGGTAAGCCATCATCCTTCCTCCTTTCCGGCTGCGCCTTGTTTTTATTTTTCTTTATTATAAGTTTAACATATAGGGATTAAAATAAAATGAGAGGGGGAGTTTTTTTCTTTTTTTTGTTTTAATTCTTTGTAGTTATGTTATTATATTTTTATTTACGGCTTTATTCATGTAACTTTTTGAAAAGACCAAAAAGTTACCAAAAAGTCTCTGCTCCTCAAAAAACTTAACGGCTCAATATTAAATCAGTTTGCCACTTGCAGCGCCTGCGGAACTCGTTTGCTGCGCAAACTCAAACAGTCCTCGGCTATTGCTGCAAGTGCCTTGTTATTTAAAGTTTTCGCCTGTTTTTTGAAAGTCGCGCTCCGCCCAAATTCGTACGTTGCTAATTTTTTAGTTAGATAGTATTGTTGCCGTAAGTTTTTATCACTGTAATAATTGTAGTTTACATATATTTTTTATAATAAGCAATCGTAATGTATGATACAAAAACAAAGTATACTGAATTAAGCAGTTAAAAAGTACGGGTTAAGTGCAATCGCGGCATTAAAAATTTAGCGGTATTTACTGAAAGAAAATAAAATTTTCCCGGTGTTTGAGCGCAGCGAGTTCCGTGGAAAATTTTATTTTTTGCTAAAGTGCCGCGTTAAAAATTTTTTCAGCCGCAAAACTTTCTTGGTTCGTTCTTTGGTTACAAAGAATGAACATGAGTAATAAAGTAAATTATAATGATAAACCTTTAATCAAAGACAAATTGTAAATGATAAATATGATATAAAAAGTAAATTAGAAATAATAAAGTACAATTAAAGACAAAACGTAGATAAAAACTACAACCCTATGCTCAAAAATAAAAAACAAAATGCAGGTATTTTTTGCCTGCATATTGAATTATTACACGTTAAGTCTTACGGAAAGAGGTGAGATTATGCTTTTAGGTATAGATGTTGGCGGCACTTTTACGGATGCCGTTTTGGTAGATAACGGTGCGGTGCATGCGCAGGCCAAGCGCCCTACAACGCACGGCGAGGTGCTGCGCGGCATACTGGCGGCGCTGGATGCCGTTATGGACGGCGCGGACGCGGCAAAGATTGAGCGTGTGGTTATAAGCAGCACCATTGTTACCAATGCGCTTACGGAAGGCAAAACGCAGCCTGTGTTTCTGGCAGTAATGACCGGCCCCGGCATGAACGTAAAGGGGTGCTTTCCGGTAGAACCTTATCTGGTAAGCGGCTATGTTGACCACCGCGGCAAAATTGCGGCGCGCACCGAGTTTAACAAACACTACGGGCTTTTGGATAAACCTTCCGGCGTGCAGGCAGCGGCGGTAAGCGGCAAATTTGCTGTGCGCAACCCCGAAAACGAATATGTGCTGGCGCATGAATTAAAAAAGAGCGGTTATAAAAAAGTATTTTTGGGTTCGGAACTCAGCGGCGAGCTGAATTTTATACGCCGCACCAACAGCGCGTATTTTGCGGCGGCGGTGGATAAAACCTTTGAAGCCTTTGGTAAGCAGGTGGAGTGGGCGCTGAAGGAGCGCAATATTACCGCGCCGGTACAGATTTTAAAGGCTGACGGCGGCACGCTGCCTTTGGAGGCGGCGCTTAAGCAGCCTGTTGAAGCGGTGTTTACGGGCCCGGCGGCAAGCGTGCTGGGCATTGAAGCGCTCGGCGCGGCGCCGGAGGGCAAGTGCATTTCGCTTGATGTTGGCGGCACTACAACCGATATTGCTTTTTGGGATAACGGCGAGCCGCTTTTGGCGAAAAAAGGCGCAATGATTGGCAAATACCCGACAGCGGTGCGTTCTTTCCATATGCGCAGTGTTGGTATTGGCGGCGACAGCGCTATAACCAAAATGCCGCAGAGCTTTAAGGTTGGGCCGGAGCGTGCCGGGCGCGCGGCAGCGTTAGGCGGCGCGGCGGCAACTTTGGCTGATGCGCTGATTGTGCTGGGGCTTGCTTCGTTCGGTGATGCCGGTGCTTCCCTTAAGGCTTTTGGTGCATTGTGCCACGAAGGCGAATCGCCGGAGATGGCGGCGCAGGCTGTTTTGGATGCGGCACTGGACGTTATTGAAAACGCCATTAAAGATATGCTGCACGAGTGGAGCATTCAGCCTGTTTACACGGTAAGCGATGTTTTAAGCGGCAGCGATTTTGTTCCGCAGCAGCTTGTAGGCGTCGGCGGCGGTGCGCCGGGGCTTATTCACGTGCTTGGCAGGCGCATGGGGCTGCCGGTTGTAATTCCGCCCGGCGGTATGGTGGCAAACGCTATCGGTGCGGCACTGGCACGGCCAACCGTGGCGGCAAGCCTGCGCGCCGATACTACCGAAGGTTATTATTTAATTCCGGAAAGCGGCAAACGGGAACGCCTGCCCAAACGCTTTAACATGCAGGCGGCAGAAGAAATTTTAAGCGCCTGGCTGCACGAAAAAGCAGGCGGCTGGCAGATGGAAAGCAGCGAAACCGAAGTTATCAGCCGCGAATATTTCCGCACGGTACACGGCTATTATGATACCGGCGAAATTATTTACCTGCGTATGCAGCTTAAACCCGGCATTTTGTATAAAATTACCGGCAGGGAGGTGGCATTTTGAAACAGGCAAATTTAGGACTGATATTTTTCCCGGCTTTTGACTGGATGATCAGCCCCGGGCACCCGGAGCGCCAGGAAAGGCTGTTATATACGCGTGACCAGCTGACGGAAGAAGGGCTGTTTGACCGCCCGGAAATACGTGAATACCGCCTGCGCATGGCAGAAATTAACGATTTGCAGCGTGCCCACATCGGCGTGCCTTCAATAGCCAAACTGATTACGCCTGCACATCTTGCCTCCGCTGGAGGGTGCATGACGGCGGCCGACGCTGTAATGAGCGGCGAAGTTAAGCGTGCGTTTGCACTTGTTCGCCCGCCGGGACACCACGCCATGCGTATTGTGCATGGCATCCGCGGTTTTTGTACCATTAATATTGAAGCCGTAATGGTTGAGTATTTGCGGAGCCGCTACGGCATTAAAAAAATTGCCGTTGTCGATACGGATGTACACCACGGCGACGGCAGCCAGGATATTTTTTACCACGACCCCAACGTGCTTTATATTTCGTTCCATCAGGACGGGCGCACGCTGTACCCGGGCACGGGCTTTCCGGATGAAGCAGGCAGCCCGGCGGCGTGGGGCTATAACATCAACCTGCCGCTTTTACCCGGCAGCGGCGATAAGGAAATACACCGCCTGTTTGACGGACTGATAAAACCTATTCTTGAAGATTTTGAACCGGAACTCATCATTAATTCTGCCGGGCAGGATAACCATTTCAGCGACCCGCTCGCTTCCATGAGCGTTACGGCGCACGGTTATGCGGCACTGGCAGATAAGTTAAAGGCGGATATTGCCGTTTTGGAAGGCGGCTATTCTATCGAAGCGGCGCTGCCTTATGTTAACACCGGCATAATTCTTGCCATGGCAGAGATGGATTACAGCAAGGTTATTGAGCCGGACATCAGCGCCCTGCGCAGGCCTGATCCGCGCTGCATGACGCGCGTGGAGCAGCTCATTGAGCAGGTGGGTAACATCTGGCGTACCCGCAGGGAAGTTGGCAGAATGCTGCTTGATAAATGCGGCGGCAAATGGCAGCGGCGCAAAGGAATTTATTATGACGAGGAAGGCATCCGCGAGGAGCAGCTGGAAACGGCGCACTACTGTAAAAACTGCAGCGGTTATATAACTGTTGCCACTAATGCGCGCGGCACCCGTTACGGCGACCAGAGCGCTTATGTGGTATGCCTTTTGCGCGATACCTGTGAAAACTGTAAAAAAGCGGCTTATGATGACGCACTGCGCGCCAAGCAAAGCTGTGAATATAAATATATTTTATTGCAGCACCCCGATACGGGCGTTGTGGAAACAATTTAACGGAAGATTGGAGTTTATAAAGTGAAAGAAATTGTAATAGCTACAAGCAACCCGGGCAAACTGGAAGAATTTAAGGAAATGTTAAAAGATATGGAGGTTGAACTGCATTACCTTGCCGAGTGGCCCGGCATTGAAGCGCCGGAAGAAAACGGGCGTACTTTTGCCGCCAATGCGCGTTTAAAAGCAACGTACTATGCCAAGGCAACCGGCATGACCTGTATTGCCGACGACAGCGGGCTTGAAGTGCAGGCGCTGGACGGCGAACCTGGCGTGCGCAGCGCGCGTTACGCCGGCGAAAAGGCAACCGACAAGGAAAACAACGATTTACTTTTGGCAAACATGAAATTGCAGGTTAAACGCACCTGCCGTTTCCGCTGCGCTTTGTGCGTGGCTGACGCCGCAGGCAAGGTGCTTGTGGAAACGGACGGCATCTGCGAAGGTATGCTGCTGCACGAGCCTTTGGGCAATAACGGCTTCGGGTATGACCCGCTCTTTTGGTCTACCGAGCTGCACATGGGCCTTGGTGAAGCAACGCCGGAAGAAAAAAATAAAATCAGCCACCGCGGCAAAGCCGTTAAAAAACTGATTGCCAACTGGAAGAAAATAAAATGAAAATAGGTTTAACCGGAGATACCCACGGAAGCATGCAGAACCTGCGCCGCGTTATTGCCGCTGCCCCGCCGGTGGAACAGTGGCTGCATACCGGCGATTACGCGCGCGACAGCCTGTACCTTAAAAGCCAGACCGGGCTTGACGTAACTGCTGTATGCGGCAACTGCGACGCGGGTGAAACGGATTTTAACGTAGACGAATTTTTATATTTGCAGGGCTTTAACATCTGGCTGGCGCACGGGCACCGCTATCTGCACGGTGGCAGCCCGCAGGAACTGGTGTGGTGGGCGCACCGCCTGGAGGCGGACATTGTTGTTTTCGGCCATACGCATGTGCCGCTTGTAAAATGGTACGGTGATGTGCTTTTGGTGAACCCCGGCAGCCCTTCGCGCCCGCGCAGCATGGACGGGCCTACCTTTGGCGTGCTGACGCTTAACGAAGGTGAAAAACCGTCCGCAGAAATAATACGCCTTGCAAAGCCGTAAATTAAATGCTTGCTCTTTTAAAAACAAAGTGTATAATATAAATATATAGTATACACTAAATAAAAACAGAGGGGAGTAATTTGTTATGTCTTTTGTAGAAGATGCGTTGAAGTTTCATGCTGAACATAATGGCATGCTTGCCGTGGCAAGCAAGGTGCCGCTTAATAACCGCGAGGATTTGGCGCTGGCATATACGCCGGGCGTTGCCGAACCCTGCAAAGCCATTAAGGAAAATAAAGAACTTTCGTTTGAATATACTTGCCGCGGCAATACCGTTGCCATTGTAAGCGACGGCACGCGCGTGCTGGGGCTTGGCGATATAGGCCCGGAAGCGGCAATGCCTGTTATGGAAGGCAAGGCCGTGCTGTTTAAAACCTTTGGTGATGTGGACGCCATTCCAATTTGCATTGATACCAAAGACCCGGAAGAAATTATTGAAACGGTACGCCGTTTGCAGCCGGCTTTTGCAGGCATTAACCTTGAAGATTTTTCTTCGCCTAAATGCTATGAGATTGAAGACCGCCTGCGCGAAATCTGCGACATTCCGGTATTCCACGACGACCAGCACGGAACCGCCATTGCGTGCCTTTCTGCCGTTATGGGCGCTTTGCGTTATGTAAAAAAAGATATTAAAGACGTTAAAGTTGTTGTAAACGGCTGCGGCGCTGCCGGTTCTGCCATCGGCAGGCTGTTTGTAAGCATGGGCTTTCCGAATGTAATTATGGTGGAACGTGTGGGCGCCTTGTATAAAGGCATTGATGCCAAGCTGGATAAAATTCAGCGTTACCTTTCGGAAGTTACCAACCCGAACATGGAAAAGGGCACGCTGGCAGAGGTTGCCAAAGGCGCGGATATTCTTGTAGGCGTATCCGGCCCGAATCTGTTTACTAAAGAAATTATCGCTAGCATGGCGGATAAAGCCATTGTTTTTGGGCTTGCCAACCCCGTGCCGGAAACAAGCTACGAAGCCGCCATTGCAGCTGGCGCGGCGGTTGCCGGTACAGGGCGCAGCGACAGCCCGAACCAGGTTAACAATGTAACGGTGTTCCCGGGCGTGTTCCGCGGCGCCATTGACGTGCGTGCAAGAGCCATTAACGAAGAAATGAAGGTTGCGGCGGTTTACGCCATTGCCAACCTTATTGACGAAAAAGACCTGCGCGCCGATTACGTTGTGCCGGACGCTTTTGACCCGCGCGTTGCGCCTGCCGTTGCCGCAGCGGTTGCCAAAGCCGCTATTGAAACAGGCGTAGCCCGCGTAAAAGTTGACCCTGAAGTTGTACGCGCCAATGCTTTAAAACGCATTGGCAGATAAGGAGCGGCCATGCGCGAATTAAACGTTAAAGAAATTACGGCAGCCGTTGCCAAACTGTGCTGCGATGCCTGCTACTATCTGCCGCAGGATTTACTGGAAAAATTTAAAGCCTCCCGCGATACGGAAGAATCGCCGTTAGGCAGGGAGGTTTTGGAAACCATTATTGAAAATGCGGAACTTGCCGCACGTAAAGATGTGCCCCTGTGCCAGGATACCGGGCTTGCAGTGGTGTTTCTGGAAATAGGGCAGGAAGTGCATTTTACCGGCGGCGCGCTGGAAGAAGCCGTTAACGCCGGTGTGGCGGAAGGCTACACTAAAGGCTATCTGCGCAAGTCTTCCGTTGATGACCCGCTGTTTGAACGCAAAAACACGCAGGATAATACGCCTGCTATTATTCATACCCGCCTTGTGCCGGGCGATAAAGTAAAAATTACCGTTGCCCCCAAAGGCTGCGGCAGCGAAAACATGGGCGCCATGAAAATGTTAAAGCCTGCTGACGGAGTGCAGGGCGTAATTGATTTTGTGCTTGATACCGTGCGCAAAGCAGGCCCGAACCCCTGCCCGCCGGTAACGGTTGGCGTCGGTATCGGCGGCAATATGGAAAAATGCGCGCTTCTGGCCAAATATTCGCTGACGCGCCCTATCGGTGAGCACAACAGTGATGAACGCTATGCAAAGCTTGAAGAAGAACTTTTAGAGCGCATTAATAAAACCGGCATCGGCCCTGCGGGGCTTGGCGGCACAACCACTGCCGCTGCCGTAAATATCGAGTACGCACCGACGCATATCGGCGCGCTGCCGGTGGCTGTAAACCTTAACTGCCACGCTGCACGCCGCGCGTATGCCGTATTGTAAGGGGGCGCAGAAATGACGGACGCAAAAATTAAACACATTACCACGCCCTTAACGGCAGAAACCATAAAAGACCTGCACGCCGGTGACGTTGTGCGCATAACCGGCCCTGTTTACACCGCGCGCGATGCTGCGCACAAACGCATGACGGAAGCAATGGCCGAAGGCAGGCCGCTGCCGTTTGATATTAAGGGGCAGGTTGTTTATTACGTTGGCCCTTCGCCCACCAAACCGGGCGAAATTGTTGGCAGTGCCGGGCCAACCACCAGCGGGCGCATGGATAAATACACGCCGGCGCTGATTGCCGAAGGCATGCGCGGCATGATTGGCAAAGGCCTGCGCGGCAAAGAAGTTGTTGAAGCCTGCGTTAAATACGGCGCAGTGTATTTTGTAGCTGTCGGCGGTGCGGCGGCGGTAATTTCCCAGTCCATTAAGGGCGAAGAAATGATTGCCTATGAAGATTTGGGACCGGAGGCCATCCGCCGTTACGAAGTGGAGGATTTTCCCGCGATTGTGTGCATAGATGCTGAAGGCAACGATTTTTACAAAGTCGGCATTGCCAAATACAGCAAGGAATAAACAGCATATTAAACAATAAACCGGCTTCGGCCGGTTTTTGTTTTGCGTAAATTAAGCGCGCCAATAAAATGTTAATTTATTTACAATTTGCAGTAAAATTTGCTGCGTGCGCCATAAAGCGTAAACAAAGCTGTAAAAATTGTAAAATTTTGTTGACAATATCTTGCGATTGCTGTATTATAATTTCATCTTAACAAACACACTCTTATCGAGAGCGGTTGAGGGACAGGCCCAATGAAACCCGGCAACCAGGCTGTGCCATGGTGCTAACTCCTGATAGATGAGAGGAAAGTAAAGTATACGCTCTTTCCTCGGAAAGAGTTTTTTTATTGCTTTCGTTATTACCGTAAGTAGTGTGTAAAAATTTTAAAGGAGAGATGTAAAGATGAAAAAAATCCTGTTAGTCCTTTGCTCCGTTTTGGTGCTGGCCCTTTTAATTGCCGGCTGCGGCGGCAGCGAAACCAAATCCGAAGGCGGCAAAACCGTGCTGAAAGTTGGCGCAACCCCGGTGCCCCATGCAGAACTTTTGAACTTTGTTAAACCGCAGCTTGCTAAAGAAGGCGTTGACCTGCAAATTATCGAGTTCAGCGATTATGTAAAACCGAACCTTTCTTTAAATGACAAAGAAATTGACGCTAACTTCTTCCAGCATATTCCTTATCTTGAAGAATTTGCCAAAGAACGCAACATGCCGCTTGTTACCTTAACCAAAGTACATATTGAGCCTATGGGTATTTATTCTACAAAATACAAATCTCTTGACGAACTGCCGCAGGGCGCAAAAATTGCTATTCCTAACGACCCGACCAACGGCGGCCGCGCACTGATGCTTCTGCAAAGCGCCAACCTTTTAAAACTTAAAGACGGCGTAACCATTACCGCAACCCCCGGCGACATTGTAGACAACCCCAAAAACATTGAAATTGTGGAAATCGAAGCAGCTCTCCTGCCGCGTTCCATGAACGATGTTGATTATTCCGTAATCAACTCCAACTTTGCAATGGAAGCAAAACTGAACCCGGTTAAAGATTCCCTCTTTACCGAACCTAAAGAATCTCCGTACGCTAACGTAGTTGCAATCCGCAAAGGCGACGAAAACCGCCCCGAACTGCAAAAACTGGCTAAAGCCCTCACCAGCCCCGAAGTTAAAAAATTCATTGAAGAAACCTACAAAGGCGCTGTTGTACCGGCATTTTAATTGCTGTTAAAACTTTAAAAGCTAATAAGCTAAAACGTACAATAAAAATCCCACGGAATTTTCCGTGGGATTTTTGCGTATATGGGATTTATTAATTTGCATCTTGGTTGTTTGTTTTGAACAGCAATGACAGGAGGCGTGCCGTTTGTGTAATCAGGTCTTTTTCGCTTTCCGTCCAGCTGTGCGGCATGCCAAGGGATACAAAGGTGAGTACGTATTCTGCTTTGCCGCCGCACATAATGGTTTTGCTTAAATAAGCCTTAACACCAAGCTCGTCTAATTTATCTTTATATACTTTTGGCAAAATGCCGGTGTTTCCGCACTGGTTTAAACCGTGGCTGTTAAAGCGTCTGGCAATGTCTTCCGGCGTGCATTTTAAAATATTTACAAAACCGTCGCTGCCGTTAAAATATTTTGCCACTATCGGCATATATTCGCCGCTGCGGCTGATATCTTTAATAAAGGCGCCGGAAATTTGTGCCATGCTGCAGCAAAGTTTTAAAAGTTTAACTGCGGCAGTTTTTTCGTCATGCTGCTCAATAATTTTAAGCGCCGTTTTAAAGTACAGGTCCATGGGTATCTGGGCATTTTCTATTTCGCTGTAATCAAGCAGCGTGCCATAGTTAAATTCGTTCTGGTCGGGCAAAAGCGGCGCTATGGAGCAGATAAAATAATCATCAGGGCCGTCGGTTGCTGTAAACTGCCCGCGCTCTAATACCCAAATGGCGGTGCCGTCCTTACGCAGCAGGCGGTAGTTAATGGTGTATGGCACTTCGCCGCAGTGCGCAGACATAATGCGTTTTACTTTTGGCAGGTCGGCTGCATAAATCATATTTTTAATATCGCCGCCGGTGGCAATCAGCATTTCTGTCATACTTTTATAACCGGCCAGTTTGTACAAAGCTTTATTAATGTACACTGCCGGATAATTTTTTTGCGCCAGGCAGCATTTTAAACCGTTGGGTGTGTTGGCTGCAACGAATGAGGGCGTACCAGGTTTTTCCATTTGCAGTTCGTTTTTATAAAACTCGGTGCTGCCTTTGGCAACCGGGTATACTTCGCCAGGGTTAAGTTCGTTCCATGCCGCTGAGAAATGAAGATGTACTATTTTTAACCCCTCATTTTCTTTGCGGATAACAAAAGTAAAACGTGCTGCTTCGTTAAGTAAAAGGCCGGTTTGCGGTTGGGACTTTATGCTGCATGCAACAAAAACAATGCAGAAGTCTTGGCTTTCAAATAATACCTGCGAGTGCATGTCTTCGATAATATTTTGCGGAATATCATCAACGCGGCGGATAAAGGTATTAAAAACATCATTATAAGTAGGGTAAATTTCCTCTTTACCCCAGCCAATCCAACTGCTGCAGGTGTTGGAGAAAAATTGCAGAACTTTTTCGGTGCTGCCGTCTACAAAATAAGTAATTAAGGCCTGTTCTGCAAGTTTTATTGCTTCGCGGCTAAAATTATTTCTGGTAGTTTTATCCATTGTTCCGGTTCTCCGTTTCTGGGGTATATTTTAAGGAATAACCCTTACCGTGAATATTGGCAAGCTGAAGGTACGGCAAATCGTTAAGGCGCAGTTTATGTCGCAGCTTGCTGATATGTACGCTGACTACACGGCTTGTGTACTGCATGTTTTCGGTATCGTACAGCGCCAGGTAAAGTTCTTCCAGTGTTACTGTTGTGTTAAGCTTATTTACTAAAAGTATCAGCAGTTTAAATTCGGTCGCTGTCAGCGGAATAAATTCCCCGTCCAGCATGGCCTGATTATTTTGCGGGTAAATTTTAAGTTTGCCAAGCGTAATAATCTGTATTTTTTCCATGCCGGTATCAAGATTCAGCATCCTGATAAAATTAACAAGCCGGTAATAAAATTCGCGGCTGCCGCAGGGAAGGCGCAAAAACTGGGCTGCACCGTTTTTGAGTGCGCTGATGGCAACTTCCTCATCGGCTGATTTGCTGACGGCGAAAACTGCACAGGCAGGCGCAAGGCGCTTTATAAACTTCAGCGGCCCGATATTTGTATCGCTGCATTCTACAATAAACAGCGGCGTACGGTTTTCCATAAAAAAGTTCAGTGCTTCTTCGCTGCTGCACGTAATTTTAAAACGCAGCCCGCACAAAATGCTGTATGTAAATAAATTATCAAATATTTCTTTGTTATCTGCGATGGCAATAATGGCTTGCATATTACTGTACCTTTACAAAATTATCAATTTGTAATAATACGTTTTACTATATTTACTTATAGTTTAATACAAGGTTCACTAATTTGTAAATAATATAACGCCGTGAAAGTGCAAAGAAAAAATTTGCACTTTGGAAAATGAAATTATGATAAAATTAAAATGAATATAAATGTGTATATATACGGTTAAATGCGAATTAAAATGAAACAAAAACGTACTATAAGAAAGAGGAATTGCCATGGCAAAACAAATTACTAAGATTTTAACAGCACTTATTTTGGCAGGAACAATTAATGTTCCAATTGTTTATGCAGTTGATTATGGAATTAGTAATCCGCCGCCTCAGTATGGTACTAATGACCCGGGCGTACAGCTTAACCGCACACGCGAGTATATGGAACGCCAGCGCGTGGCACGCCAGATTGCCGAAGACAGGGCCAAGCAGCGCGCCGAGGTTGAAGGCAGCGGGCAGGAACAGCAGCAGGCACCAGAAAATGCAGTTAAATTTGTATTGAACGATGTAAAAATAGATAAGAGCGAAGTACTTGCCGAAACGGAAATTAAAGAAATTACCGGCAAATATATTGGGCAGGAAGTTACACTGCAAAGCCTGTATGACATTGTAAACAGCATTAACGAATTGTACAGCGAAAAAGGCTATTTAACCTGCCGGGCTTATCTGCCGCCGCAAACCATTAAAAACGGCGTGGTGGAAATTAAAATTATTGAAGGTAAAACCGGCAACGTGCATATCAGCGGCAATGAAAGCACAAATGACGGTTATATTGCCAGGCGCATCGGGCTTGACCGCGGCAGCATAAGCAATATCAACGAGTTGAACGATGACCTTCTGCGTTTTAATGCTACCAACGATGTGCAGCTGCGCATTACCATGCACGCAGGCGCAGAACCCGGAACTACGGACTATGTAATATCGGCTTACGAGCCGCAGAAAAATTATATAAATGTATATGTTGATAACGCCGGCAGCGAATCGAGCGGCGAATGGCGCGAAGGCCTGTTCTGGACGGACCGCAGCTTAACAGGCAGCCGCGACATGCTGACGATGAGCGGCATGCGCAGCGACGGTACAAAATCGTTCAGTGCCATGTACACAGTGCCGTTAGGGCGCAGCGGAACCAAACTGGGCCTTACTTACAGCACCAACAGCGTAAAAATTACGGATGGCGAACTGGAAGATTTGGACATTAAAGGCCATTCCAATGCATATGGAGTTTCGCTTATTCAGCCGCTGGTGGTTACGGATACCCTGCGTACGGAAGCAACTTTGGATTACGGCTACCAAAATTCGCAAACCGACTTTTTGGGCATACACTGGGTTGATGATACTGTAAAATCTTACACCGCAGGCTTCAGCATGACTAACTACGGTGCAAGCAGCATCATTTACCAAAAGCATAACTTCCGTATCGGCGATAGCGAAGATATTGCCGGGGAAAACGAAAACTTTTCAAAGTATTTTTTTAACGGCTTTTGGCAAAAGGCTTACAGGGCCGGGCAGATGTTAAGCGCAAGGCTTGATGCCCAGTGGAGCCCGGACGATTACCTTACAAGTGCCGAACAGTTTTATATCGGCGGCATGTACAGCGTACGCGGATATGAAGAAAGTTATCTAGGCGGCGACAGCGGTTACAGCGCCAGCCTGGAATACAGCGTACCGCTTGACAAAGCCAAAACAACATCGGCCTTTTGCTTTTTTGACTATGGTGCAGTTTACGGTGACAGCGCTTTTGACGACCATGTGCTGGCAGGTACCGGCATAGGCATTAAAAGCACAATCGACCGCAAAATATATACAAGTTTAACGCTCGGCATACCGCTGATGCGTGATATTAACGGAGATGAAGTTGATAAAACCCGCATACATTTTATGCTTAACGGTCAGTTTTAACAGGGGGACGGGCTTATGAGTATCTCGAGAAAGTTTCAACGCAGCAAAAGTAAATATACGTTAAGCCAGAAAATTATTTCTGCCGTAACGGCGGCAGGGTTTATTATGCAGCCTTTTACTGCTTTTGCAAATAGTATAAATAAAGTTAATGACAATGATACTATTAAGGTTAACGGAAATGTTACAAATATTTGGGCAGATAAGGTTGTCGGCAACGCAGCGGTCAATGTTTTTCAAGACTTTAAACTTGATGCTAATAACATTGCAAATATGTATTTTAAAGATTTGCAAAATAATAGTGCAGATAACCTTGTTAACTTTGTTAACAGCCGCATTGATATTAACGGTACTGTAAACGCAGTTAAAGATAATAAAATCGGCGGCAATCTGTTCTTTCTGAGCAAAGACGGTATGGCAGTCGGCAAATCCGGCGTTATTAATACAGGTTCGCTGTATGTTATGACGCCTGCTACAGGAATTGATATTAACTCGCAGGAATATAACTATACTTACGAGGGGTTGCAAGGGACTTTTGATTCAGGTGCGGAAGCAAATATTAATACTGCTTTAAACCGTATGCAGGCGCTTAATATACCGCTGAATGCAAGCGGAACTATCAGCGTTTTAGGCAAAGTTAACGCTGCGGGTGATGTTAAAATGGCTGCACCCAAAATCGCTTTAGGCAAAAATATTAGCGGCGAAGATTTGAAAGACGGTGAAAATGGTGCAGTTGCCACAAAAGCAGGAGAAATTGTAAAAACTGCAGCAATAAAAACCGGTATAACTGATTTTAGCAATTTTGTAAATTTGACAGAACAACAGCAGCAAGAAGCAAGTATTACAAGTTTAAAAGCTGAAGTTAGCGGTAATGGCGATATTGTACTTGCTGCTAAAGCTGAATATGCTAATACACTTGATCAGACATTTAATGAAATAGGTAATGCCCTTGGATTAACTGATGTTGATGTACCGAAAACTATCGAAGCATCGGTTGAAAGCTATGGCACTATTACTGCGCGCGGCAATGCAGAACTTACTGCAGAAGCTACTAACGGCAATAAAGACCTTGCAGAAGAAGTTTTGGAAGAAACTACAGGTTTGGAAACTAAAATACCTGATTATGTACCTGTTCCGGCTGCTGACGCAGGAAACTATGCTCAGACCGTTGCTAAAGTAGAAGTGCAGGGAGATATAACTGCCGGTCAGGACATTAAAGTAGCTGCAAATGCAGATAATACTTATGTTGATAACGGGCAGGGCATTGAAGATTCTGTAGAAGGTATTTTGAATTTTGTTACTCCTCTTAGTGCTAATATAATGATTCTTGGCAGCAAGGCAGAGGTTAATATTGGTGAAGAGGCTGATTTAACTGCTGAGGGTGTTATTGATGTAACGGCAAATTCTGTTTTGGACGGAACGGCAGGCGCGGCAGTAAATGGGCGCAAGCTTATAACAGTTTCCACTGTATCTCAGGCAGGGTCTTTCCTTCCTTCGGCAGCTGTTGGCTATGCTGATGTGGAAAATTCTGCCAAAGTTAATATTCAGGGCAATCTTACAGCGAATGGTACAAATAAAACTGATGATGAAAAAGCTGTTAATATTGCGGCCTATGCCGAAGAAAGTGTAGCCAATACGGCAAACTTAAACATTTCTTCAACGACAACAAAGCCTAATTCTTCTTTAATTGCGGCAGCAGTTGCTGTAACGGAAAGCAGCAATACGGCTGATGTTATTATTGGCAGCGGCAGCAGTGTAAATGCTGCAAACGGCGACGTAGATATTACTGCTGATACTGTAAACCTTCTTAATGCTAATGCGGCATCCATTGCGCCCGATAATACGGTTGGCGCGGCTGCAGTTAATGTATTCAGCCATGACGGACATGCCAATATTGCGATAGATGGTGATATTACCGGGCAGAATGTTGCAATAGATGCAACTAATTTAATAGACGAAAATACAATTACTGCCAATAATGAACTTGGCATGGGTAAAATTCAGGCACAGTTGGTTAATGCAATAGACCCTGACGGACTTAAAAATGCCGTAAAAAATAACCAAATTGTAAAAGATATAACAACCAATATTAAAAACGCTCTTGGCTCCAGCAGCTCTGGTGATGGTGGTAAGACTGATATAACTCAGGTATTGAGCGATAAATTTGAAGCCGGGGCAGCAGTTGTTGTTACCAATGAGAATAATAGTGCCAATGTAACTTTTGGCAAAACGGCTGATGTTACAGCAAAGTCCGGAGATATAACTGCTGATGCCGATGTACGCGTAGTTGATTACAGCTTTACGGCTTCCGGTACTTCTAATTCTTATAAAAAATCGGCGGCTGATGGCTCAACAACTACAGTAACGGTAGGTGCCGGTGTTGTGTATGCAGGTATGGATAATGAGGCTTCAGTTGTATTTGCTGACGGTGACGGCAGCGGGGAAGAACAACATGCTGAGCTTAGTGCCGCCGGTAATATTAATGTTACCAGCAGTAATATAATGGAATACAACCGCCCGCAGCGTATTTTCCGTGAAATTCAGCGCAGCATAGAAAATATTGAATACGCTATAGCTGCATTTGATAAGCTGGATGAATATCAAAAGCAAGGCATGGAAGAATACAGGGAGGGCCTTGAAAACCTTAAACAAAGCCTGAAGGACTATACAACTACTTACAGCAATGATTTTAATGAGACTGTAAAAAATCCTGATGCCATTACGGCGGAAGGAACAATGAATAAAATTTATGAAATGGCAGCAGCAGCAGCGGTTTTATATAACCAGGTAGTTGATTTGCAGACTAAATATAATACTGTACAAGGCAGCAATGAACTTTCAGCGGCCTCTGCAATAATCAGTAATTCACTGGCTGTTGTTACTAATGCATTGGCTTTTGCCGACCCGAACAACTATGCTAACGTAGCAGCACAGGCTTCTGCCAAAGGCGGCAGCGAAAGCAGCAAGTTTGCGGCGAGCGGTTCCGTTGCGGTATCCGATTTCAGCGGCACAAGCGGCGTAAAAGTAGGCAAATATACAAAACTTGAAGCAGGTAAGGATTTGAATCTGGAATCTGCTAATGAGATTGAAGATGTAACCATTACCGGCAAAACCATGTTCTGGACAAACAACGCTGATGCTAAAGGCGGCGTAGGTATTGGCGGCAGCTTAAATTATCAGAATTTTGATACAGATTCAAGCGTTGCTGTTGCAGAAGGCGCTGAACTTACTGCCAGCAATATTGCCATTGGCAGCGACAGTAATGTTTTCCACGTAGGCGCAATGCTTGGCGCAGGCAAGAGCGATGGCAGCGCGTTAAGCGGAATGGTAAGCTTAACAGACAGTGACAGCTATAACAATGTTATTGTAGATACTGGCGCTATATTAACGGCACAAAAAGATACTGCTGGTAATACAGGCATTATTAGTATTGATGCTAATAATGATACCAGTGTAACAAATGCTATTGTAACGTTTTCGGCAAGCGGAGCTAATGCAGGCGTTGGCATGGGTGTTGCCATTAACAATATAGATGTGCAGAACACGGCGCAGATTATTGATAATGACGGAAATGAAGACGAAAATGACGTACTTGAAGGTGAAATTTCTGCATCCGAATTAAATGTTAATGCCGAAACAACAGGGCTTATTAACAGTGTAAGCGTTGCCGGCGGTATGACCAGCAGCGGAACGGACAGCGAAGAAGGATTCCTTGACAAAGTTAAAGCTCCGTATAATAAAATGACTGAAATTAGTAATTCTGCGCTTAATGGTATCAATAATATTTCCAATAAATTGCAGAATGTTATTACGACTATGAATTTAAATGCTTCCGGCGGCAGTTCTGTCAGTGGTGAGGAAGCGGCAGGTACTCCCGGCTTCAGCTTTGCCGGTGCGGGCAGCGTATCGCTTAATATGGTAAGTGATACTACCAAAGCCGTAGTTGACGGTGCGAAGATTACTTTGAATAACGATAGTGCATTGCAGGTTGGCGCAAGAGATTCTGCGTTTACAGGAGCGTGGAGCGGTGCGGCCGGACTTTCCTTCAGAAAAGAACAGCAAAGCCAGAAATCTACCAGTGTTGCAGTTTCTGGTGCTGTTGGCGTTAATGATATTGATAATGAAATTACCGCGCTTGTTAAAGACAGCACTGTAACCGGCGCCAAAGATGTTGATGTAGCTGCAGTAAGCGGCGGCACAACCGTTGCAGCCGGGCTGGGTGCAACTTTAACAAAAGATGGAGCTCAAGGTAAAAACTACAGCGGCGGTGGTTCCGTATCTGTTAACCTGCTCGACAAAAACGTTAATGCCAATATGGAAAATGTTGGTTTAACTGGTGACGTACAAGATAAAGCCGATATCGATGTTGCGGCTTATGAAAGCGATGTGCAGGTTACCGGCGGCGTTAATGCCAATATAGCATTGGGCGGCGGCAGCCTTGTTGGCGGCGGCGTAACCGTTGCGGATATTAAAAATAATATTAACGCAGGCATTACCGGCGGCACTTATACAAATGTTGATGATGTAAATGTAAAAGGCCTGCTTGCTGTAACGCAGGTTACTGCAGCGCTTTCCGCAGGTATTGCGGCCGGCGGCAGCGGCACTAATAACGCCTTTGGAGGAGCTGTTGTTTATAACGGCTTAAGTAATGATATTACTGCCGGTATAGACGGCGCTGCTATTACTGCTGGCGGATTAGTGAACGTTATGGCAAAAGATACGGAAAGCAGTTCAAAAGAGGCAGAACCGTATCAGAATTTGCTTGGCGATTATAACGAACATAACCAGTTTGCTGCCGATAATGGCATTGATACAACCGGCAGCAGCTATTATACGGATTTGGATACTGCAGATGAAAAAGTTGACTATGACGGTAGTAAGGGAAGCACCATAGTTGGTGCGGCAGCCGTTGTAACAGCCGGCAGCAATAGTAATGCCGGCGGTGCTGCTGTTAATATTGCAAAGATTGATAATGATTTTACTGCCAAAATAAATAATGCAACCATTACTGCTGAAAATGTGCGTGCAGAAGCCGATGCTGATACTTTAATTGTAAATGCCTCCGGCGGCGTAGCTGCAGGTACTAAATCGTTTGGCGGTATGGGCAGTGTAACATGGCAGGATATTGATAATGATTTAAGTGCGGAAATAGAAAATTCTACAATTACTACAAATAGGGCTGAAGCCAAGGCCATTAATAACACTCAGGCTGTAAATGTAGCCGGTTCTGTTTCCTACGGTGCAAAGGCAGGCATAGGCGCAACACTGGCGTATAATGGCTTGGATAATACCGTTGGCGCGTATATGCGCGGTAATACAATTAATGCTTTAGGTACGGATGTGGATGTAATTGTTGATGCTGATAATACCGGTAAGGTTTACGGCATTGCTGCGGGCGTGGCTGCTTCTACAAAAGTTGCCATTAACGGCAGCGTTGCTGTTAACCGCGGCGGCAGCAATACAGAAGCAATTATTGATGAGAGTGATGAAAAAGAATCGGCAATTAATAATGCCGGTGCTGTAAATGTTACGGCTGATGATGAAACGTACCGTTTGGCAGTAGTTGGTTCTGTAAGCGCAAGCGGCAAGGCAGCAATTGGCGGCGGCGTAGCTTATAACGATATTGGCGGTTCTTCTGCTGACAGCGGAAGCAGCAGCCAGAATACCACGGCAGCTGTAAAAAATACAGATATTACTATGGCGGCTAATATGGCGGCTAATAGTGAAGAAACTGTTGTTGCTGACGGTGAAAAATTTGTTGGTGTTAATGTTACGGCAAAAGATGACTCTGAAATGAACACTATTGCTGTTGGTGTAGCTGCGGCAGGCACTGCTGCAGTGCAAGGGTCTGCGGCAACTGCATTAATTAATAAAAATGTTTCTGCCGTTATTGAAAATACTAATATTGATTATAATGGCGGCAGCAAAAATGCTGATGTAACTGTTGATGCTCAGAATAACAGTGAAATTACTACTTCAGCTGATGCGGTTTCTGTAGCTGCACAAGGTGCTGGCGTAGGCGCAGGTGTTGCAGTTAACCGTATTATTCAGCAGACTAATGCGGCTGTAAACGGCGGCACTATGAACGTTAATAACCTTACAGTTAAAGCTAATGGCACGCCGCGTATTGAAAATATCGGCGTTGGCATAGCTGTTGCCGGACAAGGTGCTGGAGCAGCAGGTTCTGTATCTGTTAATATGATTGATAACGATGTAACAGCACATATCGGCGATGGTGCTAACATTGTTGCTGATGATAATGTGGGTGTTATTGCAACAAGTGATGAACAAATTTCCAATTACAGCGGTATGCTTTCTGGCGCCGGACAGGGTGCTGGTGTAGGTATTTCTGTAAGTGTTAACCAGATTAATGGGAATACCAGTGCTACAATTGGCGATGAAGATAAAGAAACTTATGTTACTGCACTGGGCAACGGTGCTGATTTAACTACTAACACCGATATTGCAGACAGCGAAATTAACAATGCCTTAATTTCTAGTAATACCGTAAATATTAATTCTAAAATTGACAGGACAACTGAAAAACGCAGCGGCTTGGTTGTAGATGCTTCCTCGACGCGCGACATGAAATCTTTCCTTATTAATGTTGCAGGAGCTGGACAGGGTGCTGGTGTTGCTCCTACAGTTAATGTTAATATGATTAATGGCGCTACTAATGCAGGCATTGCCAATGCAACTGTTAATGGCGGCAGTACAGGTACAACTAATGCAGGCAATGTATTTGTTAATGCAGGCGATTATACCAATATGTCCGGATTTGTAGGCAGCGGCGGTATTGCCGGTATGGGTGCAGGCGTTGGTCTTGGCAGTGATACTAATACCGTAAGCCGTGAAGTTTCTGCAATTGTTAATGATAGCGATATTAAGGCAAACGCTTTAGAAGTTGATGCTGACAGCAAACAAGGCGTATCCAGCTTTGTTGTAGGTGCGGGCGTGGCTGGCGTTGGCGGAGGTGTAGCTGGTGTTGTAACTGTTACGGAACTTGAAAACACAACAAAAGCAGCACTTTTAAACAGCAAGGTTAATGCTTCTGATAAAGTTGCAGTTGAAGCTCATCATACAGGTATTGTTAACGCAGGTAATGTTGGCGTAGGTGCAGGCGTTGTAGGTGCAGGCGTTGGGCTTTCTGTAGGCGTAGCAAAAGATAATTCTGTAACAGAAGTTATTGTTGGTGATGAAGAAAACGCAGCAACAGCTGGAAATACCAATATTGAAGCTTCTGGTGATGTTACTATAGCGGCAGAAAATACAACAACTGTTAATCCTACGGTGTCTGCTACCGGTATAGGTGCAGGCGGTGTTTCCGGCGCAACTTCGGTTAACAATCTCAACAGCACGGTAAAAACAAATATCAATAATGCTGATATTACTTCTAATAACGGCAGCATCAGCGGAACAGCAAATAATACTATTAATGTTGATGCTTACATGGGCTCTAATGCGGCAGGTATTGGCGGCGTTGGCGCAGGAGTAACGGTTAATACTATTGACAGTTCAGTGCAGACCAATGTTACCGGCAGTACGCTGAACGCTAAAAATGATGTAACCTTAACTGCAAATGAAGAACGCAACATTAAGCAGCTTGCAACTAACATTGCCGCAGGTGCAGCAGCAGCTGGTGCTAATATTGCGATTACAACTGTTGGGCAGGAAATTACAGATAAAGATACTAAAGAAAAAATAGATGCTGCTAACAATGTTTACGGAGAAGATGCTGATAAGCTTCTTTCAGGAGCAGGAAGCGCTCTTGCAACCGCTGGTATTAGCGAAACAGAAGTTACTCCTTCCGTTGATGCAGAAAGCGGCGGTGCAGGTTCGGCAATTACTGTTAATATTACTGGCAGTGATATTGACGCAGGCGGCACTGTAAAAGCAAATGCAGCCGAAAGCGGCAACATCAATATGACACTTGGCAGCGGCACAGCAGGCGCGGCGGCTGTTAACGCAGGCGTAGGCATCCTTAACGTAAATCGCAATGTCGGCGTAAATATTACCGGCGGCAGCCTTGATGCGAATAAAGTTGATATTGGCACTGATATTACCGGCGAAGCTAACCTTAATGTATATCAGGGCAGCGCAGGTGTTATAGGTGCAAATGCGGCGGTAGGCGAAGTTAATACTACAGGCAGCAGCAAAATTGATATTGATGGTGTTAAACTGAAAGCTAATGATATAGCTGTTTTGGCAGCAGATCACAGTATTACCAAAGCAAATACGCTGGGCATTACTGTTGGTGCTATTTCTGTTGGCGTTATTGTAGCTGGAGCCGAAAATACCAGCAGCACTAATGTTGAAATTACTGGCAGTGAAGTATCGGCTAAAGATAATAGCACGGAAAGCAAAATAAGCATTGGTACGGATAAAGCCAATACCGTTGAAGCACATGCAACAGGAGGCGCAGGCGGTTCTGCTGCAGCCCAGGGTGTAGTTGCAACTGCTGATGACAGCGGCGTAAGCAGTATTACCTTGGGAAATAACAATGGCAGTGCAGGCAATACATTTACAGTAAATGATATTACTGTAAAAGCTTCTGCCAAACCTGTTGTTAAGGCTATTGCCGACAGCTATGCTGTAAGTATTTTGGGCACGGCTGGTGCATCCGTGGCAACGGCAAATGCAGCTGGTACTGTTGAAGTTAATGTTTATAATGGAAACACTCTTGCAGGTGATGATGTAACCATCAGCGCCGAAGCTGCTACTCAGGACGGCAAAAATACTGCTGAAGCACAGGTTGTAGGCAACAGCGGCAGCGGCTATTATACGGTTGCCAACAATATTGCAACCGCTAATGTTACCACGAATGTTGATGTTAACGTAGGTGATGTTGATTATAAGACCACTACGGAACAGATATTTGTTGGCTATGAAGATGTAGGGAATGGCACTACCGGTGAGCGTGAGGAAGTTTATGAAAAAGTAACTACCGGTGCAACCAATCTTAACGTCAGCGGCAGCAATGCTGCCAAAGCTTCTGCCAATGCTAAAGGCATAACCATTGGCGGTATATTCTCCAGCGGAAACAACCAGGCCATTACAAATAATGAAGCTGTAACCAATGTAACATTAAACAGTGGCAGTGAAGGTACTTTGTTGAACAGCTTGAACGTAACCGCAGCAGGAACAAGCGATAATACTGCTAAAGCGGACGGCAGTGGCGGTGGTTTTATCAGCGGAGATTTGGCTGCGTATGTTGAAAATAATTCGGATGCCGATGTTAAAGTAAACGTAAGCGGCAAATTGAATGTTGAAGGCGATATTGCAATTGATGCCTTGCAGAATGACACTGTGAACCTTAATGCTGATGCGCTGAAGGCTACCGTTGTTGGACTTAGTGCAACCGCAGCTGAAAATAATATTGGCGGCACAACTGACGTTAATATTAGTAATGCCACTATTACCGGTGGCGGTACGTTTGATGTTAATGCGGCTAATAGCGTAACATTTGGCAATACCGAAAAATATGCGGTAGAAGGCAGCGGTTACGGTGGCGTAAATGTTCAGGGTGCAGTGTTTACTAATAATATCACAAAGAACACTGCTATTAACCTTAATGATGCTGATATTACAACTCTTGGCACGCAGGCACTGGAGGCTAAAACTACCGGCAATATTAACGCGGGCGGTTATATTAAAGCTGCCGGTTTGGGTGCATTTACGTGGGTTGATGTTAATAACGCAGTAACTGCATCTGACACGATTAATATTGACGGAAGCTCTGCTCTTACAACTAAACAGGAAGGTGCAGATATTACTTTAGCAGCTGTTGATAATATGGATCTTACTGTTGCAGGTTATGCAGATGTACAAGGCGCGGCAGTTGGCGGTGCATCTTCTGATGTAACAAATAATTTGGTACGCAATAATTCGGTTACAGTAAGCGGCGATTTGTATGCTTTGAACGATGTTAACCTTTATGCCGGCAAAGATAAAACCGGTGCTAATGGCAGTCTTGATTTAGTTGCCGAATCGGAAACCTACAACTATGCGGCATTGCCTATTGCTGACCCCAAACTGGACGATAAATTTGCACAGAACAACCAGATAATAATTAACAGCGGCAGCGATATTAGCAGCGTGCGCGACATCAATTTGTATGCAGATGCAGGTAAAGAATCTGTTCGTGATACGACGTTGATGTATACATGGGTATATTCCGATAAAAAAGAGAATTATTCCAATTCTTCCGTTGGCGATGCAGAGCCTAATAATAAGAGTGCGCAAAACTTTGTGCAGGTTAATGGCAATTTAACGGCAGGCGTACAGAACAAACAGTATGTAACTATTGGTGGTGAAAGTGGTCAATTAGTATTTTTAAATGAAGGTACTTTAAATGCTGTTAATGATTTTTATAACAGCGATAACTATGCTGTCGGAAAGGATAGTATTAGTATTAGTGCTTCTGACGGTGTAGATAAAAACAGCATCGTTGTAGGTACATTTGATTATGGTACAACACTGTTTGAACGTTATAATGAGCTTGGCGAATTGATGCAGAGCTATGGCGAAGATAAAAATTCTACCGCATATTTAGGCTATAAAGCTGAGCAAGACCGTATTAAGTCTCAGTTGGAACAAATGGGGCTTATAGATACGTGGACAGAAAATGGTCAGACATATACCGGCGTAGTTGAAGGTATAACTGTTGACTACATTGAATTGCCGGATATTGTTGCCAGCGGTGGTAATATTAACATCCAAAGTGATACCCTTAGCGGCAGCGGCAGCTTAAAAGCACAGGGTGCGCCTGAAGTAGTAATTAATAATAATACCAACCTGTATATGAAGATTAACAACATTACGGTTGGCGAATCTGGCGGCGAAATTAATTTTAATAATAATTCGTTAACCAGCGATAATTATAAAGAAAAGATTACCGGGCTTAATGCTGATAAATCTAAGGTAGTTAATTTTACGAAACTTACTGCTGACGCTGGTAATGGCACAGGCGGCAAACTTATTATTAACGGCAATTATAACGCCGGAGCAGTAAAAGCTATTATTACTGTTGATGGTAAAACTCAGGAAATTCAAACAACGCCGCGTGCCGATATTGAAATTAACGGCATTGTTAACAGTGAAGGCGGTACGGTTGAAATTAGCAGCGCAGCTAACAATATTATCATTCAGGGTGAAACCGCTGAAGACAGTGCAGCTGTTAAAGGTCAGACAGTTAAACTTAGTGCAAGCAACGGTTCAGTCAGCCAGGGCTTCCAGGAAGGCATTGTCAGCATTGGAGGAAATGTTCAAGACCAGTACAAATCGCAGTATGACAGCATGAAAAATGACTGGGATACACAATACGATTATGACCACACTGAAAATGTACATGAAGTAAAATATGGCAGTGCTGTTGCATCGCAAGGTAACATGATTGCCGGTGAAAATATTTATATCAATGCTGCAGATATTAATGTTAATGGTAAAATTCAAAGCGGTTATGCTGAGTATGTTGTTAATATTACGAAAGATATACAAGATGATATTAACGTTTTACAGAAAAATTGGCAGGATAGTGGCAGTCAGCCGCTTACCGATGCTATGGTTACAACCGGAACTACTTACCGTATAGTAGAAGGTAAAGATATATTGCAGGATGATGGTACATATTACCGTCAGCTTGACATATACTACAATCCTTACACCGGGCAGATTGTAGTGCCGGATGTTGACGCTCACGGCGGACAGGTTTACCTTACCGGACGCATCAGCAGCACCGGCAGCGGTTCTATTAAAGTGCTGGATGGCGCTTATGATATTAACGTTACCAACAACACAGGTACGGATTTACAGCTTGGCAAGCTGATAAGCAATAATGTTGACGGTCTTATCAGTATTACCGATACCGGAAAACAAGAAATAACGGAAATTACGCGTAATCAAACGGTTGTTAAAGATTTGTCAGGTAATGTTAAATCTACATCTGGTAGTGCTATTAATGAATATAATCCGCAGAGTGACTTGCGTTATAACTGGACAACCGGTCAGGAGGTTTCTACATCTAAAACTTATGAGCAAACCATTAAAGCCGGTTTGTGGGGTGCAGTTGAAACGGTAAATACAACTGATATGTCCAAGTATGAACAAGATGCAACTGTTATAGATAGCTCAGAAGGTGAAAAAGATAAGTTAAACGGCGAATATATTGGCACGGTAAGCGGAATTGATAACAATCAAGATTTTGCAGTTATTTATGATAACAAAGTACTTGAAAATACTCAGACAGGTCCGGGCGAGCCTGAACGCTGGAGTACTGGTTTCCTTGGTTGGTTTAAGTGGGAAAAATACACTTGGACTAAAAAAACCGGCACATCTCAGCAGTATGTCGCCAGTGTTAAGGCGGATAAACCTATCAGTATCGGGTTTATAGGCAATGCTGACGGCAACAGCAATATAGGCGTTACTTCCGCAGGCAATATTAACCTGACCAATAATATTGCTTCTGCCAGCGACGGTACCGGTTCTTTAATTGATATTAACAGTACCGGCGGTGCAATTAATCAGCTTGGCGGTTCGCTTATTGGTGATAATATCAAGCTTAATGCGGCAAAAGGCATTAACGATGTACAAATTACATCTATCGGCGATACGGTTAACCTTAACGCGGTAAGCAGCAGCGGCGATGTAGGCATAACTGTTAACGCAGCATACGGAACGGATGGCAATGTTGTTATCGGCAACTTGTTTGCAGGAACGGCGGCTAACCCTGCTGGTGATGTTTCGCTTACGGCTTACGGCAATATTACTCAAAGCGGAAAAGTTACTTCTGTAAGCGGCAACCGTATTGACCTTGTAAGTGCTAACGGCGCTATTGGTACAGACAGCCAGGCAATTATAGTTCATGGCGGACAGGAAATTGTAGATGCAACTGATAGTCTTTCTGCGAGCGTTAACGCACAGGCTGAGGGCAATATTAACCTTACGCAGGATAGCGGCGATATGCGCATTGGCAGAGTATATTCCGATAGCGGCAATATAACTATTACCGTTAACAACGGTGACCTTGTTGATGCTTTGCCTGCCGGTGAAACAGTAGACCGCGGCGACACCGATGAACTGATTCAGAAGTGGATTGACCTTGGCCTTGTTGAAGGTACTGGCGATTACAGTAAAAAAGTTGAGCAGGATGTTAAGGACTATAAAGATGGCGTTAAAAATGAATTTAAAAACTATCTTGCGCAGAAAGATTATTATGAATCCCAGTCCGGCAGCGTAACGCAGGAATATAAAGATGCTTACAATGCTTACAGCGAAGCCAAAACACAGTATGATGCGCTTAACGATAGCTTCGATACCTGGAGTAAAGGAAAAGCTTATTATACGGAAAGTAAATATGTTCCTGTTCGTGAAAATTATAAAACTGATGAAGCCTTTAATACGGCATTGGCAGAATATAAGGACGGTAAAGCTGCTTTCGATAAATTAAATGAACAATTTAACGGTTATGACACTTTTGCCGAGTACAGTGAGGCAAATAAGGTAGAAAATACCTATTCAGCATATTTTAAACCGTCTGTAACTATTACCGATGAAGAGGGCAACCCACAAGCTGTAGATTTGAAAGCCGAGTTTGACGGTTACGCTAATTACGAAAGCCTGAAGAAAACTTACGGCAATTATACAAGTGCTGAAGATTATCTTGCAGGCAGTGAGGCTCAGACACATATTGCTGAACTGAGTGATAGTGGCAAAACTTACTGGGATAAAGACAAGTTGTTGTATGCTATTTCTGATACAATTACCAACCCGGACAGCGGTTCAACTGATAATGTTGTTAAAGACCCGAACATTAAAGGTAAGAACATTACAATTAATGTTAGCGGCGGTAGCGCAGGTTTGAACAGCGAAAAAGTTACCAAATTGGAAGTTGCAGGTATAGGCGATAATATCGAGAATCTTAAGCTTCTTGCCAGTGCTGATGCTTCCACTGTTAACTGGAATAATAAAACAGGAATCATTACCATTAATGAAAAACTGCCGATTGGTATTCAAAGCACGGGCAAGGTAGATGTTGTAACAGACGGCAATGTTTATCTCTCCGGGCGTACTGATGGCGAAGCCGAAAATGTGCTTAATATAGGTAATATTAACGCAGGTACTGATGGCAATATCCGTCTGCAGGGGCAGGATGGCATTTATAACCTTAGCGCAGGCGAGCGTGCAGCCATTACGGGTAAGGATTTGCTCATTCAGGCAGGCGAAGGTTCTATCGGCACCGCTGGTGCTATGATGACGACCAATCTTAGCGGCTCAATGCAGGCACAGGCCAGCGGCGGTATTTACATTAACCAGCTTGGAACTAATAACCTTGTACTTGATTCCGTTGGTGCAGGACAGGATATTGTTTTGAAGTCTGCTAAGGATATTTTGATGAGTACAGATATGCAGTCCGGCGGTGCTGTAAACTATATTCGCAGCGATAATGGTACTATAAGCCTTGAAGCCCAAAATATCGGCGCTAAAGATAACGCACTTCGCATTTTGGATAACGGCGTTGTTGTAAATGCCGATGCGACCGGCAATATTATACTTGAAGGTGTAAACGGTAGTGGTTCTACCGGCGAATTGGTGCTTGGTACTATTGAAGGTGCAAATCTTGATGTAACAAGTGCCGGCAATGTAAGCATTGGTAAAGATGCTTCTGAAGACGAAGCTGCAGTTGAAGGCAGTATTACCATAACCGGCGGCGATGCTGAAATTACTGCGAAAAGAGATATTAACCTTGTAAATGGTACGGCAAATATCAGCAGCGGCAATGCCCTTAACCTTACGGCAATCGGTGGCAGCATTATGCAAAATGCTGTACACAGCATTACATCTGATAACGTTAACGCTTCGGCAACTAATAATATTAACCTTGCAAGCCAGGCTAATAATGTTGGACAGTTTGTTGTTAACGGCCTTGGCGCAGATAAGAGCATTAATGGCAGCATTAATCTTGCAGGCAGCAGGGATGGCGGTTTTACCGCTGACCTTAACGGCATTACGGTAAATAATGGCAGCGTAAATGTTACAAATTATGATGAAGGCGGCAATCTCAACATCATCAATAGCATAACCACAGCAGGCGAAAATGCAGGTAATGTAACCTTTACCAGTGCAGGCAGTATTAATGCCGGTACGATAGTCAACAGTGCGGCAGACATTGTTATGGATGCCGACGGTGCAATTACTAATGACGGCGCTTTAACCGCGCAGGATAACGTAAACGTTAAAACCACAGCAGGCGCTATCAACCTCGGTGGCAGCGTAACAGCTAAGGAAAATGATGTTAACATAACAACCGGCAGCGGCACTATTACAACTACCGGTAATGTAACCAGCGGTACCAATGTAAAAGTCGATGCAGGTACTACCGGTAATATTGAACTGGGTGGTATTGTCAAGGCCCAGGCTGGTAATGTTGATGTAATTGCAAACGAAGGCTATATCCATACAACCGGCGATGTTACGGCAAATAATAATGTAAATGTTGATACAGCAAACGGTTATATTAACCTTGAAGGCGTGGTTAACGCAGCAACCGGCAGCGTTAATGTTAATACGGAATCCGGCGATGTAACTACTAAAGGCGAAGTAACCGGCAAAACTGACGTAAGCATTAACAGCGGTAATGGTGCTATTAATATCGGCGGCAGCGTAACTGCAACAGATAATGATGTAAACATTACCACCGGCAGCGGTGCAATTACAACTATTGGTTCTATTAGCGCAGGCAATGATGTAACTGTTGATACTAAAGATGGTATTGTTGAACTTGGCGGCAACGTAACCGGTCAGCATGATGTAGCTGTAAATAGCAATAAGGGTAATGTAACGGTTAACGGCAATATAACGGCAACGGTTAACGATGTTAACGTAACTACCGGCAGCGGTAATATTACAACTACTGGCGCAGTAACCGGCGGCACTAATGTAAAAGTCAATGCAGGCACTACCGGTAACATCGAACTGGGCGGTATTGTAAATGCTCAGGCTGGCAATGTTGATGTAATTGCAAATGAAGGCTATATCCATACAACCGGCGATGTTACGGCAAATAATAATGTTAATGTTGATACCGCAAACGGCTATATCAACCTTGAAGGTAAAGTTAACGCAGCAACCGGCAGTGTTGATGTTGATACGCAATCCGGCGATGTAACCACCAAAGGCGAAGTAACAGGCAACACTGATGTAACCATTAACAGCGGTGCAGGTAATGTAGCAGTTGGCGGCAATGTAACGGCAACGGTTAACAATGTTAACGTAACCACTGGCAGTGGCGATATTACAACTATCGGCGCGGTAACCGCAGGCAATAATGTAAATGTTGATACTGAAGATGGTATTGTTGAACTTGGCGGAGATGTAACCGGTCAGCATGATGTAACTGTAAATAGCAATAAGGGCGATGTAACGGTTAACGGCAAAGTTCAATCTGTAACAGGCAGCACCAATATCAATGCAGGCACTAATGATGGCATCAGCACCGATGCAAACGGCAACGTAACTGTTGATGGCGAAATTGCTTCCGGCGAAGAAGTAATAGTAACTGCCAACTATGGCAATATTAAGGTTACCGGTACTACTACGGCAAGCAACGGCAATGTAGAAACCACTGTAACCGGCGATGGCAATATTAACCTGAACGGCAGCGTAGATGCCAGCGGCGATGTTGAGGCAACTGTAACCGGTGAAGGCGATATTACTACCGGTGAAAATGCTGAAGTAGGCGGTACCAATATTATCTTCACCACCAATGTGGGTGATATTACTACCGGTGCATATTTGAAGGCGAATGAAAATGTTGACCTTAATGTTAATACTGGCAACATTACTTTCGGCGGCGATGTAAACGCAGGCAGTGAAAATGCTGAAAACGGCAATATCACAATTGATATTACTAACGGCGGCAGCATTAAAGATGCGGAAAATAAAGATAACAAACTCACAGCTATCGGGTCTGGAGGCAGCGAAACTGCGGGCAACATTATCATCACTACCGGCGGTGCGGGCGACGTTGATTTGTACGACCTGTATGCTACCAACGCAGCAAGGATTGACATCGCTGACGGCAGCCTGACATTGCATGAAATTAACGGTGAACTTGTAGCCATGCAGCTGCGCACGGAAGGCAAGGACATGAACGTTGAGAATATCGTAGCAGGTACGCAGATTGTGCTTACAGGCAGCGATATGACTCTTGACCAGATTTCGCAGCGTCCGGATGCAGATGGTATGCTGGTTATTACGCCTGACAACGCAGAAGCAGATAAACCGATTGATAACTTTACTATCGGCGATATTAAAACCAACAGCGACAGCGGAATCCGCTTTGACCGCCTGTGGGTAAATAACTCCGATATCCATATCAGTGAAGGTCAGCTGTGGTTTGACAAACTGTATGTTGAAGATAACGCGCACTTCAGCAATGATGAAATGACTGCAGCAATTTACGGCAAACCGCCTCTGCGTGATGGCAGCGACAGCGTTTACTGGATTAACACCGAAGAGAACCGTCCGGAAAGCAGCCTTGATATGTGGCTGAATGGCACGGGTGACTGGATGTACCTGCGCTTTACCGATGACCATATTCAGGAAAGCAATGGCATCCTGCTGACTCTGGATGAATACGATTATGTTTACGACCAGCGCTTCACGGCAGAGAACCATCTGCGCTGGCAGCATGGGCGTTACCTTGACGAGGACTGGAAACAGGCATACGGCTACGGTTTATCGCTGCATAACCGCTACGGCCTGATTGATTATCAGGAATTTACCGAAACAAACGCCGGTGCTGATGAAGTTGCTGTAGAAGCTTAACAAAAATTAATATCCGGGGGCTGTATGCCTCCGGGTATTACAAATAATTTTGGAGGTCAGGCATGAATAAAAAAGCGGAATCTTTTAAAAAGTATCTTGATGACAAAAAAATTACCTGTTTTACTGTTGACGAAATTGCCGGTGATAATTTAAACAGCGTTGTTTTCCGTTCTAATATTGAAATTAACGGGCAGCAGCTGCCGACAATTGTAATTTTAGACAGCAGTATTTACGGCATGGTGCGTGTGCTTGTTGCACCGCGTGTTTTAAACGATGCCAACGAAGCAGGGCTTTTGAAGGAACTTAACCGCCTTAACAAAGGGTTCAAATCGTTTAAATATTATTTTGACGATAACGGCTCACTTGTTTTGGACTGCTGCGTTTTGCTGCCCGGCAGTGAAGCGGATGGCGATTTGATTTACACTATGTTTGATGTTATCATCCGCCATTTAAGCAGCGAATACAAAAAACTTATGCAGCTTATTTGGCAGTGATGGTTTTGGAAAGCCTAAAAAATAATAATACTAAAAAACGCCGTTTTCCACCGGCGTTTTTTACTGTTTTAAATAAGTGTACAAACACTGATTAAGTTCACTATTTTTATTATATTCTTTACATTTTGAAGATTAATTTGCAAAAGTTAACAAAAGTTTACGGTTTTTGTTGACAGAAAAGGATTTTGGTGATAAATTTCAAGCTATATTATTATTTTATTTTAAGGGAAAGAGGTAAGTATCATGACAGGATTAATGTTGTTAGGTATCGCATTAGTCGTGTGTGCATGCGGCTATTTTATCTATGGCCGCTGGCTTGTAAGATTGTGGGGCGTAGATCCCAATGCAAGAACACCGGCTTATGTGCATGAGGACGGCAACGACTACGTTCCCTCCTCCAAATTTACGGTTTTTGCGCATCAGTTTTCGTCCATCACGGGCGCAGGCCCTGTAACCGGCCCGATTATTGCCGCTATGTTCGGCTGGGCTCCGGTAATGCTGTGGCTGATGGTTGGCGGCATCTTCTTTGGCGCCGTGCAGGATTTCACCGCACTGTATGCTTCCGTTAAAAACGAAGGCAAATCAATGGGCATGCTTATTGAACAGTACATCGGCAAAACCGGCAAAAAAATGTTCCTTTTGTTCTCGTGGCTGTTTACCCTGCTTGTAACCGCCGCTTTTGCGGATATTGTTGCCAGCACCTTTAACGGCTTTAAGGCAGACGGCGGCCTTGCAACTCCGAATGCCGCTGCGGCATCCATTTCGATGTTGTACATTGTTGTTGCCATTGCCTTCGGCTACTTTTTAAAGAAATGCCCGCTGGCAGAAGGCCCAAAACTGGCAGTTGCCATTGTTTTGATGATTGCCATGCTGTGGGCAGGCATTGAATACCCGCTGTATTACGATAAAACAACCTGGCTTTATGTAGTTTTTGCTTATATGTTTATGGCGGCAGTAATGCCGATGTGGCTTTTAATGGAGCCGCGCGATTATTTAAGCGTATTTTTGCTTTTAGGCATGATTGCCAGCGGCGTTATCGGTGTTATCTTCACCAACCCGTCTATCGAACTGCCGGCGTTTAACGGCTTTGTTGTAAACGGACAGCCGCTGTTCCCGATACTTTTCATCACCATCGCCTGCGGCGCTGTTTCGGGCTTCCACAGCCTGGTATCTTCCGGCACTTCTTCCAAAACCGTTTCCAACGAAAAAGACATGCTCTTTATCGGTTACGGTTCAATGCTTATCGAATCCATCCTTGCAGTTGTTTCGCTTATCGTTGTAGGCGCTGCGGCAACCGGCGGCGTAATGCCCAAAGGCACGCCGTTCCAAATTTTTGCCGGTGCCGTTGGCGGTTTTATGGGCATGTTCGGCCTTTCGGCGCACGTTGCCACCTGTGTAATTACCATGTGCGTATCCGCACTTGCGCTTACCACGCTCGATTCAGTTGGGCGTATCGGCCGTATGTGCTTCCAGGAACTTTTCACTTCCGGCAAACCGGAAGAAATGAGCGGCCTGCAGAAAGTTTTAACCAACAAATATTTTGCAACCGTTATCACTCTGTTCTTCGGTTATCTGCTCTGCCTGGGCGGATATATGAACGTATGGCCGCTGTTCGGCGCAGCCAACCAGCTGTGCGCCGCGCTGGTATTCATTTCGCTTTCGGTATTCCTTAAAGTTACCGGCCGCCAGGGCTGGATGCTTTATGTGCCGATGGGCTTTATGTTTGCAGCAACCATGAGCGCGCTTGCCATGAGCATTTACGGCATTGTCAATAAACTAGTTACCGGCGCACCGTTTGGCATGCTTACCGATGGTTTGCAGCTTGTTGTTGCCATTGCCCTTATTATTCTGGCACTTTTAATTGCCACCAACGGGCTTAAAACTTTGTGCGGCAGCAAAGCCGGAAGCAAAAATGAAACTGCAAACGCATAATTAAATGTAAAAATTTTGTGGCGCAGCCTGTAATACGCACGGGCTGTGCCTTTTTATGCGATTATTTTTTTACTGCATACTGTTTTTTTAATCTGAAGTGTGTTAGAATTATTACATAGCCATTTTATCTTGGGAGGTAAGAGAATGAAAAAATTATTTAATCTGTTAATGGTAGCCCTGATGGCTGTATGTTTTGCTGTTCCCGCTATGGGCAAAGCCGAAGCCGCTAAAGTTGTAGTACTTCCTCTGGTTAACAACTCCGGTTCCGAAACCGCAGGCCAGATTTATATCAGCGGCGCTATTCAGCTGTTCGATTATCCTGAATACGAACTGCTTGAAAATGACGCTACCAACGATGCTATTGCAGCTGAAAACATTGGTAAAGACGGTGCTTCCAAAGACGCTATGGTACGCATTGCCAAAGCATCCGGTGCAGACCTTGTTGTAGGCATGGTTCTTGATACCTGCGAAGACAACCCGGTATTCCCGAGCGCAGAACGCATTCTGAAACTTGACATCACCGGCAAAACCTATGCTTACAGCGCAGTAAACGGCAAGTTCTATGAACACCGCATTTATGAGGACAAAGAAATCGACGAAACCCTTACCAGCCGCTGGGATTGGGTAAGCGAAGAATTTGGCCGCTGCGTAACCCGCGAAATGAAACGCGTTGACAAAGCATTCATGGAAAACGACTTTTAATTAACGGCTGATATTCGGGCTCCTGCTTTTGGGCAGGGGCCTTTTTATTTTGCAGGTAGAAAAAATTATGTCTATATGGTAAAATTAAATGATAGAGTCAGCTTTATCTTAACGGAATTATTATATAGACAGGAGGATGGCACTTTGAATAATGACATCCATATAGTTTTGGACAGCATTGCTTCCGCCGCGGAAACGCCGCTGGCGCATGACGCACGCTGCCATATTTTGCAGCTTATTTTCCGCCATAAAGCGGTTGAATGGCGCGATGGCGAAAAAACGCCGGAAGAAATGTTTAAAATGGTGAAGGAAAGCGGCGAGCTGCCGAAAACTTCACAGCCGCCGGTTGGCGAATTTTTGGATTTGTTTACGAGCCTTGCCGAAGAAGGCAAGAAAGTTATAGGTATTTTTGTAGACAGCGTTTTAAGTGGAACTTACCATACCGCCTGCATGGCAGCGCGGCAGGTAATGCAGGAAATTCCCGGTGCCGATATCCGCATTTTCGACAGCCTTACGGCGGCAACGCCCATCAGCGCACTGGCGCTTGATATTTTGAAAAAGGCCGATGAAGGCGCCGGTATGGATGAATTGGAAGCGTTTATTAACGGCGCCATTGCACGCACGGAAACCTGTTTTTCGGTAAATACGTTGGAATATTTGCAGAAGGGCGGGCGCATAGGTGCTGTTGGCGCGCTGCTCGGAAGCCTTTTGGGCATACGCCCGGTAATAACTTTGGATAAGGAAGGCAAACTTGTTGTAGCGGCCAAATGCCGCACTCGCAGCAAGGTGCTTAACACAATGCTTGAAATTTCTTCTTCGCACGGAGAGCTTGAAAGAATCTGCATTGCCCATGAAGGCGCGGAAAAAGATGCCGAATATCTTTACGGAGAAATGACAAAGCGTTATCCCGGTGTGCCGGTACTGATGACGGGCATCGGCGCTGTTTTGGCCACCCATTTGGGGCCCGGCTGCATTGGGCTTTTTGTACGTACCAAAGAATAAATCCGGCGCGGCCGGAAAATAAAAAAGGCAGGGCTATCTGCCATAATCAAGGAGTGAAGATGAACTTAACACAGACGGCTGTAATTAACGGCCACGATATAAAAAACATGCTGCTGGGCGCTTATGCGGCTTTTGCCGCCGGTTACCGGCAGATTGACGAATTAAACGTGTTCCCGGTGCCTGACGGCGATACCGGGACGAATATGATGCGCACCATGGAAGCGGTGCACCGTGCGCTTTTGCCGCTTGATACGGATTCTGCGGCGGAGGTTGGCGCAGCGGCTGCCAAAAGTGCCATTATGGGCGCGCGCGGCAACAGCGGCGTAATACTTTCGCAGCTTTTGCGCGGCATTGGGCGCGGGCTGGCAGGCAAAGCGCGCGTTACAGGCAATGAGCTTGGCAAGGCCTTTCAGTTTGGCATTTTATATGCCTACCGCAGCGTTGCCAAACCGGTGGAAGGCACCATTTTAACGGTGGCGCGCGGCATAGCAAAAGAGGCTTACCACGCAGTTCGCCGCGGTGAGGACTTTACCGAAATTTTAACCGAAGCCATTGCCGGCGGCAAAAAAGAACTGGCACGCACGCCGGAGCTTTTGCCCGCTTTAAAAGCAGCCGGTGTGGTTGATGCCGGTGGCCAGGGCCTGATTGTATTTTTGCAGGGCTGCTTAAACGGCCTTCTGGGCAAAAACTTGCCGGAGGAAGCTGAGCACGAAACTGCCGTTAATAAAATAGCTGCCCTTCCGGCCGAAGAAGTTGACTTAACAAATCCGTACTGCACGGAATTTATTGTAAAAAATACGGCAGCGGATGATAAAACTGTGCGCGCGGCGTTATCGCCGTTAGGCAATTCGCTTATTGTAGCGGCAATGGATGACGTGGTAAAAGTGCATATCCATACTGCCAATCCGGGCGTTGTTTTGCAGCAGGCACTTGAATGGGGCACGCTGCACGATATTAAAATTGACAACATGGCAGAGCAGCACGAACACCGCGTATTCAACGCGGAGGCAGTGCAGCAGCCGGCACCCAAAAAAGAAGGCACCGGCCTTGTAAGCGTGGCGGCAGGCAGCGGCATTGCGCAAATTATGCTGGCGCAGGGCGTTGATGAAATCATCAGCGGCGGGCAGAGCATGAACCCGCCTGTGGAAGAATTTGTACACGCCATTGAAAACGGCGCTTACAGCAAATATATTATTCTGCCCAACAATAAAAACATTGTGCTGGCAGCGCAGCAGGCGCAAAAACTGCTTGGCGCGGACCGTGTAAGCTATGTGCCGACCATTAATCTGGCGCAGGGCATTGCCGCAGTTCTGGCGTTTGATTCTTCGCAGACGGTGGAAGAAAATGTTGCTGCCATGACGGAAGCGGCGCAGAGCGCACATTGTGCGGCAGTAAGCATTGCCGTGCGCGACAGCGTTGTTGGCGGGCTGCCCATTATTAAGGGCGATTATATCGGCTTGTTGGAAAATAAAATAGTCTGCACAGGCTCTGGCTTAAACGAAGCGGCCGTAGGCGCGGTGCAGAAAGCCGGTACGGGCTGGGAGCTTTTAACCCTGTACTACGGCAGCGATATTACCGAAAACGAAGCGCAAAGCGCAGCGGCAGAACTTGAAAGGCTGTGCCCCGGCGCGGAAGTGCAGGTGCTTGAAGGCGCGCAGCCTTTATACCCGTTGATTATAACTTTGGAATAGCATAAAATTAAGGCATGCAGGCCGCATGCCTTTTGTTTTGGAGGGGACTTATGCAGGAAATCATGCTGGCGATTGTCCTTGGCATTGCCGTGGGGCTCGCCAATTTGCTGAGTTATAAAATAAAATTTTATTTGAGTAAACTTTCTACGCTGTGCCTGTGTACCATGCTGTTTTGCCTTGGCGCAAAAATCGGCTGTGATGACGCACTGCTGGCAAAACTGGGCACGCTCGGCGTTCAGGCCGGAGCCATTGCCTTTGGCGCGGTTTGTGGCAGCATACTTTTTTTATCTGCCGCTATTAAACTGCTGGCGCGCCCGGCAGATACAGAGGAGGGCGAGTAATGCTTAGTGTTGCCGTTTCTCTCGTGGGCGGGCTGCTTTTTGGCTATTTGTTTTTAGATACGGGCGTTAAAGACACGCTGGATTTAATTTTAATGTCGGCTCTGGACGTAATGATTTTTATTGCCGGTATCGAAATCGGCAGCAACCGCGGCATTTTAAAACGCATCTGCAACCTGCACAGCGCGCTGCTGGCGCTTGCCATACCTTTGGCAGTAGCCTGCGGCAGCATTTGCGGCGCACTGCTTTTGGGGCATATCGCCGGGCTGAGCGCGTATGATTCGCTGCTTGTCGGCGGCGGGCTTGGATGGTACAGTTTTTCTTCGGTTGTTATCAGTGCTATGTACAGTACGGAAATTGGTACAGTAGCGTTTTTGGCAAATATGATGCGCGAAATTTCCGGCTTCTTTTTAATACCGCTTTTGGTGCGCGTGCATAAATTTCTGGCGCTTGCCCCCAGCGGCGCTGCTACTATGGACAGCGGTCTGCCGGTAGTAATAAAATATACCAACCTGCATGTCGGTATGTACTCCTTCATTAACGGGCTGGTACTTACCCTCATTGTGCCCGTGCTTATCTCGTGGCTGTTGAGTTTAAAATAAAACAAAACCTGCCTTGCGCAAAAACGTGGGCAGGTTATTTTATGTTTGCTGTAAGCAGGATATTAATTTTTATTGTGTGCGGCGGCTCGTTTCAGGCTAAGGCCGATACGGTTACGTGCTTCATCAATGCTGATAATCTCAGCTTCTACAATATCGCCGACAGAGACAACATCAAGCGGATGGCGGAAGCGTTTATACGACAGCTCGCTGCGGTGCGCAAAGCCACTTGTTTTAAGGCCGATATCAATAAACGCGCCAAAGTCTACTACGTTTTGCACGCGTCCTTTAACAATGCTACCAATGGCAAGGTCACTTAATTTGGCAACGTGTTTGCGGGTTAAGGGCGGCGGTGTGTCCTCGCGCGGGTCGCGCCCGGGGCGTGCCAGTGCTGCCAAAATGTCCGTAACGGTGGGCAGCCCGGCAGCAAGCGTTTTGGCTATTTGTTCAGCGTCGGCGTTTGCGGCGGCGTGCTGCAATTCTGTGCCGGTGCAGTCTTTTAAGCCAAAGCCCAAAAGTTTTATAATTTCTTTCGTCAGCTTGTAGCTTTCCGGGTGTACGCTGGTGTTGTCAAGCGGGTTTTGGGCGCCTGCAATGCGTAAAAAGCCTGCGCATTGCGTAAAGGCGGCGGGGCCAAGCCTGCTTACTTTTAAAAGTTCTTTGCGGGCGGTAAAGCTGCCGTGTTCATCGCGCCAGGCAATAATGTTTTTGGCAACGGTTGGCGAAACGCCAGCCACATAGCTTAAAAGCGCGGGCGAGGCGGTGTTAAGCTCTACGCCTACGTGGTTAACGCAGCTTTCCACAACGCCGGTGAGCGTTTCGGCCAGTTCTTTCTGGTTAACGTCGTGCTGGTACTGCCCTACGCCAATGGCTTTCGGCTCAATTTTTACAAGCTCCGCCAGCGGGTCCTGCACGCGGCGTGCTATGGAAACAGCACCGCGCAGCGAAACGTCAAGTTCCGGCAGTTCTTCGCGCGCCAGTTTGGAGGCGGAATATACGGAAGCCCCTGCTTCGCTGACAATGGTGTAGGCAATGTTAAGCCGGTGTTTTTCAATCATCTGCGAGGTAAATTCTTCCGTTTCGTAAGAAGCAGTGCCGTTGCCGATGGCAACAAGCGTTACGCCGTAAGTATTTACAAGGTTTAAAAAGCCTGCTTCGGCCTGAGCCTTTTGTTTTTCGCTGCCGGTAATGTATAAAGCATCGGTGGCCAGTGTTTTGCCCTGCGGGCTGATGACAGCCGCTTTGCAGCCGGTGCGGTAGCCGGGGTCAAGCCCGAGTACGGTATGCCCGGCAACAGGCTGCTGCAATAACAGCTGGCGCAGATTGGCCGCAAAAATGCTGATGGCCTGCTTTTCGGCCTTTTCGGTAAGTTCGTTTCTTATTTCACGCTCCAGTGAAGGGAAAATAAGGCGTTTGTAGCTGTCGGCAAGTGCCGCTGTATACATTTCAGTCCATACGGTGTGCTGCTGTATTTTAAGTTTGCGCGCCAGTTTTTCGGTCATAATTTCGGCGGGGTATTTAAGGCTTACTTTTAACAGCCCTTTGTTTTCGCCGCGGTTCAGTGCCAAAATGCGGTGCGGCGGCAGGCGGTGTACGGGTTCGGCATAATCCGCGTACATTAAAAAGTCTTTGGCTTCTGCTTCGTCTGCGCCAAGCGCCGATGCAAGCTCGGCGTCCTTCCACAGTTCGCGGCGTATAAAATCGCGCACGGCGGCGTTGTCCGAGATGTTTTCGGCAACAATGTCCATTGCTCCCTGCCACGCTTCTTCGGCGCTGTTTACGCCTTTTTCCGCATCAATATGCAGTGCGGAAAGTTTTTCAAGCGGCAGCGGCGGCTGTACCTGCTGCGTTATAAGTTCTGCCAGCGGCTCCAGCCCTTTTTCGCGGGCTATCTGCGCGCGGGTGCGCTTTTTGGGGCGGTAGGGCAGGTATAAATCTTCAAGTTCCTGCATTTTTACTGCGGCTTCAATCTGCGTTTTAAGTTCCGGTGTCAGTTTTTCTTGAGCTTCAATGGCGGCAAGTATTTCCGCACGGCGCTCTTCCAGCTGGCGCAGGTATTTGGCACGTTCTTCAATGCTGCGCAGCGCTTCTTCGTCCAAAGTGCCGGTGGCTTCTTTGCGGTAGCGCGCAATAAAGGGTATGGTGTTGCCGCCGTCCAAAAGTTCCAGCGCGGCGTGTACCTGTTGCGGTTTTACTTTCAGCTCGGCTGCTATAATCTGTTCAATAGTCATGGCGTACCTCGTTTTACAAAAATAATATTACTACATTCGCCGTGGTTAGGAAAAATCCTTGTGGCGTTTTAGTGAAATATTTTTGTCAACGGATAATGAATATTGACAGAGAAAATCTTATTTAATATAATTATTAAAAAGCTTTATTAAGGCTGCATTGCTTTAAGGGCAATGCCGGAAGGAGGAGCTTATGTTAACTAACAGCGAACTTACTGCTATTTTGCGCGAAAACGGCTATAAAGTTACGCCGCAGCGCCTGGCTGTGTACGAAACGCTGGCAGCAACGCATGAACATCCCAGCGCTGAAATGTTGTACAAAACGCTGCGCCCCAAATATCCTTCCATGAGTTTTGCTACCGTATATAAAACCGTGGAGATATTAAACAGGCTGCATGTCATCCAAATCATCAATACCGGTGAGGACAGCTTCCGCTATGATGCCGACATCAGCGATCATCACCATGTGCAGTGCACCTGCTGCGGCAAGGTAGAGGATTTGTTTAATGTTGATTACAGCGGTATTATGGCACAGGCCGAAAAAGAAAGCGGCTACAAATTAAGCGGGCACCAGTTCTATTTTTACGGGGTCTGCGAAAACTGCCGCAAAAAACACTGAGCATACTGAAAGGGCCCCGTTCGGGGTCCTGTTTATTTTTCAGGGAAAATAAAAGTTACAAATATTTAAAAAAATTTACTTTTTTATCAATCTTAAGTGCTTAACTTTTGCTATAATTATAAGGTATAAAAGTAAAAATGGGGAGGATTAACTATGGAACTTGCCCAAAGAATTGAACATACATTATTAAAACCCGAAGCAACCGTTAAAGATATTATGCGCCTTTGCGACGAAGCGCAGAAATACCACCTGTATGCCGTATGCGTAAATCCGTGCTATGTGCCGCTGGCAAAGCATCTTTTGCAGGGCACGGAGGTGAAAGTTGTAACCGTGGTTGGTTTTCCGCTGGGCGCAACTTTCAGCAGCGTTAAAGCGCTGGAAGCCAAAACGGCAATGGAAGAACATGCCGACGAAATTGATATGGTTATGAATGTTTCGGCCTTTAAAACAGGCGATTATGCTGCCGTAACGGAAGATATCCGCCGCGTGGTGGAAGCAGCGGCGCCCTGCCCGGTAAAAGTTATTATCGAAGCGGCGTACCTTACTCCGCGTGAAAAACGCACTGCCTGCCGCATTATTGCCGACGGCGGCGCAAAATTTGTAAAAACCTCCACCGGTTTCGGTAAAGGCGGCGCAACTGTGGAAGATGTAAAACTTTTGCACGAAGAAGCAGGCAAGTATGGTTTAAAGGTTAAAGCCGCAGGCGGAATCCGCGATGCGGAAACTGCCAAAGCCATGGTTGAAGCAGGTGCCGACCGCATAGGAACCAGCGCAGGTGCAGCCATTGCCGCAGGTGAAGCATGACGGGCGAGTTTAAAATTTCCGTGCTGGCCAGCGGCAGCAAAGGCAATGCCACCATTATTACAGCAGGCGGCAAAAACTTTTTGATAGATGCCGGTATCAGCTGCCGTCAGCTTACGCAGCGCATAAAAGAAACAGGCATGCAGCCGGAGGATTTGGACGGTGTGCTTTTGACGCACGAACACCGCGACCATATCAGCGGCCTGCCGGTATTCAGCCGTAAATACCACTTGCCGGTGTTTGCCAACGAACCGACCTGGCGCAGTTTGCCGCAGCGCAGTGAAATGGAACGCAGCTGCTGCCGTCTGCTGCCAAAATGCCTGGAAACGGAAGGGCTGAAAATTGAAAACTTTGCCGTTCCGCATGACGCGGCAGGTGCCGTAGGCTACGTGTTCAGTTATGCTGGTGCGCGCTGCGTGTACCTTACGGATGTTGGCTTTATTACGGAAGAAATTAAAAATAACGTTGCCGGTGCGGATACACTGGTGCTGGAAGCAAATCACGACGAAGAAATGCTAAAAAAAGGTATTTACCCATATGCCTTAAAGCAGCGCATTCTGGGTACGCGCGGGCATTTATCCAACAAAGCCGCGGGCTGGCTGCTTTCGCAGATGGAGCGGCTGCCGGGTGAAGTAATACTGGCGCATCTCAGCCAGGAAAACAACACGCCGGAGCTTGCGCTTAAAACGGTGCGCGGAATTTTGGATGCAGGAGAAACCGGCGGGGATACGCAAATATATGTAGCCTCGCAGGATGAAATAGTAAAAAATTATTGAGGGGTGTAAAAAATGCAGAAAACATTGCTTAAAAAATCAATGAATTTATTTTTGTGCGGCATATTAAGCACGGCCGTGCTTTTAGGCGGCTGCGGCATCGGCAATACTGCCAATACGCAGAAAGAAGAACAGCCTGCTGCCGCAGTTCAGCAGGAAGTAAAGCTTTCCGGCGCGCGCAACACGCCGGTAGTGGTAGCGGCACAAAAAGTTGGCCCTGCCGTTGTAGGCATAACCAACAAAGCCTATGTGCGCGACTTTTTTAACCGCGTGCAGCTTACCGAGCGTGGCACAGGCAGCGGCGTTATTTACGACAAAAGCGGCCTGATTGCCACCAACAACCACGTTGTGGAAGGTGCGCAGGAAATTATCGTGAGCCTGACGGACGGGCGCAGCGTTAAAGGCAAGGTGCTTGGCGCAGATGCCGCAACAGACCTTGCCGTTGTTAAAATTGATGTTGATGAAGATTTGCCGGTAGCCAAATTCGGCGATTCTTCCACCTTGCAGGTTGGCGAACCTGCTATTGCCATTGGCAACCCGCTTGGGCTGGAATTCCGCGGCAGCGTAACGGTTGGCGTTATCAGCGCGTTAAACCGCTCTATCGAACTGGGTGACCGCAAGTTTAACCTTATTCAGACTGATGCCGCCATTAATCCCGGCAACTCCGGCGGCGCGCTTGTTAATGCCGACGGCGAGGTTGTAGGTATTAACTCTGCCAAAGTAGCGGTAAGCGGCGTTGAAGGCATTGGTTTTGCCATCCCTGTAAACTCCGCCAAACCTATTTTGGACGAGCTTGCCCAGCACGGACGCATTGCGCGCCCGTACATCGGCGCCAGCCTGATTGATAAAGATATTTCCGCACGTTATGGCTTTGACCTTGATTTGCACGGCGGCATTTTTGTAATGAAAATTGTTACCGGCGGCCCTGTTTATAACGCAGGCATGCGCCCCGGCGACATTATTTTAACCTTTGACGGCGCTAAAGTGGAAACCGTGCCTGAACTGCGCACCAAACTTGCAGAAAAGAAAGTTGGCGACACCGTTGCCATTGTTGTGCTGCGTGCAGGCATTGAACGCACCTTGCAGGTAACTTTGCAGGAAATGCCGGAGGAAAACTGATATGAAAATCAGCCTCGTCTGCGTAGGTAAAATTAAAGAAAAATACCTTACCGAAGGCATTGCCGAGTTTACCAAACGCCTGACGCCGTACTGCAAGCTGGAAACCATTGCCATTGGCGAAGAAAAAATGCCGGATAGCCCTTCGCCTGCCGAAAAAGAGCAGGTGCTGGCTAAAGAAACGGAGCGTTTGATAAACGCCATACCGGCAAGCGCTTATGTGGTGCTTTTGGATTTGCAGGGCAGGGAAATAACCTCGCCGCAGATGGCAGAACTCTTTGACGGCTGGGCGCTGGCTGGCAAAAGCCATATCGCCTTTGTTATCGGTGGAGCATTTGGCTACACGGATGCTTTGCGCAGGCGCGCAGATATGCGCTGGAGCTTTTCCAAGCTGACTTTTACGCACCAGATGATACGCCTTTTGCTGGTAGAACAAATTTACCGTGCTTTTAAAATAAGCCGCGGGGAACCGTATCACCTTTAGGGGGTAAGTTTTAAATGCGCTAACTCTTTACTGAGTTAACGTATTTTTATATGAAAATATCTTCGTTAAAGAAAGTTAATAGTTGTTTAAGCAATCCTACTTTGATTAATGTAAGTACATCTTTAAGTTGTACGAAATCAAAGTAGGATTTTTGTTTTTATGACTAAAAATCATCTTTATAGTCGATACTAATAAGGCTAAAGTTTTAGTGTTAGCAGCAAATAAAGATGTATAATCCGTTTGTTCCATATATAAGTATGAAAATTCAAAGTATAGCTTTGTTGTTTAAATCTTAATTTGTGGGATAATTTTAATAAGAGGTGAAAGAGGATTGTTTGCTTTAAAATACAAAGAAGTCGGTTTAAAAATTGCTTATTACAGAAAGAAAAAAGGCTATACTCAAACACAACTTGCTGAAATGGTTGGAATAAGCAGCAATTACCTCAGTTTAATTGAGCGCGGCAATAAAGGGCAAAGTTATTCAATGGAAACGTTATTTAAAATTGCAGAGGCATTGGATGTAAATGCGCACGATTTACTGGAAGGAATATGAATCTCTACATTTTTTGCTCATATACAGCTAATTACTTCAAAATTTGTTTAAAAATCGATTTTTTTAGTTTTTATTTTATGCAGATTAATTTTCTGAAAAGTTGTTGATAAATAATATACAAAAGTGTGTATATTATTTACAAATAAAACTAATTTAAAATTTTAAGAAAAGAGGATGATTTGGTGAAGAAGCGGGATTTAACAAAAAAAGTTTTATGCACTGTTCTGGCAGCCAGTGTATTTGGGGTTTTTAGTAATGGAGTAGTTGAAGCTGCTGATAATTATATCGTTGATTCCGATAAAACAATAACCGGTGAAGAATTAGCTGGTAAGAATGTTATTGTACCAGGCGAATTTGGAGAATCTGGTTATGACCTGACTATTACGGGGCCATATTCAATTAGTAAGTTGGATATTTCCGGTGAATCAGCGGTTAATCTCAATGTTGCCGGTAATATTACTGACGGTATTTATATGCATTCTGGCGATAAATTATCTTTAATTGCTAATAACGCTAATGTTGAAGGTTATGTTAAAATTACCGGTGGTGTAGCATACTTTAATGGCGGAAGCATTGTTTCTGGTAACCCTTATGAAATAGGAGAAGGTAAATATTTACAGAAAGATATTAGAGTTAATGAAGGCAGTGGACTTGAAGCTAAAAATGTAAATATTACCGGTGATGTTATGGCTGAAGATGATGGGTCCTTTGTTAATATTAACGGCGGTTCTGTTACTGAAGTTGAATATTATGAAGTTGAAGGAGATCACTCTGAGGATCGTCATATTGCAGTAGATAGTGATGGTAATTTTGTTACTGATGGCTATACAGAAGTACATGCTGAAAAGGGCGGCAAAGTAACTATTAATAATGCTGTGCTTAATACCGGTGTATCTGCTTTTGGCAACGATAGTGTAGTAATAGTTAATAACAGCAGCATTAGTACGAAAGGAAGTATTTTTGCAGCATCAGGTGCTAAAATTTATTTAAACGGTGATGCAAATACTGTTTATTCCCTTGATGGTGAGGATGTCTTTATGGCTTTAACCGGCAGTGAAGATGGTGAGAGCGGCGATGGTTTAATTGAAATAAACGGCGGAACCTTAAAAGCAGAAAATTTAAGATATTTGGTTGGCAAAACTAATGATAATCCTTGGACTCCTGAACTTGAAAAAGATGGTTTTGAAATTACTAAAGGCGGCATTGTATTGCAAGGCAGCGGCGTTATCGAAACCAAGGGCGACCAAATTTTTGAACGCGGCGTAGATGTAAGCAGTAATGAAGCGGTGCTTAATTCTACTTCCGGTGCTGTAACCAATGACGCTATTAGTTATAAAGGTGGTACTTTAAAACTTACAGATAAAAAATATAGCTTGAATTATGTAAATTCTGCTAAAAATGCTCTTATAGACTATCAAAGCGGCAGTGCAACAAAAATTGTTATGACTGGTATACTTGTTACCGAAGATGGTGAAAATGTAATTGATGTTGATAGAGCTGCTGATGTAAGTGATGATATTGAACTTGACCAAGTAACTGTTAATGCAGATAAGAACTTGCTTGTTGGTTCTGACGCTGACAATGCAAGCGGGGAATTTGACGGTGTTGTAGTTGAAGATAAAGTAGCTAACGGTTTTAGTGCAGGCAAATTAAATTTGGCGGCAGAGTCTAAGGGTATGGTTATTACTAATGATAAAAATGTAACCCTTGGCGGCAGTGCTGGCGGTGAATTGATTACTGTTGACGGTAAAACCGCTGATATTAAAGTTGTTGTTGGTACAGATAGTGTTGTCAATGGGGCATATAAACAAACCGGCTCCTTTACTATCGGCAATAGATTAGCAACGAGCAATACTGAATATAATTTAACCGGCAGTGTAACTGTTAATGAAGGCAGTGCGCTTAATGTAAACGGTAAAACGACTGTAACCGGTGGCGTAGAACTGAACAACGGTTCTGTTAACGTTGGCAACGGCACTTTGGTAAGTAACATTACTGCTAAAGGGAAGGCTTCTACTATTACCGGTGCTGCTCAAGTTGGCACTTTAACTGGTGCAGATGGTGCTGTTATCAACATCGGCAATTCTAAAAAAGCAGGCAATGTAACTGTTACTAATGCAGAATTAAAAGGCGCAACCGTATTCCTCGACCCGGCATGGAAAAATGGTGCTGAAATTACCGACGCCAGCAAAATGGCTGTTGCAGGAACAGAAGGCAAAGTAACTGCCGACGGCAAATATGTAGTAGGCCGGAACTCCGTAATGAGCTTTGGCGTAGATAACAACGAAAAAGCACAGGAAACTTTTGCTAAAACAGGTTTAACCTGGGGCAAAGATGCTACTGCGGGCTTGTATATTAACGGCAGTGTAAATGTAGAGTATGGCGCTGTTGTAGTTGACGGCGAACAAACTGCAGCTCCTGATGCTTCTGCTGCTCCTGCTAATGGTACTTTTACCGCTGCTGCAAACTCCGTTGTAATGGTTGATGGTCAGAGCATTAATAAAGAAGGCACTGCTGCAATTACAGGTGTTACCACTGTAACTGTTGAAGATACCAGCAAACTCTACATTGACGGTGCTAAAAAAGGTGAAACCTATCATGTAATTGACGGTGCTAATGCTGATTGGCAGGACGCAAACATTGTTTCTGATAATGCATTGCTTAAATTTGAGGGCGATGGCGTAGATACAGACAGCAAATTCGATGTAACTGCAAGCTACGATAAAGTTGCTAATGTTTACGGCGCAGGCGCTGTAGAAATTGCTAACATTGTTGATAAAACTTTGGAAACTAAATATGAAGGCGACAAAGCATTCGATTTCTTCAACGCAGCGGCAAATGCTAATAACAATGCAACTAAAGATGCTCAGATTGCAGCCTTCAACAGCGCAGCAAACATGGGCGAACTGGCTGGCGTTAACCACGGTACTTACAGCATGAGCAATGCTATGACTGACGCAGTTGCACATCATTTAAGCCTTGCAACCCACGGTGAACAGGATAAAGACATCTGGGCACACTACATCCATAACAAAGAAGATATTGACGGTATGGATTTTGGCGGTGTTGATGGCAGCTATGAAGCACAGTACAACGGCATTGTAGTTGGCAGCGACCTGTACAAAAACGGTAAAACTACAGCAGGTATTGCTTTAAGCTATGCTGATGGCAACATCAACGGCAGCAATATTGCTTCCAGTACTAAAAACGATGCCGAATACTATGGCGCAAGCTTGTATGGCCGCATTGATAATGGTGACAGCGCAATTCTTGGCGATATCAGCTACATGCACAGCGATAACGATATTACCCAAAATAACAGCGGTCACGAAATTACTGCTTCTGCCGATGCTGACGCATTCAGCATTGGTATCCGTGCAGAACAGGCTTATAAAGCCGGTGCAGGCAAATTTGTACCGTATGCTGGCATCCGTTACATGCACCTTGGCGCAGGCGATTACAGCAACAGCCTTGGCATGGAATACAATGCAGATGACCAGAACCTGTGGCTCCTGCCGGTTGGCGTAACTTACAGCGCAGAAGTGCAGAGCGGTGACTGGACGGTTAAACCGATTGCAGAAGTAGGTTATGTATGGACTATGGGCGACCGTGATACTGACCAGACTGTAAGCCTTAACGGTGCAAGCGATACCTTTGGTTTTGAAACTGCTGACAGCGGCAGCTTTATCGGCAGACTTGGTATCGAAGCTGAAAAAGCTGATGTAACTTACGGTTTAAGCTACGAATATCAGAAAGGCGATACCGTTAAAGCCAATAAATGGATGGCTAACCTGACCTGGAGCTTCTGATAAAGTGGGTAATTTAACGTAATTTATATTTTTATAAGTTACGTTAAAAACGTACCGATAAAATGATACATAAGTAGTACCATTGGTAAAAGCAACTTAGTAAGAATAAAAAGCCGCAGTTCATAAAGTGAACTGCGGCTTTTTGCCTTAAAGTAACATAAGTATATTTTTCCACACTTTTCTTCGTTTAAAGTTATATAAAATCAAAAACTCAATATACTAAAACACCGATAATACCGCTGATGAGCATAAGGGTGATTGCACCGACTTTGCGGTAGTAGTGCAGGTAAAACAGCACGGCCAGCACCGGTATGCCGATGGGGTTAAAGGTGCTGCTTTCACTGGTGGCATTGTCTATCGGGAAAACGGTAATATCTAAAAAGAAAATTACCGCTGTAATCATAAAGGCAATAACCGCCGGGCGGATGCCGCACAGCGCTTCTTTAACAAGACGCGACTGGCTGAATTTTTCCAGCGAGCGGGCAACAAAATAAACTATAATAAACGAAGGCAGTGATACGCCGAGCGTGGCGATAAATGACCCCATAAACGCCGGTACAAAATCAGGCCCGCAAACGCGAGCGCCAACGTAGGTTGCGGTGTTTACGGCAATCGGCCCCGGCGTCATTTGCGAAATGGTAATAATACGCGCATATTCTGCTGCCGGAATCCACCCGTGTGCTAAAACCTCCTGCTGAATGACGCTGACCATGGCAAGGCCGCCGCCGAAGGAGAACAGGCCGATTTTAAAGAACACAAAAAACAAATCCCAGTAAATGCCCATCATTCAGCCCTCCTTCCCAAAAGGCGGTACGCGGCAATGGCGTACAGCGCCGCCGCGATAACGGTGGAGGCAATGCCGAAGCCTAAAACGTAAATTTCTGCAACGGAAATTAAAAGTATAGCCCACCCAAGTTTGTTGCTGACGGAAGAAGCAAACATTTTTTTTGTGGCAACTACCAAAAGCACGGTAATAGCGGCGTTAACCCCGGCGAAGAATTTTAAAATGTAAGTGTTGCTGTCCAGTCCGCTGGAAGCAAACAACATGGCAATGGCAAAAATAATTAAAAACGAAGGCAGCACTACGCCGATTGTGCAGACAAACGCGCCCATAATTCCTGCCAGACGGTAGCCTAAAAAAGTGGCGGAGTTAACGGCAATAACGCCCGGCAGCGATTGTGCAATCGCCAGCACGTCGGTAATGTCCTTATCGTCAATCCAGCCCTGGCGTTCAACAAATTCGTCGCGGATTAAGGGAATCATGGCAAGGCCGCCGCCGATAGTGAACAGCCCTATTTTAAAAAACACATTAAACATGTGCAGGTAACTTACTTGTTTTTGCTGCATATCAACACTTCTTTCCCAAAACATAATTAACAGGTGATAAATATATTATCTCTTAAATATGCAGGCTTGGCAAGTTAAATTGTGGATATGTTATTGTTTATGTCATTTAGTTTTAATTTGTGTTTCCTCTTTGTATTTATGTTAATATTTTTTAATTTACTTTTTTATTCATATTACTTTTTGTTGGGCAAAAATATTAAGGTAGCGTAAATTTTGTTCGTTATTCAATCGCAAAATTTGCGTAGCTTCGCTGGCGCAATTATTGCTTTCGCTATCACCCGGCACTAATTGGCGACTCAGCCCAAAATGCCTTCGCTCCAGCAAAAAATAAATGGCAAATGTATAAAATAAGCTGGCACTTGCTGCGCCTGCGGAACTCGTTTGCTGTGCAAACTCAAACAGTCCTCGGCAGATGCTGCAAGTGCCTTAATTATGGTTTGCCTATTTTTTGAATGTCGCGGCTCCGCTCAAATTCGTACTTTGGTAACTTTTTACTACATATAGCAATGTTTCCGTAGTTTTTTATTACATAATATCTTAAAGTACATAAATTTTTACAATTTGCAGTAGTAAAGTTTGATATAAAGGTAGAGTATTCTAAATCAAATACAAAAAGTTCGGTTTGCGGCTAAATCGCGGCATTAAAAATTTAGCGGTATTTACTAAAGAGCAATAAAAATTTACAGGTGTTTGAGCGAAGCGAGTTCCGTGGAAATTTTTATTGGTTGCTGTGTGCCGCGTGCGGATTTTTTGCTTTAGCAATAAAATTCGTAAATTTTTGCTAGCCGCGAAACTTTCTTGGTTCGTTCTTTGGTTACAAAGAATGAACATGAATAATAAAGTAAATTAGTATATAATAAAATAAATTCAAAGATGTAAAGTAAGAAATAGCACTCCATTGTTTGACAATAATTAAAAATCCATTATAATATAAAGAAAGAGGGATAATCCGGTAGTCACGTGTCGGTTCTCTCCTCGAAAGTTAACAACTGTTGAAAGAAAGACCGGCTTCGACCATAGCTGGTCTTATTTCATTTTACGCCGTTATTTGCGTATCGAAATAATGATAGCAACGAGCGTTCCAAAGGCAATCATTAAAGAAAGCGATTCGTATGTTGTCATTGCTATCACCTCCCTGAAAGAAGGAGGAACCAACCTATCGGATTATCCCATGCAAAATAGTATAGCAGATGAATATGTAAAAATAAACCCCTGAAAAAATTTTTTCAGGGGTTTGTGTGTCTTAATATTTTTGTATTTCTATATCCACCGATGTGCGCCATTTTAAAATAAGCGCAACGATAAGGCTTAACACAAATGCCGCTGCAAAAACGTACAGCGTTGCTGTGTAGCCGCTGGTGGTTTCGCGCATGTAGGATAACAGCAGCGGCCCGGCAATGCCTGCCAGCCCCCACGCTGTTAAAATTTTGCCGTGGATGGCGCTCAATTCTTTCGTTCCGAACAAATCGCTTAAATACGCCGGCATGCACGAAAAGCCGCCGCCATAGCAGGAAATAATTACAAATACCAAAATCTGAAACAGCAGGGCATTAGCTGTTTGCGCCAGCAGGTAAAAAGCTGCAATTTCGATAATAAAAAACAAAACATATACGCTGTGCCTGCCGATATAATCGGAAACAGTGGACCAGGCAATGCGCCCGCCGCCGTTAATCAGCCCGATAATACCAACCATGGAAGCCGCTGCTTCCGGCGTCATGCCCGCAACCTCCTGCGCCATGGGCGAAGCAACGGCCAAAAGCCCTATACCGCATGTGATGTTGGTAAAGAATATCCACCACAGTGCGTAAAACTGCCAGGTTTTAAGCGCCTGCGCAGCAGTATAGCTTTTTGGCTGCAAAAGTGTGGTGTAGCCGCTTTTGGTTTGCTGCTCCTGCGGCTGTGTTTTGGGCGGCTCTAAGTACGAGGCGGAAAGCACCATAATTACCATGTAGGCTGCGCCCAGAATAATAAAGTTTTGCATAAGCCCGTAAGCCGCAACAAGGTGCTGCATTAACGGCCCGGCAATTAAACTTGCAAAGCCAAAGCCCATAATGGCAAGCCCGGTGGCAAAGCCGCGGTTATTGGGAAACCATTTAACCAAAGTTGATACCGGCGTTATATAGCCAACACCCAGCCCGATGCCGCCGATAAAACCGTAAAACAAATACAGCAGCGCAAGGCTTTTTAAATGTACGGCAAGAGCAGTGCCAAGCATGCCGGTGCCAAAAAACAGCGCGCTGGTAAAACCGCTTATGCGCGGGCCGTGTTTTTCTACAAAGCCGCCTAAAAAACCGGCGGAAAGTCCTAAAAACAAAATAGCAATGGAAAAAGCCCACGTTGTTTCCTGCAAGGTAAAGCCAAGTTCCGCCATAATGGGGCGGGTAAGTACGCTCCATGCATAAACGCTGCCGATGGAAATGTGGATGCCTACTGCTGCCAGTGCGATAAGCCATCTGTTTTTCATGATAAAATCTCCTTTACTGTGCAACGAAGGAGAGAAACATCCAGACAAAAAAGCCGTCCGGGCATTTCTCTCTGCCCAGACGGCCGGCTAATCTTACAGCAGCGCGGTCCACGTGGTTAGTTCCACTTATATCCGTCAGTTCCGCGTCGCCTATGCAATTGAATAAATTAATTATATCAGCCACGGCTTTTTTGTCAAGCAAATCTGCGCATAAGCCGGGCGATTTTGTTTTTGGCGCTGATTTGTGTTAAGATATAAACATAATTGTAAGCGAGGTAAGATTATGATTTTAAGTGCAGAAAATTTGGGCCATAGCTATGGCGTAAGAACTTTGTTTAAAAATATCAGTTTTAATATAGAAGAAGGCGACAAAATAGGCGTTATTGGCGTTAACGGCACAGGTAAAAGCACGCTGCTGCGAGATATTGCCACCGGCGAACCAAGCGAAGGCAAAATTACCAAAAACGGCACCTGCGTAATTGAATATTTGCCGCAGGACCCTGCTTTTGACCCTGACGCAACGGTGCTGGAGCAGGTGTTCAGGGGTGAATCGCCGCAGCTTGACGTTGTACGCCGTTATGAAGAAGCAGTGCAGCAGGCAGAGGCAGAGCCGGAAAACAAAGCCGCGCGCCAGAAGCTGCTGGCCCTGCAGCAGGAGATGGACAGCAAATTTGCCTGGCAGATGGAAAGCGAAGCCAAAGCCGTTTTGGATAAACTTGGCATTACCGATTTGCAGCAGCCGATGAAAGAATTAAGCGGCGGGCAGCGCAAACGCGTGGCTTTGGCCGGTGTTTTGGTGCGCCCCAGCGACCTTTTGATTTTGGACGAACCTACCAACCACATGGACAACGAAACCGTTGCCTGGCTGGAAGAAGTTTTGCAGAAACGCAAGGGCGCGCTTTTAATGGTTACGCACGACCGCTATTTTTTTGACCGCGTTGTAAACCGTACTTTGGAAATTGACGGCGGCGAAGGCTATTTATATACCGGCAATTACAGTTTATTTTTACAAAAACGCGAAGAACGCCGCATTGCGGCAGCCGGGGCAGCGCAGCGCCTGCGCAACGTGTACCGGCGCGAACTGGCGTGGATAAGCCGCGGGGCGGAAGCACGCCGCACCAAAAGCAAAGAGCGCATTGAGCGTTTTAATGAATTGAAAAAAGAAGTAAATAACATCAAAACCGAGCAGCAGCTGGAAATTTCTTCCGTTGGCTCGCGTCTTGGCAAAACCATTATTGAGTGCGAACATATCGGGCTTGATTACGGCTGCAAAACCTATATTGATGATTTTAATTACGTGCTGCTCCGCAATGACCGCATTGGCATTGTTGGCCCTAACGGCAGCGGCAAAAGCAGCTTGATGGATATTATCGCCGGGAGGCTTGCACCGACACGCGGCACCGTTAAGGTTGGGCAAACCGTAAAAATCGGTTATTTTGCCCAGCACAGCGAGTTTAAGGATGCTGACTGCCGCGTTTTGGAATATATAAAAAACGTCAGCGATTATATTGAAACCGCAGACGGCACGCGCATAACGGCGGCGCAGATGCTGGAACGCTTCTTGTTTCCGCCGGAGCTGCAATGGGTGCCGGTAAGCAAATTAAGCGGCGGCGAAAAGCGCCGTTTGTACCTTTTGAGTGTTTTAATGAGTGCGCCTAATGTGCTTATTCTGGACGAACCTACCAATGACCTCGACATACCAACGCTTTCGGTACTGGAGGATTACCTTGATACCTTTAACGGTGCGGTTATTGCCGTATCGCACGACCGCTATTTTTTAGACAGGTTTGCCGGTAAAATTTTTGCTTTTATGGGCGGCGGTGAAGTGCGCCAGTTTATTGGCGATTACAGCCGTTACGAACAGGCCCGCGCCGAAGCGCAGAACCTTGCGCGCCAGCAGGAACGTGCACAGAGCACTGTTAAACCCCAGCAGCGCGATGAAAAGCAGCGTGCGCCCAAAATGACCTATAAGGAAAAGCTGGAATACGAGCAGATAGAGCAGGTTATTGCACAGGCAGAAGCGGAACTGAAAATGACGGAAATGGAAATTAACGCCTGCGGCACAGATTTTGTAAAACTTACGGAGCTTACTGCAAAGCAGCAGGAGCTTACGCAGCGCATCAGCGATTTAACCGACCGCTGGGCGTATCTTGAAGAACTGGCCGAAGCGGAAGCGGCAAAATAGAAAGGAAGTTTATGTTAGGCAAAAAGAATGCAGTGCGCCTTAGGCGGCTGCTGGATGTAATGATACCCATTTTAATAACGCAGACGGCCATTATGGCAATGAATTTCTGCGATTCGGCCATGAGCGGGCATGCCGGTGCGGTACACCTTGCCGGTACTGCCATCGGCGGCAATTTATGGATGCCGGTTATGGCGTCGCTGAACGGTATTTTGCTTGGCTCCATGCCGATAATTGCCCATCTTTTGGGCAGGGGCGAGCGGCAGAATATCGGCAGGGTAGTGCGCCATACCATGCTGCTGGCAACGGCGTTTTCACTGCTGTTGCTGGTTGCGGGCGTGCTGTTTTTAGACAGGCTGCTGGGAACCTTTGGCCTGGAGCCTCAGGTTCACTATATTGCCAAAATGTATATCGCCGCTATCGGCGTGGGCGTACTGCCGTTCTTTTTATCCACGGCGCTGCGTGCACTGGTAGATACCAGCGGCTACACGGGCATTACCATGAAAATTTACCTTTTGGCGCTGCCGGTAAACGCATTTTTAAACTACTGCCTTATTTTCGGCAAATTCGGCGCTCCGGCGCTGGGAGGCATTGGCGCGGGCCTTGCAACAGGCATTACCTACTGGCTGGAATTTTTTATCTTCGTGTGGGTTGTGCATAAGCTGCCGGCATTTGCGCCCCTGCGTATTTTTACCGACAAGTTTAAGTTTGATATGGCACAGCTGCGCGAAAACCTGTCGCTTGGCGTGCCCATGGGCATGGCAATTTTTATGGAAGCGAGCATTTTCGGCGTTATAGCCATTTTTATTGCCAAGTTCGGCACGGTTATTATTGCTGCGCATCAGGCGGCAATGAGTTTCACTTCGCTGCTTTACATGGTGCCGCTCAGTTTTTCCATGTCGCTGACCATTGTTGTAGGCGTTGAAGCCGGTGCCCGTCGTTTCGGCGAAGCACTGCGCTACAGTTTGCTCGGCATTGCCTGCAATATTACGGTGGCAGTGCTGCTGACGATTTTTGTATTGTTCGACCGTGAATTTATTGCCGGGCTGTACACTTCGGAGCCTGTAATTATCAGACAGACCATTGGCTTTTTGTTCTACGCCATGTTCTTTCAGGTTATGGACGCTACCGCCGCACCGATACAGGGCATTTTGCGCGGCTATAAAGATGTTAAGGCAACCTTTTGGGCGGGGCTGGCAGCCTACTGGCTGATTTGCCTGCCGCTCGGCTGCTACTTTGATTACTGTTTAAACCTCGGCCCTTCTTCCTACTGGCTGAGCCTTGACTTTGGGCTGCTGTGCGCCGTACTGTTTTTAGGCGGCAGGTTTGTGTATTTACAGCGAAAAATAAAAATTAACGGCGGGTTAGAGTAGCATATAGTTATACCTGCAATGTTTTGAAGGGGAACAGAATATGGATATTTATCTGCAAGGGCTAACCTTAGGCCTCGCCTACGTCGCCCCTATCGGCATGCAAAACCTGTTTGTAATTAACAGCGCGCTTACGCAGCCGCGCTGGCGGGCGCTTTTAACAGCGCTTATCGTCATCTTTTTTGACATTACTCTTGCCATGGCGTGCTTTTTCGGCATCGGGCTGATAATGCAAAAATACGCCGCCGTGCAAATGGCGATGTTGTTTATTGGCGGGCTGGTTGTAGCCTACATCGGCTGGGGTCTGTTAAAAAGCAAAGTATCCGCCTTAGCGGACATAAAACAAATGCTGGGGCTGGGGCAAACCGTATGGCAGGCGTGTGTGGTAACGTGGTTCAACGCGCAGGCCGTTATCGACGGCACTATGCTTTTGGGCGCGTTTAAAGCAACTATGAACCACGCGCAGTCGCTGCACTTTTTATTCGGCGTTATCTCCGCCTCCTGCCTGTGGTTTATAAGCCTGGCACTTATCGTGTCGCTGGCAGGCAGTTTAATAACCCCGCGCACGCTAAACCTCATCAACAAAATCTGCGGAACAGTAATCATCATTTATGACATAAAAATTTTCTGGCATTTTGCTGAGATGGTGTAAAAAATAAAAGCACAACATTTTTAAATAATGTTGTGCTTTTGTGTATTTGTTTGCTTTAAACGAATTGTTGGCTAAAAATAAACTGTTTTACAAAACATATTTTTGCGTTATAATTTTATACTTGATTTAGCCGATGGGTTGGCTCCTCCGAAACGGAGGTGATAGCATGACAGTTTACGAATCCTTATCGTTAATGGTGGCTTTCGGTACTTTGATTGCTATTATCTTGTCTAAAAAGTAATTAACTTTTAAGACATAAAAAGAAGCCACATATTGGTACGTGGCTTCTTTTCAAATACTTATGAAATTTAGAGAGAGCCGACGCACCACCATCGGCTATTTCTTTTTATATTATACCTTTTAGTGTAGGTTTTGTCAAAGCTGTTATCTGCTGTAAGGCGTTATAGAAGTGCTTATTCAGGCATGAGCCTGTTTTAACTTTTTGGCAATGTGCCGGTAAACTAAAAAAGCAATTATGGCTAACGGTATGGTAAAGAAAAACAGCGGGTAAAACAGCGTAATGGCAAAATGCTGGTAAAAAAATCCGGCAATAATCGGGCCGAGCGACATGCCGACATCAATGCCGATATAAAAAGTGCTGTTGGCAAGCCCGCGTTTGTTTTTAGGTGCAAGCAGCATAGCGGTTGATTGGCATACGGAAAACATTATGCCGTTGCCGCCAGCCATAAATACAGCTGCTGCAAGAAGCCCGGCATTGGTTTGCATAGTGGCAAGAAAATACAGTGCCAGCGAGGTGCTTACAATGCTTGCTGCAAAAAACATGCCAAAGGGCTTTGTGTCAAAATAATTCTTCAGGCTTAGGCGCAAAATAAGCAGCGCTGCGGCGTAAGCCGGAAAGAACAGGCTGATGCTGACACTAAGGTGCCTTGCTTCGGCGTAGCTTACCAAAAATGATTGTGTGGCGCAGTATGGGATGCCGAACATCATCATGATAAACGCGATAGGGAAGACATTTTTATCAAAAAATTGCAGGCTTCGTTTGGCAGGCTGCGCAGGTGCTTCGTCCCTGTTTTTTACAAACTGCACAATTATCAGCGCCAGTGAAGCAGTAACGGCAGCTATAAAAAAGGCAGTGCGGTGGTTGGTTAGCTGGTAAATGCTGATGCCGGCAGCAGGCGCAATGGCCATGCTGAGGGCGTTCATAGTACCGAAAATGCCCATGCCGGAGCCGATTTTGTTGGGCGGCAAAAGGTCTGACATCCATGTGGATAGGCAGGTTGAGCAGCAGGCAAAACCAAGCCCATTAATTATCCTTGCGGCGACAATAAGTGCTGGGCTTTGCGCAAAAAAATAGCCAATGCAGCTAAGCAGCACGCAGAAAATGCCGAAGGAGGAGAGTTTGTATTTGCTGATTCTGTCAACCAGCACGCCGATGAAGGGGCGGCTGACGAGCGAGCAGATATTCATTATGCCGCCGATAAAGCCCATCATCACGCCACTGGCGCCGAGCGATTCCGAAAAGCCGGTAATTATCGGCGTTATCAGCATTGGGCTGGCCATGTAAAAAAAGCTGGCTGCTAAGATTAAAGCTATGTCGCGTTTAGTTTGTGAGCCTGCCATAATAAACACTTCCTTAGCCGATACTAGATACTATAAGTGTAGTTTTATTTTATAACATAAATATTTAATATATTTAACACACATTCATTATAGCACCGGCATGGGCAGTGTCAATAAAAGCGGAGGAAAGTTTACGGAAAAAACACTTTTGGCAAGCTTATTTTTCGTTGACAATCAGCGCCATAACAACAAGGTCGGTTTTGGAATGTGCGCTGTTGCCGATGCTGTGGCTTTCGCCTTCGGGGCAAAATGCCACGTCGCCGGGGAACAGCTCCATTTCCGTGCCGTTGTCGTTGTATTCGGCGGTGCCGCTTAAAATATACAGCGTTTCGCTGGTGCCTTCGTGCTTATGGTAGCCAAGCGAGCACCCCGGTTTTAAAATAACGCGGGCGTAAGCTGCAATTTTGCCGTTATAAACTTTCTCGTCTATAATGTGCTCCATAATGGTTGTGCCGGTGCCTCCGGCGCGTTTTTCAAAGTAATCGGTTTTTCTGTCGGTTACAAGCATTTTTGGTACATCCCCTCTGTAATAAATTTAACACAATGGTTTATTCGCAGTGCTTTGCAAAAATTCCTGCGAAAAAATTTAAAAAAATTTTAATTTAGGGCTTTACAAATTTAGTGAACTAAAGTATAATCTAAAACATAACAACGATATTTAATTTTTTGAAGGGGGATTTTCAAATGAAGAAACTTTTACTTTTAGCAATGACGATGCTGATGGCAGTAATGCTGGTAGCCGGCTGCGGCAGCGACGGCCCGAAAAAAATGGTTGTAGGCCTTGACGACAATTTTGCGCCGATGGGCTTCCGCAACGAGAAAAATGAAATTGTCGGCTACGATATCGACATGGCACGTGAGGCCTGCAAACGCGCAGGGCTGGAAGTTGAATTTAAACCTATCGACTGGGCTTCCAAAGAAGCCGAAATGAAAGGCAAACGCATTGACGCCATCTGGAACTGCTTTACCGTTAATCCGGAACGTGCCGAAGTTTACCAGCTTTCCAAACCTTATATGAAAAACGCTCAGCTGATTGTTGTACCGGCAAATTCTTCCATTAATAAAATTGCCGACCTGGCCGGAAAAGTTGTAGCAGTACAGGATGACAGCACCGGTTCTTACATTATCGACGGCAACGACGAAATGCGCAATTCTCTGAAAGAATACAGAAAATATCCTGACTTTGCAGCTGTTTACATGGATATCGACAGCGGTCGTGTTGAAGCAGCAGTTGTAGACGCCGTACTTGCCCGTTACTATGACAGCAAAAACCCCGGCAAATACAGAATCCTTGAAGAAAACCTCGGTGATGAAGTTGTAGCCGTTGCTTTCCGTAAGGACGACAAAGATTATGCACCGCTGATTGACAAAGCGCTGGACGAAATGAAAAAAGACGGCACTGCCAAAAAGATTTCCGAACAATGGTTCAACGCTGATTTAACCAACTACTAAGATTTATTAAAGCCGCGGGCCGGTAGTAATGCTGCCGGTCCGCCAAACTGTTAATGCCCGAGGAGTAAAAAATGGATTATGTTATAAGCATCCTGCCGCAGATGTGGGAGGGAACCCTTGAAACTATAAGATTGTTTGCGATAACTATTGTGCTTTCGATACCGCTTGGCGTGCTTCTGGCGCTGGGGCGCGTATCCGGCTTTAAGGCGCTGCGCGATATAATCGGTGTTTATGTATGGCTGCTGCGCGGTACGCCGCTGATGCTGCAATTGCTGTTTGTATATTACGGCCTGCCGTTTATTCCCGGTATCGGCGTAAGGCTGGATGATTTTCCGGCTGCGGTATTTGCCTTTGTACTGAACTATGCCGCTTATTTCTGCGAAATTTTCCGCGCAGGCATTCAGGCAGTGCCTAAAGGCCAGTACGAAGCTGCCCGCACTTTGGGCATGAATTATGTGCAGACCATGCGCCGCATTGTGCTGCCGCAGGTTTTCCGCCTGATTCTGCCGCCGGTAAGCAACGAAACCATTACTTTGGTTAAAGATACTTCTTTAATTTACGTATTGGCAATGAACGACCTTCTGCGTACAACGCGCAACCTTGTACAGCGCGATTTCAGCATTACGCCGTTTTTGGTTGCGGGCGTGTTTTACCTTTTGATGACCCTTGTTTTAACCTACGGGTTCAATAAGTTGGAACGCAAATATTCCAGATATGACTGACAGGAGCATTTAGTATCATGAACAAAATTAACGCACAAAAGATCTATAAAAGTTTTCAGGGGCTGGACGTTTTAAAGGGCATTAATTTAAGTGTTGACGAAGGCGAAGTTGTTGCGGTTATAGGCCCCAGCGGCGGCGGCAAAAGTACTTTTCTGCGCTGCCTGAACAAGCTGGAAATTATCGACAGCGGCAAAATTGTTATCGATGGCGAAACGCTTGCCGAAACCAAACCGGACGGGCAGGTTGTATATGCGCCTGGCGATGAAAGCCGCCGCATTGCCTGCAAAATGGGCATGGTGTTCCAACAGTTTAATCTGTTTCCGCACATGACGGTGCTGGAAAATTTAATTGAAGCGCCGGTGCAGGTGCAGAAGCGCAACCGCGATGAAGTTATTGAAGAAGCCAAAGTGCTTTTAAGTAAAGTAGGGCTTTTGGAAAAAGCGCACGAATACCCGCGCCGTTTAAGCGGCGGGCAGCAGCAGCGCGTGGCGATTGCAAGGGCTTTGGCAACCAAACCTGCCATTATGTTGTTTGACGAACCGACTTCTTCGCTTGACCCGGAATTGACGGGCGAAGTTTTGCGTACCATGCGCGAACTGGCGGAAGAAAAAATGACGATGGTGGTTGTAACGCACGAAATGGGTTTTGCCCGCGAGGTTGCAACCAAAGTGCTGTTTATGGCAGACGGTTATGTGCAGGCAGAAGGAACGCCGCAGGAAATTTTTGAAAATCCCCAAAATGAACGTTTAAAAGCATTTTTGCATAAAGTGCTTAAATAACAAAAAGGCATTGCGCGTTGTGCGTAATGCCTTTTGTGTTTGCGTGTCAGCCCAGTTTGGCCATAAATTTTTCTTTGTTAATGATAAAGCGTTCGTGCCTGCCTTTGCCGATTTGTTTATCTTCATCGGCGGCGGTAACTTCAAAAACAAGTTTGCGCCCCTGTACTTCAACAAGCGTGGCGGTGGCAGTAACGGCTTTACCCATGCCGGTAGCGGCGTCGTGGGTAACGTTTACCAAGGTGCCGACGCTGGTTGATTCTTCATCAAGGCAGACGGCAACGGCGTTGCAGGCAGCCTGTTCCATAAGGGCAATCATGCCTGGCGTTGCAAAAACATGCAGGCTGCCGCTGCCCATGGCAAGCGCGGTGTTGGTTTCTCGCACAACGGTTTCGGCGGTTCCGGTAAGGCCGGGTTTTAATTCTTGCAGCATATTTCATACATCCTTTACTGTAAAATTTGCTTATGCTAACATCTTAAACGCTTTTTTTAACTTACGCAAGTAGCAGAAGTTTTATTTTGACGGATATGTGAAAAATTTTAAAGCTGATTGACGCAGTAGGAAATAATGATTATGATAATTGAAGAAAACCTATAATTTTAACTGCATTATAACCGGAGGGGCAAAATGAACGGAAACTTACAGGAAAAATATAATAAACTTTTAAATATTTTACGCAGCACGGGCAGCCTTGCCGTAGCCTTCAGCGGCGGCGTGGATAGTGCCTTTCTGGTATATGCCGCGCACGAAGCACTGGGCGGAAAACTTTTGGCAATTACCGCCGTTACACAAAGCTATCCGCGGCACGAAGCGGCGGACGCTGCCAGAATACTTGCGCAATACGGCATTAAGCACGAAGAAATTACGCTTGACCAGCTTGCAATACCGGGCTTTTGCCAAAACGGTGCGGAGCGCTGCTATTACTGCAAATACGCGCTTTTTACAAAAATTAAAGAAGCATCGCAAAAGCAGGGTATCAGCCTTGTGGCTGACGGCGCCAATACCGACGATGAAAGCGATTATCGCCCCGGTATGCGCGCCACGGCGGAACTTGGCATTTTAAGTCCGCTGCGTGAGGCTGGTTTCAGCAAACAGGATATCAGGGATATATCGAAAGAACTTGGCATTTTTACGTGGAATAAGCCTTCTTACGCCTGCCTTGCTTCGCGTATTCCTTACGGCGAAGAAATAACGGCAGAAAAACTGGCCATGGTGGAAAAAGCTGAGCAGGCGCTGTTAGATATGGGCTTTAAGGAAATGCGCGTACGCTGTCACGGAAAACTGGCGCGTATTGAAGTTGCGGAAAACGATTTTGCAAAAGCTGCGGCACAACGCAAAGAAATTTCCGCTGCCGTTAAAAACGCAGGCTTTTTGTATGCTGCGCTTGATTTGGAAGGCTTCCGCAGCGGCAGCTTAAACGCGGCACTGGCAAAATAAATGTTAAGCCGCGGGCAGATGCGAACTGATGCGTTATTTGAAGTATGCTTTCACATCAAAATAAATTTCCACGTGCGCTGCCGTGGGTATTGACAAGCCTTTATAAGTCAAGTATAATTTTTATTGTTATGGGGGCATAGCTCAGCTGGGAGAGCGCTTGAATGGCATTCAAGAGGTCAGCGGTTCGATCCCGCTTGTCTCCACCATTTTTTTATAAGTATATATTGTGCCCGTTTATTAAGGACTATAAATTTTTCTGTTTCTGAACACAACAGTAAAATTTGTAGTCCTTTTCGTTTTAATGTAGCATATGGAGATGGATATGATGGAAAAACGCCTGCTCATTTATAAAACTGCGCTGTTGATTATTGGTTCGATAGTTGCCGCTTACGGCATTATGTTGGCTATGGGCGCCGGCTTTGGCGGCGCAACACTGGCTGTATTGTGGCAGGGAATGTCTGTAACTTTCGGAATGTCGCTCGGCATGGCTTCTTTTATTGTAGCGGCAGCCATGCTTATAATTTCCTTGTTTTATGACCGCAGGCAGATAAACGCCGGTACAATCGTATATCAAATTATATATAGTTTTTTCGTTGATGTATTTGCCAAAATTAATGTTTATCCCGAACAGGCTTGGCTGCGTTTGGCAGTTATGTGCGTTGGTATTATAATTTTTGCTGCCGGTACAGGTGCTTACGCTGCTGCTGATTTGGGCAAAGGTTCTTATGAGGCGCTGACGTTTTCTCTGGCAGAAAAAAATAACTGGCCCGTCAAAACTGTCCGTACAGCACTGGATGCTTTATTGGTTGTTTCCGGCGTGCTGCTTGGAGGAAAGTTTGGCATATGTACAGTGTTTACTGTTTTGTGTTCGGGACTTGTTATTCAGCGCAGCGCCAAATTTTGCAGTTTGATGCTGGCAAAAGCGGCGCATAGGGCGGACTAAAATTTGCATGCTGCGGCAGCAAATGATAAAATACGTTTTATAAATTATTTGTTTTTAGAAAGGAACCCTATGAATAACTGGAACATACACGAAGCGGTTGAATATTATAAAGGGCAGGATGCGCCGCAGAATCAGTTTGCACTGGTGGAGCTTTTAAAAGAAGTGCAGGAGCATAACGGCGGCGTGCTGACGGATATTGCGGTTGAAGAAATTGCCGCCCTGCTTAATACCAAGGTAACTTTTTTAAACGCCGTTATCAAACGCTATCCCAGTTTAAAACCGGCCTCTGCTCCGCACCGATTGGAAGTTTGCGGCGGCAAAAACTGCGCCGCCAACGGTTCGGCAGCGCTGCTTAAACATATCAGGCAGGCTTACGGCGTGGAAAACGGAGGCATCAGCGTAAGCGGCGGGTTCAGCTTTGCGGTTTGCGGCTGCTTGAAGCACTGCGGCAAAGGGCCGAATATTAAATGGGACGGCGAAATTTATAACGCGGCAACGCCGGAGCTGATTAAAAAGCTTGCCGGCAGATGAATGCCTGCGGATTAAAGTGCGGCGGTATTAACGATAACAGAGCGGCCTGCTTTTTTAAACGGCAAACAACTAAAATAATGCTTGCACAACTTGCCGCGCTATGCTACAATATATAAGCGTTAATATCGACATGCTATATAGAGTCTTTTGTAAAGTGAGGTGCAATCGAATGAAAGAAGGAATCCATCCGAAATATGGTGAAGTTAAAGTTACCTGCGCATGCGGTAACACTTTTATGACCGGCTCTGTTAAACCGGAACTGCGCGTGGACGTTTGCTCCAAATGCCATCCGTTTTTCACCGGCCAGCAGCGTAACGTAGCTGCCCGCGGCCGTATCGAAAAATTCAACAAACGTTATGGAAAATAATTTACCGACAGCAGAGCGAAAGCTCTGCTGTGTTTGTATATGGAGTTTGTTTGAGGGAATATTATGAATAAGAAACCAAATGTTGGCGGACAGGCTGTAATAGAAGGCGTAATGATGCGCGGAAAAACGCATGTTGCCGTTGCCGTAAGGCAGCCGGACGGTGAAATTTCCGTTGATGTGCGCCCGGTAAACAGTATTTCCGACCGCTATCCAATACTAAAAAAACCGTTTTTGCGCGGCGTTGTGTCGCTTGTAGAATCGCTCGTTATGGGTATGAAGGCGCTGGCTTATTCGGCGCAGGTATCGGGCGATGAAGACGAAAAGCTTGATTCCAAAGAGATGGCGCTGACCATTGCTGTTTCGGCAGGGCTTGCCATTTTGCTCTTTATAGTTATCCCTACCTGGTCAATGCGCTTTTTAACAGGCATTACCCAGGACCACATGGCTTTGAATTTAGCAGAAGGCGTGCTGCGTATGGCAATTTTTCTGGCATATATCGCGGCAATTTCTTCGATGAATGATATTCAGCGCGTGTTCCAGTATCACGGAGCTGAACATAAAACCATTTACACTTATGAAGCGGGCCTGCCTTTAAAGGTAGAAAACGTGCGCCCGTTCAGCACGCTGCACCCACGCTGCGGCACCAACTTTTTAATGATTGTCATGCTGATAAGCATGTTTATTTTTACTTTTCTGGGCTGGCCAAGCCTTTTGGAGCGTATTGCTTCGCGTATTATTTTAATGCCTGTAATTGCAGGCGTAAGCTACGAGCTTATCCGTTATGCCGGTGCGCATACCGATAACCCGCTTGTACGCATTGCCATTACGCCGGGGCTTTTGCTGCAAAAATTAACCACGCGCCAGCCGGATGACAGCCAGATTGAAGTGGCTATTGCTTCGCTGAAAGCGGTTGTGCCGCCGGAAGATTTGGCGCAGGAACCGGAAGCTTGCCCGGAAGAAAAATTAGTAGGAGAACCTAATGCAGGATAAATTACAGGCACTTGAAGATAAATATCTTGATTTGGAAGCAAAAATAAGCGACCCAGATGTAATTGCCAATCAGGCAGAATGGCAGAAATACGCGCGTGCGCATGCCAAACTGACCGACGTTGTTGCCGCTTACCGCGAATATAAAATTTTGGATAAAGCCAGAGAAGAAGCGGAAGAAATTATTGCCGACGGCAGCGACAGGGAACTGGCGGCAATGGCGCAGGAAGAACTGAAAGAACTTAAGCCGCAGCTGGCAGAATATGAAGAACGGCTGAAAATTTTGCTTTTGCCTTCCGACCCCAACGACGACAAGAATGCGATTGTGGAAATCCGCGGCGGTGCGGGCGGCGAGGAAGCGGCGCTGTTTGCGGGTGTATTGTTCCGCATGTATCAGCATTATGCTGAAAGCCGCCGCTGGAGCCTTGAAATAATGGATGCCAGCCCGACGGAGCTCGGCGGGTTTAAGGAAATAGTTTTTCAGCTGAGCGGACAGTGTGTTTTTGGGCGCATGAAGTTTGAAAGCGGCGTACACCGCGTGCAGCGCGTGCCGGAAACCGAATCGCAGGGGCGTGTGCATACTTCCACCGTTACGGTGGCGGTGCTGCCGGAAGCAGAAGAAGTGGATATTGACATTAACCCGGCTGATTTAAGAATTGACACTTACCGTGCCGGCGGCGCAGGCGGCCAGTACGTAAACAAAACCGAATCGGCGGTGCGCATAACGCATATACCTACCGGCATTGTGGCACAGTGCCAGGACGAAAAATCGCAGCTTAAAAACCGCGAAAAATGTATGCGCGTGCTCCGCAGCCGCGTTTTGGAAATGGAGCAGGAAAAACAGCGCGCAGCAACGGCTCAGGACCGCAAAAGTCAGGTTGGCACGGGCGACCGCAGCGAGCGTATCCGCACTTATAACTATCCGCAGGGGCGTGTTACCGACCACCGCATTGGTTTAACCCTGCACCGTCTGGACGCAGTTTTAAACGGCGATTTGGACGAAATTTTAGATGCACTGATTACGGCGCAGCAAAGCAAGCTGCTGCAGCAGGTGAAATAAAATGACAGCAAAACCTATATGGACTATTGCCAAGGTGCTGGACTGGACGAAGCAGTATTTCGCAGAGAAAGGGTTGGAAAATCCTCGCCTGGATGCGGAAATACTGCTTTGTTCCGTTTTAAAGTGCCAGCGTATAACTTTATATGTGCATTTTGACCAGCCGCTTGAAGAACACGAGCTGGCGCAGTACCGCGGCTATGTGGCTCGGCGTGCGGCGGCTGAGCCCTTGGCGTATATTTTGGGCAGCCGCGCTTTTATGAAATACGATTTTAAAGTAACGCCGGATGTTTTGGTGCCGCGGCCGGAAACCGAACTTTTGGTTGAATGCGCGGCAAAACTGGCAGGCTTTATTGAAAGACCGCAGATTCTTGACATAGGCACAGGCAGCGGTGCTATTATTGTGTCGCTTCTTGATATGCTTCCGGAGGCGCACGGCACGGCAGTTGACGTATCGCCGGGGGCGCTTGCCGTTGCCAAAGAAAACGCGGCAAATATTGGCGTTGCGGACCGGCTGCAGTTTGTACGCAGCGATTTATATTCCGCTCTGCCGCGTGATGCCGTATTTGACGTAATAATTTCCAATCCTCCGTATATACCGAGCGCCGATATTGCAGGCCTTGCGGCCGATGTTAAGCGTGAGCCGCGCCTTGCGCTGGACGGCGGGGCGGACGGGCTTAATTTTTACCGCCGTATTATTGCCGGGAGTACGGTGCATTTAAAAGACGGCGGCTTTATGGCGTTTGAAATTGGCATTAACCAGGGCAGCGCCGTTGCGGATTTATGCCGCAGCCACGGTTTTGGCGTTGTGGCCGTGCGCCGCGATTATGCCGGCATAGAACGGATGGTTTTTGCAGCGAAAGAAGGAACTACTTATGCAGACGCGTTATTGGAACTTGCAAAATGATACGGACGGCGTAATGCTGCGCGAAGCGGCTGCGCTGATAAAACAGGGCGAAGCCGTTGCTTTCCCTACGGAAACGGTTTACGGGCTTGGCGCCGACGGCCTTAACGGCGAAGCGGTGCGCAAAATTTTTGAAGCCAAAGGCCGCCCGAATGACAATCCGCTTATTTTGCACATTGCAGATAAAGAAGATATTTTAAAATTAACAACCGGGCTTACAAAACAGGCGCAGCTTTTAATTGAAAAGTTCTGGCCCGGGCCGCTGACGGTAATTGTTGCCAAAAGCAGTATCGTGCCTGATGAAGTAAGTGCCGGGCTTGACACGGTGGCAGTGCGTATGCCGTCACATCCGGTGGCTGCGCAGCTTATACGCCTTGCCGGAACGCCTGTTGCGGCGCCCTCGGCAAATTTATCGGGCAAACCGAGCCCGACCGATGCCGAAACGGTGCTTGCCGATATGCAGGGGCGCATTGCCGGTATTATCGACGGCGGCGCATGCACGGTAGGCGTGGAATCAACCATAGTTGACACTACCGGCGAAGTGCCCGTTATTTTGCGCCCGGGCGGAATTACGCGCGAGCAGCTGGAAGAAGTTTTGGGCAGAGTTGAGCTGGACCCGGCCCTTGCCGGAGCGGAAACCTTAAAGCCTCGTGCACCTGGCATGAAGTACCGCCATTATGCGCCGAAAGCAAAAATGTATGTTGTTGAAGATAAAGAGGCGTTAAAGCTTCTGCCGCTTTTGGCAAAAGAAGCAGCCAAAGTTACTACCGCAGCGGTAATTTGCGGCGGCAAAGCTGCGGAAACCATGCAGCGCACGCAGAATTTGCACATTTTAAACTGGGGCAGTGATACAACGGAACTTGCCGTTAAACTGTACCGTCTGCTGCGCCGGTGCGATAAGCTGGGCGTGGGCGTTATTTTTTCCGAAGGCGTAACGGAAGACGGCATCGGCCTTGCGGTTATGAACCGTATGCGCAAAGCTGCCGGGCGGCAGGTGCTTACGGCAGCCGATATTGAAGCGCTGTTAAAAAACAGTACGCAACTTAAAAGTTTTGTGTTAAAATAACAATAATAGCAATATATTATAAAAAGACAGAGGGTGACTGTAATGAAAATCGCAATGGGAAGCGATCACGGCGGTATCCATCTTAAAAACCATTTAAAAGATTATCTGGAACTTAAAGGTTACGAGGTAATTGACAAAGGCACTTATACCGAAGAATCGTGCGATTACCCGGATTATGCTGCCAAAGTAGGCCGTGCCGTTACCGGCGGCGAAGCCGATTTGGGCATACTTGTGTGCGGCACCGGGCTTGGTATTTCCATAGCGGCCAACAAAATTAAAGGCGTGCGCGCAGCAGTATGCGGCGACGTATACAGCGCAAAAATGAGCCGCGAGCACAACAACGCCAATATTCTGGCTTTGGGCGAGCGCGTAACCGGCGTTGGCCTTGCCGAAATGATTGTAGATGTCTGGCTGCATACCGAATTTGCAGGCGGACGCCACGAACGCCGCGTGGAAAAGATTATGGCGCTGGAGGCGGAAGGCTGATGAATAAGGAAGAACTTGCTGCCGAAGCGCAGCGGGCAGTTGAAGAACTGATAGAAGTTTCCGGCTGCCGTGCAGGTCAGGTTCTTGTTGTTGGCTGCAGCACCAGTGAAATTGTCGGCGGCAAAATAGGCACCTGCGGTTCGGAAGAAGCGGCGCAGGCAGTTTTTGCAAGCATTTACAGCACTGCCAAAAAGCACGGGTTGTACCTTGCTTTTCAGTGCTGCGAGCATTTAAACCGCGCTTTGGTAACGGAACGAGAAGCCATGGAAAAATTTGGCTGGGAAGAAGTTACCGTGCGCCCCATGCCTCATGCAGGCGGTTCTATGGCAACTGCGGCTTACGATAATTTTACTGACCCGGTAGTGGTTGAAAGCATTAAAGCGCATCTTGGCATTGATATCGGCCAGACTTTAATCGGTATGCACCTTAAACGTGTTGCTGTGCCGGTGCGCCTTGCGCAGAAAACTATCGGCGCGGCCATAATTACGGCAGCGCGTACACGTCCGCCCCTTATCGGCGGTGAGCGTGCGCATTACCCCGAAAAACGCTGATTTTGTTAATTATGCAGTTTAATAAAACTCATGGAGGGACTTAAATGAATTTGGAAAAACTTGCAGTATGTGACCCCGAAATTGCTGCGGCTATCGGTGAAGAACTCGGACGCCAGCGCAATAAAATTGAACTGATTGCTTCCGAAAACTTTGTCAGCCCCGCAGTAATGGAAGCGATGGGCAGCGTGCTGACCAACAAATATGCGGAAGGCTACCCCGGCCACCGCTATTACGGCGGCTGCGAATATGTGGACAAGGTAGAAACCCTTGCGATTGAACGTGCTAAAAAACTGTTCGGCGCAGAACACGCCAACGTGCAGGCACATTCCGGTGCTAATGCCAATACGGCAGTATACTTTGCCTTTTTGCAGCCGGGCGACACCATTATGGGCATGAACCTGTCGCAGGGCGGGCATCTTTCCCACGGTTCACCGGTTAATATTTCCGGCAAATATTATAATGTAGTCCCTTACGGAGTTACGCACGAAACCGAGCGCATTGATTACGACGAATTTGCGCGCATTGCCAGAGAAGCTCAGCCGAAGCTGATTGTTGCCGGTGCAAGCGCTTATCCGCGCGTAATTGATTTTGAACGCATGGCAGAAATTGCCCACAGCGTCGGCGCTATTTTCATGGTAGATATGGCCCACATTGCAGGGCTTGTTGCAGCAGGCCTGCATCCCAGCCCGGTTCCCTATGCCGATATTGTTACCACAACCACGCACAAAACTCTGCGCGGCCCGCGCGGCGGCCTTATTTTGTGCAAGGAAAAATATGCCAAACAGATCGACAAGGCTATTTTCCCCGGTGTGCAGGGCGGCCCGCTGATGCATGTTATCGCTGCCAAAGCAGTTGCTCTTGGCGAAGCACTGAAACCTGAATTTAAAGAATATGCCAAACAGATTATTGCCAACTGCCAGGCTCTTGCCGAAGGCCTTATTGCCGAAGGCTTCCGCCTTGTTTCCGGCGGTACGGATAACCACCTTTTGCTGGTTGACGTGCGCGGGCAGAAAATGACCGGCAAAACCGCAGAACACCTGCTGGACGAAGTTGGCGTAACCTGCAATAAAAATACCATTCCGTTTGACCCTGAAAGCCCGTTTGTTACCAGCGGCATCCGTCTTGGCACTGCTGCCGTAACCACCCGCGGCTTTAAAGAAGCTGATATGAAAGAAGTTGCAGCTATCATCGGCCTTGTGCTTAACAACCCCGAAGATGCGGAAAAACAGGCAGAAGCAGCACAGCGCGTTGCCGCTCTTTGTGCAAAATATCCAATGTATCCCATGCTGTAACAGATAATGAAATTTCCTAAGGAGGAGATTTGCATGCAGATAACCGTTGTAGAACATCCCCTGATTAAACACAAACTTTCCAAAATGCGCGACATTAACTCTACTTCCCGCGATTTCCGCGAATGGCTTGATGAAATTGCCATGCTTATGACCTACGAAGTAACGCGCGACCTTGAACTGGACGAAATGCCGGTACAGACCCCGATTTGCGAAACCACCGGCTACAAGCTGCACAATAATATCGTTGTTGTGCCCATCCTGCGCGCCGGCCTCGGCCTTTTAAGCGGCGTGCTGCGCATGATTCCGAATGCCCATGTTGGTCATATCGGTTTATACCGCGATGAAAAAACTCTGGAGCCGCATGAATATTACTGCAAAATTCCGCCCGATAAAGACCCGATTACCATTGTTGTAGATCCGATGCTGGCAACCGGCGGCAGTGCGGAAGCGGCAATTACCATGCTGAAAAAACGCGGCCTTAATAATATCCGCTTTATGTGCCTTGTAGCAGCACCGGAAGGCGTTGAAGTGCTGAACAAAGCACATCCCGACGTTAAAGTTTATACGGCGGCGCTGGACGAGAAGCTTAACGAGCACGGCTACATTGTGCCGGGCCTCGGCGATGCCGGCGACCGTATTTTCGGCACGAAATGAGTATGGATACAAGGCCGGACTGGGACCACTACTTTATGGAAATTGCCCGCGTGGTAAGCAAGCGCAGCACCTGTTTGCGCCGCAGTGTAGGCGCCGTAATTGTAAAAAACAGGCAGATTGTGGCTACCGGCTACAACGGCACGCCTTCGGGGCTTGAACACTGCGCCGTTACCGGCTGCCTGCGCGAGCAGCTTAAAGTTCCTTCCGGCAAAATGCACGAACTGTGCCGCGGCATCCACGCCGAGCAAAACGCCGTTGTACAGGCGGCTTTTCACGGCGTATCGGTAAACGGCGGTACGCTGTACTGCACGCACCAGCCCTGCGTAGTATGCACAAAAATACTTATCAACGCCGGTATTAAACGCATTGTTTACGCCAATCCCTACCCGGATAAGCTGGCGGAAGAAATGCTGAAAGCATCCAAAATGGAAATTACTATTCTGGACGGCGAAACAGAAAAATAAAATTAATGTTAAAACGTAAAGACGGCAGTGCCAATCGCGGCGCTGCCGTTTATGCTTATGGTAAAATTACTGATTTTTGGGCTTCTATTAAAATTGTTACAAATCTGCAAAAAATTTTCAAAAAAGTTGTTCAAACTGCCGATTTTTTGATATACTATTTACGATAATCTGAATTGCTCAAATTTTATAAAACTGAATTTAATTTCCGGCTTTAAGCCTCGAGGTGGGAAAGTGCAAGTGTATATTTTAGCGTTTATTATAGCTCTTTTAGCAAGCTGGGTTTTAACCCCTTATGTAAAAAAACTGGCTTTTCGCATCGGCGCTCTTGACAAACCGGACGGACGCAAGGTTCATCACGGCATTATGCCGCGCTTGGGGGGCCTTGCTATTTATTTGGCCTTTGTCATTGCCGTGCTTGCCACCATGCACATGACGCGCGATATTTTTGCGCTGCTTCTGGGCGGTACAGTAATTGTTATCGTCGGCATTCTGGACGACAAGTACCAGCTGCCCGCCAAAGTAAAGCTGCTGGGGCAGATTGCGGCGGCGTTTGTGCTGGTGCTGTTTGATATTAAAATTGAATGGCTGAACAATCCGTGGGGCGGTTATTTTTACCTTGAGTATTTTTCCGTGCCGCTGACGGTTTTCTGGATTGTAAGTTTTACCAATGTTGTTAATTTGATGGATGGCCTTGACGGGCTTGCGGCCGGTGTTTCCGGCATTGCTTCGGTTACGGTCATTCTTGTTGCCCTGCAGCAGGGCTTTTACCCGGTTGCCGTTATTACGGCTGCACTTGCCGGCGGCATTATCGGCTTTATCCGCTATAACTTTAACCCGGCAAGCATTTTTATGGGCGATACCGGCAGTATGTTTATCGGTTATATGCTGGCGGCAATTTCCATTTTCGGCGCTGTAAAAAGCGCGGCCACCATTGCGCTTCTGGTGCCTGCCGTTGCGCTTGGCCTGCCTATTATGGATACCGCCTTTGCCATTGTGCGCCGCTATACCAACGGACGCCCGATTTTTCAGCCCGACAAGGGGCATCTGCACCACCGACTGCTGGCAATGGGCCTCAGCCAGCGCCAGGCAGTGCTTTTAATGTATGTTATCAGCGCAGTGCTGGGCATTGCCGCTATTTTGCTTACCGAAGTTGACGGGTATCTGGCGGCAGGCATTATTGCATGTATTATTTCCGGCGTCGCGCTTGGCGCCAAAAAGATAGGCATTTTAAATGACAGATAAGGAGTGGGATTGATGGCAAAACTGAAAGTAATGACAGTTTTCGGCACACGCCCTGAAGCTATTAAGATGTGCCCGCTGGTTTTGGAAATGCGCAAACATCCTGACGAAATTGAACCACTGGTGGCTGTAACAGCACAGCACCGCGAAATGCTTGATCAGGTGCTGCACCTTTTTGGCATTACTCCCGATTATGATTTGAATATTATGAGCGCCGGGCAGACGCTGTATGACGTTACGGAAAAAGCCCTGCGCGGCTTGCAGAAGGTTTTGGAAGAAGCTAAGCCGGACCTTGTTTTGGTACACGGCGATACCACTACCACTTTTGCGGGCGCTCTGGCAGCTTTTTATGCGCAGATTCCGGTAGGCCATGTTGAAGCGGGCCTGCGCACCGGCAATAAATATTCGCCGTTTCCGGAAGAGATGAACCGCAAATTAACCGGCGCACTTGCCGATTACCATTTTGCGCCTACAGCGACAAGCAAAGCCAACCTGCTGCGCGAAAACGTGCCGGAAGCAAAAATTGTAGTTACCGGCAATACCGTTATCGATGCTTTGAAAACCACCGTAAAAAAAGATTACCGCTTTGATGACGATGCGCTGCATGAAGTGCTTGACAGCGGCAAACGCCTTATTTTAATGACCACGCACCGCCGCGAAAACCTTGGCGAACCGATGCGCCATGTTTATAAAGCCCTGTGCGAAGTGCTGCGTACGCATCCCGGCGTGGAAGCAATTTTCCCGGTGCATAAAAACCCGAAGGTGCGCCAGATTGTAAACGAGGAGCTTGGGCATCTGCCGCAGGTTCACTTAATAGAGCCGCTGGACTACGAACCGTTTGCCAACCTTATGGCTCGCGTGGATATTGTGCTTACCGACAGCGGTGGAATTCAGGAAGAAGCGCCGGCACTCGGCAAACCCGTGCTTGTGCTGCGCGATACAACCGAACGCCCCGAAGCGGTTTCTGCAGGCACGGTAAAACTTATAGGCACCGCTTATGAAGATGTGCTGCGCGAAACCAATCTGCTTTTGGATGACGCTGCTCATTACCGCAGCATGGCGGAAGCCGTTAACCCTTACGGCGACGGTGAAGCCTGCGCAAGGATTGTAAACAGGATTTTAAAAGAATTTGGTTTTGATGTTGAAGATTTACCCGAATTTACTGTAATTTGATATAGACAGAATTTGTGAAATATTTTAAAATAATATTAAGAAGGTATGAAGATTTCTAATATATTATGATGACGTGAAATTTGGTGAGCGCCATGAATGAGAATCTGGAAAAAGTAAAACTTGCCGACAGAAAACGGCAGGAAATAGCCAGACGCATTAAAGCACGCCTTGACAGGCAGCGCCGGCAGGAACTTGAGCGCATCAGAATGATGAACGCTTTTGCAATAGTTTCTTCGCTCGGCATGATGACTGTTATAGATTTTCTGCTCGCATACTGGGGCGGCGACTGGCTCGATAATTATTTTCAGACGGGTGACCATTTCTGGCGCAAAATCTGCCTCGGCCTTGCGGGCCTCACGTTTTTCCTAGCGATTTTCAAGCTGATTTATTTTAAACCGCTTGACGAAAAGCCGCAGGAAGATGATAATGAACAACAAGCGGAAAATGCCGCAGTCGATAATTCAACAAAGGACATTAAATAAAATATATTATGGCAAACTTTGATTTAACGCCGCTGGTAAAAGGCGGTGGTTATAAAGTTATTTTCCGCCTGTTTCTCTGGTCTGTACCATTGGTACTGATTTTGTTTGTATTTGGAAACCATGATTTTGCCGTATCCTTTTTCAGGGGTGTGGTAATAGGTGTGATGGACACCGTTGTGATGTTCCACGGAATGAAACAGGCGCTTCCGTACGTCGCTACACCGCGTAAGGGAGTAAAAATAATGCGGCGGTACAGATACTATCGCTTAGGCCTGGCGGGCAGCATTTTTGTGTTGATGTTAAGGATGAAATATCCGGTTTTCGGTGCGAGCCTGGGATTTCTTCTGATACATATATTTTTAATCATCAATTTATTATTTTTCGCGTACCGACTTAACAAGAAGGAAGCGTGAGGAAAGGAGTTGAAAAGGATGGGAAATGAAGCAGCTGCTATGGCACAGGGAGCTGAACAGTCAGGTGAAATTATACATTATGCTGCAACTGAAATAGCACCAGGTATTGTAATCAATATGCAGACAATGTATATGACTTGGATTGCGATGGCTATTGTATTTGTATTATTTTTCGTAGTCTCCCGCAACCCGAAGTTAGTTCCGAGCGGCTTGCAGAATGTGATGGAAATGGTTATCGATTTCCTTGATGGCATGATGAATCAGAACCTTGGTGAAAAGGGCCGTAAATATATGGCATCCTTTATTATTACCCTGTTTATGTTCATCTTAATCAGCAACGAAATCGGTATGCTTCCGCAGATTGGTGTTCACTGGACTTCACCGACCAACGACATCAACACATGTTTTGCACTTTCGCTGTTAATTGCCCTTAGTGCCTACATTGTAGGTGTTGCAAGGCAGGGTCTCAAACATTTTAAACATTTTGTGCAACCTGCTCCTGGCTTTATTGTGTTGCATTTGCTGGATGCGGTTACCAAACCGTTGACTATGGCGCTTCGTCTTTTCGGTAACATTCTGGCAGGCGAAATTTTGCTCATAGTTCTTTACCAGTTATCTCCCTGGATTATTCCGGAGTTCTGGGTTATGTTCAGCTTGTTCATTGGCTTTGTCCAGGCTTTTATCTTCACGATTTTGGCATTGGGCAGCTATGCACTTGCGTTTTCTGACCATGAACACTGATTTTAATTTTGAGAGAAAATTAAAAATTATTAATTTTGAAAGGATGAATTAAATGTCTGAAACTGCAATTATTACGGCTGCATCTTTGATTGGTGCAGGTCTTGTTTGCCTTGGTGCTGCTACCGGTGCTGGTGTTGGTAACGGTAATATGTGCGGAAAATCTATCGAATCTATGGCTCGTCAGCCGGAAGAAGCTGGTAAAATCTTTACCAACATGCTGGTTTGCGTAGGCCTTATTGAATCCATGCCTATCCTTTGCTACGTTATAGCAATCGTTCTCGTATTTGCTAACCCTTTCATTTAATAGCTTGATTTGTGATGTTGAACAAAAGTAAAAGGGAGGGTCATAATTGATTGACTTTAACGCAACTATAATTGCGCAGGTTCTGAACTTCTTGTTCCTCGTGTTTATACTTGCAAAATTTGCGTATAAACCCGTCATTAACATGATGGAAGACCGTAAGAACAAAATCGCAAGCGACCTGGAAAACGCTGAATTGGCGAAAGCCGAAGCTGAAAAATTAAAAGCTGAATATGCTGCTCAGCTTGCTACTGTACGTCAGGAAGCACAGAGCATTATTGACAGCGCACGTAAAACTGCTCAGTCTGTACATGACAAGATTATTGCTGAAACCAAAGCAGAACAGGAACAGATTGTTGCTTCCGCTAAAGACGCAATTGCTCTTGAAAAACAGCAGGCTCTCGGCGAAGTACGTGCTCAGGTTATCAAACTTAGTTTGGTTGCTGCCGGTAAAATCTTGGAACAGAAATTAAATTCTGCAGAAGATGAAAAATTGGCAGGTTCCGTTGTTGATAAAATAATGAAATAATATTGATTTGTGTTCCATAAAAGCCGGATTAAAGGGCTTTGCCTTCCTTTTGGGCATTGCTTGTACCGGCAGATTGAGGTGATTGATACAATATGAAGAATGAAGAAAATATTGCTTTGATAGAGCAAGAATTGTCCGATTTCAAAATTGACCGCAGTTCCATTAAAGAATTGCTGGAAGTCAAAGTTACTACTGCTAAAAAACTGACTTCTGCCGAGTATCAATCCATTTCTGCAATTCTTACCGAGAAACTGGGCAGCGAAATTTATATGAATAAAGTTGTTGACCCGGCTATCCTCGGCGGCATCATAGTACAAGTTGGCGATAAAGTATTCGATGCTTCCGCACTGCGTAAGCTGAGAAAAATGGAAGTTGTAATGGATGGCATTGACATTCATGAATACTCCCTGCAGGATACTGCCAAAATCTCCGATGCTATGGGCGCTAAGCTCGAGAATTACACAGTGGATGTAGACCTTGAAGAAGTTGGCATTGTTGAAAAAATCGGTGACGGCATCGCAACCGTTATCGGTATGAAAAACGCTATGGCAGGCGAAATGGTTGAACTTCCGAACGGCGTAACCGGCATGGTACTTAACCTTGACCGTGAAAACGTTGGCGTTGTACTGCTTGGTGGCGATACCCTTGTTAAAGAAGGCGACATCGTACGCAGAACCGGACGCATTATGGAAGTTGGCGTAGGCGAAGGCCTCCTCGGCCGCGTTGTAAGCGCATTGGGCGAACCTATTGACGGCAAAGGCAGCATTGCTTATGCTGAAAAACGCCCGATTGAATCTCCTGCACACGGCATTGCTGACCGTGAATCCGTAGATACTCCGCTTCAGACCGGTATTAAATGTATCGACGCTCTCGTTCCTATCGGACGTGGCCAGCGCGAACTTATTATCGGCGACCGCGGCACCGGCAAAACTGCCGTTGCTGTTGATACCATCCTTAACCAGAAAGGCCAGAACGTAATCTGCATTTACGTTGCTATCGGCCAGAAGGCTTCTAACGTTGCCCGTATCGTTCGTACTCTCGAACAGCACGGCGCAATGGAATACAGCATTGTTGTTGCAGCTACCGCAGCTGATTCTGCTCCTTTGCAGTATATCGCTCCGTATGCAGGCGTAACAATGGCAGAATATTTCATGGACCAGGGCAAAGACGTTCTGTGCGTATACGACGACCTTTCCAAACACGCCGTTGCATACCGTGCAATGTCCCTGCTGCTCCGCCGTCCTCCTGGACGTGAAGCATATCCTGGCGACGTATTCTACTTACATTCCCGTCTTTTGGAACGCGCTGCAAAACTCAATAAAGAGCTTGGCAATGGTTCCATTACCGCACTGCCGGTTATCGAAACCCTGGCAGGCGACGTAGGCGGCTTTATTCCTACCAACGTAATTTCCATTACCGACGGACAAATCTTCCTGGAATCCGAATTGTTCTATGCAGGTATCCGTCCGGCTATCAACTCCGGCTTGTCCGTATCCCGTGTAGGCGGTGCAGCACAAATTAAAGCAATGAAATCCGTTGCCGGTACCCTGCGCCTTGACCTTGCACAATACCGCGAACTTGCTGCATTCTCCCAGTTCGCTTCTGACCTTGATAAAGCTACCAAGGCTCAGCTCGAACGTGGCCAGCGCCTGATGGAAATCATGAAGCAGGGCCAGTACCAGCCTCTGACTGTTGAGAAGGAAGTTATGTCGATTTACCTCGGTACCAAAGGTTATCTTGACGATATCGACGTTAAAAAGATTACTCGTTTCGAGAAAGAATTCCTTGAATTTATGGACGCTGCTTACCCGCAGGTTGGCGAATCCATCCGTACCGAAAAGAAAATCACCGACGAAGCTGAAGCTACACTGAAAAAAGCTATAGAACAGTTTAAGGAAACTTTTCTTGCCAGTGAAGGCAGGTGATTGACTGATGGCTACTGCACGTGAGATTCATCGCCACATGAAAAGTGTAAAGAACATTGGTCAAATCACTAAGGCGATGAAAATGGTTGCTGCGGCACGTCTGCGCAGAGCGCAGGAAAGAGCTGCCGCCAGCCGTCCGTATGCTATAAAAATTAAAGAGGTTTTGAGTAATATCGTTGGCGATAAAGGAACTTTGTCCGGACTGAACCCGAGAAAACATCCTTTAATTCAAAAACGCCCGGTAAAAAAGATTGGCTTTTTGGTAATGTGCTCCGATAAGGGCCTTGCAGGCGCTTACGGCAGCAATGTTTTAAAACATGCCATGGGTGAAATCTTAAAAGTAAAAGGCGAAGTGGTTATTATTACCTGCGGCCGCCGTGCCAGAGACTTTTTCAGACATCGTGGATTTAATGTCATTCAGGCACACTTTGGTTTCTCCGACAAGCCTTCTTACAACAACGCTGTTGAAGTAGCATATGATGCAGCACAGCGTTTTGCCGATGAGCAGTTTGATGAATTGCGCATTGTATATACTTTGTTCAAATCCGCACTTTCGCAGACCCCGACCAATGAAACTGTTCTTCCGCTGGAACCCCCGGCAGATGAAGCACCCAAAGGCGGCGAAGCACAGGTTAAAGCAAATACCCAGTATTTGTTCATGCCTGAAGCAGAAGAAATTCTGGCAGATTTGGCACCTCGTTATTTGGAAACTGTTATTTATGCCGCACTCGTACAGTCCGCAGCGAGCGAACTCGGTTCCCGTATGACTGCTATGAGTTCCGCAACAGACAACGCAGCAAAGCTGGTTAAGAGCCTTGAGCTTAACTACAACAAAGCACGTCAGGCACTTATTACCCGCGAGCTGACCGAAATCTGCGGCGGCGCAGAAGCATTAAAACAGAACTGATGATATATTAGTAAATTAGGAGGCTAAAACCTTGAATACTGGTAGAATAGTACAAGTTGTTGGCCCTGTTGTTGACATTGAGTTCAGTCCGAAAACAATGCCCGCGATCCTGAATGCTATCAAAATTGATGGTACAACTGATGACGGTAAAGTAAAAATTCACCTTACTTGTGAAGTTATGCAGCATATCGGCTATAACATTGTCCGTACTGTTGCCATGAGCTCTACCGATGGTCTTGTTCGCGGCATGGAAGCAGTAGATACCGGCGCTCCTATCAGCGTACCGGTTGGCCCCGGCGTACTGGGCCGTATCTTCAACGTTCTCGGTGAAACTGTTGACCATGATGACACGAAAGTAGAAGCAGCAGACTACTGGCCTATCCACCGTCCTGCTCCGACTTTTGACCAACAGGCAACAAGCACTAAAATTTTGGAAACAGGCATTAAAGTCGTTGACCTTATCGCTCCGTATGCAATGGGCGGTAAAATCGGTCTGTTCGGCGGTGCAGGCGTAGGTAAAACCGTTATTATCATGGAACTTATCCATAATATCGCAACTGCACACGGCGGTTACTCCGTATTCGCCGGCGTAGGCGAACGTACCCGTGAAGGCAATGACCTTTGGTGCGAAATGAAAGAATCCGGCGTTATCGACAAAACCGCTCTGGTTTACGGTCAGATGAACGAACCTCCTGGAGCACGTATGCGCGTAGGCCTTACCGGTCTGACCATGGCTGAATACTTCCGTGATGTAGGCGGCCAGGACGTACTTCTGTTTATCGATAACATTTTCCGTTTCATTCAGGCAGGTTCCGAAGTTTCCGCATTGCTCGGCCGTATGCCTTCCGCAGTAGGTTATCAGCCTACTTTGGCAAACGATATCGGTGCATTGCAGGAACGCATTACCTCCACTAAAACCGGTTCCATCACCTCCGTACAGGCTGTATACGTACCTGCGGACGACTTGACTGACCCTGCACCGGCAGGCACCTTCGCCCACCTGGATGCAACCACAGTACTGTCCCGTCAGATTGCAGAGCTTGGTATTTATCCTGCGGTTGACCCGTTGGATTCCACCAGCCGTATTCTTGACCCGCTGGTAATCGGTGAAGAACATTACAATGTTGCCCGCGGCGTACAGGCTATTCTCCAACGCTATAAAGAATTGCAGGATATCATCGCAATTCTCGGTATGGAAGAACTTAGCGAAGAAGATAAACTTACCGTTGCCCGCGCACGTAAAATTCAAAGATTCCTGTCCCAGGCATTCTTCGTAGCAGAACAGTTTACCGGTACCCCGGGACAATATGTTCCTTTGAACGAAACCATCAGAGGCTTTAAAGAAATCCTCGAAGGTAAACATGATGATCTGCCCGAAGGCGCCTTCTACATGGTAGGCACTATTGATGACGCCATTAAGAAAGCTGAAAGCATGAAGGTGGATTGATTGCATGGCAAATTTAATGCAATTGGAAATTGTAACCCCTGATAAATACTTCATTAAAAGAGACGATGTTGTATATGCAGGCTTTGAAGCTTTAGACGGCGGTTTTGGCGTATTTGCCAATCATATGCCTGCTATTGCAGCACTTAAAGACGCTCCTTTTAAATACAGGGACGCCAATAATGAAGAACATTTCATTTATTTATCGGGCGGCTTTGCTGAAATTGTAAAAAACAAAATTACAATTCTCAGCATTCAGGCTGAAGCAGCAGAGGACATTGACCTTGAACGCGCGCATGCGGCTTTGGAAAGAGCTGAAAACCGCATTGCCAACTTTACGGTTGATATTAACATTAAAAGAGCCGAAGCTGCCAAGGCAAGAGCTCTCGGCAGAATCAGGACAGTAGAACTTTCCATGGCTGCCAAAATGAGATAAGCTTAAACTTAAAACGCACCTCTTTACGGGGTGCGTTTTTTATTTGCTTAAACAAGATAACTTTATAAAAATAAGCTTAACAGTTGAAGTCATTAAAAAGAAAGGCTTAAAATTGTGCCATTACACAAAATGTTTGCTTGTTTTATAGGCGTAGATAAGATAAAATATATTTATAATTTTATGCTTTTTTATGGAGGGCACAATGAATAAAGACAAAGGACCTAAAAAGTCAATATATTATTATTATATGCTGGCACTGGCAATTTTGCTTTTGCTGAATACGGTAATTATACCGATGTTTTTCAGCCCCAAAGTGCAGGAAATTTCGTACAGCAGCTTTTTGCAGATGGTGGACGAAGGCAAGGTAGACAAGGTAGAGATTACCAACAATAAAATTGCCGTACTTGCCAAAGACAGCGGCGATAAGGAAATTTACGTTACCGGCAGGGTGGAAGACCCACAGCTGGTAAACAGCCTGATGGAAAAGAAAGTTGAGTTTTCGCAGGTAATACCGAAAGAACCGAGTTTGCTTGAAAATATTTTAACAAACTGGATTCTGCCGATTTTCATTTTCTTTGCTCTGGGGCAGCTGTTTATGCGCTTTATGGCAGGGCGCATGGGCGGAGGCGGACCGCTGAACCTTGGCAAGAGCAACGCCAAAGTTTATGTGGAGGCGCAGACCGGCATTACCTTTGCCAATGTAGCCGGGCAGGATGAAGCCAAAGAAGCCTTAATGGAGCTGGTAGATTTTCTGCATCACCCTGATAAATATAAAGCGATTGGCGCCAATATGCCTAAGGGCGCGCTTTTGGTAGGCCCTCCGGGCACCGGTAAAACTTTGCTGGCCCGTGCCGTTGCCGGCGAAGCGAAAGTTCCGTTTTTCAGCATCAGCGGCAGCGAATTTATTGAAATGTTTGTCGGCATGGGCGCTGCCCGCGTGCGCGACTTGTTTAAACAGGCGCAGGAAAAAGCCCCGTGCATTATCTTTATTGATGAAATTGACGCCATAGGCAAAAAGCGTGACAGCGGACGCTTTGGCGGCAATGATGAACGTGAGCAGACTTTAAACCAGCTGCTTTCGGAAATGGACGGCTTTGACGGCAGCAAAGGCATAGTAATTTTGGCTGCCACCAACAGGCCAGATTCGCTGGATAAAGCACTTTTGCGCCCCGGACGTTTTGACAGGCGCATACCGGTTGAACTGCCGGATTTACAGGGACGCGAAGCAATTTTGCGCGTACATGCCAAAAATATTAAAACCGAACCTGATATTGATTATAAAGCCATTGCGCGTGCAACAAGCGGCGCTTCCGGTGCCGAACTTGCCAATATCGTCAACGAAGCTGCGCTGCGTGCAGTACGTATGCACCGCGACAGCGTAACGCAGAGCGATTTTGAGGAATCGGTGGAAGTTGTTATTGCCGGTTATCAGCGCAAGGGCGCGGTAATACCCAAAGAACAGAAACGCATTGTTGCTTACCATGAAATCGGCCATGCCCTTGTTGCGGCACGGCAGAAAAATTCTGCGCCGGTGCATAAAATAACCATTGTTCCGCGTACCAGCGGCGCATTAGGTTACACCATGCAGGTTAGCGAGGACGACAATGTGCTGATGAGCAAGGAAGAACTGTTCAATAAAATTACAACGCTTACCGGCGGACGCAGTGCGGAAGAAGTTATTTTTAAAAGCATTACCACAGGCGCCAGCAACGATATTGAACAGGCAACGCGCATTGCCCGCGCCATGGTTACACGCTTTGGCATGACTGACGAATTTGACATGATGGCGACTGAAACCGTTACCAACGCATATCTGGGCGGCGATACTTCGCTTGCCTGCTCGGAAACCACTTCCGGCAAGATTGACGCCAAAGTAATGGAAATTATTAAAGATGCCCATGCCAAAGCACGCGCGATATTGGAAAACGATATCGAAAAGCTGCATGAGCTTTCGGCATATCTTTTGGAAAAAGAAACCATTACCGGCGAAGAATTTATGTATATTTTGGAACACGGCAGGCCGGAAACCAAAAACGAAACTGCCGGTGAAGTTATTGACACAACCGCAGCTGCGGCTGACGAAAGTGCAGAAGCCAAAGCATCTGCCGCACAGGCAGAAGAAACAAGCACTGCGGAATAAATTATATTTATTGGATTGAGGTGAAGGTATGGATCCGGCTATTGGCTGTTTGATCCTTTTGGGCGTAATGGCCCTGCTGTTTATTACAGAATTGATTCCTTTGGCGGTAACCGCAATGGGCGGCGCCATAATTTGCGGTTTTTTAAACTTTATACCCGATAACGTTGTGTTTTCAGGGCTTTCGCACCCAACGGTTACATTGTTTGCGGGCATGTTTGTTGTTGGTGCGGCAATGTTTCATACAGGGCTTGCGCACAGCATAGGCGTATTTATCGTTAAACGTGCCGGCAAAAGCCAGAAAAATTTAATGCTGTGCATTATGATTGTTGCAGCCGTATTAAGTATGTGTCTTTCCAATACAGGCACGGCGGCATGCCTTTTGCCCGTGGTTATGGGCATCTGCGCAGCGGCTAAAATGGCTCCTTCGCGCCAGCTGCTTCCGCTTGCTTATGCTGTTTGCAGCGGCGGCATGATAAGCCTTGTAGGTACGCCGCCTAATATTATCGTCAGCGGCGCGCTGAGCAATTTTGGCTACCGTCCGTTTGGCTTTTTTGAATTTGCCTGGGTTGGCGTGCCCCTTACGGTGCTGACCATACTTTATATGTATTTTGCCGGGCGCAGGCTGCTGCCGGAAGGCGGCGAAGTGCCGGAAAAATTTCTGGCAGAGCTTGACCCCATGCAGCACAATGTGCCGAAGCAGGTAATTGCAGGCTGCATTTTGCTTGGCTGCATAATTGTTATGTGCCTTGATTTGCAAAAAATAACCATTGAAATGGCTGCCGTTATCGGCGCGCTGGTATGTGTGCTTACGGGCTGTCTTACGGAAAAACAGGCTTATCATTCTATCGAATGGAGTACAATTTTTCTGTTTGCAGGCATGATGCCCGTATCTCATGCGCTGTACAACACCGGCGCGGCAGAACTTTTGGCGCGCTGGATACTGGAAGCGCTTGGCACTCCTTCACCGCTCGCAATCACTATGCTGCTGTTTGCAGTAACGGCGCTCCTTACTCAGTTTATGAGCAATTCCGCTTCGGCGGCTCTCATTGCCCCGATAGGCATTGTAATTGCCCAGAAGCTTGGCATTTCGCCTTATCCGCTTTTAATGGTAATTGCGGTGGCATCTTCCTGTGCTTATGCAACACCAATCGGCACGCCGCCGTGTACGCTTATGGTTGGCCCGGGCAATTACCGCTTTGTGGATTACATTAAAGCGGGCCTGCCGCTGATATTGTTATGTTTTGCTGCCACGGTAATTATTGTGCCGTTGGTTTGGCCTTTTTAAAACTGGCGTCTGACGCCCTGATGGGAGGTATTAGATGAGACAATGTATGGATGCTGACAATCTGCACCGCCGCCTGAAAAAAATTATCGGCCAGGTGCAGGCTATTGACAGAATGGTTGACGAAGATGTGGCCTGCGAGGACATTCTTATGCAGATTAACGCCGCCAAATCGGCACTGCACCGCGTAGGGCAGGTTGTGCTGGAAGGGCATATTCAGCACTGCGTGCGCGACGGCATTGAACACGGCGACGCCGAAAAAACCATTCAAAACTTTACCAAAGCAGTTGAGCGTTTTGCCAATATGGCCTGACGCATTAGTTATATAAGCAGTAACCGCTGAACGCAAATACATTATGTGTTTGCGTTATTTTTTGCATAAAAAAAGCCCCCGCTTAATGCGGAGGCCAGAGAACGGATTTAAAAAGCATTTAAAATGTAGCTTACAATTCCCATAAAAAACATGTAAATAACCATAAAAAACAAAACCTTAAACATAATGCGGATGGCTTTATCATAAGGGGTCATATTATCAGCTGATTTTTTGGGACGCTTTCTATAATCAAGTTTAATTAAATCGTTATCATAGTTATCCATAACAGCAATCCTCCCTTTATAACAAAGATTTTTCCTTATCTTTATTATAAACCAAATTTGCCGTAAGCGCTATAAATTTTATAGCCGCAAAAGCAAAATAGCAGTAATCCGGCGTAAAAAATCAGTTTGCTGCTGGGTTTTATTAGATATGATTTTTTATTGACATTGCACTTTGCCGGGAGTATATTATAAATATAAATACCTATACCCCTATGGGTATAAAAGAGGCGTTAAAGATGCAGTTTTTTAAAAATATATTGCAAAATGAAGAATTGAGAATGCAGCTTGCGTGCATTGTTACTTCCGGTGCGGCACTATTGGCAAGCATGCTTGATATATGTCCGCTGCCGTTTGATTTGGCATGGCTTGCCGTTATTTTATGCGGTGTACCCATTGTTTGGGGAGCCTTGAAAGGGCTTGTAACGGAGTTTGATATTAAAGCGGACGTGCTTGTTTCCATAGCGCTTATAGCTTCGCTTACTATTGGCGAGGATTTTGCAGCCGGTGAAATTGCTTTTATCATGCAGTTGGGTTCGCTTTTGGAAGAAGCAACCGTTGCCCGTGCAAGGGCAGGCATTGAAAAACTGGTGCGTCTTTCTCCGCGTACTGCGCGCAGGATTGTTGATGGTAAAGAAGAAATTATCCGTGCGGAAGATGTACGGAAGGGTGATATTCTGCGTGTGCTGCCGGGTGAAACCATCCCCGCTGACGGTGTAATTACAATGGGCGAAACTTCGGTAAATCAGGCAGTTATGACGGGTGAACCCCTGCCGGTAGATAAAACTGCCGGAGATGAAGTGGCAAGCGGAACGGTGAACCAGTTTGGCAGTTTTGAAATGAGGGCACTAAAGGTTGGCGAGGACAGCTCCATACAGCGTATGATTCGCCTTGTACAGTCTGCCGATGCAGGCAAGGCAAAAATTGTGTGCCTTGCAGACCGCTGGGCTACATGGATTGTGGTAATGGCGCTTACAACGGCGGTAGTAACCGGTTATATTACCGGCGAAGTAATACGCGCGGTAACGGTGCTGGTAGTGTTTTGCCCCTGTGCTTTGGTGCTGGCAACACCGACGGCGGTTATGGCTGCTATTGGCAACGCGGCGCGCCACGGATTTTTGGTGCGCGAAGGTGATGCGCTTGAACGGTTGGCGCAGGTTAAACGTGTTGCGTTTGATAAAACAGGTACTTTAACTTATGGCAGGCCGCAGGTGGCAGCAGTAAAAAGTTTTAATAATGCTTTAACTGCCGATAATTTATATTTATATACCGCAAGCGTGGAAAAACTTTCGGAACATCCTTTGGCGCAGGCCGTTGTTGCAAGCTTTGCCAAAAAAGTTTTGCCTGCTGACGCTTTTAAAATGTATGCGGGCCGCGGGGCGGAGGGCAAAGTAAACGGCCTTAAAATTACTGCCGGCAACGAAAAATTATTTGCAGCCAATGGCATTATTATTGCCCGGGAAATTACAGCAGCCGCGCAGCAATACGCCCAAAGCGGATGCAGTATAATTTATGTTGCCGTAAACGGCGAAGCAGCCGGATTTATTGCTCTTGCCGATACCGTAAGGCCGGAAGCTGCAGATATGCTTGCCGGAGTAAAACGCGCCGGTAAAACAACCATGCTGCTGACCGGCGACCATTTTAATGCGGCAGAAAGTGTGGCTGCCATGGTTGGCGTGGACGAAGTTCATGCCGGATGCCTGCCGGAAGATAAATTAAACATTATTGCCGGTTACGAAGATAAGGGCGAGCATATCTGCATGCTTGGCGACGGTATTAATGATGCACCGGCGCTGAAAAAAGCCTGCACTGGCATTGCCATGGGCGGCGTAGGCAGCGATATTGCCGTTGATGCAGCGGATATAGTGCTTATTAATGATGATTTCAGGGAGTTTGGGCATTTGCTGGAATTATCCGGGCAAATGATGCAGACTATCAGAAAAAATATTATTTTTTCGCTGGTGCTTAATTTTACGGCTATTGTGTTTGCCGTAACAGGGCTTTTAAGCCCGGTGGCAGGTGCGCTGGTGCATAACGCTGGCTCTGTGGCTGTTATTATAAGTTCGGCACTGCTTTTAAAATGGCGCTGCCATAATGCCTGCTGCCGCAAACAGAATAAAAAGCTTGTGCATTGTGCCGTACAATAAATACAGATGCGTAGAGCAAAATAAAACGCTGAACATTTTTGTTCAGCGTTTTGCTGTTATTTGTTCCGTAAAATTTTTATAAGTTCTTCTTCCGTAATGGTTTCTTCGGTATAAACTTTAATGCCATGCTGCATTAAAAGCTCTGCTGCCACTCCATTGCCGCATTTTTTGCCGCCGCTGAAGGTGCCGTCGTAAATTTCGCCGCAGCCGCAGGACGGGCTGCGTGCCTTTAAAATGGCGTAATTGGCGCTTTTATTTTTGGCTATCTGCAAGGCTTTTTGCGCGCCGCTTAAAAATTCCATGGTAACGTCAAGCCCGGTTTTATCTTTAACGCAGGCTTCGCCGTTTAAAACATCTTCGCCGCTGCCGTTTTGTATTTCTACCGGCGGGCGGGGTATGGGCAGCATTGCCAGGCATTCCGGGCAAAACGCCGTAAAATCTTCCGTGTTATAATATTTTGCCAGCCACGGGCACAAATTGTTGCCGCCGCTGTATTTTACGTTGCGCCCTAAAAGGCACGCGCTGATTAAAATCATTTTTCAATCCCCCTCTTAAAAATACTGCCGCTGTTTAAAATAACAATGGCTGCCAGTATAAAAAAGAATCCTGCCGCCTTGGCAGAAGTAAAAGTTTCTCTTAAAAGCAAAAGACCTGTTAAACAGCCAACAACGGGCTCCAGCATTGCCAGTATGGAAGCGTATCCGGCTTCAACGTATTTAAGCCCGTAGGTATAAAGCAAATAAGGCAGTACCGTGCATAAAATGCTTATGCCTGCCGCTGCGCCTGCCGTTTCGGGTATAAGGGCAAAGGCAGTTAACATAACCTCCGGCTGGCAGAACGGCAGCAGAGGCAAAGACGCCATATAAAAAGTCCAGACGGAAATGGTTGCCGAATTATATTTAACAAGCGCATATTTGCTGAAAATGCTGTACAAAGCATAGCCAAAACCGGAAAGAATGCCTGTAAAAAAAGCTTCCGGCGGGCACTGCCAGCTGCCGGTAAGCATGCCCGATAAAAACAGGCAGCCTGAAATAGTGGAACACAGAGCCAGTATTTTGCTGAAAGTGAGCCGCTCCTTAAATAAAAGCAGCGAAAGCAGCATTACAAATACCGGCGCGGTGTAAAGCAGCATAACGGCAACCGAAAGGCTGCTGAGCATAAAAGTTGTAAGGTAAAAAAGGTTAAACAGCACTACGCTGATAATGCCTGTGCCAATAAACATCCATATATCGCGCGGGTTTATTTTTAACAAAGCAGGCGAACGCACAAGCAGAAAAGCCGTCATAAATAAAGCGCCGGCAATGGTGCGCACGGCTATAACCTGCACCGGGCTGAAACCGTAAAACATTAAAATATACGAGAACAACCCGATAAAGCCCCATAAACTGGCTGCTGCCATAATGGCAAGCACCGGGCGTGTTTTGCCGTTCAAATTATTTTCCTTCTTCCTCGTAGTGGTTAATCAGGGCAAAAATCTTTTTCTGTTTATGCTTGCCGCTGGGGGCGGAAGTAAAGCCCCTGCCGAAAACATCGCTGGCTTCGGTGATAATCATAAAAGCGCCGGGGTCTTTTTTGCGTACAATCTGGCGGATGCGCGCAACCTGCGTAAGCTTGGCAACAACAAACAGCACTTTGCGCTGCTGATGTGTATAAGCGCCTTCGCCGTATAAATAGGTTACGCCGCGGCCTACTATTTTAATAATGCCGCTGGCAATTTCCTCATAATGCTCGCTGATGATGATAATGTTTTTCTTGTAATCAAAACCGGATGCAAAAGAGTTTGTTACTTTAAATACAATAAAGAAGGTCAGCATTGTGTAAAGCACGGCTTCAATGCCGAAGGCAATGGTGCCGCAGAACATAATGAAAATGTTAAAAATAAAATTGGTTGTGCCCTGGCTGATGCTGTAATATTTGTTTATTATGCCGCCGACAATATCCATGCCGCCGGTGCCGCCGCCCACGCGGTAAACAATGCCCATGCCGATGCCGTACATAACGCCGCCGGTAATGCAGCTGAGCATTTTTTCCGGTACGTCAGGCGTATAAGCCGTTAAAAAATGCAGTGCGTCAATGGCAAGCGAAAGGAAGGTCATGCTGGCAAGCGAACCGAAAAAGTATTCCTTGTCCATATACTTCCACGCCAGGTAAAACAGCGGTATGTTCAGCACAATGTTCATCATGCCTATGGGCAGGCCCGTAAGGTAGTAAATTAAAAAGCCCAGGCCCGTAATGCCGCCGCTGAGCAGCATGTTGGGAATGTAAAACAGGTTAATGGCGGAGGCTGTAATAAGGCAGCCGATAACCACCATGGTATAACGGTAAATATGGTAGCTCATTGATACGCTCCTTTAAAATTTGTTTAACTGTTATAATCTTATCATTTTTTGAAGAAAAAAGGAATTGGCACAGGCGAATTTACCCAAAAAGCATAAAAAATTTAAAAGAGATTTAAAAATTTTTATAACTTTTTAAACTGTTATAAAGCCAAGCGGTTTAAAATATGTTAAAATATATTGTATACAGAATTTTGAGTTGACAGGGATGTTTATGGAAAAAATTACAGAAACAGCTTATGCCAAAATAAACCTTGGGCTTGATGTGCTCGGCAAACGTGCCGACGGCTACCACGAGGTTTCTATGGTAATGCAGAGCATCAGCCTTGCCGATACGGTAACGCTTGAAAAGCACAGCGGGCTGGTTGTGCAAACCGGCCGCAGCGATTTGCCGGGCGACAGTACTAACCTTGCGTATAAGGCGGCAGTGCTGATGGCAGAACGCTTTAATAAAACGCCGGATATAAAAATAACGCTTGATAAGCATATTTTTATGGCAGCAGGCCTTGCCGGAGGCAGCAGCGACGCTGCGGCAGTGCTGCGCGGGCTGAACCGTTTGTGGCAGCTTGGCCTGAATGCGGCGCAGCTTGAAGAACTGGCCGCAGAAATAGGCAGCGACGTGCCGTTCTGCATCTGCGGCGGCACAGCCCTTGCAGAAGGGCGCGGCGAAATATTAACTGCGCTGCCGGAGCCGCAGGAGGCAGTTATTGTGCTTGCCAAACCGCAGCAGGCAGTATCCACTGCCTGGGTGTATAAGGAATTTGATTCTTTAAAAGAGCCGCAGCATCCTGATATTGGCACGCTGAAAGCAGCACTTTTAATGGGAAATGCCGTGCTGCCGCTGCCGGGCATGGGCAACGCGCTGGAGGGCGTAACCTGCGCCAGATACCCTGAAATTAACAAAATAAAAAAAGAAATGCTTGCCGCAGGAGCGCAGTACGCGCTTATGAGCGGCAGCGGGCCGACTGTGTTTGCCGTTGCAGGCAGCACACAGGAAGCACAGAAAATTATAGAAGCATTGCAGGCATGGAAACTGGAAACAGCGATTGCCACAACTGTGAAAAGGAGTGTAATATAAATGAGCGGACATTTAAGCCCTATTCAGCTTGACAGCTACCGGCCGCTGCGCGAACTGGTATGCGAAACCATCCGCCAGGCGATTGTTGACGGCGTTTTCAGCCCGGGCGAAAGGCTGATGGAAATTCAGCTGGCTGATGAAATGGGCGTCAGCCGTACGCCGGTGCGTGAAGCAATCCGCAAGCTGGAACTGGAAGGCTTTGTGGTAATGATACCGCGCCGCGGCACTTATGTGGCCGATATTTCCATTAAAGACATTAATGAAGTTTACGAAATACGCACCAGCCTTGAAGTGCTGGCCGCAGGGCTTGCCGCCGAACGCATAAGCGATGAGGAGCTGGAAACCATGCAGCGCCTGCTGGTAGAAATCGGCCAGCATATTGAAGACGGCAATATCGAAAAAATCGTAGAAATTGATACCGCGTTCCATGATGTTTTGTATAAAGCCAGCCGCAACAAACGCCTGGCAGGCATTATTAACAATCTGCGCGAGCAGATTACCGTAATACGCCGCCGTTCCATGATGTATCCGGGGCGTTTGCAAAATACTATGGAAGAACACCGCATTCTGGTGGACAGCATTGCGGCGCATGATGTTGACAGAGCGCAGAACGCTGCCCGCCTGCACATGGAAAACGCCGAGCATACTTTGCTGAAAGACATGCTTGAAAGCGCTGAACGCAAGAAAAAATAAGAAATGGGGTATAGAAATTGTCAGAACTTGTTGCTGTAATTTTAGCTGCCGGTATGGGCACCCGCATGAAATCCAAACTGCCGAAGGTTTTGCATAAGGTTGGCGGCAAAGCCATGCTGCAAAGAGTGCTTAACGCCGCAGACGGAGCCGGTGCCGCTAAAAAAGTAGTTATTACCGGCCACTGTGCAGAACTTGTAAACGAACTTATCGGCAATCAGGCCGTAAGCGTATACCAAAAAGAGCAGCTCGGCACAGGACATGCCGTAATGCAGGCTGAAGCCGAACTGAAAGATTTTAAAGGAACCGTTATGGTTCTTTGCGGCGACACTCCGCTTTTAGATGCCGGCGAACTGCATAAATTTTATGACGAGCATGTACAAAGCGGCGCTGCTGCCACCGTGCTTACCGCAATTATGCCCAACCCTTACGGTTACGGGCGCATTATCCGCAATGCGGAAGGCAATGTGGCAGGCATTGTTGAAGAAAAAGACGCTACGCCGGAACAGAAGGTCATTACCGAAATCAACACCGGTATTTTCTGCTTTGAAGCACCGCTTTTGTTTGAAGTTCTGCATACTTTAACCAACGATAACGCGCAGGGCGAATATTATTTAACCGACGTGCTTGCCAAATTAAACGGCATGGGCAAAAAAGTTGGCGCTGCTATTACGGCCGATAACGCCATGGTAATGGGCGTAAACAGCCGCCGCCAGCTGGCGGAAGCAGAAGCCGAACTGCGCACTCGCGTGCTCGGCGCGCTGATGGACAGCGGCGTAACCATTATGGACCCCGCAAGCACCTTTATCGGAGAAGATGTTAAAGTTGGCAACGATACAGTTATTTACCCGTACACCTGGCTGGAAGGCAATACGGAAATCGGCACTGACTGCGTAATCGGGCCTTCCGTACGCCTTACCAATGTTAAAGTTGGCAGCGAAGTGGAAATGCAGTTTACCTATGGGCACGACTGCACCGTTAAAAATAAAGTTGTAATGGGGCCTTATGTACATCTGCGCCCGGATACCGTGCTTGAGGACAAGGTTAAAATCGGTAACTTTATTGAAGTTAAAAATTCTCATGTCGGCTACGGCACAAAACTGCCGCATCTTTCCTACATTGGCGATACCGATATCGGCAGCGGCGTAAATATTGGCTGCGGCTGCATTATGGTTAACTATGACGGCAAGAAGAAACACCGCACCACTATTGGCGACAACGCTTTTATCGGCTGCAACAGCAACCTTGTTGCGCCTGTTACCATCGGTAAAGGTGCTTATGTAGGCGCAGGCTCCACCATTACCAAAGAGGTGCCTGAGGACGCACTTGGCATTGCCCGCGCCAAACAGAAGAACATTGAAGGCTGGGCAGCCAAACAACGCGAAGACTGATAAATTTGCCGTTTGTCAAGAGTAAATGCACAAAAAAGCAAAAATATTTTTTATGAGGCCAG